>Ga0209699_100009_pt1 | contig 430779 bp, 395 predicted proteins | sample SynthPrep_1_END__FD_187204 | JGI IMG/M metagenome (GOLD analysis project Ga0209699, IMG submission 187204) | Synthetic microbial communities from Ohio, USA - SynthPrep_1_END_DS7_MetaG (SPAdes) (version 2) | ecosystem: Engineered > Bioreactor > Aerobic > Activated sludge | place: USA: Ohio...
GGGAAGGGGTGGCCATTGCCGGACAATCCTGTGGCAGGGAGGAGTGTCGCCCATGATCGTTGCCAAATATTACAGAGAGGCTGCCTCAGGTCAGTGTTTGGGTGAATCCTTTAACCACTGGTCAAGAAACCACGCCATTTTCTGTAGGAGCGAGCGGGAGGCGATCCGACTTGCCCGCGATGGCGTCGGTGAGCGTGGCCAAGGTGGCAAGGTTTGCATCCTGCGATGCCAGATATGGCCCTATCGCGGGCAAGCCTCGCTCCTACGACATGCGGCGGCCTACATATCCTGGCGCTTGCGAAACGCCCAGCGGCCGGCGATGACGGTGAAGGTGGCGACCAGCGCGACGAGGATCCAGAAGCCCTCCGGGTCCTCGGAGAAGGGGATGCCGCCGACGTTCATGCCGAAGAAGCCGGCGATGATGTTGATCGGCAGCGCCAGCACCGTGACCACGGTCAGGGTGAACAGGGTGCGGTTGGTCTGTTCGTTGATATTGGCGGCGATTTCTTCCTGCAGCAGCTTGATCCGCTCGCCGAGGGCGGTGAGGTCGTTGATGATCAGGGCGAACTCCTCGGTGGACTTGCGCAGCTCCTTGACGTCCTCCTTCTGCAGCCATTGCGGCGGCCGGTTGAGCAGCCGCAGCAGCGAGCCCGGCTCCAGCGCCAGCAGGCGTTGCAGGCGCACCAGTACCCGGCGCATGGCCCCCAGCTCGGCACGGTTGGTGGCGATCCGCGCGGCCAGCAACTGGTCTTCGATCTGGTCGACGTTGAGGCTGGTCTTGCGCACGATCTGGGTCAGCACTTCGCCCTGGTCGCGCAGCAGGTGCACCAGCAGTTCCAGGGGCGAGCGGAAACGTTCGCCGGCCTTGACCGAGGAGCGCAGCTTGTCCACCGAGTGCAAGGGTTGCAGGCGCGCGCTGACGATCAGCCGGCTGCGCACACAGACCCACAGGGTGGAGATGTCCGAGGAAACCATGCTGCCAAAGTTGAACACCACGTCGTTGACCACCGCCAGCAGGGCCGAATCCACATGCTCGATACGGGTCGAGCGCGAGCCTTCGTGCAAGGCCTCGAAGAATTCCTCGGGCAGGGCCAGGTGCGTCTGCATCCAGCGTTCGCAGGCGGCATGGGCCAGGTTCAGGTGCAGCCAGAGAAACGCCTCGCCATCGTCCGGCTGTTGCAGGGCTTGCAGGGCCCTGGCCGAATCCAGTTCGCGACCCCGCTCGCCGGGGCGAAACGCAAAGCCGTAGAGCAGGCCGAACAGATCCGAATCGCGATGAGCATGGTCGATGCTGTGGTTCATGGAGGCTCGCAGGAGGGAAGGCACCTGTAGGCGGTTTTACAGGTTCACTTGAGCCCGATCATCGCAAGGCTTCATGACTGTTTTGTGACGATTAGAAGTGCAATATTCGGCGGTTATAACCGGTTGTCGGAGGCGCTCAAGAATGCCTCTTTCAGGCCGATCACGCCTACGACGACTGCGCGATCGGCTTGCCCCGGTTCGCCTGACAGGGATGTTCGCACGCTACCCATGCCCGCCTCGGGCGTGCTCTATCCCTGTTGAGAGATCTCATTCGATGTCCTTGCAAAAATCCCTGAGAGCGCAAGTTCTGGCTTTGTTGAGCGGCAGCCTGCTGGCGGTGCTGTTGATCGCGCTGGCGTGTTTTCACTTCCTGTCCAGCGGCGTGCAAAGTTATCGCGAACTGATCGAGGGGCCGTTGCGCACCTCGCAGTTGATCGATGAAGCCAACCTGCAATTCAAGGTCCAGGTGCAGGAATGGAAAAACGTGTTGCTGCGTGGCAAGCAGAGCGCCGACCTGAGTAAATACTGGCAGCAGTTCGAGGATCGCCAGCGCGATGTGCAGGGTATTCTTGGCCAGCTGGCGGCCGAGCCCGGCATCGATGCGGCGCTCAAGGGCCGTATCGAGCGCTTGCGTGAAGAGCACCGGGTGCTGGGCACGGCCTACCAGAAAGGCCGCGATGCCTTTGTCGCCGCCGGTGCCGATCCGGCCGCCGGCGATGCCGCGGTCAAGGGTGTGGACCGCGCCACCAGCGAGCAGATGAGCGAACTGGTGAGCGAGTTGCGCAAGCAGGGCAGCGAGCGGTCGCGCGACATCAGCGCCGCCGCCCAACGCACGGTGTGGATCGGCCTGCTGGTGATGCTGGCCTCGGGCTTGTTGATCGGCCTGCTGAGCCTGTGGCTGGTCAACCGTAGCCTGGTGGAGCCGATCCGCCAGTTGATCGACTACGTGGCGCAACTCAGCCGGGGGCGGATTGCCGAGCTCGTGGCCAGCAGCCGTCAGGACGAGCTGGGCAAGCTGGCGGTGGCCGCCAACACCTTGCGGGATTTCCTCGCCGAAACCTTCAGCCGCCTGCAGCGCAGCGCCACCGACCTGGACAGCTCCAGCGGCGAGCTGAATGCGATTGCCACCCTGATGTCCCAGGGCACCAACGATCAGTTCAATCGCACCGACCAGGTCGCCACGGCAATGAATGAAATGTCCGCCACCGCCCAGGAAGTGGCGCGCCATGCGGCGGATGCGGCGCGCGCCGCCGATGACGCTGACCAGTCGGCCCAGCAGGGCGAGCAGGTGATGCAGGGCACCATCCACACCATCACCATGATGCGTGGCGAAATCGCCAACACCGCCGAGGTGATCCGCCGCCTGGAAGCCGACAGCGGACGTATCGGCAAGGTGCTGGAGGTGATCCGCGGCATCGCCGAGCAGACCAACCTGCTGGCGCTCAACGCGGCCATCGAGGCGGCCCGGGCCGGCGAAGCCGGGCGTGGTTTCGCCGTGGTCGCCGACGAGGTACGTAGCCTGGCGCAGCGCACCGCGGCGTCGATCATCGAGATCAACCAGATTATCCAGAGCGTGCAGACCGGCGCGCTGGACGCCGCCCATGCGATCGAGAGTGGCCAGGCGCGCAGCGATGCCAGCGTCGAGCAGGTGACCCAGGCCGGCGCCATGCTGGAGCGGATCACCGAGGCGGTCGAGGCGATCCGCGACATGAACCGGCAGATCGCCACGGCGGCGGAAGAGCAGACCTCGGTGGCCGAGGACATCTCGCGCAACCTGACCGAGATCACCACGATCGCCAGCACCAACCTGGATAACGTGCAGCGCACCGAGCGCGCCAGCCAGAACCTGCACGAGCTGTCGGGGCAGTTGAACGAGGTGACGGCACGCCTGAGTGCCTGATGCGCCAGGGCATGAAAAAGCCGCGTGGCCTTTCGGCCGCGCGGCTTTTTTGTCCTGAAGAATTACTTGTCTTGCTTGTTGCTCAGGACCTTGCCGGTCTTGGCATCCAGATCGACGTCCCACTCGACGCCCTTGGCGTCACGCAGTTCCACCTGGTAGACGTAGGCGCCGGCCGCTGTTTGCTCAAGCTCGGTGTCGGTGATGTTGGCGGCGGTGGTGCCAGGGTGTTCGGCCAGTGCTGCCTGGTTGAGTTTTTCCAGGTCCATGATGGTGCCGGCCTTGAGCAGGCCCGGGATCAGGTCCGGGCGCACGTCGGCCTGGGCCAGGCCGGCGGTCAGGGTCAGGGCGGTAGCGGCGAACAGGGCAGTCAACGTTTTCATAGGGTCTTTCCTTGGGGTGATTCGTTTAAGTGGGTTCAGGTTAGCCGGTACAACTTAATTCACCCTTAATTCAGCGCAAGCTTTGCGCCGTTTGTTCAATCGCCGTCGCCCTCGGGTCTTTCAAGCTGTGCTCTCGAACAGGAGAGGCAGTGATGAAAGCAATGATCAAAGGTTTGTACGGTCCCGCGTTTTTCGCCGGCTTCATCGGCGCTGGCGTGTGGGTGATGGGCACGCCGGGGCTGGCCCCGGGCTGGTTGCTGCTGGTGTTCGCCGGGGCGCTCGGGGTGTCCTTTCTGGCGGAGTGGTGGTTGCCCTATGAGGTGGACTGGAACCGCCCGCGGCAGGATCGCTTGCGCGACGTGTTGCACGCGCTGGTCAATGAAAGCCTGAACGCCCTGGGGTTGCTGCTGTTGCCGGGGCTGGTGAGCCTGCTGGCGTTCGATGGCCTGTGGCCGCGCGGCTGGTCGCTGTGGGCGCAGTTGGCGCTGGCGATGGTCATCGCCGACTGCGGCCTGACCCTGGCGCATTACTTCAGCCATCGGCTGCCCTGGCTGTGGCGCCTGCACGCGGTGCATCACAGCGTGCAGCGCTTGTATGGCTTCAACGGCTTGATGAAGCACCCGCTGCATCAGTTGCTGGAAGCCAGCGCCGGACTATTGCCGCTGCTGTTTTTGGGAATCCCCTTGCCGGTGGCGCAACTGCTGGCGTTTGCCATTGCCATCCAGCTGCTGTTGCAGCACTCCAATGTCGACATGCGCCCCGGTCCCCTGGGCTGGGTGTTTGCCTGGGCGCCGATGCATCGCTTTCACCACATGAAGTACGGCACCGCCGGCAATGTGAATTTCGGCCTGTTCCTGAATGTCTGGGACTGGTTGCTGGGCACGGCGTTTTATTCCTCGGCCTACCCGATCCGCCAGGGCGACCTGGGCATCGGCAGCCAGCCGGATTATCCGCAGGCGTATTGGCGACAATTGCTGGCACCTTTCAGCAGGCAAGCCGTGCAGGAGGAACCGCCGGTGCCCTTGCCGTTGCGTCGTTGAGTCAGTCCAGCAGGCGCAGCTCGATATGTTGCAGGGCCTGGCGCGCGGTGACGCCGAACAGGGTTTTCAGGGTGCGGGAGAAGTGCGCGGAGTCGGCAAACCCAGCGCCATGGGCGGCCTCGGTGATGGCCTGGCCCGCCAGCACCAGGCCCATCGCCAGGCGCAGGCGCCGCCACAGCACCAGGCGCCGCACCGGCAACCCAAGCTGGCCGCTGAACAGCCGTTCCAGCTGGCTCAGGGACAGGTGCGCGTGGGCTGCCAGGGCACTGGCCGAGACCTTGCCTGCCAATTGTCGGTCGAGGGCGGCCAGGGCCTTTTCGATCCGCCGGTCCTGCAAGATTCGGCGCGGGCAACGCCGCAGCGCCTCGGTCAGCGCCGGCAGCGTCAGCTCGACACCCAGCAGGCTGTCTTGCAGGGCCTGGGCGTCAATCGTCAGCGGTTCGGCGTAGAGGGTGAACAGGGTCCCGGGCGCATCGAGGATGGCATGCCGTTGTATGGCCGGGATAAACACCTGTCGGGCGGTGCAGGGCAGGCCGTCGAGGCTGACGGTGACCGGTGCGGTGGGGGCGAGGATCAGTTGATGGGCGTAGTGGGCGTGGGGCGCGGTACGCCCCAGCTCGCCCTGGATCAGTCCGTAGTCACGCCCGAGCCACAGCTGGCCTGTCCACTCGGGCGTGCGCACGGCGACCGGCTCAGTAGCCGTTGGCCTCGAGCAACTGGCTGACGCTGCCGCTGGCCGGGCGCTTGACGTACTTGAGCAGTTCCGCGGCGCGGTTGGTGAAGATGCCGTCGACACCGGAGTCCAGGACCTTCTTGAAGTCCACTGGCTCGTCGATGGTGTAAACGTGCACCAGCAGGCCCTGGTCGTGGGTGAACTGGTTCATCCAGGGTTGCACCAGGTCGAAATAGCTCTGGTCGCCACCGTTGGCCAGTGCCGCCGACGGGCCGGTGCCGATGGCGCCCTGGGCCTTGGCGTAGCTGACCCACTGCTCGAACTCGGCCTTGTCCTTGGGCTCCTGCTTGGCGTAGTAGGCCGCCTTGTCCTTCTCGCCGCTGTTGGCGAAGGTCACGTCGGACTTGGGCTGCATGCCGCCTTCACCGATCCACAGCAGGAGGATCTTCGGCACTTTCGGCATTTCTTTCTGCAGCAGTTCCAGGCTGCTCTTCTCGAAGGTCTGCAACACCACCTTGCCTTTGCCCTGGCCTACCGCCAGGTCGCTTTTCGCCAGCTTGGAGCCGGCCGGGCTGAGCCAGCCGCGGTCCTGGAGTTTTTCCTTGAGGTCGTGCTCGATGCCGGGGAACTGCTTGGGCTCCTTGGTCTCGATGTACAGGCCGGGCTTGTGATGCGGGTTGCTCTGGGCGATGTCGATGATTTCGTCGAGGGTCAGGATCTTCAGGCCGACGTAGCTCGCACGGGCACGGTCGGGATAGGCCTGGTTGAACCAGCTGCCGGCGTCGAGGGTTTTCAGCTCGGCCATGGTGAAGGCGTTGGCCGGGCTGTCCTTGCGCTCGGGAAACTTGCTGGCGACGTCGGTGGTGCGTTGCAGGTTGTTGTCGTGCAGGGCGAACAGCACGCCGTCCTTGCTGCGTTGCAGGTCCATTTCCAGGTAGTCGGCGCCCAGGTCGCGGGCCAGTTTGTAGGCGGCGGCGGTGGACTCCGGTGCATCGAAGGACGCGCCCCGGTGAGCGATCACCGCGGGGTGTGGAATGCCTTGGCTGACAGCCAGTGCGGTGGGGCTTGGGCTGGCGGCCTGTGCCTGGCCCAGGCCAAGCATCAGGCTCAGCATCAGGGCGCTTTTGGTGAAGGTGGCAGGCATGGTCGAGGTCCTTTCGTGGAGGGCGATTTTCAAAGGACTACCTTTTAACAATTGAATGGCCGTTGTGCTATCGCGAAACCGACATAAATCTGCACCTGCGGCAAATTTTCCGACGCTTTTGTGGGGTGCTTTGCAGTACGCTTGCGCCCTGAAGTTTCCCCGTCAGAGGGAAGCCCGAAAACATTTCCACTCTTGCCTGGCGTGTAAACCATCGATCACCTGTCCTTCGGGACACTCAGTGAGGTTTACCATGCGCATCACATCCGAACTCATCTGCCAGGCTGCCGACCAGCTCAAGGGGTTTGTCGGTTTCAACCGCAAGAGCGGCCAGCACATCGTGCGCTTCAGCGAAGACTCCTTCGGCATGGACGTCGCCGACGACGCCATCACCCCCGCCAGCGAATTCGTCTGGGCCAGCGCCGAGGGCCAGGTCATGGTGCTCAAGCGCGAGCTGATCCAGCTGCTGCTGGAACAGAACATCGACGACCGCATCAACATCAGTGAACCCTTGCGCGTGTACATGCGCCGCACCGACCTGCCGGAGATTTCGGCGGTGCGCAATCTGCTGCCGGCGGCGCAATAACCGGGATGCGCGGTGGCCGGGCTGGCGCTATCGCGAGCAAGCTCGCTCCCACAGGGGGCGGTTTCTGTAGGAGCGAGCTTGCTCGCGATCAGGTCTCAGCGTTCGAACAGGTAGGCGCGTTCGACCTTGCACACCCGGGTGTGGCAGGCCGCGTACCAGTCGCTGCGCCCGCGTTCGCGGGCGATGCGGTGTTCGGCATGCTGCTTCCAGGCGAGGATTGAGGCCTGGTCCCGCCAATAGGAGACCGTGATGCCGAAGCCCTCCTCGTTACGCGCGAACTCCAGGCCGAGAAACCCCGGTTGCTGCCGCGCCAGTTCGACCATGCGTTCGGCGGTCTGCTCGTAGGCCGGGTCCGGTTCGCGGCGTTGGGCGCTGAAAATCACCGCGTAATAGGGCGCCTCGGGTGTGCGGGCGATCATGCGTGACGCTCCAGGCAAGCGGCGAGCAGGGCGCTGACCAGGGGCGGCACGACGCCTTTGAGCGCTGCCCGTTCCGGCTGGAACAGGGTGGCGACAAAAAACCGCTGGTCGCACAGTTCCACCGCCCGCAGGTCGCCGGCCGAGTCGTAGCCGCTGGGGCGCAGGTTGTGCTTGAGCAGTTGCGCCGCGAACTGCGGATTGACCCCGTAGCGACAGCGATAACCTTCGCTGATCAGGCGCTCGCCATAGGCTTCGGCGATGCGGCTGCCTTCGCTCAGATGAATGCTGTCGGTGGCTTCCACCAGGGCGCAGGTCAGCGGCGTGAGCAAGGCGCGCTCGGCCTCGGGATGGGTTTCGCCGTGTTCGGCATCGGCCCAGCCCAGCACGTTGCGCGCGTACTCCAGCACTGCGTGCTGAAAACCGCCGCAGGTGCCGAGGAAGGGCCGCTGCTGTTCGCGGGCAAAGCGGATGGCGCGCAGGGCGCCGTCCATGCAGCGGTAGGGGCTGGCGGGCACACACCAGATGCCGTCGACCGCTTGCAGTGGCGCGTCGCTGGTCAGGCTGTCGGTGGCCAGCCAGCGATAGTGCACCTTGAGGCTGGTTTCCTCGGCGGCCATTTCCAGGGCCAGGGGAATGGCCTGGTGCGCGGTGACCTGAGGGTCGTAGTCGCCCACCAGGGCGATGTGCAGGGTCGGCGAATGTGCGATGTGCGGCATGGATTTCTCCTGGTAGGGCCAACGCTTGTCGGTTGCTGGATGCCACTATAGATTGGCGCTCACGCACTCAATATTGGCGTTTATCCAAGTGATCAATGCAGCCACGCACTATCGGCTCGACTACCCCGACCTGTCGCTGATCCTCGCCCTGGTGCGCGGCGGCTCCCTGGCCCGCGCGGCGGCGTTGTTGAAAGTCGATGTGTCCACGGTGTTCCGTGCGGTGCGCCGCCTCGAGGCTGCGCTGGGCCAGCAGCTGTTCGACAAGAGCCGCGCCGGCTACCTGCCCACCGGCCTGGCCCGCACCCTGGCCGAGCAGGCCGAACGCGCGGAACAGGCACTGGACGCGGCACGGGTCGGGGTGGAGCAGGGCGGCGCGGTGGTCAGCGGCACGGTGCGTTTGACCTGTACCGACTCGGTGCTGCAGGGCCTGTTGTTGCCGGCGCTGGCGCACTTCATGCCGCGCTATCCGGCACTGGCCCTGGAGCTCAGCACCTCCAATGATTTCGCCAACCTCAGCCGGCGCGACGCCGACCTGGCCCTGCGCCTGACACGCACGCCGCCCGAGCACCTGGTGGGCCGGCAGTTGCGGGCGGTGTCTTACCGGGTCTGTGCCAGCCCGGCCTACAGGCAGTCGGCCGCCTCGACGGATCTGGCCGGGCTGACCTGGATCGCCCCGGACGATTTTCTCCCGGACCACGCCACGGTGGCCTGGCGCCGGCAGGCGTTGCCCGGTGTGGTGCCGGGCTATCGCTGCAACAGCATGCTGGCGGTCAGCGAACTGGTGAAGGCCGGGCTGGGGGTGGCGGTGTTGCCGGATTTCCTGCTCGACGACACCACCGCCCTGCAATCCCTGAGCGACCCGCTGCCGGGGTGCGACACCGCGCTCTGGTTGCTGACCCGGGCCGACTGCCGGGCGCTGCGCGCGGTGGTGACGCTGTTCGACGAATTGAGCCAGCGTCTGCGCGCGCCGCAGTGAGTCATGCCTGGGGCGGGTCCTTGTGCAGGACGTGCCGGTGCATTTCCGAGGTCAGGCCCTCGATGCGTTCGCTCAGCTGTTTGGTCATCTCGGTCAGGCGGGTGTTCTGCTCCAGCAGTTCGAGCAGTTGCGCGCTGTGTTGCGCGGCTTGCGCCTGACGTTCGCTGTTGGCGATAGCGATGGCTTCGCGGTGCTGGGCATCGGCGTCGGTCTGGGCTTTGTCGCGCGCGGCCTGGCGAGTCTGGGCCAGCAGGATCAGTGGCGCGGCATAGGCCGCTTGCAGACTGAAAGCCAGGTTGAGAAGGATGAAGGGGTAGACGTCGAAGTGCGTCACCCCGCTCAGGTTGAGCCCGATCCAGATCAGTACGATCAGGGTTTGCGCGCCGAGAAAGGTCGGGGTGCCGAAAAAGCGGGCGAAGGCTTCGGCCTTCAGGGCAAAGCGGTCGGTGCCGAAGGTCGGGGCCAGATGGGCGTGGGGGCGGTGGAAACGCAGGTGGTCGACAGGGGCGGCTGAGGCTGTTTCGGATGGAGTCGGGTTCATGGCGGGCTCGGGGCGATGGGACTGCCGGTCACTATAGAGCCCTGTCGGCGTCGACGCCTTCCCTGGCATCGATTCAGAAACGCCGGTTCAGAACGCTGCACGTTCGTTGGCGAACATGCTCACGGCCTGTACCGCTTCGCTGGTACCGTCACGAATCTGCAGGATCACCGTGCCGGCCTGATCCGCCAGGTCGACGCCCTTGGCCGCCCGATCCCGGGTGCCGTCCATGCTCTTGATGGCTTGCTGGGTTTCGGTCTGGATCATGTCGATCATCTCGGAGATTTCCGCAGTCGAACCGCTGGTACGGGCGGCCAGTTGCCGGACCTCGTCGGCGACTACGGCAAAGCCGCGCCCCTGTTCGCCGGCGCGCGCGGCTTCGATAGCGGCATTGAGCGCCAGCAGGTTGGTCTGGTCGGCGATCGCCCGGATGGTGTTGACGATCGCGGTGATCTGTTCGGAGCGCTCGCCGAGCTTGGCGATCAGGGTCGACGACGCTTCGATGTTGGCGGCAATCTGGCGCATTTCGCTGGCCGCTTGCTGGATCACCTCGGTGCCCTGTTCGGCGACATGCCGGGTTTCGACCGAGATGTGATAGGCCTGGGTTGCGCTTTGGGCGTCCTGGGCATGTTTTTCCACCATCGCGGTGACGTCGGAGGCGTACTTGACCACTTTGCACAAGCGCCCGGCGGCGTCGTACACCGGGTTGTAGTTGGCTTCGAGCCACAGCGATTGCCCATATTTGTCGATGCGCTCGAACTGACCACTGAAGAACTCGCCCTGATTGAGACGCCGCCAGAAATCCTGATAGGCGCTGCTGTTCACCAGCTCGGGCTTGCAGAAAATCCGGTGATGTTTGCCCTTGAGTTCGGCGAGGGTATAGCCGAGGCGATTGAGGAAGTTCTGGTTGGCGGTGATGATGCTGCCGTCGAGATTGAATTCGATCATCGCCATAGCGCGGTCAATAGCATGCAGCTTGCCCTTGGACTCGCTCTCCTGCTGGACTTTCAGAGTGACGTCGAGGGCGTATTTCACCACCTTGATGACGTTGCCGTCGGAATCCTTGATCGGGTTGTAGCTGGCCTCAAGCCACACCGATTGCCCTTTGGCATCGATGCGTTCGAAGGTGCCCGCTTCGAACTGGCCGTTTTTCAGGCGCGCCCAGAGTTCGCGGTATTCGTTGCTGCGGGCAAACTCGGGGCGACAGAACTGGCGGTGGTGGTGGCCGACGACCTGTTCTGCGCGATAGCCCATGGTTTTGAGGAAATTGTCGTTAGCCCGCAAGGCTATGCCCTCCAGGTCGAACTCGATCACCGCCATCGAGCGTTCGATGGCATCGAGCAGGCTGGCTTGTTGGGCGATGGTGCGCTGCAAGGCGTCGATCCTTTTATTCTGGCGGCTAAATAGCATGATGGCCGGTACTCCGTGGGAAAAACCTGAAGGCAGTCCCTGTTGCGCGCCTGAATGCCGAAAGCCAAGGGACCTCGGCATTTTCCGCTCAATGCCAGCATTCCATGACTGGCAGATAAACGCTTAAGTGATACGTGCGTACTTTTGGATATCTGAACACTTGGAAAGACACTGTGACTTTGAGTGTAGAGGGTTTATTTTTTGTGACCGAAGGGTTTTATCTGGTTTTTGGAATAGTGTTAAGAACAATTATTCCGAAATGACCTGAATGATGCTGAGTAAAGTTATACCGAATGTTTTTTGTACAACTTCTCAGGAGTCATTCATTGCGGCGAGGAAGGCGTGGCTTTCCTGGCTGGCGCTTGCGACTTTGTTACGCCCGGAGTTTTTCGCGGCATACAAGGCTTTGTCCGCTTCGATGAGCCACATCGCTGCATCGCTCAGCCCCGGGTGCCAGGCGGCCAGGCCAATGCTCAGGCTGACCCTGAGTTGCGGTATGTCCGGATGGCGATAGTGGCTGAAGACCTCACGCAGCCGCTCCATGACTTCGTGGGCCTGCTGGAGTGAGGTCGCGGGGAAGATGACGCAGAACTCATCTCCGCCATAGCGACCGGTCAGGTCGCCTTGGCGCAGGTTGTGCCTGAGGTCGCAACTCAACTGATGCAGCACGGTATCGCCCAGGATATGGCCGTGGCAGTCGTTGATGCGTTTGAAATGATCGATGTCGATCAAGGCAATGGTGCCCTGGCAGCGTTGCTGCTGGCACTTGGTGAATTTGAGGTGCAGCAGATCTTTCCAGGCGCCGTGGTTGAGCAAGCCGGTGAGGCTGTCGGTGCGACTCAATGCGCGCAGGGCATGCTTGTGTTCGAACAGTTTGATCGCCAACTGATAGCAGACCATGCCCAGGGCCATCGGGTAGAGGGTCAGCATGGGCAGGCAAGCATAGATCTGCCACTGAGTGGTGTGCCCGGTGAAGGCCGGGCCGAGCAGCAACCAAGCGAGCAGCACACCGCCGAGCTGGGCGAAAAAGCCGCGGATGAACAAGCGCAGCCCTCCGGCCGCAAGGTTGTTCATGGCCATCATCGCCAGGATGGTCACCGTGGGTAGCGGATTGAACTGCATCGCTGCCGCCCAGAAGCCCCCGAACAGCGAGTCGCACCACAGGTTGCGGCGTTCAGCCTGGTAGGGAAACTCGGCCCGGGTCGAGATCAGGTACGCCAGGTGCGGCCAGAGAAAACCGTTGAACAGCAGGAGCGCCCAGACCCAGGACGGTTGCTGCACCGGGTACAGGCCGGCGAATACGCTGAGGCAGCCGATTCCCATCCCGACCACCCTGGGCAGGTAAATACGTTTGGCAAACGACAGCCCTTTGCCTTGTTGGTTATCCATAAAATTCCGTGTCAGCCGGTATTGAAATACCTTGTGATGTTTTTACTGGCCGCCATCCTTCCGCGGGCGAGGCGGCGAACATTGTCATTTATTCCAGGAAGAATAATCAGTGTCCTTGCAGGCCATTTAATGGCACGGGCGTACGCAAACGCCCATTGCAGAGCGGTCGATCAGCACCGTTGCAGCACGGCGGATTCGCTGTCGAGGGGGGATCAGGCCTGATAGGTGGCCAGGAACATGTCTATCGCGGATTCGACGACACGGTGCCGTTCCTCCACGTCGAGAGGCGGCCGGTTCATGGTGATCTGCGGCCAGAAGGCAAAGGTCTTGAGCATGCCGTGGATCTGTTGGGCGGCGAAATCCGGGTCGAGCGGCTTGAGCTGGCCGTCCGCCTGGGCCGAACGAATCCACACCATCAGGCCTTCCTCGCGCTCGCCCATGCGCGCCACCATGTACTGGGCGCGCTCGGGGGAGTGGAGGGTGGCGGCAATGGCAACCTGTGCCAGGTTGAGGAAATTGTCGTCGGCCAGCAGTTGCAGCTTGGCCATCAACAACTCGCGCAACTGTTCACGCAGGCTTAATCCCGGACGGTAAAGAATGTCCGGTCGCGCCCTGATGCTGGCCCATAACTTGTGCAGGATCTCGGTGAACAACTCTTCCTTGCTGGGGAAATGGTTGTACACCGTGCGCTTGGAAACTCCGGCCGTCGCCGCGATCTTGTCCATGCTGGTGATATCGAACCCGCTGGCATGGAATTCGGTGATCGCCGCCTGGATGATGGCTTCGCGTTTGAGGTCGGTCAGGCGCTTCGGAGCTGTCATAAGTTGGGTTCGATGGCGGTCGTTGGCAGTTATCCGGGGGCAGTTTACTTAGTCCCGGGTTTGTTGCAATCTAGAAAAACTACACTGTGCAGTGTAGTTCATGACAGAAAAACGATGGTCGGCTGACGCTTGCGTGCATTGGCCTTTGTCGTTCCGCAGAGAATCACCGGAGCCTTTTCGGGTTCCTTGGAGTCACTGATTCATGGCCACTCTCTCTTCCCGTGCAGACAGCGCCTCACGTCCCGAAACGTCCCAGCAGGAACAAGGTGCGTTCCGTAATCACACGCCGGTCCGGCGTGCCGGGCTGGGCAAGACGCTGGGTATTTTCTGGCGCATGCTGTTCCACAAACCGCGCAACACTCGCCCCACCGGGGCCATTCCGGTGCAGCCATTGACCCACGAACAGCTGCTGGCGGCGCCGAACCAGAGCGTCTACCGCCTGGGGCATTCGACGGTGCTGTTGAAGCTGCATGACAAGTTCTGGATCACGGATCCGGTATTCGCCGAACGCGCATCGCCGGTGCAATGGGTCGGTCCCAAACGTTTCCACCAGCCGCCTATCAGCCTGGAGCAATTGCCACCGATCGAAGCGGTGATCCTGTCCCATGATCACTACGATCACCTGGACCACCAGACCGTGCTCAAGCTGGCGGACAAGACCCGCCATTTCCTCACGCCCCTGGGCGTGGGCGATACCCTGGTGAAGTGGGGTGTGCCGGCCGACAAAGTGCGTCAGCTGGACTGGTGGGAAGGCACGGAAGTCGATGGCATTCGTTTTATCGCCACGCCGTCCCAGCATTTCTCCGGCCGTGGCCTGTTCGATGGCAACAGCACGCTGTGGGCCTCCTGGGTGATGATCGATGGCGACAGCCGGATCTTCTTCAGCGGTGACACCGGTTACTTCGACGGCTTCAAGCGGATTGGCGAGCGTTACGGCCCTTTCGACCTGACCCTGATGGAAACCGGCGCCTACAACGTCGAGTGGCCGGGGGTGCACATGCAGCCTGAGCAGACCCTGCAGGCGCACATCGACTTGAAGGGCCGCTGGTTGTTACCCATCCACAACGGCACGTTCGACCTGTCGATGCATGCCTGGTACGAACCGTTTGACCGCATCCTTTCGCTGGCCTGGGAACGCAGCATCGCCATTGCCACGCCGCAGATGGGCGAGGCCTTCAACCTGTCGCACCCGCAGCGGGGGCACGCCTGGTGGATGGAGGTCGACCCCGTGGCCGAGCAGGTAACGGCAAGCGATCTGTAGACCCTTCATCGGCTACTCCCCGAGCCCGGCTATCGCCAGGTTGCCGTGTCCGGCCCTGGGGAGTATCTAGAGAATTCCCCCAATACCCTCGACGGACCTGGTGATGGCTTATCGGCTTCATCTGTTTGGCGCATCTGGTTCCGGCACCACGACCTTGGGCCAGGCGCTGGCCCAGCGTTTGGATATTGCCCACTTCGATTCCGATAACTTCTTCTGGCGCTCCAGTGCACAGCCTTTCAGCCTGCGCCGCCCCCGGGACGAGCGCATCCAGCTGTTGCAGCAGCAGGTGGCCGGGTTGGACAACTGGGTGTTGTCCGGCTCCTTGTGCGGTTGGGGCGACCCGATGATTGAGGCTTTCACCCATGCCATTTTCCTCCGCCTGGACCCCGAGGTCCGACTGCAGCGTTTGCGGGTGCGCGAGTTTCAGCGTTACGGCGAGCAGATCCATGAGGGCGGCGAACGCCATCTCGCGACTCAAACCTTCCTTGCCTGGGCGGCTGGCTACGACACGGGTGGACAAGGTACGCGCAGCCTGCGCCGGCATGAGAGCTGGATCACCGGGCTGAGCTGCCCGGTAATCCGCCTCGATGCCACTCACCGCTCGGTGCAGGCATTACAGGAAGAGGTATTGAGCGCCCTGGATCACTCGATCATGGCGTAGTCGGGCCGTTCCATCGGGTTGGGCGTCGCACCCTTGATGTTCATGCCACGCCCCGGAGCGAAACCGGGGAAGAACACCAGGCCTTCTGCTTCCAGGCGAAAGGCCAGGGCCAGTCGGGTCACGTCGAGCAATTCGCCGCCCGCCTCGAAGCGGTGAATGGCGGCAATCGAAACGCCGGATTCCTGTGACAGCTGTTCCTGGCTCCACCCCAGCATGGCGCGGGCCTGAATGCAGTGTTCTGGGGTGAACTGGAAGAGGGCGATACGTTCCAGGGTGACTTTCATCGCGAGTGAGGCCATGGGATTTCTCCGGAAGCGGGTGAAAATGAGTCAATAAAGTACTGTTTATTTGTACAGTTGTTTTGCTCCCGGATCAAACTCATTTTGCCGATCGCCTCAACGTCTTCGTGACAAGTCTTGTCCCGGCGCTATGTCCCCGGTTTCCAGGTAGGCGCTGGGCGGTTGCCCCGCTACCCGGCGGAACATGGTGGAAAAGGCGGCGGGGCTGTCATAGCCGAAATCGAGGGCGATTCGCGTCACCGACTCGCCTGCGGCCAGTCGGGGCAAGGCCCTGACCACGCAGGCGCGCTGGCGCCACTGGACGAAACTCATGCCGGTCTGCTCGCGGAACAGGCGGTTGAAGGTGCGCAGGCTGATGTGCAGCTGTTGCGCCCATTGCTCGGGAGACTGGTGGGCATCGGGTTGTTGCAGGAAGGCCTGGCACAGGGTGAGCAGGCGTGGCATTTCGGGCAGGGGAATGTGCAGGGGCAGGCGGGTGGTACGGCTCAGTTCATGCAACAACAGGCTGACCAGCACACCGTCGCGTCCGTTCTCGTCGTACGCCAGCGGCAGATCCACCGCCTCCATCAGCAACTGGCGCATCAGTGGCGACACGCTGATCACCTGGCACTCATCGCCCAGGGCCGGCATGGCCGCCGGTTCGATGTACAGGCTGCGGGTACTGACCCCGAGCATCAGCACCTCATGGGCCACCCGGGGCGGAATCCATACCGCACGCTGTGGCGGCACCACCCAGCGGCCATTAGTGGTGCTGACCTGCATCGCCCCGGTGGCGCCATACAACAGTTGCGCGCGACGATGGCTGTGGCTCGGCAACAGGTGGCCCTGGGGGTAATCGGTGCCGATCGCCACCACGGCGCGTGGGGTGTGATCCAGCAGCCATGGCGCTGACGATGCCGTCGCTCAGTCGGCCATGCATATAGCGGTCGCCACCTCGACCTGCGTGATGATCGTCAACGCGCTGATGGCCACCGGCAAACACCGCCGCGCGGGCAACCTGATTCGACATTATCTGTGGCCGCTGGGTGGCTACATCGGGCTGGGAGCTATAGCGGGGGCGGTCCTGGCAATGGCGGTGAGTGGTGAGGGGATGCGCTACGCCTTTATCGCCTACCTGGCGCTGACCATTGCCGATTGCCTGATGCGTCGTGGCTTTCTTGAACAGAGCGACACCCGTGCGCCGCGCTGCCTGGGGCGACTGGAAAACACCGGAGGCCTGGGCATCGGGGCCATTGCTACCTTCCTGGGTGTCGGCGGTAGTGTGATGACCGTGCCCCTGCTACGCCGTTGTGGCTTGAGCATGACCCAGGCCACCTCCATGGCCAACCCGCTAAGCGTGCCGGTAGCCCTGGCCGGGGCCTTGACCTATATGGCCATGGCCGGCTTCAGTCGCTTCGATCTGGGCCCCTGGTTTATCGGCTATATCGACCTGCTGGCGTTTGCCGTGCTGACCCTCGGCTCATTGCTGGGCATGTGCCTGGCCTCACCGTGGATCGGGCGCATTCCCGACCGGCTGCATGCGCGGGTGTATATCGGCCTGCTGGTGCTGGTAATGCTCGGCATGCTGGTTCGCTAAGGGTTAGCCCAGCGCCAACCCCGGCGCTTCACGAATGATGAAGTGGTCGAGGTTCTCGATGTTGGCGCTGAATACCCCGAACGTCTGTTCGGGGTGTTTTTTGCTCGGCACCTGTTTCAGCTCCGGGGTCACGCCATAAAAGAAGCAATACAGCTCTTGTTCGCTGTCGATCGCATGCTTGATCTCTTCGAGGAAGGCTTTGCGCTTGCGGTAGCTCTCGATCAGTTTTTTGCTCAGGTAGACATTGACCGAGTAGGGCTTCTTTTTCGCCTCGTCCGCCTGTTTGAACCAGACCTTCTGTTCAAAGTCGATGCGAAAGCTCTGGGTGTAGTCCTTGATCTCCTTGATCTTGCCCCAGTAGATCAACCCCTTGTTGTCCAGCAGGTATTCGATCTTCTTGAAGAACGAGGTATAGGACGCCGTGTGTTCGCCGATCTTCAGCGGCATGCGCTTGAGCAGCTCCTTGTCGTCGATATTCGACACAAAACACTCCACCGGATGAGCGAAGACACTGGTCTTGTCTGGGGTGCCGGCCTGAGCCGGGGCCGGTGTGCGCAGACTGGAGGAGGGGGCTGGCGCGGCAGTTCCTGACGTATCGCCATCCGCTGCCGGGCTGGCGGGCTTGCGCACATATTCGCGGCGGGCCAGCAGCAATTCCGATGGGAAATGCTCCTCCCGATCATCCTCGTCCGGCGTACCCTCCACCCCGGCTGCCAGCGTCCTGCTGGTGCCATACGGGCAGCCTTCGATATGCCGGGTGCCAGGCAGGTTCTTGAAATGCGGGGTGCGGATGTAATTGACGTTCTTGGCATTGAAGGTCCCCAAATGATTGTCAGCGGCAAAGGTGGCGCGACAGGCATCGTTGGGGCACTGGAATTGTTCCTTGGCTGAGTCGAAGGCCATGGTCTCGTCGAAATTCAGATCGCGCACGTCATAGATCGACAGCTTGTCGTCGAGGCTGATGCAGTAGGCGGTGTCGAATTTCATGGGGGCTCGGGTCCTTGAGTGAAGAAGGCTATTAATAGCGGGTGGCGCAGGGGAGTGCACTGATCTTTTCAAGCATGGGCGCTGATCTCGGCATAACCTTGTAGGTAGCACGTTCCACTCATCACCGGAAAAGGCTCAGGTTCATGTCTGACGGTAATCGCATCAATATCGGCTCCATTGGTGATGCCAACCACATCAACATTGCCCAGAATCAGGCGCCTGAACGCACCAGCATTCAGTTCGTCATCGATCCCAGGAGTGTCGAGCGGGTTAGCCGGGGCAGCGTCATCAAAGGCGCGGTGGCGTTTTTTCTATCGCTGCCGGCGCTGGCGCTTTCGGTCATGTCGATCCTGGCCGACGCGTTGGGCATCCTTTCCTACTTCAATGTGGAGTCGCGGATCCTGGCCTACCTCATCATGGCCGCCGCCATGGGCGGGGTGATGCTGTGCAACGGCAAGCGCAAGATGGCCACCGCCAGCATTGCGCCCGACCAGGCCCGATTCATCGATGGGCGTTGGGTCGAGCGTGATGAAAGTGGCGATTACCTGCTGTATCGCAATACCGCGCCCTGCAATTACGAAAACTGCCACGGTACCGTGCGTATCCAGACGCCACCGCCGCGCGAACAGCATAACCACGATCTGATCGGCGTCTGCGATATCGGCGGCAAGCAACACACCTATCGCGTTGACTTCAATGGCGTCGGCGAACGGCAGCATTTCGACTGGCGTCCGCTGGAACAGAACAAGCCATGACCCCGTTCCAACCACGCCCTTGGTAGGGCGGGCGTGCTCACGAAAAATCCCCCGTCGGGACCAATCAAACTGACAGCCTTCCTGAGTCTTGCCAGGTCATGGCGGCTGCATGAGGGACATGAAATTTCCTACAGTTCTAATTAACAAAACTCTCACCATATAGAGACGAGTCCTACGCGTTAAAGCTTGTAAAAACAAAAGCTTAGCTGTCTTGAGTAGTCCTGGCAGAGAACGTCACACCTTTGGCAAGGAGGGACAAGTAAGCCTCGAACAAATGGCCGATAAGAAGGCGCCGGCCTCATGAATGAAGGCCCGGTGGGAACCAGCCAGACGGCTTTTCCCCTCACAATAACGAGGACCTCCATATGCCTGTTCTTGCGCGTTCATTGTTGTTTTGTCTGGCCCTGTCCGGCACCGGGGTCGTCCTGGCGGAACAGGCAGCCTTGCCTTATCTGCCGGCCAATCAGTTCCGGCTGGCTGACTACCTGCCACCACCTCCAACTGTTGATTCATCGTTGCAACAAAGCGATTTGACAGCCGTGCTGGCGGCCCAGGCAGCACGCAGTAGCGCTCAGGTGAGCCGGGTCCAGCAGGATGATGAATGGGAAGACAGCGTGTTCCACTTCGCCAGGGAATCCCTCGGCGCCGGTTTCAGCATTGAGCGCCTGCCCCTGACCCGGGCCTTCTTCCGGCGGGCCCAGGAAGACCTGGTGCAATTCCTGATGCCGGCCAAGCACAGCTATGGTCGGCCGCGCCCTTACGAAGCCTCGGCACTGGTGAAGCCGGTATTGCCGCCACCGGAGGGCGATTCCTACCCCAGCGGTCACTCGATGAATGGTTATCTCAATGCCACCTTGCTGGGCATGGCGCTGCCGGAGAAACGCAGCGAGTTGTTCAGCCGCGCACAGATCAATGCCGACAGCCGGGTCATCGCCGGTGTGCATTTCCCCAGCGACCTGGAGGGCGGAAAGATCAGTGCCGCGGTGTTGGCGGCCCGGCTGCTGGACGATCCCCGCGCGGCGGCGGATTTCGAGGCGGTGAAAAAGGAGATTCGTGGTGCCCTGGCCTCCGCCGATTGAGTTCCGCGTTGGATGATTTGCCTGGAGTCGGGGATACCGGGTCCCAATAAAAAAGCCCTGAGCAAGTCAGGGCTTTTTTGATCTTTCGTTGTGCCGATTCAGATCGAGATCGGCACAGGGCAGGAGCTCGGAATCAATCCCAGCTCAGCGCGCCGCCAGTCTGATACTCGATCACGCGAGTCTCGAAGAAGTTCTTCTCTTTCTTCAAGTCCATGATTTCGCTCATCCATGGGAACGGGTTGGTGGTGCCCGGGTATTCTTCTTTCAGGCCGATCTGCGACAGGCGACGGTTGGCGATGAACTTGAGGTAGTCCTCCATCATCGCCGCGTTCATGCCCAGTACGCCGCGCGGCATGGTGTCGCGAGCGTATTCGATTTCCAGTTGGGTGCCCTGGAGGATCATCTGGGTGGCTTCTTCCTTCATCTCGGCATCCCACAGGTGCGGGTTTTCGATCTTGATCTGGTTGATCACGTCGATACCGAAGTTCAGGTGCATGGATTCGTCGCGCAGGATGTACTGGAACTGCTCGGCGACGCCGGTCATTTTGTTGCGGCGACCCATGGACAGGATCTGGGTGAAGCCGCAGTAGAAGAAGATGCCTTCCAGAACGCAGTAGTAGGCGATCAGGTTGCGCAGCAGCTCCTTGTCGGTGTCGACGGTGCCGGTTTCGAACTTCGGATCGGAGATCGAACGGGTGTACTTCAGGCCCCAGGCCGCTTTCTTGGCGACCGATGGAATCTCGTGGTACATGTTGAAGATCTCGCCTTCATCCATGGCCAACGATTCGATGCAGTACTGGTAGGCGTGGGTGTGGATCGCCTCTTCGAACGCCTGGCGCAGGATGTACTGGCGGCATTCCGGGTTGGTGATCAGGCGGTACACGGCCAGTACCAGGTTGTTGGCAACCAGGGAGTCGGCGGTGGAGAAGAAGCCCAGGTTGCGCATCACGATGCGGCGCTCGTCGTCGGTCAGGCCTTCCGGGTTTTTCCAGAGGGCGATGTCGGCGGTCATGTTGACTTCTTGCGGCATCCAGTGGTTTGCACAACCGTCCAGGTACTTCTGCCAGGCCCAGTCGTATTTGAATGGCACCAGCTGGTTGAGGTCGGCGCGGCAGTTGATCATGCGCTTTTCATCGACGGCGACACGGGCGGAAGCACCTTCCAACTCGGCCAGGCCTTCGGCGATGTCGAGCTGGTCCAGAGAGGCCTTGGCACGGGCAACGGCAGCGGAATCACTGGCGGTTACGGTGCGGGCTTCGAGAGCGGCGGCACCACCGGCGCTGTCGAGTTTGTCCATGGCAGCTTCGGCAGCGTGGCCGGCGTTGGCGCCTTTAACGGCGACTTCGCCTTCTTCTTTGTCGAATTCGTCCCAGCTCAGCATGACGTGTCGTCTCCTGCGTGAGGGCCAGATGCCCGTGTGAAAACTGATGGTTGGCTTTTCACACGGCCGAACTGGCCGCGTTGGATCTTAAGGAATCGTTTGTTGCGGCAGCTAACGCAGGCAATAAACAAAAATATGTACGGGAGTTCCGAGGCGGTTATGGGCGCAGAGGACCGAGTCGACTCCTGCGCTGGCTTCGGATTGGCTGTTTATCCCTGTAAGGGAATATTGCAGGCCCGTTTTAAGGCCTCATTATAGGGATTTTTTTGCCGCTGTGGTGCGACGAAGTGGCTCACGATTCGGTTGGCGAGGGGCGTGATCGCGGCGGAGCGAGGGTTTACAAGGCTTTGGCCAGCAAAGATTTTTTTTCACCCGGTTTTGCGGTTTTTTGCCGCCTGGAAGCGATCCGAGACCTTGGCTTTTTCGCGCAATGCTCTGCAAGCCCTGTAGTACATGGCTTGCAGGGAAGGTCGTGGGCTTTGGTAGACAGGATTGTGTTCAATTCATGGTGCAAATTGTCAGTCGGATAATTTGCTCAAAAAATAAGCAAAAAAACGCTTTTGCCACTACATCTTGTGTTGGATGGTCAATTTTTGACCTTTGAAACACTACTGTCCCGGGTTGCCACCCGAGGTCGTTCTTGATGCTCGAGAAGGCATTTTCGGACCATCATCAAGCCCCTTGGGGCGATATGGAAACGCTCCCCGCAATGTGGCTCGACAGATGAAAAAGGGGAGTGCGAAAGCCGTGGTCGCACTGCATTGGGCGATGGCTTGCAACCAGTCTGGATTCAGTTATGCATCTGGCCATCTTTGCCGCAAGAAAGATCTCTTGCGGCCGGCAATTGTTGGAACTTGAAGAGCAACTTTGGTATCAGCCGTTAGAGCAGCCGTTACCCATGACGCGGTATTGCAGAATGTGCCGCAGACCTTTCGAGTCTTCATATTCCATACGTGCAGGTACAACTTCGCATACATTTGGAACTTCGCTCATGGATATAACTTTGGCGATGTCCAGGTCGGACGAGTAAGAGTATTCCTCTACTGCCGGTTGCTGGCTTGCGACATCAGTCGGGATCTCGTCGGCCATTGCTGTAACGCAAAGACTGCTGAGGGCCAGAATTAATAAAGCTTTCATTTTGATTTCACCTTTCTAAGGTCGTGTAGGGTCACGCAGCCTTTGTGGGGCTGCGTGTGGAACTTGAGTAGAAGTCTGGATTAACTGCCTTCGTGGGGGCTGTAACTTGGTTAATCACATTGCCTTGTTGGCGAGGTTGATTTTAGGCGCCTGAGTAGGCGCTATACAGGCGTGCTTTTGATAAACACTATTGACGGTTTTTGTAACAATCCCGTTAAAAACGACCCCCAGCGGCCTGGCAGCGGTCTTCTACTTACCGCAGAAACTACCGCAAGTCCCGTAATAGAGGGGGTAAAGCACTTTTCAGGGGGATCGGCTGGGGGTTGTTACTACCATCGTCGAATGGTTCTATAGGCCCGCCCCGGCTACAACGGGGTCATACAACAACAACTATGTCACCGAGGTAAGAAAGATGAGTGCGGCTTCTCTGTATCCCGTTCGTCCCGAGGTTGCGGCCAACACGCTGACTGACGAGGCGACCTACAAGGCCATGTACCAGCAGTCGGTCGTCAACCCGGACGGCTTCTGGCGCGAGCAAGCCAAGCGCCTCGACTGGATCAAGCCTTTCACCACGGTGAAGCAGACCTCCTTCGACGATCACCATGTCGATATCAAATGGTTTGCCGACGGCACCCTCAACGTTTCCTACAACTGCCTGGATCGCCATCTGGCCGAGCGCGGCGATCAGATCGCGATCATCTGGGAAGGCGACGATCCTTCCGAAAGCCGCAACATCACCTACCGCGAACTGCACGAACAAGTCTGCAAGTTCGCCAACGCCCTGCGTGGCCAGGACGTGCACCGCGGCGACGTGGTGACTATCTATATGCCGATGATTCCCGAAGCCGTGGTCGCCATGCTGGCCTGTACCCGGATCGGCGCGATTCATTCGGTGGTGTTCGGCGGCTTTTCTCCGGAAGCGCTGGCGGGCCGGATCATCGACTGCAAATCCAAGGTGGTGATCACCGCCGACGAAGGCATTCGCGCGGGCAAGAAGATTCCGCTCAAGGCCAATGTCGACGATGCGCTGACCAACCCGGAAACCAGCAGCATCCAGAAGGTCATCGTGTGCAAGCGCACCAATGGCCAGATCAAGTGGAACCAGCATCGCGACATCTGGTACGAAGACTTGATGAAAGTGGCCGGTACCGTCTGTGCGCCTAAAGAAATGGGTGCCGAGGAAGCGCTGTTCATCCTTTATACCTCCGGCTCCACTGGTAAGCCCAAAGGCGTGCAGCACACCACTGGCGGCTACCTGCTGTACGCGGCCCTGACCCACGAGCGCGTATTCGATTACCGTCCGGGGGAAATCTACTGGTGCACCGCCGACGTCGGCTGGGTCACTGGCCACACCTATATCGTCTATGGTCCGCTGGCCAATGGCGCGACCACCGTGCTGTTCGAGGGCGTGCCTAACTATCCAGACGTGACCCGCGTGGCGAAGATCGTCGACAAGCACAAGGTCAATATCCTCTACACCGCGCCGACCGCGATCCGCGCCATGATGGCCTCGGGTAACGCCGCCTGCGCAGGCGCCGATGGCAGCAGCCTGCGCCTGCTGGGTTCGGTGGGTGAGCCGATCAACCCGGAAGCCTGGGACTGGTACTACAAGAATGTCGGTCAATCCCGTTGCCCGATCGTCGATACCTGGTGGCAGACCGAGACCGGCGCCACCCTGATGAGCCCGCTGCCGGGCGCCCATGCCCTCAAGCCGGGTTCGGCGGCGCGTCCGTTCTTTGGCGTGGTGCCGGCGCTGGTGGACAACCTGGGCAACATTATCGAGGGCGCCGCCGAAGGCAACCTGGTGATCCTCGATTCGTGGCCAGGCCAGGCGCGCACCCTGTATGGCGACCACGATCGTTTCGTCGATACCTACTTCAAGACCTTCCGTGGCATGTACTTCACCGGTGACGGTGCCCGTCGCGATGAAGACGGCTACTGGTGGATCACCGGGCGGGTGGACGATGTGCTCAACGTCTCCGGCCACCGCATGGGGACCGCGGAGATCGAAAGCGCGATGGTCGCTCACCCGAAAGTCGCCGAAGCGGCGGTGGTCGGTGTGCCCCACGACATCAAGGGGCAGGGCATCTATGTCTACGTCACCCTCAACGGTGGCGAAGAACCGAGCGAAGCATTGCGCCTGGAGCTGAAGAACTGGGTGCGCAAGGAAATCGGTCCGATCGCCTCGCCGGATGTCATCCAGTGGGCGCCTGGCCTGCCGAAGACCCGTTCCGGGAAGATCATGCGCCGTATCCTGCGCAAGATCGCCACGGCGGAGTACGACAGCCTGGGGGATATCTCCACCCTGGCGGACCCGGGCGTGGTGCAGCATCTGGTCGATACCCACAAGACCATGAACGTCGCCTAAGGCGAATCGGTCTCAGTGAAAGCCCCGTCCGGCCTTGTGCCGGGCGGGGCTTTTTTATGGGTGTTAGTGCCGCCCCCTGTAGCCGCTGCCGCAGGCTGCGATCGGCTCCGCAGGAGACGCGCTCTTGAAGGCCCTGAAAGGCCCTTCGGGCCTTATCGCAGCCTGCGGCAGCGGCTACAGGCAGCGGCTTTTCGATCGAATAAATATCGGTATGTCCATCAGGCGTATCTGAATGTTACCGGAGGAGGGGAATGTGTAACCCGCTGCCCGGATTCGGGGCAATGAGAAACGCCAAGCCCTGTTTCAGGGCCTTTGCGGGGGCGGTAAAAAATAAGTCATAACGCTGCGCTTGCCGGAATAGAAGGCTTTGCGAATAATAGGCCCGCAATTTGCAGCACAGATTGGTTTACCGTCTTTTGCTCTTGCATAAATCTGAAGAGCTGTCAATGTGCTCGACCTGGTTTCTCAGTGCTTCTGTAATTTGTTGTCGCATTGAGGAAATATCGGCTTCGGGCCTGTCGTTAGAATGCCGATCACTCGCTCGTCGTTGCCTGTCCGGGAACCCGCATGAGGTTCGTGGCCAGGTCCTCAAGGACGCAGCACCGCTATCAGGTTCCACCCATTCGCATATTGGGCTGTCGCTCACTCTGCCGTTTTCGCCCTTTACCGATGGAGTCCTAAGATGAAGAAACTCGTGCTTCTTGGCGCCCTGGCACTGTCCTCCGTACTTTCCCTGCCGACGTTCGCCGATGAAAAGCCTCTGAAAATTGGTATCGAAGCGGCTTACCCTCCATTCGCCTCCAAGGCTCCGGACGGCAGCATCGTCGGTTTCGACTACGACATCGGCAACGCCCTGTGCGAAGAAATGAAGGTCAAGTGCGTGTGGGTCGAGCAGGAGTTCGACGGCCTGATCCCCGCGCTCAAGGTACGCAAGATCGATGCGATCCTGTCATCCATGTCGATCACCGACGACCGCAAGAAGTCCGTGGACTTCACCGGCAAGTACTACAACACCCCTGCGCGCCTGGTCATGAAGGCCGGTACCCAGGTCAGCGACGGCCTGACCGAACTCAAGGGCAAGAACATCGGCGTGCAGCGTGGTTCGATCCACGAGCGTTTCGCCCGTGAAGTGCTGGCTCCGCTGGGTGCCGAGATCAAGCCATATGGCTCGCAGAACGAGATCTACCTGGACGTGGCGGCCGGTCGCCTCGACGGCACCGTGGCAGACGCTACCCTGTTGAATGACGGCTTCCTGAAAACCGACGCCGGCAAAGGCTTCGCGTTCGTCGGCCCGGCGTTCACCGACAGCAAATACTTCGGCGACGGCGTGGGTATCGCCGTACGCAAAGGCGATGCGCTGAAAGACAAGATCACCGGTGCGATCGCTGCCATTCGCGAGAACGGCAAGTACAAGCAAATCCAGGACAAGTACTTCGATTTCGACATTTACGGCCAGTAAATCGTCGAATCAGCAAGTCCGAGATGGCGCAAGCAGCAGAATCTCTGAAGTTTGCGCCATTTTTTCATCCGAATTTTCGAGGACCTGAATCATGTTGAAAGGCTACGGGGCTGTCATCCTCGATGGCGCTTGGCTGACGCTTCAGCTTGCCTTGTCGTCCATGGCCCTGGCCATCGTTCTGGGTCTGATCGGGGTCGCGCTGCGTCTCTCGCCGGTGCGCTGGCTGGCGTGGCTGGGCGACCTGTATTCCACGGTGATCCGCGGGATTCCCGACCTGGTGCTGATCCTGCTGATCTTCTACGGCGGCCAGGACCTGCTCAACCGTGTCGCGCCAATGCTGGGTTACGACGACTACATCGACCTGAACCCGCTGGCTGCCGGTATCGGCACCCTGGGCTTCATCTTCGGTGCCTACCTGTCGGAAACCTTCCGCGGTGCCTTCATGGCGATTCCCAAGGGGCAGGCGGAAGCGGGCATGGCCTATGGCATGAACAGCTTCCAGGTGTTCTTCCGGGTGCTGGTGCCGCAGATGATCCGTCTGGCGATTCCGGGCTTTACCAACAACTGGCTGGTACTGACCAAGGCCACCGCGCTGATTTCGGTGGTGGGCCTGCAAGACATGATGTTCAAGGCCAAGCAGGCGGCTGACGCCACCCGTGAGCCTTTCACCTTCTTCCTCGCGGTGGCGGCGATGTACCTGGTGATCACCAGTGTCTCGTTGCTGGCATTGCGTCACCTTGAGAAGCGCTACTCGGTAGGCGTAAGGGCGGCTGATCTATGATCTTCGACTACAACGTCATCTATGAGGCCTTGCCGCTGTATTTCAGCGGCTTGCTGACCACCCTGAAACTCTTGGCCCTGTCGCTGTTCTTCGGCCTGCTGGCGGCGCTGCCCCTGGGGTTGATGCGGGTGTCCAAGCAGCCGATCGTCAACCTCAGCGCCTGGCTCTACACCTATGTGATCCGCGGCACGCCGATGCTGGTACAACTGTTCCTGATCTACTACGGCCTGGCGCAGTTCGATGTGGTGCGTCAGAGCTTCCTCTGGCCTTGGCTGTCCAGTGCGACCTTCTGTGCGTGCCTGGCATTTGCCATCAACACCAGCGCCTACACCGCCGAAATCATCGCCGGCAGCCTCAAGGCCACGCCGAACGGCGAGATTGAAGCGGCCAAGGCCATGGGCATGTCGCGCTACAAAATGTATGCCCGCATCCTGCTGCCGTCGGCCTTGCGCCGGGCGCTGCCGCAGTACAGCAATGAAGTGATCATGATGCTGCAGACCACCAGCCTGGCCTCCATCGTGACCCTGATCGACATCACCGGTGCGGCCCGTACGGTCAATGCGCAGTACTACCTGCCGTTCGAGGCCTACATCACCGCCGGCGTGTTCTACCTGTGCCTGACCTTTATCCTGGTGCGCCTGTTCAAGCTGGCCGAAGGCCGCTGGCTGCGTTACCTGGCGCCGCGGAAGCACTGATATGGAACGCATTGACCACGCATTGCCATGGAGCCACCTGGGCAGCGAGCGGCAGATCTCGGTGTTCCGTTTCGGCCACGGCGAGCGCAAGGCCTATATCCAGGCCAGTCTGCATGCGGACGAACTGCCCGGGATGCGCACCGCCTGGGAGCTGAAAAAGCGCCTGGCCGAACTGGAAGCCCAGGGCGCGCTGAACGGCGTGATCGAACTGGTGCCGGTGGCCAACCCGATGGGCCTGGGGCAGCTGTTGCAGGGCAATCACCAGGGGCGGTTCGAGGCCGGTAGTGGCAAGAACTTCAATCGCGATTTCGTCGAGCTGAGTGTGCCGGTCGCGGCCCGCCTGGAAGGGTGCCTGGGGGATGACCCGCACGCCAATATCCAGATGATTCGCCAGGCCATGAGTGATGTGCTGGCTGAACTGCCGGCGCCATCGAGCCAGCTGCAAGGCATGCAGCGTATTCTCCTGAGTCATGCCTGCACCGCGGATGTGGTGCTGGACCTGCACTGTGATACGGAAGCGGCGCTGCATATGTACGCCTTGCCGCAGCATTGGCCGCAGTGGCGTTCGCTGGCAGCCCATCTGAACGTGCGGGTCGGCCTGCTGGCGGAAGACTCTGGCGGCAGTTCGTTCGACGAGGCCTGTTCGCTGCCCTGGCTGCGTCTGTCGCGCCAGTTCCCGCAGGCGCAGATTCCGCTGGCCTGCCTGGCGACCACCCTCGAGCTGGGCGGTCAGGCCGACACCGGTCGCCCGCAAGCCGAGGCGCACGCCGAAGGCATCCTGGCGTTTCTCGCCGAGCAGGGGCTGATCGCGGGCGAATGGCCGGCGGCGCAGCATGAAGCGTGTGAGGCCATGCCTTTCGAAGGCACCGAGTTGTTGTTTGCGCCGCATCCCGGCGTGGTGAGTTTTCTGCGTCCGGCCGGTAGCTGGGTGGAGAAGGGCGAGCCGATTTTTGAAGTGATTGATCCCTTATCCGATCGGGTCAGCACCCTGTGTGCTGGCACCAGCGGCGTGTTGTTCGCCGTTGAGCGGCTGCGTTACGCCCAACCCGGTTTCTGGCTGGCCAAGGTGGCGGGGCGCGAAGCGCTGCGGCACGGGCGCTTGCTCAACGACTGACTGCTTTTGTGAGAACCGACAGCATGTACAAACTTGAAGTCCAAGACCTGCATAAACGCTATGGCAGTCACGAAGTGCTCAAGGGCGTGTCCCTGAAAGCGGCGGCTGGCGATGTGATCAGCATCATCGGCTCCAGTGGCTCCGGCAAATCCACCTTCCTGCGTTGCATCAACCTGCTGGAGCAGCCGCACGCCGGCAAGATCCTGCTGAACAACGAAGAGTTGAAACTGGTGGCGAACAAGGATGGCGCCCTGAAGGCGGCCGATCCAAAACAGTTGCAGCGCATGCGTTCGCGCCTGTCGATGGTGTTCCAGCATTTCAACCTGTGGTCGCACATGACCGCCATCGAAAACATCATGGAAGCGCCGGTGCATGTGCTCGGCGTACCCAAGGCCGAAGCCCGTGAAAAGGCCGAACACTACCTGGCCAAGGTCGGCGTGGCGCATCGCAAGGATGCCTACCCGGGCCACATGTCCGGCGGTGAGCAGCAGCGCGTGGCGATCGCCCGGGCGCTGGCGATGGAGCCTGAGGTCATGCTGTTCGACGAGCCGACTTCGGCGCTCGACCCCGAGCTGGTGGGCGACGTGCTGAAAGTGATGCAGGCCCTGGCCCAGGAAGGCCGGACCATGGTGGTGGTGACCCACGAAATGGGCTTTGCCCGTGAAGTCTCGAACCAGCTGATATTCCTGCACAAGGGCCTGGTGGAAGAGAGCGGCAACCCGCGCGAAGTGCTGGTCAATCCGCAATCGGAACGTTTGCAACAATTCCTCTCGGGCAGCCTGAAGTAAATCACTCCCGTAATGCACCAAATTAGGTCATGCTGCGCACCGCGCGCCAGATGGTCTAATTTGGTTGCAGCCGCCTTTGGCCTCTAACACTGTTTTCGTTTCGGATTGCCCGCCATGACTGCCCATCGAATTGGTTTCCTGATTTGGCCCAGCACTAAAGCCTTGACGCTGGCGCTGGCCGAGGAGGCCTTGCGTGTCGCTCAGCGCGTGCATCCGGAAGTGGTCTACGAACTGGCCTTCCTGCAGGCCGAGGCTCCGGCCGACGGCGCCTGGCAACTGCCCGGTGAGCCCTGGTCGGGCAAGCTCGAAGGCTGCCAGAAACTGTTCCTGCTGGCCGATGAGCCGCCTGCCACCCTGGCGCCGGCCCTGAGCAGCGCGCTCAAGCAACTGGTGCGTGCCGGCTGTGTGATCGGCGGCTTGTCCGCCGGCGTGTACCCCCTGGCGCAGTTGGGGTTCCTCGACGGTTATCGGGCGGCGGTGCACTGGCGCTGGCAGGACGATTTCGCCGAGCGTTTCCCCAAGGTCATCGCCACCAGCCATCTGTTCGATTGGGATCGCGATCGCCTGACGGCCTGCGGCGGAATGTCGGTGCTGGATCTGTTGCTGGCGGTGCTGGCCCGTGACCACGGTGCGGAACTGGCCGGCGCGGTCTCGGAAGAACTGGTGGTCGAGCGGATCCGCGAAGGCGGCGAGCGCCAACGCATTCCGTTGCAGAACCGCCTGGGCTCCAGTCACCCGAAGCTGACCCAGGCGGTGCTGCTGATGGAGGCCAATATCGAGGAGCCGCTGACCACCGACGAAATCGCCCAGCATGTGTGCGTCTCGCGTCGGCAGTTGGAGCGGATTTTCAAGCAATACCTCAATCGTGTGCCGAGCCAGTACTACCTGGAATTGCGCCTGAACAAGGCGCGGCAGATGCTGATGCAGACCAGCAAATCGATCATCCAGATCGGCCTGTCCTGCGGTTTCTCCTCGGGGCCGCATTTCTCCAGCGCCTACCGCAACTTCTTCGGCGCCACGCCGCGGGAGGACCGCAACCAGCGGCGCAGCAGCAGCCCGTTCGAACTGTCTTCGGTGCCTTCCGAGCGCGGTTGATCCACCTCTTCGTTTTACCTGTCAAATTGCTATCGCGAGCAAGCTTCGCTCCTACACGGAATGCATTCTTCTGTAGGAGCGAAGCTTGCTCGCGATGGCGCCCTAATGTGTGGCGCAAATCGTTGGACAATCCTGCCGTTAAAGCCTCCAGCAGTTTAAACTGCGCCTTTGCGACGCTATTTGTCGCATTGCCGTAAACCCGCGTAAAACCGGGGTTGGCGCTATAAGAAGTTGTCGCTTGGCGACAAGGCCGGGCAGAAAACTGTCCTTACAATCCCCCCATCGCTCGCCAGTTTCAGGCAGGCGTTCCTCTTCAGGAGACTCCGATGTCCGTTGAGCAAGCTCCGGTGCAACGCGCCGATTTCGATCAGGTCATGGTTCCCAACTATGCGCCTGCGGCTTTCATTCCTGTGCGTGGCGCGGGTTCCCGAGTCTGGGATCAGTCGGGCCGAGAGCTGATCGACTTTGCCGGCGGGATCGCGGTCAACGTACTGGGCCACGCCCATCCGGCGCTGGTCGCGGCGCTGACCGAGCAGGCCAACAAGCTGTGGCATGTATCCAACGTCTTCACCAACGAGCCGGCCCTGCGCCTGGCCCACAAGCTGGTCGACGCCACCTTTGCCGAGCGTGCGTTCTTTTGCAACTCCGGGGCCGAAGCCAACGAGGCCGCCTTCAAGCTGGCCCGTCGTGTCGCTTTCGACCGTTTTGGCGCGGAAAAGTACGAAATCATCGCGGCCCTCAACAGCTTCCACGGTCGCACCCTGTTCACCGTGAACGTCGGCGGCCAGTCGAAGTACTCCGACGGCTTCGGTCCTAAAATCACCGGTATCACCCACGTTCCTTACAACGATCTGGCTGCCTTGAAAGCGGCGATTTCGGACAAGACCTGCGCGGTGGTACTGGAGCCGATCCAGGGCGAAGGCGGTGTGTTGCCGGCCGAGCAGGCTTACCTGCAAGGCGCCCGCAAGCTGTGCGACGCGCACAACGCGCTGCTGGTGTTCGACGAAGTGCAGACCGGCATGGGCCGCAGCGGCGAGCTGTTCGCCTATATGCACTACGGCGTGACCCCGGACATCCTGACCAGCGCCAAGAGCCTGGGCGGCGGTTTCCCGATTGCTGCGATGCTGACCACCGAGGCGCTGGCCAAGCACCTGGTGGTCGGTACACACGGCACCACCTACGGCGGCAACCCGCTGGCATGCGCGGTGGCCGGCGCGGTGATCGACGTGATCAACACGCCCGAAGTGCTGAACGGCGTGAAGGCCAAGCACGATCGCTTCAAGACCCGCCTGCTGCAGATCGGCGAGAAGTACGGCCTGTTCACCGAAGTGCGTGGCCTGGGCCTGCTGCTCGGTTGCGTGCTCAGCGATGCCTGGAAAGGCAAGGCCAAGGACGTGTTCAACGCCGCCGAAAAAGAAAACCTGATGATCCTCCAGGCCGGCCCGGACGTGGTGCGTTTCGCCCCGAGCCTGGTGGTCGAGGAAGCGGACATCGAAGAAGGCCTGCAGCGCTTCGAGCGCGCGGTCGCCAAGCTGACCCAGGCCTGATTCGGGCCGCGGTACTTCTCGGCGCTTGTCTGCAGGGCAAGCGTCGAGCCTCATTTTCGGTGCCGGGCTGTCCCGGCATTTTTTTCCCTGAGTCGGCCTCCTGGCCGGCCTGTTTCGAGTAAGGAGTGACACCATGCTGGTGATGCGCCCCGCGCAAATGGCTGATCTGGGCGAGGTACAGCGTCTGGCTGCGGACAGCCCGATTGGTGTCACTTCCTTGCCGGATGACGTGGAACGCCTGAGCGACAAGATCGCCGCAAGCGAGGCTTCGTTCGCCGCCGAGGTGAGCTTCAATGGCGAGGAGAGCTACTTCTTCGTCCTTGAGGACACCGAAACCGGCAAGCTGGTCGGTTGCTCGGCCATCGTCGCCTCGGCCGGTTATTCCGAGCCGTTCTACAGCTTCCGTAACGAGACCTTCGTGCACGCCTCCCGCGAGCTGAAGATCCACAACAAGATCCACGTGCTTTCCCAGTGCCACGACCTGACCGGCAACAGCCTGCTGACCAGTTTCTATGTGGTCCCGGAGCTGGTGGGTTCGCCGTGGTCGGAACTCAATTCCCGCGGCCGCCTGCTGTTCGTCGCCAGCCACCCTGAGCGTTTCGCCGATTCGGTGGTGACCGAGATCGTTGGCTATAGCGATGAGAATGGCGACTCGCCGTTCTGGGATGCCATCGGTCGCAACTTCTTCGACCTCAACTACGCCGCCGCCGAGCGTCTGTGCGGGCTGAAAAGCCGCACCTTCCTCGCCGAGCTGATGCCGCATTACCCGATCTATGTGCCGCTGCTGCCGGATGCCGCGCAGGAAGCCATGGGCCAGGTGCACCCGCGGGCGCAGATCACCTTCGACATCCTGATGCGCGAAGGCTTCGAGACCGACCATTACATCGACATCTTCGACGGTGGCCCAACCCTGCACGCCCGGGTCTCGGGGATCCGCTCGATCGCCCAGAGCCGCGTGGTGCCGGTGAAGATCGGCGAGGTCGCCAAGGGCGGCGGCCGCCAGTACCTGGTCGCCAATGCGCAGTTGCAGGATTACCGCGCGGTGATGCTGGAGCTGGATTACGCGCCGGGCAAGCCGGTGACCCTGGATCTGCAAGCGGCCGAAGCCCTGGGCGTCGGCGAAGGTGCCAGCGTGCGCCTGGTGGCGGTTTAACGGCTGCGGCAAATGCCGGAAGAATCCTGGAAAGCAGCGAGTTTCGCGGGGGCCGTCAGCGGCACCCATCTGAGGAGATAGCATGATCGTTCGTCCCGTACGCAGCAGCGACTTACCCGCTCTGATCGACCTGGCCCGCAGCACCGGCACCGGCCTTACCACCTTGCCGGCCAACGAAGAACGCCTGAAACACCGCGTGGGCTGGGCGGAAAAGACCTTCCGTGGCGAAGCCGAGCGGGGCGATGCGGATTACCTGTTCGTGCTCGAGGACGACAACGGCCGCGTGGTGGGGATTTCCGCGATCGCCGGCGCCGTTGGCCTGCGCGAGCCCTGGTACAACTTCCGGGTCGGCCTGACCGTCAGCGCCTCCCAGGAACTGAATATCTACCGCGAGATTCCGACGCTGTTCCTGGCCAACGACCTGACCGGCAATTCCGAGCTGTGCTCGCTGTTCCTGCATGCCGATTACCGCACCGGCCTCAACGGCCGCATGCTGGCCAAGGCACGCATGCTGTTCATCGCCGAATTCCCGCAGCTGTTCGGCAACAAGATCATCGCCGAGATGCGCGGCATGTCCGATGAAGCCGGGCGCTCGCCATTCTGGGAAAGCCTGGGCCGGCACTTCTTCAAGATGGAGTTCAGCCAGGCCGACTACCTGACCGGCGTGGGTAACAAGGCGTTCATCGCCGAACTGATGCCGAAGTTCCCGCTGTACACCTGCTTCCTCTCCGAGGGCGCGCGCAACGTGATCGGCAAGGTGCACACCGATACCGAGCCGGCGCTGGCCATGCTCAAGAGCGAGGGCTTCAGCTACCAGGGTTACGTCGACATCTTCGACGCCGGCCCGGCGGTGGAGTGCGAAACCGCCAAGATCCGCGCGGTGCGCGACAGCCAGGCGCTGGTGTTGGCCATCGGCACGCCGGGCGACGACGCCACGCCTTTCCTGATTCATAACCGCAAGCGCGAGGATTGCCGGATCACCGCCGCACCCGCGCGCTTCGCGTCGGGCACCCTGGTGGTTGATGCACTGACCGCCAAACGCCTGCAACTCAATGCGGGCGATCAGGTCCGTGCCGTTGCGCTGTCTGCTTCCCGGGAGTCGAAATAATGAACGCGCTGTACATCGCAGGCCAATGGCTGCCAGGCCAGGGCGAAGCCTTTGAGTCCTTGAATCCGGTGACCCAGCAGGTGCTGTGGTCGGGCAACGGCGCCACCGTCGCCCAGGTTGAAAGTGCGGTGCAGGCCGCGCGCCAGGCATTCCCGGCCTGGGCCAAGCGGTCGCTGGACGAGCGGATCGCGGTGCTGGAAGCCTTTGCCGCCAGCCTGAAAAGCCATGCCGACGAACTGGCGCGCTGCATCGGCGAGGAAACCGGCAAGCCGCTGTGGGAAGCCGCCACCGAAGTGACCAGCATGGTCAACAAGATCGCGATTTCGGTGCAGAGCTACCGGGAACGCACCGGTGAGAAGAGCGGCCCGCTGGGCGACGCCACCGCGGTATTGCGCCACAAGCCCCATGGCGTGGTGGCGGTGTTCGGCCCTTACAACTTTCCTGGCCATCTGCCTAACGGGCATATCGTTCCTGCGCTGCTGGCGGGTAACAGCGTGCTGTTCAAGCCCAGCGAGCTGACCCCGAAAGTCGCCGAGTTGACGGTCAAGTGCTGGATCGAAGCCGGCTTGCCGGCGGGCGTTCTGAACCTGCTGCAAGGTGCGCGGGAAACCGGCATCGCCCTGGCTGCCAACCCGGGGATCGACGGTCTGTTCTTCACCGGTTCCAGTCGTACCGGTAATCACCTGCATCAGCAGTTTGCCGGCCGCCCGGACAAGATCCTCGCGCTGGAGATGGGCGGTAACAATCCGCTGGTGGTGGACCAGGTCGCGGACCTGGACGCGGCGGTCTACACCATTATCCAGTCGGCCTTCATTTCCGCCGGCCAGCGTTGCACCTGCGCGCGCCGCCTGCTGGTGCCGCAAGGCGCCTGGGGCGATCAGTTGCTGGAGCGCCTGGTGGCGGTCAGCTCGACCATCGAGGTCGGTGCGTTCGACCAGCAGCCGGCACCGTTCATGGGCTCGGTGATTTCCCTTGGCGCGGCCCGCGCGCTGATGCAGGCCCAGGAAAACCTGTTGGCCAATGGCGCCGTGGCGCTGCTGGAAATGACCCAGCCGCAGGCCCAGGCCGCGCTGTTGACCCCGGGCATTCTCGACGTGACCGCCGTGGCCGAGCGCCCGGACGAAGAACTGTTCGGCCCCTTGCTGCAAGTGATTCGCTACGCCGATTTCGCAGCGGCGATCGCCGAGGCCAACGACACCCAATACGGTCTGGCAGCGGGTCTGCTGTCGGATTCCGAGGCGCGTTACCAGCAGTTCTGGCTGGAAAGCCGGGCCGGTATCGTCAACTGGAACAAGCAGCTGACCGGTGCCGCGAGCAGCGCGCCGTTCGGCGGTGTGGGTGCCTCGGGCAACCATCGCGCCAGTGCCTATTACGCGGCGGATTACTGCGCGTACCCGGTGGCGTCGCTGGAAGCCTCGAGCCTGACCTTGCCGAGCGCGCTGACGCCGGGTGTACGCCTGGGGTGATGGGTTGCACCGCAGATTGCCGGAAGGTCTTGTGGACCTTATCGCAGCCTGCGAAGCGGCTACAGAGAGCGGTGGGGCGTCGGTGGTTGTGGTAACCCTGTAGCCGCTGCCGCAGGCTGCGATCGTCCCGCGAAGCGGGCGCCGACGGCCTCAAGACATGTACTGATACCGATGCCTATAACAACAGATTCTCGTGGAGCCTCGCTGATGAAATCCTATGAAGTCAATTTCGACGGTCTAGTGGGGCCTACCCATAACTACGGCGGCCTGTCCTACGGCAACGTCGCGTCCCAGAGCAACAGCCAGCAGTCTTCCAATCCCAAGGAGGCCGCGCTGCAGGGCCTGGCGAAAATGAAAGCGCTGATGGAAATGGGTTTCCAGCAAGGCGTGCTGGCACCCCAGGAACGCCCGGACGTGGCCGCCCTGCGTCGGCTGGGTTTTGCCGGCAGCGATGCGCAGGTCATCGAGCGCGCCGCCAAGGATGCGATGCCGCTGCTGGTCGCCAGTTGCTCGGCGTCGAGCATGTGGGTGGCCAACGCCGCCACGGTCAGCCCGAGCGCCGACACCGCTGACGGTCGCGTGCATTTCACCGCCGCCAACCTGAACTGCAAATATCACCGCAGCATCGAGCACCCGACCACCAGTCGCGTGCTGGGGGCGATGTTCGCCGACCAGAAACACTTCGCCCATCACGCGGCGTTGCCGGCGGTGGCGCAGTTCGGCGATGAGGGCGCGGCCAACCACACCCGTTTCTGCCGTGACTACGGCCAAGCCGGTGTCGAGTTCTTCGTCTTCGGTCGCAGCGCCTTCGATACCCGCTACCCGGCACCGCAGAAGTACCCGGCGCGCCAGACCCTGGAAGCCTCGCAGGCCGTCGCCCGGCTGCACGGCCTGAGCGACGACGGTGTGGTGTATGCCCAGCAGAACCCGTCGGTGATCGACCAGGGTGTGTTCCACAACGATGTGATCGCGGTGGGTAACGGCGAAGTGCTGTTCTATCACGAGGACGCGTTCCTCGAGACCGACAAGATGCTCGCCGAGCTGCAGGCCAAGCTGGGCAAGCGCGGCGGCAACTTCCAGTCGATCTGTGTGCCGCGCTCGCAGGTCACGGTGGAAGACGCGGTGCGTTCCTATCTGTTCAACAGTCAACTGCTGTCCCGCGCCGATGGCTCGATGCTGCTGATCGTGCCGGAAGAGTGCCGCGGCAACGAGCGTGTCTGGCAGTACCTGCAAAGCCTGACCAGCTCCGGCGGCCTGATCCGCGAAGTGAAAGTCTTCGACCTCAAGCAGAGCATGCAGAACGGCGGTGGCCCGGCGTGCCTGCGGCTACGGGTCGCGCTCAATCAAACCGAGCTGGCGGCGGTCAACCCAGGGGTTATCATGACCGCGCCGTTGTACGGCACGCTGACCCAGTGGGTCGACAAGCACTACCGCGACCGCCTGAGCGAAAACGATCTGGCGGACCCGCAATTGCTGCTTGAGTGCCGGACGGCACTGGATGAACTGACGCAAATCCTTAAACTGGGCGCGGTTTATCCATTCCAGATCAATTAAAAGCCCGCGCCTGCTTCTGCTGATCCAGGCGCGCCGCTTTACCTCCAGATGAGAGCGTAATAAATGAGCGATACCCTGCAGCTGATCCTTGAAGACACCGACGGCACTCAACTGGAAACTTCCTGCACCCGCGTTGCCGTGATGTGGCAAGGCAAGGAACTGTGGATCCAGCAGGACGGCCGCGGCCAGCTGCTGATCGGCGTGGACGTCGAGGAAGGCGACGAAGAATACGCCAACCTGCTGCTGCGCCCATTGGCGACTAATCTGGTAAGTCTGCAACTGGAAATGGAACCGGCCGACGCTGGTGACGACGATCACGTGCACGGCCCTGACTGCCAGCACGACCATTAAGGAATAACGTTCTATGCTCGCCCTCGGCAAACTGCTTGAACTGACCCTCGCCGGTCGTGAACCGGCGGAGAAGACTCAACTGACTGTCGACGGCGTGCGGATGCGCTGGCTAAGCGAAGGTGCGCTGGAAGTCCGGCCACCCCAGGCGCGGGACAATGGCATGGATGTGCTGTTGTCGGCCGGCATCCACGGCAATGAGACGGCACCGATCGAGTTGCTCGACCGTCTGTTGCACGACATCGCCCGCGGCGACCTCAAGCCGTGCGCACGCATTCTGTTCCTGTTCGGCAACCCCGAGGCCATGCGCCGCGGCGAGCGTTTCATCGAGCAGGACATCAACCGGCTGTTCAATGGCCGGCATGAACAAAGCAGCGGCAATGAAGCCCTGCGCGCCTGCGAGCTGGAGCGCCTGGCGGCGAGTTTCTTCAGCCTGCCGGAGCGTACCCGCCTGCACTACGACCTGCACACGGCGATCCGCGGTTCGAAGATCGAACAGTTCGCCCTGTATCCGTGGAAAGAAGGTCGCCAGCACTCGCGCCGGGAACTGGCGCGCCTGCGGGCCGCGGGCATGCAGGCGGTGCTGCTGCAGAACAAACCGTCCATCGTGTTCAGCTCCTATACCTACGACAAGCTGGACGCCGAGTCTTTCACCCTGGAGCTGGGCAAGGCCCGGCCGTTCGGGCAGAACCAGGGGGTGAATGTCGAGCGTCTGGAAACCCGCCTCAAGCAGATCATCGAAGGCCGCGAACCGCCTATGGCGGAGGAGAAGCTGGATGGCTTGCAGCTGTTCAGCGTCGCTCGGGAAATCATCAAGCACAGCGATACCTTCCACCTGCATCTGCCGGCGGACATCGAGAACTTCTCCGAACTGGAAGTGGGTTACCTGCTGGCCGACGATATCGCCCAGACCCGCTGGATAGTCGAGGAGGAGGGCGCGCGGATCATTTTCCCAAACCCCAAGGTGAAGAACGGCCTGCGTGCCGGGATCCTGATCGTGCCGACCACGGCTGACGGCCTGGCCTGATACGGCAATCTGTAGCCGCTGCCGAAGGCTGCGATCGACCGCGTAGCGGGCGCCGCTTTTGAGGTTGATTAGAAGGCCCTGCGGGCCTTATCGCAGCCTGCGGCAGTGGCCACAAAAAGCATCGCGAGCCAGCTCGATCCCTGTAGGAACGAACTGGCTCGCGATTTTGCTTTCAGCGTCTGACGCTTACACCGCTACCCGCTGCTCAGGACGACGCAGGGCGCGAGTCTTGTGCAGGGTGTCGGCGCAGGTCTTCGCCGCTTCCTGGCCCTTGTGCACGAAATGCTCGAAGAAGAACTTCTGATGTTCTTCGCCGGCGTGGAAGTGGTGCGGGGTCAAGACCACCGAGAACACCGGCACTTCGGTTTCCAGCTGGACCTGCATCAGGCCGCTGATCACCGACTGGGCGACGAATTCGTGGCGGTAGATACCGCCGTCCACCACCAGGCCCGCGGCGACGATGCCGGCATAACGACCGGACTTGGCCAGCAGCTTGGCGTGCAGTGGAATTTCAAAGGCGCCGCCGACTTCGAAGAAGTCGATATCGCTTTCCTGATAACCCTGGGCGAGCATTTCGCTGACGAACCCTTTGCGGCTCTGGTCGACGATTTCCTTATGCCAGCAGGCCTGGATAAACGCCACGCGTTCGCCGTGATGCTGTTTGCTTTTGCTATCGATTGCGGTGGGTTGCATCTGTTCTGACTCCTGTTTGTGTGAAAAACAGGGCGTTATGAATCGAAAGGGATTTAAGGGTACGTACAGGCCAGGCGCACAAGCAGTCATGCGCAGGTCTGTGGACGGCCCTTTGGCACCAATCCCGTTCTCTCTTCATCCGGACTATGACCGTCGGCCCCGGGATCACACCGGGTCTGCTGACCTTGCCGTCATTCGCCGCCGAAGCGGTGCCTGTCGCCAAGCGCTCGCGGGCTATGCGCATTGCGCGCAATTACCGCCGGTGGGGAATTGCACCCCGCCCTGAGAACGTTGCCACCGGGCTTTGCGGCGGCGGTGAGTTTGTAACACATATTTTTCGGCGGTGCATTGCGGCGTTTGGATGATAAACATCGGTTTTTCATGTCCATCGCTGGGCTTTTCCCGGGTGGGCCTTGATAAATCGCGGTTGTGCCCGTAGTAATTCAGTTCGAAAGAATTTCCTTATCCGCAGCGACGTTCGCGTCCCCTTGCCGAGGCCTGATTCATGAGCGTTATCGATCTTCGTAGTGACACCGTTACCCAACCCACGGCAGGCATGCTGGAAGCTATGGCCACGGCGGCCACGGGCGATGATGTCTACGGCGAAGATCCAACGGTCAACCGCCTGGAAGCTGAACTGGCGCAGCGCCTGGGGTTCGCCGAAGCGCTGTTCGTGCCGACCGGCACCATGAGCAACCTGCTGGGCTTGATGGCCCATTGTGAGCGTGGCGACGAATACATCGTCGGCCAGCAGGCGCATACCTATAAGTACGAGGGCGGCGGCGCGGCGGTGCTGGGTTCGATCCAGCCACAGCCACTGGAAGTCCAGGCCGACGGCTCGCTGGACCTGGCCCAGGTGGCCGCGGCGATCAAGCCGGATGATTTCCACTTTGCCCGTACCTGCCTGCTGGCGCTGGAAAACACCATGCAGGGCAAGGTGCTGCCATTGAGCTATCTGGCGCAGGCCCGGGCCTTCACCCGTGAGCATGGCCTGGCCCTGCACCTGGACGGCGCGCGGCTGTACAACGCGGCGGTCAAGCTGGGTGTCGATGCGCGGCAGATTACCCAGCACTTCGATTCGGTTTCGGTGTGCCTGTCCAAGGGGCTGGGTGCGCCGGTGGGCTCGGTGCTGTGCGGTTCGGCGCAGCTGATCGGCAAGGCCAGGCGCCTGCGCAAGATGGTCGGCGGTGGCATGCGCCAGGCCGGAATCCTGGCTGCGGCGGGCCTGTATGCGCTCGATCATCACGTAGCGCGCCTGGCCGATGACCACGCCAATGCCCAGTTGCTGGCGGAGGGGCTGCGTGAGGCGGGCTATGGGGTCGAGCCGGTGCAGACCAACATGGTCTATGTCGCGATGGGGGACAGGGCAGAAGCGCTCAAGGCCTTCGCCGGCGAACGCGGGATCAGGCTGAGCGCCGCGTCGCGGCTGCGGATGGTCACCCATATGGACGTCAGTCGTGCACAAATCGAGCAGGTCGTCGGGACTTTTATCGATTTTTCCCGCAACTGACAGTGTTAGCCGTCCAATTGACCGTCTCTATCGTATAAACACGCTGTACCCCAAGCTCAGGGCCGATATAATGCGGCCCTTTGCCGTCGTTTCGTCTGATGACGTTTCGCACAGGCCTTTGGCCGCAGTCTCCGTGGAAGAACCTAATGAAAAGCGCAGAAATCCGTGAAGCCTTCCTTCGCTTCTTCGAAGAGCAAGGCCACACCCGTGTAGCCTCCAGCTCTTTGATTCCGGGCAACGACCCAACCCTGCTGTTCACCAACGCGGGGATGAACCAGTTCAAGGACTGCTTCCTGGGCCAGGAAAAGCGCGCCTATACCCGCGCCGTAAGCAGCCAGAAATGCGTACGCGCCGGCGGCAAGCACAACGACCTGGAAAACGTTGGTTACACCGCCCGTCACCACACGTTCTTCGAAATGCTGGGCAACTTCAGTTTCGGCGATTACTTCAAGCGTGACGCCATCACTTTCGCCTGGACGTTCCTGACCTCCGACAAGTGGCTGAACCTGCCGAAAGAAAAGCTCTGGGTCACCGTCTACGCCAGCGATGACGAGGCCTATGACATCTGGACCAAGGAAGTCGGGGTTCCGGCCGAGCGCATGGTCCGTATCGGCGACAACAAGGGTGCGCCATACGCCTCCGACAACTTCTGGACCATGGGCGATACCGGCCCGTGCGGTCCTTGCACCGAGATTTTCTACGATCACGGCGCCGACATCTGGGGCGGCCCACCGGGCTCGCCGGAAGAGGACGGCGACCGTTACATCGAGATCTGGAACAACGTATTCATGCAGTTCAACCGCACCGCCGATGGCGTGTTGCATCCGTTGCCAGCGCCGTCGGTGGACACCGGCATGGGCCTGGAGCGGATCAGTGCGGTCCTGCAGCACGTTCATTCGAACTATGAAATCGACCTGTTCCAGAGCCTGCTGAACGCGGCGGCCAAGGCCATCGGTTGCACCAACGACGCCCAAGCGTCTTTGAAAGTCGTGGCCGACCACATCCGTTCCTGTGGTTTCCTGATCGCCGACGGCGTGCTGCCTTCCAACGAAGGCCGCGGTTATGTCCTGCGTCGCATCATTCGCCGCGCTTGCCGTCACGGCAACAAGCTGGGCGCAAAGGGCAGCTTCTTCTATCAGATCGTGGCCGCGCTGGTCGCCGAAATGGGCGAAGCCTTCCCGGAACTGAAATCCCAGCAGGCACACATCGAGCGCGTGCTGAAAGCCGAAGAAGAGCAGTTCGCCAAGACCCTGGAGCAGGGCCTGAAGATCCTCGAGCAGGACCTGGCCGAACTCAAAGGCACGGTGGTACCGGGCGACGTGGTGTTCAAGCTGTATGACACCTACGGTTTCCCGATGGACCTGACTGGCGACATCGCCCGTGAGCGTGAACTGACCCTCGACGAGGAAGGTTTCGAGCGCGAGATGGAAGCCCAGCGCGTACGTGCCCGTTCCGCCAGCTCCTTCGGCATGGACTACAACAGCCTGGTCAAGGTCGATGTGGCCACCGAGTTCACCGGTTATCACGCCACCAGTGGTTCGGCCAAGGTGGTTGCTCTTTATAAGGAAGGGCAATCGGTCGACGTGCTGAGTGAAGGCGAAGAGGGCGTGGTCGTTCTCGATCAGACGCCTTTCTATGCCGAGTCGGGCGGCCAGATCGGCGACTGCGGTTACCTGCAAGCGGGTAATGCGCGTTTCGACGTGCGCGATACCACCAAGACCGGCGGGGCTTTCCTGCATCACGGCGTCTTGGCCAGCGGCAGCCTGACCGTTGGTGCACCGGTGCAAACCCAGGTGGATGCGGAAGTGCGTCACGCCACTTCGCTGAACCACTCGGCCACCCACTTGCTGCACGCCGCTCTGCGCCAGGTGCTGGGCGAGCATGTACAGCAGAAGGGTTCGCTGGTCGACAGTCAGCGCCTGCGTTTCGACTTCAGCCATTTCGAAGCGATCAAGCCTGAGCAGATCAAGGCCCTGGAAGATATCGTCAACGCCGAGATTCGCAAGAACACCGCGGTGGAAACCGAAGAAACCGATATCGACACCGCCAAGCAGAAAGGCGCCATGGCGCTGTTCGGCGAGAAGTACGGCGACAGCGTGCGTGTCCTGAGCATGGGCGGCGATTTCTCCGTTGAACTGTGTGGCGGCATCCACGCCAACCGCACCGGCGATATCGGCCTTTTGAAAATCATCAGCGAAGGTGGCGTCGCTTCGGGTGTACGCCGTATTGAAGCCGTCACCGGTGCCGCGGCACTGGCGTACCTGAACGCTGCGGAAGAGCAACTCAAGGAAGCGGCGACCCTGGTCAAGGGCAGCCGTGACAACCTGATCGACAAGCTGTCGGCCGTGCTGGAGCGCAACCGCCTGCTGGAGAAACAACTCGAGCAGCTGCAGGCCAAGGCCGCCAGTGCCGCTGGCGACGATCTGTCGGCGCAGGCGCTGGATGTCAAAGGCGCGAAAGTGCTGGCGGCGCGCCTGGACGGCCAGGACGGCAAAGCGCTGCTGGCGCTGGTCGATCAGTTGAAAAACAAACTCGGTCGCGCAGTGATCCTGCTCGGCAGTGTCCATGAGGAAAAGGTCGTACTGGTTGCGGGCGTAACCAAGGACCTGACTGGCCAACTCAAAGCCGGTGATTTGATGAAGCAAGCCGCTGCGGCAGTGGGCGGGAAGGGCGGTGGTCGTCCGGACATGGCGCAGGGCGGCGGTGTCGATGCCGCTGCGCTGGATGCCGCGCTGGCCCTGACCGTTCCGTTTGTCGAGCAGGGGATTTAAGGTTCCAAGCCGAGCCCGTCGTCTAGTGGCGGGCTTTGGAGCTGCGCAGTTTGATTGATTAATGGGCGCCCCTTTACGGGCTGAGGCGGCTTAGAAATGGCTTTGATCGTACAGAAATTTGGAGGTACCTCGGTCGGTTCCGTCGAAAGAATCGAGCAGGTCGCCGACAAGGTGAAAAAATTCCGCGAAGCCGGTGACGACCTGGTGGTTGTGCTGTCGGCCATGAGCGGCGAAACCAACCGTCTGATCGACCTTGCCAAGCAAATCAGCGGCGACGGTCAGCCGGTTCCTCGCGAGCTGGACGTGATCGTTTCCACCGGTGAGCAGGTGACGATCGCACTGCTGGCCATGGCGCTGATCAAGCGCGGCGTGCCGGCAGTCTCCTATACCGGCAACCAGGTGCGGATTCTGACCGATAGCGCGCACAATAAAGCGCGCATTTTGCAGATCGACGATCAGAAAATTCGCGGTGACCTGAAGGCTGGTCGCGTGGTTGTGGTCGCAGGTTTCCAGGGCGTCGACGAGCACGGCAACATCACTACCCTCGGTCGTGGCGGTTCCGACACCACCGGCGTGGCACTGGCGGCAGCCCTGAAGGCTGACGAATGCCAGATCTACACCGATGTCGACGGCGTCTACACCACCGATCCGCGCGTGGTGTCCGTGGCCCAGCGCCTGGACAAGATCACCTTCGAAGAAATGCTGGAAATGGCCAGCCTGGGTTCCAAGGTGCTGCAGATCCGTGCGGTCGAGTTCGCCGGCAAGTACAACGTTCCGCTGCGCGTACTGCACAGCTTCAAGGAGGGTCCGGGCACCCTCATTACTATTGATGAAGAGGAATCCATGGAACAGCCGATCATTTCCGGCATCGCTTTTAACCGCGATGAAGCCAAGCTGACCATCCGTGGCGTGCCAGACACTCCCGGCGTGGCCTTCAAGATTCTCGGCCCGATCAGTGCCGCGAATATTGAAGTCGACATGATCGTGCAGAACGTTTCGCACGATAACACCACCGACTTCACCTTCACCGTGCACCGCAACGATTACCTGGCAGCCCAGCAAGTGCTGGAAAACACTGCCCGTGAAATCGGCGCCCGGGAAGTGGTAGGCGATACCAAGATCGCCAAGGTCTCGATCGTTGGCGTCGGCATGCGTTCCCACGCGGGTGTTGCCAGCCGCATGTTCGAAGCACTGGCCAAGGAAAGCATCAACATCCAGATGATCTCGACCTCGGAAATCAAGGTTTCCGTGGTGATCGAAGAGAAGTACCTGGAACTGGCTGTGCGCGCTCTGCACACGGCTTTCGAACTGGACGCTCCGGCCCGACAGGGCGAGTGATGCGTTGCCCGAAGGGCGCGGTTTACCGCGCCCTTTGTTTTTTTGATCGGCGTGACAGAAAACTGTTCTTTTGCTCGCGCTAGTCAATACTTAGGCGTGTAGGGCTACGGCCGTCCTGGTTGTAGGTCGATACCCTTTTTTTTGCAGACTGTTGTCCCTGAAATGAAATGCGTGAGGAGAAAGGTATGCTGATTCTGACTCGTCGGTGCGCAGAAAGCCTGATTATTGGTGATGGCGAAATCACCGTGACCGTGCTTGGCGTCAAAGGAAATCAAGTGCGTATCGGTGTCAACGCCCCTAAAGAGGTAGCGGTGCACCGGGAAGAAATTTACCTGCGGATAAAGAAAGAGAAGGACGAAGAACCAAGCCATTAATTTTTATCGTTTTTTTTGTTTGCAAACGGGGAGAAAGCTGGTTAATATACGCCCCGTGTTGCGGAGAGCTGGCCGAGTGGCCGAAGGCGCTCCCCTGCTAAGGGAGTACACCTCAAAAGGGTGTCGGGGGTTCGAATCCCCCGTTCTCCGCCATTATTTGCTTAGTTCGTTGTAATCTGGCTTCTTCTGTAAGTTGTTGAAATTACTAGAAAAAGTGCTTTACAAAAAGATTTAACGGCCTATAATGCGCGGCAACAAATGCACTCGTAGCTCAGCTGGATAGAGTACTCGGCTACGAACCGAGCGGTCACAGGTTCGAATCCTGTCGAGTGCACCATTTAAGAGTTGTTTGCAGTAATGTGAATAACTTGGCTTCAACCAGTTGTGGTCTGGTCTAAAAACACAAATTGCACTCGTAGCTCAGCTGGATAGAGTACTCGGCTACGAACCGAGCGGTCACAGGTTCGAATCCTGTCGAGTGCACCATATACCAAGAAGCCCGCATTTATTGCGGGCTTTTTGCTTTCTGCCGTTTGGGTTTTCTCCCTTCTTTATTGGTTCCTCTGTTTGAACGTCGCAATCATTCTAGCGTCGTATTCAGCGTGTGCCTGTCCTTTTGATGTGGCCTTTCGAAGGCTCCCGCAATTGTGAATCGATAACGGGAGCGAGTTCCGGGCGCAGTTTTTTCGTCTGGGGTGTGTTTTCTTTTTCGGATGGCGCGTCGCAGCTTTATAGATTCAGCGCTTCTTCAGCTTTGCGCCGCAAGCGCTTGTTCTTGCCATGATTTTTTAACGTTTAAAGCCGTCAAGCGGTGTATGATTGCGCCCGTCAGCCCCGCCGGGGCTTGTGGAATACCTCCATGGACTTACCCAGTAGTTACTCAGTATCCCGTTTTTACAATCATGAATTGACTGATTGATCCTTCCGGCGTGCTCCTCTGCTGGGAGTGGAGTTCGCCTATGACCGAAGTAGAAGTAAAGAAAACACAAGACAGCCTGCAGGATCGCCTCGCTCAAGTCGTTGAGCTGCTGCAGCGCCAGCGGGTGGTCGAAGACCTGACTCATCGTCAGGAAGGTCATCATCAGGATCGGGTCGAGAACCTGGTCCACCGGCAAAACCTTGTCGAGCTGCAACGCAAGCTCGACGATCTGCACTCTGCCGACGTTGCCTATATCCTTGAAGCCTTGCCGCTCGACGAGCGTCTGACTGTCTGGCAGTTGGTCAAGGCCGAGCGTGACGGCGACATCCTGCTCGAAGTATCCGATTCCGTACGTGAAACCCTGATCGCCGACATGGACGATCATGAACTCCTGGCTGCTGCCAAGGAGATGGACGCCGACGAACTTGCTGACCTGGCTCCCGAGCTGCCGCGAGACGTTGTCCATGAGCTGATGGAGGCGTTGGACGGCCAGCAGCGCGAGCGCGTTCGCTCCGCCTTGTCGTATGACGAGGAGCAGGTCGGTGCGTTGATGGACTTCGAGATGGTGACCATCCGTGAGGATGTCAGCCTTGAAGTGGTTCTGCGTTATCTGCGTCGCCTCAAAGAGTTGCCAGGCCATACCGACAAGCTGTTCGTCGTCGACTATGACGGTGTGCTCAAAGGTGTGCTGCCCATCAAGCGGTTGCTGGTGAATGATCCGGAGAAACAGGTTTCGGAGGTCATGGCCAGCGACCCGGTAAGTTTCCATCCGGACGAAGATGCCTACGACGCTGCGCAGGCATTCGAGCGCTACGACTTGATCTCGGCGCCGGTGGTCGACAAGAACGGCAAATTGATCGGCCGTCTGACCATCGATGAAATGGTCGACCTGATTCGTGAGGAGAGCGAGACCGAAGTCCTCAACATGGCCGGTCTGCGTGAAGAAGAAGATATTTTTGCCTCGGTCTGGCGTTCCCTGCGCAACCGCTGGGCCTGGCTGGCAATCAACCTGATCACCGCATTTGTCGCTTCGCGAGTGATCGGTCTGTTTGAGGGCTCCATCGAAAAGCTGGTGGCCCTGGCGGCCCTGATGCCGATCGTGGCGGGTATTGGCGGCAACTCGGGTAACCAGACCATCACCATGATCGTTCGCGCCATGGCGCTGGACCAGGTCAGCACCGGCAATACCTCGCGTCTGATGCGCAAGGAGCTGGCGGTAGCCTTGATCAACGGCCTGGTCTGGGGCGGAGTCATTGGCGTGGTGGCTTACCTGCTCTACGGCAGTTGGTCGTTAGGTGTGGTGATGACGGCGGCCATGACGCTCAACCTGTTGCTGGCGGCGCTGATGGGGGTTCTGATTCCGATGACGCTGGCGCGCCTGGGGCGCGACCCGGCCATGGGGGCCAGCGTCATGATCACGGCCATGACCGACAGTGGCGGCTTCTTCATCTTCCTTGGGCTGGCCACCATCTTCCTGCTTTGATCCCGTATGCAGCCCCTCTAATGGGGCTGTATCGTTTTCTCCATCCCCTTGCCATCCAGGCTTCTGTGTTTGTAGCGTTCGAGCAGCAAATTTCGCGCAAAAAAAAGCCAGCACAAGGCTGGCTCTAGCTTTCGAGGTCGAATCAGGAAGCGTCTGCGGCCATTTCGGCGTCATGGGCGATCAGCGAAACAAGAGCGTTCTGCTGGCGGTGGGAAAGTTGACGGAAACGTTGAAGCAGTTCGCGTTCATGCAAGGAGAGTTCTGGGCTGTCCAGGCGCATGCTCAACTCTTCACCCAAGGCGCCTTCCTGAATAAGACTCTGTTCCAGGCGCGCGATGATTTCGGAGTTCATGCTGCGGTGATGATTGCGAGCCACCTCGGCAATGCGTTCACGCATCCCGTCGGGTAGACGTACGACGAACTTGTCAGCCGTACGGCTGGAATAAATTGCCTGTTTCAATGGGCGCATATATTTAACCGGTTAGTTCAGGGGAGCGGTTCTCGGAATTGGCCGCGGGATGTCAGTTAGGACAAGCGTTGCTGCCAAATGTTCAACCTGAATTGTTAAGAGGCCCGCATCATGCCTCAAAGTAGCCAGATCCTTGGCGTCAATTCTGTGACAAATATTGAACTGGGTAAAGGCGTTATGCCAGCACCAATTATCAGAAATGCGGACTGGTTTGAAAAGATTGCCTGGTCCGCCTATCTGCCCGCGTCCTGATGTCCGATGGTGGTGCGCTTGTGCGTCGCCAGACGGGCATGCATGCGGATCCGATCATTGTTTCCTACCTTGTACAGGATAGTGGCAAATTGCCGATTTACTAGGCTGCGAGTGCCATGGAGTCTTCAAATGCCAGGCAGACTGATTTATTTGATGGGACCTTCCGGATCGGGAAAGGACAGCCTGATCGAGGCTGCGCGCCGTCCTTTGGCGCAACTCGGCTGTGATGTGGTGCGGCGGGTGATCACCCGTTCCGCGGAATCCGTGGGGGAGGCGGCCCATGGGGTAAGTGCTGACGAGTTCGAGCGTCTTGAGCGGCAGGGCGCCTTTGCCTTGTGCTGGCGGGCCAATGGCCTGGCCTACGGAATTCCCGTGCAGATCGACGAATGGCTGGCCAGTGGGCGTCATGTCCTGATCAATGGCTCCAGGGCTCACCTGGATCAGGCTCGCCAGCGTTATCCGGAGCTTTTGGCGATTCTGTTAACGGTGGACATCGACGTGCTGCGGCAAAGACTGATGAACCGCGGTCGCGAAAGTGCGGCGCAGATCGAGGCGAGACTCAAGAGAAGCGCTCTTTTTTCCGCTGAGGGCGGGCCCGTGCTGGGAGAGTCCGTGTTTTTTCTGGACAACTCGAGCGAGCTGTCCGTGACGCTTGAGCGTTTTCTGAAGCTATTGAGATCGCAGGGGATCAGCGCAATACAGGGTCGAACTTGATCTTACGTCCCAACACCAGCGCCAGCAGGAACAGGCCGGAAAAAACACCACAGGCAACCAAGAGCGCATCACCCAGGGTATTTTCAGTGGTGAAGCAACCCAGTGTGGCACTGAGTACTGCCAGGATGAGAAGGCCTTTGGCAAGTCGGGACATTAACAGGCTCCTGATGGGGTGATATTCAAAATACCCAGCTTTCGGGTCTTGGGTTGGCAGGTAGAACAACGGCTTCTGGGGCATCGGCGACCTGTGCCATGCCAGGATTCTCCGATGCGCTGCTTATCACAGCCAATTGCGGGGCCTGGTGTTGCACGTAGTGGGCCTTGTACTGGGGGCTCTGATCCGCGCGGCCATCAGGCTGAAAGTGGAAGACCACCAGTACGGCGATGGCAATGGCATTCGATAGAAGAAGGGCGCTGTTCATGGGCTTGATCTCCACTGTTCTTTCATAGAGAGGAAGCAGCGCTCATGCCAAGAGTCTAACCTCTAATAAACCCTTTAAAAACAATGATTTGATAGGGTTTTTAGACGATGGCGGATTGCATTCTGCAATGATGGCTTTTTGCAGTGATGCAATTTGCACGGCGGCTCTGGCAAGTTGCCTGATGATCAGAGGCCGCCACCGGTTAAAAAGCCCTACTCACAACATGACAAAAGCAGGGCTGACCGTTAACATGCACGCCGTCCTTTGCGCCGTGGCAGTACACGCGGTGGTCAATTTGTCCCAGTAGCTCAATTGGATAGAGCATCCCCCTCCTAAGGGGAAGGTTGGCAGTTCGAACCTGCCCTGGGACACCATCTATTTCCGGGCTTTCAGGCCAAACGTGGTTTTCGTCTTTATTTCCTGGTAACGGCTACGTTTGGTACACGCAGTTCTCGATGCTGTGGAGTCACCCATGATTGTCATTGCTGGAAAAAACAATATTTCGGTATTTGGCCTGGAGCGGGCTCTGCGACAATTTTCGCCCGACGAAATTGCCGTGGTCTGCAACCGTAACGATACGGGCGTCGATGGTTGGCAACGTTCGTTGCGGGCGGCCGCGCAAAAGTATGGCGTGCGTGAGATCAGCCTGGAGGCGGCTTATGAAGTCGCGTCCATCGCATTCATTTCCCTGGAGTTCGACCGGATCGTCGTGCCTGGGCGCTTCTCTATCAGTCGTGTGTTCAATATTCATTTCTCGAGGCTGCCCGAATACAAGGGTATGTTTACCTCGGTCTGGCCGTTGCTGGAGTCCAGGGCCGAGGCGGGTGTGACCCTGCATTTCATCGACCGGGGTATCGATACCGGGGACATCGTCGCGCAACAGGTATTTCCGATCCTGTCCTGGTGGACCTGCCGCGATCTCTATTTCGCCTTTAACCAGCATGCCGGCCAGTTGCTGGAGCAGTGGTTTGCCAGGCTGGTCGATGATGGCGTCAGAGCGCAGCCACAGAGTGCGGCGGGATCCAGCTACTTTTCAAAGGACGCCATCGACTATGGGGCGTTGAAGATCGATCCGCTGTCGACGGCCTGGGCGCTACGCAACCAGATCAGAGCGTTCGCCTTTCGTGAATATCAATTCTTGCGCTGGGATGGGAAACCGGTGGTCTCGGCGACGATTCTGCCTGGGCGTTCGCAATTCAAGGCCGGGACCCTGATCAGCACAGCTGACGATTATGTCGAGCTCTGCACCATCGACTATGACGTCCGGCTGAATTTTGATCGGTTGCCGGAGATGCTCAAGGCTTGTGAACGAGGCGATCTGGAGGCGGTGGTGGCACTGCAGGCCAATATTGCCGGTTACAACGATGCCAACCCGCAAGGCTGGACGCCGTTGATCGTCGCCAGTTATGCGGGTGCCTATGAGGTGGTTGACTGGCTGTTGCAGCAAGGTGCCGACCCGGAGCGGCCCAACAACAAAGGCACGACACCCTTGATGTATGCCAAGGATGCCTACCTGGCCGGGCGTTGTCGTAGAACCTTTCCGTTGTTGTTGTGCAAGGGCGCTAGGCTGGAGGCTGTCGACCATTGCGGTCGGGCACTCGCCGACTATGTGACTGATGAGCAGTTCGCTCAGTTGCGAGGTGCTTTCTAGGCACCTCGCAACAGGCGCATCAGTGGGCGGTGAACTGGTTGATGGCGGTGACAATGTGTTGCTGTTGTTCCTGGTCCAATGTCGGGTAGATCGGCAATGACAGGATCGAGTCATGCAGCGGCGCCCGGGATGCCTGGGAGGTCCTGGCCAGATCGCGGTAGGCCCGCTGCTCGGTGATCGCCAGTGGGTAGTGAACCAGGCATTGGATGCCACGCTCGGCCAGATGCGCCTTCAATTGATCGCGCCATGGGCAGGTAATGACATACAGGTGCCAGACATGGGCGCTCGCAGTCGTCACCGAGGGCAGGGTGATTCCCGGGTGCCGGATGTGTTCGCCGTAGTAGTGGGCGATGCTGCGTCGACGGGCAGTATCGTTGTCCAGATGCGCCAGCTTCACTCCCAGCATCGCGGCCTGGATTTCATCGAGGCGGCTGTTCACCCCCTGATGATCGTGCTGGTATTTGACGCGCGAACCGTAGTTGCCCAGCGCCCGGACCAGGGTTGCCAGCTCGGCGTCGTTGGTAGTGATGGCTCCGCCGTCGCCCAGGGCTCCGAGGTTCTTCCCGGGGTAGAAGCTGAACGCCGCGGCATCGCCCCAGTTGCCGGCCTTGCGCCCGGCCAGCTCGGCGCCATGGGCCTGAGCGGCATCTTCGAGCACCAGCAGGCCATGCTTGTGGGCCAGCGCCATGATCTGCGGCATCGGCGACAGCTGCCCATAAAGATGCACCGGCAGGATCACCCGGGTTTTTTCCGAGATGGCCCGTTCGACGGCTTCGATCTCCAGATTGTGGGTGGCAGGGTCGACATCTACCAGGATCGGCGCCAGATCGTTTTCCAGAATGGCCGAGATGGTGGCGATAAAGGTATTGCTCTGCACTATCACTTCATCACCGGCCTGCAGCCGGCCTTGCTCTTTCCAGGCGCGCAGGATCAGGGTCAGAGCATCCAGGCCGTTAGCGACGCCGATGGCATGCCGGCTGCCGCAGTAATCGGCGAACGCGGCCTCGAATTGCTCAAGCTCACGCCCCATCAGGTACCAGCCGGAGTCGATCACACGGCTGCAAGCGGCTTTGAGCTGATCGGCATATTCGTGATTGATGCCTTTCAGATCCAAAAACGGAATATTCATCATTTGGGTCATTGTCCGAGCATGTCCATGAACTGGGCATAGTCTCGAACATAGTCGCCTTCTTCGTAGAGTTGATCGGCCAGGACCATCAGCACACAGTCTGGAGAGAAGTCATACATCTCACGCCAGATAAAGGATTCGATCAGCAGGCCCTGGCAAGGATTGTCCAGGGTGATGTCGATTTTTTCCCGACCGTCGTCCAGCAGAAAACGGCACGAGCCGCGTACGGCGATGGCCACCTGTTTGAGGGTCTTGTGGGCGTGGTAGCCGCGGCGAACCCCTTCACCGGTATTGAACATGTAGTACACCCGCTTCACCGGGAAGGGGATGTTTTTCCCTTCTTCCAGGGCGATCAGCGAACCACGGTCATCGCCGTGGGTCTGCAGCGGCAGAATGTGAATTTTCATCGCGTCTCCCCTTCGAGCCGTTTCGACAAATGCTGTTGCAGCCAGTTTTCAACGCTCTTGGCGTCGACCCGATAATTCCGGTAATACAGTTCTCGGGAGTCGGTCGAGCCTACCCGGTAAGCGATGTAGTCCATTTCCACGCCGACGACCGCCGCCAGGTTGGAAAAGCACGACAGCTCTGCGTATTCCTCGGCCATCCAGCACAGTGCGCGGGCGTTTTTCGAGGCGAAAATCAGATTAGTCCAGGCTGCGCCGGTGGGGCCGACTATGACTTCGGCATTGGCCATGATCGCCACCTGATGGTTGATGTCCTGTTCTTCCATGTACACGCAGGTAAACCCATAGGGTTCCAGCAGCTTGAGGATCTCGGCCTGGTTGTAGTGCCGGAGAAAGCCTTTGCGGGCCAGGAATACTCGTTTGGGAAGTTCGCCGATGGGAATGTCATGGGCCAGATGCAGCGCCTTTTCCCGCAGGAAATGGATCGACTCCGGGCGGACGAAGCCGCTGCTGGCACTGTTCTGTGCCGCGCCTTTGAAGTTCGGGATCATATTGTTCGGAGCACTGATCAGCAGCAGGTCGGCCACCTGATAGCTGGTGATGTTGTCCAGGAGCACCAGCGGGCGGCCAACGCCGATCGCCTCGATCAGGGCCTTGATCGAAGGAATGTTCTGGCTGCTCTTGGAGATCAGCAGTGGATAGTCCGCATATTGCGGCGGCAGTTCGGCCACGAATTGCAGTTGCGACAAGACTTCTACTGTCCAGTGGTAATAGTTCTGCTCGTTGCAGCCGCTGATCAGCAGGCCTTTTTCCAGCTCTACAGGTGTGCCGGTCCTGACCAGGGCCAGGCGCTGGCCGTGGTAGAGCAGGTGCGCGGCACTATAGTCGGCCTGCAGGGATTTCGCCGTGGGCACTCGCTCCAGCACCAATTGCCCGCCGGGCAGTATCACCGAACGGGACACCGAGCAGACTTGTCCCTGCCGGAAGTGATACAGGGCGATCTCGGGTAACGCCAGGGTGATCGCTGGTGTCGATTGATGGAGGAACCGTGGGGGCTGGCTGGTGCCTGGTTGGCTCGGGCGAAACACATGGACCTTGTGCTCGTCGCTTTCATCCAGCCAGCGCAAGGCCAGGCGCCGGGTATCCTGGCGTCGAAAAAACAGTCGATACAGCAGGTCGCTGATCAGTCCCGGCTTTCTGCACAGTCGTTCATAGCCCAGTTGCTCGAGGCGTTTGCCAATACGCTGGAACCATGGGAGCTGCGAGCTGATCTGCGCGCCATGGAACACTTCGACTTTTTGCTCGTTGATGGCCAGCTTCTCAGTGAGCTGCGGATGGATCTCGCGGTAGTAATCACTGGCGATGATGATCTTGTCGAAAGCCAGCGAACTCAATTGTTGAGGCGCGTGGATCAACTTGCCGAACAGGCGCTGGCCCTGCTTCTGCTGATTGTTATCGACGAAGCCGATCACCCGGTAGCGGCGGCGGTTGTACTTGTAGAAGTTGACCCCGCCGGCGCCGGTGCCGAATATCAGCACCCGCGCTTTTTGTCCAAACCCTGTCGACACATTGACCTCGTCTTGCTGGTGCTGCCGGTGGTAGATCGTCACCCGAGCGGTTCGCCCGCTCGGTAAAGGCGGTGACGCTAGCCATTGTTATTGATGATGTTGCCCTTGATCTGGGCGATACCCTTGGCATTCAGGTCGCGTCGGGTCCTTATCGGTTGCAGCTCGCCCTGGATTGCGGCGTTGATGGTATCAATCGCGGTCTTGCCGGTGTTACTCCGGGACTTGCCCAGCAGGTAGCGCAGCGACAGGCGGAACTGCTCTGACTCGTTGGCCACTGGCCGCGTACCGTGCAAGGTACAGTTGTGCCAGAGCCCGACGTAACCCGGCCCGCCTGTCAGCCGGTAATCCTGGCAGGCCATCTGCTGCCCCTGATCGTCGGCGTAGGTCCATTGGTCGTGCTCCTGATGTTCCAACTGATGAGGGAACAGCGTGGCACCAAAGCGGTGAGTGCCGGGCATCAGGTGCAGGGGCGAGTCGTTTTCGGTGACGTCGTGCAGGTACACATACAGGGTCAGAAAGGTCGAGGGGTCGAGTTCCACCCGGCCCTGGGGCCAATCGATGATGTCCTGGTGGAAGTCGATCCCGCGAAAGTAGGTGATGTCGCGAAAGGGTTTTTTGATATAGGGCCCCAGGTTCGCCACATTCACATCGCGGATCTTTTCCCGCACCCAGTCCGGCAGCCACGAATCCGGTACGCCGCACACCGCTTTCTTGATCACTACCTCATAGTCGGCGCCGAGCACTTCATCGAGGACCGCAGTGAGGCGCGGATCCTGCTCGATGAACTGCAATTGCGACTCGAAGCCATTGAGGAAGTTGAAGGTCTTGTTCGGGTTGGCGTTGAGGTGGTTTTCCTGGGCCAGGTATTCAGCCTCGTCCATGAACAGCTCGGCCCCGAAGGCCCGTGCGGCGATCATTTCGCGGTACAGCGCCTGCGTGCGGTCAGCGTCCAGGATCTCGCCGAAGATATGGGCGCCCTGGTCGATGAGGTTTTGGATACAGGTTTGCATGTTGCGCTCGTTTTGACTGTTGCTGTCTGTCTGCAAGGTATCGGCGTGGCTGGCTTAAAGTTGATGCCGCGCGGCTGATATTCCCGATGGAGTTTGCCGCAATCGGAGCTGGCGGGCGGCGCGAGCAAGGATATCGAATGCTTTTGGCAACTATCTATAAGGGAACGCCAGAATCGGCCGATAACCCCATGGATGTTGTTGCAGGTCAAATGGCGGGGCCATGGACCGAGTGTCCGGCGAGAGCGGGCGGGCGCCATTGTGGGTTGATGTAGAATGCATTGATGGCCTGTGGCCATTATCGTTGTCCGGGGGCAACAAGGGTGACGACCTTGAGCGTGTCCTGCTGTTGCCGCGGACTTCATCTTTTTTACGGGTCTGGAATCTTCGATGCTGGCGTACCACCAAAAAAGCTTTTTGATCGTCGATGATTTCTCGGATTTCCGCAGTTCTGTCCGGTCCATGCTGCGTGAGCTGGGCGTCAAGGACGTAGACACTGCCGATACAGGCGAGCAGGCGCTGCGCATGTGCGCGCAAAAGCGTTATGACTTCATCCTGCAGGATTACCACCTGGGCGACGGCAAGAAGAATGGTCAGCAGGTGCTCGAAGACCTGATGACCGACAAGCTGATCAGCCATGAAAGCGTGTTTCTCATGGTCACCGCCGAGACCAGCCAGTCGATGGTGCTCAGCGCCCTCGAGCACGAGCCGGACGCCTATCTGACCAAGCCTTTCAACCGCTCCAGTCTGGCTCAGCGGCTGGAGCGGCTGCAGCAGCGCAAGTCGTTGCTCAAGCCGATCCTGCAGGCGCTCGATCGCGGCAAGCCACTCGAGGTGCTCAATGCCTGCATCGCCCTGTGCAAGCAGGATCCGCGTTATGCGCCGTTGTGCCTGCGCTACCGGGCCGATGCCTTGCGTGACATGAATCAGAACGAGGCGCTGGAGCGGTTGTACGAGAGCATCCTGGCGGATCGCCCGTTGCCGTGGGCCTATGTCGGCCTGGGGCGTCTGCTGTTCAAGCGTGGCCAGGTGACCCAGGCCAAGGCCATCTATGAAAAGGCCTTGAAGGCCTTTCCGATGATGCCGGCGCTCTACGATGGCATGGCCGATGTGCTGCTCGCCGAGGGTGATTCCAAGCGCGCCCAGAGTGTGCTGGAGGAGGCGGTGCGCCTGTCGCCGCTGGCCGTGCGCCGGCAAGCGCTGCTGGGCAAGCTGGCGATGACCAACGAAGACTTCGAGACCGCATCCAAGGCGTATCGCCAGGCGGTGTCGCAAGGCGCGCAATCGCGTTTCAAGGATCCGGAAAGCAACCTTGGCCTGGCCCATGCGTTGATCAGCAAGGGCAGCGAGAGGGGCCTGGATACCCGTACGCGCCTGGAAATCAACAGCACCCTGAGTGCGGTGGCCAAGGAAAACCCCAGCGATCTGGGGCTGCAGATTCGCGCGCGCCTGATGAAGGCCACCAGCCTGTTGCTCAACGATGCTGAAACGGCGGAAAAACTCACCGAGCAGGCGATGCTGCGTCTGGACGGGATGGAGCAGTTCATGAGCCCGGAAGCGGCGTTGCTGGTGGCCAAGCAACTGCAGATGCTGGGACAGGCCGATGCCGGTGCATCGATGCTGAAAAACTGTGCGGAAATCTACGGCGACGACCCGAAGGTGATGGAAGGTATTGCCAAGCTCACCGATGACCCGGCGATCCTCAACTCCGCCAACGCGGCGGCGGACATGAACCGTCAAGGCGTGCGCAGCTACAAGGCCGGCACGTTGGGCGAAGCCCGGGATCTGTTCCGTCGGGCCCTGGCCATGCAACCGAAGAACATCAGTATTGCCCTGAACATGGCGCAGTCGCTATTGCACGGCACCGACATCACCCAGGACACGGCACTGCTGGATGAGTGCCGGACCTGCCTGAAAATGGTCGGCCTGATGCCCGATACCGACGCGCGTTATCCGCGTTATCAGAAGCTGCGAAGCAAGGCGTTTGGCGAATGAATACCCACGAACAGGCTCTCGACTTTTCCACGGTGATCGCCTCTACCGTGCACGACATGAAGAACTCCCTGACCCTGCTCATGCAGGCCCATGCCCAGTGGCTGGCGGCACTGCCGCAGGCGCACCAGGGCACGCTGGAGCAGGGCGTGATGGAGTTCGAGTTTGCCCATCTCAACGGCATGCTGGTGCAACTGCTGGGGCTCTACAAACTGGGGGTCAACCAGTTGCCGGTGCAGCCGGGTTACCACGAACTGGATGACTTCATCGAGGCGCAACTGGTCAGCCATCAGGATGTGTTCGCCAGTCGTGGCATTGCCGCGACCTATGAAGTCGATCCCTTGACCCCACTGGGGTTCTTCGATCGGGAATTGATCGCCTCGGTGCTGGACAACTGCATCAACAACGCCATTCGTTATGCGCGCCATGCGTTGCTGGTCAGCGTGCACGATGAAGGTGGGCAGACGGTGCTGACCATCAATGACGATGGCGAGGGTTATCCGCAGCCGATGATCGATAACCAGGCCGACTACGTGCAAGGCATCAATCACAGTAGCGGCAGCACCGGCCTGGGGTTGTACTTCGCCGGGCGCATTGCCGCGCTGCATCAGCGCAACGGTGTCTGCGGACGTACCGAGATTCGCAACGGCGGGCCTTTGGGCGGTGGTGTGTTCAGTCTCTACCTGCCCTGAGCCAGCTGCTGTTGCGCTTGCTCCAGGGCCTGTAGAAAGCAGGTCAGGGCGGCTTTCGACTCCTGACCCTGACGGGTGATGCAGTGAAAGGTCGAACGATAGGCCAGGCGCTGCGGTAACAGGGCGCGCATTTGGCCCCTGGCCACCCAGTTGGCGGCATAGTGGCTGGGCAGGTAACCCAGATAGCTGTCGGAAAACACCAGGGTGGCAATCGCTTCCATGGTGTAGACGGTGGCGCTCTGCAAAAAATACAGGCCATGGGGGCGTTGGTTCTCAGCCATGTAGCCACGGCCGACATAGGGTGTGTTGCATATTTCTTCCAGGGTCAGGTCAGTGTCGCTGCGTTGAAACAGCGGGTGCCCAGCAGCGCAATAGAGGTTTTGTTCCTCCTCGAACAGCGGCTGGTAGCGCAGCCCGGAGAGCTGGTGGTGGAAGGCTCCGATGGCCAGGTGCAGGCGCTCGTCGAGCACGGCCTGTTCAAGCTCGTCGGGACGCAGTATGTGCAGGCCCAGGCGGACTTCCGGCAGGCGCTGGCGGAACAGGTTGATGGCCAGGGGCAATGGCGCATAGGACAGGCTGAGCATGCTGTCGACATTGCCGATCTGCAGGTGGTCGCGTGCCGGCCCGCCGAGTTGGTTGGCCTGCTGCCGAAAGCGCTCGATGTCGCGAAACAGCAACTGCGCAGCATCGAACAGTTCCAGGCCTTCCTCGGTCAATTGGAAGCCACTGCTACCACGTCGGCACAGCGAGCAGCCCAGGCGCTCCTCGAGATCGCGTACCACCACGCTCAGGCGCGACAGGCTGGTATTGAGCTTGGCCTGAGCCGCGGTGAAGCCGCCGGCGTCGACTATGGTGCAAAAGACCCGCAGCATGCGCAGGTCGATATCGGATAGGCTGCCCAGCACATTGGCCTCCATCAGGCGCGGCAAGGGGATGGGCAAAGCCTACACCGGTGCGGATCTGCGAGTCAGCGGCGAGAGGCGATGGATTCGGCCAGCAGGCACATCAGCTCGAACATCATGGTCGCCCCTACCAGCGCCGTGGCGCCGCCGACGTCGAAGGGCGGCGACACTTCCACCACATCGGCTCCGATCAGGTTCAGGCCGCGCAGGCCACGGATCAACTGCTGGGCCTCCAGGGTGGTCATACCGCCTATTTCCGGGGTACCGGTGCCGGGGGCGAAGGCTGGATCCAGCACGTCGACATCGAAGCTGACATAGGTCGGGCCGTCACCGACCACGCGTCGGACCTCGGCCAGGGTGGCGGCGACGCCGATCTCGGCAAACTCTTCCATATGGATCACGCGGATGCCGGTCTCGGCAGCGAAGGCCTCGTCATCGGCCGAATAGACCGAGCCACGGATACCGATCTGCACGGTGCGTCGCGGGTCCAGCAGGCTTTCCTCCACGGCACGACGGAACGGTGTGCCGTGGGTGTAGGGATTGTTGCCGAAATAGCGGTCGTTGGTATCGGAGTGAGCGTCGAAATGCACCATGCCGATTGGCCGCTGGCGGGCCAGGGCGCGAAAGATCGGCAAGGTCACCAGATGGTCGCCGCCAACGGCCAGGGGCACGGCACCGGCTTCGTGCAAGTCGCGGAAAAAGGCTTCTATGCGCGACAGCGAGTCCAGCAGGTCGATGGGGTTGACGGGAGCGTCGCCGAGATCGCCGATGCGCACCAGGTCATAGGGGGCGATACGGCTGACATGGTGCACCTTGCGCATCAGGCTGGAGAGGTTGCGCACTTCTCGCGGGCCATGCCTGGCGCCGGCGCGGTTGGTGGTGCCGCCGTCCCAGGGCACTCCGACCAGGGCGATCTGCACCTGGGCCGGGTCATCAAAGACCGGCAGGCGCATGAAGCTCGGAATCCCGGCGAAGCGTGGCACCAGCGCTGCGTCCACGGGTTGGGGAAAATCATTGGGCATGGTGGAGCTCCTGTGGCGAATGGGAGCGGCATGTGGCTGCTCCCTGGGTAAGCGCTGTCAATGGGTTTCGATGGACGGCGCGACGGTCGGGCTGGTCAGCAGGGGCCTTGCGCATGCCTCACCAGCCGAGCCCGGCCAAGCGAGTTGGCGGGGGCGAAAAAATCATAGGGCGGGCGTGGCAGGCCGATAAATCATCAGCTCGGCAAGCTGGCTTGTGTTTTGTGACAAGTTCCTTGAGAGCGCTCCTTGCGAAGGCATGCCGGATGATGGTTGTTTATCCGGGTATTTCGAGTGTCCCTGCTTGATATTCCGAACAGCCGGAGCCTATTTTGTACGGGTCGCCGTTCTCGGCTCGTACAACAACAAGGATTGAGTCATGACAACCGATGGCCGCAGTTCACTCGCTCAGCGATTGACGGGCATTGACGAGATTGAATGTGTCACTCCGGATCTGAACGGCGTGCCACGGGGCAAGGTGATGACCGCCGAGGGGTTCCTCGAAGGGCGGCGTCTGCAGATGGCCCGTGGGGTGCTGTTGCAATGCATCATGGGGGGTTATCCACCCGCGCGTTTTTACGGCAGTGACGACGGCGACCTGGCGCTCACTGCCGACCCGCAACAGATTCATCGCCTGCCCTGGAGTTCGCAGCCGCGTGCGCTGGCGATTTGCGATGCGGACGAGCTGAGCGGTGAAAGCTCGCGTCTTTCCACCCGGGGCCAGCTCAAAGAGGTCATCGCGCGGTACGCCGCGCACGGCCTGGCGCCGGTGGTGGCGACCGAGCTGGAGTTTTTCGTGTTTGCTCCCAATACCGACCCGACCCAACCTTTCCAGCCGCCCCTTGGCCTGGACGGTCGTCGCGAGGATGGGCATTCGGCGTTCAGCGTCAGTTCCAACAACGGTTTGCGGCCGTTCTTCAGTGAGGTCTATGCCTGCATGGCGGCATTGGGCTTGCCGCGCGATACCTTCATGCATGAAATGGGCGTCAGTCAGTTCGAGATCAATCTGCTGCACGGTGATCCGCTGTTGCTGGCCGACCAGACATTCCTGTTCAAGCACCTGCTCAAGGAAGTGGCGCTCAAGCATGGTCTGACCGTGGTGTGCATGGCCAAGCCGCTGGCGCACACGCCGGGCAGTTCGATGCATATTCACCAGAGCCTGGTGGAGTCGGCCAGCGGGCGTAACGTGTTCAGTGATGAGGCCGGAGAGCCGACCGCGATGTTCCGCCACTTCATTGGCGGGCTGCAGGCGGGGATGGCGGATTTCACTGCGCTGTTCGCACCGAACGTCAATTCCTACCAGCGCCTGTGCCATCCTTACGCGTCGCCGAACAATGCCTGCTGGTCCCATGACAATCGGGCGGCAGGCCTGCGCATTCCGGCCAGTTCGCCGGTGGCGCGGCGGGTCGAGAACCGCTTGCCGGGTGCCGATGCCAACCCGTATCTGGCGATCGCCGCGAGCCTGGCGGCAGGTTTGCACGGTATCGAAAACGAGCTGGAACCGACGCCGGCGATTCAGGGTGAGTTTGCCGTGCCGGACAGTTTATCTCTGCCTTGTACCTTGCATGCCGCTCTTGAGCGTCTGAAACGTAGCCAGTTGGCCAAGGAATTGTTCGGCAATGAGTTCGTCGAAGGTTACGTCGCTTCGAAGACCATGGAGTTGACCAGTTTCTTTGATGAAATAACTCCCTGGGAGCGGCGCGTCTTAGCGGCCCAGGCTTAACCGAACCGTCGCAGTCGGGCTATCGTCCAGATGGCCCGACACTCAATTCAAGGAGCCGCTCGGAACGCCGATGCGCCAAATCTGGAAATCCTTTCGAGCGCTTTATTTCGCCTCGCTGATGATGTTGATCGGCTCGGGCTTACTCAGTACCTACCTGGCGTTGCGCCTGGCCGCCGATCATGTCGACGGGTTATGGGTGGGGGCCTTGATGGCGGCCAACTATTTCGGCCTGGTGCTGGGCGGGAAAATCGGCCACCGCCTGATTGCCCGGGTCGGCCATATCCGTGCGTACGCCACCTGTGCCGGGATCGTCGGTGCGGCGGTGCTGGGGCATGGCCTGGTGGACTGGTTGCCGGCCTGGCTGGTGCTGCGGATGATCGTCGGCCTGGGCATGATGTGCCAGTACATGGTCATCGAAAGCTGGCTCAACGAGCAGGCCGATGCCAAGCAGCGCGGGCTGGTGTTCAGCGGCTACATGATCGCCTCGTATCTGGGGCTGGTCCTGGGGCAGTTGATTCTGGTCATGCATCCGGCCCTCGGGCTTGAGTTGCTGATGCTGGTGGCCCTGTGTTTTGCCCTGTGCCTGGTACCGGTGGCCATGACCCGGCGTATTCACCCGGCGCCTTTGCATCCGGCGCCCATGGAACCGCGCTTCTTTATCAAGCGCGTTCCGCAGTCGCTGAGCACGGTGCTCGGGTCGGGGCTGATTGTCGGTTCGTTCTATGGTCTGGCACCGCTGTATGCCTCCCAGCAGGGCTTGAGTACCGAGCAGGTTGGCCTGTTCATGGGGAGCTGCATTTTTGCCGGGCTGGTAGTGCAGTGGCCATTGGGATGGCTGTCCGACCGTTATGATCGGGCCCTGCTGATTCGCTGCTTTGCCTGCTTCCTGGCAGTCGTGGCCTTGCCGTTGGCGATTCTGCCCCAGGTGCCACTGGAGGTGCTGTTCGCCCTGGGGTTCCTCTGTTCGCTGGTGCAGTTCTGCCTGTACCCGCTGGCGGTGGCGTTCTCCAACGACCATGTCGAAGGCGATCGGCGGGTTTCGCTGACCGCGATGCTGCTGGTGACCTATGGCGTCGGGGCCAGTGTCGGGCCTTTGGTGGCGGGGGTGCTGATGAAGTTGTTCGGCAGCCAGATGCTCTATGCGTTCTTCAGTTTCTTTGCCCTGGTACTGGTCTGGCGCATCCGGCCGAAAGCCGTGACCAACCTGCATCAGGTCGATGATGCGCCGCTGCATCACGTGGCGATGCCGGACAGCATGTCCAGTTCGCCATTGGTGGCCGCGCTCGATCCGCGGGTCGATGAGCAAGTGGTGCAAGATCAGATGCAACAGACCAGCGCGCCGGAAGCCGAGCCTCCGGTCGAGACGCCGGCCACGGATGAGGTTGAGGCTGAGGAGCCGGTAGTGAAGCCGGATGAGCCAGGGCCGGACCAGTTCAGTGGGGCCAGGCCCTAGAAACGAAAAACGGGCAGCCCCGCAAGGGACTGCCCGTTTTTTATCGACGCTCGAATCTCAGAGGTCGTCTTTGTCGAAGCGCCGGGCTTCGCGTTGCAGCTGATAGACAAAGCGCTCGACCTGGCGTTGAACCAGGCCGCTCATGTTATGAAAGCGCACACCGGCGAAAGTCGTGTCGATCTTCTCTTCGTGGTGCAGGTAACGCAGTTCCACTGGCGCAGTCATGCTGCCGAAGGGCAGGGCGGCGATAAAACGCTCGTAGACCTGGCCCAGTTGCAGGCGGCTGGAGATGTCGCCCTCGAAGCGCAACTTGCAACCGGTGGCGGAGATATCCAGCAGCTTGCCGACGATCGGCGCCTTGAGTTTTTCGCCGCCCAGTTCGATGTTGACCAGTTGGGCCAGCTTCAGGGCTGCGCGAAAGGCATTGCGGCGCTGGTGATAGACCACTTCGTCTGGCAGGGTGCCGCGGTAGCATCGCCCACCATTGGATTCGTCGATAGTCGGGATGCCATTGCTTTCCCAGGCGATGCGCACGCCTTCGTGAAAGCCTTCGACGCGAAACGGTTCGCCGGCGAGCATGAAGCGTTCGCCATCGCGGGGGATCATTTCGTCCAGGGCAATCATGTTGCTGTCACGATCGATCTCGACCAGATAGCTTTGAAAGCGCTGGCTGCGTTCATGGAAAGTGATGATCAGCGGGTCATGGCTGTCTTGCAGCAAGCGCAGCGTGGAGTTGATTTCCAAGGGGGTGGTCAGCACCTTGGGTGGCTGCGGCGCATCTTCTGCGTTTACGGCATTGAACACGGTTCATCAATCTCCAGACAAAATACGACTACACGCAAGAGCCAGCATTTTGCCAGCATGTTCCGCGACTTGATAGGGCGCGCTCATCTCTGGGGTCAGGCCTGGCTAAGCGGGCGAGGCTTGGCCAGCTTGGCGGTTGAGCCACGGGCATCATAGAGGGCTGGAGGCTCGCCACCGGTGAGGATTTTCAATTGATTGGCGGTGGTGGCCTGTTGAACCTGGATCGAGCGACCGTTGAGTTCGTTCGCCGCCTGGCAATCGGCAAGCATTTGGGTCAGCACGTCACTCTGGGCCAGTAACTGGTCGCCGATCGAGGAGTGGCTGGCCAACTGTTCCAGGCCGGCGCGGCTGGCAGGAAGGTTCAGGCTGGCGAGGAGTTCGCTGCGTTTGCGGCCATGCTGCTCGAGCAAAATGATCAGGGCTTGCTTCTGCGCGAGAATCTCTTCCAGCAGCGGCATGTCGCGACCGTGCAGGGCTAGGGATTCGGTGCGCAGCAATTCCAGCAATTGTTGAGCTGGAGCAAAGTCGTCGGTGATCAGTTGCAGCAAATTAGTGTCGTGCATGTATGGCCTTGGGTTTTAAGCGTCCAAAAAACTGGCGCAGGCCTTATTGGCTAGCGCTGGGCTTCGAAATTAAGCAGTTTGCTGGCTACACGGTTGCTGTCGACTTTATAGCTGCCATCGGCAATCGCTTGCTTCAGCTCGGCCACGCGGGCGTTGTCGACGGCAGGCTGGTCGCGCAGCTTGTCAGTGATCTTCTGCAACTGTTGAGCCTCATTACTGAGGTGTACTGACTCCCCGCTGGTGCTGGCCTGTTCGGCCGGAGCGTTCAGCGGCGCGGATTTGTCGGCGTCGCCGGTTTCCTTGCTGGCGCTGGTGCGCGTGCTGCCGGTGAGTGAGGGAGAGCTGTTTAAACGGCTGAAATCGATGGCCATGGTAAAAAAACCTCTGGGTATTTGGACGCTTGACTTGTTTTCGGCAATACGCCGGAAAACTTTAGGCTCAAATATCGATAAGCCCGCACGCGCCGCTGTTGCCCTGCATGGGCCACAGTTTAGGGGGCAACAGTGCACAGCGCCAGTCGTCTACATGGCGACTTCCACCTGTCCCGGCGCGGTGATCCGCGCTTTGATGATCCGTTGTGAATTGAGGTTCTTGACCCGTATCTGCTCGCTCATGCCGCCATTGGACAAGGCTTCGCCGGGCATTTTCACGTTCAGCGTGCCGCTACGGGCAGAGATCACCACCTGATCGCCCTTGCGCACCACTTCCGCCTGTTCCAGGTGAACCAGGGTGACGAGCTGGTCGGCGACCATTGGTCGGACAAGCTTCTGCCCAATGGCCTGGTCCACTGAAGTCAGATAGCCCTGGTTGATCTGGCCGATATCGCGCTCGCGCAGCATTACGTCTTCGGGGCTGATGATGCCGGCGCGCTTGAGTGGCCGGGTGGTGGTCACCACCTCGCGGAACAGCTTGACCTGGGCGGGCACGAATACGGTCCAGGGCGAGGCGCCGTCGCAACGGACGCGAACGGTCACGCGTCCCAGCGGTTGCGCCGGGCTTTCCAGGGTCGCTGTCAATTCCTTGTCGCAGTGCGGCATGCGCAGCCGCGGGTCGAGTTGATTGACTTGGATCTCGTAGCGCCCAGGCGTTTGACTGGTGGCTAAATAGTCTTCTACGGTGAATTCAAGAAACCCCTGAGTGACGCCGATAAGTAGATCAGGCAGGGTTACCGAGTCAGCAACGGCAGGATGGCCAGGGTTTAAAAAAAACAAAGCCGACAGCCCGTACAGCAATCTGCGGTAGTTTGATGTCAGGCGTCGGGAAAATGTCGTTTTGGCGTTCATAACAGTTAAAAAGCAAGCGCCGTGCCGTTTAGCGATGAGCGCGCGTCGGAACTTAAGCTTTGGGGAGTCTGGCATGGCTGGTGTAATGGATTCGGTGAACCAGCGCACGCAACTGGTAGGGCAGAATCGCCTTGAGCTGTTGTTGTTCCGTCTCGACGGGCAGCAGCTCTATGGGATCAACGTGTTCAAGGTTCGGGAGGTGCTGCAATGCCCCAAACTGACGTTGATGCCCAAATCCAGTCCTGTGGTGTGCGGTGTCGCGAATATTCGAGGGGCGACCATTCCGATCCTGGACCTGGCGATGGCCACCGGTTCAGGCGGGTTGCAGGATCTGAGCAACCCCTTTGTCATCATCACTGAGTACAACACCAAGACCCAGGGGTTTCTGGTGCGGTCGGTCGAGCGCATCGTCAACATGAACTGGGAGGAGATCCATCCGCCACCCAAGGGGACGGGGCGCGATCACTACCTGACGGCGGTGACGCGGGTCGACAATCAGTTAGTGGAAATCATCGACGTCGAGAAGGTGCTGGCCGAGGTCGCGCCGACGCCCGAGACCATTTCGGTCGGCGTGGTGGATGTCGAGACTCAGCACAAGGCTGTTTCACTGCGGGTGCTGACGGTCGATGACTCGTCGGTGGCGCGCAAGCAGGTCACGCGTTGCCTGCAGACCGTGGGGGTCGAGGTGGTGGCCTTGAACGACGGCCGACAGGCGCTGGATTACCTGCGCAAGCTGGTCGACGAGGGCAAGAAACCTGAAGAAGAGTTTCTGATGATGATCTCCGACATCGAGATGCCGGAGATGGACGGTTACACCCTCACGGCTGAAATACGCAACGATCCACGCATGCAAAAGCTGCATATCATCCTGCATACTTCGTTGTCAGGTGTATTCAATCAGGCGATGGTGAAGAAGGTCGGTGCCGATGACTTCCTTGCCAAGTTTCGTCCTGATGACCTGGCATCCCGGGTTGTCGACCGGATCAAAGCAGCAGATAACAGCTAGGGATATCCATCCCCGGCGGTCACACGATTTAAGAGGCGGCATCATTGTCTACGGGTAATTTGGATTTCGAACAGTTCCGGGTGTTCCTGGAAAAAGCCTGTGGGATCTTGCTGGGTGAGAACAAGCAATATCTGGTGTCGAGCCGTCTCAACAAACTGATGGAACAGCAAGGCATCAAGTCCCTCGGGGAGCTGGTTCAGCGCATTCAGTCCCAGCCGCGCAGCGGTTTGCGAGAGATGGTGGTCGACGCCATGACCACCAACGAGACCCTATGGTTTCGCGATACCTATCCATTCGAGGTGTTGAAGAACAAGGTCTTGCCGGAGGCGATCAAGGCCAGCCCCAACCAGCGCTTGCGCATCTGGTCGGCGGCCTGTTCCTCGGGGCAGGAACCCTATTCGTTGTCCATGTCGATCGACGAGTTCGAGAAGACCAACATGGGGCAATTGAAGATGGGGGTGCAGATCGTTGCCACCGACCTGTCCGGGACCATGCTGAACAACTGCAAGACCGGCGAGTACGACAGCCTGGCGATCGGTCGCGGTTTGTCGGCCGATCGCTTGCAGCGCTATTTCGACCCCAAGGGGCCGGGGCGCTGGGTGGTCAAGGCGCCGATCAAGAGCCGGGTCGAGTTCCGCTCGTTCAACCTGCTGGACAGCTATGCCAGCCTGGGCAAATTCGATGTCGTGTTCTGCCGCAATGTGCTGATCTACTTCTCCGCCGAGGTGAAGAAGGACATCCTGATGCGCATTCACAGCACCCTGAAGCCGGGTGGTTACCTGTTTCTCGGCGCTTCCGAGGCGCTCAATGGATTGCCCGACCACTACCAGATGGTCCAGTGCAGCCCTGGGATCATTTACCAGGCGAAGTAAGATTGTCGTTGTTGAAAAAGAGAGGCCTTCGGGCCTCTTTTTTTGTGCCCGCAATTGCGCCAGCGCAGGAGAGGCGGCAACCGCTGCATTGCCGCTTTGCTGACGTTTCGCGGAAATGCCTTGCCGCTTTTCTGGCATTGCCGCTTTGCCGCTGCCGGCAAAGCCTTGATTTACGGGCTTTTAGCACTTGGCACGCAGCTTGCTATATCCCGTTTACGAAAAATCTGGTCGAAGGTTTCCCGACATGAGCATCAGCTTCGATAAAGCGCTCGGCATTCATGAGCAGGCTCTTGGCTTTCGCGCCAAGCGTGCCGAGGTGCTGGCCAACAACATCGCCAACGCCGACACCCCGAACTACAAGGCTCGGGATCTGGACTTCTCTGCCGTGCTCGCCGAGCAGAACGAGAAAGCCAAGAACGGCACCTTTGCCCTGAACATGACCAACAGCCGGCACATCGAAGCTGAAGGCCTGGGCAGCGGCGACGAATCGCTGCTGTACCGCACACCGATGCAGCCGTCGATCGACCAGAACACCGTGGATGCCCAACTGGAACAGTCGAACTACGCCGAGAACTCGGTGAACTTCCAGGCCAGCTTCACGCTGCTCAACAGCAAATTCAAAGGGCTGGTGTCAGCCCTGCGCGGAGAGTAATCCATGTCCCTCGCCAGTGTTTTCAATATTGCCGGTAGTGGCATGAGTGCCCAGACCACTCGCTTGAACACCGTCGCCAGTAACATCGCCAACGCCGAGACAGTCTCCTCGAGCATCGACCAGACCTACCGTGCGCGCCACCCGGTGTTCGCCACCATGTTCCAGGGCGCGCAAAGCGGCGGCAGCGAGTCGCTGTTCCAGAACCAGGACGCGGCCGGTCAGGGCGTTCAGGTGCTGGGTGTGGTCGAGGACCAGAGCAACCTAGAAGCGCGTTACGAGCCTAACCATCCGGCCGCCGACGCCAAGGGGTATGTCTACTACCCCAACGTCAATGTGGTGGAAGAAATGGCTGACATGATTTCTGCCAGCCGCTCGTTCCAGACCAACGCGGAAATGATGAACACCGCCAAAACCATGATGCAGAAGGTCCTGACCCTCGGTCAGTGATAAGGGGCGACTCAGATGAGTGTTACCGATACCACCAGTGGCCTGACGCTCAAGGAGGTCCTTGCGAACTCCTCGAAGAAGACCCCGACCACCAGCAATGACGGCCTGGCGGCGGCCACCAATAGCGTCAAGGGCAAAAATGAGCTGGGCAAGGACGCGTTCCTGAAGTTGCTGGTGACCCAGCTGAAAAACCAGAACCCGCTGGACCCACAGGACAACAGCGCATTCGTTGCCCAGTTGGCGCAGTTCTCCACCCTGGAAGGGATCACCACCCTCAATACCTCGGTGAACTCCATCACTGGCAACTACAAGTCGTCCCAGGCCCTGCAGGCTTCGTCCCTGGTGGGTCGTTCGGTGATCGTCCAGACCGGTACCACTCAGGTCGACACCACCAAGAGCATGACCGGTTCGGTGACAGTGCCTACCGGAGTCAGCGGCGTCACCGTGACCATCACCGACAAGGATGGCAAAACGGTCAAGACCCTCGACCTGGGAAGCCAGAAGGCCGGCAGTACCAGCTTTGTCTGGGACGGCACCAAGACCGACGGCACCAAGGCCGATCCGGGCAATTACACCTTCAAGGCCAGCACAAAGATCGATGGCAAGGCGACCGATCTGGTCACCTACCTGCCGGCGACGGTCAACAGCGTCACCATCAGCCAGACCGGCGGTGAGCTGATGTTGAACCTTGCGGGACTGAGCAGCCCTGTGGCGCTCTCCAAAGTTCAAACCATTGGTATCTAGAGCCGACTAACACGGCACAAGGAGTGGAATATGTCTTTTAATATCGGCCTTAGCGGTCTCTATGCTGCCAACAAGCAACTGGACGTGACCGGCAACAACATCGCCAACGTGGCGACCGCCGGCTTCAAATCGTCCCGTGCCGAATTCGCCGACGTCTACTCGGCCACCAAATTGGGCACCGGTAGCAAGACCATAGGTAATGGCGTGCGCCTGGCCAACGTTTCCCAGCAGTTCGGCCAGGGCGACGTGAACAACACCGGCAACGTACTGGACATGGGTATCCAGGGTTCGGGTTTCTTCGTGCTGAGCGACAACGGCTCGCTGACCTACACCCGCGCCGGTACCTTCAAGACTGACAAGGACGGCTACATCACCAACACCGATGGCACTGCCCGCCTGCAAGGCTATGCGGTCGATGCCAATGGCAAGATCGTCAACGGCGTGCTGACCGACTTGCGTATCGACACCTCGAACCTGTCGCCGAAGGCCACCAGCTCGGTGTCCTCGACCATCAACCTGAACTCCACTGCGCCGGTCATTGACCAGAGCGTGACAGGTTTTGCCTTCGATCCGACCAAGGTGGAAACCTACACCAAGCAGTTCAGCACACCGATCTATGACAGCCAGGGCAATGAGCACAAGCTGGACCAGTACATGGTGAAAACCGGTGCCAACACCTGGAAAACCTACACCCTGGTCGATGGTCGTAACCTCGATGGTTCCGCTCCGACCACCACCGGCGCTACGGCTCCAGTCGCATCGACCATGAATTTCGACTCCGCCGGCAAACTGGTTTCGGTCATCACTCCGCCTGCCACTACGCCTAATCCGGGCAACAACCTGACCCTGGCGGGTTGGGTGCCTGGCACTGTGACCAACGGTACGTGGACGGCCAACGGTGCCAGCGCCAATCCCGGCGGCGTGACCATCTCCATGACCAGCACCACTCAGTTCAACGCCGATACCGCGCGTTCGCTGCCGGTGCAGGACGGCTACGCCACTGGCCAGATCACCAACCTGACCATCGACGGCACCGGTACCCTGTTCGCCAACTTCAGCAACAGCCAGAACAAGGCCATCGGCCAGATCTCCCTGGCCAGCTTCACCAACGAACAAGGCTTGCAGCCGGTAGGCGGCACCAGCTGGAGAGAAACCTACGCTTCGGGCGTACCGGGTTACGATGCTCCACAAACCGGTACCCTGGGTTCGATCATGTCCAACTCCCTGGAAGAGTCGAACGTCAACCTGACCAACGAACTTGTGGACCTGATCAAGGCCCAGAGCAACTACCAGGCGAACGCCAAGACCATCTCCACCCAGAGCACCATCATGCAGACCATTATTCAGATGACCTGATAATGGCTGGCTGACAGCGCTCGAAAAAAGCCCCTCACCGTAGGGGCTTTTTTGTGCCTGCAAGATTCATCGGCCGTGGCCTGCTTCTGTAGGAGCGAAGCTTGCTCGCGATGAGGGATATGGCATGCGGAGGAGGTGTATCGGTCCTGCTGCGGCTGCCTGGCCCGCAGGGCTGTATTCGGCGGGTTCATTCCCGCGAAGCTGGCGATGGGGGCTTCTGGCAAATCGCGTGCAGCAAGTTGAGGGAGGGCTTCGTCCTCGGGTGCCGTCCGGCGCTGTGGCTTTTCCCAGGCAAAAGAAAACCCCCGGCAGGCCAGGGGCCTGTCGGGGGTTCGGATAAGCGCCGACAGGCGCCTATCGGCTCAGCTTATTGGCAAGCTTCGCAATCCGGCTCGTCGATGGCGCAAGCCTTCGGCACTGGAGCTGGACCGGCTGGAGCCGCCAGGACCGAGTCGTCTCCGTGGTTGCCGCCGCTGGAAACAGCGTTCAGCTTGCCGGTGTTGATGGTCGACTTCTCGGTGCTGGTCGCGGCCAGGGCACGGAGGTAGTAAGTGGTTTTCAGACCACGGTACCAAGCCATGCGGTAGGTCACGTCGAGCTTCTTGCCCGAAGCGCCGGCGATGTAGAGGTTCAGCGACTGAGCCTGGTCGATCCACTTCTGGCGACGGCTGGCGGCGTCGACGATCCACTTGGTTTCCACTTCGAAGGCAGTCGCGTAGAGCTCCTTGAGTTCTTGCGGGATACGCTCGATCTGCTGCACGGAACCGTCGTAGTACTTCAGGTCGTTGATCATGACCGAGTCCCACAGACCGCGAGCCTTGAGGTCGCGAACCAGGTACGGGTTGATCACGGTGAATTCGCCCGACAGGTTCGATTTCACATACAGGTTCTGGTAGGTCGGTTCGATCGACTGCGACACGCCGGTGATGTTGGCGATGGTTGCGGTCGGCGCGATGGCCATGATGTTGGAGTTACGAATACCTTTCTGTACACGGGCGCGCACCGGTGCCCAGTCCAGGGTTTCGTTCAGGTCGACATCGATGTACTTCTGGCCACGGGACTCGATCAGGATCTGTTGCGAATCCAGCGGCAGGATGCCTTTGGACCACAGCGAACCCTGGAACGTCTCGTAGGCGCCACGCTCGTCTGCCAGGTCGCAGGACGCCTGGATCGCGTAGAAGCTCACCGCTTCCATGGACTTGTCGGCGAAGTCGACAGCGGCATCGGAACCGTAAGGGATGTGCTGCAGGTACAGCGCGTCCTGGAAGCCCATGATCCCCAGGCCGACCGGACGGTGCTTGAAGTTGGAGTTCTTCGCCTGCGGTACCGAGTAGTAGTTGATGTCGATCACGTTATCGAGCATGCGTACCGCGGTGTTCACGGTGCGTTGCAGCTTGGCGGTGTCCAGCTTGCCGTCGACGATATGGTTCGGCAGGTTGATCGAGCCCAGGTTGCAAACGGCGATCTCGTCCTTGTTGGTGTTCAAGGTGATCTCGGTGCACAGGTTCGAACTGTGGACCACGCCCACGTGCTGCTGCGGGCTGCGCAGGTTGCACGGGTCCTTGAAGGTCAGCCAAGGGTGGCCGGTTTCGAACAGCATGGACAGCATCTTGCGCCACAGGTCTTTGGCCTGGATGGTCTTGAACAGCTTGATCTTGCCGTATTCGCACAGGGCTTCGTAGTACTCGTAGCGCTCTTCGAAGGCCTTGCCGGTCAGGTCGTGCAGGTCCGGCACTTCCGATGGCGAGAACAGGGTCCACTTGCCGTCGTCGAAGACGCGCTTCATGAACAGGTCAGGAATCCAGTTGGCGGTGTTCATGTCGTGGGTACGACGACGATCGTCACCGGTGTTCTTGCGCAGCTCGATGAACTCTTCGATGTCCATGTGCCAGGTTTCCAGGTAGGCACACACAGCGCCTTTGCGCTTGCCACCCTGGTTCACAGCTACTGCGGTGTCGTTCACCACTTTCAGGAATGGCACGACGCCCTGGGACTTGCCGTTGGTGCCCTTGATGTACGAGCCCAGCGCACGCACTGGAGTCCAGTCGTTGCCCAGGCCGCCGGCGAATTTCGACAGCATGGCGTTGTCGTGGATGGCGCCGTAGATGCCCGACAGGTCGTCCGGCACGGTGGTCAGGTAGCAGCTCGACAGCTGTGGACGCAGGGTGCCGGCGTTGAACAGGGTCGGAGTCGAAGCCATGTAGTCGAAGGACGACAACAGGTTGTAGAACTCGATGGCACGGTCTTCGCGTTGTTTTTCTTCGATCGCCAGGCCCATGGCCACGCGCATGAAGAAGACCTGTGGCAGTTCGAAGCGCACGCCATCCTTGTGGATAAAGTAACGGTCGTACAGGGTCTGCAGGCCCAGGTAGGTGAACTGCTGGTCGCGCTCGTGGTTGATCGCCTTGCCGAGTTTCTCCAGGTCGAATTCGGCCAGCACAGGGTTCAGCAGTTCGAACTCGATACCTTTGGCGACATAGGCCGGCAGTGCCTTGGCGTACAGGTCGGCCATCTCGTGGTGAGTGGCGCTCTCGGCCACTTCCAGGAAGCTCAGGCCTTCGGCGCGCAGGGTGTCCATCAGCAGGCGGGCAGTCACGAACGAGTAATTCGGCTCGCGCTCTACCAGGGTGCGCGCGGTCATCACCAGGGCGGTGTTGACGTCCTTGAGCGCTACGCCGTCGTAGAGGTTCTTCAGGGTTTCGCGCTGGATCAGCTCGCCGTCGACTTCTTCCAGGCCTTCGCAGGCTTCGGTGACGATGGTGTTCAGGCGGCCCATGTCCAGAGGCGCGAAGCTGCCGTCGGTACGGGTGATACGGATCGACGGGTGAGCCTGCACCGGCTCTTCGCCTGGGGTGCGGGTGGCGCGCTCTTTGGCGCGTGAGTCACGGTAGATCACGTAGTCGCGGGCAACTTTCTGCTCGCCGGCGCGCATCAGGGCCAGTTCGACCTGGTCCTGGATCTCTTCGATATGGATGGTGCCGCCCGAAGGCATGCGACGCTTGAAGGTGGCGGTGACCTGCTCGGTCAGGCGAGCGACGGTGTCGTGGATTCGCGACGAAGCGGCAGCGGTGCCGCCTTCAACTGCGAGAAACGCTTTGGTGATGGCGACGGTGATTTTGTCATCGGTGTAAGGAACGACAGTGCCGTTACGCTTGATCACTCGCAGTTGGCCTGGCGCGGTGGCAGACAGATCCAGGTTGGAATCGGCAGCCTGCGGCGCTTTGGCCTGCGGGTTCTCGCGAGTTGTGTCGGTTTGCATGGGTGTCTCCACGTTCTCTATGTTTGTTTGGGCACCCTTTGGGTGCCCACCGTTCCGTCCTGAAGCACTACAACCGGCGCACGCCGGGCATAACGACTTCGGGACAGTTCAGGAAGGGGGGCTGTTGGCGCCGCTTCCATGCCGAAGTCATAGGTCGCGAGCCAGTGGCTCGTGACCGTATTCCTGGTGGGTGACAGTCATGTACTGCAACACCCGTACCGTTTTCCTCGCCGTGGGCTGGAAAACCGCAGCCATCCGCACGCGCGGTTTGGCTTCTGAAAATCCGATTGGTTCCACCAAACGAGTGCAAGAAAAGCGCTTGAGTTTCTTGTCTGATTTGTGTTTGGTTTTTGGCCTGAAACCCTAGATGTAGGGTTTTTTTGCAGCCGAGCTACAAGATAATGCGTTTTTGGGGGTGATTGCAACGTACAGCCTGTGGATAAGGTTGTGCGTAAATTGTGTATGAAGCAGGTAAACCTCACGCAGGCCGCAGCAGGGCTGGATCCTACCGTTTGTCACTGTTTTTTACCCTGCAAAACTGCCCGGGGCGGATTTTTGCGGGCGCGAACCCTATCACAAAAAAACGCCTTTACCGAGCGCATTCAGCGCCTTGTGTTCACGGCCTTTGCCGTTGCTACAATCGGGCCTTCCAGACATTGTTTTATCCATCTCACATTACAAAAAGACGGGCGGATTCTTCCTGAGCCCGTATCTGGCAAGCAGAGGTCACCGTGGAGCAAGAAGCGTGGCAGATATTGATCGTCGAGGACGATCAGCGACTGGCCGAGTTGACCTGTGAATATCTGCAGAGCAATGGATTGCGTGTCGCCATCGAAGGCAATGGCGCCCTGGCCGCGGCGCGGATCATTGCCGAACAACCCGATCTGGTGATCCTCGACCTGATGCTGCCCGGCGAGGATGGCCTGAGCATTTGCCGCAAGGTCCGCAATCGCTACGACGGGCCGATCCTGATGCTGACCGCGCGCACCGACGACATGGACCAGATACTGGGGCTGGACACCGGTGCCGACGATTACGTGTGCAAGCCGGTCCGTCCGCGCCTGTTGCTGGCCAGGATCCAGGCCCTGCTGCGGCGCAGCGAACCCGTGGAAAGCAGCGCGCCGGAGAAATCCCGGCGTCTGCAATTCGGCCCGCTGGTGGTGGACAGCGCCTTGCGCGAGGCCTGGCTGCACGACGCCGGGATCGAGTTGACCAGCGCCGAGTTCGACCTGCTCTGGCTGCTGGTGGCCAACGCCGGGCGTATTCTGTCCCGCGAGGAAATCTTCACCGCCCTGCGCGGCATCGGCTATGACGGCCAGGACCGCTCCATCGATGTGCGCATTTCGCGGATCCGTCCGAAAATCGGCGACGACCCGGAGCACCCGCGGCTGATCAAGACCATCCGCAGCAAGGGTTATCTGTTCGTCCCCGAAGCCGCTGCCGATCTGTTGCCGTGAATTCCATATTCCTGCGCATCTACGGCGGCATGTGCGCCGCCCTGATTCTGGTGGCGCTGTTGGGCGTACTGGCGCTGCACCTGCTCAACCAGGTGCGTAGCGAGCAATACCGCGAGCGCCTGGCCCACGGTACGTTCTCGCTGATGGCCGACAACCTGCAACCCATGAGCGAAATCGAGCGCCGCCGCGCCCTGGCGGTGTGGGAACGCCTGTTGGGCATCCCGCTGACCCTGCAGACCTTCACCCAGACCGGCCTCGACCTCGGGCAGCGCAACCGCGTTTTGCGCGGCCAGGCCCTGGTGGAGCAGACCGGGCCTTACGCGGCACGGGTCTACCGTCTGGTCAGCGAACCTGAGCAATTGTTGCTGACCGGTGAAGTGCAGCAGATCAGCGAACAACTGGCGCGGGCGACTATCTATCTGCTGGCCGACGAGCTGGTGCGCTTTCCGGTGGCCGAGCAGCCGGAACGCCTGGTGGCACTGAAAAAGAACAAGGGCTTTGGCTTCGACATGCACCTGGTCACCCAGGACGACGCAGACATGGACGAGGACCAGCGTCGCCGGGTTGCCGAGGGCGATACGGTGATGGCGCTGGGCAAGGGCGGCGATTCGATCCGCGTGTTCGCAGGGATGGTGGGCACGCCCTGGGTGCTGGAAATCGGCCCGCTGTACCAGATGAATCCCTACCCGCCGCAATGGCTGGTGTTGATCGCGGTGCTGGGCCTGAGCCTGATCGGCCTGATCGTCTATTTATTGGTACGCCAGCTGGAGCGGCGCTTGCGTGGCCTGGAATCGGCGGCCACGCGCATTGCCAAGGGCAGTCTGGAAGCCCGGGTGCCGGCCGGTGGCGCCGACTCCGTGGGACGGTTGGCGGCGGCCTTCAACGGCATGGCCGAGCATTTGCAGCGCTTGCTGGCGATCCAGCGCGAGCTGGTGCGCGCGGTGTCCCATGAGTTGCGCACGCCAGTGGCGCGCCTGCGCTTTGGCCTGGAGATGATCGGCTCAGCGACCACCCCACAGGCCCGGGACAAGTACATGGAGGGCATGGACAACGATATCCAGGACCTCGACCGGCTGGTGGACGAAATGCTCACCTATGCGCGGCTGGAACAGGGTTCGCCGGCGCTGAACTTCCAGCGCATCGACCTGGACGCGCTGATCAACCAGGTGATCAACGAGCTGGCGCCGTTGCGCGCGCAGGTCAAGGTACAGCGTGGTTCGTGCCTGTCCGCGGCGGATTGCGATGGCGCCTGGGTCGAGGCCGAGCCGCGCTACCTGCATCGGGCGTTGCAGAACCTGGTGAGCAACGCCATGCGCCACGCCGAGTCGCAGGTGCTGGTCAGTTACCAGGTGGGGCAGATGCGTTGCCGGGTCGATGTCGAGGACGATGGTCCAGGGGTTCCGGAAAGCGCCTGGGAGCGGATCTTCACCCCGTTCCTGCGCCTGGATGACAGCCGTACCCGCGCTTCGGGTGGGCACGGCCTGGGGTTGTCGATCGTGCGGCGGATCATTCACTGGCACGACGGTCGGGCATTGATCAGCAGGAGCAAGACCCTCGGTGGCGCCTGCTTCAGCCTGAGCTGGCCACGGCATCAGGATAAAGGTTGAAGGCTTGCGCTCAGGTTCGTCCGGGCATCAAGCCCGGATGCTGACCAGGCTCAGCAGTTGCCCGTCCTGCAGGGCGAATTGCGCGTCCAGTTCACTGCCATTGCGCCATTCGCTGGACAGGTCGGTCAGCAGGCGCAGGCGGACCTGACCGCTGGCCGTCCACTCCAGCACTTCGGCATGTTCGAAATAGAAGCGTTGCCGGACGATCGGGTACAGCGCCTTGAACAGGCTTTCCTTCACCGAAAAGGTCAGGGTGACCCAGAGCGCCAGTTGTTCCCGCGGGGCGGCAGCCATGCGCTGCATTTCGGCCGGGATGAGGATTTCCCCCGCCAGGCGTTCCGCCCGTTCGCTGTTGAGCAGGTTCTCCAGGTCCATGCCCAGCCCGCGCCAGTGTTCCTTACGCGCAACAATCGCCGCGGCGCGCCCGGTGCTATGGGTGATCGAGCCGCTGATATGCGTCGGCCAGACCGGCGCCCGGTCCTCGCCGATCGGCGGAATGCAGTCCAGGCCATCCAGGCGCTGCAGGGCAGCGCGGGCGCAGAAACGACCGGCGAGAAACTCGGCCTGCCGTTTTGCCACCGAACGTTGAATGCTCGCGGGCGGCTCGATGGTGCTGCGCTGGAAGTCGTTGCTGGCCAGGCGCGAGGCATCGAAATGGGTGCCGAGCAGGACGGTGTCCGGCAGGGCGTCGGGCAGCGGCCACTGGTCGTCGAGTGGGGTGCAGCAGGCGGGGAGGGTGGGGATGCGATTCATGCCAGGCATTTTGCCGGGTTGTAAGGCTGGAGGGTAGCCTGGCAAGCGTCGGCCTCGATGCCGCCGCCCCGGGAATTGAGGTCTCGGGGCGGTCGACGCGGGGTCAGTCGAACAGCTTTTTGAAGAACTCTCGCATGTCCGCCCATGAGCGTTCATCGGCGGCCTTGCTGTAGCCGATGTCCAGCCCGCCATGTTCGCCGTGGCTCATGCGGTCGGCATCCGGATTGCTGAAGCTGTGCTTGGCGCCCTCGAGGTTGACGAACCGGTAGTCGGCGCCGGCCTTGTCCATTTCTGCCTTGAAGGCGCTGACGTTATCGGCGGTGACCATGCTGTCGAGGGCGCCGTGCTCCACCAGGATTTTCGCCTTGACGCTGCCGGGAGTGGCCGGGGTACTGGTGACCAGGGCGCCATGGAAACTCACCACACCGAGCAGGGGCAGGCCCTGGCGCGCTGCGTCCAGCACCACCTTGCCGCCGAAGCAGTAGCCGATCGCGGCCAGCTTGGCCGGGTCGGTCTGCGGTTGTTTCTTCAGCAGGTCGAGCCCGGCCTTGAAGCGCGCGCTGGCGGCGGCACTGTCTTTCGAGGCGGCCTGCATGAAGGCCATGGCGTCTTTCGGGTGCTCGGTGTTCTTGCCGTCGCCGTACATATCGATGGCCAGGGCGCTGTAACCCAAGGCCGCGAGATCCCGGGCCCGGCGTTTGGCGTAGTCGTTCAGGCCCCACCACTCATGCACCACCACGACGCCGGGACGTGGCCCTTGCAGGCTGTCGTCATAGGCGTAGTAGCCGATGAGCCGGGTACCGTCGGGGCTCTGGTAGGGGATTTCCTGGGTCTTGATGGCTGCCTGGCTCAAGCCGCAGAAAGCCAACAACAAGCAAGCGAAAAGCGCGCGCATGGTCCGATCTCCTTTTAAAAGACTGCCCAACAGCCTAGTCGATTTGATTCAGCCGAGGTTCAGAGTGTGTTCAGGGGGAGTTCAGGGCGGGGTCGGTAGTCTGGCTCCCGTACCCAAAAACACATAGCGAATGAGGAAACACCCATGACTACTTTCAAGAAGATGATCCTGGCCTTCACTGTTCTCGGCGCCAGCGCTGTCGTCCAGGCCGCCGACAGCAACTTCGCCAGCCTTACCTATGGCCAGACCAGCGACAAGGTCAAGAAGTCCAGCCTGCTCAACAGCAACCTGAACAACCCGAACGCCGACGGTGTGATCGGCAAGGACAACACCTGGGGCGTGCGCCTGGGTCAGCAGAATGACCAGCACCGCTACTACGCCACCTACGACAATGTCTCCGGCTCGCACAATGGCATTAAACTGCGCCAGGAAAACCTGCTCGGCAGCTACGATGTGTTCCTGCCGGTGACCAGCAGCACCAAGCTGTTCGGCGGCGGTACCGCGGGCCTGACCAAGCTGACCCAGGATTCCCCAGGCTTCAGCCGCGACAGCGATATCGGTTATGCCGTCGGCGTGCAGGCCGGTGTCCTGCAGCAGGTTTCACAGAACACCTCGGTCGAACTGGGTTACCGTTACCTGCGCAGCAATGCCAGCACCGAGATGAGCGAGCGCAGTGGCAGCAAGCAGGGTTCGCTGAGCCTGACCAGCAGCGCCCAGACCTACCTGTCGGCCAACTACGCTTTCTAAAATATTGTCCTGGTTCTGAGCGCGCCGGATCTGCCAAGGCAAGATCCGGCGTTGCCATATATACGATCAGGGCGCCTGAGCGCCCTTGGAGATGTCGAATTTTGCCTGGGAGAGCTGCATGAAACTGCTCGTCGTTGAAGATGAGGCGCTGCTGCGCCATCACTTGCAAACCCGCCTCACGGACAGCGGCCATGTGGTCGAGTCCGTGGCCAATGCCGAGGAGGCGCTGTATCAGACCGAGCAGTTCAACCATGATCTGGCGGTGATCGACCTGGGCCTGCCGGGCATGGGCGGGCTGGACCTGATCCGCCAGCTGCGCTCGCGGGGCAAGGCGTTTCCGATCCTGATCCTGACGGCACGCGGCAACTGGCAGGACAAGGTCGAAGGGCTGGCCGCCGGCGCCGACGACTATGTGGTCAAGCCCTTCCAGTTCGAGGAGCTGGACGCACGCCTGAATGCGCTGCTGCGTCGCTCCAGCGGGTTCACCCAGTCGACCATCATCGCCGGCCCGCTGCTGCTCGACCTCAATCGCAAGCAGGCCTCGCTCGACGAACAGCCGCTGGCGTTGACCGCCTACGAGTACCGGATTCTCGAGTACCTCATGCGCCACCATCAGCAGGTGGTGGCCAAGGACCGGCTGATGGAGCAGCTGTACCCGGACGATGACGAGCGCGATCCGAACGTGATCGAGGTGCTGGTCGGCCGCCTGCGGCGCAAGCTGGAAGGGCCGTCGGGCTTCAAGCCCATCGATACCGTGCGTGGCCTGGGTTACCTGTTCAACGAGCGCTGCCGATGATCCGATCGTTACGCCTGCGCCTGATGCTGGCGGCCACGACGCTGGCGGTGCTGTTCATGCTGGCGTTGTTGCCGGCCATGCAAGGCGCGTTCAGCCTGGCGCTGCAGGACTCCATCGAGCAGCGCCTGGCCTCCGACGTGACCACGCTGATCTCGGCGGCCCGGGTCGAGAACAATCACCTGCAAATGCCGGCGCAACTGCCGGACGAGCGTTTCAACCTGACCGACAGCCGTCTCCTGGGTTACATCTACGACCGGGAAGGGCGGCTGGTCTGGCGCTCCAAGGCGACCCAGGAAGAGAACATCAACTACAAGCCGCGGTATGACGGGCGCGGCAACGAGTTCGCGCGTATCCGCGAGGTCAACGGCCAGGAGTTTTTCGTCTACGACGTCGAGGTCAAGCTGCTGGGCGGTAAAAGCGCGGCGTTCAGCATCGTCGCCTTGCAGCCGGTGCGTGAGTACCAGTTGACCCTGGAAGGGGTGCGGGAAAACCTCTACCTCGGGTTCGGCGCCGCGTTGCTGGTGCTCCTGGCGCTGCTCTGGCTCGGCCTGACCTGGGGCCTGCAGGCATTGCGCCGGCTGAGCCAGGAGCTGGACGAAATCGAGAGCGGCACCCGGCAAAGCCTCAGCGAAGAACATCCACGCGAACTGCTGCGCCTGACCGGCTCGTTGAACCGCCTGCTGCACAGCGAGCGCGAGCAACGCAGCCGTTATCGCGATTCCCTGGATGACCTGGCCCACAGCCTGAAGACCCCGCTGACGGTGTTGCAAGGGGTCAGCGAGGACATGGCCCTGCGTCCTCAAGACCGCGAACAGGCCTGGGTGCTGCAGACCCAGATCGAACGCATGAGCCAGCAGATCAGCTACCAGCTGCAGCGCGCCAGCCTGCGCAAGAGCGGCCTGGTGCGCCACCAGGTGCGTTTGCGTCCGGTGCTGAAAAGCCTGTGCGACACCCTGGACAAGGTCTACCGCGACAAACAGGTGCGGGTCTCGTTCGATCTGCCGGAGCGCTGCTATGTGCCGATCGAGCATGGAGCCTTGCTCGAATTGCTGGGCAACCTGCTGGAGAACGCCTACCGCCTGTGCCTGAGCGAGGTGCGCATCAGTGTCCGCCAAGACCTCCACGGCGCGCAGTTGTGTGTCGAGGACGACGGGCCGGGCGTGCCGCCGGACCAGCGGGCGCGGATTCTCCAGCGCGGCGAACGGCTGGATCGCCAGCATCCGGGGCAGGGGATCGGCCTGGCGGTGGTCAAGGACATCATCGACAGCTACGGCGCGCAACTGACCCTTGGCGATTCCACCCTGGGCGGGGCGGCGTTCCGCATTCACTTCCCGGCGATTTGATCGGCGCGCTCAGATTTCCTGGGCGCGGTAGGCGCCCGGGGTCAGCCCGGTCCACTTCTTGAACGCGCGGTGAAAGGCCGATGGCTCGGAAAAGCCGGTCTGCTCGGCGATCTGTTGCAACGACAGGTCGGCCCGACGCAGGTGGTAGATGGCGATATCGCGCCGCAACTGATCCTTCAACCCCTGAAAACTCGTGCCTTCTTCGCGCAAGTGCCGGCGCAGGGTCTGCGGGCTGATGTGCAGGTGCTGGGCGATGCTTTCCAGGTCCGGCCAATGGTTGCTGTCGCGGCTGAGCAGGCGGCGCAGCTGGCTGCTCAGACTGTCGCCGTCGTCCGGGCGGGCCAGGAGGTCGGCGGGGGAGCGTTCAAGGAAGTGCTTGAGGGTTCGTTCGTCCTGCAGCAGCGGCATGCTCAGGTAGCGGCTGTGGAACAGCAGGCTGCTGCAGTCGCGGGAAAACATCAGGGGGCAGGGGAACAGCAGGTCGTATTCGTTGCCGTGCTCGGGTTTCGGGTAGCTGAAACAGGCCTGCTCGAGGCGGATGCGCTGGCCGATCAACCAACTGCCGAGGCGATGCCAGATCACCAGCAGGCTCTCGCTGAGGAAATGGTCCGGGTCCCACAGTGCGGCGTCGTCCAGGCTCAGGCGGGTCATGTCCCCTTCGCGCGTCAGGCTCAGCCGCGGTGCCTGGGGGAACAGGCTATAGAACAGCAGGCCGCGCTGCAGGGCCTTTTCCAGGTTGCTGCAGTGGATCAGGGCGTGGCACATCATGGCGAAGGTGCCGCGCTTGCTCGGGCCGTCGCCAAACCCCAGGTACTCGTCGTCCAGGACTTGCCAGAGCTGTTGCAGCAGGCTGGCGAACTGCTCGGGGGCGATACGGGCCTTGGGTTCGTTGAGCAGTTCGAGGCTGATGCCCAGGGTCTGCAGCAGCTCCGAATAGTCGTAGCCCCGTCGGCGCGCCCCGCCCAGGGCGGCGCGGGCGAAATGACTGGCGATGGTGCGTTCGCGCATGAAGGTTGATCCGTCCATTAAGTGGCGGATGTTAACAGCCGACAACGACTGGGCAAGGCGGATATCCGCCAAATTGTAGGACGAGCGTCGGGCGATGGGCGGAAATCCGCCACTTCATGTAGGGGCAGGGAGAGCGAAGGCGAGCGCAAACCCTGATGTCCAAAGGCCTTCAGGGTTTTTTGGCAAGCTGGCACGGGCTTTGCGATAGCGAGCAAGGAGAAGGGAGCAGCGAAAGGTGTTCCCCGCAGCTCTACACAACAAATCCCTCCAGTGCAGGAGGGTTCGCACTTTAGGCGTCGTGTGCATCGATGGATGGTGTGCAACGGTGCTCTTGAGGAACTTTGCAATGACGACTCGTCAGCCACTGTACAAATCCCTGTATTTCCAGGTGATCGTTGCCATCGCCATCGGCATCCTGCTCGGTCACTTCTACCCGCAGACCGGTGTGGCCCTCAAGCCCCTGGGTGACGGGTTCATCAAACTGATCAAGATGGTCATCGCGCCTATCATCTTCTGTACGGTCGTCAGCGGTATCGCGGGCATGCAGAACATGAAATCGGTGGGCAAGACCGGTGGCTACGCGCTGCTGTACTTCGAAATCGTTTCGACCATCGCCCTGCTGATCGGCCTGGTTGTGGTCAACGTGGTGCAGCCGGGCAACGGCATGCACATCGACGTGTCCACCCTGGATGCCTCGAAAGTGGCGGCCTACGTCACCGCCGGCAAGGACCAGAGCATCGTCGGCTTCATCCTCAACGTCATTCCGAACACCATCGTCGGTGCCTTCGCCAACGGCGACATCCTGCAAGTGCTGATGTTCTCGGTGATCTTCGGTTTCGCCCTGCACCGCCTGGGTGCCTATGGCAAGCCGGTGCTGGACTTCATCGACCGTTTCGCCCATGTGATGTTCAACATCATCAACATGATCATGAAGCTCGCGCCGATCGGTGCGCTGGGCGCCATGGCCTTCACCATCGGCGCCTATGGCGTGGGTTCGCTGGTGCAGCTGGGCCAGCTGATGATCTGCTTCTACATCACCTGCGTGCTGTTCGTGCTGGTGGTGCTGGGCGCCATCTGCCGCGCCCACGGTTTCAGCGTGCTGAAGCTGATCCGCTACATCCGTGAAGAACTGCTGATCGTGCTGGGTACTTCCTCCTCGGAATCGGCCCTGCCACGCATGCTGATCAAGATGGAACGCCTGGGCGCGAAGAAATCGGTAGTGGGCCTGGTGATCCCCACCGGTTACTCCTTCAACCTCGACGGTACTTCGATCTACCTGACCATGGCGGCCGTGTTCATCGCCCAGGCGACCGACACCCACATGGACATCACTCACCAGATCACCCTGCTGCTGGTGCTGCTGCTGTCCTCCAAAGGCGCCGCAGGCGTGACCGGTAGCGGCTTCATCGTGCTGGCGGCGACCCTGTCGGCCGTGGGTCACCTGCCGGTGGCCGGCCTGGCGCTGATCCTGGGTATCGACCGTTTCATGTCCGAAGCCCGTGCGCTGACCAACCTGGTGGGTAACGCGGTAGCCACCGTAGTGGTCGCCAAGTGGGTCAAGGAGCTGGACGAAGACCAGTTGCAGGCCGAGCTGGCTTCCGGTGGTCGTGCTATCAGCGACACTCGCGAAGAAGATGACCTGGGCGTTGCCGAAGGCCCAACCCCGACGTCCGTGAAGTAACTTCACCACGTCGATGAAAAACCCGCTGCGGCGGGTTTTTTCATGCCCGGGGTTTGAGCGCAACGGTCAGCCCGGGTGGCGCTTGCGGTGATTGCCGGGCCTCGAGACGCTGCCTACTCTGTGGGCAGTCAATCGGCAAGGGAGGGTACTCATGCACGGGCCACTGGCGTCACTCAAGGTATTGGATTTCTCCACGCTGCTGCCGGGGCCATTCGCCTCCTTGCTGCTGGCGGACATGGGCGCCGAGGTGCTGCGCATCGAATCGCCGACCCGCATGGACCTGCTGCGGGTGCTGCCGCCCCACGATCAGGGCGTCTCCGCCAGCCATGCCTACCTCAATCGCAATAAGCGCAGCCTGGCGCTGGACCTCAAGCAGCCCGAGGCGCTGGAGGTGATCCGCCAACTGGTGCTGGAATACGACATCGTCCTGGAGCAGTTCCGCCCCGGGGTGATGGAGCGCCTGGGGCTGGGCTACGAGGCGCTGAAGGCGCTGAACCCGAAGCTGATCTATGTCTCGATCACCGGTTACGGCCAGACCGGCCCGTACCGGGATCGCGCCGGCCACGACATCAATTACCTGGCCCTGGCGGGCTTGGCCAGCTACACCGGGCGCAAGGACAGCGGGCCGCTGCCCCTGGGCATCCAGGCGGCGGACATCGCCGGCGGTTCGCTGCATGGGGTCATCGGTCTGCTGGCGACGGTGATTGCCCGCCAGCACAGCGGCCTGGGGCAGCACCTGGACGTGAGCATGACCGATTGCGTGTTCAGCCTGAACGCCATGGCCGGGGCCGGCTACCTGGCGTGCGGGATCGAGCCCGCGGCGGAGCAGCAGGTGCTCAATGGCGGCAGCTTCTATGACTATTACCGCAGTCGGGATGGTCGCTGGCTGTCGGTGGGCAGCCTGGAGCCGCCGTTCATGCAGGCGCTGTGCAAGGCCCTGGGGCGTCCGGAACTGGCGGCCCAGGGGCTGTCGCCGCAGCCGGAACAACAGCAGGCGCTCAAGCAGGCCTTGCAGGTCGAGTTCGAGAAGCACGATTTTGCCGAGCTCTGCGAGTTGTTTGCTGGGGTCGACGCCTGCGTCGAACCGGTGCTGGGCCTGGCGGAGGCGGTGGCGCATCCGCAGTTGCAGGCACGGCAACTGGTCAGCCAGGTGCCGCGTGGCGATGGCAGCTACCAGGCGCAGATGGCCTGCCCGCTGAAGTTTTCCCAGGGGCTGCCGGAGCCGCGGCATATCGGGGCGGAACTGGGGGCCCATAGCGACCAGGTGCTGGCCGAGCTGGGTTACAGCGCGCAGCGCATCGCTGAGCTACGCCAGGGCCGGGTCATCCTGTAGGGCGCCGGGCCGGGTTCACTCCACCCGCATCTCGCCGCTGAACACCAGGGTGTGCCGGCAACGCCGGCACAGATAGCGTCGGCCCTGGGCGACCAGGCGATGGCGCTGGGCGGAAAACGGAAAGTCGTTGTCGCAGGGGCAGCGGTAGATGTAGCGGGTCACGCTGCGGCGCTGGATCTCGTAGGTGTGGCAGCGATTGGGCGGTAGTTCGTACACGCCGCGCATGATCAGTTGCCATTCTTCGCCGTGGGGCTGAATGCGCTCGCCGAACAGTTGGTGGGCGATCAGGTGCGCGACTTCATGGGCCACGGTCTGCTTGAGGAAGTCTTCGGTGTTTTCCCGGTACAGTTGCGGGTTGAAGCGCAGCAGGTTCTCGTGCAGGTGGGCGACACCGGCTTTCTGGCCGCGCAACTTGAGGCTGACCACCGGGCGTTTGAAAGGTCGTTTGAAAAAGGATTCAGCGAGTTGGAAACAGTCTTCGACGCGGGTATTGAGTTGCTCGGGCATGCTTAACGGCTCTCCAGAGCGGGTGAGTATGCCGCAAAGCCGATGCATTCCGAATCGTCCAGGCGCCGAATGGTCGTTGCGCAGATTAGAAGGCCGCCTTGCGGCGGCCTGTGTTGGCAGATTGTGTTGGTTTTTTGAGTGACGTCAGTTGGTGTAAACGGGGCCGACGCCAAGACCCCAGACGATCACGGTAAACGCCATGATCGCGACCAGTACCACCAGCCCAACGGCCAGTACGGAGCTTGAGAACAGGAAACCTTCGTCCGAGGGAATGTTCATGAAGGTCGGCAACCCGACATACAGCAGGTAGACGGTGTAGCAGATGGCGGCCGTGCCGACGATCATGCCCAGCCACATGTGCGGATACAGCGCCGCCAGGCCACCGATGAACAGGGGCGTCGCGGTATAGGTGGCGAACGCGATGCAGCGCGCCAGGCTCGGGCTGGCGTCGTAGGTGCGGGCCATCCAGTGGACGAAGGCGCCCATGACCGCAACCCCGCCCAGCATCGCCAGGTACGACATGATGGTCATCCACAGCGCGCTTTCCATGGTCAGCATGACCGGTGCTCGATTGCCGATGACCCAACCGACCTGGGTGGTGCCGATAAACGCCGAAATCGCCGGAATCGCCGCGAGAATCAGCGTGTGGGTGAGGTACATGTGGCTGATGCTTTCCTCTTCGTCGCCACGTATTTCTCGCCATTCCTGATCGGGGTGGGTGAAGAGTCCCACGACATGATGAATCATAGTCAGTCACTCCTTTGTTATTGCCATCGCCCCCCAACGGAGCGCCTACGGGCCAGCGGCCAAGTAAGTAAAGGTCTGAATATGCGTGCGACCTTATGTCGCAGTATAGAAAGGACTGACCTGCAAAGGTCATGGGTGTTAGAGCAAATCGCGCTGTCGGTGCGGCTGGTAATCGCATTCGGCGATTTGATCGGTCGACTGGCGCCCGGCGCTTCGCCCGCGCGCGGTTTTTGCGTAAAATGACCGGCTTTTCGTCACACACCGCGGATTTCAAGCGCCATGGGCACTCTTACGGTCAACCAGAACAAACTGCAGAAACGCTTGCGCCGTCAGGCCGGGGAAGCGGTCGCCGACTTCAACATGATCGAAGACGGCGACAAGGTCATGGTCTGCCTGTCCGGCGGCAAGGACAGCTACACCATGCTCGACGTGCTGATGCACCTGCAGAAGGTTGCACCGATCAAGTTCGACATCGTCGCCGTGAACATGGACCAGAAGCAGCCCGGGTTCCCCGAGCACGTGCTGCCGGCCTACCTCGAGACACTGGGTGTGGAGTACCACATCGTCGAGAAGGACACCTATTCGGTGGTCAAGGAGCTGATACCGGAAGGCAAGACCACCTGTTCGCTGTGCTCGCGCCTGCGTCGCGGCACCCTGTACACCTTCGCCGACGAGATCGGCGCGACCAAGATGGCCCTGGGTCACCACCGGGACGACATCGTCGAGACCTTCTTCCTCAACATGTTCTACAACGGCTCGCTCAAGGCCATGCCGCCCAAGCTGCGGGCCGACGACGGGCGTAATGTGGTGATCCGCCCCTTGGCCTATTGCAGCGAGAAGGACATCCAGGCCTATTCCGACCTCAAGCAGTTCCCGATCATCCCGTGCAACCTCTGCGGCTCCCAGGAAAACCTGCAGCGCCAGGTGGTCAAGGAAATGCTCCAGGAATGGGAACGCAAGACCCCGGGCCGTACCGAAAGCATTTTCCGCGGCCTGCAGAACGTGGTGCCGTCGCAGCTGGCGGACCGCAATCTGTTCGACTTCACCAGCCTGAAGATCGATGAAACCGCGGCTTCGCGTTTCGTCAATGTGGTGAACCTCTGAGTCGTCTCGCGGCTCTGTATCGTGGAATCACGGCGCTCCTTCGAGCGCCGTTTCTTTATCGTCATTAGGAGAGGGCATGCGCGATTACAAGTGGCTGCACGAATACTGTCTGAACCGCTTCGGTTCGGCGGCCGAGCTGGAAGCCCATCTGCCGGTGCCGAAAACCCCGGCGCAATTGCGCAAGATCAGCGATGACCGTTATCTCTCGACCCTGGCCTTGCGGGTATTCCGCGCCGGCTTGAAGCACAGCCTGGTGGACGCCAAGTGGCCGGCCTTCGAAGAGGTGTTCTTTGGCTTCGACCCAGAGAAAGTGGTGCTGATGGGCGCCGAGCACCTCGAGCGGCTGATGCAGGACACGCGGATCATTCGCCACCTGGGCAAGCTCAAGAGCGTGCCGCGCAATGCGCAGATGGTGCTCGACGTGGAAAAGGAGAAGGGCAGTTTCGGCGCCTTGATCGCCGACTGGCCGGTGACCGACATCGTCGGCCTGTGGAAGTACCTGGCCAAGCACGGTCACCAGTTGGGCGGCCTGTCGGCCCCGCGCTTTCTGCGGATGGTCGGCAAGGACACCTTCGTGCCGACCTATGACGTGGTGGCGGCACTGAATGCGCAGCAGATCATCGACAAGGTGCCCAGCAGCCTCAAGGACCTGGCCACCGTGCAGAGCGCCTTCAACCAGTGGCACGCCGAAAGTGGCCGGCCGCTGTGCCAGATCTCGATGATGCTGGCGTATACGGTCAATCACTGATCGGGGCTTGTTCCCTGGAGTACCGCGTCATCGTTCATCGCGAGCAAGCTTCGCTCCTACAGAAGCATTCGGTGTTCTGTGGGAGCGAGGCCTGCCCGCGATAGCTCGCCGTCAGGCGGCGCTGACCTGGCCTTCGCCCGCCAGTTTGCGGTTGAGCTGGAAGCGCCAGCGCACGTAGAGCAGGGCCGAGCAGAACACTGCCAGGCTGGCCAGCATTTCCAGGATGCCGAACAGTTGCCGGTTCGGGTCGTAGGCGGCCAGCGCGCCCTTGATGAAATACAGGTTCACCACAAAGCACATCCAGGAATGCCCGCGGGCGCTGCCCACCAGCATGCCCGGCGCCATTAACAGCAGCGGCACCAGTTCGATCAGCAGGATCACCCAGGGCCGGGCGCCGTGCAGGTCGGCGACGAACAGGTAGTAGCCGCAGAGCAGGCCGACCAGGCCGAAAAAACAGATCAGGCTCAGCACCCGGGTGAGGCGTACGCGCGGCTCCAGCCATTCGATGGCCGGCAGGATCTTCGGCTTTTTAGCCACGGCTGCTCTCCAGTTGCAGGGCAGTCTTGGCCAGGCGCAGGCCCAGGGCGCGGCAGAGGGCGACCTCGTGCTCGTTCAGCGGGCTCTTGCCGTCGGCGCCGGCATGGTGGCTGGCACCGTAAGGCGTGCCACCGCCACGGGTTTCCAGCAGGGCCGATTCGCTGTAGGGCAGGCCGGTGATCAGCATGCCGTGGTGCAGCAGCGGCAGCATCATCGACAGCAGGGTGGTTTCCTGGCCGCCGTGCAGGCTGGCGGTGGAGGTGAACACCCCGGCCGGCTTGCCCACCAGGGCGCCGGTCAGCCACAGGTTGCTGGTGCCGTCGAGGAAGTACTTCAGCGGCGCGGCCATGTTGCCGAACCGGGTCGGACTGCCCAGAGCCAGGCCGGAGCAGTGCTTCAGGTCGTCGAGGCTGGCGTACAGCGCGCCGTCTTCCGGGATGCTCGGGGCCACGGCCTCGCAGTCGGCGGATATCGCCGGCACGGTGCGCAGGCGCGCTTCCATGCCACCTTGTTCGATGCCCCGGGCGATCTGCCGGGCCATCTCGTTGGTCGAGCCGTTGCGGCTGTAGTAGAGAACCAGGATGTACGGCGTACTCAAGGCAGGATCTCCAGCACGTTTTCCGGCGGCCGGCCGATGATGGCCTTGTCGCCGACTTCGAGAATCGGCCGTTCCATGAGTTTCGGGTGCGCGGCGATGGCGGCGATCAGCTGCGCTTCGCTCAGGCTGGCGTCGGCCAGATTGAGGGTCTTGTACTCGTCTTCGCCGGTGCGCAGCAGCTGGCGGGCGCCGATCCCGAGCTTGCCCAGCAGGCTTTGCAGCTGGGCGGCATCGAGCGGGGTTTCCAGGTAGCGGACCACGGTCGGGGTCAGGCCACGGGCTTCCAGCAGTTCCAGCGCACCGCGGGATTTCGAGCAGCGCGGGTTGTGATAAAGCGTCAGATCGGTCATGGGCGGGTCGCATCTTGCGTAAGGTGGCGGCTATTCTACCTGTGCGACGGGCAGTCCTGAACCTTGCGAGGCGATGGGTCGCACGAGAAAGCGGGTTTGACGGTTTTTTTCAATACAAGGATCAAGGCATGGCAAGGCAACTGGCAGCGGCATTGGCGATCATCGGCACCTTGTTGCTGAGCGGCTGCGGTAACGATTACGGGGTCGATCAATATGGCCGGAAAGTCGCCGCCGAGCGCGTGGACAAGCAGTGGCTGGTGCTCAATTACTGGGCCGAATGGTGTGGGCCGTGCCGCACCGAGATTCCCGAGCTCAATGCATTGGCCGAAGGGCTCAAGGGCCAGCCGGTGAGTGTGCTGGGGGTCAATTTCGATAACGTCCAGGGCGAAGAACTGAAGAGCGCCAGTGAAAAACTGGGGATCAAGTTCACCGTGCTGGCACAGAATCCGGCGGAGATTTTCGATTTGCCACGCAGCGAAGGCTTGCCGGTGACCTACATCATCGATGACCAGGGCAAGGTGCGTGAGCAACTGATGGGCGAACAGACCGCGGCGGGCGTGATGGCGAAGCTGGAAGCCCTGCGCGGGCATTGATCTGTAGCCGCCGCCGCAGGCTGCGATCGGCCTGCAAGGCCGTTGCGATCTCGGGATCGCTGAAGGTCCTGCGGACCTTATCGCAGCCTGCGGCAGCGGCTACAGGAGGGGCGGTATCAACCTTCCTCGAGCCACCAGCGCAACGGCTTGCCTTCGGCCGGCCAGAAGCGCACTTGCTCGATTGGGGAAATGTCCCAGCGCTGGACGGTTTCCAACGCCTGCAGGAAGCGTCGTTCCTGCTCCATCAGGGCTGGCGCGCACAGCTTGCGGGTACTGCCGACCTTGCCGAAGCTGAGCTTGTCGCCGTCCAGGGTATAGGGCGCGAACCAGTGGTTGCAGCCGCCGTTGCCGTAAGCGCGACCGTCTTCACCGAGGGTGATGGTCAGGTGGCTGTAGTCGATCAACGGACGTTCGCCGATCCACTCCAGGATGTAGCTGCGGTCCTGCTGCAGTTTCACCGGCTCCGCCGCGCAACCCAGCAGGCCGGCGCCGAACGCGGCGGTCAACGCCAGGCGTTTCATTGGGCGGCTCGCTGGCATTTCGGGCAGAGGTGTTTTTCCCCTTCGCTGATCCAGCCCAGCTCGGCGATCCGCGCGCTGGCCGCGGGCTTTTGCGCCTTGCTGCCCAGCTTGGCGTCCACCGCGAACTCGAAGCTCAGCTCGGCCGCGCAGCTGTCGCAGTTGACCTGCCACTGATGGATCGCCAGCTCGCCGAATACCGGACCACGGGCCACGGCGACCCACTGGCCGACCGGGTTGATCAGGTGCCGCACGGTTTCCACCGTCAGGCGCATCGACAGGTCCTTGCTGCCCTTGAGGGTGACGATCAGCACGTCGTCGTTGCGGATGGAACCACCGTTGCCGGTGACCTGATAGCGGCCGGGCACCAGGGCGCGGCATTCGATCAGGGTGTGTTGCGGGTTCATCAGGCTGTAGCGGAAATCGTGTTCGACCATGGGTCCTCCAAATCTGGCGCGTATGCTAGCACGCACCCCGATAGCTCAGGTTGCAGGCAGATGACCTTCGCTTACCGCCGGTCCGTCGACTCAGCCTTCCACCCGGTTGCAGGGCGCACCGGCGGCCCAGGCGACGATGTTGTGCAAGGTGGTGTCGGCGATCGCCGCCAGGGCCTCGCGGGTGAGGAACGCCTGGTGGGCGGTGACAATCACGTTGGGGAAGGTCAGCAGCCGCGCCAGCACGTCGTCCTGTAGCGGCAGGTCGGAGCGGTCCTCGAAGAACAGCTGCGCCTCCTCTTCGTAGACATCCAGCCCCAGGTAGCCCAGTTGGCCGTTCTTCAGGGCCTCGATCAGCGCCGGGGTATCCACCAGGCCGCCGCGGCCGGTGTTGATCAGCATCGCGCCCGGTTGCATCCGGGCCAGGCTCTGGCGGTTGATCAGGTGTTTGCTGTCGGCGGTGAGCGGGCAGTGCAGGCTGATGATCTGCGCCTGGGCCAGCAGCTCCGGCAGGCTCAGGTAACGTGCGCCCAGGGCCTCGACTTGCGGGTTGGGGAAGGGATCGTGGGCCAGCAACTGGCAGCCGAAGCCGGCCATGATCCGGGCAAAGGTGGCGCCGATCTGCCCGGTGCCGACGATGCCGACGGTTTTTCCCACCAGGTCGAAGCCGGTCAGGCCGTGCAGGCTGAAGTCGCCTTCGCGGGTGCGGTTGTAGGCGCGGTGCAGGCGGCGGTTCAGCGCCAGGATCAGGGCCACGGCATGCTCGGCCACGGCATGGGGAGAATAGGCCGGGACCCGGACCACGCTCAGGCCCAGGCGTTTGGCCGCGGCCAGGTCGACATGGTTGTAGCCGGCCGAGCGCAGCGCGATCAGGCGCGTGCCGCCGGCGGCCAGTTGCTCCAGCACCGGGGCGCTCAGGTCGTCGTTGATAAAAGCGCAGACCACCTCGTGGTGCTCCGCCAGGGCCGCAGTGTCCAGGCTCAGGCGCGCGGCCTGGAACTGTAGCTCGATGCCCGGCGGCAACTTGGCACCGAGGAAGCTGTCGCGGTCATAGTTCTGGCTGCTGAAGAGAATCGTGCGCATGGCGTCGTCCTTGTGGGAGGTTGCCCCGAGCATGAACCTTCGGGGCAAACCTGTCGTTGCCCTGGGTCAGGCGTTGATGCGGGCCTCCGTGGCCAGGCGGTTGATGGCCCGTTCGAGTTCGTCGAGGGCGGCGAAAGCCTTGACGTCTTCCTGCTTGAGCAGGGTTTCGCTGCGCTGGCAGGCGGCGCGCAACTGCGGCACTCCGCAGTAGCGGGTCGCCCCGTGCAGACGGTGGACCCGTTCGATCAGCGCATTGTGGTCGTTGGCGGCACGGGCGGCGCGAATCGCTTCACGGTCGGCCTCCAGCGAGGCCAGGAGCATCGCCAGCATGTCGGCGGCCAGGTCCGCCTTGCCGGCGGCCAGGCGCAAACCTTCGTCGTGATCCAGCACTTGCAGCTCGAGGCCGTTGCCGGACGGTTCGCCAGTGCGTTCCGGCCCCTGGTTGCGCAGGGCCAGACCTGTCCACTTCAGCACCACCTGAGCCAGTTGCCGCTCACTGATGGGCTTGGTCAGGTAGTCGTCCATGCCGCTTTGCAGCAGTGCGCGTTTTTCGTTGGCCATGGCGTGGGCGGTGAGGGCGATCACCGGCAGCGGCGTGCAGTTGCGCTCGCTCTCCCACTGGCGAATCGCCTCGGTGCTCTGGCGGCCGTCCATGCCGGGCATCTGCACGTCCATCATCACCAGATCGAAGGATTCGTTCTGCACCGCCTTGACCGCCGCATAGCCGCTGTCGACCGCGAGCACCTTGGCGCCCATGTCTTCGAGCAGGGTCTGCACCAGCAGCAGGTTGGCCGGGTTGTCATCGACACACAGCACCCGTGGCGGGCGACTGGCGATCGGTTCGCTCGGCTCGTTGCGCACCACCTTGGGGTTGACCAGGTCGGCCAGGGCGCGCCGCAGTTTGCGGGTGCAGGCCGGTTTGGCCTGCAACTGGCTGTGAGGGTTGGGCACCGACAGATGGAAGAGCGTCTGTTCGGTGGTCGGGCACAGCACCAGTACTTTGCAGCCCAGGTGTTCGAGGTCCCAGATGTGCTGGTTGAGGCGTTCCGGCGGCATGTCGTTGGTGGTGATGCCGAGCACTGCCAGATCGATCGCCTGTTCGGTCTGATGCACTCCGGTCACGCCGTTGGTCAGGGCTTCCAGGGTATTGAACGGCGTCACTTCCAGGCCGCAGTCCTCGAGTTGATGCTGCAGGGCCTGGCGCGCCAGTTCATGGTTCTCCAGGACCGCGATCCGCCTGCCGAGCAGCGGCGGGGCTGGCAGGTCTTCGGCGTCGTCGCGGGTTTTCGGCAGGCGCAGGCTGATCCAGAACTCCGAACCTTCGCCGGGCGTGCTGTCGACGCCGATCTCGCCACCCATCTGTTCGATCAGGCGCTTGGAAATCACCAGCCCCAGGCCGGTACCGCCAGGCTGGCGCGACAACGAGTTGTCGGCCTGGCTGAAGGCTTGGAACAGGGCACGCACGTCCTGGTTCGACAGGCCGATGCCGGTGTCCTGAATGCTGATGCGCAGTTGCACGCTGTCTTCGTGTTCTTCTTCGAGCATGGCGCGGGCGACGATGGTGCCTTCGCGGGTGAACTTGATGGCGTTGCTCACCAGGTTGGTGAGGATCTGCTTGAGGCGCAGCGGGTCGCCCACCAGCGACAGCGGGGTATCGCGATACACCAGGCTGACCAGTTCCAGCTGCTTGGCGTGGGCGGCCGGGGCGAGGATGGTCAGGGTGTCCTGCAACAGGTCGCGCAGGTTGAACGGAATACTGTCGAGCACCAGCTTGCCGGCTTCGATTTTCGAGAAGTCGAGAATTTCGTTGATGATTCCCAGCAGGCTGTCGGCGGACTTTTCGATGGTGCCCAGGTAATCCAGCTGGCGCGGGGTCAGTTCGCTTTTCTGCAGCAGGTGGGTGAAACCGAGGATGCCGTTGAGCGGCGTGCGGATTTCGTGACTCATGTTGGCCAGGAATTCCGATTTGATCCGGCTGGCCTCCAGGGCCTCCTTGCGCGCCAGGTCCAGTTCGATGTTCTGGATCTCGATGGTTTCCAGGTTTTGCCGGACGTCCTCGGTGGCCTGGTCGATGCTGTGTTGCAATTCTTCCTGGGCATTCTGCAGGGTGCCGGCCATGCGGTTGATGCCCGAGGCCAGCTCGTCCAGCTCCTGGCTGCCGAGCAAGGGCAGGCGGGTTTCCAGGTTGCCGTCCTTGAGTTGGGTAACGGCCTGTTTGATCTGGCTCAGCGGGTTGTTGATGGTGCGCCCCATGCGCAGCGCCAGCAGGCCGGTGCAGATCAGCCCGGCGATAATCAGCAGCAGGCTGGCGAACAGGCTGCGGTAGCCGCGCAACAGCATGCTGTTATGGGACAGCTCCAGCTCGACCCAGCCGAGCAGGCGGTCGGACTCGTCGGGAATCAGGTCGCCGGCCAGGTTGCGGTGGCGGCCGAACACCGGCAGCAGATAGCGGGTGGCGTCGCTGCCGGTGCGTTGCAGCATCTGGCTGCCGTTACCGGTCGGCGCCTGGTTGAGCATGCTCGGGCCAGCATGGGCCAGGGGCGTGCGGTCGGGCGCGAGGAAGGTCACTGCGCGCACGTCCTGCTGTTCCAGGGACTGGGTGGCGATGCGTTCCAGCAGGGCGCTGTTCTTGTGGGCCAGGGCCGGTGCCACCAGGGGCGCCAGTTGCTCGGCGATCATTTCGCCGCGTTGCAGAAGCTGGGTTTGCAGGTCCGACTGCTGCATCCAGGTGAAATAACCGCCCAGCACCAACGCCATCAGGCTGGTTGGCAGCAAGGTCAGTAACAGCACGCGGCCTTTGATCCCCAGTTTCTTAAGCACGCAACTCTCCTGCTACCACGCCGTTTTGAATGAACCCTGCGCACATCCGGTGCGCACCACCTGCGCAGTGTAGCCATTTGCTTTGCCGCAATCTTCGCAAAATTAACCGTCGAACCGCTCAGGTGCCGCGGGTTAGCGAGCGCTTTGTCGACCGGTGTCGGTTGCCCGGCCGCGGACAATCTTGAATAATCGCCCAACTGAGAATTACTTGCAGAAGCTAATGAATCCCGTATCTGTCGGCCATCCCCGGATCCTGAGTATCGAAGACGACCTGGTGCTCGGTGCCTATGTGCATGAGCAATTGGGCCGTTGTGGGTTTGATGTCACCTGGTGCCAGAACGGCCAGGAAGGCCTGGCGATGGCTCGCCAGCAACCTTACGATGTGGTGCTGATGGACATCCTGCTGCCGGGGATGGACGGGCTGACGGTGCTCACCCATTTTCGCCAGAGCCATTCCACGCCGGTGCTGCTGATGTCGGCGCTGGGGGCCGAGGCCGATCGCATCAGCGGTTTTCGCCTGGGGGCCGACGATTATCTGCCCAAGCCCTTCAGCATGGCCGAGTTGCGGGTACGGATCGAAGCCATCCTGCGGCGCGTGGCCCTGGATCGCCGGCCGGCCCCGGCGCCGCTCAGGCAGGAAGCCCAGGGCCTGCGTTTCGACGACGAGCTGTGCGACGTGCATTACGGGCAACAGTGGGCCGGGCTGACCCGCAGCGAATACCGCCTGCTGGAGACGCTCAACCGCAACGGCGACGAGGTCCTGAGCAAACCCTTCCTTTATCAGCATGTGCTGCAGCGCGGCTATGCGCCCCATGATCGCAGCCTGGACATGCACATCAGCCAGATCCGCCGCAAACTCAAGGCCATCGGTTATGTCGCGCGGGAAGTGCGCACGGTCTGGGGCAAGGGCTATGTGCTGAGTGCCGTCGATGAAATGGCCTGAGCTGCCCGGCAGGCATTCGCTGTTCTGGAAGCTGGCCTGCCTGTTGGTCGCGTTCTGCCTGCTGATGATCTGGCTGAGCTGGTCCTGGGGCCGCTACATGGAACAGAAGAACCTGTTCCTTTCCGACGAGGCCCGCGGCACGCTGACCGGCTACGCCGCCGAAGCCGAACGGGCCTGGAACCAGGGGCAGAGCGCCGGGGTCGATGCCTGGCTGCAGGGCATGGCCGAGCGCGAGCGCCATTGGGTCGGGGTCATCGGCCGCGACCTGCAATCGCTGAGCAGTTATCCGCTGAGCGAAGCCGAGAGCCAGCACCTGACGTTCCTGCGCGGCCTGGATTGGCCGGTCAGTCGGCATACCCGTGGCTTGCCCTGGCTGAAGATTGCGTTTCCCAACGACCCGTCCGCCGGCAGCCTGGTGATCGAGTTGCCCCAGCGCTTCATGCCCGGGCGCTACCGGGTGTTCTGGCGGGTGCTGACCAATGGCGTGATTCCCGGCCTGTTCACCCTGCTGCTGTGTGTCGGGCTGTATCGACTGCTGGTAGTGCCGCTGAACCAGCTGCGCGAACAGGCCAACGCCTGGCGCGCCGATCAACTGAATGCGCGGCTGTCGAGCCAGACCACCAGTCGCCAGGACGAGTTGGGTGAGCTGGGCCGGGCGTTCGATCAGATGTCCGAGCGCCTGCAGGGCACCGTGGCCTTGCAGCAACAATTGCTGCGCGATCTTTCCCATGAATTGCGCACGCCCCTGAGTCGCCTGCGGGTCGCCTGTGACGGCGAGCAGAGCCTGCCGGCACTGCGCGAGCGGCTGGCGCGGGAAGTCGATGGCATGCAGCGGCTGGTGGACGACACCTTGCAACTGGCCTGGCTCGACACCGAGCGGGCACCGCTGGCCGAGGAAGACATCCAGATCCAGGCCCTGTGGGAAATGCTCACGGAAAACGCCTGCTTCGAAAGCGCCTGGTCCGCCACGCAACTGCATTGCGCGCTGGACGCCTCGTGCTGGGTCCGGGGCAATCTGAATACCTTGGCCCAGGCCTTGGAAAACATTCTGCGCAATGCCATTCGCCATTCGCCCGCGGGCGGTCGTGTGCTGCTGGACGGCCAGCGCCAGGGCGAGCATTGGTTGCTGTGGCTGGAGGATGAAGGGCCTGGCGTGGCCGACGCCGATCTGCAGCGGATCTTCGATCCCTTTATCCGCCTCGACGGCTCGCGCCCGGGCCATGGCGGTTTTGGCCTGGGGTTGAGTATTGCGCGCAACGCCGTGCAGCGTCAGGGCGGCCAGCTGTGGGCGGAAAATACCGGGCGTGGGCTGCGTTTGAACATGCGCCTGCGGGCTACGGTTGTGATGGAAGCGCCTTCGCCCGAAGCTGATTCGCTGCCTTATATCGTTAAGCCATAAGACCCTCACTTTGCGTGATATGGCCTGCGAACGTTTGCCGGTATGATAGTCGCCCCCGCAGTCCGGATTGCGAATACGCCATGACCTTGCAGTACCCCACCATCGCCGATTGCGTCGGCAACACCCCGCTGGTCCGTTTGCAGCGCCTGCCTGGCGTCACCAGCAACACCCTGCTGCTCAAGCTCGAGGGCAATAACCCGGCGGGTTCGGTCAAGGACCGCCCGGCGCTGTCGATGATCACTCGCGCCGAGCTGCGTGGGCAGATTCACCCCGGCGATACGCTGATCGAAGCGACCTCGGGCAACACCGGGATTGCCCTGGCCATGGCCGCGGCGATCAAGGGCTACAAGATGATCCTGATCATGCCCGACAACTCCAGTGCCGAGCGCAAGGCGGCGATGACCGCCTATGGTGCCGAACTGATCCTGGTCAGCCAGGAAGAGGGCATGGAAGGCGCGCGCGACCTGGCCGAAAGGATGCAGGCCGAAGGTCGTGGCAAGGTGCTCGACCAGTTCGCCAACGGTGACAACCCGGAGGCGCACTACACCGGCACCGGCCCGGAAATCTGGCGGCAGACCGAGGGCACCATCACCCATTTCGTCAGCTCTATGGGTACCACTGGCACCATCATGGGCACCTCGCGTTATCTGAAGGAACAGAACCCGAACGTGCAGATCATCGGCCTGCAACCGATGGAAGGCTCGGCCATTCCCGGCATTCGCCGCTGGCCGCAGGAATACCTGCCGAAGATCTACCAGGCCAGTCGCGTCGATCGCATCGTCGACATGGCGCAAAGCGAAGCCGAAGAGGTGACCCGGCGCCTGGCCCGCGAAGAAGGCATCTTCTGCGGCGTGTCCTCGGGCGGTGCGGTGGCGGCGATGTTGCGCCTGTCCCGCGAAGTCGAAAACGCGGTGATTGTCGCGATCATCTGTGACCGTGGCGACCGTTACCTGTCGACCGGCATCTTCGATGCGCCCAACTGATGGCTAAGCCAGTCAGAGGCCTGCGCTTCCAGCCTTCGGGCGGCAGCCGGGCTGCGCAGATACCCGTCGGTAAAAAACAGCGCCTGACCATCGAGCGCCTGGCCAATGACGGTCGCGGCATTGCCTTCCTGGAAGGACGTACCTGGTTCGTCGCTGGCGCATTGGCGGGCGAAGAGGTCGAGGCGCGCGTGTTGGGCGCCCACGGCAAAGTGGTGGAAGCTCGTACCGAGCGGGTGTTCAGCGCCAGCGATTTGCGGCGCCCGGCGCCATGTGCCCATGCCGGCCGTTGCGGTGGCTGCAGCGTGCAGCATCTGCCCCATGACGAACAGCTTGCCCTGAAACAGCGCATGCTCGCCGAGCAGCTGTCGCGGGTCGCCGGTGTCGAGCCAGAGGCGTGGGCGGCGCCCTTGAGCGGTCCGGAGTTCGGCTACCGGCGCCGGGCGCGGGTCGCGGTGCGCTGGGACGCCAAGGCGAAAAAGCTCGAAGTGGGTTTTCGCGCCGCCGGCAGCCAGGACATCGTCGCCATCGACGAATGCCCGGTGCTGGTACAGCCCTTGCAACCGATCATGAGCCGCTTGCCGGCCATGCTGCAGCGCCTGAGCAAACCGCAGGCACTGGGGCATGTGGAATTGTTCAGCGGTTCGGCGATTGCCGTGCTGCTGCGCCATATGGCGCCGTTGTCCGCGGCCGACCTGGAGATTCTCCAGGCGTTCTGCGCATTCCATGAGGCCCAGTTGTGGCTGCATGGCGAAGGCGAGCCGAAACCAGTGGACCCGGACCAGGCCCTGGGCTATCGCCTGGAGCCCTGGAATCTGCAGCTGGCTTATCGGCCGGGAGACTTTGTCCAGGTCAACGCCGGGGTCAACGAGGCGATGGTGGCCCAGGCCCTGGAATGGCTGGCGCCACAGGCCGACGAGCGCGTGCTGGACCTTTTTTGTGGCTTGGGCAACTTTGCCTTGCCGCTGGCGCAGAACGTTCGGGAAGTGGTGGCGGTCGAAGGGGTGGCGACCATGGTCGCGCGTGCGGCGCAGAATGCTGCTAGCAACAATTTGCATAACACCCGGTTTTTTCAGGCCGATTTATCGCAGCCCCTGAGCGACGCCGAGTGGGCCCGCGAAGGCTTTTCTGCGGTACTCTTGGACCCACCTCGGGACGGTGCTTTCGAGGTGGTATGCAAGCTTGCGAGCCTGGGCGCCAAGCGCCTGGTTTATGTGTCATGCAACCCTGCCACTCTGGCGCGTGACACAGTCGAACTGGTCAGACAGGGCTACCGGTTAAAACGTGCCGGGATCCTCGATATGTTTCCTCAGACGGCACATGTCGAGGCCATGGCGTTATTTGAAGCGAGCTAGGATGGCTCGTCTAATCCGTTGGCCCGTCAGGCAGCACTCGCCGGCCCAGCGAGGAAATACTGGCAGTGAAGGTCAGCGATTTGACGCATTGAATGTGCGTCGTAGGGAAGGTAAAGCAAGATGGTACAGGTGAGAGCGCACCAGCCGATCAACACCGACGGCAGTATCAATCTCGAGGCGTGGCTCGATCATGCGGTCAGCGTCGACATGGCACTGGACCGTGAAGCCTTGAAAGAAGCCTGCGAGTTTGCTCGTGAGGCAGAGCAACAACACATCGCGGCGAAGAATCTCAGCGGCGAGGACATGTCGAGTTTCAGCACCGGCCTGGAGATCGCGGAGATCCTCGCCGACCTCAAGCTGGATCAGGATTCGCTGGTGGCCGCGGTACTCTACCGTGGCGTCCGCGAAGGCCAGATCCCGCTGCCGGCCGTCAGCCAGCGCTTCGGCCCGGTGGTGGCCAAACTGATCGACGGCGTGCTGCGCATGGCGGCGATCAGCGCCAGCCTCAGCCCCCGCCAATCCCTCGTGCTCGGCACCCAGGCCCAGGTGGAAAACCTGCGCAAGATGCTGGTGGCGATGGTCGATGACGTGCGTGTGGCCCTGATCAAGCTGGCCGAGCGGACCTGCGCGATCCGCGCGGTGAAAAACGCCGACGACGAGAAGCGCAACCGGGTCGCCCGGGAAGTCTTCGACATCTATGCACCGCTGGCGCATCGCCTCGGTATCGGCCATATCAAATGGGAGCTGGAGGACCTGTCCTTCCGCTACCTGGAGCCTGAGCAGTACAAGCAGATCGCCAAGTTGCTGCACGAGCGGCGCCTTGATCGCGAGCGTTTCATCTCCGACGTGATGAATCAGTTGCAGAATGAGCTGCGGGCCACCGGCGTCGACGCCGACATCAGTGGCCGGGCCAAACATATCTATTCGATCTGGCGCAAAATGCAGCGCAAGGGCCTGGAGTTCAGCCAGATCTACGACGTGCGCGCGGTGCGCGTGCTGGTCCCGGAAATGCGCGACTGCTACACCGCGCTGGGGATCGTCCACACCCTGTGGCGGCATATTCCGAAAGAGTTCGACGACTACATCGCCAACCCCAAGGAGAACGGTTACCGCTCGCTGCACACGGCGGTTATCGGCCCTGAGGGTAAGGTCCTGGAAGTGCAGATCCGCACCCACTCGATGCACGAAGAGGCCGAGCTGGGGGTCTGCGCCCACTGGCGCTACAAGGGCACCGACGTCAAGTCCGGTTCCAACCACTACGAAGAGAAAATCTCCTGGCTGCGTCAGGTGCTCGAGTGGCATGAGGAACTGGGGGATATCGGCGGCCTGGCCGAGCAACTGCGGGTGGATATCGAGCCGGACCGGGTCTACATCTTCACCCCCGACGGCCACGCCATCGACTTGCCGAAAGGCGCGACCCCGCTGGACTTCGCCTACCGCGTGCACACCGAGATCGGTCACAACTGCCGGGGCGCGAAGATCAACGGGCGCATCGTGCCGCTCAACTACAGCCTGCAGACCGGCGAGCAGGTCGAGATCATCACCAGCAAGCACGGCACGCCGAGCCGCGACTGGCTGAACCCGAACCTGGGGTATGTCACCACCTCGCGGGCGCGGGCGAAGATCGTCCACTGGTTCAAGCTGCAGGCGCGGGATCAGAACGTGGCGGCGGGCAAGACTCTGCTCGAGCGCGAACTCAATCGCCTCGACCTGCCGCAGGTGGATTTCGACAAGCTGGCCGACAAGGCCAACATGAAAACCGCCGAGGACATGTTTGCCGCCCTGGGCGCGGGCGACCTGCGCCTGGCGCAACTGGTCAACCTGGCTCAGCAACTGGTGGAACCGGAGCGCGGCAACGAACAGCTGGAACTGATCCCGCGCAAGGCCACCGGCTACAAGCCCGGCAAGCGCGGCGACATCCAGATCCAGGGCGTCGGCAACCTGCTGACCCAGATGGCCGGCTGCTGCCAGCCGCTGCCGGGGGATGCGATCGTCGGTTACATCACCCAGGGCCGTGGGGTGAGCATTCACCGCCAGGACTGTGCCTCGGTGCTGCAACTGGCCGGCCGCGAGCCGGAGCGGATTATCCAGGTCAGCTGGGGCCCGGTGCCGGTGCAAACCTATCCGGTGGACATCATCATTCGCGCCTACGACCGCTCCGGCCTGCTGCGTGACGTGTCCCAGGTGCTGCTCAACGAGCGGATCAACGTGCTGGCGGTCAACACCCGCTCGAACAAGGAGGACAACACTGCGCTGATGTCCCTGACCATCGAGATTCCGGGGCTGGACGCGTTGGGGCGGTTGCTGGGGCGTATTTCCCAGTTGCCGAACATCATCGAGACCCGCCGTAACCGTACCCCTTGAAATCCGGAGCGTAGGAGCGAGCGGACGGCGATTCGGCTTGCCCGCGGTGGCGATTTGTCTGACATACCGCTATCGCGGGCAAGCCTCGCTTCTACAGAAAACATGGTTTGGCAATGAGAGTGAGCGATGTACAGCCTTGAAGACCTGTTGCACCTGATGGCGCGGCTGCGGGACCCGCAGTACGGCTGCCCTTGGGATATCAAGCAGAGCTACGCCACCATCGTCCCCCACACCCTGGAAGAAGCCTACGAAGTGGCCGATGCCATCGAACGAGGCGATTTCGAGCATTTGCAGGGTGAGCTGGGCGATCTGCTGTTCCAGGTGGTGTATTACAGCCAGCTGGCGCGGGAGGAGGGGCGTTTCGAGTTCGATGGTGTGGTCGACAGCATCACCCGCAAGCTGATCCGTCGCCATCCCCATGTATTCCCTACCGGGGACCTGTACGCGCCGCTGGATATTCCGCGGCTGGATGAAGAACAGGTCAAGCAGCGCTGGGAAGAGATCAAGGCCGAGGAGCGTGCCGAGAAGTCGGCGCAGCCTTTGCAGTTGTCCTTGCTCGACGATGTGCCCACGGCGCTGCCGGCCCTGTCCCGTTCGGCCAAGCTGCAAAAACGCGCGGCCCAGGTCGGTTTTGACTGGCCGGACGCCTTGCCGGTGGTGGACAAGATCCGCGAAGAGCTCGATGAAGTGCTCGAAGCCATGTCCGAGAATGACCCGCAGGCGATCGCCGACGAGGTGGGCGACTTGCTGTTCGCCGTGGTCAACCTGGCCCGACATCTGAAGGTCGATCCGGAAACCACCCTGCGTGGCGCCAATGCCAAGTTCGAGCGACGGTTCCGATTTATCGAGCAGGCATTGCGCGATACCCGCCGACCCATGGAAGATTGCACCCTCGAAGAGTTGGACGCCTTGTGGGGCGAAGCCAAACGTCAGGAAAAGAATTTGCCCAGCTGTGGCTGAGGCTGTTGCCTAAGTGAGTGAGCACCAATGAGCCTTTCCCTTCGCGACCAGTTGCTCAAAGCAGGGCTGGTCAACCAAAAGCAGGCCAAACAGGTCAGCAAAGAGAAACAGAAGCAGCAACGCCTGGTCCATAAAGGCCAGGTCGAGGCGGACGATACCCAGGCGCGCCTGGCCCAGGAGGCGCAGGCCGAGAAGGTCAAGCGCGACCAGGAGCTCAACCGCCAGCAGCAGGAGAAGGCCGAGCAGAAGGCCCGTGCCGCGCAGATCAAGCAACTGATCGAAGTGTCGCGCCTGCCGAAGCTGACCACCGAGGACTACTACAACTTCGTCGATGACAAGAAGGTCAAGCGCCTGTCGGTGAACACCCTGATGCGCAACAAGCTGAGCAGCGGCTCGCTGGCCATCGTGCACCATGCCGGCGGTTATGAGGTCATCCCGCGTGAAGCCGCGCTGAAGATCCAGGAGCGCGATCCACGGCGCATCGTTCAGCTCAACACGCCGACCGAGGCGCCGGACGAGGACGATCCGTACGCGGCCTACCAGATCCCTGACGATCTGATGTGGTAAACCCGCAGAAACAACAAACCCCGCCATGAGCGGGGTTTGTTGTTTCTGAAGCGCCTGCCGATGCGTGGCGGCAGGCGCGGCAGTCGTTGTGAGGTCAGGAGCTTTGCGGTGCGCGGTTCTGCTCCAGCTTCTCCAGTTCGGCCTTGTAATTATGGGCATCGCTCTCGGAATGAAACATTCCCACCAGCAAGTCTTGTTGATGCACGTCCCAGATCCGTACACCTGCGGCTACGCCTTCATGGGACATGTGTGAATCGTCGCGTTCAGTTACTTTTACAGTCATCTGCTAGCTCCAATCTCTATTGATCTGCAGCAAGGCGTGTGCAGGACTCCGTTATATATTTTGTTAGCTGGCTAAGTAAATTGCTTTCAAATGCAACAATCTTTTGCAGATTTCGAAACAGTCCCGCAGGCCGCGGAAACTGTGGCATTCGGTCGCAGGGGCCGGAGTTTTATGACAAAAGTTTCATGTTGGGCGGCTGTCGTACTGGGTGTTTTTGCCCGGCGAGAGAGCCTGTTGGGTCGCCAGGAGGGCTGTGCTTGAGCGGCTAAATGGAAGCACCAGGCGAAAAAAAGCCCCGCATCGGCGGGGCTTTTTCATTGTCGTGCGGCTTAGCTGCCTTTGACGGTCTTGCCGTTGACGGTGCCGTTCAGGAGCATGATGTTGTACTCCTTGCCGTCGGTTTCGACCTGTTGCAGGCGAACCAGCAGGTAATCCCAGTCCTTGGCGAACCACATGACGGTGATGCGTTTGCTTTGTGTCGGGTCGCGCACGCGCTCGACCTTGATCGCATCGATCTGGCCGGCCTTGGTGTCGACTTTTTCCGAGCCCAGGACACGGAAGTCGTAGGTATCGACTTCGCCATCATCGACGACCTGGTAGCTCATGCTTTTCTTGCCGGCGGCTACATCGTGCTGCAGAGCGAGCTGGTAGGTGGATTTGTCGACCATGCCGCGATTGAGCGGGATCTTGACCGCATCGCCGCGATCGGTGCCGGTGACCATCTTGGCATTCCAGTCGAAGTCCAGGTCGGCCTTCTTGGCTTTGCCCAGGCCGCCGCGCTCGAAGTGATAGGACTGCGGCAGCAGGGTGTCCTTGTCGAGCGTCAGGGTGCTTTCTTCAGTCAGGCTGGCGATCATCATCGAAGCCTTGAAGCTCAGCTTCCAGGTGCCATCGCCTTTCTTTTCCAGGCTGCGTTCGGCGGTACCGCTCATCGGCAGCTGTTTCCAGTCGGCGGTATAGCTGGCGGAGAAGGGTTGAAGGTCCGCAGCCTGCGCGAAGGGCAGGGCGAGCAGAGCACAAGCGAAGAGCAGGGCGCGACGCATAAAATCTCCTAATTACGAATCAAGTGGCCACTGGCGGCCAGTAACTGACCATCCAGTAAAGCACCCTGTTCGCCGAGTGTGAGTCGACCTTCGGCAAACCAGCGTACGGCCATCGGGTAAATCCGGTGTTCCTGGACGTGGACCCGCTGCGCCAGGCTTTGCGGCGAGTCGTGCAACTCTACCGGGATCACTGCCTGTACGACCAGTGGTCCGCCATCGAGTTCCTCTGTCACAAAGTGCACGCTGCAGCCGTGCTCGGTGTCTCCGGCCTCCAGCGCTCGCTGATGAGTGTGTAACCCTTTGTATTTGGGTAGCAGCGAAGGATGGATATTGAGCAGGCGACCCTGATAGTGCCGCACGAAGTCCGCGCTGAGAATGCGCATGAATCCGGCAAGCACCACGAGCTTGGGCTGGAAGGCGTCGATCAGTTCGATCAGTGCGGCATCGAAGGCCTCGCGGCCTTCGAATGCCTTGTGATCGAGGGCGCGGGTATCGATACCCGCGTCCTGGGCGCGTTGCAGGCCGTAGGCGTCGGCGCGGTTGGATATCACCGCGCGGATGCGTACCGGGCTGTCGTCGCCCTGGGTACTGTCGATCAGGGCCTGCAAGTTGCTGCCGGTACCGGACAACAGCACCACTACATCACAGGTGGCTGGCATCAGCTCTTGCATCAATGTGCCTTGAGGTTTTTCAGCTCGACCTGGGCAGCGCCTTCGGCGGCGCTAGCGATCTGACCAATGACCCAAGGTTGTTCGCCGGCTTCACGCAGGACGTTCAGGGCGCTTTCAACGTGCTCCTGAGCCACGCAGATCACCATGCCCACGCCGCAGTTCAGCACGCGGTGCATTTCGTGTTCGTCGACGTTGCCTTTCTCTTGCAGCCAGTCGAATACCGCCGGGCGCTGCCAGCTGGCCACGTCGACCACGGCCTGGGCGCCTTTTGGCAGGACACGCGGAATGTTGTCCAGCAGGCCGCCGCCGGTGATGTGGGCCATGGCCTTGACCGCGCCAGTGTCCTTGATCAGCTTGAGCAGTGGCTTGACGTAGATGCGGGTCGGGGCCATCAGCAGTTCGGTCAGCGGCTTGCCGTCGAGCTGGACGGTTTCGATATCGGCACCGGAGACTTCGATGATCTTGCGGATCAGCGAGTAGCCGTTGGAGTGCGGGCCGGACGATGGCAGGGCGAGCAGGGCGTCGCCGGTGGCAACCTTGGAGCCGTCGATGATTTCGGCTTTTTCCACCACGCCGACGCAGAAGCCGGCCAGGTCGTAGTCTTCGCCTTCGTACATGCCGGGCATTTCAGCGGTTTCACCGCCGACCAGGGAGCAGCCAGCCAGTTCGCAGCCCGCACCGATACCGGTAACCACGGTGGCGGCAACGTCGACGTTCAGTTTGCCGGTGGCGTAGTAGTCGAGGAAGAACAGCGGCTCGGCACCGCAGACCACCAGGTCGTTGACGCACATGGCGACCAGGTCCTGGCCGATGCTGTCGTGTTTGTTCAGGTTCAGTGCCAGGCGCAGCTTGGTGCCCACGCCGTCGGTACCGGAGACCAGTACTGGCTGCTTGTAGCCGGCCGGGATTTCGCAGAGGGCGCCGAAACCGCCCAGGCCGCCCATGACTTCCGGGCGCGCAGTGCGCTTGGCGACGCTCTTGATGCGTTCGACCAATGCTTCACCGGCGTCGATGTCTACACCGGCGTCTTTGTAGCTCAGGGAGGGTTGCTTGCTCATGATCCAGGCCTTTAGGGGGGATTCAGGGGGTATCGACCGAGTCCAGGGAGGCCATTGAAACAGTCGCGGCGGCAATGCTGCGCAATCATTTCAGCGACCCCGGCTGTTGCCGGTCTGCGAAGGCGCGCGATTTTATCAGGCTTGAGGTGTAGCGGCCATCCTCGGGCCGACGGGCAGGGCATATCCGCTTAAAAAAAACCGCAATTGCGCGTGTCGATCGCGCCGCTCGGGGCTGTATAAGGTATAGCCTTGTACCCGCTGTCGTTATGACAGCACGAAAACTTCCATCGACCGGGTGAATGTTTGCCCAGGCTTTGTGGTCACAGCCTGGGTCAATCCTGTTCATGCGGTCTGTTCCAGCCGCCTTTTGTCGTCGGGAATCCTCCATGCGTTTGGGTAAATTTCTTTTTGTGGGCTGTTTGTCATTGGTCAGCCTGGCGAGTCATGCCGAAACCCTCAATAACCTGTATCAGGTCCGCGAACCGGTCAGCAGTCAGTCCCCTGGCGAGCGCGATCAGGCCACCCAGCGGGCCCTGGAGACCCTGGTATTGCGCCTGACCGGCGATAGCAAGGCCCTGCAGAACCCGGGACTGGCGGCGATCCGCAAGGACCCGCAGCAGATCATCAGCCAGTACGGCTACGACGCCGGTCCTCCCGAAAGCCTGCAGGTCGACTTCGACCCGGCCAGCACCGACCGGGCGTTGCGCCAGGCTGGCCTGTCGCTGTGGGGCAGTAATCGCCCGTCGATTCTCGGCTGGTGGCTGACCGACTCCAGTGAAGGTTCCAGCCTGGTGGGCGATGGCCAGGCCAGCGCCACACCGTTGCGCCGCGCTGCCCTGCACCGCGGCCTGCCGCTGCGTTTGCCGCTGGGTGACCTGAATGAGCAGATTGTCGCTACGGCGCCGAATCTCGAAGGTTCCGATCCGGCGCCATTGCGCGCCGCGTCGGAGCGTTACGGCGCGGACGCCCTGCTGGCGGTGCATGCCAGTGAAGAGGGCGGTCAGTGGCAGGCCAAATGGCGCCTGTGGCTGGGTGACCAGAAGGAACAGGGCAGCGTCCAGGGAGCTGATGTGCCGGCCTTGGCCGATGCCGTGCTGTTGGCGGTCAGCCAGCGCCTGGCCCCGCGTTTCGCGGTCAAGCCGGGCGCATCCAGCGAGCAGTTGCTGGAAGTGCAGGGCATGAACCTGGAGCGCTATGCGGCGTTGGGTCGTTTGCTCGAGCCCTTCGGTGGGCGTTTGCAGAGTGTCGATGGTGATCGTTCGGTGTACCGGGTCAGCGGCAGCGCCGAGCAGTTGCGTGCGCAACTGAGCCTGGCACGGTTGCAGGAAGTCCCGGCGGGCGCTGTGCCTGTCCAGCCGACTGTCGAAGGCGCGACACCTGCGCCTGCACCGGTCGCGCAGCTGCGGTTTCGCTGGTAGGTTTTCTTTATATAGAAGCAATGGAGTGGTTCATGGCTGATACGCGTCGATGGGTCTGGTTGGGTGGGTTGGTCCTGCTTTGTGGATTTGTGTACCTGTTGCATCCGATCCTGACGCCGTTCCTGGTGGCCTTGCTGTTGGCCTATCTGTTCGATCCGCTGGTGGACCGCCTGGAAAAGCTCGGGTTGTCGCGCACCTGGGGCGTGGTGGCGGTATTTGCCCTGTTCACCCTGATCGTCATGGCGTTGTTGCTGGTGCTGGTGCCTATGCTCGCCAAGCAACTGCTGCGCCTGTACGAACTGGCGCCGCAGATGCTCGATTGGCTGCAGCACACGGCAATGCCCTGGGCGCAGTCCAAGCTGGGCTTGTCCGATGGTTTCTGGAAGTTCGACAAGGTCAAGGCGGCGATCAGCGAGCACATGGGGCAGACCACCGATATCGTCGGCGTGGTCCTGAGCCAGGCAACGGCCTCCAGCCTGGCGCTGATTGGCTGGCTGGCCAACCTGGTGCTGATTCCGGTGGTCAGCTTTTACCTGCTACGCGACTGGGACCTGATGATGGCGAAGATCCGCAGCCTGTTGCCCCGTGATCGCGAGGAGCGTGTGGTGGCGCTGGCGGGGGAATGCCATGAAGTGCTGGGGGCGTTCGTCCGTGGTCAGCTGCTGGTGATGGTGGCCCTGGGGATGATCTATGCGGCGGGCCTGATGCTGGTCGGGCTGGAACTGGGGCTGTTGATCGGTCTGATTGCCGGCCTGGCGGCCATCGTGCCGTACATGGGGTTTGTCATCGGCATCGGCGCGGCGCTGATTGCCGGGTTGTTCCAGTTCGGTGGCGACCTGTACCCGATGATCGGTATCGTGGCCGTGTTCATGGTCGGCCAGGCCCTGGAGGGCATGGTGCTGACCCCCTTGCTGGTGGGCGACCGGATCGGCCTGCACCCGGTGGCGGTGATCTTCGCGATTCTCGCCGGTGGCGAGCTGTTCGGTTTCACCGGCATCCTGCTGGCCTTACCGGTGGCGGCGGTAATCATGGTGCTGGTGCGCCATGTGCACGACTTGTACAAGGATTCGGACATCTATAGCGGTGTAGAGGAGTCCGAGCTGTAACGTCCACGGTTAACGCTTTTGGGGCGCCTGCGTTTCAGGCGGGTGCCATCGAGAGTCTTTACAGCTGTCACATCCACCGTCAAAGAAACCCCCGTGATTTCATCAGGCTAACGCAAACCTTTGATTTTGCTTGTGGTCTGCTACATTGTGCGCCCGGCGTCACGGGTATAAACTTTGCAAACTTTACACAGAGGCCACTAACGGTTCGTTTGGAACTGTTCAGTCAGCATGAAACCGATTCAGCTGCCCCTAGGTGTGCGTCTGCGTGATGACGCCACCTTCATCAACTACTACCCAGGCGCCAATGCCGCTGCACTCGGCTATGTCGAGCGGCTTTGCGAAGCCGACGCCGGCTGGACCGAAAGCCTGATCTACCTCTGGGGCAAGGATGGGGTAGGGCGTACGCACTTGCTGCAGGCGGCCTGCCTGCGGTTCGAGCAGTTGGGGGAGCCAGCGGTCTATTTGCCCCTGGCGGAATTGCTGGACCGCGGCATCGAAATCCTCGACAACCTGGAACAGTACGAACTGGTCTGCCTGGACGACTTGCAAGCGGTGGCGGGCAAAGCTGACTGGGAAGAGGCGCTGTTTCATCTGTTCAACCGCTTGCGTGACAGCGGCCGGCGCCTGTTGATCGCGGCTTCGACCTCTCCACGAGAGCTGCCGGTGAAGCTGGCGGACCTCAAATCCCGCCTGACTCTGGCGCTGATCTTCCAGATGCGCCCGCTCTCCGATGAAGACAAATTGCGTGCATTGCAGTTGCGCGCCTCGCGTCGCGGGCTGCACCTGACCGATGAAGTCGGGCACTTTATCCTGACGCGCGGTACCCGCAGCATGAGCGCCTTGTTCGAGCTGCTGGAGCGCCTCGATCAGGCGTCCTTGCAGGCTCAGCGCAAGCTGACCATTCCCTTTCTCAAAGAAACCCTGGGCTGGTAAAACCGCGGGCGGTAGTGGCTTTTTGGCATATTCCAGGCGCCAGAAACCCGCATCCGGAAGCGGTTCCAGAGGCGCGTGCGTTTAAAATGGGCTTAAGGCCTTAGATGTTGAGTAGAAACCGATAAGTCACATTTCAATCGATTGAATTTGCAAATTAGAGCGATAGAAGGCATAGTCGCGGCTTCTTTATAACTTTAAGCCACGGTCGTGCCCATGCTGAAGCGCTTCGCACCCCTCGTGCCTCTTGCACTCGTTACCCTGTTGTTTGGTTGCGCCACCCACTCTCCGGTGAGCCAACAAGAGCAGCAACAACAGGTTCAAAACTCTTCAAAAGCCCAGTCTTCCGCTATTTTCCAGGAAGAGCTGGCAACCGAAAAAGAACTCGCCGAGTTCGCTGACAGCAAGCCTTACCAACTGCCAGTGCTGGCTGACAGTATTCTCGAACGTGGCATGTCCCTGATCGGTACCCGTTACCGTTTCGGCGGTACCTCTGAAGCCGGTTTCGATTGCAGCGGTTTCATCGGCTATCTGTTCCGTGAAGAAGCCGGCATGAATCTGCCGCGCTCCACCCGTGAAATGATCAACGTTGATGCTCCGCTGGTTGCGCGTAACAAGCTGCAGCCGGGCGATCTGCTGTTCTTCGCCACCAATGGCCGCCGCGGTCGCGTAAGCCACGCTGGCATCTACCTGGGCGATGACCAGTTCATCCACTCCAGCAGCCGCCGCAGCGGTGGCGTGCGGGTGGACAGCCTGGGCGACAGCTACTGGAGCAAGACCTTCATCGAAGCCAAGCGGGCCCTCGCCATGGCCCCGACCGTGGTCACTGCACGCAAGTAAGCGGACTTTTTGTAAGGTGAAGTTAAAGTCTTACTTGAAGTTTGGCGCGTAGACGCTAGAATCCTGATCTATTGTTGAAAACTAACCGCGTAAGCCCTGCTTACGCGGTTTTGTTTTCGGCCTCACGGCAGAGAAAGCCGCATCCAGATCAGGATTGTTCTGTATATGTCGACGTCGGCCCGCCTTGCATTGATCGTTCTCGCCGCGCTGCTCAGCGCGTGCGCCAGTCGTACCCCGCCACCCGCGCCCGTGGTACGTGCTCCCGTATTCAACACTCCCCAGACCTTCTCGCCGGCTGCCGAAGACGTGCTGTTTCGTGCGTTGGGCCTGGTGGGCACGCCTTATCGCTGGGGCGGCAACACACCGGACTCCGGTTTCGATTGCAGTGGCCTGATCGGCTACGTCTATCGCGACGCAGCCGGTATCTCGCTGCCGCGCTCGACCCGCGAAATGATCGGCATGCGGGCACCGAATGTCGGCAAGAACGCCTTGCAGACCGGCGACCTGATATTTTTTGCCACCAATGGCGGTTCCCAGGTCAGCCATGCGGGCATCTATGTCGGCGAAGGCCGCTTCGTCCATGCGCCGGCCACCGGCGGCACGGTGAAGCTGGACAGTCTGTCCAAGGCCTATTGGCAAAAAGCCTACCTGAGCGCCAAGCGCGTGCTGCAACCAGAGCATCTGGCGCACAATCCTTAGTCCTGTCTCTGCGTCGAGGTTGCCATGACCGCTCGTACCCTCAACCTCGACGACGCCCTCTATCACTACCTGCTCGACGTTTCCCTGCGCGAAACGCCGCTGTTGCGCCGTCTGCGTGACGAAACCCAGGCGCTGCCCATGGCGCGCTGGCAGGTGGCGCCCGAGCAGGGTCAGTTCCTGGCGTTGCTGATCAAGCTGATCGGTGCCCGGCATGTGCTGGAGGTGGGGACCTTCACCGGCTACAGCGCCTTGTCCATGGCCGCGGCTTTACCGGAGGATGGTCAACTGATCTGCTGTGACATCCCGGGCGACTACAACGCCACCGCGCGCCGTTACTGGCAGGAAGCAGGTGTCGCCGGACGGATCGAGTTACGCCTGGCACCGGCCCTGGAGACCTTGGCCAGGATCGAGCAGGAGGAGGGCGAGGGTGGTTTCGACCTGGTCTTCATCGACGCCGACAAGGCCAATTACCCGGCTTACCTGGAAAGTGCCCTGCGCCTGCTACGCGTGGGCGGGTTGGCGGTGTTCGATAACACGCTGTGGAGCGGTCGGGTGCTGGAGGAAAATCCCCAGAGTGAAGACACCCGGGCCATCCAGGCACTCAATCGCGCCTTGAAGGATGACCCGCGTGTCGACCTGTCGCTGCTGCCCCTGGGGGACGGCTTGACCCTGTGCCGCAAGCGCTGAACCTATTGCGCCTTGGCTGCTGACACGCGCCAGACTTTGTTGCCGACATCATCGGCTACCAGCAGATCCCCTTGCTTGTCGATCACTACGCCGACCGGGCGGCCCATGGCTTTCTCGTCAGCGTTGAGGAAACCGGTCAGGACGTCCACCGGTTGGCCTACCGGCTTGCCGTTGGCGAAGGGTACGAAGATCACTTTGTAGCCGCTGTGGGGCTTGCGGTTCCACGAGCCATGCTGGCCGATGAACACGCCTTGGGTGAACGGCGCCGGCAGCTTGCTGCCTTCGGCGAATGCCAGGCCGAGAGAGGCGGTATGCGGGCCGACGGCATAATCCGGGGCGATGGCCTTGGCCACCAGGTCCGGGTTCTGCGGAGTGACTCGCACGTCCACATGCTGGCCGTAATAGCTGAATGGCCAGCCATAGAAGGCGCCGTCCTTGACCGAGGTGATGTAGTCCGGCACCAGGTCGCTGCCGATCTCGTCGCGCTCGTTGACCGCGGTCCACAACTGGCCGCTTTGCGGCTCCCAGGCCATGCCGTTGGGGTTGCGCAGGCCTGAGGCAAAAATCCGTTGCTTGCCGCTGGCGCGGTCGACTTCCCAGATGGCGGCACGGCCTTCTTCCTGGTCCATGCCGTTTTCGCCGACGTTGCTGTTGGAGCCGACCGTGACGTACAACTTGCTGCCGTCCTTGCTGGCAATCACGTTTTTGGTCCAGTGGTGGTTCAGCTTGCCACCAGGCAGGTCCACCACCTTGGTCGGCTGGGCGCTGATCCTGGTGTCGCCGTCCTTGTAGGGGAAGCGCAGCAGGCGATCGGTATCGGCGACGTACAGGTCATTGCCCACCAGGGTCATGCCGAACGGCGAGTTGAGGTTTTCCAGGAATGCCGTACGGGTTTCCGCCACGCCATCGTGATCCTTGTCCCGCAGCAGGGTGATGCGGTTCGGGCTGGGCACGCCGGCCCCGGCGCGGCTCATGATCTTGCTGGCTATCCAGCCACGAATACCTTTGCTGTCATCGGGGGAGGGTGGGGCGTTGGTCTCCGCCACCAGTACGTCGCCGTTGGGCAGCACGTACAACCAGCGCGGATGGTCCAGGCTTTCGGCGAATGCGACGACCTGGGTGCCGGCGGCGGCCACCGGTTTGGCGCCTTGCGGCCAGCCGATTGCGGGCGCGATGTTCACGGTCGGGAACAGGGTCTTGTTCGGTTCGGGCAGTTTCGGCGAGGGGCCGGTGCCGTCGGAGACCTGGAGGGTGGAGGTCTCGCCACAGGCGGCGAGGCCTGCGGCGACGGCGACAAGGATTGCGTATCGAAGCTTGAGCATGCTGATTTCCCTATGAATGCACGAAGTCGGTGTAGTCATAGAGAAGCACAGATGGACGATGGTTCCACCTGCTCAGCGTGCTTCCTTGAACAGCACGGCAACGCCGGGGTGATAGTTGCCGGCTTCGTTGCGCAATTTGCGGTACGCATAGGGGAAGTACCAGGCCACGGCGCAGCAGTGTTCCTTTTGCAGGTCGTCGACCATGTCCTGCAATTCTTCCGGAGTGGCACTGTGCTGGGTTTTCTGTGGCGTGACGAACAGGCAGCCAAGTTTCAGGTCGCTGGGGTAGCTGGCTTTTTTCGCGTCGCTGGCGGCATCCAGCAACGGTTGGGTCAGGTGCAGGCTGTTGACCCGGGGCCAACGCTGGGTGGTCTGGATATAGACGCGTTCCTCCTGCGTGGCGATGTACAGGTCGGTGCGGCCGCTGCGGTCGCCGTCCTCGAGCTGTTTTTTGCTCGGTGCGTGTTCCAGGGTGACCATCTCCGCCATCCAGGCTGCCGCCGAGAGCATTCCCAGGTTGGCTTTTTCGTCGAACCAGTACGGGCTTTCGTTATCGCCGCGCACGGTGTTGTAGCGGTCGATGCAATCGAACCAGCGTTCCAGGGCAGGGCGCAGGAATTCCAATTTCGGATTGCTGATGATCATGCCTTGCATCGGACTTTTCCTATTATTGTTCAGATATTGGAGTTTTTTAACGAGATTATGGCTATTTGATATCACTGCGCTGAGTGTGGCACAAGATTGGCGTCATTTTTCCGATATGCAGCATTCGCCGATCTGCGGGGCTTTAATTGACGCTCCACCCCCAACCCTCTAACCTTCGCGACTTGTTTCAGGTGCTCTGTGGCCTTGGGTCGACAGAGTGAAACAGGGAAGCCGGTGAGTACGCGTGCCGAAGGCGCACGCATGACGATTCCGGCGCTGCCCCCGCAACGGTAAGTGAGTCAAGACTGCGCCTGATGCCACTGTGTCGACTGTCGACATGGGAAGGCGCGCAGTTGGGCATCCCAGCCACTCACAAGCCCGGAGACCGGCCTGATCCATCCAACGGCATCACGGTGGGCGATGCCAGGCTTGCGCCGTCTATTCCTATTCCTGCCCCCCGTTATCCAGCCCCAACGGAGAGCTGCCCCATGACTGAATCCCCCGATCGTGACGAACGCCATCTGGCGCGCATGTTGCGCAAAAAAGCCGTGATCGATGAACGCATCGCCAACTCGCCGAACGAGTGCGGTTTGCTGCTGGTGCTGACCGGCAACGGCAAAGGCAAAAGCAGCTCGGCCTTCGGCATGCTCGCGCGGGCCATGGGCCACGGCATGCAATGCGGCGTGGTGCAGTTCATCAAGGGCCGCAACAGCACTGGCGAGGAATTGTTCTTCCGGCGCTTCCCGGAGCAGGTGCGTTTCCATGTCATGGGCGAAGGCTTCACCTGGGAAACCCAGGACCGCCAGCGCGACATCGCCGCGGCCGAAGCGGCCTGGGCGGTTTCCCGCGAACTGCTGAGCGATCCGACGATCGGCCTGGTGCTGCTCGATGAACTGAACATCGCCCTCAAGCACGGCTATCTGGACCTGGATCAGGTGCTCAGCGACCTGCAGGCGCGACCGCCGATGCAGCATGTGGTGGTCACCGGACGTGGCGCCAAGCCAGAGATGATCGAGCTGGCCGACACCGTCACCGAAATGGGCATGGTCAAGCATGCCTTCCAGGCCGGGATCAAAGCGCAAAAAGGCGTCGAACTGTGAGTGATGCCCGTCATTGCCCGGCGGTATTGATTGCCGCACCGGCTTCCGGTCAGGGCAAGACCACCGTGACCGCCGCGCTTGCCCGCCTGCATCGCAATCAGGGGCGCAAGGTGCGCGTGTTCAAGTGCGGCCCGGATTTTCTCGACCCGATGATCCTCGAGCGCGCCAGCGGTGCGCCGGTGTATCAACTGGACATGTGGATGGTCGGCGAGCAGGAAAGCCGCCGCCTGTTATGGGAGGCCGCCGGCGAGGCGGACCTGATCCTGATCGAAGGCGTGATGGGGCTGTTCGACGGCACGCCGTCCAGCGCCGACCTGGCGCGGCATTTCGGGGTGCCAGTGCTCGCGGTGATCGATGGCACCGCCATGGCCCAGACCTTCGGCGCCCTGGCGCTGGGGCTGGCGCGTTATCAGCCGGACTTGCCGTTCGCCGGCGTGCTGGCCAACCGCGTCGGCACCCTGCGGCATGCGCAGTTGCTCGAAGGCAGCCTGACCGAGGGCTTGCGCTGGTACGGCGCGCTGTCCCGGGAGACCGGCATCGAACTGCCCAGCCGCCATCTGGGGTTGGTGCAGGCCAGCGAACTCAACGATCTGGATCTGCGTCTCGACGCCGCCGCGGCCGCCTTGGCTGACAGCTGCGAAGTGGCCTTACCGCCCGCCGTGGCGTTCGCCGCTCCCCAGGTGGTTGCCGTCGAACCGTTGTTGGCCGGCGTGCGCATTGCCGTGGCCCGTGACGAAGCCTTTGCCTTTACCTATGGCGCGAGCCTGGATCTGTTGCGGGCCATGGGCGCCGAGCTGGTCTTTTTCTCGCCGATCCATGACGCGACGCTGCCGGAGGCGGACAGCCTGTATCTGCCGGGCGGTTACCCGGAGCTGCATCACCGGGCGCTGGCGGCGAACGGCTCGATGCTCAGCGCGATCCGCGCGCATCATGCCGCAGGCAAACCCTTGCTCGCCGAGTGTGGCGGCATGTTGTATCTGCTGGATTCCCTGACCGACGTCGACGGCGAGCGCGCCGAACTGCTGGGCCTGTTGCCCGGCGATGCGGTGATGCAAAAGCGCCTGGCGGCCCTGGCCTTGCAGGCGGTGGAGTTGCCGGAAGGTTCGTTGCGCGGGCATACCTATCATCATTCGTTGACCAGCACCGAGCTTGCGCCGATCGCTCGCGGCCTGAGCCCGAATGGCGGGCGCGGCGCGGAAGCGGTTTACCGCGAAGGGCGGATGACCGCCTCTTATGTGCATTTCTATTTTCCGTCCAACCCCGAAGCGGTGGCGTCCCTGCTGGCGCCGGCAGGAGCGAGCGTGCTCGCGCGGCGCCCATGAGCGACAACGCCTTTTCCGCGGCCGAGCGCGACGCGGTCTATCGCGCGATCGCCGAGCGTCGTGACATGCGTCACTTCGTCGGTGGCACGGTCGAGCCGCAGGTCTTACGTCGCCTGCTGGAGGCGGCGCACCAGGCGCCCAGCGTTGGCCTGATGCAGCCCTGGCGGTTCATCCGTATCAGTGACCGGTCGTTGCGCGGGCAAATCCAGCAACTGGTGGAAGAGGAGCGGGTACGCACCGCCGAGGCCCTGGGCGAACGCTCCGATGAGTTCATGAAGCTCAAGGTCGAAGGCATCAACGACTGCGCCGAGGTCCTGGTGGCGGCGCTGATGGACGACCGTGAGCGGCATATTTTCGGCCGCCGCACCCTGCCGGAAATGGACCTGGCCTCGCTCTCCTGCGCGATTCAGAACCTGTGGCTGGCGGCCCGGGCCGAAGGGCTGGGCATGGGCTGGGTGTCGCTGTTCGAGCCCGCTGCCTTGGCCCAGTTGCTGGGCCTGCCGGCCGGGGCCAAGCCGCTGGCGGTGCTGTGCCTGGGCCCGGTCGGCGAGTTTTACCCGGCGCCGATGCTGGTGCTCGAAGGCTGGGCGCGGGAGCGTCCGCTGAGTGAATTGCTGTATGAAAATTACTGGGGAGTGAGTCAATGAGTGTGGCGTTGCTGAGTGTCGCCGGGGTGGCGCTGGATGCGTTGCTGGGCGAACCCAAGCGCTGGCATCCACTGGTGGTGTTCGGTCGTTTTGCCGATCGCATCGAGCAACGCTTCAACTCCGGTGGCCGCGGCTGGCGCAGTCATGGCGTCACCGCCTGGGTCATCGCGGTGCTGCCGCTGACCCTGCTGGCAACCCTGTTTTCCTGGCTGCCCTACATCGGCTGGTTGTTCGAGATCCTGGCGCTGTATTGCGCCCTTGGCCTGCGCAGCCTCGGCGAGCATGTCGAGCCGGTGGCCCAGGCCTTGCGCAGCGACGACCTGGACCAGGCGCGGCAGCGGGTCGGTTATCTGGTGAGCCGGCAGACCAGCGAGCTGGATGCCACCGAAGTCGCCCGCGCCGCCACCGAGTCGGTGCTGGAAAACGGCAGCGATGCGGTGTTCGCCGCCTTGTTCTGGTTTGCCGTGGCCGGTGCGCCGGGCGTGGTGCTCTATCGCCTGAGCAATACCCTGGATGCGATGTGGGGCTATCGTAATGAACGCTTCGAGCGTTTCGGCTGGGCGGCGGCGAAGATCGACGACCTGCTCAACTACATTCCAGCCCGCCTGGTAGCCCTGACTTACGCGTTGCTGGGCAAGACCCGCCTGGCGCTGAAATGCTGGCGCCGCCAGGGGCCGACCTGGGACAGCCCGAATGCCGGGCCGGTGATGGCGGCCGGGGCCGGGGCCCTGGGCGTCGAGCTAGGCGGCGCGGCGATCTATCACGGCGAGCTGCATCAGCGCCCGCAATTGGGCGAAGGCGTGGCGGCCGATGCCTCGTCCATCGATCGCGGCTGGCAACTGGTGCAGCGCGGGGTCTGGTTATGGCTGCTGATTCTCTGCGTGGGAGCTGAGTTCTATGCTTGAGCACGGTGGCCGCCTGCGCAAGGCGGCCGAGCAATACGGCATCGCCGAGGCCGACTGGCTGGACCTGTCCAGCGGCCTGGCACCCTGGCCGTGGCCGATTCCCGAGATCGGGATGCGGGCCTGGGCGCGCCTGCCGGAAACCGACGATGGCCTGGAGCAGGCGGCCCGCGACTACTACGGCGCGGCCCATGTGTTGCCGGTGCCCGGTTCCCAGGCTGCGATCCAGCTGCTCCCGCGTTTGCGCCGCGCCGGCAAGGTCGGCGTGCTGTCGCCCTGTTATGCCGAGCACGCCGAAGCCTGGCGCCGCAGCGGCTATATCGTGCGGGAAGTGCTGGAACAGGAAGTGGACTTTTTCCTCGACAGCCTGGACGTGCTGGTGGTGGTCAACCCGAACAACCCCACGGGCTTGAGCCTGACCCCGGAGCGCCTGCTGGACTGGCATGCGCGCCTGGCGCAGCGCGGTGGCTGGCTGGTGGTCGACGAAGCCTTCATGGACAACACTCCCCAGCTGAGCCTGGCGGCCCAGGCCGATCAGGTGGGGTTGATCGTCCTGCGTTCCTTCGGCAAGTTTTTCGGCCTGGCCGGGGTGCGCCTGGGCTTCGTGCTGGCCGAGCGCAAGCTGCTCAAGCTGCTGGCCGAGCAGGTCGGCCCCTGGGCCGTCAGTGGGCCGACCCGGGTGCTGGGCCAGGTGTGCCTGCGTGACAGCCAAGGCCATGAGCGGCAACGCGTGCGCAGCGAAGCGGCGAGCCTGCGCCTGGCGCAGTTGCTCGAGCACCATGGCCTGAAACCCCAGGGTGGCTGTGCGCTGTTCCAGTGGCTGATCACCGATCGCGCCGAGCTGTTGCATGAGTTCATGGCGCGCCGGGGCATCCTGCTGCGGCTGTTCACCCACAACAGCAGCCTGCGCTTCGGCCTGCCGGCCGACGAAGCCGACTGGTCGCGTCTCGAACAGGCCTTCGTCGCCTACGCCGAGGAACATCCATGACCACCCTGATGGTGCAGGGCACCACTTCCGACGCCGGTAAAAGCACCCTGGTGACGGCGCTCTGCCGCTGGCTGACGCGCCAGGGCGTCAGCGTCGTGCCCTTCAAACCGCAGAACATGGCCCTCAACAGCGCGGTGACCGCCGACGGTGGCGAGATCGGCCGGGCCCAGGCAGTACAGGCCCAGGCCGCGCACCTGGAGCCGCACACCGACATGAACCCGGTGCTGCTCAAACCCAACAGTGACACTGGGGCCCAGGTGATCATTCACGGTCGCGCGGTGACCACCATGAACGCGGTGGCCTATCACGACTACAAGGCCATCGCCATGCAGGCGGTGCTGGCCTCTCACCAACGCCTGAGCGCGGCCTATCCGGTGGTGATGGTGGAAGGCGCGGGCTCGCCGGCGGAGATCAACCTGCGGGCCGGCGACATTGCCAACATGGGCTTTGCCGAAGCGGTGGACTGCCCGGTGCTGCTGATCGCCGACATCAACCGTGGCGGGGTTTTCGCCCATCTGGTGGGCACCCTGGAGCTGTTGTCGCCAAGCGAGCAGGCGCGGGTCAAAGGTTTCATCATCAACCGTTTTCGCGGTGATATCGCCCTGTTGCAACCGGGCCTCGACTGGCTCGAAGCGCGTACCGGCAAGCCGGTGATCGGCGTGTTGCCCTATGTGCTGGACCTGCATCTGGAAGCCGAAGACGGTATCGACCAGCGTCAGGCCGACAAGGCCGAGCAGGTGCTGAAAGTACTGGTGCCGGTATTGCCGCGCATCAGCAATCACACCGACTTCGACCCGCTGCGCCTGCACCCCCAGGTGGACCTGCAATTCATCGGTCCCGGCCAGGCGATTGCGCCGGCCGACCTGATCATCCTGCCCGGCTCGAAAAGCGTGCGCAGCGACCTGGCGTACCTGCGCGCCCAGGGCTGGAACACGGCCATCGCCCGGCACCTGCGCTACGGCGGCAAGCTGCTGGGCATCTGCGGCGGTTTGCAGATGCTCGGCGAGCAGCTGCACGACCCTTTGGGGTTGGAAGGCGCGCCAGGCTCCAGCGCGGGGTTGGGGCTGCTGGCGTTCGAAACGGTGCTGGAACAAGAGAAGCAGCTGCGCAATGTGCGTGGACGTCTGGCGCTGGAGGAAGCCGAGGTCAGCGGTTATGAGATCCATGCCGGCGTCACGACGGGGCCTGCGCTGGAACTGGCCGCCGTGACCCTGGACGACGGTCGCTGCGACGGCGCGCGCAGCGACGACGGGCAGATTCTCGGCACCTACCTGCACGGTCTGTTCGAGGCGCCGGCGGCCTGCAGTGCGTTGCTGCGTTGGGCGGGTTTGCGCGAGGTGCAGGCGGTCGACTACCACGCCTTGCGTGAGCGCGATATCGAGCGCCTGGCCGATCTGGTGGAGCGGCACCTGGACACCGAGCACCTACGCCAGCTTTGCGGGCTTTAGAGCGTCGGTGCCGGCATTGCCGCGCCGCTGTGGCTGTACCTCAATTCAAGGGTTTCCAAGCATGTTGCAACTGATCCTCGGCGGTGCCCGTTCCGGCAAGAGTCGCCTGGCGGAAAAGCTCGCCGGCGCGAGCGGCCTGGCCGTGACCTATATCGCCACCAGCCAGGCGCTGGACGGCGAAATGAATCAGCGCATCGCGCATCACCGCGAACGGCGTCCGGCCCAATGGGCATTGATCGAGGAGCCGTTGGAATTGGCGCGGGTGCTGCGCGAAAGCGCGAGCGCCGAGCGCTGCCTGCTGGTGGATTGCCTGACCTTGTGGCTGACCAACCTGTTGCTGCTGGAGGATGCCCAGCGGCTCGCCAGTGAGCGCGAAGCGCTGCTGGAGTGCCTGGCGTCGCTGCCGGGCGAAATCATTTTTGTCAGCAACGAGACCGGAATGGGTGTCGTGCCGCTGGGCGAATTGACTCGCCGTTATGTCGATGAAGCCGGTTGGCTGCATCAAGCCCTGGCCGAGCGTTGTCAGCGGGTAGTGCTGACGGTGGCCGGCCTGCCCCTGACTCTGAAAGGAACTGCGTTATGAATGACTTCTGGTGGCTGCGGCCGTGCAAGGCGCTCGACACTCAAGCCCTGGAGGCGGCGCAGTCGCGTCAGCAGCAATTGACCAAGCCCGCGGGTTCGCTGGGGCAGCTGGAGCGGGTCGCGGTACAGCTGGCCGGCTTGCAGGGGCGGGTCAAGCCTGGCCTGGAGCAGCTGTGGATTGCGATTTTCGCCGGCGACCACGGGGTGGTGGCCGAGGGTGTTTCGGCTTATCCGCAGGCAGTCACGGGGCAGATGCTGCACAACTTCGTCAGCGGCGGCGCAGCCATCAGCGTGTTGGCGCGGCAGCTGCGGGCACGCCTGGAAGTGGTCGATCTCGGCACGGTGACGCCCGGCTTGAACCTGCCTGGCGTGCGGCATTTGAACCTGGGGGCGGGCACCCGGAACTTCGTCGAGGGGCCGGCCATGACCCAGGTCCAGGGCGAGCAGGCCCTGCAGGCCGGACGTGACAGTGTGCTGCGGGCCGTCGAGCAGGGCAGCGAACTGTTTATCGGCGGCGAGATGGGCATTGGCAACACCACCGCGGCCAGCGCCGTGGCCTGCGCCTTGCTGGATATTCCGGTGGCGCACCTCGCGGGGCCGGGCACCGGCCTGGATGCGGCGGGTGTCAGCCACAAGGCGCAGGTGATCGAGCGGGCCTTGAGCCGGCACGCCGCCCAGCGTGGCGATGCCTTGCAGACTTTGTTCAACCTTGGCGGTTTCGAGATCGCCGCGCTCGTTGGGGCCTACCTGGCCTGTGCCCAGGAAGGCGTCGCGGTGCTGGTCGATGGTTTCATTTGCAGCGTGGCGGCGCTGGTGGCGGTGCGGCTGAACCCCGAGTGCCGCCCGTGGCTGCTGTTCGGCCACCGTGGGGCCGAGCCGGGGCATCGGCATATCCTGCAAACCCTCGAGGCCGAGCCTTTGCTGGACCTCGGCCTGCGCCTGGGTGAGGGCAGTGGCGCGGCGCTGGCGGTGCCGTTGCTGCGCCTGGCCTGCGACCTGCACGGGCAGATGGCGACTTTTGCCGAAGCGGCCGTGGCGGATCGTCCGGCATGACCTTGCGCCTGGACCTGCTGCGCCACGGCGAAACCGAGCTCGGTGGTGGCCTGCGCGGCAGCCTCGACGATGCCCTGACCGATGCCGGATGGCAGCAGATGCGTGCTGCTGTTGCAGGCCGGGGGCCCTGGGATCGGCTGGTGAGTTCGCCCTTGCAACGCTGCGCGCGTTTTGCCGAGGAACAGGGGGCGCGCCTGGCGCTGCCGGTGACCCTGGACCCGGATCTGCAGGAGCTGCATTTCGGTGCCTGGGAAGGGCAGAGCGCGGCGGCGCTGATGGCGACCGACTCTGAGGCGCTGGGGCGGTTCTGGGCCGATCCCTATGCCTTTACCCCGCCGCAGGGCGAGCCGGTGCTGGCGTTTTCCGCGCGGGTGCTGGGGGCGGTCGAACGTCTGCATCAGCGTTATGCCGGCGAGCGGGTGCTGCTGGTCAGTCATGGCGGGGTGATGCGCTTGTTGCTGGCCCGGGCCCGAGGTTTGCCGCGCGAGCAGTTACTGAATGTCGAGGTTGCTCACGGTGCCTTGTTCGCCCTGACTGTCGAGGCTGGCCTGGTATTGAGCGAAGGAGTCTGAGCGTGCTGCCATTCTGGATCGCCCTGCAATTTCTCAGCAGTTTTCCGGTGCGTTTGCCGGGCATGCCGTCGCCCGAGGAAATGGGCCGGTCGTTGTTGTTCTACCCGTTGATCGGCCTGCTGTTCGGGCTGCTGCTCTGGGGGCTGAACCAGTTGTTGATGGGCGCGCCGCCGTTGCTGCATGGGGCATTGTTGCTGACGGTCTGGGTGCTGCTCAGTGGTGCCTTGCATCTGGACGGGCTGGCCGACAGCGCGGATGCCTGGCTGGGCGGCTTCGGCGATCGCGAGCGCACGCTGACGATCATGAAGGACCCGCGCAGCGGGCCGATTGCCGTGGTCACCCTGGGGCTGGTGTTGCTGCTCAAGTTCGCCGCGCTGGTGGCGCTGATCGAGCAGCAGGCCGGCGTTGCCTTGCTGCTGGCGCCACTGATCGGTCGCGGCGCCTTGCTGGGGCTGTTCCTCTGCACGCCTTATGTGCGCCCTGGTGGCCTTGGGCAGGCGCTGGCGAATCATCTGCCGCGTCTGGCCGGCAAGTGGGTGCTGGCGCTTACTGTGTTGGTGTGCGTAGTGCTCGGTGGCTATAGCGCGGTGTTGGCGTTGCTGCTGGCGGGCCTGGTGTTTGCCGGTTTGCGTCAGTTGATGCTGCGCCGTCTGGGCGGCACCACCGGGGACACGGCGGGCGCTCTGCTGGAATTGTTGGAAGTGGCGGTCCTGGTGGGGTTGGCGCTGTTCTAGAAAGGCGGAGCGCGGGTTTTATTTGCGCCCTGAACTATGCAAATTTCTTGCATTCCCTTAATCGCGGGTATATACACGCACCATGCTTCCTTCTCAATGTCTGTGCACCAACCTGCGGCGCGCCGCCCGTGGCGTCAGCAGGTTCTACGACGGCGCTCTCGACGGCTTCGGGATCAACGTTGCCCAGTATTCCTTGCTGAGTAACCTGCAGCGCCTGGACCAACCGAGCATTTCCAGCCTGGCCGAGGCCATGGGTCTGGACCGCAGTACCCTGGGCCGTAACCTGCGGGTGCTGGAAGGCGAGGGCCTGGTCCGGTTGTCCGAAGGCGAGGATCAACGCAATCGCATCGTCCAGCTGACCGATGAGGGCCAGCAGCGACTGCTGGCGGCCTTGCCGGCCTGGGAAGCGGCGCAACAGCGCTTGATCGATCGTCTGGGTGCAGAAAAACGCGAAACCTTGCTGGCCTTGCTGAACGAACTGGCGTGAAGGCCTTTCGTTCGATGATAAGCGGGTATATACCCGTAAATGGAGAATAAAATGACTTCGATGTGGCGTACCAGCGGTTGGGTTCTTCTCGGGAGTGCGCTGATCCTGGCCTTGTCCCTGGGGATAAGACATGGCTTCGGGCTGTTTCTGCCGCCCATGAGCGCGGAGTTCGGCTGGGGGCGCGAGGTGTTTGCCTTTGCCATTGCCCTGCAGAACCTCATCTGGGGCCTGGCCCAGCCCTTCACTGGAGCCCTGGCCGACCGCTTCGGTGCGGCCAAGGTAGTGCTGGTCGGCGGTGTGCTGTACGCCGTGGGCCTGTTGTTCATGGGGTTGGCCGATTCGCCGCTGTCGCTGTCGTTGAGCGCCGGCTTGCTGATCGGTATCGGGCTTTCGGGGACCTCGTTTTCAGTGCTTCTCGGCGTGGTGGGGCGCGCGCTGCCGGCGGAGAAACGCAGCATGGGCATGGGAGTCGCCAGTGCGGCCGGTTCGTTCGGTCAGTTCGCCATGCTGCCGGGTACCCTGGGTTTGATCGGCTGGCTCGGCTGGTCCTCGGCACTGTTGGTGCTGGGGTTGCTGGTGGCATTGATCGTGCCGCTGGTGAGCATGCTCAAGGACAAGCCGCTGCCCAGCCTGGGCCATGAGCAGAGCCTCTCTGAGGCCTTGCGTGAGGCCTGTTCCCATTCCGGGTTCTGGCTGCTGGCGTTCGGCTTTTTCGTCTGCGGTTTCCAGGTGGTATTCATCGGCGTGCATTTGCCGGCCTACCTGGTGGACCAGCACTTGCCGGCCACGGTGGGCACCACGGTGTTGGCGCTGATCGGCCTGTTCAATATCTTCGGTACCTATACCGCCGGCTGGCTGGGTGGGCGCATGTCCAAACCGCGCTTGCTGACCGGTTTGTACCTGTTACGCGCGGTGGTCATCGGCCTGTTTCTCTGGCTGCCGGTGACGCAAGTCAGTGCGTATCTGTTCGGCATGGCCATGGGCTTCCTGTGGCTGTCGACGGTGCCGCTGACCAATGGCACGGTGGCCACCTTGTTCGGGGTGCGCAACCTGTCCATGCTGGGCGGCATCGTGTTTCTGTTTCACCAGTTGGGCTCGTTCCTCGGCGGCTGGCTCGGCGGGGTGGTCTACGATCGAACCGGGAGTTATGACTTGATCTGGCAGGTGGCGATTCTCCTCAGTCTGCTGGCCGCGGCCCTGAACTGGCCGGTGCGCGAGCGTCCGGTTGCCCGTCTGCAGGCGAGCGCGGCATGAGCCGGACAGGCTTGCGCTGGGTCAGCCTGGTGGCTGTCGTCGCGCTGTTGGCGGTGGCCTGGTGGGGCTGGCACCAGGGTGGGCTGGCGCTGATGCAGTTGGGCATGGGCGTTTGCCAGGAAGCGCTTGCTAGGGCGTCCGCCGGGCGAGTAGTTTGACCCCCTGACGGTACTTTCAAGGAGTTGAATATGTTGGTGCGCTGGCTTGCTGTTCCAGCTGTACTCATGGTGTTTGCCGGTTCGGCCTGGGCGGGCGAATGCCCGTCGCTGTTGCAGGGTTCGCTGCCCAAGCTGCGCGCCAAGGAGTCCATCGACCTGTGCCAACGCTTTGTCGGCAAGCCGCTGGTGGTGGTCAATACCGCGAGCTTTTGCGGCTTCGCCCCGCAGTTCAAGGGGCTCGAGGCGTTGTACCAGCGTTACAAGGATCAGGGGCTGGAGCTGGTAGGCGTGCCGTCCAATGACTTCAAGCAGGAGTCCAAGGATGGCGCGGAGACGGCCAAGGTCTGTTATGCGAACTACGGCGTCACCTTCACCATGACCGAGCCGCAGCAGGTCCGAGGCCCGGACGCGGTGCACCTGTTCAAGGTTCTGGCCGAGCAGAGCAGTGCGCCGAAGTGGAATTTCTACAAGTATGTGGTCGATCGCCAGGGCAAGGTGATCGCCAATTTCTCCAGCCTGACCAAGCCGGACAGTCCTGAACTGATCGAGGCCGTGGAACAGGCGCTGGCGTCCAAGCCTTGAGATTTATCCACGGCCAATAAAAAAGCCCCGGCATCCTTGGATGCGGGGGCTTTTTCGTTCAGGCCGTCAGGCTTTAGAAGCGGTAGGTTGCACCCACGCCGAAGCCGTTTGCGCTGTTCTCGTACTCGGCGCTGTAAGACTGGCCGAGCGTATTGTGGTTGTTGACCTTGACCTTCTCTTCCTTGAGGTAGGAGTAAGCCACGTCGATGGTCAGGTCTTCAGTTGGGCTCCAGCCGGCGCCGAGGCTGAAGATGGTCCGGTCGCCGGTAGGGATGCGTGGCGAACGGTTGGTGTTGTTGGCCGGCGACTGGTCGAAGCTCAGGCCGGTACGCAATACCCACTGCTTGTTCAACTGGTAGGAAGTACCGATGGCATAGGCCCAGGTGTCGTGCCAGTTCTGTTCTTCCTTGATGGAGCTGAGGGCACCTGGGGCCAGGAGACCGCCGGCGCTGGCGGTTACGCCTTCGTTTTGTACGGTGATGTCTTTCAGGCGGCTCCAGCGGGTCCAGGTCGCACCGGCGTAGAGTTTCCAGGCATCGTTGAGGTCCTGGGTCACCGACAGGTCGGCCGACTCAGGGGTGGTGATGTCCAGCGAGGCGTCGTAGCGAGCACCGCGCAGCAGGGCGCCCGGAGTACCGGCGCCTGGGCTGACTTCGGTGTGGCCTTCCAGCTTGTACTTGACCTTCGAGTGATAAGTCAGGCCCACGCGAGTGGTATCGGTCGCCTGGACCAGCACACCGATGTTGTAGCCGTAGCCGATATCGTCACCCTTGATCTGGACATTGCCATCGTTAGGCGACAGTGGCGTGGTCAGCGCGGATTCCAGGGTGCCGGAGATGCGGTTGATGGTCGGGCCGAAACCGATCGACACCTTGTCGTTGAAGGCATAGCTGACGGTTGGCTGGAAGGTGACGACTTTAACTTCGCTTTTGCTGCCGAAGTTACGGCCCTGGAAGCCGCTTTCATAGTCGGTGATCAGGCCGAACGGGGCGTAGACACCCAGGCCGAAGGCCCACTGGTCATCGATAGGGTTGACGTAGTAGGCCATTGGGACGGCGGTGAACGGCACCATATCGCCTTTGTTGGTCCCTCTCTGGCTACCGCTGGCGTCGTTGATATCGGTGGACGCGTCGATGGCCGCGAGACCGCCAGTGACTTGCTGGCGTTTCAGGCGCGACATACCGGCAGGGTTACCAAAAACTGTGCTTGCATCGTCGGCAGCAGAGGATCGACCGGCGAAACCAGTACCCATGCCGCTGATGCTTTGTTCGTTCAGGGCAAAGCCGCTTGCGAAAAGTTGGGTGGATGCCATGGTAACGGCAAGGCTAAGACTGGTTTTGAGTATTACTTTTTTCATTATTAGAACTCCTGGTGATCACCGGAGCGAAAATTACCAACATTTCCTCCTCAACGCTATAGGCTGTATGGCTTGAGATAGAGCGGTTTTGTAGGACAATCCGACCAAAATTGCGCTTGTTTGCGCGATCTTGCAAAAAGTCCGGTCAGCAGGCGACCTGATTCAGTGGCGCAACACAGGTCTGCCAGGCATCGGCGAAGTCCCGCAGACGTCCTTGTGGCTGGAAGATCTGCTTCCAGATACGAGCCATGCCGACCAGGTCATCGGCTTCGGGGAGCGGGGTGTTCTGCTCTTCTACCAGCAGCCAGGCGATGGCGGTGGCGTAACGCAGGTTGACGGTCAGTTCCAGATGCGGCCCGCTGAGGAATGCATGCTGGCTGGCCAGGCCGCGAACCAGGCTGGCGCGTTCCGGGTCCAGGGCCAGGTAGTGGTCCCAGAGTGCCTGGTGGCGGGGTTCGGCGATGCGGTAGAGGCCGTGGCCTCTGCGGTCGTGCAGGGCGGAGCCGAGGGCGGATTGACTGGCGGCGATGCCTAGCAGCAATGATTCTGCGGTGCGACTGTGATTGCCCAGATAGATCAGGGTCGGGCGGATCACGTAGCGGCACAGTTCGCTGGCGGCAATACCCATAAAGCCCTCGAAGCGTGAAGTGGCCGGCGAGGCCTGATGGGGGAGCTTGGCAGCGATGGATCGGTCAGGCTCGCCGGAAGCGGATCATGCCGCTTGAGTTGAAGTGTAGTGTCATATCGTTGCTGTAAAGGCCTGTTTTTAAAATATTTCCGGCTTCCTGTTATAACCGTTATACCGGATGGTGCTTTAGCCGAAGGCGGGAAAATCGAAATAACAGGTAATAAAAAGCCCCGCTATTCAGGCGGGGCTTCGGGTTTTCAGCGCTCTGGCGTCTCAGGCGGTCAGGGCCTGACGGGTGCGCTCGATCACCGCTTGCAGCGGCTCGGCACTGGAATACTGATCGGGGTACAGGCGTTCGCTGTGACGAGCGATACCGTGTTCGTTGACCAGGGTGAAGCTGAAGCAGCCTTTGCGAGCGGCCATGATCAGGCAGTTCATTGGAGCAAAAGCATTGGTAAGGGTGCGAATGGCATCCTGAGTCTGGATTTGAGTAGACATAGTTATTGGGTGTTCCTACAAATGACACGGTTAAGAACCGTGCAACGTTAAAACGTTCCAGTAACGCCGACCACCATTGGTCGAACGAAGAACCCGACTGGAACAAAGCAGCCAGTTGGAAGCGCTTTATCAAGTGCGCGCTAGGGCTGGCAGGTAGGTACTTAGGAGGGCAGGCAATCACAGCAGGGGTTAAGGTTCTGGGCCCCAGGTGAAGATCCTGATCAATTTGCAGGTTGGTTCGGTCAGAGTAAAAAGGGCTTCGCGACATCCTTTGCAATGTGTTCAAAGGCAGTGTCGGCGAAAGCTTTACCTGGAAACCAGCGAGGTGGTCGATCCCGTGTAGTCGGTAGAAACTTCTCTTCAGGGAAGCTGAACCGGGGGACTTGTTCGACCAGAATTGACTTTCAGCTTGGTACTAACGCTGTGGATGATAACGGATTGATGTAGCTGGTGCAAGTGTGTTAGGCAAAATGGTTATGAGCGTCACAGGGGCGAGGTCGTGAACGAGGCAGGCCGGCCTTTCCACCGTAGTTGAGCAGAAAGTTGTTACTGGAGCTTTGGTCTTCGCTGCCGTTCTCCCGTGAACGGGCGAAAAAGGTGCACCGATATAACCGGATCAAGGGTACTTGTGCACAATAGTTGCGCGGACTGTCACCGGCCTGTCACCTCACCTGTCGGGCCCTCCAATGCCTGCGATGAAAATTTAAGTCAATGAAAAACATCGGTTTTTTTTACTGGTGAAAAAATCGTCAGTTTGACTGCGGGCCCCGTCCCATGCGGCTTTCGGAGACTTGTAGGGCGGTTGTCCACTGAGTTATCCACAGCTTCTGTGGATTGTCCCAAGCGCTTGCTCTAGCACGGGCGTGCCGAGTTTTTTCGACTTTACGCGTGTGAAAAAAGGAGTAGAGTGGCGCGCCTTCCGATCTGCCCTACAGTGCTTTATGAAGTTTCGCTCAGTGTCACCTTCTGTTACCTCTGCCTCTTCCAGTGTTACCGAGCCCAAGCGTTTTTCGTTACGTGTGGCCATGTGGCTGCTCGACAGCCCGCGCCTGGGTGATAACCGGAACGTCAAGCACTTTGCCGGGCATTTGCTCAAGCAGCCTGCCCGGGAAGGGGTAGTGGCGGCGCAGAGCCGTCTCGGCCAACTGATGTGCCGCGAATGCGGCAACGCCCGCGATCGGCGGATCGGTCATGACCTGCTGCGCCAGGCGGCACGGGCTGGCGATCGCCGCGCCCAGCTGGAGCTTGGCCAGATCGAAGACTGAGCTGTCCAAGCCTCGGTCCCTTGGTTAACCTTCAAGCTTTATTTCACTGTCTGGAGTGGCTATGGCTATGGACTTGACCAGCGTACTGCTCGGTCTGGCAGGCGCGGCATTGCCCTTGGTGGCGCTCGCCTGGCAACTGCAACGCCGTCTGAGCTCCCGCCAAACCGAACTGTTCCTGCTGGAGGAACGCCTGGCCACGGCGTTGCTGGCGCAGGATGGCTTGAACGCCCAACTGGATGCCTGTCGCGACGAGATCAGCGACCTGGGCCAGGCCAATGCCGTGAAGCAGGCCGACCTGGCGGCGGTGCGCCGAGAAGTCGAGTTGTTGCAGATCGAGCGCGACAACGCCCGTGATGCCGCCCACGCCTGGAACCTTGAACGGGCCAACAAGGAAGCCGAGCTGCGGCGCCTGGACGCCCAGGCCGCGTCATTGAATGCCGAGTTGCGCGAGCAGCAGGAAAGCCACCAGCAGCGCCTGAGCGACCTGCAAGGCTCGCGGGACGAGCTGCGGGCGCAGTTCGCCGAGCTGGCGGGCAAGATCTTCGACGAGCGTGAGCAGCGTTTTGCCGAGAACAGCCAGCAGCGTCTCGGACAATTGCTCGACCCGCTCAAGGAGCGCATCCAGTCCTTCGAGAAGCGGGTCGAAGAGAGTTATCAGGCCGAAGCGCGCGAGCGTTTTTCCCTCGGCAAGGAGCTCGAGCGCCTGCAACAGCTGAACCTGCGCTTGAGCGACGAGGCGACCAACCTGACCCGTGCGCTCAAGGGCCAGAAAACCCAGGGCAACTGGGGCGAGCTGATTCTCGAGCGGGTACTGGAGCATGCCGGCCTGGAGAAGGGCCGTGAGTACCAGACCCAGGTCAGCCTCAAAGGGCCCGACGGCGAGCGTTTCCAGCCCGACGTGCTGATCATGCTGCCCGGCGACAAGCAGGTGGTGGTGGACTCCAAGGTCAGCCTGACCGCCTACCAGCAGTTTGTCGCGGCGGACGATGAAGTGATCGGCCAGGCGGCGCTGAAGCAGCACGTACTGTCCTTGCGCAATCACGTCAAAGGCCTGGCCGGTAAGGATTACAAGCGTCTGGAAGGCTTGCACAGCCTGGATTTCGTGTTGCTCTTCGTGCCCATCGAGGCAGCTTTTTCCGCTGCCTTGCAAGCCGAGCCCAACCTGTTCCAGGAAGCCTTCGACCGCAATATCGTGATCGTCAGCCCGACCACCTTGCTGGCTACCCTGCGAGTGATCGGCAGCCTGTGGAAGCAGGAGCGGCAGAGCCAGAACGCCCGGGAAATCGCCGAGCGCGCCGGTTGGCTGTACGACAAGTTCGTGTTGTTCATTCAGGATCTGGATGAAGTCGGCAATCGTCTGCAGCAACTGGACAAGGCCTACAGCGCCGCGCGCAACAAGCTGACCGAGGGGCGTGGCAACCTGGTCAGCCGCAGCGAGCAACTGCGGTTGCTCGGGGCGCGTGCCAGCAAGAGCCTGCCGGCGGACCTGCTGGAGCGGGCGATGACCGATGCCGACGGCGCGTTGCTTGAACTGCCGGATTGATTCGAGAGCGGGCTATCAGAGCGGCAGGTGCCGGCTCAGCAGCGCCCGCAACGCCGCGGGCTTCACCGGCTTGGCCAGGTAGTCCAGCCCAGCGGCGTGCACCTCGGCGACCATCTCGGGGCGCCCGTCGGCGCTGATCACCACGCCTGGCACCGGGTCACCCAACTGGGTACGCAGCCAGGCCATGACCTCGGTGCCGGTTTCGCCATCGTCCAGGTGATAGTCCACCAATGCCAGTTGCGGGCGCACGCCATCATTGAGCAGCGCCGCGCATTCTTCGCGGTTACGCGCGGTCCAGACCTGGCAGCCCCAGCGGCTGAGCAGGCTGTTCATGCCGATCAGGATGCTGTCTTCGTTGTCGACACACAGTACCTGGGCGCCGGACAGCAGATGGCCGTTAAGTTCGGCCACTTGCCTCGGTGCGCTGACGGCCGCCTTGGCCAAAGGCACGCTGACACTGAAGACGCTGCCCTTGCCCGGCCAGGAGCGTACTTGCAGGCCGTGACCGAGCACGCGACACAGCCCGTCGGCGATCGCCAACCCGAGGCCCAGGCCTTTTTCGGCGCGGGTCTGGTGGCTGTCGAGGCGTTTGAATTCTTCGAAGATCACTTGCTGCTTATCCAGCGGAATCCCCGGTCCACGGTCCCAGACTTCCAGGCACAGCTGATTGCCGCGGCGGCGCACGCCCAGCAACACAGGCCCCTTGGCGTAACGGAAGGCATTGGTCAGGAAATTCTGCAGAACCCGACGCAGTAGCTTGATGTCGCTGTCGACCCTGAGGCGGCTGCCGCGCAGGCGGAATTTCAAGCCTTGCTCCTGGGCCAGCACCTTGAATTCAGCCCCCAGGGTATCGAACAGTTCGTTGAGCACGAACGGCTTGCGCTCCGGATTGATCTTGCCGTTTTCCAGGCGGGAGATGTCCAGCAGGTCGCTGATCAGGTCTTCGGCAGAGCGCAGGGAGCTGTCCAGGTGCTGGACCAATTGCTGGGCTTCGGCGGACAAACCGTCGTCCTGGTGGGAGAGGGCGGCAGAGAACAGCCGGGCGGCATTCAGTGGTTGCATCAGGTCGTGACTGACCGCCGCCAGGAAGCGCGTCTTGGACTGGTTGGCGGCCTCGGCGGTGCCCTTGGCCTCGGTCAGCGCGGCGTTCAGTTGCGACAGTTCGTGGGTCCGCTCGGCGACCCGCTGCTCCAGGCCCTCGTTGGCTTCGGTGAGGGCCTGTTCGGCCTCGCGGAACGGGGTGATGTCGGTGAAACTCATGACAAAGCCGCCGCCGGGCATCGGGTTGCCGATCAACTCGATCACCCGGCCATTGGGGAACAGCCGTTCGGAGGTGTGGGCGCGGCCCTGACGCATCCAGTGCAGGCGGCGGGCGACATGCACTTCGGCCTCGCCCGGCCCGCACAGGCCTCGTTCGGCGTTATGGCGGATGATGTCGGCGATCGGCCGGCCGACGCTGATCAGCCCGTCGGGGTAGTTGAACAGTTCCAGGTAGCGACGGTTCCAGGCCACCAGCCTGAGGGACTGGTCGACCACGCTGATGCCCTGGCTGATGTTCTCGATCGCGCCTTGCAACAAGGCCCGGTTGAATTGCAGCACTTCCGAGGCTTCGTCGGCGATGCGCACCACGTCTTCGAGCTGCATCTCCCGCCCTTCGATGGCGGCCTTGACCACCGCGCGGGTGGACGATGCGCCGAGCACGCCAGCCAGCAGGCGTTCGGTGTGGGCGATCCATTCGCCGTCGGCGTTCTGGTTGGGGTTGAAGCCTTTGCCCTGGCGGTAGGCAAAGCGGATGAAGCTCTGGCGGGCCCGTTCTTCCCCGACAAATCGCGCGGCGAGCTTGAGCAGGTCGTCGATCTGCACCGAGAGCATCGATCGAGAGCTGGGGCGGCCGCTGATTTCCTGGCCGATGAAGCGCCCGGCCTGCCAGTGCTCCGAAACCCGGGTACGCGACAGTACCGAGACCCAGGCGAACAGGGTGAAGTTGCCGGCCAGCGACAGCACCACACCTTGGGTCAAGGGTGTGATCGGCAGGTTCAGCGGGTTGCCGTGCAGCCAGGCCAGGCCCGGGAAGCTGCTCAGCGACCAGCCCAGGCTGTGGGCGGCGATCGGCAGGACCAGGGTGTAGAACCACAGGAAAGTACCGGCCGCCAATCCGGCGAAGACGCCGCGGCGGTTGGCCTGCTTCCAGTACAGCGCGCCGAGCATGGCCGGGGCCAGTTGGGTCACCGCGGCGAAGGCGATCTGGCCGATGGTCGCCAGGCTCGCGGTGGAGCCCAGCAGGCGGTAGCTGACATAGGCCAGCAGCAGGATGACCACGATGCTGACCCGGCGCACCGAGAGCATCCAGTGGCGGAACACTTCGAAGGGCCGTTCGGCACTCTGCCGGCGCAGCAGCCAGGGCAGCAGCATGTCGTTGGAGACCATGGTCGACAGGGCCACGCTAGCGACGATCACCATGCCGGTGGCGGCCGACGCGCCGCCGATGAAGGCCAGCACGGCCAGGGCCGGATGGGCCTGGGCCAGGGGCAGGCTGATGACGAATGAATCCGGCAGCACCGAGCTGGGCAGCAGCATCTGCCCGGCCAGGGCGATCGGTACCACGAACAGCGCGGCCAGGGCCAGGTAGGCGGGAAACACCCACTTGGCCAAGCGCAGGTCCTGGGGTTCGATGTTCTCCACCACGGTGACGTGGAACTGCCGCGGCAGGCAGATGATCGCCATCATGGCGACGCCGGTCTGCACCACCATCGACGGCCAGTTGATGGTTTCTTCCCAGTACTGCTCCAGGCGCGGGGCGAGCATGGCCTGGCTGAACAGGTCGTCGAAACCGTCGTACAGGCCATAGGTGACAAAGGCGCCGACCGCGAGAAAGGCCAGCAGCTTGACCAGGGATTCGAAGGCAATCGCCAGCACCATGCCGCGGTGGTGCTCGGTGGCGTCGAGGTTGCGGGTACCGAAGACGATGGTGAACAGCGCCAGGATCAGCGACACGATCAGCGCCGTGTCCTGGGCGCGGGTGCCCATGGTATCGGCACCCGCGCCGATCAGCAGGTCCACGCCAAGCACGATGCCCTTGAGCTGCAGGGCAATATAAGGAAGCACGCCGACCAGGCAGATCAGCGCCACCACCACCGCCAGGGTCTGGGACTTGCCGTAGCGCGCGGCGATGAAGTCGGCGATGGAGGTGATGTTTTCCTGCTTGCTGATCATCACCATCTTTTGCAGGACCCAGGGCGCGAGTACCAGCAGCAGGATCGGCCCCAGGTAGATCGGCAAGAACGACCAGAGTTGCTCGGCGGCCTGGCCGACGGCGCCGAAGAAGGTCCAGCTGGTGCAATACACCGCCAGCGACAGGCTGTACACCCAGGCACGCACCCGCGGCGGCAAGGGCGCGCTGCGACGGTCACCGTAAAAGGCGATGGCGAACATGATGGCCATATAGGCCAGGGCGACGATGGCGATCAGCCCGCTGGACAGCGACATGGAAACTCCGAACATAAAGGCGCGCCGGGCGCTTCAACCCGGTCAGACAGTCTCGCACGATGTTCGGGGTTCGTCAGTGTCGACCAAGGTATTGGCGCGGCCAGGTGTCGCAGGGGGAAGAGGGCTGCCTGTCAGGTTTTATCGCGGAAGGCGCGCGCCTATGGAAGGTGGCTCGGAACCGGTCGGCGCGAGAGCGGCCTCAAGGCCGCAGCGCGATGTCGATCAGTTCATGCAGTTCCTGCACTTCAAGCGGTTGCGCGGCGAACAGGATGCGGAACACCGTTGGCGCCACCAGCATGTTCAACAGCCGGTCGATGCTGGGCAGGGCCGCTTCGCTGTGCCGGTGACGGTCGAGGATGATCTGCAATTGCCCGCTGAGAATGCTCACGCAATAGCCGGGCGTGCTGCTGCATTGCACGTCGCGCATCATGTTGCGCCCGGGTTCGGAGCTCATTTCGTCGAGGTACTGTTCGGCCCAGGCCCGCAGGTCGCCGCGCAGGCTGCCGGTGGCGGCCGGTTCGCTGTCCGGGCGCATGCGTTCCAGGGCTACATCCGCCAGCAGTGCCGACAGGTCGCCCCAGCGCCGGTAGATGGTCGAGGGCGTAACGCCGGCGCGGATGGCGATTTGCGGCACGGTCAGGGTCGAGCGCTCCTGTTCTTCGAGGAGTTTCCTGACTGCCGAGTGGATGGATTCCTGCACCCGGGCACTGCGCCCGCCCGGGCGTAAACCTTCTTTAATAGCCATGGATCGAACCTTAACACAAAGAATTTGCTTTAAGAGCGAGGCGGCAGCACACTCCGCAAAAGCAAAAAATTAGCTTTAATGGAGCGTACCCATGTCCAGTAGTGTCGACTCTTCACGGTCAAACCGTTCCAGACTGTTGTTTCTGGCGATCACCTTACTCAGTTTTCTCGCCGCTTCCAGTGTGCCGACGCCGATGTATCACCTGTATCAGGAGGCGCTGCAATTCTCGTCGGCGACCTTGACCCTGATCTTCGGCGTCTACGCCTTGAGCCTGCTGGCGGCGCTGCTGACCGTCGGCTCGCTTTCGGATTATCTGGGACGCAAGCCGGTGATCTTCGTGGCGTTGCTGCTGGACATACTGGCGATGCTGCTGTTCATCCAGGCCGACAGCGTGGCCTGGCTGATTGCTGCCCGGGTGATGCAGGGCTTCGCCACCGGCATGGCCACCAGTGTGCTGGGGGCGGCGCTGCTGGATACCGACCGCCAGCAGGGGCCGTTGGTCAACAGCGTGGCGCCCTTGCTGGGCATGGCGTGCGGGGCGATGGGCAGTGGCGTGCTGGTGGAATATGCGCCGTTGCCGCTGCAACTGGCCTACTGGTTGCTGCTGGGGCTGTTTGTCGCCCAGGCGCTGTACGTCTGGCGTTTGCCGGAGACGGTCACTGCCCAGGCCGGTGTCTGGGCTTCCCTGCGGCCCTCGCTGCATGTACCGCCCCAGGCGCGACGGGCGCTGTGGTTGGCGTTACCGGTGGATGTGGCGGTGTGGGCCGTGGGTGGGTTCTTTCTGTCGTTGGCGCCATCGCTGGTGCGCGCTGCGACGGGCTCGACCTCGAACCTGATCGGCGGCGGCCTGGTGGCGGTGCTGACGATGAGCGGTGCCCTGATGATTGTTTCCCTGCGCCATCGTCCGGCCGACAAGGTTTTGCGGTTGGGCGCGAGCCTGCTGGCCGTCGGCATCAGCCTGATCCTCATCGCCGTGCATACCGCCAGCCTGCCGCTGTTCTTCCTCGGCACCCTGGTCACGGGCGGAGGTTTTGGCTCCGGGTTCCTCGGCGCTCTGCGCAGTGTGATGCCGCTGGCCTTGCCCCATGAGCGGGCGGGGTTGATGTCGGCGTTTTATGTCCTGAGTTATCTGGCGTTCTGCCTGCCATCCCTGTTGGCGGGAAACCTGACGCGCAGTTTCGGCCTGATCGCGACCACCGATGGTTATGGCGCGGTGTTGATCCTGTTGTCCCTTGGCGCTTTGCTGGGGTTGCTGCGTCAGCGAACCGCCAAGGCCTGCGTCGCGCAAGAGAGTTGAGCGCGACGCGGATGCCGGTGGTTGAAACGCAGGCAGTGTCTAGCTCTTATATTTGCAAAATAGATAACAGATAGAGAAATTACCCGTTATATAGATATTCGATCTGGTTCTACCATGGGCTCCACCTCATCGGAGGACAGGAGATCACACCATGACATGCCCCAATACCCTCAGAACCGGACGGCCCTTGAGCCAGCTGCAACATCCTCGCGAAGCCATCCGCCATTTCACCCCCAACTGGTTCGCGGCCACCATGGGCACCGGCGTGCTGGCTCTGGCGCTGGCCCAGTTGCCGCTGCGGATCCCGGGCCTGCACCTGTTGGCCGAGGGGCTATGGCTGTTCACCATCGGGCTGTTCGTAGTGTTCAGCGTCGCTTATGCGGCACGCTGGGTAATGTTCTTCGACGAAGCCCGGCGGATTTTCGGGCACTCCACGGTCTCGATGTTCTTCGGCACCATCCCCATGGGCCTGGCCACCATCATCAACGGTTTTCTGCTGTTCGGCGTACCGCGCTGGGGTGACGGCGTGGTGCAGCTGGCCGAGCTGCTGTGGTGGCTGGACGTGGCGCTGTCGCTGGCTTGCGGGGTGTTGATTCCCTACATGATGTTCACCCGCCAGGAGCACCGTATCGACCAGATGACCGCGGTCTGGCTATTGCCGGTGGTCGCGGCCGAAGTCGCTGCCGCCAGTGGCGGGCTGCTGGCGCCGCATCTGGTGGACGCGCATTCGCAACTGGTGATGCTGGTGACCAGCTATGTGCTCTGGGCCTTCTCGCTGCCGGTGGCTTTCAGCATCCTGACCATTCTCCTGCTGCGCATGGCCTTGCATAAGCTGCCTCACGAAAGCATGGCTGCCTCCAGCTGGCTGGCCCTGGGGCCGATCGGCACGGGGGCCCTGGGCATGTTGCTGCTGGGCGCGGACGCTCCAGCGATCTTCGCCGCCAACGGCATGGCCGCAATGGGCGAAATCGCCGAGGGCCTGGGCCTGGTGGCCGGTATCACCCTGTGGGGTTTCGGCCTGTGGTGGATGCTGACGGCGCTGCTGATCACCCTGCGTTACCTGCGCGACGGCATTCCGTTCAACCTCGGCTGGTGGGGGTTCACCTTCCCGCTGGGGGTCTATGCCCTGACCACCCTGAAACTGGCCGCTACCCTGAACCTGACGTTTTTCGCGGTGTTCGGCAGCCTGTTGGTCCTGGCGCTGGCACTGATGTGGCTGTTGGTGGGCAAGCGCACGCTGCTGGGCGCTTATCGGGGTGAGTTGTTCGTTTCGCCTTGCATCGCAGGATTAGCGAAATAATCCGCGAACTTTAGGTAAGGTTGTGGCCTGGATCGAAGATCGATAATCCAATAACAGCATCCAAGCCACTCAGGGACATGGAAGATGAGTCACCCCTCACAGTTCACCTTGCTTCGTACGCGGCGTTTCCTGCCGTTCTTCATTACCCAGTCCCTCGGTGCGTTCAACGACAACATCTTCAAGCAGTCGCTGATCCTCGCCATTCTCTACAAGCTGGCCATCGAGGGTGACCGCTCGATCTGGGTCAACCTCTGCGCCTTGCTGTTTATCCTGCCGTTCTTCCTGTTCTCGGCGCTGGCCGGGCAATTCGGCGAGAAGTTCGCCAAGGATGCGTTGATCCGCCTGATCAAGCTCGGCGAGATCGTGATCATGGCCGTGGGGGCGGTGGGGTTTGTCTTCGATCACCTGTCGCTGATGCTGCTGGCGCTGTTCGCCATGGGCACCCACTCGGCGCTGTTCGGCCCGGTGAAATATTCGATCCTGCCCCAGGCGCTACGGGAGGAAGAGCTGGTGGGGGGCAACGGCCTGGTGGAAATGGGCACTTTCCTGGCGATTCTCGCTGGCACCATAGGCGCCGGGATCATGATGTCCTCCGCCCATTACGCACCGATTGTCTCGACGGCGATCATTGCTGTCGCCGTGCTTGGTTACCTCGCCAGCCGGGGCATCCCCCGGGCTGCGGCGGCCACCCCGGACATGCGTCTGAACTGGAACATCTTCAGCCAGTCCTGGGCCACCCTGCGCCTGGGCCTAGGGCAGACGCCGGCCGTGTCGCGCTCGATCGTCGGCAACTCGTGGTTCTGGTTTGTCGGGGCGATCTACCTGACGCAGATTCCGGCCTATGCCAAGGAGTGGATGCACGGCGACGAGACAGTGGTCACGCTGATCCTCACGGTGTTCTCGGTGGGCATCGCCGCCGGTTCCATGCTGTGCGAGAAACTCTCGGGGCGTAAGGTCGAGATCGGCCTGGTGCCTTTTGGCTCGTTCGGCCTGACGGTGTTCGGTCTGCTGCTGTGGTGGCATTCCGGCGGGATCCCGCCAAGCGAGGCGGGGTACAGCTGGCTCGAGGTACTCGGTCATGGCCATGCCTGGTGGGTGCTGATCGATATTCTCGGCCTGGGCATCTTCGGTGGTTTCTACATCGTGCCGCTGTATGCACTGATTCAGTCGCGGACCCCGGAGAACGAGCGGGCGCGGGTGATTGCCGCGAACAACATTCTCAACGCGCTGTTCATGGTGGTGTCGGCGATTGTCTCGATCGTCTTGCTGAGCCTGGCCAAACTGTCGATCCCGCAGCTGTTCCTGGTGGTGTCGCTGCTGAACATCGCGGTCAACGCCTACATCTTCAAGATCGTCCCCGAGTTCAGCATGCGTTTCATGATCTGGCTGCTCAGCCATTCCATGTATCGGGTCGAGCACCGCAACCTGGAGGCGATCCCGGACGAAGGCGCGGCGTTGCTGGTATGCAATCACGTGTCCTTCGTCGATGCCTTGCTGATCGGCGGCGCGGTGCGGCGGCCGATTCGTTTCGTGATGTATTACAAGATCTACAACCTGCCGGTGCTCAACTTCATCTTCCGTACCGCCGGGACCATTCCGATTGCCGGGCGCAACGAGGACATCCAGATCTACCAAAGGGCGTTCACCCAGATTGCCCGCTACCTCAAGGATGGCGAGCTGGTGTGCATCTTCCCGGAAGGCAAGCTGACCGCCGATGGCGAGATCAATGAGTTCAAGGGCGGGCTGACGCGGATTCTCGAAGAGACGCCGGTGCCGGTGATTCCGCTGGCGTTGCGGGGGCTGTGGGGCAGCTTTTTCAGCCGCGATCCAAGCAAGGGACTGTTCCGCCGCCTGTGGTCGCGAGTGACCCTGGTGGCGGGTTCGGCCGTGACCGCCGACAGTGCCGAACCGGCCCGTTTGCAAACCCTGGTGGGCGAGCTGCGCGGTAGCGTGCGCTAGGTTTCCAGCGCCTATAAAAACGCCCACAGAGTTGTGGGCGTTTTTGTTGGGGCGTTTGCTTGTATCAGGCCGCGCTGACCTTCAAGCCGATCAGCCCGGTAATGATCAGCGCCACGCTGGCCAGGCGGAACAGCGCCATGGACTCACCGAACAGAATGATCCCGGCGATCACCGTGCCGACCGCGCCGACCCCGGTCCAGATGGCATAGGCAGTGCCCAGCGGCAGCTCTTTCATGGCCAGCCCCAGCAGGCCGAGGCTGACCGCCATGGCGGCGATGGTCAGGGCGGTGGGGAGAGGGCGACTGAAACCGTCGGTGTACTTGAGGCCGACGGCCCAGCCCACTTCAAACAGGCCGGCGAAAAACAGAATGATCCAGGACATGATGACCTCCATCGATTGACGGGGTCGTCCCCAGATTAATGACTCGATCGAGCCGCGGGGTCGTCCCCGCGTTGCGCAGTATAGTGCCCATCATTAATCCGGGGATCAAGGTTTCTCCTCAGTCGCTCGCCTGCTGGACAACCAGTGCGCGGTCGTCCTTTTCGCTCATGCGGCGGAACCAGGTGGAAAGCAGCGCCCCGGAAATGTTGTGCCAGACGCTGAACAGGGCGCTGGGCACCGCCGCCAGCGGCGAGAAGTGCGCGCTGGCCAGGGCGGCGCCGAGGCCGGAGTTCTGCATGCCGACTTCCAGGGCCAGGGATTTGCGTTGCGCCAACGGCAGTTTGAACAGGCGGCCGGTGAAATAACCCAGCAGGTAACCGAAGCTGTTATGCAGCATCACCACGGCCATGATCAGCAGGCCGGACTCGGCGATTTTCGCCTGGCTGGCGGCCACCACCGCGGTGACGATGATCACGATGCTGACCACCGATACCAGCGGCAACACTTCCACCGCATGCCGCACCCGGTCGCCGAGCACACGCTGGGCAATCACCCCGAGCACGATCGGCAGCAGCACCACCTGCAGGATCGACCAGAACAACTCCATGAACGAGACCGGCAGCCAGGCCGAGGCCAGCAGCCAGATCAGGGCCGGGGTCAGCAGTGGCGCCAGCAGGGTGGTGACGGCGGCGATCGCCACCGACAGCGCCAGATCGCCGCGGGCCAGCCAGGTCATGACGTTGGACGACGTACCGCTCGGGCAGCAGCCGACCAGGATCACGCCGACGGCGATTTCCGGCGGCAGGTGGAAGACCTGGCACAGCAACCAGGCCACGCCCGGCATGATCACGAAGTGCGCGACCACGCCCAGGGCCACGCGCCACGGATGGCGCGCGACTTCGGCGAAGTCTTCGAGCTTCAGGGTCAGGCCCATGCCGAACATCACCAGGCCCAGCAGCGGCACGATGGCGCCCTTGAGGCCGATGAACCAGTCTGGCTGCAAGAACGCCACCACCGCGAAAATCAGAACCCAGTAGGCAAAGGTATTGCCGACAAAACGACTTAATGCTGCCAGTGCACGCATGGCCTGTTCCTTCTTATATGAAAACGCCACCGAAAGCGGTGGCGTCTGTGGTGCTCCTGCAGGAGCGAGCGGGTTGGCGATAAGGCCGGGCGGCCCGTCGCCAGCAAGCGGGCTGCTACAAGGTTAGATGCCTTGTGGAATCTCTTCGCCACCCAGGGCTTCGAACAGCGCCGGGAGGAAATCGCCGAAGGTCAGCATCATCAGGGTAAAGCTGGCATCCAGCTGGCCGAGGGCTTCGTCGCCACCGTCCTGCTCCGCCTGATCCTGCAGCAGGTCTTCGAACTTCAGGCGCTTGACCGTCATCTTGTCGTCGAGCATGAAGGACAGTTTGTCCTGCCAGGCCAGGGACAATTGGGTGACCACCTTGCCGGTGCTCAGGTGCAGCTGGATTTCTTCGCTGGTCAGGTCCTGGCGCTTGCAGCGGACGATACCGCCGTCTTCATGGGTGTCGCGCAGCTCGCACTCGTCGAGCACGAAGAAGTCGTCGGCGGCTTGTTGGGTTTTCACCCAGTCGGTCATGATCGCGGTCGGCGCGGTCTTCACGGTCAGCGGGCGCACCGGCAGGGTGCCGAGCACTTCGCGCAGGGTGGAAAGCAGGTCTTCGGCGCGTTTCGGGCTGGCCGAGTTGACCAGGATCAGGCCCTGTTTCGGCGCGATGGCGGCGAAAGTCGAGGAGCGGCGGATAAAGGCGCGCGGCAGGAATGCCTGGATGATTTCATCCTTGATCTGATCGCGTTCCTTTTTATAGACCTTGCGCATTTGCTCGGCTTCGATCTCTTCGACCTTTTCCTTGACCGCGTCGCGCACCACGCTGCCAGGCAGAATACGTTCTTCCTTGCGCGCGGCGACCAGCAGGAAGTCCTGGCTGACGTGCACCAGCGGCGCATCTTCGCCTTTGCCGAATGGCGCGACGAAACCGTAAGTGGTCAACTCCTGGCTTGCACATGGACGCGCCAGTTTGGTGGCCAGTGCGGTTTCCAGCGCCTCAGCATCAAAGGGCAGATCTTGGGTCAGGCGATAGATAAGCAGGTTCTTGAACCACATGGGGTGAATCTCTCCTTTATACAAAGGGGGGCATTATTCTCCGCGCAGCTCCATAGGCCAACCCTCCGCTAAGCCTTTGGAAGGCCTGAAAAAATTATTTTAAAAAGTGCTTGCCAGAGTAGGGGGCGCTCCGTAGAATGCGCGCCACACCGAACGTGAAGGGTGATTAGCTCAGCCGGGAGAGCATCTGCCTTACAAGCAGAGGGTCGGCGGTTCGATCCCGTCATCACCCACCATTCGCTTTCAGTGTTACGCGCAGCGGTAGTTCAGTCGGTTAGAATACCGGCCTGTCACGCCGGGGGTCGCGGGTTCGAGTCCCGTCCGCTGCGCCATATTCGATGATCTGGAACACTGAACGCTAGGTCATCACAGAAAGCCCGCTCACGCGGGCTTTTTTGTGCCTGTTTTCGCGCGAGGCGCCCGATACATCGTAATTCAGCTTTTTTTAATAATTTTTTTATTTAAATCAGCACGTTATGAATTTCTGTGTAATAATGCGCCCCGCAACGAAGGTAAAGGGTGATTAGCTCAGCTGGGAGAGCATCTGCCTTACAAGCAGAGGGTCGGCGGTTCGATCCCGTCATCACCCACCACTTGCTTTCAACGCTACGCGCAGCGGTAGTTCAGTCGGTTAGAATACCGGCCTGTCACGCCGGGGGTCGCGGGTTCGAGTCCCGTCCGCTGCGCCATATTCGATGAGCTGGAACACTGAACGTCAGCTCATCACAGAAAGCCCGCTCACGCGGGCTTTTTGCTGTCTGGAGTATGTAAAAGTTCCCCAAAAAAGCGGCCCGCGGGCCGCTTTTTTCGTTTCTGGATCACTGCTCGGCGTTGCGGCTGTGCCGGTAGTCGCTGACCGCTTCGTACACCGCCTTGCGCAGGCGGTTGATGCCGCCGATGGGGCGGTGCGCTTCCAGCCCGAACCAGGGGTTGAAGGACAGGTTGTCGCATTGCAGGTTCTGCCGCGGGGTATCGAAGTCCTGGGCAGGAATTTTGATCCGCGCCACGGTTTCGAAGGGCGCATCGCTTTCCCGCCATTCGATGCTGGTGTCTTCGATGGGCATGTAGTGGCTTGGGTCCTGGCGCTGCACCTGCAACACGAAGCAGGCCGGCACGCGGTCGGTCGACAGCTGCTGGTTCAGGGCGTTGCGTAGAAAGTTGGGCAGGGCCTGGTTTTGTGCGGGTAGGTTGTACACCGGGCAGCTGTCGGGATCCGGCGCGACGCGGAACTTGGCGTTGGCGCTGCCGAACTTGTAGGGCGAAACCGAAAAATAGCGGGTTTGCGTCGGGCTGGCCGGGGGCGGCGACAGGGTGGCCAAGGCGATGAACAGATGACGAACCTGCCAGGTGCGTGGGTCCCAACCGGGGAAAAAGGCTCCGACCTTTTTTCCGTCCGCCTGCGCGGCGACATTCTGCCGGTACTCGGCGACATCGCTGACGAAGAAGTTCGGATGGTTGAACATCACGAAATCCTGTTCGCCACGGCCCTGCTGTTCCTTCAATAGCTGGGTGCCGGGCACATTCAACAACTTGATCGCCATCCCGCGTGCGTCACGAATGCTGTCGAACTGTGGATAAGCATTGCCGTTGGACAGCCGCACCATGGCTTGCCAGGTCTTGCCGGGTTCGGCGAATACGCCCTGGCGCAACGGCGGCGCCAGTTGCTCGAGCACCTGGACCTCGGCCTTTACGCAGCCGTGGGCCTTGGCATGGGCGTCGCGCAGGTAACGGGTGTTATCCCGGTGCTGATCGACGATGCGCACGGCGGTCTGGATGATGTCCTGGGCCATGGCGGCTTCGCCGGGCGGAACTTGTTCTTCGGTCGAGACCGGCCCCTGGTAGCGCCAGATTGACCAGGCGCTGTTCAGCGCCCAGCCGAGCAGGGCGATCAGCACCAGCAGCAGAAGTGTCTTGAGCAGCAGCGCACCGATGCGCAGCCATAAGGTGATCAGCATGAAACCGTCCTTTCGATGAGGGCCAGGGTCATGGCAGTTGCGCCTCCAGCGGCCCGCCCAGCACTTTCAGGTACTCCAGCAGGGCCCAGCGTTCCTCGGGTTGCAGCAGGCGGCCGATCACCCCGTCGCCACGCTTGCCCGAACGGAATTCATGGCCGCTGTTGTGATTGCCGCTGATCCTGGTATCGAACAGGAAGCCGTTCTTGAACGGCTCGGTACGATAGCCCAGATGCTTCGGATCGTATTCGAAGGTGCCTTTATAGAAGGTGCTGGCGCGTTCGTCCTGAGGCGAAAGCAACTGGTACAGGCTGGGCACCGAGCCGTTATGCAGGAAGGGCGGGGTAGCCCATACCCCGGCCAGCGGCCGGGCCTTGTAGGCGCGCAGTTCGCGGACGCCGATCGGCAAGCCATAGCCGTCGAGTCGCGGGCGTTCCTCCGGAGTCACCTGGGCGTCCCGGTAAGCGTGCTCCTCAACGAAGGCAGTGACATAGGCCAGGCCCTTGGCCGCTGACAGCTGGCGCATGTCCAGCGGCTCCGTGGGCGTGGGGTGCAACTGGACATTTGATTGCGCCAGTTCGGCGGCGTCCCATTGCAGCGCGCTCAGGTCGTAACGCTGATCGGCAATATTGTTGGCCGTATTCGGGTCGGTACCGATCACTGCAACCGGCAGCATCTTCAGTTGTTGTACCGGGCGCCCGTTGATCTCGGTGACCGGCGGGACATGGCAACCTGCGCAGTTTTCCGCGAACAGCGCTCGCCCCTTGGCCGCCAGGGGCTTGTCGATGTCGCCGAATAGTTCTTCTGGCCAGGTCGGCGGTTTCAGTCGTTGCAGGGTTTCTTCGATGCGATTGAGGTCGCGCACCCGAACGCTCGACGGGTAGCGGGCGTCGCCCTTGAGCGGCTGGCCCTGGGCATCGAAGAAGTTCAGGGTGGCGCCTACACCCAGCGCCTCGCCGATATTGCGGGCCATGGGTTGCTGGGCCGAGCCGTTCCACTGCACCCAGTCGAAGGTCCAGATGTCCCATAGCTGCGGATAGTCCACCGGTGCGTTGGCTACCCGATAATTGTCAGGGGAAATGGCGTCGCCGAAGCTGGCATTGGCGATCCGGCCAAAGGCATCGGTACGTCCGGGGCCTTCCTCGGTGGGATAGAGGCCGCGGTGAGTGTCGTTCCAGGCGACGTGCAGGAAGGTGTCCAGCGACGCCTTGAAGTCCTTGCGCAGTTGTTCATGCTCGGCGTCGTAGTTCTGGCCCAGCACGTTGCGGGCGAAGCGCTCGAATTTCCACGGGTTGTAATAGGTCGACGCCAGGCTGGCGACCAGCGCCTGGCCGAAGCTGCCGCCGCGCAGGGTGGGCACGCTGGAGGGCAATACATGTTGCGCGGAACCGCCGTCGACCCGCAGGGCCTGCTGGTTGTAGCGCAGCTCGCCGGTGTGGCAGGCGGCACAGGTGATGTCCAGGTACTGCTGCGGGCTGCCAGGGTTCTGATGGCGGGTGAAGCCGACCGGCAGGTTCGCCGGGTTATCGGCGCTGGCCTGTTGCGCCGGATCTACCAGGAAGCCGAAGCGGGCCAGGTACTGCGGCGCGGCGAAGCGTTGCGTGGAGAAGGGCAGTTCCAGGGCGGCGAACCACTCATAACGCAGGCCCTTCACCTGAGTGCCCTGGGGGGTGAAGTAATAGGTCTGGCGGTCGGCGGCGCTCCATTGATCCTGATAGTGCACCTGCCGGGCGGGCATATAGTCGGGCAATTTCGGATTGGCCACGTAATACAGGACCACGGCCAGGGCGACGCCGATCAGGGCGAGGATCAAGAGCAAAACACGGGATAAGAGGCGCAAGATAAACATCCTTGTCGAGTTGTGGCTCTCTTATGCCTCAAGGGCAAACTGCCGGGCAAGTGGCCATTACGTCCGCTGTCATTACTTTGCGGTCGAGGTGTTCTTTCCCGCGCTCGTTGTAATGGCTGGCGAAATGCTTTTAAACACGTGAACTTATCGGGCTAATCCGGCTCTCATGCCGGTAGCCATTGGTCGTGGCCGCCTGATAAGCTCGCGGCTTTACTCGATTGCCCTTTAGGCGCATGAACAAGGAAATAGCATGAAACAGCATCGGTTAGCGGCGGCGGTAGCCCTGGTTAGCCTGGTACTTGCGGGTTGTGACTCGCAGACCAGCGTGGAGCTGAAAACCCCGGCGCAGAAAGCTTCCTATGGTATCGGCCTGAACATGGGCAAAAGCCTTGCCCAGGAAGGTATGGATGACCTGGATTCCAAAGCGGTAGCCCAGGGCATCGAAGATGCCATCGGCAAGAAAGAACAGAAGCTGAAAGACGACGAACTGGTCGAAGCCTTCGCCGCGCTGCAAAAGCGTGCTGAAGAGCGCATGGCCAAGATCAGCGAAGAGTCGGCAGCAGCCGGCAAGAAATTCCTCGAAGAAAACGGCAAGAAGGCTGGCGTGACCACTACCGCCTCCGGCCTGCAGTACGAAGTGCTGAAAAAAGCCGATGGCGCCCAGCCTAAGCCGACCGACGTGGTGACCGTTCACTACACCGGCACCCTGACCAACGGCACTGTGTTCGACAGCTCGGTCGAGCGCGGCAGCCCGATCGATCTGCCGGTCAGCGGCGTGATTCCGGGGTGGGTCGAAGGCCTGCAACTGATGCACGTCGGCGAAAAGTACAAACTGTACATCCCGAGCGATCTGGCCTACGGCGCACAGAGCCCGAGCCCGGCCATTCCGGCCAACTCGGTTCTGGTGTTCGAGCTGGAACTGCTGGGTATCAAGGATCCAGCGAAACAAGACGACGCCAAGTAATCTTCGTCTGGTTCAATGACAACGCCCCGTCCTTACGGGGCGTTGTCGTATCTGGTCGTTGGTCCGGGAAAAAATGCGAACCCACGGCATAAGGCATAGTCTTAACAGCATGTGTTGCGGCTAGCCGCATGAGGCTGCCAAGTCAATGAAATTATGGGTTTTTTTATGTGAGTAAAAAACGCCCGATCTGAGCCGAGCCCTTGTAAAACGGGGCTTTCAGCTGTGAAAAGCGGCTCTGTTCACAAGGTTATCCACAATTTGTGTGGATAACATTTCAGTGGGAGTGACGATGAAAGCACCCTGGAATTTTGCCCGCTTCCTGCCCCTGGCCGGCCGCTTGCTCAGCCGTGGCCGACTGCCGACCCTGTTGTTCGCCGTGGCCAGCAAAGGCGCCTTGCAAGGCGGCCGTCTTGGCAAGCTCAAGGACGATCTGCGTCTGCTGCAGGCCCTGTGCCTGGCTTACTGGCGTGGCGAGTACCGCGCCATCAGCCCCAAGGCGCTGCTGTCGGTGGTCGCGGGCCTGATGTACTTCCTCAGCCCGCTGGATGCCATCCCGGACTTCCTGCCGATGTTCGGCATGCTCGACGATATCGCCGTTCTGGCCTGGATCATGAAAACCCTGGACGGCGAACTCAGCGCCTTTCGCGCCTGGCGCAATCGCCAGCAACCGGAGAAGCTGGCGGTAGTGGAACGTTTGCCCGACACCCCGGAACAACTGCAATTGGAAGGTCCGAAGAAAAACTGAGGTGAATTCGGATCCATACAACGATGCCCCCGCGACCTTAGTGACTGTTAGGATTACACTTCATAAGGAAAAGTCCGACTCGTTATGTGTCGTCCTACGGGGTAGTAATGGATATTCAGATAATTGCACGCGATGGCGAGCCCGAATATGCGGTTCTGCCATGGGCTCAGTATCAGGCTTTGCTAAAAGCCGCAGGTATCACCGAACAATCTCCGCGAGAAGCCAGGGGGGGTATCGCGACCACAGCCGACCAGCCGCTTCCAGGTCTGGATCAACTTCGCAGTTTGCGTGAAGCCAAGGGCATCGCCATTGAGGCGCTTGCCCGTACGGTAGGTATCAGTCCGTCATATCTGGCCATGATTGAAAGCGGTGAGCGTCAACCCGACGCCGCTATACGCCGTAGCCTGGCCTGGGAATTGACGGTTCCGGGTTGGAGGGATGAATCGTGAGCGTAAGGATCAGTCGTCAACATTGGGATGGCCTGTTGGGGGAACTCGACCAGGCCCGTCGGCAACGCCATCTTTTGACCTATCGCGCTCTGCTTGAGCGCTTGCAGCTACCCAGCCCCGCCATGCAGACCCTGACGGCGGCCCTTGAACATCTGGCCGCGCTGGATGCGCGTGCGGAGCAGCCGTTGCGCAGTTCGCTGGTGATCAGCCAGGGGGCGAGTCGATTGCCGCGCACCGGTTTTTTCGAGTGTGCGGAGCGCCTCGGGCGTTTTTCCGGGCCTTCCGATGGGGTCGCGGCCGCGTCGTGGCACGCCTCGGAAGTGGTTCGTGTGTTCGAGTACGAATACCCCGAGTCGGTGGAGGCCTGAGTGTTCTGGCGCCTCAAGGCGCGAGCCGGCTACTGGCTGGCTCGCCGGTTGTTTCATTGGCCCTGGTTTGTGCGTCAACCTCGGGGCTGGCACTGGTTGGAGGGGCAATTGGCGCGCATGGCGAACCTGGGGGACGTCGACGCACAGAGCTTTTATGGCCATATCCTGACCTTTCGTGGCCAGGGGCTGGGGGCTCGCGAAGAAGGCATACGCCTGTTACGTCTTGCCGGCTTGGCCGGGGACGCCAAGGCGGCCTATCAGATGGGCGTCATCAGCCTGGCCGGTTCGCCCAGCAAGGCCGCGGATGCGGCGCAAGCCGCCCGTTGGTGGGCCCTGGCGGCGAAAGCCGGGCATCCCCTGGCCGAGGTCAAGCTGGCGCAGCTGAATCAGTCGAGTACGCCGGACCCGCAAGCTGGTCCGCGTCAGCCGTAAAGCCGTCTGCCATCTGGCGGCTGTCGATCACATGGATGCTGTAGCCCGGCACGTTCTTGGCGTGGTGCTTGGCTTGCGAGGCCAGCTCGGCCAACTGGCTGGCATCGAGTTGTCCACAGGCCTGTGGATACAGGTGCACCACGCCAATGGACAGTGACAGCAAGGCGAACTCCTGGCGAATGCCCTGGCGGTTGGGGGCGATGAAGCAGCCGGCTTCCAGGTGTTCGCTGCGATAAAAACGCCGGCACTGGCTATGGAAGTCGTCCAGCAGCTGGTTCAGGCGTTTTTGCCAGTCCTCGGGGCCCAATACCAGGAGAAAGTCGTCGCCGCCGATATGGCCGACGAAATCGCGGCTGGGGTCCACCCGGTCATTCAGGCACTGCGCCAGGCACAACAGCACTTCATCGCCACGGCCGTAGCCATAGATATCGTTGAAGGGTTTGAAGCTGTCGATGTCCACGTAACAGATCAGCGATTCCCGTCCTTGTTGCAGCAGGTGGGTCAGGCACTGCTGGATCGGCACGTTGCCAGGCAGCAGGGTCAATGGGTTGGCATAACGCGCCTGCTGGATCTTCAGCTCGGTAATCAGCTTGAGCACATCGATCACCCGCCCCAGGCCCAGGTAGCTACCGTTGAGGGTGATGATGAAATCCTCTTCGATCCGTTGCCGGGCACGACTGGTGATCAGGCGGCTGACTTGTTGCAGCGACTGGCTGATCTCTACCGCGAGGAAGTCATCGTTCATCAGGCGGCTGATGGGCTTGCGGGCAAACAGGTCGGTGGCGAAGGGCTTGAGCAGGGCATCGGACAATGAATGGCGGTGCACGATGCCGCAAGGCTGGCCCTGTTCGTCGAGCACCGCCAGCGAGTTGAGGTTGGCCTGGCGACGGAAGGCTTCCAGCACCGTGGCCGTCGGTATGTTGCGTGCTACCGCTGGTTGTTCGTTGAGCAGGGCACTGAGGTCGCTGCCTTCGTCGTTGAGCGTCGCGGGAGTGCTTTCGCGCTTGGGCAGCAGGTTGCGGCCATCGCGGGGCGGATGTTCCTGGGGGCGGCAGAGCAGGTAACCCTGCAGCAGGTTCACGCCCATTTCCGTGAGCACCTCCAGCTCTTCCGCCACTTCGATGCCCTCGGCGATCACCTGGGCGCGGGAGGCCTTGGCAATTTGCAGGATCGAACCGACGAACTCGCGCTTGAGGGCATCCTGATGAATGCCATCGATAAAGTGCCGGTCGATCTTCACGTAGTCCGGGCGCAGCTCGGACCACAGGCGCAGGCTCGAGTAACCGGCGCCGAGGTCGTCCAGGGCGATCGAGAAACCCATGTCCCGATAATGATGCAGCGCATTGTGCAGCAGCTGGAAGTCATCGATTGGCGTCTGCTCGGTGAGTTCGATCACCACCTGGCTCGGCGGAATACCGAAGTCTTGCAGCAATTGCAGGGTGCGCCCGGGCTGGTGGGCAGCCTCCAGCAGCGATTCCGGAGAGACGTTGAGGAACAGCTTGCCGGGCAACTGCTGCTCGCTGAACCCCTTGCAGGCGCTCTGGCGGCAAGCGATTTCCAGCTCGTTGAGGCGTCCGGCCTGGCGGGCCACGGCAAACAGGGCGACAGGGGAGTGCAGCGGGCTGTTGGACGGACCACGGGTCAAGGCTTCATAGCCGAGAATGCGTCGTTCGGAGAGGCAGATGATCGGCTGGAACAGACTGTGCAAACCGCTTTGAGCCAGGATTGAACTCAAGGCACTCAGCTGTTCGGTCGTGGTCATGGCGATCTCTGTCGATAAAAAAAGGACCGGGCGCGCCCTTGATTCAAGAGCAGCGCCCGGTCCTTTATTTCACGACAGAATGATGACTGTTTGATGACGCTCCGAGGAGCGTCAGTATTAAATTGCCATCATCTCAGTGCTTGGCGACCGCGGTGTTGAGCTTCAGGTAATCGAGGAGGATTCGCCCGGTTTCGCTGAGGTAAGCGTCGTCTTCCGGCTTGGTCTTGTCCGGATCGGCGGCCGCAATGGCGTCCTCGTCTTCTTTCTTCAGCTCCTTGAGCGGCTCTTCACCCTTGGCCTTGCGGCGGATGTTTTCCAGCGCCAGCTGCTTGGCCTCGATGTCGGCGTGCTGCGCCCGACGTTCGGCTTCGTTGAGGCTGACGGTTTTTTCCGCCATCAGCTTCTTGGCCAGGGCCAGCTTGTCGCGGATGAAGACGAACTCGGCGTCCTTGGCCGAGCGCACGTCATGCTCGGATTTCAGCTGCGCGAGGAACGGCTTGAACGGATCCACCGCCGGCTTGATGGCCGGGCGAATGGTGTCCCATGGCATGGCTTCGGGCAGGGCGCTTTCGCCGATTTCCTTGGTGTCGATGATAGACGGGTAATCGATGTCCGGCAGCACGCCCTGATGCTGGGTGCTCTGCCCGGAAACCCGGTAGAACTTGGCCAGGGTCAGTTTCAGCTCGCCGTGGTTGAGCGGCTGGATGGTCTGCACGGTGCCTTTGCCGAAGGTCTGGCCACCGATGATCAGGGCACGGTGATAGTCCTGCATCGCACCGGCGAAAATCTCCGAGGCCGAGGCCGAGAGACGGTTGACCAGCAGCGCCATCGGCCCTTTGTAGAAGGCGCCAGGGTTTTCATCTTCGAGCACGTCGACCCGGCCGTCGGCGTTACGCACCAGCACGGTAGGGCCCTTGTCGATGAACAGGCTGGTCAGCTCGGTGGCTTCCTGCAGGGAACCGCCGCCGTTGTTGCGCAGGTCGATAACCACGCCGTCGACCTTGTCTTTCTGCAACTCGGTCAGCAGTTTCTTCACGTCACGGGTGGTGCTCTTGTAGTCTGGATCGCCGGCACGGAAGGCCTTGAAGTCCAGGTAGAAGGCCGGGATCTCGATCACCCCGAGCTTGTAGTCCTTGCCGTCCTGCTTGAGGTTGAGGATCGACTTCTTCGCCGCCTGCTCTTCCAGCTTCACCGCTTCGCGGGTGATGGAGACGATCTTGCTGGTCTGGTCGTTCGGCGCGTTGCTCGCCGGGATGATTTCCAGGCGCACCACCGAGCCTTTCGGACCACGGATCAGCTTGACCACTTCGTCCAGGCGCCAGCCGACCACGTCGACCATTTCCTTGTCGCCCTGGGCCACGCCGATGATCTTGTCCGCCGGGGCCACCTGCTTGGTCTTGTCTGCCGGGCCGGCCGGCACCAGGCGCACGACCTTGACCTGGTCGTTGTCGCTCTGCAACACGGCGCCGATGCCTTCCAGCGACAGGCTCATGTTGATGTCGAAGTTCTCCGCGTTATCCGGCGACAGATAGTTGGTGTGCGGGTCGTAGGACATGGCGAAGGTGTTGATGTACGCCTGGAAGATATCTTCGGCGCGGGTCTGGTCCAGGCGGGCGAGCTGATTCTTGTAGCGCTTGGTCAGCGTTTCCTGAATCTGCTTGGGTTCCTTGCCGGCGATCTTCATGCGCAGGACTTCGTCCTTGACGCGCTTGCGCCACAGGTCGTCGAGTTCCGCGGTGGTCTTGAGCCACGGCGCGTCCTTGCGATCGATCAGCAAGGACTCCTTGGTGGTGAAGTCGAATTTGTCGACACCTTTGCCCAGCTCGGCCAGGGCAAAGTCCAGGCGCGCCTTGACGCGGTCCAGGTAGCGTTTGTAAATGATGAAGCCGGCGTTCAGGTCACCGCTTTTCAGGAAGTCGTCGAACTGGGTTTTCCACTTATCGAATTCCGCGATGTCGCTGGCCATGAAGTAGCTGCGCGACGGGTCCAGCAGCTTCAGGTAGCTGTCATAGATGATCGCCGAGCGCGCGTCGTCCAGCGGTGGCTTGCTGTAGTGATGACGCTTGAGCAGCTCGACGACATTGAGGCTGGCAATTACCTCGTCGCGATCCGGCTGAAGTTTGTCCCAGCTATTGGCTGCGAACGTATTGGTCGACATCGGCAGCAGACCGAGACCAATGAAAAGAGCGAGGGCGGTGCTGGGGAACAAATGCTTCATGCTGATTCGACGCGGGGGCAATTGATAACGCATATTAGGCCGTCTTTGAAGTCGCCGGTTCCACAAGGACCGGTCGCATAATGCAAAAAGCCCGGTGCTACAGCTCCGGGCTCAGTCCAGACTCACTATGGAGGCACTGTGAAAGCATTGCAAGGCGTTGAAGGTCATGTGGAGTGGGTTGAAGAGCCCAGTCCGACGTGCGACGTAGGACAAGTGCGAATCCGTGTGGCGGCCGCGGGACTGAACCGGGCCGACCTGTTGCAACGGGCCGGGCTCTATCCGCCGCCACCGGGCGCCAGCAAGGTGCTGGGCCTTGAGTGCTCGGGGGTGATCAGCGAGGTCGGCCCGGGTTCTGCGTGGCAGGTCGGCGATCGGGTCTGTGCACTGCTGGCCGGGGGCGGGATGGCCGAGGAAGTGGTGGTCGATGCCCGTCATGTCCTGCCGGTGCCGGAAGGGCTGTCCCTGGCGCAAGCGGCGGCGCTGCCCGAGGTGTACAGCACCGCCTGGCTGAACCTGTTCCAGCTGGCGGCCCTCAAGCCGGGGGAAAAGGTCCTGCTGCACGCCGGCGCCAGTGGTGTCGGTTCGGCCGCGATCCAGTTGTGCAAGGCATTCGGCAACCCGTGCTGGGTCAGCGTCGGTTCCGCCGACCGCCTGGCCTACTGTGAAGCGCTGGGGGCCCAGGGCGGCGTGGTGCGCACCGACGGCCTGGAAGGCCTGCGGGATTTCGGGCCGTTCGATGTGATCCTGGATCCGGTCGGCGCCAACTATGCCGCGCACAACGTCAAGCTGCTGGCCCTGGACGGGCGCTGGGTGCTGATCGGCTTGATGGGCGGGCGCGAGGCCCAGTTGGACCTGGCGCAGATCCTCGGCAAGCGCATCCAGTTGCTGGGTTCGACCTTGCGCAGCCGCGACGAGCAGTTCAAGGCCGATCTGTTCAGCGACCTCAGCCAGCATGTCTGGCCACTGTTCGCCGAAGGGCGCCTGAGCCCGCAGCTGGCCATGACCTTCCCGATCAAGGACGCCGAAGCGGCCTTTGCCGAGCTGGCGACCAACCAGGTGTCGGGCAAGCTGGTGCTGCTGATCGACGAGACCTTGGCCTGATCCTGTAGCCGCTGCCGAAGGCTGCGATAAGCCCGAAGGGCTTTTTAGCGATCTTCAGATCTTGCGCCCACGTTGTGGGCGATCGCAGCCTGCGGCAGCGGCTACAGAGGCACCTACTTCCACTGATGAATCGGCCAGCCGGCCTTTTCCGCGTGTTCGCGCAGTACCGGGTCCGGGTTGACCACATGGGGGTAGTCGACCTTCAGCAGCAACGGCAGGTCGTTGCGCGAGTCGGAATAGAAGCTCGCGCCTTCGAGGTTTTCTTCTTCGGCATCCAGCCATTCCAGCAGGCGGGTGACCTTGCCTTCGCGGTAGGTCAGGGTGCCCAGGGTATTGCCGCTGTAGACCCCGTGCAGCACCTCCAGCTCGATCCCCAGGACTTCATCGATGCCCAGGCGTTCGGCAATGGGCTGGACCAGGTGAGTACCCGAGGCCGAGATCACCAGGATCCGGTCGCCGGCCTTGCGGTGTGCGGCGATGGCCTTGCAGGCATCGCTGAAAATGATCGGTTCGATCACGTCCTCGACCCAGGGGCCGACCAGGTGCCCGACCTCTTCCGGGGTGCGTCCGGCTATCGGCTCCAGGCTGAAGGCCATGAACTCCTCCATGGCCAGCTTGCCGTGGCTGTAGGCGTCCATCAGCTCGTTGTTGCGGCGCATGAAAGACTCGCTGTCGACCCAGCCCAGGCGCCCCATCTGTTCGCTCCAGAGGGTGGCGCAGTCGCCGTGGATCAGGGTCTCGTCCAGATCAAAAATTGCCAGGGCCATTAGTACCGCTCTCTCTTAATCGTTTGCGTCAAAGTCATCAGGCTACCTCACAGAGGGCCGTGGGATCGATGGAAAGTGCCAGGCGTTGGCCGTCGGGGTGCAGATCGTCCGGCGAGCGGTTCAGCACATCCACCACCAGTTCCACGCCACGGGCTTCGACCCGGTAGCGGATCACGTTGCCCAGCAGGCTGTGGCTGCGGATCAGCGCGTCGGGTTCGCCATCCTTGCGCAGCTCGATGGCTTCGGGACGAATCGCGATACGCCCGTTGATCGGCCGCTGCAGCAGCCTGCTGGCACTCTCGGCATCCAGCAGGTTGTAGTTGCCGATGAAGCCGGCGGCGAACACATCCACAGGTGCGGTGTAGAGCGTCTCGGCGTCGCCGCTCTGGACGATCTTGCCCTGGTTCATCAGGAAAATGCGGTCGGACATGGTCAGGGCTTCTTCCTGATCGTGAGTCACGAAAATCGTGGTCAGCCCCAGTTCGCGCTGGATCTGCCGGATCTGTTCGCGCAGGTGCTTGCGGATCCGCGCGTCCAGCGCCGACAGCGGCTCGTCCAGCAGCAACAGGCGCGGACGGGTCACCAGCGAGCGGGCCAGGGCCACGCGCTGGCACTGGCCCCCGGACAGTTGATGGGGATAACGGCTGGCGAAGTCGTGCAGTTCCACCAGGCGCAGGACTTCGAGCACGCGCTGGTGGCTCTCGTCGGCGTTGACCTTCTGCATGCGCAGGCCGAACGCCACGTTCTGCTCCACGGTCATGTTGGGGAACAGCGCATAGCTCTGGAACACCATGCCGATCCCGCGTTTTTGCGGGCTCAGGGGCACGATGTCGTGGCCGTCGAGGAGGATCTTGCCGGCGTCCACCGGGGTCAGGCCGGCGATGCAGCGCAGCAGGGTGGACTTGCCGCAGCCGGACGGGCCGAGCAGGGTGACGAATTCGCCCTTGTGGATTTCGCAGTTGATGTCGCTGAACACCGGGGTGCCACTGTAATTTTTCTGCAGGTGTTGGACGCTGACGAAGCTCATTGGCTTTTGTCCTTGTTCAAGATGTTGGCGGCCCAGGTCAGAACCAGCACAAAGAAGAAGTAGGAAATCACCAGCGCGCTGGTGAAGTGGCCGCTGCTGTTGCGCATGTTGTTCAGGTAGACCTGCAGGGTTTCGTAGCGGGTGCCCACCAGGATGTTGGCGAACACGAATTCGCCGAACAGGAACGAGAACGACAGCAGCAGGGCCACCATCAGGCCCTTGCGCAGGTTCGGCAGCACCACCAGGAAAGCCGCCTGCCAGGTACTGGCGCCCAGCAGCTGAGCGGCGTCCATCAGGTCGCGCAGGTTGATCGCCTGCAGGTTATTGGTGATCGCCCGGTACATGAACGGCAGAGCCACGGTGAAGTAGCAGCCGACGAGGATCCACGGTGTGCCGACCATGGCGAACGGTCCCGAACCGTAGAGTTGCAGCAGGCCCACCGAGGACACCACCGGCGGCACCGCGAACGGCAGCAGGATCAGGATGTTCATCAGCGCATCGAGCTTTGGGAAGTGGTAGTGCACCACGAACAGCAGGGGCAGGATCAGCACCACCGACAGGATCAGGGCGCCGACGCAGACCAGCAGCGACTGGCCGAAGGCGTGCAGGAAGCGCGGGTCGCTCCACAGCTGGATGTACCACTTGAAGGTAAAGCCGCTGGGCAGGATGGTCGCCGACCAGTTGCTGGCGATGGAGTAGATCAGGGTCCCGGCCAGCGGCAGCAGGAGGATGGCGAACAGCAGGTACACCACGACCCGGTGATAGAGGGCGGCGGAGCCGGGTTCAGCGCGAGACATGGTAGCTCCTCTTCAACAGCAGCTGATGGACGATGGTCACCAGGGTCATCAGCGCCACCAGGACCACGGCCAGGGCGCTGGCCATGTTCGGGTCGAGGGAGATGTCGCCGGAAACCATGGCGGCGATGCGGATCGGCAGCACGTTGAAGTTGCCGGTGGTCAGTGCATAGACCGTGGCATAGGCGCCCAGGGCGTTGGCCAGCAGGATGACGAAGGTCCCCAGTAGCGCCGGGGTCAGCACCGGCAGGCCGATGTGGCGCCAGAACTGCCAGCCACTGGCGCCAAGCAGTGCCGCGGACTCGCGCCAGTCTTCGCGCAGGGCATCGAAGGCCGGGTAGAGCAGCAGCACGCCCAGGGGGATCTGGAAGTAGGTGTAGAGGATGATCAGGCCGGTCTTGGAGTACAGGTTGAAGTCCTGAATGATCCCCGCCTGCTTGAGCATGATGGTGATGCTGCCGTTGAAGCCCAGCAGGATGATGAAGGCGAACGCCAGGGGCACGCCGGCGAAGTTGCTGGTCATGTTGGCGAAGGCGTTGACGAAGTTGCGCAGCTTCGAGTCGACCCGGCGCAGCGAGTAGCTGCCGAGAATCGCGATGACGATGCCGAACACGCTCGACCAGAAGCTGATTTCCAGGCTGTACTGGATGGCTTGCAGGTAGAACCTGGAACTGAAGATCTTGTTGAAATTGGCCAGGCCCCAGCCGAACTCTTCCGATTGCAGGCTGTTGACCAGCACCCAGAGCAGCGGGGCGATCTGGAACACGATGAAGAACAGGGCAAAGGGCAGTAGGCACAGGATCGCCAGCCATTTGCCGCGGGTGAATGCATTCACTTCAGCAACTCCCGGCATACAGGTTTGTCGTGGGGCGCGCCGAGCAATTCGCAGATGGTGCCGCACAGCTCGGTCTGATCCGGCGTGGCGACGGGGCTGAAACTGAATGCATCGCCGAGGACGAACAGCGGCACTTCCCGCTCCTCGGGCAGCAGGCCGTTGTGGGAACGGTCGTTGTTCATGCCGTGGTCGGCCGTCACCAGCACCTGGTAGCCGGCGTCGAGCCAGCCTTGCAGGTAGTCGGCGAGGATGATGTCGGCCGCGCGTGCGCTGTTGCGGTATTGCGGGCTGTCGAGGCCGTGCTTGTGCCCGGCGTCGTCGATGTTCATCGGGTGCACCAGCAGAAAGTTCGGCGCATGGCGCAGCCGCAGGTGTTCGGCGTCGGCGAACAGGTGGGAATCGGGGTAGTGGTCGTTCCAGTAGAAATGCCCATGCTGGATCGGCAGCTTCTTGTTGTCGGTATGCCGGTCCCGGGCCGGGTTGAACGGCGAGCGGTTGTACAACTCACTGATCCAGTGATAGGCCGCGGCGGCGGTGCCAAGCCCGGCGGCGCTGGCGTAGTGGAAAATGCTGCGCTGGTTGGACAGGCGCGAGACGTTGTTGTGCACGATGCCGCTGTCCAGCGGTGGCACCCCGGTCAGGATGCATTCGTAGAGCGGTCGGGACAGGGCCGGCAGTTCGCATTCCAGCTTGTACAGCGCGGCGCGTCCTGCGCCGACATAGGCCTGAAGGTGCCCCATGGCATGGCGGGCGACCTCATGGTTGAGGCCGTCGAGCACGACAAGGATGACGTTGTGTGACATGGGGGAGGACTCCGCAAGACAACCAGGTGCCTGTAGGAGCGAGCTTGCTCGCGATGGCATCTCCGCGGTTCCAGGACAGACCGCAGCGCCTGGATCGCGAGCAAGCTCGCTCCTACAGATGCAGCATTACTGCATGTTGATGATCACTTCTTCCTGCCATTTCTGTGGCAGGCCCTTGGAGGTTTTCTCCCAGGCGTCGGCGTCCTTGATCGGCGTGACTTTCTTGTACTGCTCGTTGGGCAGCAGGTTGGCCTGGACTTCAGCGGGCAGGGTCAGGTGCTCGGCGCGGATCGGACGGGCATTGCCGCGCGCCAGGTTGATCTGGCCGGCATCGCTGAAGATGTATTCACGGGTCAGCTTGGCCGCGTTCGGGTGCTTGGCGTATTTGTTGATGATGGTGGTGTAGCCGGAGATCACCGAACCGTCCGACGGGATCAGCACGATGTAGTCGTCCTTGTTGACCATCTTGTTGCGGTAGCTCAGGCCGTTGAAGTCCCAGACCACGCCGACTTCCACTTCACCCTTTTCCATGGTGGCGATGGTTGGGTTGGCCAGGGACAGGCGCCCCTGCTTGGCGATCTCGGCGAACATCAGCAGCGCCGGCTGGATGTTCTTTTCATCGCCGCCCTTGGCGATGGCCGCGGCCAGCACGCCGTTGGCGGCCTGGGCGGCGGTGCTCACGTCGCCGATGGAGACCTTGTATTTGCCTTTCTCCAGGTCGGCCCAGCTTTTGGGGGCTTCGGAGCCGTGCAGCAGCTTCTTGTTGATGATGAAAGCAATGGTGCCGGTGTAGGCCAGCGCCCAGTTACCGTCCTTGTCCTTGGCCCAGTCCGGGACCTGGTCCCAGGTGCTTGGCTTGTAAGGCTGGACCACGCCCTGCTTGACCGCGATCGGGCCGAAGGCCGCGCCGACGTCGCCGATGTCGGCGCTGGCGTTGTCTTTCTCGGCGGCGAACTTGGCGATCTCCTGGGCCGAGCTCATGTCGGTGTCGATGTGCTTGAGGCCGTAGTGCTTGGCCAGGTCTTCCCAGGTCCCTTTCCAGTTGGCCCAGTCGTCGGGCATGCCGACGCTGTTGACGGCGCCTTCGGCTTTCGCCGCGGCTTCCAGGGTCTTCAAGTCGGTATCGGCGGCCATGGCGGCGGTGCACAGGGCAATGGTCGAGCCTAACAGTGATGCCAGGAAAAGCTGTTTCATCCGAAGCTCCTTTGGGCGTGTTCAACGCTGGGTTTGTCTAACGTTGTTGGTCTAGGTCAGCAATACCTGAGCCAATTTAAGCCGGCTGGATGACACTTTGATGTCGGTATCAGTCCTGCAAGGCGTTTGCGAGTGTCAGGCACGGGTCTGCGAGATAAGCGTAGCCCAGGGCTAAACAGCTGATATGAAAGGACTTGGCCAGCCAATTGCAGGTGTCTGGCACAGCGATTTGGCGGCGTTGTCATCTGTCAGTCATATGCAGTGCCTAGGCTCTCGGTGAAGGCTGAGTGCCTTTTTCCCAGGCACGTTTTGCCCTGAAACAGTGCTGGTCTAGTCCAGATAGGTAACGTTGATGCGCGAAGAGGCAGTCAAGGCGGTGACAGCCATTGGGCAGGTCCTGCAGGAACAGATCGATCACGGGTTGTTGGCACCCGGTAGCAAGCTGCCGGCCGAGCGCAAGCTCAGCGAGTTGTTCGGCACTACGCGGATTACCGTGCGCGAAGCTTTGTTGCAGTTGGAGGCCCAGGGCCAGATCTACCGCGAGGAGCGGCGCGGCTGGTTCGTCTCGCCGCCACGGCTGGCCTACAACCTGATGCAGCGCAGCCATTTTCACGCGATGGTCAGCGCCCAGGGGCGCGTGCCGTCGACCGAGATGATTTCGGCGCGCCTGCAACCGGCTTCAGCGGCGGTCTGTGCCTGGCTGCAACTGCCGGCGCTGTCCAGCGTGATCCAGATCCGTCGGGTACGGCGCATCGACGAGCGTCTGGTGCTGTATGTCGAGCACTACCTCAATCCGCAGTACTTCCCGGGCATTCTCGATTTCGACCTGAACCAGTCGATCACCGAGCTGTATGCCCGGCACTACGACCTGCATTACGGCCGGGTGCGCTTCGAGATCGTGCCGACCTCCTTGCCGGTGGAGGCGGCCGCGGCGTTGAAGGTTTCGGCCGGCAGTCCCGGGCTGCGGATCGCCCGGGTCAATTACGACCAGCACCAGCGCCTGATCGACTGCGACCTGGAGTTCTGGCGCCACGACGCGATCCATGTCGGTGTCGATGTGGCCTGAGCCCGCTCCCGGTGCGGGAGCGAGCTTGTTCGTGATGACGCCCGGGGCCAGTCCTTAAGGTTTGGCCCCGGCAAACAGATAATCGGTGGTCAATGACGCCAGGGTACGCACGCCCACCAGCAGCGCCGATTCATCGACAAAGAACCCCGGGTTGTGGTTCGGCGCGGCCTTGGCCATGTCCTGGTCCCGCGGTGTCACGCCGAGAAACACGAACAGCCCCGGCGCCTCCTTGGCATAGAAGGAAAAATCTTCCGCGCCCCCCACCAGCGGGCCTTGCACCACGTCGTCCCTGGCCGCCCAGCGCAGGCTCGGCAGCATCTTTTCGGTCAGGGCCGGGTCGTTGATGGTCGGGTCGTACTTCTCGATGATGCTCACCTCGGCCTTGGCGCCGCCGCTTTCGGCGATCTTTTCCACGGTCTGGCGCACATCGCTGTGCAGCTTCTGGCGAATGCCGTAGTCGTACGAGCGGATGGTGCCGCTCATGTCCAGCGACTCGGGAATGATGTTGTAGCGCGTGCCACCGTTGATGGTGCCGATGCTGACCACCGAGGGAAACGACGAGATGTCGGTGCGGCGGCTGACCACGGTCTGCAGCCCGACTATGGCCTGGGCACCGACCGTGATCGGATCGATGCCGTCCCAGGGGCGGCCGGCGTGGGTCTGCTTGCCGAGAATCCTGATGCGCAGGTCGTCGGAGCTGGCCAGGGTCGGGCCTGGGCGGTAGGCGATGCGTCCGGCCGGAATCCCGGCCCAGACATGTAGGCCGAACACTGCGTCCGGCTTGGGCGATTTCATCACGCCTTCCTGCACCATCATCTTCGCGCCCCAGGTGTTCTTGCCGTCGGGGATGAAATCGCTCGGGCCTTCTTCGGCGGGCTGGAAATAGAACACCACGGTGCCGGGCAGGCGCTCGCGCATGTCGCTGAGGATTTTCGCCGTGCTCAGCAGGATGGCGGTGTGGGCGTCGTGGCCGCAGGCGTGCATGACGTCCACTTCCTTATCCAGGTAGCGCCCCTTGGCCTTGGAGGCGAACGGCAGGTCCGCGACTTCCTTGACCGGCAGTGCGTCCATATCGGCGCGCAAGGCCACGGTGGGGCCGGGCAGGGCGCCCTTGAGCACCGCCACCACACCGGTGCGGGCGACGCCGGTCTTGACCTCCAGGCCCAGGGCGCGCAATTGCGTGGCTACCAGCTGTGCGGTGCGCTGTTCGGTGTTGCCGAGTTCCGGGTGGGCGTGGATATCGCGACGGGTTTCCAGCAGCATTGGCTCCAGGGCCTTGGCCTGTTCGGCGATGTGCTGGCGGGCCTGTTCCATGGGGCTGTCGTCGACAGCGTTGGCGGCCTGGCCGGACAAGGCCAGGACGCCGATCAGGCAGGCTTGGGCGATAGCGGATAGCTGCATGGGGGACTCTCTCCATGATTAGTGTTGGGCTGCTCAGGTGCCAGAACCTGTGACCGCCCCAACCCTGGAGAGTGCGGCCGCGCCCTTGCCGAGACGCGGCCGGACGCCTTACTCCTCTTGCTGGGGCCCGCCGCCGGCGGTGATCACCTGCACGCTCATGCGTGGCGTGGCCAGGTCCATTCCGGCTTCGTCGAGGTGGCGCTTGAGGGACAGGTTGAAGGCTCGCGACACTTCCCATTGCTTGATCGGCGCGGTCTTGAAGCGGGCGCGCAGAATCGCGTTGCCGGACTCGAAGCTTTCCACCCCCTGGAACTCCAGCGGCGACCAGATATTGCGCCGTTGCAGCGGGTCGGTGCGCATCTTCTGGCCGACATCGCGCATCAGTTTGATGGCTTCGTCTATGTCCATGTTGTACGGAATGGCCACCCGGAAGATCGCGTAGCCGAACTCCCGGGAGTAGTTCTTGATGCTCTTGATTTCGCTGAACGGGATGGTGTGCACGATGCCGTCGATATCGCGCAGGCGCACGGTGCGAATGGTCAAGCCTTCGACGGTACCCAGGTGGCCGCCGACGTCCACGTAGTCGTCGATGGCCAGGGAGTCCTCGATGATGATGAACAGGCCGGTGATCAGGTCGGCCACCAGCGATTGGGCGCCAAAACCGATGGCCAGGCCGATCACACCGGCACCGGCCAGCAGCGGCGTGACGTTCATGCCCATGTTCGCCAGGGCGACGATCAGGGCAATGATGAAGATCGCCACGAACAGCACGTTGCGGATCAGCGGCATCATGGTCTGCGCCCGGGCATTGGCCAGGCCTTTGCGCGAGCGGGTCAGGGCGTGGTGCACCGCGGTGTCGCTGAGGATCCAGATCAGCCAGGCGAACAGCAGGGTACCGCCGAGGCTGAACAGCTTGACGCTAATTTCGTGGCCGTCGCCTTCGGTGAAGCGGATCAGCGACATGCCCCAGACCCGCAGGCCGAGTTCGATGAACACTAGCCACACCAGCAGGTGGGCGAGGGTGTAGAAGAAGCCTTTGAGGCGCTCGGAATACAGGGCGTGGCGCTTGTGCCCGCGCTGGGGCTTGAGGGAATGGCGGCGCACTAGGCCGTTGATCACCATGCACAGCACCAGCAGCACGGTGCAGATCAGCGACTGGCGCAGGGCCGTGCTGGTGTCGCCGGCGGAAATGAAGGTGGCGAACAGGGAAATGGCCACCAGCACCAGCGCTGGCAGGTACCAGAAGGTGCCGATGATCTCGATGGTGTCGCTCAGGGCGCGGCGGGTCAGGCGGCGGGACAGCGGCTGGTTGCGGATCAGGTGAGCGATCGGCCGGCGGAAACGCAGGATGAACACCCCGGTGGACAAGGCCGCCATCACATTGGCGAAGGTGGCCGCGGTGTGCGCCAGGTGGCTGCCCAGGCTGGCGATCAACCGTGGGTCGTTCAAGGCCTCGCCGAAGGCGGCGAAACTGCCGATCAGCCACAACGGCCGGAAAGCCTGGCGACGCAGGATGTACAGCGCGCGGTGACGGTTCGGACCGTCCAGCACGGAAAAGGCGATCACGCAGATCGCCGAGAAGCAGGTGCCGACCACCAGCGCATAAGCCAGGACCATGGCCAGGTCCTTGCCCAGGGACGAGGGCAGTTTGTAGGTCATGTACACGGTCATGATCAACGCGATCAGCCAGGGCCCCAGTTTGCGCAGGGCGAAGCGCAGCAGGTCCCAGGTCTTGGGGTGTTGCGGCAGTTCTTCGGTGAGGCCGAAACGCTCGCGCAGGCGGTGGCTGAGCCAGATCAGCGCCGCGGCGAGAAGGCTCCAGACCATCAGGATCAGGGCGAAGGCGAAGATGATCGGCAGCCATTCGCTGGCCGGCAGCATCAGGGCCGCCAGTTCATCCTGGGCCTGATCGAATTCGTTCGACCAGCGAGTGATCGGGCTGTCGGCGCCGGAGAACTGTTTTTCGAAGCTGGACAGGGTGCCGCCGATCAGGCCGAGCACGCCTTCTTCGGCGGGCGTCTGGGCCTTCTTCGTGGCGTCGCGGAGTTTTTTCAGGTCGGTCAGCAACTGGGTGCGTTGCTGGTCGTTTTCCAGGGACTTGATCACTTCATCCAGCGACTGCCCCAGGGGCTGCTCGGCTTGTGGCTGGGTTTTGCCGCTGTTGAGCAGGCCCGGCAAGCCCACTGCCTGGGCCGATGACAGCGGCAACAGTGTCAGGAGACAGAGAAACAGGCAGTAGGGCAGAACGGAAAGACGATCAAACACTGGGCGGTCAACCTCAGAAAAAGCGGATCGACCGAGTGTACGAGGCAGCCAATACCAATGCGAGCCTGGACGGCGGATTTATTCGGCGAGTTTGGCGAGGATCTTGTAGATCACGGTGCCGAGGATCAGCAGCATACCGGCCCACATGCTGAAGATGCCGGCGTTCTTGTCGCGGAAGTTGTAGCCGATGGCCAACAGGATCATTCCCGAGAGAATGGGAATGAGCATGGCGTGGAACGAAGACATCGAGATCATGGCGACAGCCTTGTCGGAGGAGATAGTCCTAAGTCTAGGTGGCTTTGGCGAGGTTCGGGTTGATGTGCATCAGAAATGCTGCGGCACCCTGTAGCCGCTGCCGCTGGCTGCGATCACCTGTAAAAACAGGCGCAGGATCTTGAGATCGCTGAAGCCCTTCGGGCTTGTCGCAGCCTGCGGCAGAGGCTACATGGGGCTTACGGCAGATCGCGGCTGGCGTAGAACGCGCTCAAGACCTTCACCAGGTGGGCCAGGTCGTGGCTGCCGCACAGTTCGCGGATCGAGTGCATGGCGAAAGTCGGCAGGCCGATATCCACGGTGCGCACGCCCAGGTGGCTGGCGGTGATCGGGCCGATGGTCGAGCCACAACCCATGTCGCTGCGCACCACGAAGCTTTGCACCGGCACTTCCTCGGCCATGCACAGGTGGCGGAAGAAACCGGCGGTTTCGCTGTTGGTGGCGTAGCGCTGGTTGCTGTTGACCTTGATCACCGGGCCGGCGTTGAGTTTCGGGCCGTGGTTGGCATCGTGCTTGTCGGCGTAGTTGGGGTGCACGCCGTGGGCGTTGTCGGCCGAGACCAGCAGCGACTTCTGGATGGTACGCACGAATTCGTCGCCTTCGGGCAGCAGGCGGCGCAGGGTCTGCTCGAGCATCGGGCCGTCGGCGCCACAGGCCGAGCAGGAGCCGACTTCTTCGTGGTCGTTGCAGACCAGCACGCAGGTTTCCTCGGTGTCGGCGTTGAGCAAGGCTTGCAGGCCGGCGTAGCAGGACAGCAGGTTGTCCAGGCGCGCGCCGGCGATGAAGTCGCCGTGCAGGCCGATCACCGCCGCGCTTTGGGTGTCGTAGAAGCTCAGCTCGTAATCGAGCACCACATCGGCGTTCAGGCCGTGTTCGCGGGCCAGCTGGTCGGTCAGCACCGCGCGGAAGTCGACCCGCTCGTCGCCGGCGAATTGCGCGAGGATCGGCGGCAACTCGGTCTGGGCATTGATGGCCCAGCCCTGGTTGGCTTCGCGATTGAGGTGAATCGCCAGGTTGGGGATGATCGCGATGGGCGCCTTGAAGTCGATCAGTTGGCTTTCAACCCTGCCGTCGCGGCGGAAGGTGACGCGGCCGGCCAACGACAGGTCGCGGTCGAACCAGGGCGCCAGCAGGGCGCCGCCATAGACTTCCACGCCCAGTTGCCAGAAGCCCTGGCGTTGCAGCTCCGGTTGCGGCTTGACCCTCAGGCACGGGCTGTCGGTGTGCGCGCCGACCATGCGGATCCCGCCTTGCAGAGGCGAATGCCGCCCCAGCTTGACGGCCACGATGGAGGAGTCATTGCGGGTGACGTAGTAGCGACCGTTGGCTTCGGTGGTCCACGGCTCGCGCTCGTCGAGACGCTGGTAGCCCGCGGCCTCCAGGCGTTGTACGAGGCTGGCGGTTGCATGGAAAGGGGTAGGGGAGGCCTTGAGGAAGTCGATCAGGCCCTGGTTCAACTCTTCGCGCATAAGTAACTCCAGACAGCAGTGGCGCGAGTTTACCGTATCGGCTCGCGGCATTGCAGGCGCAATGCCGTTGAGGGAGACAACATTCATCGCGGCAGGGAAAACGGCTCAACCAGTGATCAGGTTGCCTTTGAGGAACACTTCGCGGCGTTGCTTGCGACCCACATATTCATGCTTGCTGGCCTGGTAAACCTCATTGAATTTCTCTGCGCAAATGCCTGGCAGTTGATCGAGGTACTCCTCCACCAGCGCGTCGTACTGCGCTTCGGTGATCAGTTTGTAGACTTCGCGGCGATAGAAGAACCCCAACTGAAAACCCAGGGTTTCGCTGGCATGGGGCGTGATGGTCGCGAAGCAGTTCTCGAAGTCGATGGCCTTGAGCGGAGCCTGGGGGCTGATCATGATGTTGCCGGCCCAGAAATCCATGTGGGTGATGTTCTTTTGCGCGAGGGAGTGCAGCAGGCCGAATGCATCGCGGATAAAAGGCTCGATCTTGTCCGGGTTGTTGCGCAACCACTGTACGCCGTCGACGTAATCATCCAGCAGGCGGGTAATGATGAAGTATTCCTGTACCAGCCCCAAGCGATCCCGGGTGTAGCCGAATCCTTCAAGGTCGGACATCTGTACGCCGCGTCGCTGGGCTTCGACGGTGTTGATCAGTTCTTCCAGCGGCCAGTCGAAGCGGCCGTTGCGCTGGGGCTTGCCCAGGGTGACGCGAACTTTCGCCTTGAGCGTATCCAGGGGTTGCACCTTGGCGAACAGCGGTGTCTCGCCGGTCGCCAAGGGGGTGCTGGCGCGGGTCTGTTTGTGGGCGTGACGTTGGCGGATGAGTTGCTCGAGGGCTGTGCAGGCGTCTGCCGAAGGTTTTTCGCGAAGGTGCAGGGTGGTATTCAGAAAGCAGAAGGTGAAAGGGTAATCGCGTTGAAATGGCTGACTGCTGAGCACGAGGGCTTCCTGCCTTAATGTCGAATAGCCACTATTTTAATATTATTTTCACAAATTCATAACAAATTGTTCAGATTAATCTTCATTTCTGATCAGATTTTTCCTGCTTGCCCCTCAATCGAGGGGCGTCCCGCTACGGTGGCCGCTCTCGATCAGAACGGTGCCGGGCACTCGAAGCGCAGGCGTTCGCCACTCTGCGGATGGGTGAAGCTGAGCATGCTGGCGTGCAGGCACAGGCGTGGCCAGGCGGCCAGCGCTTGCGGATGCGCGTACAGGCCGTCGCCCAGCAGCGGGTGGCCGATGGACAGCATATGCACCCGCAACTGGTGCGAGCGCCCGGTGATCGGGGTCAGCTCGACGCGGCACCAGTCGCCGCAGCGTTCCAGCACTCGCCAGAAGGTCAGGGCGTTTTTGCCGAATTCGTGGTCCACCACGTGCCGCGGTTTGGTCGGCGGGTCGTAGCGCAGTGGCAGGTCGATGCTGCCGCTGTCCAGTTCCGGCTGGCCCCAGCACAGGGCGGTGTAGGCTTTTTCGGTCTCGCGGTCGTGAAATTGCCGGGACAGTTCGCGATGGGTATCGGGGTCGCGGGCCAGCAGGATGATGCCGGAGGTTTCCCAGTCCAGGCGATGGACGATGCGGGCTTCCGGGTAGCCGTTTTCCTGCAGGCGGGTGATCAGGCAATCCTTGTTGTCATCGGCCCGGCCGGGCACGGAGAGCAGCAGGGTGGGCTTGTCCACCACCAGGACGGCGGCGTCCTGATGAATGATGCGGATATTCGACAGCGGCATTAAAACAGCCTCGTAACAAACGCCAACGGCGGCTCGATCGACCCGGCTTCTACAGGAGCACCTGTGCTCCTGTAGAAAAACCGAGGGACCGAGCCGCCGTGGCTCCAGCCGAATCGATCAGCGATCAGGCAGGGTGATATTGAGTTCCAGGATCGAGCAGCTGCCCTGGTTTTCCAGGGCGACATGCACGTCATCGGACCCGATATTGACGTACTTGCGGATGACTTCCACCAGTTCCTTCTGCAAGGCAGGCAAGTAATCAGGGGTAGTGCGCTGGCCGCGTTCATGCGCCACGATGATCTGTAGACGCTCTTTCGCTACCGACGCGGTGCTTACTTTTTTGCTGGCACGAAAGAAGTCAAAAAGATTCATTACCTACCTCCAAACAGGCGCTCGAAGAATCCCTTCTTCTCAACATCAAGGAACCGGTGTTCCACGGTTTTACCCAGCAGACGGTCGACAGCATCGCTGTACGCCTGGCCGGCGTCGCTCTGGTCATCGAGAATCACCGGAACGCCTTGGTTGGAAGCCTTGAGTACTGCCTGGGATTCTGGAATCACGCCCAGCAGCGTTACTGCGAGAATCTCTTTGACGTCTTCGACGCCAAGCATTTCGCCGTTGCTGACACGCGAAGGGTTGTAGCGGGTCAGCAGCAGGTGTTCCTTGATCGGGTCTTCGCCGTTCTCCGCGCGCTTGGACTTGCTGGCCAGCAGGCCCAGCATGCGGTCGGAGTCACGTACCGAGGAAACTTCCGGGTTGGTCACGACAATCGCTTCGTCGGCGAAGTACATGGCCAGGTGAGCACCTTTCTCGATACCGGCCGGGGAGTCGCAGACCACGAATTCGAAGGTTTCCTTGAGCTCCATCAGCACTTTTTCCACGCCTTCCTGGGTCAGCGCATCTTTATCGCGGGTCTGACTGGCGGCCAGTACGTAGAGGTTTTCCAGGCGCTTGTCTTTGATCAGGGCTTGCTGCAGGTTGGCTTCGCCGTTGACCACGTTGACGAAGTCATACACCACGCGACGTTCGCAACCCATGATCAGGTCGAGGTTACGCAAGCCGACGTCGAAGTCGACGATGACAGTTTTGTGGCCGCGCAGAGCGAGGCCGGTACCGATAGCGGCGCTGGTGGTGGTCTTACCCACACCACCCTTGCCGGATGTAACCACGAGAATCTTGGCCAAGGTGTTTCACCCCTAAGGAAAAAGGACTTTTAGCCCCTGAAAAACATCTCTTGAAAACTACTGCAGTCGGACAGCCTTGGCTGGAGGTCGGTTAACACCTGCTCCTACTTCGTTTGAGCCGTATTCGCTACGTTTTAGAGATGCTTGGAAAATGCGGCAGTATCCGTTAAAGACGTGTGATGTTCAACACGTCACCCGACAGGCTGACCTGGACCCCGGCACCCCACAACGGATCGCGCCGCAGGTCCTCGGAAACCTTGTACTGGCCGGCGATGGACACCAGTTCAGCGCTCAATTGCTGACAGAAAATCCGTGCCTTGGTATCTCCCTTGACCCCGGCCAGCGCTCGACCGCGCATCGGGCCGTATACATGGATGTTGCCATCGGCCAGAAGTTCCGCACCCGGACTGACCGAGGAGGTCACGACCAGATCGCCACCCTGGGCATAGATCTGCTGCCCGCCGCGTACTGGCGAAGTGATGATTCGGGTGGGCTTGACGGTCGGCTCAGGCGGCTTTTCAGGCTTTTTCCGGGCTTCGTTTTCCTGCGGTTCCAGCGGTCGTTCCCGGGCGCCGGAAGGCGGCAGCACGGGCAGGTCGACGGCGATCGCCGCGGCGATGTCTTCGATGCGGCTGGCGCGGATCGCCAGGGTGCGCAGACCATGGTGACGGCAGACGCGCATCAGGCCGGGCAGATCGACGGCGCCTTCGCTGGCCGGCAGTTTGTCCAGCGCCAGCACCAGCGGGGCGTTGCTGAAGAAATTCGGGGCTTGCGCGACCTTCGCCGCCAGTTGGCGATCGAGGCCCTCGAGGTCGTTGCGGGCCAGTTCCAGCACGGTGATGGCCAGCATGCTGCCCTTCAACTGGAACACAGGATCCAGGTCTTGCGATTCGGTTTGGCTCATGGTCGGCATAAAGCGGCTTGTCACTAAAAGTGCCGAGACTTATAACGAGAACGCCCGCGGGCCGCAAGCCGGGTCGAACCGATGTAGAATGCGCGACCTTGTTGTCTGTCCGGAATCTGTAATGGATCGCCCGCGTTTTCGAGCTGCATTTCTTTATCCCCGTTTTTGGCCGCTGTGGCTGGGCCTGGGTCTGCTATGGCTGGTGGTTCAACTGCCTTATCCGTTGCTGCTGTGGATCGGTCGTGCCCTGGGCGCGCTGATGTACCGGGTGGCCGGTGAGCGTCGGCGGATCGCCAAGCGCAACCTGGAACTGTGTTTCCCCGAAAAGTCCGCCGCCGAGCGCAAGCGCCTGCTCAAGGAAAACTTCGCCTCCACCGGCATCGCCTTTTTCGAAATGGCCATGAGCTGGTGGTGGTCCAAGCCGCGCCTGGCGCGCCTGGCCCATGTCGAAGGCCTGGAGCATCTCAAGCAGGCGCAGCTGGAAGGCAAGGGCGTGATCCTCATGGCCCTGCACTTCACCACCCTGGAGATCGGCGCCGCCTTGCTGGGCCAGCAGCACACCATCGACGGCATGTACCGCGAGCACAAGAACCCGCTGTTCGATTTCATCCAGCGTCGTGGCCGCGAGCGGCACAATCTGGATTCCCTGGCGGTGGAGCGTGAAGACGTGCGCGGCATGCTCAAGCTGCTGCGCGCCGGGCGGGCCATCTGGTACGCACCGGACCAGGATTACGGCGCCAAGCAGAGCGTGTTCGTGCCGCTGTTCGGCATCCAGGCGGCGACGGTCACCGCCACCAGCAAGTTCGCCCGGCTGGGCAAGGCCCTGGTGGTGCCTTTCACTCAGCAGCGGCTGGCCGATGGCAGTGGTTATCGGCTGGTGATTCACCCGCCGTTGCAGGATTTCCCGGGTGAGACCGAAGAGGCCGATTGCCTGCGCATCAACCAGTGGATCGAAGGTGTGCTGCGCGAGTGTCCGGAGCAGTATCTGTGGGCGCACCGGCGCTTCAAGAGCCGTCCGCCAGGCGAGCCGAAGCTGTATAAGAAGCGCGGTTGAATTTATCGCGCTAGATTGAAAGCCCTTTATCAGCGCCATGGAGTGTAGCGATGAGCCCAGCGGAACCGGTCACAGGATTGATTCTTTCCGGCGGCGGGGCTCGTGCGGCATATCAGGTGGGGGTGCTGGCGGCGATTGCCGAATTGCTGCCGGCGGGGGCGAGCAATCCCTTCCCGGTGATAGTCGGGACCTCGGCCGGGGCGATCAATGCGGTCAGCCTGGCCAGCGGCGCGCTGGATTTCACTGCGGCCATCGAGCGTCTCACGGCGTTCTGGCAGGGCTTTCGCAGCCATCAGGTGATTCGCAGCGACTGGCCCGGGGTGATCCGCCAGGCCACCCGGTTCGTTGGCCACAGCCTGCTCGGCCTGGGCGCGCAAGTGCCGGTGGCGTTGCTCAACAGCTCGCCGCTGCGGCAGTTGTTGAACGATAAATTGCAGCTGTCCGGTATTCGTCATGCCATTGCGCAAAAGCATCTGCAGGCGGTGGCGGTCACGGCCTTCGGTTATGAATCGGGCCAGGCGGTGACCTTCTATCAGGGCGGCGGCACCATCGAGGCCTGGTTGCGCCATCGGCGTATCGGCCTGCCCACCGAACTCACGGTCGAACACTTGCTGGCCAGCTCGGCGATTCCACTGCTGTTCGCGCCGGTGAAAATCGACCAGGAGTTTTTCGGCGACGGCGCGGTGCGGCAATCGGCGCCCATCAGTCCGGCCTTGCACCTGGGGGCCAGCCGGGTGCTGGTGGTCGGGGTCAGCGGCAACCCCCGCGGCATCGATCCGCAGGCGCCCCAGCAACGCAGCTACACCGGGCAGCAGCCGACGCTGGCGCAGATCGGTGGCCACATGCTCAACAGTACGTTCATTGACAGCCTGGAGAGCGACATCGAGCTCTTGCAGCGACTCAACCAGTTCAGTCATCTGCTGCCGTCGGGCACGCCCGTCCGTACCCTGGGCGTGGCGCCGGTGGAGGTGCTGGTGATCGCCCCCAGCCAGCCGATCGACGAGATCGCCGCGCGTCACCGGCATGAGCTGCCGGCGGCATTGCGCCTGTTCCTGCGCGGGCCGGGGGCGACCAAGACCAGCGGTGCCGGGGTCTTGAGTTACCTGCTGTTCGAGGCGGGGTATTGCAGCGAATTGATCGAGCTGGGGCGCAGCGATGCCTTGGCCAAGCGCGACGAGCTGCGGCGGTTCCTGGGGTTGGCGGCAGAGGTCGCGACGGCCTGAAAGAACATCGCGAGCAGGCTCGCCTACAGGGAATTCATTATCTTTGTAGGAGCGAGCTTGCTCGCGATAGCGTTTCTAAGGGCAATGCTCAGGCCGTCAGTTTGTCATCGCGAAAATCCCGCAATGCCTGCTCGATCTCTTCCCGGCTGTTCATCACGAATGGGCCGTACTGCACGATCGGCTCGCCCAGCGGCTTGCCGGCAATCAACAGCACGCGGGCGCCGGCGGCACTGCTCAACTGAATCTCGCCCTGGTCGGACAGGCGCACCAGCTTGCTGCTGGCGACCGGTTGCGGATGCCCGGGCAGGTCGATCTGACCTTCATAGACGTACAGCAGGGCCCGATGCCCTGCAGGCAGCCGCGGGCTGATGCTGGCGCCCGCAGGCAGGCGCAGGTCGAAGTAGTGGGGCTCGGTGTCCGGCCGTTCGACGGCGCCGGTCTGCTGCGCTTGGCCGTCATCGAAGCGGCCGGCGATCGCCACCACTTCCACGCCATTGGCGGTGGTCAGGCGGGGGATGTCCTGGGGTTGAATGTCCCGGTAGCTGGCCTTGTCCAGCTTGTGCTTGCCCGGCAGGTTCAGCCAGAGCTGGAAGCCGCGCATCACGCCTTCTTCCTGTTCCGGCATCTCGCTGTGGATGATGCCCTTGGCGGCGGTCATCCATTGCACGCCACCGCCTTCCAGCAGGCCGACGTTGCCCAGGTGATCCTCGTGGCGCATGCGGCCTTCGAGCATGTAGGTGACGGTTTCGAAGCCGCGATGGGGATGGGGCGGGAAGCCTGCGATGTAGTCGTCGGGGTTTTCCGAGCCGAATTCATCGAGCATCAGGAACGGGTCGAAGCGCTCGACACCCTGGCTACCGAAGACCCGGGTCAGTCTGACGCCGGCGCCGTCCGAAGCGGGCTGGCCGGTATGGACGCTGAGTACTGTGCGAAATTGAGTCATCGATGCAACTCCTGATCAGGTTGGGATGAGCGACATGCTATGCCAGCTCAACTGATCGATGGTTGCGAATATCGGCGCGTTACTATCGATTTATTCGATGTAATCCGTTCCCGCGACCCGCACGGGAACGGCGCTCACTGCATCAGAAGTGGTACTTGAGCAGCAGGCTGGCGGTGTTCTGGTCGGTGTCGAAGTATGGGGTGTCCTTGACCCCGTACTTGTTCTTCCAGTAGTCGTACTCGATACCCACATACAGCTGTTTGTCGCCCAGTTTCAGCGCCTTGCCCAGGTCGTACTTGATCTGCGGGTTGATGTGCAGGTTGGCGTGATACTCGCCTTTGGAGTTTTTGTCGTTGTCCACCACCCAGTCGATGAAACCGTCGATCAGGATGTCCGAACGGCCTACCGGAATGGTGTAGGACCAGACCGGAGTGATCTGCCAGACATTGTCGCCGGCACGGCTGCCTTCGGTCTGGCGGTTGTAGAAGTTCAACTGGAAGTAATCGAACCCGGGGATTGCCAGGTCGAAGCCCGGACCGATCAGGTAGGACTCGTTATCGCCTTCGCCGAACTCGTAAGTCATGGCCAGCAATACATCCTTGATCGGGCCGAACTCCAACTTCTGATCGAAGATCTTGCCGAACGAAAGACGCGGGCTGAACTCGCCGTAATAAGTGTTCGGGCCGACGTTGCCGTCCTTTTTACCGTTGTAGAAGATCTTGTCGATAAACAGGAAGTTGTCGCCGTACTTCCAGGCATCGGCATGTTCGAAAGTCACGGTTTGCTGGATCTGCGGGTTGATCGTGAAGTCTTTGCCGTAGAGGTAGGTCAGGCTGTTGTTCTGCCATTGCAGCAGGTCGCCGGCGGTGGCCTGGGCCCCTGCCAGCAAGGATCCGGCAAGCATCAGGCCTTTACAGATGCGGTTCATTCGGTTGCTCCCAAAAAGTAAGTGGTTCCACGTTTTTCTTTAAAAGCCGGTGCTCTGGTGTGGCACCTTTTAGTGGCTGAAAAATCATCCGATCGGTCAGCTTTGTTGCTGATAGCAAGAGCTGAGCCAAGGCGAAAAAAAAGCGCAAAAACTCCCGCGCGCCTGTACGAATACAGTCGATCGAGAGTGAATTCGGTTTTAACTCGGTACGCCTTGGTACTTTCCGGAGGCCGGGATAAGTTGGCTTTCCGGTCAGGTTTTAAATCCGGGCTTTTTTTTTCACCGGATTCAGGCGGCCGCGGAGAATACTGACTCCCACGGCCTTGCTCAAGTGCTCTGCAATAGCGCACTTGAAACAACTTTGGGGCACGTTTGCCGGTCATTCTAGAAATGCACCTTCACCAGCAGGCTGGCGGTGTTCTGATTGGTGTCCAGGTTGGTGCTGTTCTGAATGCCGTATTTGTCTTTCCAGTAGCTGTATTCGAGACCGACATACAGCTGCTTTTCGCCCAGGCGCAGGGCCTTGCCCAGGTCGTATTTGATCTGCGGATTGATATGCAGGTTAGCGTGGTAGGTACCGCGGTCGTTCCGGTCGTTGTCCACCACCCAGTCCAGATAGCCGTCGACCAACAGGTTCGAACGGCCCAGCGGGATGCTGTAGGACCAGGAGGGGGTGATCTGCCAGACACCGTCGCCGGGGCGCGGGCCTTCGGTCTGGCGGCGATAGAAGTTCAGGGTGAAATAGTTGAAGCCCGCAACGGCCAGATCGAAACCGGGGCCGATCAGATAGGCCTCGCTGTCGCCTTCGCCATATTCGTAGGTCATGGCCAGCAACACATCCTTGACCGGGCCGAAGGCGAATGAGCGGTCGAGGATCTTGCCGAACGACAGCCTGGGGCTGAACTCGCCGTAAAAGGCGTGGGGACCTTTGTTACGGTCTTCCTCGCCGTTGTAGAAAATCTTGTCGACGAACAGGAAGGTGTCGCCGTATTTCCAACGGTCGGCGTGCTCGAAGGTCACCGTCTGCTGGATCGACGGGTTGATCGCGAAGTTCTTGCCGTACAGGTAGGTCAGGCTGTTGGTCTGCCACAGCAGCAGGTCGCCGGCCATGACCTGGGTCGTGGCCAGCAGTGCGCCGCCGAGCAGCAGGCGTGCGTGTGCATGTCTCATCGTGTTGCTCCCTGTTTGTTTTTATTGTCAAGGCGCAGGCAGCCGCCGACTGCGACCGGGCGCGGTGCCGGGTCTGCCTGTCGTGCGTGTATTTCGGGTATCGACGGTCAAGCAGGGGCGGCTGTCGGGCCGCCCCGTCCAGGCTTCAATGCTGGTGGGCGTGTCGGGCGTTGCTGGCGGCCCGTTCGGTGCCGCCCAGAATGTTGAACAGCAGGTTCAGGGCCAGCGCACTGAGGGTGGCCATGGCGATTCCGCTGTGGGTGATCGGGCTCATCCACAGGGGCAGGTGGGCGAAGAATTCCGGACGGACCACCGGAATCAGGCCCATGCCGATGCTCACCGCCACCAGCAGTTGATTGCGCCGGTCGGCGATATCGGTTTCCTGGAGGATCTTGATCCCGGTCGCCGCCACCATGCCGAACATGGCGATAGCCGCGCCACCCAGGACCGCCGGGGGAATCGAGGCCACCAGGAAAGCCGCCTTGGGCAGCAGGCTGAGTACGATCAGCAGGCCGCCGGCGACTATGGTCACCGAGCGGCAGCGCACGCCGGTCATCTGCACCAGGCCGATGTTCTGGGCGAACGAAGAGTGGGTGAAGGTGTTGAGGAAACCGGCGAAAAACGAGGCGCCGGCATCACACAGCAGGCCACGGCGGAGCATGCGCGGGGTGACTTCCTGGCCGGTGATTTTCCCCAGGGCGAGGAACATCCCGGTGGACTCGACGAAGATGATCACCACCACCAGGCACATCGAAAGAATCGGCGCCAGATGGAACTGCGGCATGCCGAAATGCAGCGGAGTGACCACCTGCACCCAGGGCGCCTGGGCCATGCCGCTGAGGTCGACCATGCCGATCAGGCCGCAGAGTACGTAGCCCAGGCCCATGCCGATCAGCACGGAAATGTTCACCCAGAAACCGCGCATGAACCGATGTACCAGCAGGATTGTGCCCAGCACCAGCGCGGCGATGGTCAGGTAGATGGGGGAACCGAATTCGGCATTGTGGCTACCGCCGCCCGCCCAGTTCACCGCGACCGGGAACAGCGACAGACCGATGGAGGTGATGACGGTGCCGGTGACCAGGGGCGGAAAGAAGCGCACCACCTTGGACATGAAGGGCGCGATGAGCATGCCGAAGAAACCGGCGGCGATGGTCGCGCCGAAGATCCCCTGCAGGCCGATGCCCGGCATGCCGGCCATGGCTACCATGCTGCCCACGGCGGCAAAGCTGGCCCCCATCATCACCGGCATGCGGATGCCCATGGGGCCGATGCCGAGGGATTGTACGAGGGTGGCGATGCCGGCGACCAGCAGGTCGGCATTGATCAGGAAGGCGATTTCTTCACGACTCAGACCCGCGGCCTGTCCGATGATCAGCGGCACCGCGATGGCGCCTCCGTACATCAGCAGAACATGCTGCAACCCGACCAGGATCAGTTGCAAAAGGGGCAGTCGCGCAATGGCGGGTGCGTCGGGGATGCGCGGTTCGGTTAACGCGGACATGCAACACCTCGGATCTTCTTATTCTTGTGATTAGAAAGCTGTGTGGTTGCGAACAGCTTTTTTGCAGCAGGCCAACCGCGTGGCGGCCGATCGCGAGCAAGCTTCGCTCCTACAGAAGCAACACACATGCTGTAGGCGCGAGGCTTGCCTGCGATAGCGGTCGTCAAGGCACCGCGGTACTAGTTGGTGCGCGCCCCCTGGTTGATCCAGGCGCCGATCAGGTCACGTTCCTGCTGGGTCATCTGGGTGATATTGCCCAGCGGCATGATCTGGCTGGCGACTGCCTGGGCCTGGATCCGTGGGGCCTGGAGCTTGATCTGCTCGGGGGTGTCGAACATCACGCCGGCCGGCGCGGCACTGAACAGCGGGCTGGTGGGCTTGGCCGAGTGGCAGACGGTGCAACGTTCCTGGATCACGTTATGCACTTTGTCGAAGGTCGGGCCCTGGGCCGCCGTGGACGCTTGTGCCGGAGCCACTTCGGGAGTCGCCGGAGCTGCTGGAGTTGCTGCGGTTTCAGGCTTGGCGCCGCCGCCGATGGCGGTTTCCGGCAGTGGCTGGTACTCGATCTTCGCTGGGGCCTTGGCCACTTCCGGGCTGTTGGCCATTTGCGCGGGGCCGGTGACGTAGGCCAGGCAGATCATGCCCAGGGCGGCGACCGGCAGGGTCCAGGCGAACTTGTGGCTGTCGTGGCGGGTGTTGAAGTAGTGACGTACCAGCACCGCCAGCACTGCGATCCCGGCCAGGATCAACCAGTTGTACTGGCTGCCGTAGGTGCTCGGAAAGTGGTTGCTGATCATGATGAACAGCACGGGCAGGGTGAAGTAGTTGTTGTGGCGCGAACGCAGCAGGCCCTTGGCCGGCAGGGTCGGGTCCGGCGTGCGGTTTTCCGCGATGGCGGCCACCAGCGCGCGCTGGGCCGGCATGATGATGCGGAACACGTTGCCGACCATGATGGTGCCGATGATGGCGCCGACGTGCAGGTAGGCGCCGCGACCGCTGAACACCTTGCTGAAGCCATAGGCCGCGGCGATCAACAGCACGAACAGGATGAAGCCGAGCAGGGCGGGTTTCTTGCCCAGGGGCGAGTCGCAGAGGAAGTCGTAGACGAACCAGCCGGCGATCAGCGAACCGATGCCGATGGCCACGCCTTCAGGGCCGGTCAGGCCGCTGCCGGGCGCTACCAGGTAGAGCATCGGGTTGTAGTAGAACACCAGGCACAGCAGGGCGATCCCCGACATCCAGGTAAAGTAGGCTTCCCATTTGAACCAGTGCAGGTTTTCCGGCATGGACGGTGGGGCCAGTTTGTATTTTTCCAGGTGATAGATGCCGCCACCGTGGATTGCCCAGAGGTCGCCCGACAGGCCGTCCTTGGGGTTGACGCGATTGAGGTTGTTTTCCAGCCAGACGAAGTAGAACGACGCGCCGATCCAGGCCACGCCAGTGATCATGTGAACCCAACGCACGCTCAGGTTGAGCCATTCCAACAGATGTGCTTCCACAGTCTTTACCTCTCGCCTGTCACCCTTGTTTTCGGGTGATCAGGCCTTCTCTTATTGGTGGGGGGCGAGGATCAAACACTCATCCTCTTCAAAGAAATGCTCATCGCAGTTATTGCCTGTGCCACTGCGATCAACCACCAGGAAGTCATCCCGCTTTTCGATCGTCAGCACCGGGTGGTGCCAGACGCCGCGATGGTAATTAATGCCCTGCCTGCCATTGCTGACAAAGGCGCGGACCAAGCCTGATACAGGTGCATCGCCAAGTGGCGCGACCACGATCAGAAAGGGATTGCCGAGCAGCGGAATGAAAGCCTGGCTGCCCAGCGGATGGCGCTCCAGCATGCGGACGGTCAAGGGCATGTCCAGCGCGTCGGCGCGGAAGATGCTGATGATCGCCTTGTCGTCCGGCGTGGCGGTTTCCACGGTAGCCAGACGATGGAAGCGCATGGTCGAACCGTTGTTGATCATGAAGTGATCGCTGCCGTCGGTTTCGATCACGTCACCGAAGGGGGCGAAGGCTTCTTTGCTCAGCGGTTCGATCATCAATGTGCGCATGCTGTTCTTCTTAATCTGTGAATTCGTTGTTGTCGTCTTGTGCTGTCCTGTAGGAGCGAGCTTGCTCGCGATGCGGTTGTCCGGTGTTCATCTATCGCCCGGTCTGACGCTATCGCGAGCAAGCTCGCTCCTACACCTACAGGCTCGGCATTACCGAGCGACCTTGCCCAGGATCCGCAGGCGGCTGACACCACCGTCCGGGAACACGTTCAGGCGGATATGGGTGATCGGGCCCAGGGCCTTGATCTGCTCGGCGAAGGTGTGTTCGGCGTGCATTTCCAGCTTCTGGCTCGGCAGCAGTTCACGCCAGAACAGCGACTGGGTTTCGATCTGGCTGTCGGTACCGCCCTTGACGAAGGCGCCCTGGATCGAGCAGCTGTCCGGGTAGTTGCCCTTGAAGTGCAGGGTGTCGACGATGATTTTCTCGATCTCGCCCGGATGGCCCAGGGCGACGATCACCCAGTCATTGCCTGGCGTGCGGCGGCGTGCGGTTTCCCAGCCATCGCCCATGTTGATGCCGCGGCCCGGGTTGAGGATGTTGCTCATGCGGCCGAAGTGTTCGTCGGAGCAGGCCAGGGCGCGGCCGCCGTTGAGGGCGGCTGCCAGGTCGATCTGCTCGTTGTCGCCGACCGCCGACCAGTCGCGGTACGGAATGCCATACACGCGCAGGCGGGCCACGCCGCCATCCGGGTAGATGTTGAAGCGCAGGTGGCTGAACGCCTGGTCGTTGCTGATCTCGTGGTAGTGGTGGCTGTTGCCTTGCAGCTCGACGGCCGACAGCACTTCCACCCACTGGGTGTTTTCATTCGGTTCGCCTTCGGCCAGGAAGCAGGCTTCCAGGGAGGCCGATGGCGGGAAGTTGCCGGTGAAGAATGAGGTGTCGATGTCCACGCCTTTGATCTGGCCAGGCACGCCCAGGCGGATCACCGCGCTGTCGTAGCCTTCGAAGCGCTTGCGGCGCGACTCCCAGCCGTCCATCCACTTGCCGTTGTCATCGAAAACGCCCTCCTTCCATACGGCCGGGGTCGGCTGGAACAGACGGTTGGCGTCAGCGAACCAGTCATCGGTCACCGAAATGATCTTGGTGCCCAGGCGGGCGTCGGCCAGGTTGACGAACTTCTCGAAAGGTACGGCGTAAGCTTTCATTCTTCTTGTCTGCCTTTATAGAGTGGCTTGGGATGCTTGCAGGGCCCTGGGTACGTTTCGTACTCGGGCCAGGCTTGCTAGAGAGTCAGTAATCGGAACAGGGCGATCTTGTTGATCTCCGCCAGCGCGCACCTGAATTCGGTGTCCACCGAGTTGTGGATGCGGGCTTCGAACGCCGCGAGGATCTGATGCCGGTTGCTGCCTTTTACCGCCATGATGAAGGGAAACTTGAACTTGGCCTTGTAGGCGTCGTTCAGCTCGGTGAAGCGCTGGAACTCTTCGGCCGTGCATTGGTGAATACCCGCGCCAGACTGTTCTTCAGTGCTGGCCGCGGTCAGTTGCCCCTGGACGGCGGCTTTGCCGGCCAGGTCCGGGTGAGCGTTGATCAGGGCCAACTGGCTCTGGTGGTCGGCGCTCAACAGGATGTCGCTCATGCGCTGGTGCAGGGTGTCGATCCGGTCGATCGAGGCATCCTGGCCCAGGTCGAAGGCCTTTTCGGCGACCCATGGCGAATGTTCGTAGATGTCGGCGAAGGCGTTGACGAAGGCGTCGCGGCTCAGGGTCGAGGGTTTCAGGGTTTGGAAGGTGCTCATTTCGCCGCCCCCAGGAACGGATGGGTTTGCTGCCAGTGGCGGGCGATGTCCACGCGGCGGGTGAACCAGACCTGATCGTGACCTTTGACGTACTCGATAAAACGCTTCAGGGCGGCCAGGCGTGCCGGGCGGCCGATCAGGCGGCAGTGCAGGCCGATGGACAGCATCTTCGGTGCCTCGGCGCCTTCGGCGTACAGCACGTCGAAGGCATCCTTGAGGTACTGGTAGAAGTCGTCGCCCTTGTTGAAGCCCTGGACCTGGGTGAAGCGCATGTCGTTGGTGTCCAGGGTGTAGGGGATCACCAGGTGCGCCTTGCCGGTCGGGTTGTTGGCTTCCCAGTAGGGCAGGTCGTCGTCGTAGGTGTCGCAGTCGTAGAGGAAACCACCTTCTTCCATCACCAGGCGCCGGGTGTTCGGGCCAGTGCGGCCGGTGTACCAGCCCAGCGGGCGCTCACCGGTGATTTCGGTGAGGATGCGGATCGCCTCGAGCATGTGCTCGCGTTCCTGGGCCTCGTCCATGTACTGGTAGTCGATCCAGCGGTAGCCGTGGCTGCAGATCTCGTGGCCGGCCTCGACCATGGTGCGGATCACGTCCGGATGGCGCTGGGCGGCCATGGCGACGGCGAAGATGGTCAGCGGAATGTCGAATTCCTTGAACAGCTTGAGGATCCGCCAGACGCCGGCACGGCTGCCATACTCATACAGCGATTCCATGCTCATGTTGCGTTCGCCCTGCAGGGGCTGGGCGGCGACCATTTCCGAAAGGAAGGCTTCCGACTCCTTGTCGCCGTGCAGGATATTGCGCTCGCCGCCTTCTTCGTAATTGAGCACGAACGACAGGGCGATGCGGGCATTGCCCGGCCAGTGAGGGTGAGGAGGGTTGGAGCCGTAACCGATCAGGTCGCGTGGGTAGTCAGCGCTCACTGCAGTCTTCCTTCTTATCGTGATAACGGTGGCGTGGCGGGGCCTGGGGAGAAGGACAGGCTGGCGTCACAGCGATGGACTGATTGTATACAACTTTTCATTCGGTTTGTAAGCCCGATTTTTTGCATTTTTCATCGATTGTGTTCATGCCTGGGTACTGCAAGAAACCTGCCTGGTTGGTCAGCTAATGGATGAAAAGTCTTCTGTCCTCATGGTGTAGCCGCTGATCAAGGGAATACGGGGGCTTGTTCGAAGTACCCGGAAATGGGTGATTTTTATTGTGTACAATTTTTTTGAAAAGTGTCTTAATAAATTCCTCGCCGCATCCTTTCGTGCTCCGAAACGGTGCGGTCTCCTTATCAACTGACTTCAGGAGGCGCGAGGTCTGGACGTGTGAGCGCGCACAGACACGCAGAATCAATGGGACGTTTGACTACACACGTGTTGGATGCCGCGCATGGCTGCCCAGGCAGCGCCATCAAGGTCGAGTTGTACCGGGTCGAAGGTACGCAGCTGGAACTGGTCGCCAGTGCCCTGACCAACAGCGACGGCCGTTGCGATGCGCCGCTGCTGCAAGGCGATGACTACCGCACCGGGGTTTACCAGCTGCAATTCCATGCCGGTGATTACTACCGTGCCCGCGGCGTACAACTGCCCGAACCTGCGTTTCTCGATGTGGTGGTGCTGCGCTTTGGCATCTCGGCCGAGCAGGAGCATTACCACGTACCGCTGCTGATCTCGCCCTACAGCTATTCGACCTACAGAGGAAGCTAGGACTTTCCCCCCACGAAGCCTGCGCAAATAGCTTCTTTGGTCTTTCGCCCGCTCACACTGCGGGCTTTTTTTCGTTCCCAGAAAGGTGGTGCTTGTGAGGACGCTATCGCGGGCAAGTCGGATCGCCGCCCGCTCGCTCCTACAGGATTGGCTTCTGTAGGAGCGAGGCTTGCCCGCGATGCTTTCAGCGGCTCAACAGCGACGCGGCACCGGCGCCGCTGAACAGCCCGGCGCTGACCCGGTTGAACCAGCTCTGGCCCTTGCCGCTGCGCAGGTAGCGCGCCGCACCGTGGGCACCCAGGCCGTAAGTCAGCTTGCACAGTAGGTCGAGTACGGTCCAGGTGGCGATCATGATCAGCAGCTGGGGCAGGAAGGGCTGCTCGGCGCTGAGAAACTGTGGAAGAAACGCGGCGAAGAACAGAATGTCTTTCGGGTTGCTGGCACCCAGCACAAAAGCGCGCCCGAACAGTGCGCGAAAGCGTGGTTTCGGTGCGGCCTCGGGCACTTCGGCGCCATGAGACGGCTGCCGCGATTGCTGCCAGCTTTGCCAGGCGAGATAGAACAGGTACAGTGCGCCGACGATTTTCAGGGCGCTGAACAGCTGTTCCGAGGCCAGCAGCAGGGCGCCCAGGCCCAGGGCCGAGGCGCTCAGCAGGCAGATCGAGGCAAACACGCCGCCGAGAAACGCCGGGTAGGACCGGCGCAAACCGTAATTCAGACTGTTGCTGATCATCAGCAGGGACAGCGGGCCCGGAATCAGGATTACCACCAGTGCCGCGCCGCTGAACAGCAGCCAGGTTTCCACGCTCATTGCCTTTCTCCTTATGCGCAAAAGCCTCACCCGACGGGGGTGAGGCCGTTTGAAACCGATGTACCTACAAGAAAATGAACTTGGCGATAAAGATCGCGCACAGCACCCACAGGCTGATGGAGATTTCCTTGTACTTGCCCGTCCCGGCCTTCAAGGCCACGTAGGTGATGAAGCCCAGGGCGATACCGTCGGCGACCGAGAAGGTCAGCGGCATCATGATGGCGGTCACGATCGCCGGGATGCTGTCGGTGGCCTCTTCCCAATCGATGTGGGCCATGCCGCCCATCATCAGCATCGCCACATAAATCAGCGCGCCGGCGGTGGCATAAGCGGGGATCATGCCAGCCAGCGGTGCGAAAAACATGGCTGCGATAAATAGCACACCTACGGTCACTGCGGTAAGACCAGTCCGACCACCTGCGGCGACGCCCGAGGCACTTTCCACGTAACTGGTCACGGGCGGAACGCCGACCACCGCGCCAAATACGCTGGAGGCACTGTCCGCCTTCAGGGCGCGGGAGAGGTTCTCGATCTTGCCGTCGGGGTTGACCAGGCCGGCGCGCTGGGCCACGCCCATCAGGGTGCCGGCGGTATCGAACATGTGCACGAAGAGGAACGCCAGCACCACGCTGATCATGCTGACGTTGAACACCCCGGCGACGTCCATGGCCATCCAGGTCGGTGCCAGGCTCGGCGGGGCCGACATGATGCCCTCGTAGTGCACCAGGCCCAGGCCCCAGCCGGCCAGGGTCACGGTGATGATGCTGATGAGGATCGCGCCGAACACCCGGTGATAACTGAGCACGGCAATCATCAGGAAGCAGACCGCCGCCAGCAGCGGGCCGGGTTCGCGCAGAGAGCCGAGCTTGATCAGGGTGGCCGGGCTATCGACCACGATGCCCGCGGTCTTCAAGCCGATCAGTCCCAGGAACAAACCCACGCCGGCGCCCATGGCAAAACGCAGGCTGGCCGGAATGCTGTTGAGCAGCCATTCGCGGATCCGCGAGAAGGTCAGGAACATGAACAGCACGCCGGAGACGAACACTGCACCGAGGGCGGTTTCCCAGTTGTAACCCATGGTTCCGACCACGGTGTAGGTGAAAAAGGCGTTCAGCCCCATGCCGGGCGCCAGGCCTACCGGCCAGTTGGCGTACAGCCCCATCAACAGGCAACCCAGGGCGGCGGCGATGCAGGTGGCGACAAAGGCCGCGCCGTGGTCAATGCCGGCGTCGGCCATGATGTTGGGGTTGACGAAGATGATGTAGGCCATGGTGATAAAGGTCGTCAGACCGGCGATCAACTCGGTCTTCACCGTGGTGCCATGCAACCTGAGTTTGAAGATGCGCTCCAGCCAGCCACTGTTCAGCGGCGGCGAGAGTTCCAGCGTAGGGGCTTCGGATTTGCGGCTTTCCACAGCGAGTACTCCTCAAGAGTTTTATTATTTTTTCCAGAGCCGGGCACGTGAGGGTGGGCAGCGGCTCTTTGAGGCATGTAAGGCTTGCGGGCTTTTATTGACCTTTAGGTCAGGAACTCGCACGTGGCGAATTATGCTTTTGTATACAAAGAAAGCAAATAATGTTTTTTAGGTTGTGTGCGAAAAGCCCGCCAGAAAGGCTATATGCCCTGTAGCCGCTGGCGCAGCCTGCGATCGAGCGCGCAGCGGTCGTAATGGGGCTGACGCGGTCCTGCACAAGTATCGGGTATGCAGGTTGACGACCGCTGCGTGCTCGCGGGCTGGGGTGTCAGCGGTTTTCGCCCAGAGCCTTGTTCACCGTCAGCCAGCCATCCACTGCCGCCTCGCCGGCCTCGGCGAATACCCGTTGCAGCAGCTTGACCTGCTCGCGCCGCAGCGATTGCTCAAAGCGCGCGCCGTCTTCCGTCAGCTCCAGCAGGCGTTTGCGCTTGTCACTCTGCGAGGCAACGCTGTTGACCAGGTGCATCTCCATCAATTGGCGCAGCGGGATATTCAGCGCCTGCTTGCTCACGCCCAGTGCCGTGAGCAGTTCTTTCACGCTCAGCCCCGGATAGCGGGCGATGAAAAACACGATGCGCTGGTGCACGCGACTCAGGCCGCGACGCTCGAGCATTTCGTCGGCCTTGGCGGTGAACGCCTGGTAACCAAAGAAGAAGGCTTCCATGGCGGCTTGTTGGGTGGTCTGGTTTTTAAGGTCAAGCATATTGACGTATCTGCGAAAGTCGGCGTAATTTCGGTCAAGCAGTTTGACGTATTTTCCTCCGCCTTTGCTACTGGTGACCTCATGGCCTTCTCCGAACGTGTTTCGCGTCTTAAAAGCTCACTGATCCGTGAAATCCTTGCCGCCGCGCAGCGTCCGGAAGTGATGTCGTTCGCCGGAGGCCTGCCCGCCGAGGCGATGCTGCCGAAGGTCGATTGGCAGGCGATGCCGGTGTCCATGGGCCAATACGGCATGAGTGAAGGCGAGCCACAGCTGCGCGAGGCCCTGGCGGCACAGGCCCGGGCGCTGGGCGTGCCGTGCGAGGCCAGCCAGGTGCTGGTGGTCAGCGGCTCCCAGCAGACCCTCGATCTGGCGGCCAAGCTGTACATCGACAAGGGCACCGAGATCATGCTGGAAGCGCCGACTTATCTCGCGGCACTGCAGATCTTCCAGCTGTTCGGCGCCGATTGCCTGACCGTGCCGCTGCAGGCCGATGGGCCGGATCTGGCGCAATTGCGCGCCTGCCTGGAGCAGCATCGTCCCGCGTTCATCTACCTGATCCCGACCTTCCAGAATCCTTCGGCGGTGCGCTACAGCGAGGCCAAGCGCGATGCCGTGGCGGCGCTGCTCGACGAGTTCGGAGTGACCCTGATCGAAGACGAGCCTTACCGCGAACTGACGTTCGATGGCGGCAACGCCACGCCTATTGTCGGGCGCCTGCGCAAGGCCAGCTGGATCTACACCGGCACGGTGTCGAAGACCCTGCTGCCAGGGTTGCGGGTCGGTTACCTGATCGCCAGCCCGGACCTGTTTCCCCATCTGCTGCGGTTGAAGCAATCGGCGGACCTGCACACCAACCGCGTCGGCCAATGGCAGGCGCTGCAATGGATAGGTACCGAGCAGTACCAGCAGCACCTGGGCGAATTGCGCGATTTCTACCGGGTGCGCCGCGATGGTTTTCAGGCCGCCCTGCAACGTCATTTCGGCGATCTGGCCGATTGGCAGGTGCCCCAGGGCGGGCTGTTTTTCTGGTTGACCTTGAAACAGCCGCTGGACACCCGCACTTTGCTGAAAGCGGCGCTGGAGCAGGACGTGGCATTCATGCCGGGCGAACCCTTCTTCTCCGAGCCGGACCGCAATCCAGGTCACCTGCGGTTGAATTTCAGTCATATCGATCCGGCGCGTCTGGACGAAGGTCTCAAGCGGCTGGCCACCGTGGTACGTCAAGCACAGGCTGCACAGGCAGCCTAAGGGGAGAGGGCCATGTACAAGGTTTATGGGGATTACCGGTCCGGCAACTGCTACAAGGTCAAGCTGATGCTCAATCTGCTCGGCCAGCCTTACGAGTGGCATGCCGTGGACATCTTGAACGGGGATACGCAGACCGAGGCGTTTCTGGCGAAGAACCCCAACGGCAAGATCCCGGTGCTGGAGCTGGAAGACGGCACCTGCCTGTGGGAGTCGAACGCGATTCTCAACTTTCTCGCCGACGGCAGCGAATTCCTGCCGAGCGAGCCGCGTTTACGCACGCAAGTGCTGCAATGGCAGTTTTTCGAGCAATACAGCCATGAGCCGTACATTGCCGTGGCACGTTTCATCCAGCTCTATCTGGGGTTGCCGCAAGAACGCCAGCACGAATACGAGAAGCTGCAAAAACGCGGTTACAAGGCCCTGGATGTGATGGAACACCAGTTGGCGCGAACGCCGTATCTGGTGGGCGAGCAGTACTCGATTGCCGATATCGCGCTCTATGCCTACACCCATGTCGCCCATGAAGGTGGCTTCGACCTGGCGCGCTACCCGGGCATCCAGGCGTGGATGCAGCGGGTGGAAAGCCACCCGCGGCATATCGGGATGCTCGACTGAGTCTCTGCGGGAAACAAAAAACCGACCCTTGGGTCGGTTTTTTTATGGTCTGGATCTTGTGGGGGCTGTTCTGGCGCGATGACGTCCTTCAGAACGCCACCAACCATTCAAGCTGTTGCAAAGCGCTTGTCCAGATAATCGATGATCACCTTGGACTCGTACATCCAGGTGGTCTGGCCGTTTTCTTCGATACGCAGGCACGGCACCTTGATCTTGCCGCCTTGCTCCAGCAGGGCCTGGCGATCCTGTTCGTTGTTTTTCGCGTCACGCAGGGCCACCGGAATGTTCAGGCGGTGCAGGGTGCGGCGGGTTTTCACGCAGAACGGGCAGGCGTGGAACTGGTACAGGGCCAGGCCCTTGGCGGCCTGTTCGACCTGGGCTTGAGCGGCGGCGGGGCGCTGCTGCTTGCGTGGGCGGGTGATGAAGTCGATGAAGATGATGAGCTGGCCCAGGCCGACTCGAAGCGCTTTGACGATCACGATATTGCCTCTTGCCCATGAAAGAAGGGGCGGCAGCTTACCTGATTTTTGCCAGGCGAAAAAAAACCGGCGATGAACGCCGGTTCTTTCGGGCAGCCGTTTACTTGATCAGGCTGAGAAACTCGCTGCGGGTTGCCGCGTTTTCGCGGAACTCGCCCAGCATCACCGAGGTGATCATCGACGAGTTCTGCTTCTCCACACCGCGCATCATCATGCACATGTGCTTGGCCTCGATCACCACCGCGACGCCCAGGGCGCCGGTCACTTGCTGGACCGCGTCGGCGATCTGGCGGCTGAGGTTTTCCTGGATCTGCAGGCGGCGCGCGTACATGTCGACGATGCGCGCGACTTTCGACAGGCCCAGCACCTTGCCACTCGGAATGTAGGCGACGTGAGCCTTGCCGATGAAAGGCAGCAGGTGGTGCTCGCACAGCGAGTAGAGCTCGATGTCCTTGACCAGCACCATTTCACTGTTATCGGAGCTGAACAAGGCACCGTTGGTGACTTCTTCCAGCGTTTGTTCATAACCGCGGCAGAGGTACTGCATGGCTTTGGCGGCACGTTTTGGCGTGTCGAGCAGGCCCTCGCGGGAGACGTCTTCGCCCAATTGGCCGAGGATCGCCGTGTAATTCTGTTCCAGGGACATGAAACTACCTGTGGGATTTTACGCAAAGGGCAAGGGTACGGTGGCGGACCGGGCGCTGCAAGCGCGACGAAGCGGCTTTACTCGTCGCGGCCTTCCATCATGGTGCGTTTGAGCATCACGTAGACCGCCCCGGCACCGCCATGTTTGGCCTGGCACGAGGTGAAGCCGAGTACCTGGGGATGCTGGCGCAGCCAGGTGTTGACGTGGCTCTTGATCATCGGCCGCTTGCCGTCCAGGCGCACGGCCTTGCCGTGGGTGACGCGCACGCAGCGGATTTCGAACTTGGTGGCTTCGGCGAGGAATGCCCAGAGGGTTTCCCGGGCCTTTTCCACGTTCATACCGTGCAGGTCGAGGCTGCCCTCGAAAGGGATCTGGCCGACCTTGAGCTTGCGCATCTGGCTTTCCTGAACCCCGTCGCGGGCCCACATCAGCTCGTCTTCCGGGCCGACATCGATCACGAACTGATCGGACAACCCGTCGACGGTCGTGGTTTCGGTGCGCACGCTCGCAGCCTGGCGCAGCTTGGCGATCTGCGCCCGGTCAGCCTTGGGTTTGCCGGTTTCGGCGCGATCGTGCTTGATCGGCTTGACGCCTTGGATCGCGCTTTTGAACAGGGAAAAATCGTCGTCTTGCATGTCAGCCTCCGCGAAGACCGAGCAGTTTACCCAACTCGACGGGAGAGGGGCGGGACAAAACGTGTTGCCGTCGATTCAGTCATGTTTCTTCATCAGGTGGGGAGCCATGTTCAGGGTCTGCGGCTGGCGCATGCGCCGCCGGCAGCGACGCCACAGCCAGACGCCGACATACAGCAGTAACAGACCGACCGCTAGAATCACCGCGGAACCCGCCGGACTTGCATTCAATTCGCCCAGCGCCGGAGGGCGCCCCAACAGGCTGGCGGCCCCGGCCATCGCCAGCAGCACACCGAAGGTCGCCAGCAACGCGGAGAATCCCGCGCCCAGGCGCAAACGCCAGTTCCGCGGGCCTTTGGGCCGCAGACGACGTGCGTCAAAACCATCGGATATCTTCATTCCGACCTTCCTCAATGGGTATCGGCCCTTCGACCGAAAGATGACCGGGTGGTTCCTGAGGCTAAGGCAATTACGGCAAATGAGAGGCTTTTACGGATGAGCGGCCTTGCCCCTGAAGGCGCGCCGCTCATTGCAGGTCGATCAGATCAGATCTTTGGTGGCGGCGAGGGTGGCGAAGTTGTCCGCCATGATGGCCATTTCGGTCTGCTGCACGTGCTCGGCGCTGAGGATGCCGCCCTTGTAGGGCAGGTCGCGAGTGGCGCAGGCGTCTTCCACCAGGGTGCAGCGAAAGCCCAGGTTCTTCGCCGCGCGCACGGTGGTGCTGACACTGGAATGGCTCATGAAACCGCAGACGATCAGGTCCAGGGAGCCCAGGTCCTGCAGGCGCTTTTCCAGTTCGGTGCCATGGAAGGCGCTCGGCAGCAGCTTGCCGATGATGGTCTCGTCGCCCAGGGGTTCGAGGCCGGGGATGAACTCACCGCGCTCGCCCTGGGGGTCGAACAGGCCGCCGACGGTGCCGAGGTGGCGCACATGCACAACCGGGCGGCTGGCGGAGCGGGCGGCAGCGACCAGTTGCTTGATGTTGGCGACCGCAGCGTCCATGCCGGACAGGGCCAGCGGACCGCTGAGGTACTCTTTCTGGGCGTCGATGATCACAAGGGTCGCGTGGCTCAAATTAGCCGCTGCATAACCACGACCGCTGAGTTGAAACATCGTCTTTGGAACGGACATTCTGGGGCTCCTGTGAGTGGGGCTTTTGCGACATTGTCCTCTGGCGGAGCGCTTCTGTGAATCGCTACTAACGTAAGGTGCGTGGTTGCTGGCCTACAGCCGTGTCAAGGGCTATGGAGAATCAGGCCGAATGTGGAGAAAACCGCCTGAACGCCCCGCAGACTCAGATTTTTCATGCGTCGTCCTCAGACGTTTTGGCTGTTAGAATCGCCAGTCGTTTTTTCAGGAGTCTGTCCCGTGATCACTTCCCGCCTGCGCACCCTGCGCGACCACATCCGTTGGGCTGTCAGCCGCTTTCATGGGGAGGATCTGTTTTTCGGCCATGGGACCGACAACGCCTGGGACGAAGCCCGCCAATTGGTACTGGGTGCCTTGCACCTGCCGTGGGAAATCGCCGACAGCTATCTGGACTGCGCCCTGGAAGACGACGAACTGGTCAACCTGCAGCGTCTGCTCAAGCGGCGCATCGAAGAGCGCGTACCGACCGCCTACCTGCTGGGCGAGGCCTGGTTCTGTGGCCTGTCGTTCATTGTCGATGAGCGGGTGCTGATCCCGCGTTCGCCGATCGGCGAGCTGATCGAAAAACGTTTCGAGCCCTGGTTGGGCGCCGAGCCCGCGCGCATTCTCGACCTGTGTACCGGTTCCGGCTGCATCGGCATTGCCTGCGCCTACGAGTTCCGCAAGGCCGAAGTGGTGCTGGCCGACCTGTCGTTCGAAGCCCTCGAGGTGGCGAACCAGAACATCGAGCGTCATGGTGTCGATGAGCGGGTGTTCACGGTACAGGGCGACGGTTTCGACGGCTTGCCGGGCCAGCGCTTCGACCTGATCGTGTCGAACCCGCCGTATGTGGATGCCGAGGACTTCGCCGACATGCCCGAGGAATACCAGCATGAACCGGAGCTGGGCCTGGCCTGTGGCGACGATGGCTTGAACCTGGTGCGGCGCATGCTGGCCGAGGCGGCGGATCATCTGACCGAGAAGGGTCTGTTGATCGTCGAGGTCGGCAACAGCCAGGTCCATGTCGAAGCGCTGTACCCGGAAGTCGATTTCGCCTGGCTGGACTTCGCGCGCGGCGGTCATGGTGTGTTCATGCTCACCGCCGAGCAGTGCCGACAGCACCAGGCACTGTTCAGCTCCCGGGTCTGATCGGCGCTTCAGTAGGAGCGAGCGGGCGGCGATCCGACTTGCCCGCGATCCAGGCACCGGGGTGTGCCTGGACGGACGCTATCGCGAGCAAGCTTCGCTCCTACAGTTGTCCGCAGAGGCGGCCAGGGGTCAGCGGTGGGTCGCGATCCAGATCAGCAACCCGGCCTGGAACACCGCAAACGCCACCAGGCAGGTGATGGTAAAGCGCAGCCCGGTGTCTTCGCGCTTGTACTTGGCGACCTTTTCTTCGTGCTTGCGCAGCTTCACTTCCTGTTCTTCGAGGTTCTGCTCGGCCTGCTGCAGCATTTGCGCGGCTTCGAGGATCTCGACGAATTGCAGCTTTTCGGTGTTCCAGTTGGGCAGCAGTTCACCGACCTGCACATGCTTGACGCTGCCCTTGAGATGCTGGGCATCAGCGTAAACCACATCGAAACCCTGGACCCGCAGGAAATGATCGCGCCGCAGGCGCGTGGCCTCGTTCAGCGCATCCTTGTTCGCCAGTTCGAAACCGTCCACGCGGTAGTGCGGCCATTTCTTCTGGGCCCAGCTTGCCCCCTGCGCCAGCAGAAAGCGGCCGATGCCACGGTTCGCCGGCTCGATCTGCAGGTTTTCCGGTTCGAAGCGCACCCGACGAGTCGCGTGGTCGACCCAGACATCCAGGTGATTCTGTTCCTTGCGCACCCGTTGGCCCGGCAGTTGGAGGGTCATGCGCAACAGGCTGTGTTCCTTGTTGCTGCGCTCGGCATAACCGAACTCGATAAAGCGCAGGGGCCGTCCGCCCGTGGCGCGATCGGTTTGCAGCGGGGCCAGGCGAAGCATCCGGTGATGCTCGGCATGGACGTCCGCCCACGGCAACGCCACGGCTTCGGGAGCGGGGGTTTCAACCTCGGTTTCGGGAGGGTTCTGGGTATCGGTCATAACGGCGAGATCCTGTCCAAGCGCTACTTGCCGACGGCAAGTGAACGGCCGGCAAAGGCTTATCGGCCGTTTTTTTCAGGACTGGAGGGGAAAACGCGTCAACGGGCGTGAAGTCCGTCAATAAAGCTGATGATGCGGGTGCCGAGTTCCGAGGCCAGGGGCAGCTGCGGATCCTTGTAGGAGGCCAGTTGCCGTTTGACGTCGTTGGGCACGATACGCAGGACATGGTTCATGCCTTCGATCAGCGCCAGTTGGGCGTCCGGCTTGGCGGCCTTGAGCATCTGCGCATCGCCGACACCGACCTGGATGTCATTACTGCCCTGGACGATCAGCGCCGGCATCTTCAGGCGGGCGAACGCGGCGGCCGGGTCTTGCCTGAACAGGGTGATCAGGTACGGCTGCACGCTGGGGCGGAAGATCACTTCCAGCTGCGGCGGCACGTCGGTATCGACCCGGCCAGCCTTGAGACTGTCGAGCAGTTCGTTGCTGCGCAGCATCAGCGGCGCCGGCAGGCGATAGCTCAGTTGCTGGCGCAGCACCTGGTCCACCGGTCGGGCGGTGCCGGAGATGGAAATCACCGCCGCTGCATCGACCTGGGGCGCCGCCAGGGTGGCGATCAGCGCGCCTTCGCTGTGGCCGAGCATGATCAACGGGCCCAGGCGCGGGTCGCTCTTGAGCTTCTTGCCCCAGGCCACGGCGTCGGCGACATAGGCGTCGAGGGTCAGGTTGCGCTCGTCCGGGGTGGCGGCGAGGCTGGCGGCCACCCCGCGCTTGTCGTAGCGCACGCTGGCGATGTTGTGCTTGGCCAGCACCCAGGCCAGGCGCTTGAGGCTGTCGTTGCGCCCACCGTCGGGATTGTTGCCGTTGCGGTCGGTGGGGCCGGAGCCGGAGACGATCAGGACCACCGGCACCGGGGCGTCGGACTTGGGCAGCAGCAGCGAGCCGTATAACTCGCCAGTGCCGGTGTCGAGGCTGATGGGACGTTGCAGTACGGCCGCCTGGACCAGGCCGGTGAACAGGGTAAGGCTCAAGAGAAGAACTCGCAGCATCATCACGCCATCATGGAGAAGGTGCCGGTTGGACTTCCGGACACGGATAAGGTTCGAGGATGAACTAGTTGGGGAGCCTGCGTATACTTCCCGGCTCAGTAATCCAGATTGAGTTATTTCGGCTGATTTCATGGAGCGTCCTGCATGTCCGGCAATACCTACGGCAAGCTGTTCACTGTCACCACCGCAGGCGAAAGCCATGGTCCGGCGTTGGTCGCCATTGTCGACGGCTGCCCACCGGGTCTTGAGCTGTCGCTGGACGATCTGCAGCGCGACCTGGACCGGCGCAAGCCCGGCACCAGCCGCCACACGACCCAGCGCCAGGAAGCCGATGAAGTCGAAATCCTCTCCGGCGTGTTCGAGGGCAAGACTACCGGCTGCTCCATCGGCCTGCTGATCCGCAACACCGACCAGAAGTCCAAGGACTACTCGGCGATCAAGGATCTGTTCCGTCCGGCCCACGCCGATTACACCTACCACCACAAATACGGCATCCGCGACTACCGCGGCGGCGGTCGCAGCTCGGCGCGGGAAACCGCCATGCGCGTGGCGGCCGGGGCCATCGCCAAGAAGTACCTGGCCAGCCAGGGCATCGTGGTGCGTGGCTACATGAGCCAGCTGGGCCCGATCGAAATCCCGTTCAAGACTTGGGACTCGGTGGAAGACAACGCCTTCTTCAGCCCCGACCCGGACAAGGTGCCGGAGCTGGAAGCCTACATGGACCAGCTGCGTCGCGATCAGGATTCGGTGGGCGCCAAGATCACCGTGGTCGCCGAGGGCGTGATGCCGGGCCTGGGCGAGCCGATCTTCGACCGCCTGGACGCCGAGCTGGCCCATGCGCTGATGAGCATCAACGCGGTCAAGGGCGTGGAAATCGGCGCCGGTTTCGCCAGCGTCGCCCAGCGTGGCACCGAGCATCGCGACGAGCTGACCCCGCAAGGTTTCCTCAGCAACAACGCGGGCGGCATCCTGGGCGGGATTTCCTCCGGCCAGCCGATCGTCGCGCACCTGGCGCTCAAGCCGACCTCCAGCATCACCACCCCGGGCCGCTCGATCGACATCGATGGCAACCCGGTGGACGTCATCACCAAGGGCCGTCACGACCCGTGCGTGGGCATCCGCGCCACGCCGATCGCCGAAGCCATGATGGCCATCGTGCTGATGGATCACCTGCTGCGTCATCGTGGCCAGAATGCCGACGTGCGCGTCAGCACGCCGGTGCTGGGCCAGTTGTAATGGCGTCTCTGCCAGTCGCCACGGTCTGACGGCCGTGGCGGCGCTCCCGTACTGGCGGCTCTCCAGTTTCTACCTGTTCTATTTCGCCTTGCTGGGTTCGACCGCGCCGTTTCTGGCGCTGTATTTCGATCACCTGGGGTTTTCCAGCGCGCGTATTGGCGAGCTGGTGGCGATTCCCATGCTGATGCGCTGCGTGGCGCCGAACCTCTGGGGCTGGCTGGGCGACTACACCGGCCGGCGCCTGGCCATCGTGCGTTTTGGCGCGATCTGCACGCTGCTGAGTTTTTCGCTGATTTTCGTCAGCAAGAGCTACGCCTGGCTGGCGATGGTCATGGCCCTGCATGCGTTCTTCTGGCACGCGGTATTGCCGCAATTCGAAGTGATCACCCTGGCGCACCTGCAAGGCCAGACCGCTCGCTACAGCCAGATCCGCCTGTGGGGCTCGATCGGTTTCATCCTCACGGTGGTGGCGCTGGGGCGGCTGTTCGAGTGGTTGAGCCTGGACATCTACCCGGCGGCGCTGGTGCTGATCATGGCCGGCATCGTGCTCAGCAGCGCCTGGGTGCCCAACGCCCAGCCAGCGGCCCAGGGCAGCCGCTTGGCCGCCGGGGGCTTTCTTGGCCAGCTGCGCAGCCCCGGCGTCCTGGCCTTCTATGCCTGCGTGGCGCTGATGCAAATGAGCCACGGTCCTTACTACACCTTCCTGACCCTGCACCTGGAACACCTGGGCTACAGCCGCGGCTTGATCGGCCTGTTGTGGGCGCTGGGGGTGGTCGCCGAAGTCTTGATGTTCCTGGCAATGAGCTGGATTCTCTCGCGGTTTTCGGTACGCCGGGTGCTGCTGGCGAGTTTCCTGCTGGCAGCCCTGCGCTGGTTGCTGCTGGGCGCCTTTGCCGAACACCTGTGGCTGCTGTTGTTTGCCCAGGTGCTGCATGCCGCGACCTTCGGCAGCTTTCATGCCGCGGCCATTCATTTCGTGCAACGCAGCTTCGGCGACCGTCAGCAAGGCCAGGGCCAGGCCCTGTACGCGGCCCTGGCCGGCACCGGCGGCGCATTGGGCGCGTTGTATTCCGGCTACAGCTGGAACGCCCTGGGCGCGACATTGACCTTTAGTATTGCAAGCCTCGCAGCGCTGGCGGCAGCCGTTATCATTGCCACACGTATGCAAGAGGAGAGGCCATGAGCCTTACCCGCGAACAGCTGGCACAGGACATCATCGAGGTCGGACGCTTTCTGTATGCCCGCGGCTGGTCCCCGGCCACCAGCAGCAACTATTCCACGCGCCTGTCGCCGAGCGCGCTATTGCTCACGGTTTCGGGCAAACACAAAGGCCAGTTGGGCCTGGATGACGTGCTGGCCACCGACTTGTCGGGCAACAGCCTGGAGCCGGGCAAAAAGCCGTCGGCCGAAACCCTGTTGCACACCCAGCTGTACAGCTGGAACCCGCAGATCGGCGCCGTGTTGCATACCCACTCGGTGAATGCCACGGTGCTGTCACGCCTGACCGCCGAGGACTTCATCGAGTTCGAGGGTTACGAGCTGCAAAAGGCTTTTACCGGCATTGCCAGCCACGAGTCGCGGGTGCGCGTGCCGATTTTCGACAACGATCAGGACATCGCCCGGCTGGCGACCAAGATCCAGCCCTGGCTCGACGCCCATGCCGATTGCGTCGGCTACCTGATTCGCGGTCATGGCCTCTACACCTGGGGCGCGCGCATGAGTGACGCGCAGCGCCAGATCGAGGCCTTCGAGTTTCTGTTCGAGTGCGAGTTGCAGACTCGCGCCCTGTTAAACCGTTAAGGCTTGCTTCGACTGAAGTAGCCAGCGCCTGATGATATGCACTGCCTGACCGGCCTGGAAAAAGCCGGAAGGCACTGCCGATAACGAGGAATTGCCAAGATGAGCAGCCTGTCCGTTTACCACGTATCCAGCCCGGACCTGCCGAACAAGGTGCTGACCCATTTCGACGATATCGCCGCGACCCTGGCCGAGCAGGGCGTGCGTTTCGATCGCTGGCAAGCCGCCACCAGGATCCAGCCGGGCGCCAGCCAGGAGGAAGTGATAGGCGCCTACCAGGAACAGATCGACCGCCTGATGACCGAGCGCGGCTACATCACCGTCGATGTGATCAGCCTCAATGGCGATCACCCGCAGAAGGCCGAGCTGCGCGCCAAGTTCCTCGACGAACACCGGCATGCCGAGGACGAGGTGCGCTTTTTCGTCGCCGGCCGCGGCCTGTTCAGCCTGCATATCGGCGACTACGTGTACGCCGTGCTCTGCGAGAAGAACGACCTGATCTCGGTGCCGGCCGGTACCGCGCACTGGTTCGACATGGGCGAGAACCCATACCTGGTGGCGATCCGCATGTTCAACAACCCGCAAGGCTGGCTCGCCAACTTCACCGGTTCCGATATCGCCAGCCAGTTCCCGCTTCTGGAGGATTGAGCGGATGCCGATCAAGGCCATTCTCACCGACATCGAAGGCACCACCAGCGCGGTGAGCTTTGTCTTCGAGGTGCTGTTCCCCTACGCGGTGCGGCAGCTGCCGGACTTCGTGCGCAAGCACGCCAGCCGGGCCGACGTTGCCGAGCAGTTGCAGGCGGTGCGCGAGGCCAGCGGCGAGCCGGTGGCGGACGTCGAGCGGGTGATCGGGATTCTGCTGGGCTGGATCGCGGAAGATCGCAAGTCCACGCCACTCAAGGCGCTGCAAGGCATGGTCTGGGAGCAGGGGTACCGGGCCGGACAGCTCAAGGGCCATGTCTACCCGGATGCGGCGGCGGCGTTGCAGCGCTGGCACCAGGCCGGCTATCGGCTGTACGTCTATTCGTCGGGTTCGATCCAGGCGCAGAAGCTGATTTTCGGTTGCTCAACTGTCGGGGACCTGTCGCCGCTGTTCAGCGGTTTCTTCGACACCACCTCAGGACCGAAACGGGAAGTGCAGTCTTACCAGCGCATTACCCAGGCCATCGGCTGTGCGCCCGGGCAGATTCTCTTTCTGTCCGATATCGTCCAGGAGCTGGATGCGGCCCGGTCCGCCGGCCTGGCCACCTGCGGCCTGGTGCGCGAAGGCGGGGTATTGGCGGGGCATGCGAATGTAGCGAGCTTCGCCGATATCGATCCGCAGGGTTTCTGAAAAGCAATCAGGCCGTGTCAGCGCAAGGCTGGCACGGCCTGATTGGGGGTATCTGTTATCCAACTGCCGGTGATCATCGCGAATCCGCGGCGGTGCGGATTTAAAGCGAGTGATACGACGGCAGGGCAAAACGGTTCTGGCTTTGCAGCAGGGAAATCTGTGGCAATTCGCTGGCCTGTTCGGCCAGGTCGCGACGCAACGCGCTGATCACCCACGACAACTGATCGCCCGCATGCAACTGCGCATAGGAGATCGAGCGCTTGAGCTGTTTACCTTCGCTGTTACGCAGCGTCAGCAGGATGCCGCCATCGGGCCGTGGCTGAGTGGTCACTTCGTAGTTGGAGAACAGGGAAGCGAATTTTTCTTGGATCAGGCTCATGTCTATCAGCTCCATTGGTTCTTGAATGGCAAACCTGGAGTGATAGGTGCAGCGATTGTGCCAGCCTCAATTTTTTATAAAAATCGTTATAAATCATATTTTTATAAAAATTCGCCGTTTGCGTGTCCGTGCAATTTGCATGAATGGCCATCGTGCATCCTGCATTTTGCGAGATCGCGGGCCTGGGCAAGGGCAGTGGCGTAACGCTGTGACTGCCGGTTCACGCAAAAGATTCAACCGGCAAGCCCGGCCCTCAAGCGCGAGGCACCTGGCGGCGCGGAGGAGATACAAAACTTTGCAAAAACTCCATGTACAGGCCAGGAAGCGCTGACGTATTTTTTTGCCAGCGACAGGCTTGGCGCAGACTCTTTGCACAAGCCCAAGCCCTGGTGTTCCGGGGCTGTACAGGTCAATCAGACGTTTCACCGACATGGACAGTCATGCGCCGTGATCCCCTTGGATCATGGGCGCCTGATAATAAGAAAATAGGACGTCATCCATGAACGCCATGCTCTGCGTTACTGCCAATAGCACGCCCCCTGTTTCTCCTGTTTGCCGTCGCGGCCCGCCCTCGGGCCCCAGCTGAATAGCCCCATCGACCCTTGTCCGCCTGCCCGGCCTGGCCCCGTGCAGGATCCTTTTGCGTCGAACAGGAGCCGTCATGAGCACTCATCAGCACGACATGATCACCTGGGGCATGATGCTACGGAAGTTGCCCTCCATCGCCCGGGCGTTGCCGCGGGTCATCAAGGGCATGCAGATAGCCAACGTCAAGCGCGCCGATCAGCCCTGCGGGCTGGGCTGGACCTTCGAGCAGGCCACCCAACGCAACCCCGACGGCCCGGCGCTGCTGTACGGCGACCGGGTGTTGAGTTATGCACAGGCCAACCAGTGGGCCAACCGGATCGCCCATTACCTGGCGAGCCAGGGCATCGGCAAGGGCGACGTGGTGGCGATCTTCGTCGAGAACCGTCCCGAGTTGCTGGTGAGCGTGCTGGCGGTGGCCAAGCTCGGCGGCATCTGCGCCATGCTCAATACCGCGCAGACCGGCAGTGTGCTGGTGCACAGCGTGAACCTGGTGAAACCGGTAGCGATGATCGTCGGCGGCGAACTGCTGGATGCCTATTCGGCGATTCGCGATCAGGTCGCCATCGACGAGGCGCGCACCTGGTTCGTCGCCGATCCGGATGTGGCGCCCGGGCCAACGTCTGCCGGTTGCATCGACCTGATGACCGCCAGTGCCGCCAGCGAATCGTCCAACCCACCAAGTACCGCGCGGATCTACCTCGACGATCCTTGCTTCTATATCTACACCTCCGGCACCACCGGGCTGCCCAAGGCCGGTATTTTCAAGCACGGTCGCTGGATGCGCAGCTCGGCCAGCTTCGGCATGATCGCCCTCGACATGCAGCCGGCCGATATCCTGTACTGCACCTTGCCGCTGTATCACGCCACCGGGTTGTGCGTGTGCTGGGGCTCGGCCATCAGCGGCGCTTCGGGCTTCGCCATTCGCCGCAAGTTCAGCGCCAGCCGTTTCTGGGAAGACGTCCGCCGGTTCAAGGCCACCACCATTGGTTATGTGGGCGAACTGTGCCGTTACCTGGTTGACCAGCCTGCCTGCGAGCACGACCGTGACAACAGCGTGGTGAAGATGGTCGGCAACGGCCTGCGCCCCGGCGTGTGGGGGCCGTTCAAGCAGCGTTTCGGCATCGAGCATATCTGTGAGCTGTATGCCGCCAGCGACGGCAATATCGGCTTTACCAACGTGCTCAACTTCGACAATACCGTGGGTTTTTCCCTGGCGCCCTGGGCGCTGGTGGAGTATGCCCACGACACCTGCGCGCCGATCCGCAACGGTTCCGGCTTCATGCAGAAGGTCGCCAAGGGTGGGCAAGGCCTGCTGCTGGCGAAGATCGACGACAAGGCACCGCTGGACGGCTATACCGAGCCGGAAAAGAACCTGAAGGTGATCCTCACCGACGTGTTCGAGAAGGGCGACCGTTACTTCAATACCGGCGACCTGCTGCGCGATATCGGTTTTGGCCATGCGCAGTTCATCGATCGCCTGGGCGATACCTATCGCTGGAAGGGCGAAAACGTCTCCACCACCGAGGTGGAGAACATCCTCCTGCAACATCCGCAGGTCGCCGAGGCGGTGGCCTATGGCGTGGAGGTGCACAACACCAACGGCCGTGCCGGGATGGCGGCGATCACCCCGGCCGAATCCCTGGCGACCCTGGATTTCACCGAGCTGTTGCAGTTCGCCCGCGAGCATCTGCCGGGCTACGCGGTGCCGCTGTTCCTGCGGGTCAAGGTGAAGATGGAGACCACCGGTACCTTCAAGTACCAGAAGACCCGGCTCAAGGAAGAAGCCTTCGACCCGTCGAAAACCGGCGGCGATCCGGTGTACGCCTGGTTGCCGGGTTCGGCGACCTATGTCCGGGTGACGGAGGCGGTCCTGGCGGATATTTGTGCCGGTCGGCACCGTTATTGATTCTGGCTATGGCCGCTCTTGAGAAAAAAGGGATGACAGGGCGGGAGCCGCTTGGGGACACTAGCGGCTTTCCGATTGGCCGAAAGTGGAGTTCCCGATGTCAGACAAAAGCCGCCAGATGACCGCAGAAGAAGCCGCCGAGTTCACCGAGCAGGTCTTCAACGTCGCACGTCAAGGCGACGCCCAGATGCTCGACAAGCTGGCGAGCAGCGGTCTGCCGGTCAACCTGCGCAATCACAAGGGCGACACCCTGCTGATGCTGGCCAGCTACTACGGGCATGTGGACGCGGTGCAGGTGCTGCTCAAGCACAAGGCCGACCCCGAGATCCGTAACGACAACGGCCAGAGCCCGATCGCCGGCGCAGCCTTCAAGGGCGACCTGGCGGTGGTCAAGGCGCTGGTGGAAGGCGGTGCCGAGGTGGAAGGCTCGTCCTTCGACGGGCGTACCGCGCTGATGATGGCGGCGATGTTCAACCGCACGGAAATCGTCGACTACCTCATCGGCAAGGGCGCCAACCCGCGGGCCACCGACGCCAACGGCGTGAGCGCACTGGACGCGGCGAAGACCATGGGCGCCGTCGACACCACCGCGCAATTGCAGAAGTTGCTGGGCTGAGCTGAACGGCGCATACCGTCGGGCCTGGGCCATGCCTGGGGCGCGGCGGTAGGTTCGCGGGCCGGGTTTAGGCTATCCTGCGCGCCCGCCATTGACCCGTAACAGGATTCGCCCATGAAAAACGTCCTCGCCGAACTCATCACTAAAATCAGCTCCGGCTGCATGGGCGAAGAAGAAATCCTGCGGATCGCCGACGAGGCCGCCCAGGCCTACGCCGATCCCCAGGCTTTCCTGGCCGCCAATCCGGACATCAACTACGACGACAGCTTCCCGATCCCGCTGGGCGAATGGGTGGTGGTCGGCAGCCTGCCGGACACCGTGCTGTTCCAGGCCAACACCTACATGGACCTGTTCGCGCAGATCGTCGCGTCTTTCGGCCCGGGCGTGGCGTTCAATATCAAGCCCAAGCAACTGGCCAAGACCGAGGCCCTGACCGCGCTCAACCGCATCCAGATCCAGATGGGCAGCATGAACCCGGAAAACGGCGGTTACGTGCTGATGAACTTCAGCCAGTTGCTGGACGACGAGCTGCAAGTGGTGCTGGTCTACGGCAACGACGTGCCGCGGGTGCTGCAGCTGTGCGCCGAAGCCGGCATTGCCGCCGCGCCGTCCCTGGAAGCGCTCAAGGTCGCGGTTCACGTCTGAGCTGCGGGCCACAGGCCGACCGCGCAGGCAATAAAAAGGAACCCCGCTGCCGGCCGACTATCCTAAGTGGGCAAGCCCTCATTTAGGAGCGACACCATGGGTTCCACTTTCAATACGCTGGTTGGACTGATCATCCTCGCGCTGGACATCTGGGCGATCATCAATGTGCTTAAAAGCAGTACCGAAACCGGGATGAAAATCCTCTGGGTGTTGCTGATCATCCTGTTGCCGGTGCTGGGCCTGATCATCTGGGCGATTGCCGGGCCGCGCGGCAACGTACGGCTCTGAAGGCTGGCGTGGGGTTCAAAAGGGGCCGCCAGGCCCTTTTTTATGTGACCAAATATGCGCTGCACGAAATTTTCACAAAGTCTCCATGACAATTCGCCAGCGCTGTTTTTCCGCTGCTCCCGTGCGATCTCCGATTGCGATCCCTGGCTCTGGGCCATTGCCGGCCAGGGGAGGGCGCCTGCCAGTAATCAATGGCAATGCCGCTGCTGATCGTGCAACATTTGCGCACCGCGCCATCCCCCCCAGCCTTGAATGGCTACAAGAGGGCAAAGCGCAGCTGCATTCTTTTCGCAACTTCAACTTCCATTGGGTCCTAAAACGATATGGCAAACCCGGACGTCCTGAGTCAGCAGCGAGCCTCGAGTCGCCTGCTGCAACCGACCGTCAAATCGCATCTGGCTTATACGCTGCTCTGCGCGCTGGCCATGATGGTCATGCTGTCTTTGCTGCGCGTGGCGCTGCTGGTCTACAACCGCGAGATGATCCTCGACACACCGGCCTCGACCTTCCTTGAAGCCTTCGCCAACGGCCTGCGCTTCGATGTGCGCCTGGTGGTCTACCTCAGCATCCCGCTGCTGCTGGCGCTGTTCAGTGCCCGGGCCATGGCGGCTCGCGGTTTCTTCCGCTTCTGGCTGACCATCGTTTCGAGCATCGCGCTGTTCCTCGGCCTGATGGAGATGGATTTCTACCGCGAGTTCCACCAGCGCCTCAACGGCCTGGTCTTCCAGTATGTGAAGGAAGACCCGAAAACCGTGATGAGCATGCTCTGGTACGGCTTCCCGGTGGTGCGCTACCTGCTGGCCTGGGCGGTCGGCACCTGGCTGCTGAGCCTGGCGTTCAAGGGCGCCGACCGCGCGACCCGGCCGCGTGGCCCGTTCAGCGGCGGCAGCATCGGCACCCGGCAGGTCGCCCCGTGGTACGCCCGTATCGGCGTATTCGTGGTCTGCCTGCTGGTCTGCGTGGTCGCCGCCCGCGGCACCCTGCGCCAGGGCCCGCCACTGCGTTGGGGTGACGTCTACACCACCGAATCGAACTTCGCCAACCAGCTGGGCCTCAACGGTACGCTGTCGCTGGTCGAGGCGGCCAAGAGCCGGATGGGCGAGGACCGCAGCAATATCTGGAAAGCCACCCTGCCGCAGCCCGAGGCGCAGCAAGTGGTGCGCGACCTGCTGGTGATGCCGGACGACAAGCTGGTGGACGCCGATATCGCCGCCGTGCGCCGCGACTACACGCCACCGGCCGACAAGACCCTGCCGATCAAGAACGTGGTCGTGATCCTGATGGAAAGCATGGCCGGTCACTCGGTGGGTGCCCTGGGCGCTCCAGGCAATATCACCCCGTACCTGGACCAACTGTCCAAGGAAGGCCTGCTGTTCGACCGCTTCTTCTCCAACGGCACCCATACCCACCAGGGCATGTTCGCCACCATGGCCTGCTTCCCCAACCTGCCGGGTTTCGAATACCTGATGCAGACCCCGGAAGGCAGCCACAAGCTGTCCGGCCTGCCGCAGGTGCTGAGCGCCCGCAAGTATGACGACGTGTATGTCTACAACGGCGATTTCGCCTGGGACAACCAGTCGGGCTTCTTCAGCAACCAGGGCATGACCAACTTCGTCGGTCGCAACGACTTCGTCGATCCGGTGTTCTCCGATCCGACCTGGGGCGTATCCGACCAGGACATGTTCAACCGTGGCCTGGAAGAGTTGAAGGCGCGGGAAAACGGCAAGCCGTTCTATGCCCTGCTGCAGACCCTGTCCAACCACACCCCGTACGCCTTGCCGACGCCATTGCCGGTGGAGAAGGTGACCGACCGTGGCAGCCTGAACGAACACCTGACCGCCATGCGCTATTCCGACTGGGCCCTTGGCCAGTTCTTCGAGAAGGCGCGCAAGGAGCCGTACTTCAAGGAGACGCTGTTCGTGATCGTGGGTGACCATGGTTTCGGTAACGAGCGCCAGATCACCGAAATGGACCTGGGCCGCTTCAACGTGCCGATGCTGATGATCGCTCCGGGCATCCAGGAAAAATTCGGCCAGCGCAACCACACTGTGGGCACCCAGGTCGATATCGTGCCGACCATCATGGGCCGCCTCGGTGGCGAAGTGCGTCACCAGTGCTGGGGCCGCGACCTGCTCAACCTGCCGGAAGGCGACACCGGCTTTGGCGTGATCAAGCCGTCGGGCAGCGAGCAGACCACGGCTATCGTCACCGCCGACCAGATCCTGGTACTGCCGCGCGAGAAGGAAATGGCGCCGAAGATCTACCAGTACGAACTGGGCGCCAATCCGCATGCCGAAGTGGTGCCGGACGCACCGCGTACCGCCGAGTTGAAGCACAAGCTGGAAGCTTTCCTGCAAACCGCTACCAAGAGCCTGTTGGATAACACCGCAGGCGTGGTGCACGGCACGCCGGACTGATTCATTGCGCTAATGAAAAAGAGGCCCTCGGGCCTCTTTTTTTTGACGGTTATTAAAGTGCCGGACATGAACTGGCGAAAGCTATATCCGGCCCAGTAACAGGAGAACCAGCAACACCACCAGCACCACACCGATGATGCCGGACGGGCCATAACCCCAGCTTCTGGAGTGCGGGAACACTGGAAGACCACCGATCAGCAGAAGAATCAGAATAATGATCAGGATTGTGCCCATGTCGTTTTCCTTATTGGAGGATCGAAGGCGCGGCTGGACTCGAAGGCAATTAATCCGTACCGCTTAATCATTCGGACTCTGTGCCTTGAAGGATGATTCCAAGTTTTTTTAATGCTTTTTGCACGCAGGCCTATTTCTTTTCGTACCTGCTGCCGGTGGCCATCGAGTTGAACGTGCAACACCGCGGGAAGTCGCACCGAGGCCCCGGTTTGCCTGGGGCATTCAGCAATCTGATGGTGCGTGGGCGGCACAAAATCCTTCGCTACACTCGCTTCATCTTCCCCGGAACAACAAGGCAACTCCTATGCAAAATCGCATGATGATCACTGGCGCCGGATCCGGCCTGGGTCGCGAAATCGCTCTGCGCTGGGCGCGCGAAGGCTGGCAGTTGGCGTTGTCGGATGTCAGCGAACCCGGCCTGCAGGAAACCCTCAGGCTGGTACGCGAAACCGGCGGCGATGGCTTCGTGCAACGTTGCGACGTGCGTGACTACAGCCAGTTGACCGCCTTCGCCCAGGCCTGCGAGGTCAAGCTCGGCGGCATCGATGTGATCGTCAATAACGCCGGCGTGGCCTCCGGCGGCTTCTTCAGCGAATTGTCCCTGGAGGACTGGGACTGGCAGATCGCGATCAACCTGATGGGCGTGGTCAAGGGCTGCAAGGCGTTCCTGCCGCTGCTGGAAAAGAGCAAGGGCCGGATCATCAATATCGCCTCGATGGCGGCCTTGATGCAGGGCCCGGCGATGAGCAACTACAACGTGGCCAAGGCCGGCGTGGTGGCCCTGTCCGAAAGCCTGTTGATCGAACTGGCCCAGCAGGAGATCGGCGTGCACGTGGTATGCCCGTCGTTCTTCCAGACCAACCTGCTGGATTCGTTCCGTGGCCCGACCCCGGCGATGAAGGCCCAGGTCGGCAAGCTGCTGGAAAGCTCGCCGATCAGCGCGGCGGACATCGCCGATTACATCTACAACCGGGTCGCCGCCGGCGAATTCATGATCCTGCCCCACGAACAGGGACGCATGGCCTGGGCCCTGAAGCAGAAGAACCCGCAGTTGCTGTACGACGAAATGACCCTCATGGCCGACAAGATGCGCGCCAAGGCCAAGCAAAACGCCAGCTGAGCTTGCTCCTGCCCCGGCGCGTCGTTAGGGTTGCCAGCATCTGGCATCCCTGACGAGACCTTGCATGCTCAATTACCTGTGGTTCTTCCTCGCCGCGCTGTTCGAGATCGCCGGCTGCTACGCCTTCTGGATGTGGCTGCGCCAGGGCAAAAGCGCCTGGTGGATGGTCCCGGCGCTGGCGAGCCTGATGCTCTTCGCCCTGTTGCTGACCAAGATCGAAGCGAGCTACGCCGGCCGCGCCTATGCGGCGTACGGCGGGATCTACATCATCGCCTCGATCGGCTGGCTGGGTATGGTGGAGCGGGTGCGGCCGCTGAGTTCGGACTGGCTGGGGGTGGCGCTGTGCGTGATCGGCGCGAGCATCATTCTGTTCGGGCCGCGCTTTACCAACGGTTAGGAACTGGCCGGGTTGCGGGCGCCGCGATGGCGCCCGGTCCCGGCCGGGAATCAGTCGAACAATTCCTTGGGCACGTCGTGCTTGAGCATCAACTGGCACTGCTCGCTGTCCGGGTCGAAGACGATCACCGCCTGGCCCTTGGTCAGCGCCTGGCGCACGCGCAGGACGCGGGTTTCCAGCGGGGTGTCGTCGCCATTGTCGGTGCCGTCGCGGGTGACGAAGTCTTCGATCAGGCGGGTCAGGGTGTCGACTTCTAGTTGGTCATGGGGAATCAGCATACGGGCCTCCGGCAAACAATCCCGGATCCTACTGCGCCGGGCCCCGCGCGGCTAGGCAAACCTCGCGCGGGGCCGTAATGCCGATCATCTGTAGGAGCGAGCTTGCTCGCGATGAGCGCGCAGCGCTCGCCTTGAGGGCCCTGCGTATTTACCTGTGAGTACGTGTGGGGCGAGAGTTCAGCGCTTTGCGCTCTATCGCGAGCAAGCTCGCTCCTACAGTGGAAGCGGGGCTTTTCACCTCAGGACTTTTGCCCCACCAGGCTGTCCACCGACGGCACCCGGGTGTCGCTTTCCATTTGTGTGTCGTGTTCCAGCTGATGGCTGAAACGGTCCAGGGAACCCTGGGCCGGCTGTGCGTCGCTGGCGAACACCGGCGGGCTGAGAATGTAGGCGCCCAGCAGGCGGCTGAGGGCCGCCAGGCTGTCGATATGGGTGCGCTCGTAGCCGTGGGTGGCGTCGCAACCGAAGGCCAGCAGGGCGGTACGGATATCGTGGCCGGCGGTGACCGCCGAATGGGCATCGCTGAAGTAGTAGCGGAACAGGTCGCGGCGCACCGGCAATTCGTGTTCCGTGGCCAGGCGCAGCAGATGGCGCGACAGGTGATAGTCGTAAGGCCCGCCGGAGTCCTGCATGGCCACGCTCACCGCGTGCTCGCTGGAGTGCTGGCCGGGGGCGACCGGGGCGATGTCGATGCCGACGAATTCGCTGACGTCCCAGGGCAGGGCCGCCGCCGCGCCGCTGCCGGTCTCTTCGGTGATGGTGAACAGCGGATGGCAGTCGATCATCAGTGGCTCGCCGCTGTCGACGATGGCCTTGAGCGCGGCCAGCAGCGCCGCGACCCCTGCCTTGTCGTCGAGGTGGCGGGCGCTGATATGGCCGCTTTCGGTGAACTCCGGCAAGGGATCGAACGCGACGAAATCGCCGACGCCGATGCCCAGCGACTCGCAGTCGGCGCGGGTGGTGCAGTAGGCGTCCAGGCGCAATTCGATGTGGTCCCAACTGATGGGCATCTCGTCCACCGCGGTGTTGAAGGCGTGCCCGGAGGCCATCAGCGGCAATACGCTGCCACGCAATACGCCGTTGTCGGTGAACAGGCTGACTCGGCTGCCCTCGGCGAAACGGCTGGACCAGCAGCCGACCGGGGCCAAGGTCAGGCGGCCGTTGTCTTTCACTGCGCGCACGCTGGCGCCGATGGTGTCCAGGTGCGCCGAGACGGCGCGGTCCGGGCTGTTCTTCTGCCCCTTGAGGGTGGCGCGAATGGTGCCGCGGCGGGTCAACTCGAAGGGAATGCCCAGTTCTTCCAGGCGCTCGGCCACATAACGCACGATGGTGTCGGTGAAGCCGGTGGGGCTGGGAATGGCGAGCATTTCCAGGAGGACTTTCTGCAGGTAGTTGAGGTCCGGTTCGGGAATCGATCGGGTCATGGAAACTCCTGATGATGAAAAGGCATCGCGAGCAAGGCGGCGATCCCTGTAGGAGCGAGGCTTGCCCGCGATGAGGCCGCGACGGTCAGCACAAGGCTTTCAAACCGCCGGCTGGCTGTGGGGAAACAGCAGGTCGACAAAGCGCTCGGCCGTCGGCTGCGGTTCATGGTTGGCCAGGCCGGCGCGCTCGTTGGCCTCAATGAACACGTACTGCGGCTGGTCCGCCGCCGGCACCATCAGGTCGAGGCCGACCATCGGGATATCCAGCGCCCGCGCCGCGCGGATCGCGGCGTCCACCAGTTCCGGATGCAGAGTCGCGGTGACATCTTCCAGGGTGCCGCCGGTATGCAGGTTGGCGGTGCGCCGCACGAACAGCCGTTCGCCGGCCGCCAGGATGCTGTCGTAGCCGTGCCCGGCGGCGTGCAGGGTGCGCTGGGTTTCATGGTCCAGGGGGATCTTGCTTTCGCCGCCGGTGGCGGCCTGGCGGCGTCGGCTTTGCGCTTCGATCAGCTGCCTGATGGAGTGCTGGCCGTCGCCGATCACCTCGGCCGGCCGGCGAATGGCGGCGGCAACCACCTCGAAGCCGATCACCAGGATGCGCAGGTCCAGGCCCTCGTGGAAGCTCTCGAGCAACACCCGGCTGTCGAACCGCCGGGCGTTGTCGATTGCCTGTTGCACTTCTTCGATGGTGCGCAGATCCACGGCCACACCTTGGCCTTGTTCCCCGTCGAGTGGCTTGACCACCACCCGTTCATGCTCGTCGAGAAACGCCAGGTTGTCGTCGGCGTTGCCCGCGAGTTGTTGCGCAGGCAGGTTCAGCCCGGCCTGTTTCAGTACTTTGTGAGTCAGGCTCTTGTCCTGGCACAGGCTCATGCTGATGGCGCTGGTCAGGTCGCTGAGGGATTCACGGCAACGCACCCGGCGGCCGCCATGGCTGAGGGTGAACATCCCGGCTTCGGCGTCGTCGACCTGCACGTCGATGCCGCGGCGATGGGCTTCCTCGACGATGATCCGCGCGTAAGGGTTGAACTGCGCCTCGGGCCCGGGGCCGAGGAACAGCGGCTGGTTGATGCCGTTCTTGCGCTTGATGGCGAAGGTCGACAGCGTGCGGAAACCCAGCTTGGCGTACAGGCACTTGGCCTGGCGATTGTCGTGCAGCACCGACAGGTCGAGGTAGCTCAGGCCACGGCTCATGAAGTGTTCGATCAGGTGCCGGACCAGCACTTCGCCGACCCCCGGGCGGGTGCAATGCGGGTCCACCGCCAGGCACCACAGGCTGCTGCCGTGCTCCGGATCGTGGAAGGCCTTCTGGTGGTCCAGGCCCATGACGCTGCCGATCACCGCGCCGCTGTCTTCGTCTTCGGCCAGCCAGTACACCGGCCCGCCGGCATGGCGCGGGGTCAGCAGGCTCGGGTCGACCGGCAGCATGTTGCGGGCCAGGTACAGCTGGTTGATGGCCTGCCAGTCCGCCGCGCTCTGCGCCCGACGGATGCGGAAGCCGCGAAACACCCGGGTGGCCTGGCGGTAGTCGCTGAACCACAGGCGCAGGGTGTCCGACGGGTCGAGGAACAACTGGGTCGGTTCCAGGCCGAGGATCTGCTGGGGTGCGGCGACATACAGGGCGATGTCGCGTTCGCCGGGGTGTTCGTTGAGCAGCTCCTCGGCCAGGCTCGTCGGGTCGGGAAAGGTATGGCCGATCAGCAGCCGGCCCCAGCCGCAATGCACGGCAATCGGGTCGGTGCCGAGGGCGCTGCGATCTTCGGCGAAACGCGCCTGCAGACGCTCGTAGGAGGGCGCCTGACCGCGCAGCAAGCGTTGGCTGTAAGCCGTGGCATGGGGTTTCATGGTCAGATTCCTTGTTCGCTGAGCCACAGGTTCAGCGCCGCCAGTTGCCACAGCTTGGAGCCGCGCAACGGCGTCAGCTGGCCTTGTGGATCGGTCAGCAGGCGGTCGAGCATCGCCGGGTTGAACAGGCCGCGGTCCTGGCTCGGGTCGAGCAGCAGTTCACGTACCCAGTCCAGGGTGGCGCCCTGCAGGTGCTTGAGGCCGGGCACCGGGAAGTAGCCTTTCTTGCGGTCGATCACCGTGCTGGGGATCACCAGCCGCGCGGCTTCCTTGAGCACCTGCTTGCCGCCATCGGGCAGCTTGAACCGGGCCGGCACCCGCGCCGACAGCTCCACCAGCCGGTAGTCGAGGAACGGCGTGCGTGCCTCCAGGCCCCAGGCCATGGTCATGTTATCCACACGCTTGACCGGGTCGTCGACCAGCATCACCGTGCTGTCCAGGCGCAGGGCTTTATCCACAGGCTCGGCGGCGCCGGGCTGGGCGAAATGCTCGCGCACGAAATCGCCGGCGGCGTCGTTGGCGGTCAGCCACTGCGGCTGCACGGTGGCCGCGTAATCGTCGTAGCTGCGGTCGAAGAACGCCTCTCGGTAGGCCGCGTAGGGATCGCTGGCGCCCTCCACCTGCGGGTACCAGTGGTAACCGGCGAACAGTTCGTCGGCGCCCTGGCCGCTCTGCACCACCTTGCAGTGCCTGGCGACTTCCCGCGACAGCAGGTAGAAGGCGATGCAGTCGTGGCTGACCATGGGTTCGCTCATGGCGCGGAACGCCGCCGGCAACTGTTCGATGATCTCGCTCTCGTCGATGCGCAACTGATGGTGATCGGTGCCGTAGTGTTGGGCGATCAGGTCCGAATACTGGAACTCGTCGCCGCGTTCGCCGCCCGCATCCTGGAAGCCGATGGAGAAGGTCGACAGGTTATCCACCCCGACTTCCCGCAGCAGGCCGACCAGCAGGCTCGAATCGACGCCGCCGGACAGCAGCACGCCGACATCCACTGCCGCCCGTTGGCGGATCGCCACGGCTTCGCGGGTGCTGTCGAGTACGCGGTCGCGCCAGTCTTCCAGGGTCAGCCCGGTTTCATCGGCGCGCGGGCCGTAGGGCAGGGTCCACCAGGTTCGCTGCTCGGTGCGGCCGTCGGCTTCGATGCGCATCCAGGTGGCCGGCGGCAGTTTCTCGATGCCCGCCAGCAGGGTGCGCGGCGCCGGCACTACGGCATGGAAGTTCAGGTAATGGTTGAGCGCCACCGGGTCGAGCAGCGGGTTGATGTCGCCGCCCTTGAGCAGCGCCGGCAAGGCCGAGGCGAAACGCAGGCGCTGGCCGGTGCGCGACAGGTACAGCGGCTTGACGCCCAGGCGGTCGCGGGCGATGAACAGGCGCTTGGCGTCCCGCTCCCAGATGGCGAAGGCGAACATGCCGTTGAGCCGCGGCAGCAGCTCGGCGCCCCAGGCGTGATAGCCCTTGAGCAGCACCTCGGTGTCGCCGCCGGAATAAAAGGCGTAGCCCAGGCTTTCCAGCTCGGCGCGCAGTTCTGGGAAGTTGTAGATCGCGCCGTTGAAGGCCAGGGACAGGCCCAGTTGGTTGTCGATCATCGGCTGGGCCGAGCCGTCCGACAGGTCCATGATTTTCAGGCGTCGATGGCCCAGGGCTATCGGGCCCTGGCTATGGAAACCCCAGGCGTCGGGGCCGCGAGGGGCGAGGTGGTGGGTGATTCGTTCAACCGCTGCCAGGTCGGCGGGTTGATGATCAAAACGTAGTTCTCCAGCTAATCCGCACATAAGTCCTTACCGGTTTTTCCGTTGGGGAGGGGTGAATCGCGACCGGCCAGAAATGGCAGGTACCCGGAAACTGACCCAGGTGATCCCCTGGAGTTTTAGACCGATGGGTTATAAGCGGCGGGGCGCAAGTGCGTTGCAGGCTGGGGCAAAGGCCTTGATCTGCCTGGAGTTTTGCCGTGCGGGCAGGGCCCGTGGGCGTTTGCGGGAGATGGCGAAGCGATGCCAGGGCGGCTGGCATCGCTGCTTTATTTCATGGCTTGCCGCGAATCAACCGACGCAAGGCAAAGCGATTGGGGTGACAGGCCTCGGCCACGCTGCGTGGCAGGGGCAGCGGTTCGTTGTCCAGCCAGGCGGCCAGCAACTCGCCCGACAGCGGCGCGGTGATCAAGCCGCGCGAGCCGTGTCCGCTGTTGATATACAGGCCGTCCAGCCAGGGGCAGGGCAGGTCCGGAACCTGGCGCGCGTCCTTGCCCAGCACCGCGTAGACCTCGGCGAATACCGCCTGGTCCGCCAGGGGACCGACGATCGGCAGATAGTCCGGGCTGGTGCAACGGAAGGCGGCCCGTCCTTCGAGGGTTTGCGCTTGCAGCCGGTCGGCTTCCAGGCGTTCCACCAGGTCCTGGGAGATATCTTCGAGCATCTGCAGGTTGCCCGCATGCTCGGCGGCGGTGGGTGTCAGGTCTTGGCTCTTGAAATCGAAACTGGCACCCAGGGTGTGTTCGCCCAGGCGCGAGGGGGCGACATAACCTTCGGCGCACACCACGGTGGCCAGGCTCTGGCTGCGCGCGGTCTGCGGCAGGCGGGTGATCTGCCCGCGGATGCGCTTGAGCGGCAGCTCGGCGCTGGCGGGAAAGCGCTTGATCTCGGCGGCGCCGGCGAGGATCACCACCTCGGCACTGGCCAGCAGCCGCTCGCCGTCCCAGGCCTGCCACTGGCCATCGCCCCGGCGCAGTTCCACTACATCGTGGTGGGGCAGCAGGCGAATCCGCGGGTGCGCGGCTTGCCATTGGCACAGGGCCGGCGGATGCACCCAGCCACCTTCCGGGTAGAACAGCCCGCCGTGGGCCAGGCCGACGCCGGCCAGGGCCTGGGCCTGGGGCTGGTCCAGCTGATGCAACAGGTCCGCCGGGAAGGCTGCCGCCAACTGCGCCTGGCGCTCGGCTTCCTTGGCGTTGAAGGCCAGTTGCAGCACGCCGCAGCTGTCCCAGTCGACGCCCCGTTGCAACTGTTCGAGCAGGCGCCGGGTGTAGCCGAAACCGCTGAGGATCATCTGCGACAGGGCGGTGCCGTGGGCCGAGAGTTTCAGGTACAGCACGCCCTGGGGATTGCCCGAGGCCTCCTGGGCCAGTTGCCCGTGGCGCTCCAGCAGGCTGACCCGCCAGCCCCGCGCGGCGAGGCTGGCGGCGCTGGCGCAACCGGCCAGGCCGGCGCCGATCACCAGGGCGTGTTTGTCCTGGATTTGTTGCGTGGGGCGAGCGAACCAGGGCTTGCTGGCGGCAGGCAGCGGCGTGTCTTCGGGCCAGCCGAGAAACTCGCCGCGCAGCACTTCCCACTTGTGGCCAATGCCCGGGGTGCGCTTCATCTTGAAGCCCGCGGCATTCAGCAGGCGGCGCACCCAGCCGGTGCTGGTGAAGGTACTGATGCTCGAACCCGGCGCGGCCAGGCGCGCCAGTTCGGCGAACAGCTCGGCGGTCCACATCTCGGGGTTTTTCGCCGGGGCGAAGCCGTCGAGGAACCAGGCATCGACCTGCCCGTCGAGTTGCGGCAATTGCTCCAGGGCATCGCCGACCAGCAGGGTCAGGGTGACCCGGCCCTCGTCCAGTACCAGGCGCTGAAAGCCCTGGTGCACCGCGACATAGACGCGCAACAGGCGCTCGGCCAGCGGCCCCAGTTCCGGCCACAGGGCCAGGGCGCGCTGCAGGTCCGCTGGCGTCAGCGGGTATTTTTCCACGCTGACGAAATGCAGGCGTGCGCTGGGGTCGGCCTGTTGTTCGAACAACTGCCAGGCGCAGAGAAAGTTCAGACCGGTGCCGAAGCCGGTTTCGCCGATGACGAAGCGGCCACTGGGCTGCAACGCGGCAAAACGCTCGCGCAGGCGGTTCTGTTCGAGAAACACATGGCGGGTTTCGTCCAGGCCCGACTCGGTGGAGAAATACACATCGTCGAAGACCCGCGAACGCGGGCGGCCCTGGTCGTCCCAGTCGAGCTGGGCGTGGGGCTGGGGAGGGGGCAATTCGGCGCTCATGTTCGGCTCGGTAGCGGCAAGGCGGCCATTCTAGCCGATCGACACACCGGGTAATGATCCACGGCAGTAAGCGGTATGTTCGGGGCCGACAAAACCTAGGTCGATCCGCTAGTCTTGCTCCATCTTGCCAGGGAGTCGCTCATGTTCGAATCTGCCGAAATCGGTCACGCCATCGACAAAAAAACTTTTGACGCCGAAGTCCCGGCCCTGCGCGAAGCCCTGCTGGAGGCCCAGTTCGAGCTGAAGCAGAAAGCCCGTTTTCCGGTGATCGTGCTGATCAACGGCATCGAAGGCGCCGGCAAGGGCGAGACGGTGAAGCTGCTCAACGAGTGGATGGACCCACGCCTGATCGAGGTCCGTACCTTCGACCAGCAGACCGACGAAGAACTGGCGAGGCCACCGGCCTGGCGCTACTGGCGGATGCTCCCGGCCAAGGGCCGCATGGGGGTGTTTTTCGGCAACTGGTACAGCCAGATGTTGCAGGGACGGGTGCACGAACTGTTCAAGGACGGCCGTTTCGACCAGGCCATCGCCGGCGCCGAGCGCCTGGAAAAGATGCTCTGCGACGAAGGCGCGCTGATCTTCAAGTTCTGGTTCCACCTGTCCAAGAAACAGATGAAGGCCCGCCTCAAGTCCTTGCAGGACGACCCGCTGCACAGCTGGCGCATCAGCCCGCTGGACTGGCAGCAGTCGGAGACCTACGACAAGTTCGTCAAATACGGCGAGCGGGTGTTACGCCGCACCAGCCGCGACTACGCGCCCTGGCATGTGATCGAAGGCGTGGACCCGCATTACCGCAGCCTGGCGGTGGGCAAGATTCTCCTCGAGGGCCTGCAGAGCGCGCTCAACCGGCCGACGCTCGAAGTCGAGTCCCATGTGGCGCCGCTGGGCGAGGCCGTCGACAAGTTGACCCTGCTCGACAGCCTGGACATGAGCCAGCAACTGGACAAGGACGACTACGAGGAGCAACTGATTACCGAGCAGGCGCGCCTGGCCGGCCTGCTGCGCGACAAGCGCATGCGCAAGCACGCGTTGGTGGCGGTTTTCGAGGGCAATGACGCGGCCGGCAAGGGCGGGGCGATTCGCCGGGTAGCGGCGGCGCTGGACCCGCGCCAGTACAGCATCGTGCCGATTGCCGCGCCGACCGAGGACGAGCGGGCCCAGCCGTATCTGTGGCGCTTCTGGCGGTATATTCCGGCGCGGGGCAAGTTCACCGTGTTCGACCGTTCCTGGTACGGCCGGGTGCTGGTGGAGCGGGTCGAGGGCTTTTGCAGTCCGGCGGACTGGTTGCGCGCCTATGGCGAGATCAACGACTTCGAGGAGCAGCTCGAGGACGCCGGGGTGATCGTGGTCAAGTTCTGGCTGGCGATCGACAAGCAGACCCAGCTGGAGCGTTTCCAGGCCCGTGAAGAGATTCCGTTCAAGCGTTTCAAGATCACCGAGGACGACTGGCGCAACCGCGACAAATGGGATGCCTACCGCGCCGCCGTCGGCGACATGGTCGACCGTACCAGCACCGAGGTCGCGGCCTGGACCCTGGTGGAGGCCAACGACAAGCGCTGGGCCCGGGTCAAGGTATTGCGCACCCTCAACCGCGCACTGGAAGAGGCATTCGACAAGTCCGAGAAAAAGGACAGGAAAGGCAAGAAGGACAAGAAATAACCGCCGCGGGTTGTGAGCGGGTCACTGGATAAACCCAGCACCGCGATGGTTTTGCATACGCCGGATGAATGATCGTCGCGGCCGGGCAAGGGCTGGATCTATGCTCGAGCCACTCACAACCGACAACAACAATGAGGTATGCCATGCGTGAAGTGGTGATCGTCGATAGCGTGCGGACCGGCCTGGCCAAGTCCTTTCGCGGCAAGTTCAACCAGACCCGTCCGGATGACATGGCCGCCCATTGCGTCAATGCGCTGCTGAGCCGCAACGGTATCGACCCGGCCAGCGTCGAGGACTGCATCGTCGGCGCCGGTTCCAACGAAGGCGCCCAGGGCTACAACATCGGGCGCAACGTCGCGGTGCTGTCGCGCCTGGGCACCGGTACCGCGGGCATGACCCTCAACCGTTTCTGTTCGTCCGGCCTGCAGGCGATCGCCATCGCGGCCAACCAGATCGCGTCCGGTTGCAGTGACGTCATTGTCGCCGGCGGGGTCGAGTCCATCAGCCTGACGATGAAAAGCGTCAACACCGACAACCTGATCAACCCGCTGCTCAAGGAGCAGGTGCCGGGCATCTATTTCCCCATGGGCCAGACCGCCGAGGTGGTCGCCCGGCGTTATAACGTGAGCCGCGAGGAGCAGGACCTGTATGCCCTGCAAAGCCAGCAGCGCACTGCGGCGGCCCAGGCGGCCGGACTGTTCGACGACGAGATCGTGGCGATGGCGGTGAAGTACCGGGTCGAGGACAAGAACAGCGGCCAGGTGCAGATTCTCGACGGTGTGGTCGATCGCGACGACTGCAACCGCCCGGACACTACCCTGGAAAGCCTGGCCGGTTTGAAACCGGTGTTCGCCGAAGACGGCTCGGTGACCGCCGGCAACTCCTCGCAATTGTCCGATGGCGCCTCCATGACCCTGGTCATGAGCCTGGAGCGGGCCCTGGCGCTGGGGCTCAAGCCCAAGGCGTTCTTCCGCGGCTTCACCGTGGCCGGCTGCGAGCCGGACGAAATGGGCATCGGCCCGGTGTTCTCGGTACCCAGGCTGCTCAAGGCCAAGGGCCTGCAAGTGGACGACATCGACCTCTGGGAGTTGAACGAGGCCTTCGCCTCGCAATGCCTGTACAGCCGCAACCGGCTGCAGATCGACAACGCCAGGTACAACGTCAACGGCGGCTCGATTTCCATCGGCCACCCGTTCGGCATGACCGGTTCGCGCCAGGTCGGGCACCTGGTGCGGGAACTGCAACGGCGCAACCTGCGCTACGGCATCGTCACCATGTGCGTCGGCGGTGGCATGGGCGCGACCGGGTTGTTCGAAGCGGTGCGTTAAGCCGTCAGACGGGGTGGAACCTATCGCGGGCAAGCCTCGCTCCTACAGAATGGTGGTGCTTCTGTAGGAGCGAGGCTTGCCCGCGATGCTTTTTGCGACCTGCACCATCCTGTTTACGTTCCCCCTCCAACTGTCTCTGTGTAAGTCACGGCCCCGGGCCTAGAATGCGGGCTCTCTCCATCAGGCTTTTGGGGGTCGCATGCACATCTCGTCCGGTCGCTGGGTCTACGGCTTGTTCCTCGCACTGCTGACGGCGCTGCTGTGGGGCATCTTGCCGATCAAGCTCAAGCAAGTGTTGCTGGTGATGGACCCGGTGACCGTGACCTGGTTTCGCCTGTTGGTATCCGGTGGTTTCCTGCTGATCTACCTGGCGGCGGTCAAGCGCTTGCCCAGTTGGCGCGTGCTCGGGCCGCGCGGCGGCTGGCTGGTACTGATGGCGGTTTGCGGGCTGGTGGGCAACTACGTGCTGTACCTGATGGGGCTGAACCTGCTGAGCCCCGGCACTGCGCAACTGGTGGTGCAGATGGGGCCGATCCTGCTGCTGATCGCCAGCCTGTTTGTGTTCAAGGAGCGTTTCAGCCTGGGGCAGGGGATTGGCCTGGCGGTGCTGCTGATCGGTTTCGGGCTGTTTTTCAATCAGCGCCTGACCGAGCTGCTGACGTCCTTGAGCACCTACACCGCCGGTGTGCTGACGGTGCTCGCCGCCTCGGCGGTCTGGACCTTCTACGCCCTGGGCCAGAAGCAGTTGCTGACGGTGTGGAATTCCTTGCAGGTGATGATGGTGATCTACCTGTTCTGCGCGCTGTTGCTCACCCCGTGGGCCCATCCTCTCGAAGCGCTTGAATTGAGCCCGCTGCAAGGCTGGCTGTTGCTGGCCTGCTGCCTGAATACCCTGATCGCCTACGGTGCGTTTGCCGAAGCGCTGGCCCATTGGGAAGCGTCGCGGGTCAGCGCCACGCTGGCGATCACGCCCTTGGTGACCTTCGCCGCAGTGGCGATGGCGGCCTGGTTGTGGCCCGAATATGTGCATGCCGAACAGATCAACGGCCTGGGGTATGGCGGGGCGGTGCTGGTGGTGCTGGGGTCGGCCTTGACGGCCCTGGGGCCGTCGCTGATGGCCGGGCTCAAGGCGCGGCGGGTGCGTATGGACGTGCCGCAGAGCTAGGGCGCGTTCTCGTCGATCGCAGGCAAGCCCCTATCCTGTAGGAGCGAGGCTTGCCCGCGATAGCGTCTGTTCAATCACCGCCTTCCATCAGCCCTGCTTGCCAGCCTCCAGCATGTTTTCCGGACGCACCCAGGCATCGAACTCTTCGTCCGTCAGGTAACCCAGCTCCAGGGCCGCTTCACGCAAGGTGCGGTTCTCGGCATAGGCTTTCTTGGCGATCTCGGCGGACTTGTCGTAGCCGATATGGGTGTTGAGGGCGGTGACCAGCATCAGCCCGCGTTCCAGGTGGTCGGCCATCTGCACCGGGTCGGGCTCCAGGCCGGCGATGCAGTGCTGCTGGAAGTTGCTGCAGCCGTCGGCGAGCAAGCGCACCGATTGCAGCAGGTTGTGGATGATCACCGGCTTGAACACGTTCAGTTGCAGGTGGCCCTGGCTGGCGGCGAAGCCGATGGCCACGTCGTTGCCCATCACCTGGCAGGCCAGCATCGACAGGGCTTCGCACTGGGTCGGGTTGACCTTGCCCGGCATGATCGAGCTGCCCGGTTCGTTGGCCGGCAGCCTGACCTCGGCCAGCCCGGCCCGTGGCCCGGAGCCCAGCAGGCGCAGGTCGTTGGCGATTTTCATCAGGCACACCGCCAGGGTCTTCAGCGCGCCGGAGAGGGTGGTCAGGGGTTCGTGGCCGGCGAGGGCGGCGAACTTGTTCGGCGCAGTGACAAACGGCAGGCCGGACAAGGCCGCCAGCTCGGCGGCGATCGCCTCGCCGAAACCATGGGGCGAGTTCAGCCCGGTGCCGACGGCGGTACCGCCCTGGGCCAGCTCGCAGACCGCTGGCAGGGCCGCGCGAATGGCGCGCTCGGCGTAGTCCAGTTGCGCGATGAAGGCCGACAGCTCCTGGCCGAAAGTGATGGGGGTGGCATCCATCATGTGGGTGCGCCCGGTTTTCACCAGCTTCATGTGTCGTGCCGCGAGTTCGGCCAGGCCGCCGGACAGCTCGGCGATCGAGGGCAACAGATGCTGCTGCACCGCCTGGGCCGCGGCGATGTGCATTGCCGTGGGGAAGCAGTCGTTGGAGCTTTGCGAGCGATTCACATGGTCGTTGGGGTGCACCGGGGTCTTGCCGCCGCGCGGGTTGCCGGCCAGTTCGTTGGCGCGACCGGCGATCACCTCGTTGACGTTCATGTTGCTCTGGGTGCCGCTGCCGGTCTGCCAGACCACCAGTGGGAACTGGTCGTCATGCTGGCCGTCCAGCACCTCGTCGGCGGCTTGTTCGATCAGGCGGGCAATGTCGGCCGGCAGATCGCCGTTGCGGTCGTTGACCCGGGCCGCGGCCTTCTTGATCAACGCCAGGGCATGCAGGACCGACAGCGGCATGCGCTCGTTGCCGATGGCGAAGTTGATCAGCGAACGCTGGGTCTGGGCGCCCCAATAGGCGTCGTCCGGGACTTCAACCTGGCCAAGGCTGTCGGTTTCGATTCGACTCATCGTGCTCACTCCTGTAGGTCTGATTGCGCAGTTTAGGCCGTGATCCACAGCCTGGGTTCCATAAAGCGCCTTTTGTGTCATTTGGTCGAGCAAATGCAGGCACCACAAGGCTTGGGGTTGAGCGACAGAGTTTTTTAGGCGCAGAATGGTCGCCCTTGGGGTTATACCTCGCCTGCTAGAAAAGGAAACTCGATGACTCGTCTTCGTGCCATATGTACCGCGGTTGTTCTGGTTTGTGCCAGCGGCCAGGTGCTTGCCGATACCGCCAGCCACAACGCCAGTGCCGAAGCTTTCCTGACCCTGGCGCACGCTGACAAGCTGGGCACTCCGGTGTACATGCAAGTGCAGCAAATGTTCGCCCAGCGTTTTGAACAGACCAAAGCCCCAGAGTCGAAAAAAGCCGTGCTGGAAACCTACCAGGCCAAGGCCAACGCCGCCCTGGACCAGGCCATCGGCTGGAACAAGCTGAAGCCGGACATGGTCAAGCTCTACACCAGCAACTTCAGCGAATCCGAGCTCAAGGACCTGGTGGCGTTCTACCAGTCGCCGCTGGGCAAGAAAGTCCTGGAAAAAATGCCGCAGCTGACCCAGCAATCGGCCCAGATGACCCAGGCCAAGCTGGAAAGCGCGGTACCGGTAGTCAACAAGCTGCTGGCCGACATGACCGCCGAACTCGAGCCTAAGGCCGCACCGGCGAAGAAGAAGTAAGCGGAGCCAGGAATGACCATGCAACAACGTATCGAATCGGCACTGGGCGCATTGCAGCCTGAGCATTTGCAGGTGCTGGATGAAAGCCACATGCACAGTCGCGGCCTGGAGACCCATTTCAAGGCCGTGCTGGTCAGCGAGCAGTTTGCCGGGCTCAACAGCGTCAAGCGTCACCAGAAGGTCTACGCGACCCTGGGCGAGCTGATGGGCCAGTTTCATGCGTTGGCGCTGCATACCTATACGCCAGAGGAATGGGCGAAGATCGGCGTGGCCCCGGCCTCGCCGACCTGCGCTGGCGGCAGCAAGCATTAACCACAGGTTTTTTGCTAGAATCCGCAACGCGCCGCTCAGTCGGCGCGTTTTTTTTGCATCCGGTTCACCCTTTGCGAGGGTAGCCACCTGGAGAATTACCCATGACACAACAGATTGTCGTGGCGGCACTGTATAAGTTCGTCACCCTCGAAGATTACGTTGCCCTGCGCGAACCGCTGCTCAAGGCGATGCTCGACAACGGCATCAAGGGCACCCTGCTGATCGCCGAAGAAGGTATCAATGGCACCGTTTCCGGTAGCCGCGAAGGCATCGACGGGCTGCTGGCCTGGCTCAAGAACGACCCGCGCATGGTCGACATCGATCACAAGGAATCGTACTGCGACGAGCAGCCGTTCTACCGCACCAAGGTCAAGCTCAAGAAAGAGATCGTGACCCTGGGCGTACCCGGCGTCGACCCGAACAAGAAGGTCGGCACCTATGTCGAACCGCAGGACTGGAACGCGCTGATCAGCGACCCGCAAGTGCTGCTGATCGACACCCGCAACGACTACGAGGTTTCGATCGGCACCTTCGAAGGTGCCATCGACCCGAAGACCACCAGTTTTCGCGAATTCCCCGACTACATCAAAGCCAACTTCGACCCGAGCAAGCACAAGAAAGTCGCGATGTTCTGCACCGGCGGCATTCGTTGCGAGAAAGCTTCGAGCTACATGCTCAGCGAAGGCTTCGGCGAGGTCTTCCACCTCAAGGGCGGTATCCTCAAGTACCTCGAAGAGGTGCCGCAGCAAGAGAGTAAATGGCAGGGCGACTGTTTCGTCTTCGATAATCGGGTGACCGTGCGTCACGACCTCAGCGAAGGCGACTACGATCAATGTCATGCCTGCCGCACGCCGGTAAGCGTCGAGGATCGCGCCAGCGAGCACTATGTGCCGGGTATCAGTTGTCCGCACTGCTGGGACACGCTGAGCGAGAAAACCCGCCGCAGCGCCATCGACCGGCAGAAGCAGATTGAACTGGCCAAGGCTCGCAACATGCCGCACCCGATCGGTTACAACTACAAGCAATCTTCTTCCGAGGCCTGAGCCATGTCTGCCCGCCTGCTCTATGTGATGGACCCGATGTGTTCGTGGTGCTGGGGCTTCGCTCCAGTGGCCGAGGCCCTGGTCGAGCAGGCGCGGGCCGCGGGCGTCGAGTTGCATCTGGTGGTGGGCGGCCTGCGGACCGGCAGTGGCTCGGCACTGGAGCCGACCACCCGCCGCTATATCCTCGAACACTGGCAGGCGGTCACCGAGGCCACCGGCCAGCCGTTCAAGTTCGAGGGTGCCTTGCCCGACGGTTTTGTCTATGACACCGAGCCTGCGTGCCGCGCCATCGTCACGGCGCGCAGCCTGGCGCCGGATTGCGCCTGGAAACTCTTGCGCCTGATCCAGCGGGCTTTTTACGTCGAAGGCCGGGATGTCACTCGCGCCAGCGTTCTGGTGGAACTGGCCGAGGAAGCGGGCGTGCCGCGCATCGAGTTCGCCGAGGCGTTCGATCGCGCCGAGCAGCATGCCGCGACCGCCGCCGATTTCACCTGGGTCCAGGACCTGGGGATCGCCGGCTTCCCGACGATGCTGGCCGAGCGCAATGGCCAGCTGGCCTTGTTGACCAATGGCTACCAGCCCTTGAGTGAGCTTGCTCCATTGCTCGGCCGCTGGCTGGAGCGTGCCGCCTGTGCGTGATCCACAAGCGCCGGAACCCGTCGATCGCCTGAGCTGGGCGCAAGTCCGCCGGCTGGCACTGCAGCATAAAAAAGCCCTGTGGATCGCCAATGGCGTGGCCGTCCTGGCGACGCTGTGCAGCGTGCCTATCCCGTTGCTGCTGCCGCTGTTGGTGGACGAAGTGCTGCTGGGGCATGGCGATGCTGCGCTGAAGGTGATGAACCACGCCTTGCCCGCGGGCTGGCAGAGCGCCGCCGGCTACATCGGCCTGATGTTGTTGATCACCCTGATGCTGCGTTGCTCGGCGCTGCTGTTCAACGTGCTGCAGGCGCGGTTGTTTGCCGGGTTGGCCAAGGACATTGTCTATCGCATCCGTCTGCGGCTGATCGAGCGCCTCAAGCGCATTTCCCTGGGCGAGTATGAAAGCCTGGGCAGCGGTACGGTGACGACTCACCTGGTCACCGACCTCGACACCCTCGACAAGTTTGTCGGCGAAACCCTAAGCCGTTTTCTGGTGGCCATGCTCACGCTGGTGGGCACCGCGGGCATCCTGATGTGGATGCATTGGCAGCTGGCGCTGCTGATCCTGTTGTTCAATCCCCTGGTGATCTACGCCACGGTGCAGTTGGGCAAGCGGGTCAAGCACCTGAAAAAGCTCGAGAACGACAGCACCTCGCGTTTCACCCAGGCCCTGACCGAAACCCTGGATGCGATCCAGGAAGTCCGTGCGGGCAACCGCCAGGGCTTTTTCCTCGGCCGTCTCGGCCGGCGTGCCCAGGATGTGCGGGACTACGCGGTGGCTTCGCAATGGAAGAGCGACGCCTCCAATCGCGCCAGCGGGCTGCTGTTCCAGTTCGGGATCGATATCTTTCGTGCGGCGGCCATGCTCACCGTGCTGTTTTCCGATCTGTCCATCGGCCAGATGCTGGCCGTATTCAGCTACCTGTGGTTCATGATCGGCCCGGTGGAACAACTGCTGAACCTGCAGTACGCCTACTATGCCGCCGGTGGCGCGTTGTCGCGTATCAATGAGCTGCTGTCGCGGGCCGACGAGCCGCAGTATGCCGGCGGTGTCGACCCGTTCCAGGGGCGCGAGACCGTGGGTATCGAAGTCAGCGGCCTGAGTTTCGGCTACGGCGACGAACTGGTGCTGGACCAGATGAACCTGTCGATCGAGCCGGGGGAGAAGGTGGCGATCGTCGGCGCCAGCGGCGGCGGCAAAAGTACCCTGGTGCAGCTGTTGCTGGGGCTCTACACACCGCAGGCGGGCGTGATTCGTTTTGGCGGCAAGACCCAGCAGGAAATCGGCCTGGAAACCCTGCGGGAAAACGTGGCGGTGGTGTTGCAGCATCCGGCGCTGTTCAACGACAGCATCCGCGCCAACCTGACCATGGGCCGCGAGCGCAGCGACGAGGCCTGTTGGCGGGCGTTGGAAATTGCCCAGTTGGACTCGACGGTCCGCGCCCTGGCCAACGGCCTGGACAGTGTGGTCGGCCGTTCCGGCGTGCGTCTGTCTGGCGGCCAGCGCCAGCGCCTGGCCATCGCGCGGATGGTCCTGGCCGAACCCAAGGTGGTGATCCTCGACGAAGCCACTTCCGCGCTGGACGCCGCCACCGAGTACAACCTGCACCAGGCGCTGACGCGTTTCCTCCATGGCCGGACCACGCTGATCATTGCCCACCGCCTGTCCGCGGTAAAACAGGCGGATCGGGTTCTGGTGTTCGATGGCGGGCAGATTGCCGAAGATGGCGACCATCAGCAGCTAATTGCCGACGGCGGCCTTTACGCCAAGCTTTACGGGCACTTGCAGCAAGTCCAGCGACCTTGAGTTTTATCCGGTTTTCTGTGCTTAGTGCTTGAATTCTCTGGTGGAAATGACCCTCCTGGGGCTCGGCCCTGTCGTGTCTTGACTGGCAGCGTGCTCGAACGCCACGGCCTGTGCGCTCGAAGCGGCGGAAATTAGCCTAGTCTGTGCTGTCAGGAGCGGTATTTCCTCGGGTGTTCATCTGGCAGTGCTTATGCAAGGGACCTCATGAAGCAAAAGCGGACTCTCGGAACGCCACGGTTATTGGGCATCGTCTGGCCATTTATTGCGGTGGTGTTGTTTCAAGCGCTGTTGGGTGGCCTCAGCTTATATGTCCTTTCGGCGGTACGTGGTTACGTTGCCGGGGAGAGCCTTTGGTCCAAGGGCCAGAAGGACGCCATCTACTACCTCAATCTCTACGCCGACAGCCGCGACGAATCGATCTTTCTGAAGTACCAGAATGCTATTGCCGTGCCTCAGGGCGGGCATGAGCTGCGGGTCGCGCTGGATCAGCAACCGCCCGACCTGAATGCCGCGCGGGCGGGGATTCTCAAGGGGGGCAACCACCCTGACGACAGCGACAGCGTGATCTGGCTGTACCTGAACTTCCGCCATTTCAGCTACCTGGAAAAAGCCATCGACCTGTGGACCGTGGGCGACAGTTATCTGGTGCAGCTCGACAGCGTGGCCCATGAAATGCACCGCAGCATTACCAGCAACCAGGCCTCCGAAGCCGATATCCAGCGCTGGAAGAACCAGATTTTCGCCATCAACGATGGCGTGACGCCCGCTGCCAAGGCCTTTAGCGATGCTTTGGGCGAGGGCTCGCGGGTCATCCTGCGGCTGTTGCTGATCACCAACCTGGCCACCGCGCTGGGGCTGATTGTCCTGGCCTTGCTGCGCACCCATAAGTTGCTGGCCCAGCGTCATGAATTTGCCAGCGCCCTGCAGTTGGAAAAGGAACGGGCGCAGATCACCCTGCAATCCATTGGCGACGGCGTCATCACCACCGACGTGGACGGCGCCATCGCCTACATGAACCCGGCCGCCGAGGAAATGACCCACTGGAAGGCCGAGCAGGCCATGGGGCTGCCGCTGGCGGCCTTGTTCAATCTGCTGGATGAAAATGCCCAGACCGACGGCTTTACCCTGATCGAGCACATTCTCAGTGGCCAGCTCAGTGGTGGCAGCGAGCACTCGAAGCTGATCCAGCGCCTGGATGGCAGCACGGTGTCGGTGACCCTGGTCGGCGCGCCTATCCAGAACGCCGGCAAGGTCAGCGGTACGGTGCTGGTGCTGCACGACATGACCCAGGAGCGCCAGTACATCGCCAATCTGTCCTGGCAGGCGACCCACGACGCCTTGACTGGCCTGGCGAACCGTCGCGAGTTCGAATACCGCCTGGAGCAGGCATTGCACAGCTTGAGCCGGCAACCGGGGCGGCACGCCCTGATGTTCCTCGACCTGGACCAGTTCAAGCTGGTCAACGATACCTGCGGCCATGCGGCAGGGGACGAGTTGCTCCGGCATATCTGCGCCTTGCTCCAGTCGGGCCTGCGCGAGGGCGATACCCTGGCGCGCCTGGGGGGCGATGAGTTCGGCATCCTGCTGGAGAACTGCTCGCCGGAAGCGGCGGAAAAGATCGCCGAAGGCCTGCGCCAGACGGTGCAGAACCTGCATTTTGTCTGGAAGGGCCGGCCCTTCGTCACCACGGTCAGCATTGGCCTGGTGCATGTGGCGCAAACCCCGACCACCCTCGAAGCATCACTGCGGGCAGCGGACATGGCGTGCTACATGGCCAAGGAGAAAGGGCGCAACCGGGTCCAGGTCTATCACGCGGACGACTCGGAGCTGTCCCTGCGGTTCGGTGAAATGGCCTGGGTACAGCGTCTGCATATGGCCCTGGAGGAAAACCGCTTCTGTCTTTATGCCCAGGAAATAGCCGCTCTGGGTCATGTGGACCGGCTCGGCGGGCATATCGAGATTCTGCTGCGCCTGCACGACGAGGCCGGGCGGATGATCCTGCCCGACAGCTTCATTCCGGCCGCCGAGCGTTACGGCCTGATGACCTCCCTTGACCGTTGGGTGGTGGAGAATGTGTTCAAGATCATCGCCGAATGCATCCGCGAGGAGCGCGAAGGGCCCCTGGCGATGTGTGCGATCAATCTGTCGGGCGCGACCATCGGTGACGAGGCTTTCCTGGACTTCCTGCGCGAGCAGTTCATCGTCCACGGTGTGCCACCGGACCTGATTTGTTTTGAAATCACCGAGACCAGCGCTATCTCCAATCTCGGCAGTGCGATTCGATTTATCAACGAGCTCAAGGGCTTGGGCTGTCACTTTTCGTTGGATGACTTTTGTGCGGGAATGTCGTCATTCGCTTATCTCAAACATTTGCCTGTAGACTTCCTCAAGATCGATGGAAGTTTCGTAAAAGATATGCTGGACGACCCGATCAATCGCGCGATGGTCGAGGTGATCAACCATATCGGTCATGTGATGGGCAAACGCACGATTGCCGAGTTTGTCGAAACACCGCAGATTGAGCAGGCATTGTTGGAGATTGGCGTGGATTACGCTCAGGGCTACCTGATCGAGCGCCCGCAACTCTTCACCTGCGACAGTCTGCAGTGCCGGCCTTCGCGACCACAGCCTCTGTTGTTCAAGGCTCCTGGCACGTTCCGTTGAATCTCTCGCTGATCCGTACCATCACCATCAAAAGGAGCCCCGACAGTGATCGACGCATTCAACAGAACCGGTCCGCTCATGGACGCTGCAAGCTATCCGGCCTGGGCCCAGCAGCTGATCCAGGATTGCAGCGAGAGCAAGCGCCGCGTGGTCGACCACGAACTGTACCAGCGCATGCGCGACAACAAGCTCAGCAACAAAACCATGCGCCAGTACCTGATCGGCGGCTGGCCGGTTGTCGAGCAGTTCGCCCTGTACATGGCGCAGAACCTGACCAAGACCCGCTTCGCCCGTCACCCCGGTGAGGACATGGCGCGGCGCTGGCTGATGCGCAATATCCGGGTCGAGCTCAATCATGCCGATTACTGGGTGAACTGGAGCCGCGCCCATGGCGTGAGCCTGGAAGATCTGCAGGCGCAACAGGTCCCACCGGAGCTGCACGCTTTGAGTCATTGGTGCTGGCATACCAGCTCCGCCGACTCATTGATCGTGGCGATCGCTGCGACCAACTACGCAATCGAGGGCGCCACGGGTGAGTGGTCGGCGCTGGTCTGCTCCTCCGGCGTGTATGCGGCGGCCTTTCCCGAAGAAGAGCGCAAGCGGGCGATGAAGTGGCTGAAAATGCATGCCCAGTACGACGATGCGCATCCTTGGGAGGCGCTGGAAATCATCTGTACCCTGGCCGGCATGAAGCCGAGCAAAGCCTTGCAGGGCGAGCTGCGCCAGGCGATCTGCAAGAGTTATGACTACATGTACCTGTTCCTGGAGCGTTGCATGCAACAGGAAAAGACCCCGGCGGCCCGTGAGCGGATGGCGCTGGTCGAAGGTTGAATGGCGGCCTCCGATGGAGGCGGCCCCAGCCATTCTCTCAGCCGGCCATCGCCAGGCGGTTGCGGCCTTCGCGCTTGGCCACATACAGCGCGCTGTCCGCACGGCGCAGCAGGCTCTCGGCTGATTCCCCTGGCAGCAGGGTCGAGCAACCCAGGCTGACCGTCAGCTCGATCAACTTGCCATCCGCCCAGTAATCCTTGGCTTGGGCCGCCTGGCGCAGTCGTTCTCCCACCATGGCGGCGGCATCGCGTCCGGTGTTGGACAGCAGGATCAGGAACTCCTCGCCGCCAAAACGAAACACCATGTCGACGTTGCGCAACTGCGCCTTGATGGCCGCGGCAACAGCCTTGAGCACTTCATCGCCGGCGCTGTGGCCGTGGCTGTCGTTGATTCTCTTGAAGTGATCGATATCCAGCATCAGCAGCGACAGTGGGTGCAGGTGGCGGCGGGCCATTTCGATTTCCCGTTGCAGCGTCTGGTCCATGGCGATCCGGTTGCCGGTATCGGTCAAAGGGTCGCGCAGGGCGCTACGGGTCGCGGCCCGATAGAGCAGAGCGTTGCGCATCGGATAAAGCAGGGTGGACAGCAGGGATTCCAGATGGCCCTGTTCCTGGTCGCTGAAACGCTGATTGCGCCGAAATACCAGCTCGCCCATGGTCTCGCCTTCATGGCTCAGGCTGTAGCTGATGGAGTGGCGGCCGCGCTGGCCGAACTCCAGGCGCAGGTCGCTGGGCTTGTGCTGGTAAACCAGGGCATCCAGGGGCACAAGGCGTTGGGTTTCGCGGAAGAACAGGCCGAGAATGCGTTGAGGCTCCAGGCTGGTCTGTAATTGCAGGCTCAGTTGCTGGCGCAACTGGGCAAGGCTGACCGGGCGTTGCAGGAGTGGTGACTGCTGGCCAAAGCCCAGGCGTTGCAATTTGGCGCTATTGAAGTCAATTGCGTTGGTCTGGGTCGGTATTTTCATATGGCGTGAGCCCCTGGGCACGTAATGCAGTCTTACTGGCTGGGTGAGAGCGGCTCATGGCTGCACGTCATACTGTTCCATCAGTCCCGTAGGACAAGCGATCACAGTCTAATCCGCTTTACGGGCCGTTATAAGCCCCGACTCGATCGTCGCTGAGTTTCGCCAATACACTGCCTATTTGAGGGAGATGAGAGCGAAAGTCATGCCATTCGCTTCACCCGATTAAAATGCTTTTGAATTCAGCGGGTTGGCTGACAGTGCCAAGGCTTGGCGTGGCCCGGGGTGGCATTTGTCTGGCGATGGCGGGGTGGAAGACTGCCGGGAAAGGAGTGCCGCGACGGTATTCCGCCGCGGCCAAAGAAAGGATTACTGGGCGTCGAATGCCTGGCCGTTGATCCCGGTACTGTCCGGACCCATGAGGTACAGGTAGACCGGCATAATCTCCTCGGGGGCCGGGTTGTTGCTCGGGTTTTCCCCCGGGTAGGCCTGGGCGCGCATGCTGGTGCGGGTAGCGCCCGGATTGACGCTGTTGGCGCGAACCGGTGCGACGCCGTCGACTTCGTCGGCCAGGGTTTGCATCAGGCCTTCGGTGGCGAATTTCGAAACGCCATAGGCGCCCCAGTAGGCACGGCCCTTGCGGCCAACGCTGCTGGAGGTGAACACCACCGAGGCGTCCTGGGACAGCTTGAGCAGCGGCAGCAGGGTACTGGTCAGCATGAACATGGCGTTGACGTTGACTTGCATCACCCGCATGAAGTTCTCGCCCGACAGCTGTTCCAGCGGTGTGCGCGGACCAATGATCGAGGCATTGTGCAGCAGGCCATCGAGGTGGCCGAACTCGGCTTCGACCATAGCAGCCAGTTCGTCGTACTGGTGCGGCAGGGCGGTTTCCAGGTTGAACGGAATCACCACCGGCTGAGGATGGCCGGCGGCTTCGATCTCGTCGTAGACCTGGGTCAGGTTGGCTTCGGTCTTGCCCAGCAACAGCACGGTGGCGCCATGGGCGGCGAAGGTCTTGGCGGCAGCGGCGCCGATGCCACGACCGGCGCCGGTGACCAGGATGACCCGATCCTTGAGCAGTTCGGGGCGGGCGGAATAATCAAACATAAAAACCTCGGGAAATCAGAAGCGAAAGCCTGAGCCGATCAGCAGCTGCACAGCGCCTGGTCCAGGACCTGACGCAGTTCCAGTGGGTGATCGACCACCACGTCGGCGCCCCAGTGCTTGGGATTGTCGTCCGGATGGATGTAACCGTAGGTCACGGCGGCGGTCCTGGTGCCTGCGTCGCGGCCCGATTCGATGTCGCGCAGGTCGTCACCGACGAACAGTACGCTGGCCGGGTCGAGGTCGAGCATCTTGCACGCCAGGATCAATGGTTCCGGATCGGGTTTGCTGTTCTTCACGTGATCCGGGCAGATCAGCAGGGCGGAACGTTCCGCCAGGCCCAACTGCTGCATGATTGGCTCGGCAAAGCGCACCGGCTTGTTGGTGACCACGCCCCAGAGCAGATTGGCCTTCTCGATATCGGCCAGCAGCTCGGCCATGCCGTCGAACAGTTTGCTGTGCACCGCGCAATGCTTGAGGTAGCGCTCCAGAAACTCCAGGCGCAGCTCCTCGAACCCCGGGGATTCCGGGTCCATCGAGAAGGTCACGGCGACCATCGCCCGGGCGCCACCGGAGATTTCGTCACGGATATGTTTGTCTGCGATCGGCGCCAGGCCGCGGTCGGCGCGCATGGCCTGGCAGATGGCGATGAAGTCCGGCGCGGTGTCGAGCAGGGTGCCGTCCATGTCGAAAAGAACTGCTCTGATACGCATGGGCTTATTCCTCCCGCAGGGTCTGGATCATGTAGTTGACGTCGACGTCGGCGGCCAGCTTGTAGTGCTTGGTCAGCGGGTTGTAGGTCAGGCCGATGATGTCCTTGACGGTCAGGCCGGCGTCACGGCTCCAGGCGCCCAGTTCGGAAGGCCGGATGAATTTCTTGAAGTCATGGGTGCCGCGCGGCAGCAGCTTCATGATGTATTCGGCGCCGATGATGGCGAACAGATAAGCCTTCGGATTGCGGTTGATGGTGGAGAAGAACACCTGGCCGCCGGGCTTGACCATGCGAAAGCACGCGCGGATCACCGAGGAGGGGTCCGGCACGTGCTCGAGCATTTCCAGGCAGGTGACGACGTCGAACTGCTCGGGCATTTCCTCGGCCAGGGCTTCGGCGGTTATCTGCCGATACTCGACGTTTACCCCGGACTCCAGTTGATGCAGTTGTGCCACCGCCAGCGGGGCCTCGCCCATGTCGATACCCGTTACCGTGGCGCCGCGCTGGGCCATGGCTTCGCTGAGGATGCCGCCGCCGCAACCGACGTCGAGGACTTTCTTGCCGGCCAGGTTGACGCGTTCGTCAATCCAGTTGACCCGCAGCGGGTTGATATCGTGCAGCGGTTTGAATTCGCTCTCGCGGTCCCACCAGCGATGGGCTAGGGCTTCGAATTTGGCGATTTCGGCGTGGTCGACGTTACTCATGGGTAATCCTCTGAATCTGGAAAATTCTGGCTGTCGGTCTCGAGCCGGGGCTCGAGGGTTCCTGCTATTCGGTATGGCCGCTGATGCGCCGGCCCCAGGCTGTCGCCGTGGCGTGCAGCTGTTGTTCGTCCAGGCGCGTCAGGCGCCGGTCGTCGAGCAATTGCTTGCCGGCGACCCAAAGGTGTTTCACGCAATCGCGGCCGGTGGCATATATAAGCTGCGAAACCGGGTCATAGATCGGTTGCTGCGCCAGGCCGGACAGGTCAAAGGCCACCAGGTCCGCGGCCTTGCCGAGTTCCAGCGAGCCGATCTCGCTCTCCAGGCCCAGGGCCCGCGCGCCGTTGAGGGTGGCCATGCGCAGCGCCTGGTGGGCATTCAGGGCGGTGGCCGAGCCTGCCACGGCCTTGGCCAGCAATGCGGCGGTGCGGATTTCACCGAGCAGGTCCAGGTCGTTGTTGCTGGCGGCCCCGTCGGTGCCTACTGCAACATTGACGCCAGCCTGCCACAGCCGTTCCACCGGGCAGAAGCCGCTGGCCAGTTTCAGGTTCGACTCCGGGCAATGAATGACATTGCTATTGGTTTCTACCAGCAAAGCCAGGTCGTCATCGCTGATTTGGGTCATGTGTACGGCCTGGAAGCGCGGCCCGAGCAGTCCCAGTCGCGCCAGGCGGGCCAGGGGCCGCTCGCCGTGCCGGGCGACGGCCTGTTCCACCTCGAAGGCGGTTTCATGGACGTGCATATGAATGGAGGCATCGAGTTCTTCGGCAATGATCCGGATCTTCTCCAGGTTTTCGTCGCTGACCGTGTAGGGCGCGTGGGGGCCGAAGGTGATCTTGATGCGCGGATGATGCTTGAGGTCGCTGAACAGCTCGACGCCCTGGCGGATGGCTTCGTCGGCGCTGTGGGCGCCCGGAATCGGAAAGTCGAGGACCGGAATAGCGATCTGCGCCCGAATGCCGCTGTTGTGCACGCGCTCGCTGGCAACCTTCGGAAAGAAGTACATGTCGGAAAAGCAGCTGATGCCGCCTTTGAGTTGTTCGGCGATGGCCAGGTCGGTACCGTCGCGGACGAAGGCTTCATCGACCCATTTGGCTTCGGCGGGCCAGATGTGGTTCTCCAGCCAGGTCATCAGCGGCAGATCGTCGGCCAGGCCGCGGAACAGGGTCATCGCCGCGTGGCCGTGGGCGTTGATCAGGCCAGGGCTGAGCAGCATGCCCGGCAACTCGCGGACCTCGGCAGCCTGCAGCTTCAAGGCCGCGGCGCGCGGGCCGATGAACACGATGCGGCCGTCGCGGATACCCAGGCCGTGCTCCTTGAGCACCACGCCGGCCGGTTCAACAGGCACCAGCCAGGTCGGCAACAGGAGTAGGTCGAGCGCAACGACAGGGTTCGGCATCGAAGATCGGTTCCAGGGCGTTTGTGGAGGATGGCGAAGTATACCCGAGCGTCTTCGCCGGGGGATCGCTATAATCGGCGGCTTTTGTTCATGAGTGCGGGGTGAGGGATGCGCGATCGACTGTTGGCAGCGGAGAAGGTGAAGGCCATCGATTGGCGGGATGACGCCCTGTATCTGCTCGATCAGCGTATTTTGCCCTTCGAGGAAAGCTGGATTGCCTACACCTGCGCGGCTGGCGTTGCGCAGGCCATTCGCGAAATGGTGGTGCGTGGCGCGCCGGCGATCGGTATCAGCGCAGCCTATGGCGTGGTCCTGGCAGCGCGCGCGCGTTTTGCCGCCGGTGGTGCCTGGCAGGCGGCGATGGAAGAAGACTTCGCACTGCTCGCCGATTCGCGTCCGACCGCGGTCAACCTGTTCTGGGCGCTGAACCGCATGCGTGAACGCCTGGAGCGCCTCAAGGGCCACGCCGACCCGCTGGCGGTGCTGGAGGCGGAAGCCCTGGCCATTCATGAAAGCGACCGCGAAGCCAACCTGACCATGGCCCAGTTGGGTGTCGACCTGATTCGCCGGCATCAGGGCAATGCCCAGGCCATCCTGACCCACTGCAACACCGGCGCCCTGGCGACCGGCGGCTTCGGAACGGCCCTGGGGGTGATTCGCGGGGCCTTTATCGAAGGTATGGTCGAGCGGGTGTATGCCAATGAAACCCGTCCCTGGCTGCAAGGCTCGCGGCTGACTGCCTGGGAGCTGGCCAACGAGGGCATCCCGGTGACCTTGAATGCCGACTCCGCTGCCGCGCACATCATGAAAACCAAGGGCGTGACTTGGGTGATCGTTGGCGCCGACCGCATTACCGCCAATGGCGATGTGGCGAACAAGATCGGCACCTATCAGCTGGCGGTCAATGCAATGCACCACGGCGTGCGTTTCATGGTGGTCGCGCCGAGTTCGACCATCGACATGGCCCTGGCCAGTGGCGAAGACATTCCGATCGAGGAGCGTGATGGCAAGGAGTTGCTCGAGGTCGGTGGCAAGCGGGTAGGGGCGGATGTGCAGGCCTACAACCCGGTATTCGACGTCACCCCGGCGGACCTGATCGACGCCATCGTTACCGAGAAAGGCATAGTCGAGCGTCCCGACACTGCGAAAATGGCCCAATTGATGTGCCGCAAGCGCTTGCACTGAGATCGTTTTGCAAAAGGTTTCGCTGACGGCTGCCGTGGGGTGGTCGTCAGTCCGGGAAAAAATCCGCATTTACGCACGAAATCAGCCTCTGAGCTTCTCTCGTCTCTTATCAGCCTGTCACCGGTCAACTAACTATGCTCCATGCGCATCAGGGGGATAGGTGCGTGGCGGCGATTGTGATAACATCCGGCGGTTTCCAAGGTGGTCCGAAGTGACCGCCTTCACTGCGCAAATCCATGGCATAACTTGTTGATTTGTCGTAAGTCGGTGCATGGCACTAGGCCTGCAGCGGCGAGCTTCGTTCGTCCCATATGGATGTGACGAAGTTTCACCAGAAAAAGGAATCAGGCTTCTCATGGGCGAACTGGCCAAAGAAATCCTCCCGGTCAATATCGAAGACGAGCTGAAACAGTCCTATCTCGACTACGCGATGAGCGTAATCGTCGGGCGGGCACTGCCTGATGCGCGCGATGGCTTGAAGCCCGTGCACCGGCGTGTGCTGTACGCGATGAGCGAGCTCGGTAACGACTGGAACAAGCCGTACAAGAAATCTGCCCGTGTTGTCGGTGACGTGATCGGTAAGTATCACCCGCACGGTGATACCGCGGTGTACGACACCATCGTTCGTATGGCCCAGCCATTCTCCCTGCGCTACCTGCTGGTAGACGGCCAGGGTAACTTCGGTTCGGTCGACGGCGACAACGCGGCGGCCATGCGATACACCGAAGTGCGCATGACCAAGCTGGCGCACGAGCTGCTGGCCGACCTGCACAAGGAAACCGTGGACTGGGTGCCGAACTACGACGGCACCGAACTGATCCCCGCGGTCATGCCGACCAAGATCCCCAACCTGCTGGTCAACGGTTCCAGCGGTATTGCCGTGGGCATGGCGACCAACATTCCGCCGCACAACCTCGGCGAAGTCATCGACGGTTGCCTGGCCCTGATCGACAACCCGGAGCTGACCGTCGATGAACTGATGCAGCACATCCCGGGCCCGGACTTCCCGACCGCGGCGATCATCAATGGTCGCGAAGGCATCATCGAAGCCTACCGTACCGGTCGCGGGCGCATTTACATGCGTGCCCGCTCGATCATCGAGGACATCGACAAGGTCGGTGGCCGCCAGCAGATCGTCATCACCGAGCTGCCTTACCAGCTGAACAAGGCGCGTCTGATCGAGAAGATCGCCGAGCTGGTCAAGGAGAAGAAGCTCGAAGGCATCACCGAGCTGCGCGACGAGTCCGACAAGGACGGTATGCGCGTAGTGATCGAGCTGCGTCGTGGCGAAGTGCCGGAGGTGATCCTCAACAATCTCTACGCCCAGACCCAGCTGCAGAGCGTGTTCGGTATCAACATCGTTGCGCTGATCGACGGTCGTCCGCGGATCCTCAATCTGAAGGACCTGCTGGAAGCCTTCGTGCGTCACCGTCGTGAAGTGGTGACCCGCCGCACCGTGTTCGAACTGCGCAAGGCTCGTGAGCGTGGTCACATTCTCGAAGGCCAGGCCGTTGCCCTGTCGAACATCGACCCGGTCATCGCCCTGATCAAGGCCTCACCGACCCCGTCGGAAGCCAAGGAAGCGCTGATCAGCACGCCTTGGGAATCCAGCGCGGTGATGACCATGGTCGAGCGTGCCGGCGCGGATTCCTGCCGTCCGGAGAACCTCGATCCGCAATACGGTCTGCGCGACGGCAAGTACTTCCTGTCGCCAGAGCAGGCGCAAGCCATTCTGGAATTGCGTCTGCACCGCCTGACCGGCCTCGAGCATGAAAAACTGCTGGCCGAGTACCAGGAGATCCTCAACCAGATCGGCGAACTGATCCGCATCCTCAACAGCGCCACGCGCCTGATGGAAGTGATCCGCGAAGAGCTGGAAGTGATTCGCGCCGAATACGGCGATGTGCGTCGCACCGAGATCCTCGATGCCCGTCTCGACCTGACCCTGGGCGACATGATCCCGGAAGAAGAGCGCGTCGTGACCATTTCCCACGGCGGCTATGCCAAGACCCAGCCGCTGGCCGCGTACCAGGCCCAGCGTCGTGGCGGCAAAGGCAAGTCGGCAACCGGCGTCAAGGATGAGGACTACATCGCTCACCTGCTGGTGGCCAACAGTCACACCACGCTGTTGCTGTTCTCCAGCAAGGGCAAGGTCTACTGGCTGAAAACCTACGAAATCCCCGAGGCTTCCCGTGCCGCCCGTGGTCGTCCGCTGGTTAACCTGCTGCCGCTGGATGACGGTGAATACATCACCACCATGCTGCCGGTCGAGGAATACACCGAGGGTCACTACATCTTCATGGCGACCGCCAACGGCACCGTGAAGAAGACCCCGCTGGAATCCTTCAGCCGTCAGCGCAGCGTCGGTCTGATCGCGCTGGAGCTGGACGAGGGCGACGTGCTGATTTCCGCCGCGATCACCGATGGCGAGCGCGAAGTCATGCTGTTCTCCGATGGTGGCAAGGTGACTCGCTTCAAGGAGTCCGACGTTCGTGCCATGGGCCGTACCGCCCGTGGTGTGCGTGGCATGCGTCTGCCGGAAGGGCAGAAGCTGATCTCCATGCTGATTCCGGAAGAAGGCAGCCAGATCCTCACCGCTTCGGCGCGTGGTTATGGCAAGCGCACGGCGATCACCGAGTTCCCTGAGTACAAGCGTGGCGGTCAAGGCGTTATTGCCATGGTCAGCAACGAACGTAACGGCCGCCTGGTCGGAGCGGTCCAGGTGCTCGACGGCGAGGAAATCATGCTGATTTCCGACCAGGGCACCCTGGTGCGCACCCGGGTCGATGAAGTGTCCAGCCTGGGCCGTAACACCCAGGGTGTGACCTTGATCAAGCTGGCCAGCGACGAAACGCTGGTAGGCCTGGAGCGGGTTCAGGAGCCGTCGGAAGTCGAAGGCGACGAATTGGAAGACGAGGATGGCGAGGTGCTCGAGGGCGCCGTGCTGGATGCGGCGACCGACGCGGATGATGCCGTCGAAGGCCAGCAGGCTGACGCCGCGGGCGAAGAAGAGTCGCAAGACTAAATAAATCGTAGCAGGGCAGAGTGTTTGCTCTGTCCGCTACCGTGAATGCATAGCGAGAGTGGATGTGAGCAAACGAGCCTATAACTTCTGCGCAGGTCCCGCTGCGCTACCTGAAGCTGTCCTGTTGCGTGCCCAGGCCGAATTGCTGGATTGGCATGGCAAGGGCCTGTCGGTCATGGAGATGAGCCATCGCAGCGATGAGTTCGTCTCCATCGCCACCAAGGCCGAGCAGGATCTGCGTGATCTGCTGAATATCCCCTCGAACTATAAAGTGCTGTTTCTGCAAGGCGGCGCCAGCCAGCAATTTGCTCAGATCCCTCTGAACCTGTTGCCGGAAAATGGCACGGCCGACTATATCGACACCGGTATCTGGTCGCAGAAAGCCATTGAAGAAGCCTCGCGCTACGGCCATGTCAATGTGGCTGCCACCGCCAAGCCTTACGATTACTTCGCCATCCCTGGCCAGAGCGAATGGCAGCTGTCGAAAGACGCGGCCTACGTGCACTACGCGCCGAACGAAACCATCGGCGGCCTGGAATTCCAGTGGATCCCGGAAACCGGCGACGTTCCGCTGGTGGCCGACATGTCTTCCGACATCCTCTCGCGCCCTGTGGATATCTCCCGTTTCGGCATGATCTATGCCGGCGCGCAGAAAAACATCGGCCCGAGCGGCATCCTGGTCAATATCGTTCGCGAGGACCTGCTGGGTCGCGCGCGCGCGCTGTGCCCGACCATGCTCGACTACAAGGTCGCGGCGGACAACGGCTCGATGTACAACACTCCGCCGACCCTGGCCTGGTACCTGTCCGGCCTGGTGTTCGAGTGGCTCAAGGAGCAGGGTGGGGTGGAAGCCATCGCCAAGCTCAATGACGTCAAACAGCGCACCCTGTACGACTTCATCGACGCCAGCGGCCTGTACAGCAACCCGATCAACAAGTCGGACCGCTCGTGGATGAACGTGCCGTTCCGCCTGGCCGATGACCGTCTGGACAAGCCGTTCCTGGCCGGCGCCGACGCGCGCGGCCTGCTGAACCTCAAGGGGCACCGTTCGGTAGGCGGCATGCGCGCCTCCATTTACAACGCTGTCGACATCAATGCGGTCAACGCGCTGGTGGCCTACATGGCAGAGTTCGAGAAGGAACACGGCTAATGTCTGAGCAAGAACTCAAGGCACTTCGCCTGCGCATCGACGCTCTGGACGAGAAAGTCCTGGAGCTGATCAGTGAGCGCGCGCGCTGCGCCCAGGAAGTCGCGCGAGTAAAGATGGCCTCGCTGGCCGAAGGCGAAGTGCCGGTGTTCTATCGTCCTGAGCGTGAAGCTCAGGTGCTCAAGCGGGTGATGGAGCGCAATCAGGGGCCGTTGGGCAACGAAGAGATGGCACGGCTGTTCCGTGAAATCATGTCGTCCTGCCTGGCGCTCGAGCAGCCGTTGAAAGTGGCTTACCTCGGTCCGGAAGGTACCTTCACCCAGGCCGCGGCCATGAAGCACTTCGGTCACGCGGTGATCAGCAAGCCAATGGCGGCGATCGACGAAGTGTTCCGTGAGGTGGCGGCGGGAGCGGTGAACTTTGGCGTGGTGCCTGTGGAAAACTCCACCGAGGGTGCGGTCAACCACACCCTCGACAGTTTCCTGGAGCACGACATGGTGATCTGCGGCGAGGTCGAGCTGCGTATCCACCATCATCTGCTGGTCGGTGAAAACACCAAGACTGACAGCATCAGCCGCATCTACTCCCATGCCCAGTCCCTGGCGCAGTGCCGCAAGTGGCTGGATGCCCATTATCCGAATGTCGAGCGGGTGGCGGTTTCTAGCAACGCCGAAGCGGCCAAGCGGGTCAAGGGCGAGTGGAACTCGGCAGCCATCGCCGGCGATATGGCGGCGAGCCTGTATGGCTTGACCCGTCTGGCCGAGAAAATCGAGGATCGCCCGGACAACTCCACGCGCTTCCTGATGATCGGCAACCAGGAAGTGCCGCCGACTGGCGACGACAAGACCTCGATCATCGTTTCCATGAGCAACAAGCCCGGCGCTCTGCATGAGCTGCTGGTGCCTTTCCATGACAACGGTATCGATCTGACGCGTATCGAAACCCGGCCTTCGCGCAGCGGCAAGTGGACCTATGTGTTCTTCATCGACTTCGTCGGCCACCACCGCGATCCATTGATCAAGGGTGTGCTGGAAAAGATCAGTCAGGAAGCAGTGGCACTCAAGGTGCTGGGTTCCTACCCGAAAGCGGTTCTCTGAGGCTTTAACAATGAGTGGCGACTTCCTCGCTCTGGCACAGCCGGGCGTGCAACAACTTTCGCCTTACGTTCCGGGCAAGCCCGTGGACGAACTGGCACGCGAGCTGGATATCGATCCGGCGAAAATCGTCAAGCTGGCGAGTAACGAAAACCCGCTGGGCGCCAGTCCCAAGGCGTTGGCGGCGATTCGTGAAGAACTGGCCGAGCTGACCCGTTACCCGGATGGCAATGGCTTTGCGCTCAAGACCCTGCTGGCCGAGCGCTGTGGCGTCGAGCTGGCGCAGGTCACCCTGGGCAATGGTTCCAACGACATTCTGGAGCTGGTCGCCCGTGCCTATCTGGCGCCTGGCCTGAATGCGGTGTTCAGCGAACACGCCTTTGCGGTCTATCCGATCGTTACCCAGGCCGTGGGGGCCGAAGCCCGTGTGGTTCCGGCCAAAGACTGGGGGCATGACCTGCCGGCCATGTTGCAGGCCATTGATGCCGATACCCGGGTGGTCTTTATCGCCAACCCGAACAATCCGACCGGCACCTGGTTCAGCGCCGAGGTGCTGGACGATTTCCTCCAGGACGTACCAGCGCATGTACTGGTGGTGCTGGACGAGGCTTACATCGAATATGCCGAAGGCAGCGATCTGCCGGATGGCCTGGATTTCCTGGCGGCCTATCCGAACCTGCTGGTTTCGCGAACCTTCTCCAAGGCCTACGGCCTGGCTGCGTTGCGCGTGGGTTATGGTTTGTCGACTCCGACCGTTGCCGATGTGCTCAATCGCGTTCGCCAGCCCTTCAATGTCAACAGCCTGGCCCTGGCGGCGGCGTGTGCGGCGCTGGAGGATACCGATTACCTGGCCGAGAGCCGTCGCTTGAACGAGGCGGGAATGCAGCAGTTGGAAGCCGGCTTCCGGGGGCTGGGCCTGAGCTGGATCGCTTCCAGGGGTAACTTCATTGCGGTGGATGTCGGGCGGATTGCCGCACCGGTGTTCCAGGGTTTGTTGCGTGAAGGGGTGATCGTGCGTCCGGTGGCCAACTACGGCATGCCGAATCACCTGCGCGTGACCATTGGCCTGCCGGCTGAAAACGCCCGTTTCCTCGAGGCTTTGGCCAAGGTTCTGGCTCGTGGTTGATGTCATTCCAGTGCAACCTGCGGTGCCTATGATCGGTCGCCTGGTGGTGGTCGGTCTGGGACTGATCGGCGGTTCCTTTGCCAAGGGCCTGCGTGAAAGTGGCGTATGCCGCGAAGTGGTCGGTGTCGATCTCGATCCGCAATCGTGCAAGCTGGCCGTTGAGTTGGGTGTGGTGGATCGCTGTGAAGAAGACCTGGCGCTGGCGTGCCGGGGCGCTGATGTGATCCAGCTGGCGGTGCCGATTCTGGCCATGGAAAAGTTGCTGGCGATTCTGGCTGGTATGGATCTGGGGCAGGCGATCCTGACCGATGTCGGCAGCGCCAAGGGCAATGTGGTGCGAGCGGCGACCGAGGCTTTTGGCGGCATGCCGCCGCGCTTCGTTCCGGGACATCCGATCGCCGGTTCCGAACAGAGCGGGGTGGAAGCCGCCAATGGCCAGTTGTTCCGTCGCCACAAGGTGATCCTGACGCCGCTGGAGCAGACCGACCCGGCAGCGCTGGCGGTGGTCGACAAGCTTTGGCGAGAGCTGGGGGCCGATGTCGAGCACATGCAGGTCGAGCGCCACGATGAAGTGCTGGCGGCGACCAGTCATCTGCCGCACTTGCTGGCGTTCGGTCTGGTCGATTCGTTGGCCAAGCGCAGTGAAAATCTGGACATCTTCCGCTACGCTGCGGGCGGTTTCCGTGATTTCACGAGAATCGCCGGTAGTGATCCGGTCATGTGGCACGACATCTTCCTCGCCAATCGCGAAGCTGTCCTGCGCACACTCGATACATTTCGCAACGACCTCGACGCCTTGCGCGACGCGGTCGATGCAGGGGATGGGCACCAGTTGTTGGGCGTATTCACTCGCGCCCGGGTTGCTCGCGAGCATTTCAGTAAAATCCTGGCCCGTCGGGCCTATGTGGACGCTATGAACTCCAATAACCTGATTTTCCTGGCAAATCCTGGTGGCCGCCTGACTGGGCGGATTCGTGTACCGGGCGACAAATCGATTTCTCACCGTTCGATCATGCTCGGCTCCCTGGCTGAAGGTACTACTGAAGTCGAAGGCTTCCTCGAGGGCGAAGACGCTCTGGCGACGCTGCAGGCTTTCCGTGACATGGGCGTGGTGATCGAAGGTCCGCATCATGGTCGCGTGACCATTCATGGCGTCGGCCTGCATGGCTTGCAGCCGGCTCCGGGGCCGATCTACCTGGGCAACTCCGGCACCTCGATGCGCCTGCTGTCCGGCCTGTTGGCCGCGCAGAGTTTCGATAGCGTGCTGACGGGCGATGCATCGCTGTCCAAGCGTCCGATGAATCGCGTAGCCAATCCGCTGCGCGAGATGGGGGCGGTCATTGAAACCGCAGCGGAAGGGCGTCCACCGATGACCATCCGTGGTGGCCACAAGCTCAAGGGCCTGACTTACACCATGCCAATGGCCAGTGCCCAGGTTAAGTCCTGCCTGCTGTTGGCTGGCCTGTACGCCGAAGGCAAGACCACTGTGACCGAGCCTGCGCCAACCCGCGATCACACCGAGCGCATGCTGCGCGGCTTCGGTTACCGGGTAGCGGTCGACGGCGCCACGGCCTCGGTCGAGTCCGGCGGCAAGCTGCAGGCGACCCATATCGAAGTGCCTGCGGATATCTCCTCGGCGGCCTTCTTCCTGGTGGCTGCGTCCATCGCCGAAGGTTCCGAGCTGGTGCTCGAGCATGTTGGTATCAACCCTACTCGTACCGGGGTAATCGATATCCTGCGCCTGATGGGGGCTGATATCAGCCTGGAAAACCAGCGTGAGGTCGGCGGCGAGCCTGTGGCGGACCTGCGGGTTCGCGCGGCGAAGCTCAAGGGGATCGAGATTCCGGAAGAGCTGGTCCCGCTGGCGATCGACGAATTCCCGGTGCTGTTCGTTGCCGCAGCCTGCGCTGAAGGGCGTACCGTGCTGCGTGGCGCCGAAGAGTTGCGGGTCAAGGAGTCCGACCGCATCCAGGTAATGGCCGATGGTTTGCTGGCCCTGGGCGTCAAGTGCGAGCCGACGCCGGACGGTATCATCATCGATGGCAGCCAGATTGGCGGCGGCGAAGTGCACGGGCATGGCGATCACCGTATCGCCATGGCTTTCAGCGTGGCGTCATTGCGTGCCAATGCGCCAATCCGCATCCATGATTGCGCCAACGTTGCCACGTCCTTCCCGAACTTCCTTGCGCTATGTGCACAAGTCGGCATTCGTGTTGCGCAAGAGGCCCAGTCGTGAACATCAAGGCGCCAGTCATCACCATTGATGGGCCAAGTGGCTCCGGCAAGGGCACCATTGCCGGGATTCTGGCCAAGCGCTTGGGCTGGTGCCTGCTGGATTCCGGTGCCCTGTACCGCTTGCTGGCTTTTGCCGCGCGCAATCATGGTGTCGACCTGACCAATGAGGAGTCGCTGAAACTGCTGGCGGCTCATCTGGATGTGCAATTCGTCGGAGCGACCGAAGGTCATCCGCAACGCATCATTCTGGAAGGTGATGACGTCACCGACGACTTGCGCAACGAGCAGGTCGGCGCCTGGGCCTCCCAGGTTGCGGCGCTGCCGGCCGTGCGCGACGCGCTGTTGCAGCGTCAGCGAGCTTTTCAGGAACCGCCGGGGCTGGTGGCCGATGGGCGCGACATGGGGACAGTGGTATTTCCCGATGCGCCCCTGAAGATATTCCTCACCGCAAGTGCCGAGGAGCGCGCGCGCCGTCGTTACTTGCAGTTGAAGGGAAAAGTCGATGGTGTTAGTCTGTCGAGTCTGCTAGATGAGATTCGTGCGCGCGATGAGCGCGACACCCAGCGAGCAGTCGCACCGCTCAAACCGGCGGTTGACGCTATACAGCTGGATTCCACGGAGTTGTCCATCGAGCAGGTGCTGGAACGCATCCTGAGCGAAATCGCCATTCGCGATATCGCCGGGTGACCAAGGAGGAGCGCAGGGGACCAGTCATAGTCCTGCGGTCCTTCTTTTATATGAACGTAACCCACATTGTCTGGGATGTGGCAGATGGGCGTATTCTTCGCCCTTATCAACAGGAATTAAAATGAGCGAAAGCTTTGCGGAACTCTTTGAAGAAAGCCTAAAAACCCTGAACCTTCAGGCAGGCTCCATCATCACCGGTGTTATCGTCGACATCGACTACCAAGCGCGTTGGGTAACCGTTCACGCTGGTCTGAAGTCTGAAGCGCTGATCCCGCTTGAGCAGTTCTACAACGATGCTGGCGAACTGTCCATCAATGTTGGTGATGAAGTTCACGTTGCTCTGGATTCGGTTGAAGACGGCTTTGGCGAAACCAAGCTGTCCCGTGAAAAAGCCAAGCGCGCTGAATGCTGGATCGTTCTGGAAGCAGCCTTCGCAGCCGAAGAAGTGGTCAAGGGCGTTATCAACGGTAAGGTTAAAGGCGGCTTCACTGTCGACGTTAACGGCATCCGTGCGTTCCTGCCAGGTTCTCTGGTTGACGTCCGTCCAGTGCGCGACACTACGCACCTGGAAGGCAAAGAGCTCGAGTTTAAAGTCATCAAACTCGACCAGAAGCGCAACAACGTTGTCGTTTCCCGCCGTAGCGTCCTCGAGGCCGAGAACTCCGCTGAGCGTGAAGCTCTGCTGGAATCCCTGCAGGAAGGTCAGCAAGTCAAAGGTATCGTCAAAAACCTCACCGATTACGGCGCATTCGTCGATTTGGGTGGCGTCGATGGCCTGCTGCACATTACCGACATGGCTTGGAAGCGCATCAAGCATCCTTCCGAAATCGTCAACGTTGGCGACGAGATCGATGTCAAGGTTCTGAAGTACGATCGCGAGCGCAATCGTGTTTCCCTGGGCCTGAAGCAACTGGGCGAAGATCCATGGGTTGCTATCAAAGCCCGTTACCCAGAAAGCACTCGCGTTACCGCTCGTGTAACCAACCTGACCGACTACGGCTGCTTCGCTGAGCTGGAAGAAGGTGTTGAAGGTCTGGTGCACGTTTCGGAAATGGACTGGACCAACAAGAACATCCATCCTTCGAAAGTCGTACAAGTCGGCGACGAAGTGGAAGTTATGGTTCTGGACATCGACGAAGAGCGTCGTCGTATCTCCCTGGGCATCAAGCAGTGCAAATCTAACCCATGGGAAGATTTCTCTGGCCAGTTCAACAAGGGCGACAAAATCTCCGGCACCATCAAGTCGATCACCGATTTCGGTATCTTCATTGGTCTGGACGGTGGCATCGACGGTCTGGTTCACCTGTCCGACATCTCCTGGAACGAAGTGGGCGAAGAAGCCGTACGCCGCTTCAAGAAGGGCGACGAGCTGGACACCGTTATCCTGTCGGTTGACCCAGAGCGTGAGCGCATCTCCCTGGGTATCAAGCAACTGGAAAGCGATCCGTTCTCCGAGTACGTTCAAGAGAACGACAAGGGTGCAATCGTTAAGGGTGTTGTAAAAGAAGTTGACGCCAAAGGCGCCATCATCACCCTGGCCAACGATATCGAAGCTACTCTGAAGGCCTCCGAAATCAGCCGTGATCGCATCGAAGATGCTCGTAACGTCCTGAAAGAAGGCGAAGAAGTTGAAGCCAAGATCATCAGCGTTGACCGTAAGAGTCGTGTAATCCAGCTCTCGATCAAGTCGAAAGACGTTGAAGACGAGAAAGAAGCTATCCAGAGCCTGCGCGACAAGCCAGCTGCTTCGGATATCGCTGCTGGTCCTACCACTCTGGGCGACCTGCTGCGTGCACAGATGGAAAAGCAGAACTAAGTTCTGTCAGGCCATAGAAAAAGGGCGACTTCGGTCGCCCTTTTTTGTGTCTGCGATTTGGGTTCTGGCTTCTGGCTTGCATCTGTCGAGGGGGGGAAACCAATAGAGTCATTCGGGTGTCTATTTTCTTAAGCGGATCAATAACCTATTTAAGGCTAGGCTTGCTTGAGCTGAATGATGGTGGGGCGATTGCCCGGTATAAGGAAGTAGATGAAGAGTCTCATTGTGGTTTTCGCAGTTCTTCTAGTCTTGGTGGGCTGTACGACCAATGCCAAGGTCCATGCAGTCCGTGGTGTCAGCGGTATCGAGATCGATTGCTCCGGTCTTGGGGCTGGATGGGACAAGTGCTACAAGCGTGCTGAGCGTGAATGCAAGGGGGATGGCTATAAGGTCATTACCAGGTCTAGTGATGCCAAGGACGAGGAGGGTGACTATCCCTTTGGCTGGAATCCTGCGGGTTACCTCACTCGGACCATGCTTGTCATATGCCGCTAGTAGGATGGCGTGGTGGGAGGTCAAATTGCTGCGGAGTTTTCGTTTTAGGCGCTGTTGAATGCCCTCGTTTGTGGCGTTTTAGCAAGGGGGGAGATAAGTCAATGCTTGGGCTGTTCAAAATCCCCCGGTCGTGCTAAAACCTTTGAAGCGCTTATCTAGCTGCTTGAAAAAGAAGGGAAAAATATGACGAAGTCGGAGTTGATCGAACGAATTGTCACCCATCAAGGGCTACTCTCATCCAAGGATGTGGAGTTGGCCATCAAGACCATGCTTGAGCAAATGTCCCAATGCCTCGCAACCGGAGATCGCATCGAGATTCGGGGCTTTGGTAGCTTCTCCCTGCACTATCGTGCACCGCGCGTAGGTCGCAATCCGAAGACAGGTCAGTCTGTCAGTTTGGATGGCAAGTTCGTTCCACATTTCAAGCCGGGCAAAGAGCTTCGGGATCGTGTGAATGAGGAAGAGGAGGAGGTGTGATGTTCTTTGCGGGAGGGATCATATGCGTACTTTGAGGCGTGTGCTGCTCGCGATTGTTTTTTTTGCTTTTGCCTTGTCGATTCTCATTTTTGTGTTGGAGAACCGGGAGGCTGTTGTATTGAGCTTTCTGGGTCGCTCTATTTCTGCATTTCCTGTTTCTATCTACATTATATTTTCATTGTTGATTGGTATGATTTTTGGTCCATTGTTAAGGGCTGTGCTCAAGGGTGGGCAAAAAAAATAGTGGTTGCCTGTAGTGTGGCTATGGTGTCAAAGACTGGCTAGCATGAGGAGATTTTCTTGGATGTCTGGTATGGGGTTGTTGGCGCATTTTTGAGTCAGGGTGTTTAATTAAAAGGTTGATTTGCATGCAGGGCGACTTGATGGTGAGCAAGAAAGGTGAAGAGGTGGATCTGCAGGAGCTTGTTCGGGTTCTTTGGGATAAAAAGGCTTGGATACTGATTTTTACGTTACTGTCGGTGCTATTTGCCGCCGCCTTTGCCTTTTTGAGTAAGCCTGAGTATGAAGCCAAAGGATATGTGGTGCCTCCAACTCAGAAAGATATAGAAAACTTTAACTATGGTCGAACTAAGGATTCTCAGTTAACCCCTTATACTATTAAAGATGTATATGGTGTATTTATTTCCTATTTTCAGGCTGAGTCGCTCCGGCAAGATTTTTTTAACAACGTCTATCTGCCTTCTTTGAGTGAGGAGGAGCGCCAAGGGGCGCAAGATGGATTGTACTCAGGCTTTTCCAAAAGGTTGAGCATCACTCTGCCAGGCAAGGATTTTGCTGATCGTTATTCCATTACTGCGCGCAGTGACAGTCCTGCTCAATCTGTAGAGTGGGTTCACCAATATGTAGCTCGTGCCAGTGATCTGGCAAAGCAGGAGCTATTGGCCAACGTAAGGCGTGAGGCTGAGGTGGGGGCGCGAAACGTCGAGCAGCAGATTGCAGCATTGCGTGATGTTAGCCAGAAAGAGCGGGGGGACTCTATTGTTAGGCTTCAGGAGGCATTACAAGTTGCGGAAGCATTGGGGCTTGAAAAGCCGTTGATCATAACAGGAAACTCGGCCATCGAGGTTGCTGGCAATATAGCGGGCCAACCTGCTTATATGCGCGGGGCCAAGGCTTTGAAGGCTGAGATTGAAAATATGGAGTTGCGCAAATCCGATGACCCCTTTATTGGTCGTTTGCGTGAGTTGCAAGGTAAGTATGACTTTTATAAAGGGATTGAGGTCAAAGTTGGTGATGTGTCTGTCTATCGAATGGATGGCGGTATTGCTCGATATGACACGCCGGTAAAGCCGGTGAAGTCCATGATTCTTGCATTGGGGTTGCTGATCGGCTTGGTCGGTAGTAGCGGGCTGGTGCTTGTTGTTTATTTGATAGCTAGAGGTCGGTCTGCTGTGTCCTCCTGAAAAAGGTTGTTTCAGCTTTGGCGCGTGTAGGTCGCTGAGTTGGCTGTGTTTTCAGGTTGGACTGGAGCCTGTGTTCAGAGGCTACTGAGGTTGCCTCAGGTTTTTTTGCTTGACGGGCTTGACATTTCTTTGGCGTGAGCTCAGCTCATGCATCGATGCTGCCTTGCGGAAAGGCTTCCAGTGGCTATCGGCTCAGGTGTTTTTCTTCTTTTACGGGCAGGTCGGTAGTGATTTTCCCGGTTCGAGGCCTCACTTTGGCGCTTCTAGCACCATAAAAAACTTGGCTTGGCGCCCAGAATTGCTCAGTCAGTTCAGGCATAATGGTCATTATGATGCTGGAGGATGGCGTGGCTGAAGGTTACTCGCTTCAAATTCCGTGTTGAATGCATTTGTGGCTCTATTAGGTAATCGGTAGTGGCTAAATAGTGGCTGCTGGGCGCTTTCTGTTGGTATCTGCGAAAAGCTCTGCTTGTGAGGCATCGTTCACTGGGCGTATCCGAATAATGTATTATGCCCTGTGATATGTCTGCGATTGGTGCGGAATCGTCCGATCTTATGTGGTTCGATAGGTCAGGCAATGGTGTGGCGGTAATAAAGCTTCAGGCTGAACTGCTGAATAAATAATGATATGGAATCATTGGTAATCTAATGACTTTAAAGATCTTGAGTGTTTTCGGGACGCGGCCGGAAGCCATAAAAATGGCACCACTGGCTTTGGCATTGCGTGCGGATGAGCGTTTTGACGCAAAAATCTGTGTCACGGGTCAGCATCGCGAAATGCTCGATCAAGTGCTGGAGTTATTCGAGCTTGAGCCGGACTTCGATCTAAATATCATGAAGCCAGGCCAAGACCTTACCGATGTAACCACATGTATTCTGCAGGGAATGAAGGGTGTATTTGCCACTTATAAGCCGGATATCATTCTGGTGCATGGTGATACAGCAACTACTTTCGCAACAACCCTCGCAGCTTATTATCATCAGATCCCTGTAGCGCATATCGAGGCAGGGCTGCGTACAGGCAATCTTTATTCGCCGTGGCCGGAAGAGGCTAATCGGAAGTTGACAGGGGCTTTGGCGCGCCTTCACTTCGCGCCTACCCAAAAATCCGAACAGAATCTGTTGCAGGAAGGGGTGCCTCCGGAGTCGGTTTATGTAACTGGCAATACTGTTATTGATGCCTTGCTCAATGTTGTTGAAAAGCTCGGATCTAACACTAGGCTGAATCAGCAGTTTTCGGAGCAGTTCAAGTTTCTTTCAACAGAACGCCGCTTGATTCTTGTGACGGGACATCGCCGCGAAAGCTTTGGTGATGGATTTGAAAGAATCTGTATGTCACTGGCTTCTATTGCTCGTGAATTTGATGATGTTGAAATTGTTTATCCTGTGCACTTGAACCCTAATGTGCGCGAACCTGTTAATCGTTTGCTGTCTGGTATCGATAATGTTCATCTCATCGAACCATTGGATTATCTTCCTTTCGTCTATTTGATGAACCGTTCCTACTTGATTCTGACGGACTCCGGCGGTGTGCAGGAGGAAGCTCCGTCCCTGGGTAAACCAGTGCTAGTTATGCGTGATACTACTGAGCGCCCGGAGGCCATCGAAGCCGGTACCGTCAGGTTGGTCGGAACTGAGAAGGAAAAGATTACCAGCAATCTGCGCGAGCTTTTGCTTGATAGCGATGCTTATCAGGAAATGAGCTTTGCTCATAATCCTTATGGTGATGGTAATGCCTGTGCCCGGATTATTAATACTCTTGCCACTTTTAAAAAGTAAGGTTTCGTTATGAGCTTTTCCACTATTTCCGTGATTGGCCTAGGGTATATCGGCTTACCCACTGCTGCAGTGTTTGCTTCGCGAAAGATAAAAGTTGTTGGTGTTGATGTTAACCAGAAAGCCGTAGATACCATCAACTGTGGGCAGATCCATATCGTAGAGCCTGATCTTGATATCGTAGTTCATGCTGCCGTAACCGAAGGGTATTTGCGTGCCAGCACTCGTGCAGAACCTGCAGATGCTTTTTTGATTGCGGTACCTACTCCCTTCAAGGGTGATCATGCTCCAGATCTTTCTTATATCGAGTCTGCAAGCAAGTCGATTGCGCCTGTTCTGAAAAAGGGTGACCTGGTTATTCTCGAATCCACTTCGCCTGTAGGGGCAACCGAGCAGATGGCGCAGTGGCTGGCCGAGGTGCGTCCGGACCTGACCTTCCCTCAGACTCATGGCGAGGCATCGGATATTCGAGTTGCTCATTGCCCGGAACGCGTATTGCCTGGCCATGTGCTGCGTGAGTTGGTGCAAAATGACCGGGTTATTGGTGGCATGACACCTAAGTGTTCTGAGGCCGCTACCCGTCTTTACAAGCTGTTTGTAGAAGGTGAGTGCATTCTTACCAACGCGCGCACAGCGGAAATGTGCAAGTTGACCGAGAATAGCTTTCGTGATGTCAATATCGCGTTTGCCAATGAGCTTTCTATGATCTGCGATAAGTTCGGTGTAGATGTGTGGGAACTCATCAAGCTGGCTAACCGACATCCTCGAGTCAATATCCTGCAGCCAGGTCCCGGCGTGGGGGGGCATTGTATTGCCGTCGACCCCTGGTTCATCGTCAGTCAGGCCGAAGGGCAGGCGAAACTGATCAAAACTGCTCGTGAGGTCAATGATTCCAAACCATCTTGGGTTGTTGAAAAAGTTGATGCCGCGGTGGCTGAGCATCTTTCGCACAATCCTGAAAAGTCCGAGAAAGATGTTGTTATTGCCTGTTTTGGTCTGGCATTCAAGCCTGATATCGATGACTTGCGAGAGAGTCCATCGTTGGAAATTACCAAGCACATTGCGGGCTCTCACTCTGGCAAAGTCCTGGCAGTCGAACCCAATATCGAGTCTTTGCCGGCAGCCCTGGTATTGCCTGGTGTGGAACTGTGTGCGATAGAAGAGGCCTTCAGTCGGGCGGATGTTCTTTTGCTTCTGGTGGATCACAAGCAGTTCAAGGCTGTCCCGTCGTCGGCTTTGGAGGGGCGTCAGGTAGTTGATACTCGCGGGATCTGGTTTGTATGAAGATTCTTCCGGTAATCATGTCCGGAGGCGCCGGGACGCGCCTGTGGCCCCTTAGCAGAACGCTCTACCCTAAGCAGTTTCTAGCTATATCAGGTCGTGAAACCTTGTTTCAGCAAGCCATCGGTAGGTTGATAGGGATAGCTGCGCCAGGCTCGGATTTGCTGCCACCTTGTATCGTCGCCAATGATGAGCACCGTTTCCTGTGTCTGGACCAGATTCGGGAGATGAAACTGAGCAAGAGCTCCATCATTCTCGAGCCTATAGGGCGTAATACGGCGCCCGCACTCACACTGGCTGCTCTCTATGCGCGGGATGAGCTGTCACAGGTCGATCCAATTCTGGTTGTGGCGCCTGCTGATCAAATGATTCTCGATGTGCAGATGTTCACCCAGTCAATCAGCAAGGCTGTTGAAGTTGCAGCGGACGGCGATATTGTCATATTGGGTATAAAGCCTGATCGCCCTGAAACAGGCTATGGCTATATTCATTCAACAGATGCCGCTGAAGTTAAGCGAGTCGACGCCTTTGTTGAAAAACCCGGACTGCAAACTGCACAGAAGTATCTGGATGAAGGTAGTTATTTCTGGAACAGTGGTATTTTCGTTCTGCGAGCATCCGTATGGTTGAAGGCGCTAAAAATTTTCAGGGAAGATATTTACCTGGCCACTGAGAAAGCCTGGGCCGAGAGAGCTCAGGATAGTGGATTTATTCGGCCTCAGGCCGATGCCTTCTCTCTTATCCCGTCGGAATCAATAGACTACGCGGTGATTGAGCATTGCGCGAAGCATCCTGAGTTGCAACTCAAGATGCTGGCGATGGATGCAGGCTGGTCTGATCTTGGGGCGTGGGATGCCGTTTGGCGCTCAAGCGAGAAGGATGACAGCCACAATGCAACTCATGGTGACGTGATTGTCGAATCCAGCGCCAATACGCTGGTTTATGCTTCTCACCGTCTGGTGACCGCTGTTGGGCTCGACAATATCGTGATCGTCGAGACGCCTGATGCTGTTTTGGTTGCCAACAAGGAGCGCAGTCAGGGCGTGAAGGCGATTGTCGAAGCATTGAATGTCTGCTCGCGGAGTGAGACCAAACTGCATCGTCGCGTTCACCGGCCTTGGGGTTGGTACGACAGCATTGATTCCGGCTCACGTTTTCAAGTGAAGCGGATATTGGTCAAGCCAAAGGCAACGCTGAGCTTGCAGAAACATTATCATCGTGCAGAGCACTGGATTGTGGTTTCTGGTACAGCAGAAGTTACCTGTGAGGATCGGGTTTTTCAGCTGAACGAAAACCAGAGTACTTATATTCCTGTTGGGCATGTTCATCGTCTTTCCAATCCGGGCACGATACCTCTTGAAATCATCGAGGTTCAGTCCGGAAGTTACTTGGGTGAGGATGATATTGTTCGATTTGATGATACTTACGGTCGTGTATAAGATTTAAATAGGGGCTGTACAAATGCGGAAGAATGCGCTGGTCACCGGGGTTACTGGTCAGGATGGGGCTTACCTTGTTGAGTTGTTATTGTCAAAAGGTTATGAGGTATACGGAGCATATCGGCGTACAAGTTCTGTAAACTTCTGGCGGATGGAAGAGTTAGGTGTCCTGAATCATGATCGGCTGCATCTTGTCGAGTTTGACTTGACCGATCTGGCTGGGACTATTCGCTTGATTGAAAACTGCAAGCCAGATGAGGTGTATAACCTCGCAGCCCAAAGTTTTGTTGGTGTTTCTTTTGATCAGCCTATCACTACGGCTCAGATTACGGGTGTTGGTGCGCTTAATCTGCTTGAAGCAATTCGGATCGTGAACCCCAAGATACGTTATTATCAGGCATCGACTTCTGAGATGTTTGGATTGGTTCAAGCTGTTCCCCAATCCGAAAGTACCCCGTTTTATCCTCGGAGCCCTTATGGGGTGGCGAAGTTGTTCGCTCATTGGACCACGATAAACTATCGTGAGTCTTATGGTATCTTCGCTACCAGCGGTATTTTGTTTAATCATGAATCCCCGCTGAGAGGTAAAGAGTTCGTTACTCGAAAAATTACCGACGCGGTAGCTAATATTGAAATAGGTACTCAGCAAGTTCTGGAACTCGGCAATATGGATGCCAAGCGTGATTGGGGTTTTGCCAAAGAGTACGTAGATGGCATGCACCGCATGTTGCAGATCGATACTCCGGAAACTTTTGTACTGGCTACAAATCGCACTGAAACCGTTCGTGACTTTGTCTCCATGAGTTTCAAGGCTGTCGGTGTTGATATCGACTGGCGTGAAAGTGGGGAGAACGAGTTTGGTGTCGACCGTAGGACAGGTGTGACTCGAGTCAAAGTTAACCCTCGTTTCTACCGACCTGCAGAAGTGGAATTGTTGATCGGTGATCCCTCCTTCGCCAAGGAGCGCCTGGGCTGGAAGCCTGAAACGACGCTGGAGCAACTTTGCCAATTGATGGTAGAGGCGGACTTGAGAAGGGCTCGTAATGGCGTCTCACACTAATGACCGCAGGGTCTTGATCACGGGCCTCTCCGGTTTTACCGGGAGGCACCTGGCCGAGACTTTGACCCAGGCTGGCTGGCAGGTTGCCGGCCTGGGAGGGCAGCGACTACCTTGTGAGTTTGATCACTTGGAAGCTGACCTTAATGAGACTGATCGGTTGTGCGATTGGATCAAGCAGGTTCAACCGACTCATGTCATCCACTTGGCTGCCTTGGCACATGTGACGGGCAGTGATGCGCTGTCCTACTACCGAGTCAATGTACTGGGTACGGAAAGTCTGCTTACCGCTATCATCGAGTCGAAAATAGACATCGAAAAGGTGGTAATTGCCAGTAGCGCCAATATTTACGGCAACGCGCTTTCGTCACCTATCGTGGAGTCTGCCCAGCCACAGCCGATGAACCACTATGCTCTGAGCAAGTTCGCCATGGAGGTGCTGCTCCGTAAGTGGTTTGTTCGCTTGCCTATATTGGTGACGCGGCCTTTTAACTACACGGGGCCAGGCCAATCGGAGTCCTTTGTGTTTTCCAAGATCGTCGGTGCTTTTGCCAGAGGTGAAAAGGAAATCAGGTTGGGGAATCTGGACGTTTCTCGCGATCTTTCCGATGTGAGATACGTGGTTGAGGCCTATGCGCGCCTTTTGACATGCGAAAAGCATAGTGAGTTTGTCAATATCTGTTCGGGGCGGAGTATTTCCTTGCTCAGCGTGATTGACGAAATGGTACAGATTGCTGGGTATCGGCCTAATATAGTAGTGGACCCGGCTTTCGTCCGGAGCGATGAAGTAAAAGAACTTTATGGAAGTTCGGCCAAACTTTTCGATACCGTGGGGGTGTTAGAAGTGCCTAGTTTGCATGAGACACTTCTCTCCATGTATCAGCAAAAGATAAGCGTCCAAGGTTAATGGCTATAGCGGGTTGGTGAACTGTGCGTATATGTTTTTTTGCGAATATGTCAGCTCACGCCAATTGGCGTGAGCTGTTTGATAAAGTTGAGTTTTATAGAGTCGATATTCGGATTCTTAAAGAACTCGGGCATGAGGTTGTGCTATCCGGGACGCCAGGAACTTTGGATTGGAAGGCTGATCTTTATTTTTGTTGGTGGTGGGGGCATTCACCTTTTCCTTTGCTCGCGGGAAAACTTCGCCGCCGACCGGTTGTGGTAACTGGAGCTTTTGACTACTCCACCTGCCGAAAAGAAATTCCAGGTCTCTGTTATCTGGATCGGCCATGGTGGCAGAAGCTTGTGCTACGTAGCTCTTTGTTATTGGCCGATAGAAACCTGTTTATCTCGAAGTCCGAGTGTGAAGAGGTTACTTCCAACCTTCCAGTAAAAAATCCTGTCTATGCCACATTGGCAATTGATACAGAGTTCTATTCACCGGGCGAATCTCCGTCTGCTGAGTCAGATTACTTTTTTACCGTTACTTGGACAAGCCGGACTAATGCTATTCGTAAAGGTCTCATTCCGACTATTGAGGCATTTGCAGAAGTTGCGAAAAAAGCGAGCAAGCTTCGGTTGGTAGTAGCTGGTAAGCATGGTGACTATCTGGATGAGCTGAAAAGCCTTGCGCATAGATTAGGTGTTGCAGACAAGGTCGAGTTTGTTGGGATGATTTCCGACGAAGAGAAGCTTGAACATTACCGTAAATGTCTTGCTTATGTTCAGCCTACCCTCTACGAGGGGTTTGGCCATGCAATAGGCGAGGCTTTGGCTTGTGGGGCGCGAGTAATCACCTCGCCAAGAGGTGCGGTACCTGAGGTCGCCGGGGAATTTGCTTACTGGGTCCAGCCGGACAGCCAGAAAGAGATTACCGCAGCCATGGAAATGGTGGTGGCTACACCTATTGCGGAGGGAGAAGCGCAGGCTAGGCATCAATGGATTTCCTCTAACTATTCGATCGCATCCCGTCGTGCTGCGCTGAAAAGTGTTCTGGATTCGTTGTCGCCAGAAAAGAAAGGGTAACTTTCATTGAGCATAATAAATAATTTTAATGGTGGTACTGCGTGATAGCTCGTCTGATCAGTGCTTTCGAGAACTCGAGGCTATTACAGCTGTTTGTTATCACTGCTTGTATCCAGGGCGGCGTTATCATCAGTCAATTTTTGATTACGCCTTGGGTCGATCCCTCAATTGTCGGAGTCGTGCGTTCTTTAGAGACCGTCATTGCGCTTGTTGTGTTGGCAGGTAGTCTGGGTATGCAAAGTATTGCGATTCGGGATACCGCGGCCCACTGCAATGTTGCTAGTCAGAGCGCTGTGCTGCGACAGGTTTTTTTGCTTGTAGCACTCGCATCCAGTGTCGTTATTTTTGGAATATTCGTGGCTCATGAGTTTGTCCTGACTTCAGCGATAAGCTCTTATGTTTTCACAGCGTGTGGCTTGGTTGTACTCACCAATTTGCTGCGTGTCAGTACAGGGTTTGCTCAAGGGGCGAAAGCCATTGGTGAGATTTATATTGTACTGATGCTAGTGGCAGTAGTGGGCATTGTACTGCATGTAGTGCTGACAAAGTTATATGGTGTAAAAGGCTGGATGGCGGCGCGCTATCTAGCAGAGTTTTTCTGCCTGATGGCTGTGTGGTGGAAACTTAGAGGCTATATTTTGCCGGCTTTGAACTTCATGGCAGTGGATAAAAGGGAGTTGATGGTTACTGCCAAGTCTGGTGTGACTATCAATGCCAGCCTGTTTGTCCGTCTGTTAGTTGATAGTTTGCCTGTCCTGATGTTGACCGCACTTCATGTCAGAACCGAAGAAATCGGTTTCTTTGGTATAGCCATACTGAGCCTTGTTCTTGGACTTTTACCCTTGGCTATCATTGCCCAGAGAGCTTTACCTGACCTGGTTGAAGCACTTAATTATCCAGATAAATTGCGGAAAAAGTATTCTGCTGTTTCAAAAAGCATGCTGAAGGTGTCTTCAGCTGTTGCCTTGTTATTGATCTTTGTGTCGTCAGTCTGGTGGTTGTTTATCGGTGGTGTTTATAAGACTACGGCTTTGTACGTCATTGTACTGGCGTTAACTTTGCCGTTAAAAGCAATTGCGCTCGCTTGTGGAACGATGTTGGTGGCGTTGCGGATCTTTGGGTTGAGTCTCAAGGTCAACATTCTGGAGGGTGTGCTTGTTCTAATTCTTCTCTATGTAGGTATTCCGGTTCTGGAAGGGTGGGCCGGGGTTGCGGCTTATGCGGCTGGAGCACTGCTGTCAGTAGTGTTGTTGTTCTCTGCGGTGAGAATCCGCCTAGCTGATTTATAATGCCGGGAGAGAGAAGAGATCATGTTGAAGAAAAGCTGGTTCATGTCATCAGCTAAAAAAAGGAGTTTTGACTGCTTTAGTGCAGGTTTCTTCTTTTTGGTGATCTGGTTTGCAGGCGTGATCGTTCCCTTGTACCCGTTTATTATGGGGTTTGACGGGTTCAGTCAGTTTTGGGAATTTGACTTCGCTGATAAGAGCGGATCCATTGACGCTACACTTCTGTTGTATACCGCAGCACTTTTATTTGTCTTGCTGGGATGTTACCTAGGGCGTAAGACCCAGTTCGCTGCACCGACCAAGGTACGTTATATCGCCAGTGCCAGAATTTTCTCCCAGCGTTCGTTTGTATTGACTGTGATAGCACTGCTGGCGTTTACCATGATTTTGGTCGTGCTGGGCGGCGTTTCGGGATTGCTTCAGGGGGCTAGTGATCGAATCAGGGCATTTGCTGGTTTGAATGGTTTGTTCCTTTTACAGAATCTGTTCCTTTCGGTGTCGTTGGCATGGTTTATCCGTCTCACGCGTGGGGAAAAAAGGAAGCTTTCTGAGCGATTCTGCTTTTGGTTGTATTTTTTTGTAGGGCTATTTATTTGCGCACTGCAAGGGCAGAAATCGACCATTTTTATTATTGTGTTGTCGCTGATAATCGTCAGACATTACCGGGTCCAGCGTGTCAGCCTTGTAAAAGGTGCGGTGCTGGGTTTTGTGATGTTTGTTTCCTTGATGATCTATCACCTGCTTAAGCAGGAGTTTCTGGCGACGGGGAAATTCTTTTTCATCAATGAAGAGCAGGGGGTGTTTTTATCCTTTGTTAACTTCCTGGCGACGCAGTTCACAGGAAACCTGATGCAGCTTCAGACCATGACTGTGTTGGTCGATGCTATGCCGCACGGTCTTGAGTGGCAAAATGGAACGACATTGTTAATGATCGTTTTGATTTTGATTCCATCTGGGCTTTTCCCTGATAAGCCGCTGACTGCTGCCGGAGTGTTTACAGGAGCTTTTTGGCCGGATAAGTGGTTGATGGAGGGGACGACCCTGCCGCCTGGTATATTCGGCGAGCTTTATATGAACTTTGGGTTTTTCGGTGTTTTATTCGGCGGCTTGTTCCTCGGACTTCTGTGGGGGAGGCTCTACGGTGCTGTTATCTATAACCCCAAGAGTGATCGGGCGTTGGGTGTATATGCTCTGGCGGTCGCCTCCATGCTTCATTTGTTCAGAGGGGAATTGGCTTCGGTGGCTCTTCTCGTTGCCTCTATTCTGATCCCCTTTTTATTATTAAGCTCAAAGCGCCAAGAACCTGTTAATAATTCGATCTAGAGACTCTTATGTGCGGAATTCTGGGCTACATACATAACGGGACGCGAGAGTCCATTGATTTCTCTTCGGCACTTTCTTTCATTCGACGTCGTGGTCCGGATGACAAGGGGATCTGGGCTGATACTGATGTGGGCGTATGGTTGGGACAGGTCCGCCTGTCTATCCTCGATACCACGTCTGCCGGACACCAACCCATGGTTTCGGCAGACGGCCGTGTGGTCATGGTCTTCAACGGTGAAATCTATAACTTCCGCGAGCTGAGAGCCCATCTGGAGGCGGCGGGAGATGTTTTCTCCAGCCAGTCCGACTCCGAGGTGTTGCTTGCATTGTTTTGTCGTTATGGCATTGAGTGCTTGAATCGGCTGAACGGTATTTTTGCCGTTGTGTTCTGGGAACGGGACACGAATACGCTCTGGGTGGCGCGCGATCAACTTGGTGTAAAACCTCTTTATATCCATTCCGGTGATGGCTGCTTTGCTTTTTCTAGTGAAATGAAAGGGCTCATTCGCAGTGGTTTTGGTACCACCGAAATCGATCCGCGGGCTGTGCTGGCTCATCTCGGCTTCTTATGGTCGCCGGGAGAGAAAACAATCGTCCGGGATATCAAGAAGGTTCTTCCAGGGCAGGCACTGTGCGTTCGTAATGGACGTATTGAAAAGAGCTGGTTTTACTACGAGTTGCCTATTGCGGAAAAGAAACTGGCGAAGAAAGTCGATGATGTTGCTATCGAGGTGGCTGACGCGGTTAGAACCGCAGTCAAGCGACAGCTGGTTTCGGACGTCCCGCTGGGTTCTTTTCTGTCCGGAGGGTTGGACTCCAGTGCGATAGTCGCCTTTGCTGCACAGGAGATGCAGAGCAAGGGACGACTGCAGTGTTTCAGTATCCGTATCGATAATGGCGCCACGTCAAATGAAGGGTTTGCTGACGATCTTCCTTATGCGCAGAAAGTTGCCAAGCACCTGGATGTGGATCTGCATGTGGTCGGCGTTGGCGATGAAATGATGGACCGACTGCCTGAGATGGTTTATCTGCTGGATGAACCAACTCCGGACCCGGCTGCCCTGAATGCCTTGTTTATCTCTGAATTGGCGAGCCAGAACGGTATCAAGGTGCTGCTGTCCGGTGCGGGCGGAGACGATATCTTCACCGGTTATCGTCGGCATTTCGCCTTGGCCCAGGAGCGGTGGTGGGGCGGCTTGCCTAAACCCCTTCGGTCGGTGCTTGCCAATGCCTCCAATTTGCTCCCTGCGTCGTCGCCACTGTCCCGGCGTCTCGGGAAGGCTTTTCGTTATGCGGATCTTCCAACCGACGATCGCCTGATCAGTTATTTCCTTTGGTTGGAGCCCGAGCAGGCTTACGGCCTGTTGGCACCGGATCTGCGTCGCCAGTTGGCGGCGGACGATCTGTTTGCGCCGATGCGTGAGACACTTTCGCGTTTGCCTTCCGACGTGACTCCGCTGGACAAGATGCTCACCCTGGAATGCAAGCACTTCCTCACGGATCACAACCTCAATTACACCGACAAGATGGGGATGGCCGCGGGCGTTGAAGTGCGTGTGCCATTGCTCGACCTGGATCTCGTGCGTTTGGCGGGATCGTTGCCTTCCGACATCAAGCAGAAAGGCCGTGAAGGAAAATGGATCTTCAAAAAAGCGATGGAACCTTATCTGCCGCACGACATCATTTACCGGCCTAAAACCGGCTTCGGTGTGCCGTTGCGCAACTGGTTGCAGGGGCGATTGAAGCCGCTGGTCGATGAAGTGCTGTCTCCAGCCTCGTTGCTTCAGCGAGGAATTTTTGATCCGCAAGCGGTGGCGCGCCTGATCGAGGCTGATCGTTCAGGGCGCATTGATGCGGCCTACACCTTGTTTGGCATCGTTTGTATGGAGTTGTGGTGCAAACAGTACCTTGATGGCAACTTCGCCCTTGATCGCTGAGAGCAGCGAGGCCCCGCGCAACCAAGGTTGCGCGGGAATCAGGGGTTCTGTGTAAATACGGATTGTATGAACCGATGTTAATCTAGGCGGCTAGACACAAGATTCTCAGTGATGAGTGAAATTTTTAACTTTATTGGTACGAATGCATGAAGCAGGTTGTTCAGAATATGGCTAGCGGTGAGACGTCATTGGTTAATGCGCCTGCCCCGACTGTTCGTAGTGGCGCTTTACAGATCAACACGACCAATACGCTGATTTCTGCTGGCACGGAGCGCATGCTTGTGGGCTTTGGCCGGGCTAACTGGCTGGAAAAGGCCCGTCAGCAACCCGATAAGGTCCGTATGGTTCTGCAGAAGGTCCAGACCGACGGTTTGGCAACCACTGTAGAAGCCGTTCGCTCGAAGCTGGCGCAACCTTTGCCGCTGGGATATTGCAACGTCGGTGTTGTCGCGGCAGTAGGCAATCATGTTTCCGGTTTCAAACAAGGTGACAGAGTCGTTTCCAATGGTCCTCATGCCGATGTGGTGATCGTTCCGAAAAACCTCTGTGCCGTCATTCCGGATTCGGTCAGTGACGAAGCAGCGTCGTTTACCGTCCTGGCCAGCATCGGCCTGCAAGGTATCCGGCTGGCTCAGCCGACGCTGGGAGAGGCCTTTGTCGTCACCGGCGTTGGTCTGATCGGTCTGATGACTGTCCAGCTTTTGCGTGCCCAGGGCTGCCGTGTGCTTGCCATAGATTTTGATGACCAGAAACTGGCCCTGGCGCGTAGCTACGGTGCCGAAACCTGCAATCCGGGCAAGGGCGAGGATGCTGTTGCCGCCGGTATGATGTTCAGCCGTTCCAGAGGTGTTGACGGCGTTATCATTACCGCCTCCACCAAGTCGACTGATCCGGTCACCCAAGCCGCGCATATGTGTCGCAAGCGCGGGCGCATTGTGCTTGTAGGTGTCACCGGCCTGGAGCTGAATCGGGCCGATTTCTATGAAAAAGAACTGACATTCCAGGTTTCATGCTCCTACGGCCCAGGGCGCTATGACCCTACATATGAAGATCAGGGCAATGACTTCCCGATCGGTTTCGTTCGCTGGACTGAGCAACGTAACTTCGAGGCTGTGCTGGACATGCTTGCCAGTGGCCAACTGGAAGTCGATTCGCTGATTTCCCATCGTTTTGCCTTTGAAGACGCGGCAGATGCTTATCAGACGCTCACGGCGGATAATTCCGCGCTGGGCATCATCCTGCAATATTCTTCAAGTGCGGCTGAGCGCAACATCAAGAAAGTGGTGTTGGCACCGGAAGCGGTCGCGAGCTTCAACCCGGTCAAACCCGTGGTGGGTTTCATCGGTGCTGGAAACTACGCCTCAAGAATGCTGATTCCTGCTTTCAAGGCGGCAGGCGCGCAATTCCATACGATCGTGACCGCAGGTGGGATCAACGGAGTCATCCACGGCAGCAAGGCCGGATTTGCGGAAGCATCGACAGATATTGGGGCGATGCTGGGCAACGACCTGATCAATACCGTGGCGATTGTCACCCGTCACGATAGCCATGCTCGTTTTGTCGCTCAGGCGCTCGAGGCCGGCAAACACGTATTTGTCGAAAAACCATTGGCCATAGAAACCCAAGAGTTGGCGATGGTTGAGCAGGCCTATCAGAGTGCTGTCGAGAAGGGCCTCAAACCTCATCTGATGGTGGGCTTCAATCGACGTTTTTCGCCGCAAGTGCAGAAGATGAAAGCTTTGCTTGCAGCGGTAAAAGAGCCGAAATCCTTTGTCATGACGATGAATGCCGGCGCTATTCCCGCGAATCACTGGACACAGGACCCTGCGGTTGGCGGCGGACGTATTATCGGCGAGGCCTGCCACTTCATCGATCTGATGCGTTTCCTGGCCGGTAGCAAAATCGTTTCGATCCAGGCCCGTAGAATGGGCGATACGGACGCCTTGGAAATCACCGAAGATAAAGCTGCGATCATTCTGGGTTTTGAAGATGGTTCTTTCGGTACCATTCATTACCTGGCCAATGGCGCATCGAGCTTTCCAAAAGAGCGCGTGGAAGTCTTTGCCGCGGGCCGTGTCCTGCAACTGGATAACTTCCGTAAATTGAAAGGTTTCGGCTGGCCGGGCTTTAACAAGCTCAACCTGTGGAAACAGAACAAGGGGCAAAGCGAGTGTGCGGCTGCATTCCTTGCTGCCGTGGGGTCTGGCAAGGCGACGCCGATCTCCTCCGATGAAATCTTCGAAGTGGCGCGAGTGAGTATCGAGATTTCGCGGATCCTGCGTGAGCAATGAGCCTTTTTATTACTAAAGCCAGAACTGCCGCCGCGCTAGGGGGCGGCAATCTGGTTCGCGCATTGACGTATCGGCTTGGGGTCAAGACCGGGTTGAACCCTGTCAGACGTCTTTGCGCTGATATGCCTCAGGGGCCTTTTTTTGTGCCCAGTGCCAGACGCGCCAACTCATTGCCCGTCAATACCCAATGGGATACCCAGGCCCGCTATTACGGGTGTTGGGCCATTCCTGTTTCAGACAATGCGCCTGACTGGCACCTGAACCCGCTCAGTGGGATTCGGGTTCCGGATCCCGAAAGGGAGTGGTGGCGCATCCCTGACTTTGATGCAGCTGTTGGCGACATCAAGAATATCTGGGAAGCGTCGCGTCTAGACTGGACGCTGGCATTCGCTCAGCGAGCCTGCTCAGACGATGCCTCGCAGATGGAGCGGCTGAACCAGTGGTTGACGCACTGGTGCAAGAATAACCCTCCTTATCGCGGTCCGAACTGGAAGTGCGGTCAGGAGGCTTCCATTCGTGTTTTGCACCTGGCGATGACGGCGATCATTCTCGAGCAGTCGTCGACGCCGTTGCCTGGGTTGATGGAGCTTGTTCGACTGCATCTCAAGCGTATCGAGCCAACGCTGAGTTATGCGATGGCCCAGGACAACAATCACGGCACCTCTGAAGCTGCGGCCTTGTTTGTCGGTGGTAGCTGGCTGGCACTGTGCAATCATCCCGAAGGGCTGCGTTGGCAGCGATTGGGACGTAGGTGGCTGGAGAACCGTGCCGCTCGATTGATTGAGCTGGACGGTAGTTTCAGCCAGTACTCGGTCAATTATCACCGGGTCATGCTCGATACCTTTTCCATGGTCGAGGTCTGGCGAGTCAAGGCCGGACTCGAGGCCTTCTCCGCAACCTTTCAATCCAGGATGCGGGCCGCTACGAATTGGCTATTTTCGCTGGTTGACGAGAGTTCCGGGGATGCGCCGAACATAGGGGCCAATGATGGCGCGCGGCTGTTGCCGCTGACGGACACTGACTACCGCGATTTCAGGCCGGCGGTTCAGTTGGCCATGGCGCTGTTCTGCGGAAAAAGAGCCTATGCGGCTCCAGGGGCGTGGGATTTGCCTTTGCAGTGGCTGCAACTGTCCGCGCCGTCGGCTGTTGTCGAGCGCCCGGCTAGCCAGCTGTTCGACCAGGGTGGATATGCACTGTTGCGACGCGTAGACACCCTTGCCGTGCTGCGTTATCCGCGCTTTCGTTTTCGACCCAGCCAGGCCGATGCCTTGCACGTGGATCTCTGGCGCTCGGGCCTCAATCTGCTGCGCGACGCAGGAACCTATAGCTATAACACCTCGGCTCAATGGCTGAGCTATTTCCCAGGTACCGTCAGCCATAACACCGTGCAATTCGACGGGCGTGACCAGATGCCAAGACTCAGTCGTTTCCTGTTTGGCGACTGGTTGCGTACGCGCAAGGTCGATGGTCTGAGCGATACACCGGAGGCCACTACCTGCGGTGCCAGCTATAGCGACAACGCTGGTGCCTCTCACACACGCCAGGTGCGTCTGAGCGATACCGGGTTACAGGTTCGGGATGAGATCAAAGGGTTCAAAGCCGGCGCGGTTCTGCGCTGGCGTTTGCAGCCTGGCGATTGGCAGATGTCGGATGGCGTATTGAGCAACGGTTCGCACCGGATATCGGTAACGGGCAGCATGTCGATTGTCCGGCAGGAGCTGGTTCAGGGCTGGGAGTCTCGTTACTACTTGCAGAAGACTGAAGTGCCGGTGCTTGAAATAGAAGTGGATTCGGCGGGTGTTTTGATTACGGAGTATCACTGGTAAACATGAAAATTCTTTATTTTCATCAGCATTTTTCCACTCCGAAAGGAGCGACTGGTATTCGTTCCTACGAAATGGCCCGTCGTCTGATTGCTCGAGGGCATCAGGTTTCCATGGTATGCGGTAGCTACGGCGGTGGGCAGACAGGGTTGGAAGGGCCTTTTGTCGGAGGGAAACGCAAGGGCACCGTCGACGGAATCGAAATCATCGAGTTCGATCTGGCGTACTCCAACAGTGATGGTCTGTTCACCCGTACACTCAGTTTCCTGAAATTTGCATTTCGCAGTATCGGCTTGGCGCTGACCGAGCGTTACGATCTGGTTTTTGCCACGACAACACCATTGACGGCAGGGATCCCCGGTATCTTTGCCCGCTGGTTGCGCAACAAGCCGTTTGTATTCGAAGTCCGCGATCTCTGGCCCGAACTCCCCAAGGCAATGGGCGTCATTCGCAACCCTCTGATTCTGTCTGCCATGTCGCTGCTTGAATGGGCAAGCTATCGTTCCGCTCACCGAGTCATCGGGCTTTCCCCGGGTATTGTCGACGGTATCGCCCATCGCGGTGTTGCACGCGATCGGATCACCATGATCCCCAACGGCTGTGACCTCGACATTTTTAATGCGCCCGCCGAGCCATGGCGGCCTGCCGGTGTGGAAAAAGATCAACTGATGGCGATCTTTGCCGGTACCCACGGCGTTGCCAACAAACTGGATTCGGTACTGGATGCGGCGAAGGAACTGAAACTTCGCCAGCGTGACGATATCCGCCTGGTACTGATCGGGCAGGGCAAGCTGAAGCCGGCGCTGCAGCAGCGAGCGGCCAGGGAAGGGCTGGATAATGTGATCTTTCACGATCCGGTGAACAAAGCGAAGTTGTCTGGTCTGATGGCCAGCGCAGATCTTGGCTTGCAGTTGCTCGCCAATGTTCCTGCTTTCTATTACGGCACCTCACCCAACAAGTTTTTCGACTACATTGCTTCGGCATTGCCTGTTCTGAATAACTATCCAGGCTGGCTGGCCGAAATGATCAGCAAGGAAGATTGCGGTTTTGTCGTGCCGCCGGAAAACCCATCGCTGTTCGCCGATGCCCTGATACAAGCAGCCGATGTCCGTGAAGAACTCAAGGCCAAAGGCCTGAGAGGTCGTGAGCTGGCGGTCAGAGAGTTCGATCGTCGTAAGTTGGCGGATCGATTTGTCGATTGGCTGGAGGGTGTGGCCTGATGATCAAGCGTGGGTTCGATCTGCTTGCTTCGATACTGGGCCTGTTGCTGCTGGCACCGGTCATGGCGATAGTCGCCTGGCAGATCCGCAAGAAACTCGGTTCGCCCGTGTTGTTCCGCCAGGTCCGGCCGGGCAAGGAGGGCAAGCCCTTCGAGATGGTCAAGTTCCGTACGATGCGCGATGCTCATGACGCGAAGGGCAATCCACTGCCGGATTCGGAGCGCATGACGCCGTTCGGCAGCTTCCTGCGTTCGAGCAGCCTGGATGAGCTGCCTGAACTGTGGAATGTGTTGAAGGGCGATATGAGCCTGGTAGGGCCTCGACCTCTGCTGATGGAGTATCTGCCGCTCTATAATAGCGAACAGTATCGTCGCCATGAGGTGCGTCCGGGTGTGACCGGCTGGGCCCAGATCAATGGACGGAACGCCTTGGAGTGGGAAGAAAAATTCAATCTGGATGTCTGGTATGTGGATAACCAGTCGTTATGGCTGGATCTGAAGGTCATCTTCCTGACGATCAAGAAGGTCGTTATCCGTGATGGTATTAGCGCGGAAGGCGAAGTCACCGCCGCCAAGTTTACCGGGACCAAGCGATGAACCGGCTGGCAGTGCTGGGAGCCAGCGGGCATGGCAAGGTCGTTGCTGATACGGCTGAGTGCTGTGGCTGGAAAATTGTCGAGTTTTTTGACGATGCCTGGCCCGAGCGGCGACGCAATGGTGCCTGGGATGTCGTGGGTGATACCGCGGCGCTTCTGGCCAATCTGGATCACTATGACGGTGTGATTGTCGCGATCGGCAATAATCGTATTCGTCAGGCCAAGCTTGCTCAGCTCAAGGCGGTGGGTGCCAGGCTGATAAGCCTGTTGCATCCTGGCTGTACGTTCAGCCGGTATGCCAGCCTCGGTGAAGGGTCGGTTGTGTTTGCCGCGGCTGTGGTGAATGCTGATGCGATCGTTGGCGCGGGGGCCATTCTAAATACAGGTTGTAGCGTCGATCATGATTGCCGCCTGGGCGACTGTGTACATATCAGCCCTGGTGCCCGGCTTGCCGGTGGCGTATCGGTGCAGGATCTGAGCTGGGTAGGTATTGGTGCCAGTGTGCGGCAGCTTGTGAACATTGGGGCGCAAGTCATGATTGGTGCCGGCGCGGCAGTGATCAAAGACGTGCCGGACAACGTTATCGTCGCAGGCGTGCCTGCCCGGATAATGGGGCCCGGTGTTTAAAGCACCCCCCGCTTTTTGTAGACAGCAGGAGCTCATGAGGAGCTCTCCATATTTTCGAATGAAAACTGACAGGTATTGGTTGTGTTGAACTCACCTTTTTCTCCCTGGCCTTCCTTTTCCGACGAAGAGGCCAATGCTGTACGTGATGTGATCCTGTCCAACAAAGTCAATTACTGGACCGGTACGCAAGGGCGCGAGTTCGAAAAGGAATTCGCGGCATGGGCAGGTACTCAATACGCCATTGCGCTGGCTAACGGCACGGTTGCCTTGGACCTGGCCCTTAAGGCGCTGGGTATCGGCGCCGGCGACGAAGTGATCGTCACCTCCCGTACGTTCCTCGCATCGGTGTCCAGCATTGTCAATGCCGGGGCGACTCCGGTTTTCGCTGATGTAGATCGCGACTCGCAGAACTTCACTGCGCAGACCATTCGTGCCGTAATGACCCCACGCACCCGCGCGGTCATCTGTGTGCACCTGGCTGGCTGGCCTTGTGATATGGACCCGATCATGGCGCTGGCGCAAGAGTTCGATCTCAAGGTGATCGAGGACTGCGCGCAGGCCCATGGGGCCCTGTACAAAGGGCGTCCCGTCGGTTCGATCGGTCATGTCGGTGCCTGGTCTTTCTGTCAGGACAAGATCATGACCACGGGTGGCGAGGGCGGCATGGTCACCACCAACGATCGCCAGTTGTGGGCAGACATGTGGGCCTTCAAGGACCATGGCAAGAGCTGGGAGGCTGTCTATGAGCGCGAGCATCCACCAGGTTTCCGCTGGGTGCACGAAAGCTTTGGCACTAACTGGAGGATGCTGGAAGTCCAGGCGGTGATTGGCCGGATTCAACTCAAGCGCATGACCGATTGGCAGGCAAGCCGTCTGCAGAATGCACAGCAGATTTGGGATTGTGCTCGCCAACTGAATGGTCTGCGTACTCCAGCCATACCCGAAGGCAGCGTTCATGCGGCCTACAAGTGCTATGTGTTCGTGGAACCGCAACAGCTCAAGGACGGGTGGGACAGGGACCGTATTCTCGCGGAGATTACAGCGCGGGAAGTCCCGGTATTCTCCGGCTCCTGCTCCGAGGTCTATCTGGAAAAAGCCTTCGACAATACTGACTGGCGCCCCGCGACTCGTTTGCCGATTGCTCGAGAGCTGGGTGAAACCAGCCTCATGTTCCTGGTACACCCTACGCTGAAGGCATCTGAAATCGAGAAAACGTGCTCGGTGCTCAAAGAGGTCATGCAACTGGCCGCACGGTAACTATCAGCCAAACTTGTGCGGTGGAGCGGTTTTCGCTCCCCGTACAAAAAGAATTCGGCTGCTGGGCTGTAAAGCGGGCTTGCCTGTTGTCATAAAATGGAACTTCTTGGGATCACCCAGTGTGGCACCAGATATATTTCAGGAGTAATAGAGGTGTTCAAGGTGTTATGGATAAGTTGAGAGCCTTTTTACTGGGATTAACGCGCCGGCAAAAGCGTGCCTTTCAGGTGGTGACTGACGTTATCCTCGTCTGGTTTGCCCTCTGGATGGCTTTTGTCGTTCGTTTAGGCGTCGATGAGCTGGTCAATCCCTTTGCTGATTACCTCTGGTTATTTTTGAGTGCCACTGTTGTCGCCATCCCATTGTTCATACGCTTCGGCATGTACCGCGCCGTCATGCGTTATTTCGGCAACGATGCGCTGATCACCATTATCAAGGCTGTCAGCCTGTCGGCGCTCATTCTCGCCCTGATCGTGTATTGGAGCAGCAGCCGTCAACCGCTGGTACCCAGATCGATAATCTTCAACTATTGGTGGCTAAGCCTAGTGATGATCGGCGGGTTGCGTCTCGCGATGCGCCAGTACTTCCTGGGCGACTGGTTCACGGCCGCGCAGCATGTTCCCTTTACTAGCCGGGATGACGGTTTGCCGAAGGTGGCCATTTACGGCGCCGGTGCAGCGGGTAACCAGTTGGTCGCCGCTTTGCGGATGGGCCGCCTGATGCGCCCGGTGGCATTCATCGACGATGACAGCAATATTGCCGAGCGAGTGATTTCCGGGCTGCACGTCTATAAGCCCAAACATATTCAGCAAATGATCGATGTGACCGGTGCTCAGCAGATCCTGTTGGCGATCCCTTCTGCAAATCGTACGCGCCGCCGAGAGATCCTGAGTTTTCTAGAGGGGTTCGGCCTGCACGTGCAGAGTGTGCCGGGCTTTATGGATCTGGCGAGCGGACGGGTCAAGGTCGATGATATTCAAGAAGTCGATATTGCCGACCTGTTGGGGCGCGACTCGGTCCCCCCCCAGGAAGAGTTGCTCGAGCATTGCATCAAGGAGCAGTCGGTACTGATCACGGGGGCCGGTGGCTCGATCGGTTCGGAACTGTGCCGTCAGATTCTTGCGTTGCGCCCGACCACGATGCTGCTCTACGAGCACAGTGAGTTCAATCTTTATAGCATCTTGCAAGAGCTCGAACAGCGTATCGTGCGCGAGTCGCTGTCCGTGAAGTTGCTGCCCATCCTGGGGTCTGTGCGTAATCAGGAAAAGTTGCTCGACATCATGCAAACCTGGCATGTGGATACGGTGTATCACGCCGCAGCCTACAAGCATGTCCCCATGGTCGAGCACAATATTGCTGAAGGCCTGTTGAATAATGTGATGGGCACATTGAGCACGGCGCAGGCCGCTCTTCGTGCGAATGTCGCGAACTTCGTGCTGATTTCTACGGATAAAGCGGTACGCCCGACGAATGTCATGGGCAGTACCAAACGTCTGGCCGAAATGACGCTGCAGGCTCTGAGTCGTGAGGTGGCTCCAGTATTGTTCGGAGAGCACGCCAATGTTTCCCGGGTGAATAAAACCCGCTTTACCATGGTGCGTTTTGGCAATGTGCTGGGTTCTTCCGGCTCGGTCATTCCGTTGTTTCACAAGCAGATCAAGTCCGGTGGACCGCTGACCGTCACGCATCCCCGTATCACGCGTTATTTCATGACTATCCCGGAAGCTGCCCAGTTGGTGATCCAGGCGGGCTCCATGGGGCAGGGGGGGGATGTGTTTGTGCTGGATATGGGCGAGCCGGTCAGGATTGTCGAACTGGCCGAGAAGATGGTTCATCTGTCCGGGTTGAGTCTGCGTTCCGAAAAGAATCCCCACGGCGACATAGCCGTCGAGTTCACTGGACTGCGGCCGGGCGAAAAGCTTTACGAAGAACTGTTGATCGGCGACAACGTCGTGGCGACACAGCATCCAATGATCATGAGCGCCAACGAAGACTATCTACCTTGGGATGTATTGAAGGCCAGGCTGGGCGAATTGCTGTTGGCAGTCGACCAGGATGATTACTCAAGAGTCCGGCAACTGTTGCGCGACACGGTCAGTGGCTACACTCCGGATAGCGAGATTGTCGACTGGATTTATCAACAGCGTCGTCTCGAGCCTTAGTTGCACCGATAAAGCCCCTCGCCCGCCAGAAAGCTTTCTGTCTGGCGCTGAGGGGCAGTTACACCAACCGGCATTACCCGTATTCTTGTTGTACTTACACGGAGCGAGCGCCGCCGGGATGGCCACCATCCTGACCCGTCTGAAAAAACGTTCTGCTCTGCAACTACAAAAATAAAAAACATATTGAAGTGGTCAGCCGGGACCGCAGTCTGGTTCCAGACTTCGCTGCCACGACATGCCGTTGGAGTCGACACCTTGAACTTTCAAGCATCGTCTGACCTATGGTTTCCTTGGATTGGACTTTTGTGGTCGCTACCGATCATGGCGATCTTCTCGCTGGCGGTGACCGGTGTTTTTCTTCGTTATGCGCTTACTCAAAGGCTGATGGAGATTCCGAACGCACGCAGCTCCCATTCCATTCCTACACCGCGTAGTGGCGGAGTAGGCATTGTCCTGACCTTCCTTATTGCCTTGCCCTTGGCCGGAATGCTTGGCGCTATCAGCCAGAATCTGGTCTGGAGCCTGTCAGGCGCTGGTGCTGGCATTGCTTTGCTCGGGTTTATGGACGATAACCGGCCTATTGCAGCCCGCTGGCGTTTGCTCGGACATTTTGCGGGTAGTCTCTGGGCGTTGTTCTGGCTGGGAGGATTGCCGGCGCTCGAGGTGTTCGGCATGACGCTGGAGCTTGGCTGGATCGGGCATGGGCTGGCGGTGGTGTATCTGGTCTGGATGTTGAACCTCTACAACTTCATGGATGGCATCGATGGGATTGCCAGTGTCGAAGCCGTGACATCCTGCCTGAGCATTTGCCTGATCTATTGGTTGTCGGGATATGACGAGCTGATCTGGCCGCCGTTGCTGCTTGCCACCTCTGCTCTGGGTTTCCTGTACTGGAATTTCCCGCCGGCGAAAATCTTCATGGGGGATATCGGCAGCGGTTTCCTGGGGATTGTGCTGGGTATTCTTTCACTGCAGGCCGCCTGGAGAAACGCCGATTTCCTGTGGGTATGGTGCATTTTGCTCGGGGTGTTCATCGTTGATGCGACCTTTACCTTGATCCGGCGTTTTTTACGTGGAGAGCGTATCTATGAAGCTCATCGCAGCCATGGTTATCAATTCGCTTCACGCCAACTGGGAAGTCATTTCCCGGTGACCTTGGGCGTTGCATTGATCAACCTTCTCTGGCTGTTACCCATCGGTCTGTGCGTCGCTATGCAGAAGCTTGACGGAGGACTGGGGGTAATCATGGCCTATGTACCTTTGCTCATCCTGGCGGTGAAGTATCGGGCCGGTGAGTCGGAACACCGAGCAGATGGATGAGGCTTTACTATTACATAAGCTGTAATTAATCCCTTTTTGACAGTGCATCACCATGACCTAAGTTTGAGGGGCAGCTTCGGAAAAGCTGCATCTCTATCAACGGTGTCATGGAGTGTCACTTATGCGTGCAAATTATTTCTATTCCTTGCTTTTTGCCCTGCTGACTAGCGCCTCTATCAGTGTAATTGCTGCTCCCGTGTCGAAACAGGAGGCAGCAAGCACGGCGCCAGTCGTGACTGCGGCTGTTGCCCCACAAACTGCCACGGTCGATATCAACAAGGCTGATGCGGCTACGTTGCAGCGTGAGTTGTTGGGAGTCGGTGAGGTAAAGGCCAAGGCAATTGTTGCATATCGTGAAACTAATGGAGCTTTCTCGTCAGTGGACGAACTGCTCGAGGTCAAGGGAATCGGCAAGGCGATTCTGGAAAGCAACCGGGACAAATTGAAGGTCAACTGACGCCTCAATTCATGCGCAAGGCCGATCACTGATCGGCCTTGCGTTTTTCGGGCCCACCATAAGCAAGGTTGTGCCATTCAATGTTATCTATCGTATTGATAGAATTATGATCGTAATATTTTATTAAATTATGACTATAATCAAACCGCTTCCCAAACAGCGTATCAATTCCTTGTCTTTCCCTTCTCAAGCACTTTTCTGGAGAGCCGTCATGAATTCGATTTCCCCCAAGGGGCTGGCACTTGTCACCGGTGCTTCATCTGGCATCGGTGCGGTTTATGCCGAGCGGCTGGCCGCTCGTGGTTACGATCTGTTGCTGGTTGCACGCGATGAGCAGCGCCTGCAAACCGCCGCGACCCGGTTACGGGCCGAGCACAAGGTGCAGGTTGAAGTGTTGAGGGCCGATCTGACGCTCCAGGTCGATATGCTGAAGGTCGAGCAGCGCTTGCGCTCCGACTCGAGCATCAGTCTGTTGCTGAACAATGCCGGTATCGCGGCTGACGGAAGCCTGGCCGTTGCCGACACCGATCAGTTGGAGGCAATGATCCAGTTGAATGTGGTTGCGGTCACTCGTCTGGCTGCTGCGGCCGCCGGCAGCTTTTCGGCGGCGGGAAGAGGAGCGATCATCAATATCGCTTCGGTGGTGGCGCTGATTCCCGAGCGTTTTAATGCGACCTACAGCGCGACCAAGGCCTATGTCCTGAGCCTGACTCAATCGCTTGCTGCGGAATTGGACGGTAAGGGGGTGCAGGTCCAGGCGGTATTGCCTGGGGTGACCCGCACTGAGATCTGGGAGCGCTCGGGCATCGACGCCCAAGGGATTCCAGCCGAGATGATCATGGAAGCCACCGAGATGGTGGATGCGGCTCTGGCCGGTTTTGACCAGGGTGAGTTGATCACCATTCCCTCGCTACCTGACTCGGCTGACTGGGAGGCCTTTGTAGCTGCGCGTTTTGCCCTGGGGCCGAACCTGTCGAAAAGCAGTGCGGCTGCTCGCTACAAATAACGGTGTCGAGGCGGGAGGTTGGTGGAGATCACTCCGCCTGACCATCCTGCTTTTTCAGATGCTCGCGTGTTACCTCCAGTATCCGTTTGGCCAGGTCGGGGTTCTCGACACTGCGCGACAGCACCAGGGCCCCGACCAGGGTCGACATGATCACCAGGCTCTGGTCGGCGGCATTTTCTCCTTCGAGACAGGCCTCTACCTGTGCAAGTCGTGCATTGAGCACTGCATCAGTGGTGGCGCTGGCTTGCCCGCGCAGGCCCAGCTCCGATGACATGGTGGGCAGCGGGCAGCCTTCACCGGGGGAGGTCTGGTGCCACTCGGACAGGTAGCTGTCGATAAAGGCCGGCAGGGGTTGTTCCTGGGCAAATAGCGTGGCGCAGTGCGCATCGAGTTCTTCCGCCGCGGCCTGCAGGGCTTTTTCGACCAGTTCGTCCTTGGATTTGAAATGCGAGTAAAAACCGCCATGGGTCAGGCCCAGGGCTTTCATCAATGGTTGCAGGCCTGTCGCCCCGATACCGTCGCGCCGAAAGCGCTCGGCGGCCTCCTTGATGATGCGTTGATGGGTTTGGGCTTTATGGTCGTGCGAGTAACGCATCGGGGAAGTCTCCACAGCTAGGGAGTCATCTTACCCAAGGTTGATGGAAGGGGGATTGCACTATTAACCCCGGAAACCTCATTTTTTCCTACTGAATGGCTAGAAAGACATGGTTCGTCAGTGAGCCAAGTATCAGTTGGCATGAATAGTGACTATTGGATATCCATAGATTGTTCAACAATCGCAAGGCGATATTCATGAGCAACGTACTGTCCCTGGCCGATCAGATAACCCTCGAATTACGTGCCGATATCATCGGCGGTCGCTTGCTGCCGGGCATGGCCCTGGTGGAAAACGATCTGGTCTGCGCCTATAACGCCTCGCGCAACACCATTCGCGAGGCCTTGCATCGCCTGGGGCAGGAAGGCCTGACCCGCTACACACGCAATAAAGGCGTCACGGTGCGCAGGCTGGGCATCGATGAAGTGCGGGATCTGTTCCAGGTGCGCCGTACCCTGGAGTTGCAGGCCATTGCCTCCAGCAAACCGCTGCGCGACTACCAGTCCGACCGGATGCTCGAGGCTATCGAGGCTAGCGAACTCGCCCGCGAGCGCGAGGACTGGCGCTCGGTGGGCACCCACAGCCTGGCCTTTCATCAACACATCGTTGGTCTGATGCGCAGCCCCTTGTTCGATGAGTTCTTCACCAACGTCGTGGCGCAGATGCGCCTGGTGTTCTGTGCCGCCCCTGACGAGCAGCATTTTCAATCGCCCTGGCTGGCCCGCGACCGGCAGATCCATGACTTGCTCGCCGCTGGCGACAAGCAGGCCGCCAGCGAAACCCTGGCGGTTTACCTGGACGATTCCGAACGGCTGCTGCTCGACATCCTCAGCCACTCTTCCCGCCACTGATCGAGAGTTTCAACCATGTACAAAGACTATCCCGCGGCTTATCAGGTCAGCAAAGGTTCGGCCCTGCAGGTGGACACGGCCTTTTATCAGCGTGTCCGTGACAGCAAGGACCTGCGCACCTTGATCGAGCAATTCGAAGTGCCGATCCGTACCGGGCGTGCCTGGCATGTGCCGGCCGGGCATGTGTTCCGGGTGACCACGCCGGCCGGCCCGCAGGTCGGGGACTTCAACGTCTGGAATGCCAACGATCCGCGGGAGCGTCTGTGGGCGGCGCGTACCCGGCAGTTGCAGGGCGCGCATGTCAGTACCCATGACCGGTTGTGGTCGAACCTGCCGTTTTTGCGGCCACTGGTGACCATCACCGATGACAGCCTGGCCGGTTACGGGATCGACGAGCATGGCGGGCGCTTGCACGACCTGCTCGGCACGCGCTGCGATCCTTACGTGAACCGCATGCTCACCGGGGAGGACTTCCATCACCATTGCCATTCCAACCTGACGCGCGCGGTCCTGCCCCACGGCCTGACCGAGTTCGATGTGCATGACGTGCTGAACATCTTCCAGTGCACCGGGCTCAATCATGACGACATGTACTTCATGAAGGCCTGCCCCGCGCAGAAGGGCGATTACCTGGAGTTCTTTGCCGAAATCGATCTGTTGTGCGCGTTGTCGACCTGCCCGGGTGGCGATCTGTCGCTGCCCATGTGGGGCCCGGAGGCTCAGGACCCACTCAGCGTCTGTCGGCCGTTGGGTGTGGAGATCTATCGGCTCGACGAGGCATTGCTCGAAGGCTGGAGCCAGCCTGAGCGGGCGGCCTACAAAGGTTTGCATGGCCTGCACATCGCCAAGGCTGCCTGGGAGAAATAGCGCTGCCGGCCGCAGGGATAAAAAAGCCCCGCCATTTCGAGAAGGGCGGGGCTGTTCGATCGGGTTATCCAGTCAGCGGTCCTGCGCGTCCTTGGCGTCCGCTTCCGCGTTGCGTTCAGCAACGCGCTTGCGTTGCTCATCGGTCAGTTCCACCTTGTTGGCGGTGTCGCGCAACATCATCAGACCGCCAACGATCGAGCCGATTGCAACGACCAGAATCAACCAGGCATACCAGGGCATAGGGCTCTCCTTGAGGGCATACCGGCGGGCGAGGAGTTTCGCCCGTCGAGTTGCCATACCACTTCGAGTTACAGCGTTTTGCAGTGGTTCCATTGTAGGCCTGATCTGCCCCGGCAACCTCTCTTGCATCAATCTTCTCGAAGGTCGCATTCGGCCATGCAAGCCAACTACAGAGAGATGCCATCCCCTCGGAGCCCGGTCAGCATTGCATCCGCCGGCGCATCGGCGCGCAGTTGCGCGGTCAGTTGGAAATAGATGAAACCGGCCACCATGAAACCGAGGAAAATCAGGCCGATCAGGCTGTTGAACCAGGCCATTGCCACCAGGCAGACCACGGCCAGTGTCAGGGCAATGGCGGGGACCAGCGGGTAGCCCGGTGCGCGGAAGGTGCGTTCCAGGTGCGGCTCGGCCTTACGCAACTTGAACAGGCTGAGCATGCTCATGATGTACATCACGATGGCGCCGAATACGGCCATGGTGATCATCGCCGCAGTCAGGGTCATGCCTCCCAGGTTGATCAGGCCATCGCTGTAGATGGCGGCGATGCCGATCAGGCCGCCGGCGATGATGGCGCGGTGCGGCGTCTGGAAGCGTGACAGCTTGGCCAGCGACGACGGCAGATAGCCGGCGCGGGCGAGGGCGAAGAACTGCCGCGAGTAGCCAAGAATGATGCCGTGGAAGCTCGCCACCAGGCCGAACAGGCCGATCCACACCAGCATGTGTAGCCAGCCGGAGTTGTCCCCGACCACGGCTTTCATCGCCTGGGGCAGCGGGTCGTTGATGTTCGACAGGGTGCGCCAGTCGCCCACGCCACCGGCGAAGAACATCACGCCCATGGCCAGCAGCACCAGGGTCAGAATGCCGCTGATGTAGGCCTTGGGGATGGTGCGTTTCGGGTCCTTGGCTTCTTCGGCAGCCATGGCCGCGCCTTCGATGGCGAGGAAGAACCAGATGGCGAACGGAATCGCCGCGAACATTCCGGCAATCGCCGGCGCGCCGAAGGTGTCCGAGCCCGCCCAGCCGTTGAGGGCGAAGTGGCTGAAGCTGAAGGCCGGCGCGACCACACCCATGAACACCAGCAGTTCCGCCACCGCCAGTACGCAGACCACCAACTCGAAGGTGGCGGCGAGTTTGACCCCGAGGATGTTCAGCCCCATGAACACGATATAGGCGCCGACCGCCGCATGCTTCGGGTCCAGGGCCGGGAACTGCACATTCAGGTAGGCACCGATCGCCAGGGCGATGGCCGGTGGCGCGAAGACGAATTCGATCAGGGTCGCCAGCCCGGCGATCAGCCCGCCTTTTTCACCGAAGGCCCGGCGGCTGTAGGCAAAAGGGCCGCCTGCATGGGGAATGGCGGTGGTCAGTTCGGTGAAGCTGAAGATGAAACAGGTGTACATGGCCGCGACCATCAGCGAGGTCAGCAGAAAGCCCAGGGTGCCGGCGACGCCCCAGCCATAACTCCAGCCGAAGTATTCCCCGGAGATCACCAGCCCGACCGCGATCCCCCATAAATGCAGCGTGCCCAGCGTTGGTTTGAGTTGTGTGTTCATGCGTGGCTCCCGGAACGGAATGAAATGCTCGGGACTGCTCACTGCACCGCTCATGCCAGAGCGAAAACGGCCGTCGTAAAGCGTAAAAAGCTGTCGTATCGAGGATGTTTCCAGTTGTTTCGGGGGCGAAGGCACCTGGGTTGGTGCACAGCCGTGCAACAGAGGAGGGCGGCAGAGCCTGGAGGCGCGCGATCGCGAGCAGGCTCGTTTCTACGTGCATCGTGCTTTTCCGGTGCAGCAGCAAACCGGCTGGCGATCCCTCCCCCTGGCCACGCCGATGGCTGGTGTAAATCCCGCGTAAAGCCTTTCTTTACGCTTTCTTTATGCGTCGCCCACGCCCTCGATCTCGTTCCTTTACAGCCTCCCTGCGGACAATGCCCCACACGCGGCGATTGCCGTACGACGGAGAGATTCCATGAGCGTTCTGGACGGGGTGTCCCTGCTGCTGGCAGTGGGGCTGTTCATCTATCTACTGGTTGCGCTGTTGCGCGCGGATCGGAACTAGGAGCGGCTATGCACAGTTATGACTATTGGCTGATCCTCGGCTTCTTTGCCTTGGTGCTGCTGCCCGCGCCTTTCCTGGGGCGGTTCTACTACAAGGTAATGGAGGGCCAGCGCACCTGGTTGACGCCGCTGTTGGGGCCGGTCGAACGCGCTTGTTACCGGCTTTCGGGCGTCGATGCGCAAAGCGAACAGAGCTGGCAGAAATACACCCTGGCCCTGCTTGCGTTCAACCTGGCCGGCTTCCTGTTGCTGTTCACGATTCTGTTGTTCCAGGACCATCTGCCGCTCAACCCGCAGAACCTGCAGGGGCAGGAGTGGACGCTGGCATTCAACACCGCGGTCAGTTTCATGACCAACACCAACTGGCAGTCCTACAGCGGTGAAGCCTCCCTGAGCTACCTGAGCCAGATGATCGGTCTGACTGTGCAGAACTTCGTCAGCGCCGCCACCGGTTTGGCGGTGCTGGTTGCACTGTGTCGTGGCATCGGCCGCAAGTCGACCAAGACCCTGGGCAACTTCTGGGTCGACATGACCCGTGCCACCCTCTACGGCCTGCTGCCGCTGTGCCTGCTGCTGGCATTGTTCCTGGTCTGGCAGGGCGTCCCGCAAACCTTCGCCCAGTATGTCCACGCCGTGACCCTGCAAGGCGTCGATCAGGTGATTCCATTGGGCCCGGCCGCCAGCCAGATCGCCATCAAGCAACTGGGCACCAACGGCGGGGGCTTCTTTGGCGTCAACTCGGCGCATCCGTTCGAGAACCCGACGGCCTGGAGCAACCTGTTCGAGGTGGCCTCGATCATCCTGATCCCGGTGGCCCTGGTGTTCACTTTCGGCCACTACGTCAAGGATCTGCGCCAGAGCCGGGCGATCATCGCCTGCATGCTGGCGCTGTTCCTGATCGGTGGCGCGACCTCGCTGTGGGCCGAGTACCAGCCCAACCCGACCCTGAACAACGTTGCGGTCGAGCAGACCGCACCGCTCGAGGGCAAGGAAGTGCGTTTCGGGACCACCGCCACCGTGCTCTGGTCGGTGACCACCACCGCGGCTTCCAACGGTTCGGTCAACGGCATGCATGACAGCCTCAGTCCGCTGAGCGGCATGGTCGCGCTGATCAACATGATGGTCGGCGAGGTGATCTTCGGCGGCGTCGGCGCGGGCCTCTACGGCATGTTGCTGAACGTGCTGATCGCGGTCTTCCTCGCCGGCCTGATGATCGGGCGCACCCCGGAATACCTGGGCAAGAAGCTGCAGGCCAAGGAAGTGCAGTTGCTGGTGGTGACGCTGATGGTGATGCCGGTCGGCGTGCTGGTACTGAGCGCCATCGCCGCGAGCCTGCCGGGGCCGGTGGCGGCGGTGAGCAACCCTGGCGCCCACGGTTTCAGCCAGTTGCTGTACGCCTACACCTCGGCCAGCGCCAACAACGGTTCGGCCTTCGCCGGCCTGGGCGCCAACACCCCGTTCCACAACCTGATGCTGGGCCTGGGCATGTTGATCGGCCGCTTCGGCTACATCCTGCCGGTGCTGGCCCTGGCTGGCAGCCTGGCGCTGAAAAAGACCGCGCCGGTCGGCCAGAACAGCTTCCCGACCCATGGTCCGCTGTTCGTCACGCTGCTGACCATGACCATCTTGCTGGTGGGCGGACTGACCTTTTTGCCGACCCTGGCGCTGGGCCCGATTGCCGACCACTTGAGCTTGGCTGCCTTTGGAATGAAGGGCTGAGGACTTAATGATGAATATGCATGTTCCTGCTTCCAAGAAGGCTGTAACCGAAATGCCCGGCGCTAAAACCGCGGCTTCGAAACACACTGCTGCCGAACAACAGAAAACCTCGATCGCAGCCCTGTGGCGTCCGGCGCTGGTACAGGCCTTCGTCAAGCTCGACCCACGCCAGTTGCAACGTTCGCCGGTGATGCTGGTGGTCGAGCTGACTGCGATCCTGACCACGGTACTGTGCCTGGTGCCGGATACCGCGGTGCCGACCTTCGTCGCCGCGCAGATCGCCCTCTGGCTGTGGTTCACCGTGCTGTTCGCCAACTTCGCCGAAGCCCTGGCCGAAGGCCGTGGCAAGGCCCGCGCCGACAGTCTCAAGGCTGGCAGCGAAGGCCTGAGTGCACGCCTGAAAAAGGCCAATGGCAGCTTCCAGGTGATCCCTGCCGCCAATCTGCGCAAAGGCGACGTGGTGCGGGTCGAGGCCGGCGAGATGATCCCCGGTGACGGCGAAGTCATCGAAGGCATTGCCGCAGTCAACGAAGCGGCGATCACCGGCGAGTCGGCACCGGTCATCCGCGAGTCTGGCGGCGATCGCTCGGCGGTGACCGGCAATACCCGGCTGGTGTCCGACTGGTTGCTGGTGCGTATTACCAGCAATCCGGGCGAGTCGACCCTCGATCGCATGATCGCCCTGGTGGAAGGCGCCAAGCGCCAGAAGACCCCGAACGAAGTGGCCCTGGATATCCTGCTGATCGGCCTGACCCTGATCTTCCTGATCGTGGTCGTGACCCTGCAGCCGTTCGCCCACTTTGCCAATGGCAGCCTGCCGCTGGTGTTCCTGGTGGCATTGTTGGTGACGCTGATTCCGACCACCATCGGTGGCCTGCTGTCGGCCATCGGGATCGCCGGGATGGACCGCCTGGTGCGGCTGAACGTGATCGCCAAATCCGGTCGTGCGGTGGAAGCGGCGGGTGACGTGCATGTCCTGCTGCTGGACAAGACCGGCACCATCACCTTCGGTAACCGTCGTTGCGCGGCCATCCACGCAGCGCCTGGGGTCAATCACCAGGAAATGGCCGAGGCCACCTTGCTGGCCTCGCTGGCGGACGACACGGCGGAAGGCAAATCCATCGTCGAATACCTGCGCGGGCTTTATCCACAGCCCGAGCCGGGCGCCGAAATGCTGACCGCCGTGCCGTTCAGTGCCGAGACCCGGCTGTCCGGTGTCGACTATCAGGGGCGGGTCTATCGCAAGGGCGCGGTGGATTCGGTGCTGGCCTTCGTCGGTCTGCAACGGGGCGACCTGGCCCCGGCGCTGTCCCGGGAGATTGACAAGATTGCCCAGAGTGGCGGCACGCCGCTGCTGGTGTGCGCCGAGGGCAAACTGCTGGGGGCAATCCACCTCAAGGACGTGGTCAAGCCCGGTATCCGCGAGCGTTTCGCCGAGTTGCGCAAGCTGGGGATCCGCACCGTGATGGTGACCGGCGACAACCCGCTGACCGCCGCCGCCATTGCCGCGGAGGCCGGGGTGGATGACGTGCTGGCCGAAGCCACGCCGGAGAAAAAGCTGGCGCGCATTCGCCACGAGCAGAATGACGGTCGCCTGGTCGCCATGTGCGGTGACGGCGCCAACGACGCCCCGGCGCTGGCCCAGGCCGACGTCGGCATGGCGATGAACGATGGCACCCAGGCGGCGCGCGAAGCGGCGAACATGGTCGACCTCGACAGCGATCCGACTAAGCTGCTGGACGTGGTGCAGATCGGCAAGGAGCTGCTGGTGACCCGTGGCGCCCTGACCACCTTTTCCATTGCCAACGACATCGCCAAGTACTTCGCGATCTTGCCGGCGCTGTTCGCGGCGATTTATCCACAGCTCGGCGTGCTCAATGTCATGCAACTGAGCAGCCCGCAGAGCGCGATCCTTTCGGCGATCGTGTTCAACGCCCTGATCATCGTCGTGCTGATTCCGCTGGCCCTGCGCGGGGTGCGGGTGCAGGCGGCCAGCGCGGCCCATCTGCTGCGCCGCAACCTGCTGATCTATGGCCTGGGCGGGATCCTGGTGCCGTTCCTGGGCATCAAGCTGATCGACATGCTGCTGACGGCTTTGCATCTGGTGTAACCCCGCGACCCTGTAGGAGCCAGCTTGCTGGCGATGGCGTCAACCCAGTGCGCCAGACGCACCGCATCGCTAGCAAGCGGGTTCCTACGGAGTCCGGGTAAACCCGTTAACCGAATCGAGGATTTGATGATGTCCACAGTATTGCGTCCGGCCTTGAGCCTGATTGTGTTGATGACCCTGATCACTGGTGTGGCCTATCCGCTGGTGGTCACCGGCGTGGCCCAGGTGGCGTTCCCGAAACAGGCCAATGGCAGCCTGGTGCTCGATGGCGTGGGCCAGGTCCGTGGTTCGGCCCTGATCGCCCAGGATTTCAGCGGCGACAGCTGGTTCCACCCGCGTCCATCGGCCGGGGCCTTTGCCACGGTGTCCAGCAGCGCGAGTAACCTGGCACCGAGCAACCCGGCCCTGGCCACCCGCGTGATCGTCGATGCCAACAAGCTGGCGGTGCCAGGGCAGGGGCCGGTACCGCTGGCGTTGCTGACAACTTCGGGCAGCGGCCTGGATCCGCACTTGCCACCGGCGGCGATTAACTATCAACTGGCGCGGGTCGCGGCGGCGCGCAACCTGCCGGTCGCCACGTTGCAGCAACTGGTGGATGCTCATGTCGAGCAGCCTCTGGTCGGCCCGCCGGTGGTGAATGTGCTGGCCTTGAACATGGCGCTGGAAAAGCTCGCCCTGTAGCCAGCTGCTACAAGTTTGTATGTCGATGATTTGAGTCCAGAGAGAACAATGCATGAGTGATTCCGGCCGCGCCGACGCCCTGTTAGCCGATCTGTCCCATGACGGCCGCGGCCGCCTCAAGGTCTTCCTTGGCGCCGCCCCGGGCGTCGGCAAGACCTACGCCATGTTGCAGGCGGCGCACACGCAATTGCGTCAGGGGGTGACGGTCCTGGCCGGGGTGGTGGAAACCCATGGCCGGGCGGAAACCGAAGCCTTGCTCGGCGGTTTGCCGCAACAGCCGCTGGTGCGTTCCGAATACCGCGGGGTCATGCTCGAAGAGATGGACCTCGACGGCCTGCTCAAGGCCAAGCCCAAGCTGGTATTGGTGGATGAACTGGCCCATACCAACGCCCCCGGCAGCCGGCACGCCAAGCGCTGGCAAGATGTTCAGGAACTGCTGGCGGCCGGTATCGACGTCTTCACTACGGTCAACGTGCAGCATCTGGAAAGCCTCAACGATCAGGTCCGCGGCATTACCGGGGTGCAGGTCCGCGAGACCCTGCCCGACTGGGTACTGCAGGAAGCCTACGAGTTGCTGCTGGTGGACCTGCCGCCGCGAGAACTGCTGGAGCGCCTGCGCGAAGGCAAGGTGTATGTGCCGGAGCAGGCCCGGGCGGCGATCGATGCGTTCTTCACCCAGACCAACCTCACTGCGCTGCGCGAGCTGGCGATGCAGGCCGCGGCGGCGCAGGTCGACGACGATCTGGCCCAGGGGTATCGCAAGCTCGGGCAGGCCGCGCCGGCGGTGCGCGGACGCTTGCTGGTAGGGGTCGATGGCGATGCCCAGGCCGAGCGCCTGGTGCGTCATGCCAGCCATGTCGCCCGGCGGCGGCATCTGCCCTGGAGCCTGGTGCATGTGGATGACGGCCGGGTGCCTGACGAGCAAGCTCGCCAGCGCCTGCAAAGTGCCCAGCAACTGGCCGAGCGCCTGGGCGGCGAGGTGGTCCTGCTGCGGGCCGGCGAGGTGGCCAAGACCCTGATCCAGCATGCCGCGGAGCGGCGCGCCAGCCTGGTGCTGGTGGGGCAGTCACGCAAACGCCTGCGCCGCCGTTTGTTCGGCGGCGGCCTGGCGGCGCGCCTGCTGCGCAACGCCCAGGGCCTGGAAATCAACGTGCTCGACAGCGAGGACGAACCCGGCCAGCCGCGCCTGCGGGTGGAGCGTTCGCTGGTCTGGTTCGACTACGCCCTGGCGGTCCTGGCGACGGTCCTGGCTTCGGGGCTGTCGTGGGCGGTGGCGAGCGTGCTGGCGTTGCCGAATATCTCCCTGGTGTTCCTCGCCGCAGTGCTGCTGGTGGCGGTGCGCAGCAGTCTCGGGCCGGCACTGGTGTGCGCGGCGTTGTCCTTCCTGACCTACGATTTCCTGTTCATTCCGCCGACGTTCTCCTTCGCCATCCAGCGCGAGGAGGACGTACTGACGCTGCTGTTCTTCCTGTTGATGGCGGCCCTGACCGGCAACCTGGCGGCGCGCCAGCGTCGGCAGTTGCAGGCATTGCGCGACACCCAGGAAGAAACCAGCGAGCTGCTGGACCTGTCGCGCAAGCTCACCGCCGCCACCGACCGGCAGGCGGTGATCAGTGCCGCGGCGCAGCACCTCAATGGCTGGAAGGAACTGCAACTGTGCCTGCTCAATCGCGACGGGCAGGGTGGCTGGAAGGTCGAGACGGGTGGGCCCTTGCAGTTTTCCGAGTCCGAACGGGCCGCCGCCGACTGGGCCTGGCAACACGATCAACCGGCCGGGATGGGCACCGGAACCCTGCCTTTCGGGCGCTGGTGGTGGTGGCCTTTATCCGTCGACGAGGGCCCGCTGGGCTTGCTTGGAGTCTGTCCGAAAGAAGGCGAGGAGCTCAACGCCCAGCGTCGTCGCCTGTTGAGTGCCTTGAGCCAGCCCCTGGCCCAGGCTTTGGCCCGGGCACAGTTGGCCGAGGATCTGGAAGCGGCGCGCCTGCACGGCGAAACCGAACAATTGCGCAGTGCGCTGCTGGCCTCGGTGTCCCATGACCTGCGCACCCCCTTGACCTCGATGCGCGGCAGCATCGACAGCCTGCTGGCGCTGGGGGAGGCGATCCCCCTGGAAGACCGTCGTGAACTGCTCGAAGGCACGCGGGATGAGGCCGAGCGCCTGGATCGCTACATTCAGAATCTGCTGGACATGACTCGTCTTGGCCATGGCTCGTTGAAGCTGGCGCGAGACTGGGTGGCGCCGGCCGATATCGTTGGCAGCGCGCTGAATCGCCTGCGGGTGGTGCTGGCGCCGCTGCGGGTCAGCACCGAATTGCCGGCCGAACTGCCGTTGCTGTTCGTGCATGCGGCGCTGATCGAACAGGCGCTGATCAATGTCCTGGAAAACGCCGCGCGCTTTTCACCGGCCAACGGCCGTTTGCAACTGAGTGTCGGGACCCGCGATACCGAGCTGCTGTTTGCCGTGAGCGACGAGGGGCCGGGAATTCCAGTGGAAGACCGGCCGCGGATTTTCGACATGTTCTACACCGCGGCACGGGGCGATCGCGGCGGGCAGGGCACCGGCCTGGGGCTGGCGATCTGTCAGGGCATGGTCGGTGCCCATGGCGGGCGCATTACGGTGGGCGAGGGGATCGACGGGCGTGGTACCTGCATCACCTTGTGCCTGCCGCTGCAGGCGCAACCCGAGCTTGAAGGAGAGGCCTGAGTGCCGGTAAAAAGCGTCAATCCAACGAGGCCAGGAGGGCCGCATATGTTCTTTACGATCCACAGCCACGCCTGCGCTACTCTTGCGCCACTTATTTGTCTTGAAGCGAAACCATGAGCCAGACCGCGACCATCCTGGTCATCGATGACGAGCCGCAGATCCGTAAATTCCTGCGCATCAGCCTGGTGTCCCAGGGCTACAAAGTGCTCGAAGCCGGCACCGGCAACGAAGGCCTGGCCCAGGCGGCGCTGAACAAGCCGGACCTGCTGGTGCTCGACCTCGGCCTGCCGGATATGGACGGCCAACAGGTGTTGCGCGAGTTTCGCGAGTGGTCGGGCGTACCGGTGCTGGTGTTGTCGGTGCGGGCCAGCGAGGGGCAGAAGGTCGAAGCGCTGGACGGTGGCGCCAACGACTACGTGACCAAGCCCTTTGGCATCCAGGAGTTCCTGGCGCGTATTCGTGCGCTGTTGCGCCAGGCGCCCGTCGGCGAAGCGCAGGAAGCAGCCCTGGATTTCGGCCCGCTGACCGTGGACCTGGCGTATCGCCGGGTACTGCTCGACGGTGCCGAAGTGGCGTTGACGCGCAAGGAATACGCCGTGCTGGCGCAACTGGCGCGGCACCCGGGGCGGGTGATCACCCAGCAGCAACTGCTCAAGGATATCTGGGGGCCGACGCACACCGAGGACAGTCATTACCTGCGTATCGTGGTCGGGCATCTGCGGCAGAAGCTGGCGGACGATCCGACCCGGCCACGCTTTATCGTGACCGAGGCCGGGGTGGGGTACCGTTTGCTGGGGGCGGAGGAGTGAGCGGGCTCGCGGCCCTCTTTCAGTTCAGTTCGTTCTCGTAGCGGTCCAGGGTGTCGCTGGCAATTTCCCGTCCCAGTGCGATCAGCTCCGGAGCCTTGTAGAACTCGAAGAAGCGGCACACCCGCTTGGGTACGTTGATCAGGATGTCCGGCGGGTAGCCGGCGATCTTGTACTGGGCCAGCGAGGTCTGCATGACCTCGAAGCTCTGGTTGATCAGGTCCAGCAGGGAAGCGGGGCCGACGTTATCGATAATGAACGAGCCGGTGGCCGATTTCGGGGCGCCATCGGTTTCCGGAGCCGCGGCCGGTTGCTGCGCTTCAGGCTCGGCGGATTCGATCCAGGGGTTGCCGATGTCGGCTGCCTCGCTGCGCAGTGCTTCCTGTTCGAGCAGCAGCAGTTGTTCGGCTTGCTTGCGGCGAAAGGGCAGGTGCGAGCCCAGGGAGTTGATCAGGCTGTCGAAGCGGCTCTTGAAGGCGGCGGGGCGCTGGATCACCGGCAACTGGTAACGACGCTGGTTGGTCGAGTTGAGGTTGACGGCGATGATCAGGTCGCAGTGGCTGGAGACCACCGGCACGATGGGCAGCGGGTTGAGCAAGCCGCCGTCCACCAGCATGCGATTGCCTTGCATGACCGGGGTGAACAGGCTGGGGATCGCCGCCGAAGCCCGCATGGCCTGGTGCAGACAGCCTTCCTGGAACCAGATTTCCTGCTGGTTGGTTAGGTCGGTGGCCACTGCGGTGTAAGGGATGCGCAGGTCTTCGATGTTGATTTCGCCGACGATCTTGCGGATCTGGCCGAATACTTTCTCCCCGCGTATCGCCCCCAGGCGAAAGCTGACATCCACCAGCCGCAGCACATCCAGATAGTCCAGGCTTTCGATCCAGCTGCGGTAGTCGTCCAGTTTGCCGGCGGCGTAGATACCACCGACCACCGCTCCCATGGAACAGCCCGCGACACAGGCAATGTCGTAACCACGTCTTTCGATTTCCTCAATCACCCCGATGTGGGCGTAACCCCGGGCACCACCAGAGCCCAGGACCAGTGCGACACGCTTCTTCATGACTCGATCCTTCGCCAGACAGGTTTCCACAATGCACCCATCGAGGGTCTCGGTTCAATCACTGACGGCCTCTGCGGGCCCTGGATAGAGGGATTTTTTCCAGTGTTTTGCCGCATGGGGTTATGCTCGCGCGGCTATATTTTCCCTGACGAGCCAAGGCACTTTTAGTGGCGGCGATCGTCTTACGTTCACGATTGTTTTTATTGTTCGCAATTGCTTCTTATCGTTCACGACTGTTTCCCCCCTACTTTGAGGTGTCATTGATGAAAGCCTGGATCTGTCTACCGTTGATTGCATTGGTACTCGGTGGTTGTGCTGGCAAGACCGCCTATCGCGACAGCTGCGGTACGCAACTGGATGCGGCCTGGCATGAACTGGACCTGGCCAAGGCCGAAGGTTTCGCTGGCACAGTCAGCTATTCCAAGGCCCTGTCGCTGCTGACCGGGGCCAAGACCCAGCAGCAATTCGAAGCCTTCGAGGGCTGCACCAAAAAAGCCGAGAAAGCCCGTTTCTATATTCGTGAGTCGCGCGCCGGCCGCTGATCGCAAGGCTGTCGTTTGCCGCTAGACTGAAGAGCGCTCTTCAGTTTCCGTCTCGCAGGCGTCGTGAGCGCGCCTGCCAGTCATGCCAGGGCCCGGCCGCAGTCTTTGTGCTGCGAGCCGGGTCATTCGTTTCGGGAGTCAATGATGTCTGCCTTGGTTGATCGGTTGGTGGCGCAGGTGTTGGGGCTGGAGGTGCGCTTGCTGGCGTGCCAGGCGCGTTTGCAGGCGGTGACCGACCCCGAGGCGCTGCACGATCTGCGTACCACGGTGCGCCGCTTGCGCAGCCTGTTGCGAGCGTTGCGCGGCTTGCCTGGTGTCGAGCAACTGGAAGCGGCGGCTTCGGCGGTTGGGCAACTGACGACGCCGTTACGCGACCGTGAGGTCCTGGCTGCGTACCTGCATCAGCATGACTACCATCAGGCCGCGGAACGCCGTACCGCGGGGTTGGCTGATGAATACCGGACAGTGGCGACGGGCTCCGAACTCCAGCAACTGCTGCTGGTGCTGGATGCCTTCCCGCGTTTCCTGCGGGCGGCGCAACGTCAGGAGCTGTTGCGCGGCTTGCGCAAACGCATCGAAAAGCGCCTGTCCAAGCAATGGAAGGCACTGGACGAGGCCCTGCACGATCCGGCTCACGATCGGCACCGTTTGCGCCTGCTGATCAAGCGTGTGCGCTACGCCGCCGAGGCTTATCCCGAACTGGCCGAACTGTCGCCCAAGGCGGTCTCTCGCTTGAAGGCTGCTCAGGGCGCGCTGGGCGACTGGCATGATTGCTGGCAATGGCTGGCCCAGGCCGAACGGCAGGCGGACCTGTTGCCTTGTGTTCCGGTCTGGCACGCCACCATGCATAAGGCCGAGGGGCGTGCCGATCGGGTGCTCGACAAGCTGAGCGCTACCTGTTTCCGTAGCTGACTCCCGGCTGGCGGCTTATCTGTCAGTCTTTTTGGCGGGAACAAGTGCTTTGCGCGTGTGCGCTGCTGGTTAAGATCCTCGAACCCTTTTCTTGATCAGAGGTGCTCATGCGCTTTTGCGATTTGCTCGATGCCGTCCGCCACCATCCGTTGGAACTGTCGATTCCAACCGAGTGGGCGCAGGGGCGGGCCAGTTTCGGCGGATTGGTGGCGGCTTTGCAGTATGAAGCCATGCGCGCAAAAGTCCCCGCCGAACGTCCGGTGCGTTCACTGGCGATCACCTTTGTCGGTCCGGTCACCCCCGATGTGCCGGTCAGCTTTGAAGTCGAGGTGCTGCGCGAAGGCAAGGCCGTCAGCCAGGTGCTGGGGCGTGCGGTGCAGAACGGTCAGGTAGTGACCCTGGTACAGGGCAGTTTTGGTGCCTCTCGGCCGTCCGAGGTGACGGTTGTCGCCGAGGAAGCGCCCAGCATGAAACATTGGGACGAGTGCCCGGAACTGCCTTACGTCAAGGGCGTGACGCCGGAGTTCATGCGCCATCTGGCAATGCGCTGGAGCATCGGTGGCATGCCGTTCACCGGCAACAAGTCGCGGGACATGGGCGGTTGGGTGCGCCTGCGGGGCGACGTCAAGGAAGAGCCCATGACTGAGGCGCATATCCTCGCACTGGTGGACGCCTGGCCGCCGGCCTTGTTACCACACCTGACCAGCCCGGCACCCGGCAGTACCCTGACCTGGACCATTGAATTCGTGCAGCCGCTGCTGGCGTTGAGCACCCTGGACTGGTGCAAGTACCGGGTGAATATCGAACATGCCCGTGACGGTTACGGGCATGCGGCCGCGGCACTCTGGAGTGCCGAAGGCCGGTTGATTGCGCTCAGCCGGCAGACGGTCACCATCTTCGGTTGAACCCCTCTCAATGCCGGTGGCGCTTGCGCCATGCACGCCACCAGGCGCCGCTGAGGACGAAGCGTGGAAAGGTCACGAATTGTTCTACCAGCAGGCGCTGGACTGCATCTTTACGGTCACTGAACGGCTCGGCGGCTTGGGCCTCCAGGCTATGGCCGTGACGCTGCAGGCCCAAAGCGGCGAGCAGGCCGACCACGCCGATGGCGACGTTGGTGAAGCTCAAGCCGAATACTCCTGAAACCAGCAACAGAAAGCCGACGATGAACAGCGGCACTGCAATCAGGTGCAACACCAGGTTGGTCGGGTTGCGGTGGTTATGCGGGTAGGAGCGCCATTGCCAGGCGGGGAGGTTGGGGTGACGTTTACCCATGACAGTGATCCTTGATTCGTAGAAGCCTATGTATCAAAGGATAGGCCCCACGCGAGGGGGCGGCGAATCAAGGCTGGCTATGGGGGCGATAGCTTGGCAAGGGTTTCGCCGCGGCAGGGAGGCTGATCCTGCTGCAACGAAACTCGCGTTTTTAAAGCTTTAATTGACCGATGGCCTTGCTCAGTTCCCCAGCCAGGGTCGCCAGTTCGTTGCTGGTGGTCGCCGAGTCGACAGTCTGTTGCACCGTGTTTTCGGTGACGTCGCGAATACTCACCACGGCGCGATTCATTTCTTCCGCCACCTGGCTTTGCTGCTCGGCGGCCACTGCAATCTGGGTATTGCTTTCACGCATCTGCGCCACGGCCGTGGTGATTTCCGCCAGCGCTGCGCCGGCTTCCTGTGCCTGCTGCACGCAATCGTCTGCCTTGAACGAGCTTTCCTGCATGAAGTCCACCGCGTCGCGGGTACCTGCCTGCAGGGCGGAGACCATCCGGGTGATTTCGTCGGTGGAGGTCTGCACCCGTTTGGCGAGGTTGCGTACTTCATCGGCGACCACCGCGAACCCCCGGCCCATTTCACCGGCGCGCGCCGCTTCGATTGCGGCATTGAGCGCCAGCAGGTTGGTTTGCTCGGCAATGCTGTGGATCACGTTGACCACACCATTGATCTTCTGACTGTCCTCGGCCAGGCGCTGGATCATCTCGGCGGTCTGTTGCACGCCGCTGGAGAGCCCGGAGATGGACTTCTGCACGCGGCTGACCACTTCCTGGCCGCTGCCGGCGAGGACATCGGCGGCCTGGGAGCGATCCCGGGTGGCGCCGGCGTGCTGGGCGATGTGATAGACGGTGGCGGACATTTCGTTGATCGCTGTCGCGGCCTGATCGGTTTCGCTTTGCTGGCCCAGCATGCCGTGACGCACGTCGTTCATGCTCGATGCCAGGCGTGCGGCGCCGATATCCAGTTGCCGGGCGGTATTGGCGACGGTGTTGACCACCCGCTGGTAACCCGCCTGCATCGCATTGAAGGCGCTGGCCATCTGGCCGACCTCGTCCGTGCACGACAGAGGCACGCGGGCCGACAGGTCGCCGGTCTTCTCCACATGCAGCATCACATCCTTGAGGGTGTTCAGTTGGCTGAGCAGGAAACGGATCAACAGTTGCGAAGCACCGAGCATCGCCAGCATCAGAATGAACACGGCCACCGCGTACTGGCTGAAGCGTTCGCTGAACACCTGACGCAGGCTTGGCCCATGGGCAAGCACCGCAATCCGTTGGCCATCGGCCCGGGGCAGCACTTGCGCGCCGATCAGAGGGTTTTCGCCGAACAGCGGCATTTCATCGAAGGCCACCCATCCATTGGCATTGCTCAACTGCGGCAGGGAGCGCTGATCGAGGCTGGGGATCTGGCCGGCCGCGAAGCTCAGCAGATTCTCGGCATTGGGCAGCGCTTGCCTGGAGGGCCATGCGCCGAGCAGGCTCGCCTGGGCCCTGGCGTTGTTTTGTGAGGCCTGGCTACGCGCTTGCTGCTCCAGCTGGACGGCGTACAGAACCAGTAGCAGGGTGGTCACGAAGGCGACCGCATTGACCGCCCAGAACTTGTATTTCAATGAGATATTGCTGAGCCAGGCACCCATGGAAGGTCTTCTCTGATTAAGCGGAACAGTATTGGCAAGGTGCCATTATTGTGCCGCTATGCAGAGAGTCAAATCTTGATATGCGTCAAGCAATCTCGGGCAAGGCGAAGAAGGCTCGGGCGCTGGCGGTACTGTGGGCCGCCAGCTCTTCCTGGCTCTCGCCGCGATGCAGGGCCACCTCGCGCAACACTTCGGTCAGGTAGGCCGGTTCGTTGCGACCGTTCTTCGGCTTGGGGCGCAGGCTGCGGGGTAACAGATAGGGGGCGTCGCTTTCGAGCATCAGGCGACCGCGGGGAATCTCTCGTACCAGCGGGTGCAAGTGAGTGCCACGGCGCTCGTCGCAGATCCACCCGGTGATGCCAATGTGCAGGTCAAGGTCCAGATAGTTGAACAGCGCGCGCTGTTCGCCGGTGAAGCAATGCACCACCGCGGCCGGCAAGCGGTCACGAAAGTCGCGGACTATTTCCAGCAGGCGCTGGCTGGCGTCGCGTTCGTGGAGGAAGACCGGCAGTTGCAGTTCAACGGCCAGGGCCAGGTGTTCCTCCAGCACTTTTTCCTGTTGCCCTCGGGGGGAGAAGTCCCGATTGAAGTCCAGGCCGCATTCGCCCACGGCCTTGACGCTGCTTTCCTTGAGCAGGCTGCGCAAGCGCTGTGCGCTGTCGGCATTCCAGTCGCTGGCGCAATGCGGATGAATCCCGGCGGTAGAGAACAGTTGGTGGCCACTTTCATCCAGTTGCCGGGACAGCTCGAGTGCCTGTTCGCTGCCCTCGACACTGGTGCCAGTGAGCACCAGTTGGCAGACACCGGCGGCATAGGCACGGTCCAGTACTGCACGATGTTTTTCGGCGAAACTTGGATTGGTCAGGTTGACGCCGATATCGATGAGTTGCATGGTGCTATCTCCGCCTGCGGCCGGAAAGCATATCAGAGCTGTAGATTTATAAGAAAAGCCAAGAACTACAACGAGTTGAAGCTGTCTCTTGATGCCGGAAGAAAGGCTGCGGTTGGTTTGCCAGCCGTGGTTGTGCCAGTCTTTCGCATCTTGTCAGCGCTCTAGGCGCTCTGTTTCTGTCGCCCGCGTTTTCGCCATTGCTCGAAAACCCGGACAGTATTCTTCCCGGAGAGCGGATGACGCGACCCTCGATTTTGCTAGCGTTGTGCTTGTCGTTGCTGCTGCCCCTGCCGGCGGTAGCACGCTTGGCTGGCCCTCCGGAAGCGGCCGTAGCGGGCAAGGTCCGCGACCTGGCGGACATTCGCAGCAGCCGGGTCTTGCGCGTGCTGGTCAACCAGAGTCGCAATAGCTCCGGTGAAGTCCAGGGCCAGGCCATCGGTGTCGAATATCACCGTCTGCGCGCCTTTGAGCAGTACCTCAATGGTCACGCTCGTGACGGTCAGGAAATCAGTCTCAAGATCATTCCCAAAGCCAAGGATCAATTGCTCGGTGCGCTGCAGCGTGGCGAGGGGGATCTGGTCGCTCCGGGAGAGTTGTTGGAGGCGCTACCGGGGCAAGCGGTAAGCCCCAGTGAACCGGTCGCCAGCAACGTGCCGTTGCTGCTGGTGGGAATCAAGGGCGAGCGGCGCTACACCCGGCCTGAACAGCTCTCCGGCAAGACCCTGGCGCTGACCACAGGCAGCGCTGCCGGGGATGCGGTGAGCCAGATCAATCAGAAGCTGGCGCTGCATAAGCTGGCGCCGGTCAAGGTCGAGTGGGTCGATCCGAGCCTGGCAGTCGAAGATGTCCTGGAAATGGTCCAGGGCGGGATCTTTCACCTGACCATCGTCGAGAAGCCCATTGCCGAGCGCTGGGGCAAAGTCCTGCCGAAGCTGCGTTTTGATCGGCAACTGGTCATCAGCGAGCCTGGCGAGGAGCACTGGTTCGTGCGGCGGGATGCCTCGATGCTGCGGGCGAGCATCGATCGTTTCCTGAAGGTCTATAAGGCTCCGGCGGATCAGGACGTTGCGTTCTTGCGCATCTATCGACGCCTGTATCAGGTGCATAACCCTTTGACCCGGGCCGATCGCCAGCGCCTGGAAAAATTGCGCCCGGTATTACAGAAGCATGCCGATGCCCAGAACATGGACTGGTTGAACCTGGCGGCGCTGGCCTTCAAGGAGTCGTCGTTGCAGCCCTCTGCCAGGAGCGGCAGCGGCCCGACCGGCCTGATGCAGATCACCCCGTCAGCCGCCCAGCGGGTAGGGGTCAATAACATCCAGACCCTCGATAACAATGTGCTGGCCGGAGCCAAGTACCTGGCGTTGATCCGGCGCAAGTTCTTTTCCAGTCCCAAGCTCAACGAGCGCGAGCGTATGGCATTTGTCCTGGCGGCCTACAACATGGGGCCGGAGCGAGTACAGGGTATGCGGACCGAAGCCCGGCGACGCGGGTTGAACCCCAATCAGTGGTTTTTCCAGGTCGAGCGCATTGCCATGGAACAGGTCGGAATGGGCGCCGTCAGCTATGTTAATAGCGTCAACAAATACTATTTGGCCTTTGACCGGGAACGCGAATCGTTGGAGCCGCAAGCGCGTAAGGTCGTCTCAAGGAAGTAATCGATAAAGTTGATTGTTATCTTGCTATTTTTGCACTTTTAACATGAGATTTTGTGATTAATATAGCGACCCATTACCCAACACTACAAAGGACTACACAGCATGAGCACACTGATCAAAACCGTACTGAACACTCGTGCAGGCTACGGCCTGACCGTCCTGCGAGTTTTTGTCGGCATCATTTTCGCCGCTCACGGCGCGCAAAAGCTTTTCGGCTTGTTTGGTGGTTACGGATTGGCAGGTACAGCACAGTGGATGGAGAGCATCGGCTTGGCACCAGGACATTTGATGGCGCTGTTGGCGGGCGGTACCGAGTTCTTTGGCGGTCTGGCGCTGATTATCGGTCTGTTGGCACGTCCTGCCGCGTTGGGGTTGAGCTTCACCTTGCTGGTGGCGATTTTCTCCGTGCACATCAGCAATGGCCTGTTCATGGCGAACAATGGTTATGAGTTCGCCCTGGCTCTGCTCGGCGGCACCATTGCGGTTCTGATCGAAGGCGCGGGCAAATTGTCACTCGATGCGGCGATTGCCAAGTAACTTCCGGAAAACACCCAAGGCCCGCTTGTAGCGGGCCTTTTTCGTTGCTGATTTCGTTATTGGGGATTCTTGACACTACCCCGTCGGCTTCTCTAGGATTGTTGCCCATGCGCCGATTTAAACAGCTACTTGCGGGGCGCCAGGTGATTCGGAATATCACCGACAGAAGCTCTACCGGCTTCGAAATACCGCTAAAGCGCTGGTTCGGTGTTGCCTCTCACCTGCCCGGCAGAAAATTGAGGCAGAGACACGACACGATGAATGCACTCCACCCTCCTGTACGTCTTGCGCCAATCACGGCGAATCTTGTTCAGCGCAATCCAAAAATTCTTCTTGGCGGCACACACCAGCCGACATTGCTGCGTTATCTCGATGGCTGGCCACGTCGCAGCACAGGCCCTTCGGCCTTTCTGATCCAGTTCATCGAAGACGGCGAGTCCTTGGCACGTTTTGCCAACGACAGTTTTGACCTTGCGGTGATACAGGCGCCCAGCTCGGAAAATGCTGCGGAAGTCATCCGGCATCTGACCCGTGTGGCTCGACAGGGGTTGATCACCCGTAGGTAAGTACCGTAGGTGATCAACCTGGCTGTCGAGGTGGGGCGATGTTTCTGAATCCCAGCTAAAGGCTGCATCGATATCGGGGGTTCAAACTACGGAGTTGCGTTTGGCCAGCTCCGCCAGCGCTACCAGATTGGAAACATTGAACCGTTTTAGCAGCCTGACCTTATAGGTGCTCACCGTCTTGTGGCTGATCAGCAACGCATCCGCGATTTTCTGATTATTCAGACCGCTTGCCAGCAGTTTCAGGACGGTGATTTCCCGGTCGGTCAGTTGGGCAATCAAGACACTCTCTTGGCAGGCGGCGTTTGTATTCTGTTGCAAGGTGCTGATTGTATCCTCGGGGAAATAGCTATACCCCGACAATATGGCTTTTACCGCATTAGCCAGTTCGTTCAGATTATCGTTCTTGCACAGAAACCCGGCCGCACCGGCCTGCAAACAGCGCAAGGCGAAGTTCTTGGAGTTGCTGGAAGTCAGCACCAGTGTCTTTATTGGCAGTCCAGCGGACTTTATATGGGAGATAACGGAAAAACCGTCGAGGTTGGGTATGTTCAAGTCCAGGATGAGCAGGTCTGGAAGATGCTTGCGTACCAGCTGGACGGCGTCGGCCCCGTTGTCCGCCTCCGCGACGATGTTGTGTTCGTGAGGTTCCAGAACGGTTCTTATGGCGAGTCGAATCAACGGATGGTCGTCGACGATGATGATACTTCCCATGCAAGGCATCTCGATATTTAGGGGGAGGGTGCCCTGCGTATGTTATCCGAGCACTCTGAAAACTAAATCAGACGAATCTGATAGTTGTCATTGTGTGGCTAAGTTATGGTTGAGCTCCGTTTTTATCTGGCCAAGCCACGCTCGCTATGCATATTATTATCTTTAGACCGACCTCTCATCTGAAAGGCTCTTGGTTATTCAACACTCTTTTGCGTCTTGATCGTTTTATCTACTGGTTTGCTCCTTCTCTAGCGATGTTGATGGGGGTGGCTGGTGTCGCGCTGTGTTTTTTTAGCTGGCAGCAACGACTGATATTGACAGGAGGGGCCGGGCTAGTACTGCTACTGCTGGCGGGAGGGTTAGTCATGCTATGGTCGAATTATGATTGGTGGCTGTTCAAGCTCAGTCCGCAGAAGGGCTTGAATATTCCTCTTAAGTGAGATCGGAGTTGCCAAGGCTGTCAGCCATAACATGGTAAATCGAAAGCGTTGACTTTTCTGGTAGTGAGTTGTCGGATAGTTCTACCTGAAGAATGGGAATTGTCCGGTTGCTGGCATGTGTTGTTAGGAGGTATTTTTTACTCCGTGTGATATGTTTTTAGATATATGACGGAGCCTAAGTCAGCGATGCTGCTACGAACTATTTCCATCGAAAACGCAGAGCAAGAAGTGCTGAATGGTGCGGTGCTCTGCAGTTTTGCAATTCCTATGCTGAGGCGTAATTTTCTTGCCTATAGCTTAAATGAGGGCGCTGAAGTCGGAGAGTCGCGAGTTTATATTGCGATGTTGCATAAAAAGGGGGGAGAGTATGCGCTGAGTTCGATTGAAAGCGAACGCGATTGGCGTCTGGTTATTCAGGTCTTCAAAGAGATAGTTACTCATGCAACGCGGCTTGAGATTCGACAACAAGGTGCTGCTGGCAGTGTTGGCACTCCCTACCATCTGATTGACCTTAAAGGCTGTGTGATACCGACGGGGAACCTTTCCGAGCATCGTTCACTCACCATCAAGAAAAATTTGGTGGTGAAACTCATATCATCAGAAGCTTCGACAGTTTGTCTGCCTGCAATTGATGACACCGAACTCAGCGTTCCAGCCCTTGATGTTTCTATTGAGACGACCTCTCAAAATCCCCCTGCTGCAAAAGATGCCACAGAGTGTGTGGACGAGGTTCCTGACTCGAACGAGTATGGTTCGCCAGAAACTGTTGAGGACCTTGAAGGGGACCTGCCTGATGATGCCCCGTCCAGATCTGAGCCGATTGGAGAACCATATGAATTATGCCAAAAGGACGCTGAAACCGAGGCTTATGTAAGGGAGGGCTCTACTGAGATCTCGTTATTGGCCGAGGATCTTCAACAGGGTATTGCTGGCTTAGCTATCACCAATGTCGAAAGTCATGTCGACTCATCCAGGAATGATGCTCTCCTGTCAGGTGTTACAACACATAGAGTAGATGCTGACCAGTCTGCTGACCCGGAGGTCGATGCCGTACGTCTGCATCAAGGTATACAGAACACACTGGCTGACTTGGCGGAGGTGGTTCGCGATTTGACTTCGGAGGATGATGTGGAATTAACCCAGGGAAATGAGTACGACCTGTCGATGTCTGACAGAGTTCCGACTTTGGTAGACAGGCAGCTTCAAACCATCCCTGATATCGATCAGTCCGGTGAAAATGCTGTGGATGCAATGCCGGATGAGTCGGACGGTTGTGAAGCCTCACTAGAGCATTCGCTGGATAAGGATCAGTTCCTGATGGATACGGCTCCCGATACCGAAGTTGTATCTCAGGGGGCGGATACCGATCATCTGCTTTTTGATGTAGAGAACACGTTGTCGAATCTTGCACATATGGCGCAGGAACTGGCACAACAAAAACTGATTGCAGTGAAGCAGCAGGAGGCCTTGGAGCTTTTAAAGGAGCAATTGCAGGAGCGAGAACGCAAGCTTCAGGAAAAGGATGAATACTTGCGCCAGTTACAAAGCCAGCTTCAACAAGAGAGGATCGCTATCGATAAATCCGCAGAGCACAACTCCAGGGTGATTGCCGAACGCAGCGTTGCGCTACAGCAGTTGGCTGAAAGTGTGGAGTCCCGAGAGCGAAGTGTTGCGCGGCGCTCTGAGCTATTGCAGTTGGAGCAACAACGTCTTGAAGAAATTTCTGTAAAACAAAGTGTTCGTGCATCCGAGCTTGAAAAACGGGACATCGGGATCCAGCAAAAAAATGCCGAGCTTGTGGAAAGATTAGCGCAGCTATCCAGTACCCGTAAAAAACTGAGCAATATTGTAAAAGGCTTCAATGAGACAGTGACCTTCAATAATAGTCTGCATAGCATATCTAGTACCTTATTCAACGACGACGAGTAAGGCGCCTCAGTTGAAATCGCAAGTGTCTATTTTAGTCCCTGGGTGTTTTTTCATGTAAGGCAATATGTGATCTGTATGAAATAGTCGGCTAGTAATGGTTGGGCAGGAGACGGGAGAAATGGGGGGCATGCATGTTCTTTGATGAGCGTTCTGATCGGACTTGCACATGAGCTTGTTTTTACCTCGCATGACCAAGGCAGTCGCTTTTCATACAGAGCCTAGAGATCGATTCATTCTAGATGGTGGATGTTCCGATGGCATGCGTCTTACTGGAAGATTTATTTTGCTCAATATTGGTTCTCAGTGCTCCGGTTGACCCATAATGCTGAACGGCTCATAAGGCTCTGCATGGGGAATTTAACCAATTGAGTACCAAACTCATTACGCAGGAAGGTTTCGAGGCTCTGAAAAGCGAGCTGGATTACCTATGGCGGGAGAAGCGTCCGGATGTGACGCAGAAAGTCACTTGGGCGGCCTCCCTGGGGGACAGAAGTGAAAACGCCGATTATCAATACAACAAGAAACTCCTGAGGGAAATTGATCGCCGGGTTCGCTACTTGCGCAAGCGACTCGAAGACATGAAGGTCGTGTCTTATTCGCCGGAACAGGAGGGTCGGGTTTTCTTCGGCGCCTGGGTCGATATCGAGAATGAAGAGGGTGAAACCAAGCGTTTCCGTATCGTCGGTTATGACGAGATATACGGGCAGAAGGATTACATCTCTATCGATTCACCCATGGCCCGGGCGCTCTTGAAGAAAGAAGTCGGCGACGAGGCGATAGTGCAGACGCCTGGTGGAGAAATGTGCTGGTGGATCAATCAGATCGAATACGTGAAATGAACTGCCTGCGAGGGGCTTACCCCTCGCGCAGTACTGTCAGTGGGCTGGCATTCAATGCCCGGCGTGTCCCGTAGACACCGGCACCGCCGATCAGCAGGGCACCGATAACAGGCAGGAGCAACAGCCAAGGATGTGGATGCCAGGGTAGGTCGAAGGCAAACCGATACAGCACCAGGCTCACCAGTTCCGATCCCAATGCCGCCAGTAGCCCGCTGACGGCTCCCAGCAGCCCGAACTCGATACGCCGGGCCTTGACCAGTAATTGTCGTTCCGCACCCAGCGCCCGTAGCAGGGCGCCCTGACGAATACGCTCGTCCAGGGTGGCCTGCAGTCCGGAAAACAGCACGGCCATGCCGGCGGCGAGTACAAACAGCAGCACGTATTCCACGGCCAGGGTGACCTGGGCCAGGATGCTGCGCAGTTGTTCGAGCAGAGCCTCCACTTGCAGGATGGTCACTGCCGGAAACGCCCTGGACAACTCGACCACCTGCTGGTCATGACCCGCAGCCAGATAGAAGCTGGTCAGGTAAGTGGCGGGTAGATCCCGCAGCGTGCCCGGCTGAAAGATCATGAAGAAGTTGGGCTGGAAGTTGTCCCAGTTGATTTCCCGCAGGCTGGTCACCCTGGCCTCGCGATTGACCCCTCCGACGCTGAATGTCATCTGGTCGCCGAGTTTGAGTTTCAAGCTTTCGGCCACCTGGGCCTCGACCGAGACGCCAGGTAAATCCCCTTCGGGCTGTTGTGCCCACCACGAGCCGCTGGTGATCTTATTGCCCGCTGGCAGATCCGCGGCCCAGGTCAGGCTCAAATCGCGCTGCACGGCGCGATCGCCACTGGAGTCCTTGCTGACGATTTCCCGGACCGGTTCGCCGTTGATGCTGATCAGCCGCCCTGGCACTACCGGATACAGCGGCGCGGAAGGGGCGGAAAGCGCCACCAGCTTGTCGGTGAAAGCTTGTTTGTCCGCGGGCAGGATATTCAGCGCGAAATAGTTTGGTGCGTTCTTGGGCAACTGGTTTTGCCAGGTGTCGAGCAATTCTCCACGTAACAGCGCAATCAAGGCCATCGACAGCAGAATCAAGCCGAAGGCCAGGGATTGCCCGGCAGCGGCCAAAGGATGCCGCAGCAGTTGGCCCAGCCCCAGGCGCCATGGCAGCGATGCCTTGGCCAGCAAGCGACGCAGACTCTGCAGGGCCAGCAGCAGTAATCCGCCCAGAACCAGGGCAGCAATGACGCCGCCGCCGAGCAAGGCAAAGGTCAACAGCAGATCCAGGCTCAGGCGCCACATGATCAAGCCTAGGGCCAGCAAGGCGGCGCCATACACCATCCAGGTGCTTGGGGGGATCGGCAGCAGGTCACGGCGCAACACCCGCAAGGGTGGGACACGCCCCAGCGCCGCCAGTGGCGGCAAGGCGAAACCGCCAAGTGCCACCAGGCCGGTGCCGATACCGGCGACAGCGGGAAGCAGCCCGCCAGGAGGCACATCGGTGGGTAGCAGGTCATGCAGCAGGTAAAACAGCCCAAGCTGGGCGAGCCAGCCGAGCAGCGCGCCGACGATGCTGGCCAGGATGCCGAGCAGGGCCAGTTGCAGGGTGAACAGCAGCATGGTTTCCCGGCGGGACAGGCCCAGGCAGCGCAGCAGCGCGCTGGCGTCGAAACGGCGGGAAGCGAAGCGCGCAGCGGACAGGGCAACCGCCACGCCTGCCAGCAGCACCGCCACCAGGCTGGCCATGTTCAAGTAGCGCTCGGCCTTGCCCAGGGCTCCGCCGATCTGGCGGTTGCCATCTCGGGCATCCTGCAGGCGCTGATTGGCCGCCAGGCCTGGCTTGATCAATTGGCGATAGGTTTCCAGGGCGCTTCCCGGACCGCGCCAGAGCTCCTTGTAACTGACCCGGCTGCCCGGTTGCACCACGCCGGTGGCGTTCAGGTCGCTCAGGTTGATCAGGACCCTGGGGGTCAGGCTATAGAAGTTGCCGGCGCGATCCGGTTCGTAAGTCAGTACCCGGCTCAGGCGCAGGGTTTTCATCCCGACGTCGATGCTGTCGCCGATTTTCAGGTCCAGCGCGGTCAATAGTCGAGCTTCGACCCAGGCTTCACCCGGTTGTGGACCACCGCCGGTTTCTTCCGTCGCGTAAGGGGCCGGGGCGCTTTTCAGTTCGCCGCGCAGCGGGTAGGCGTCGTCCGCGGCCTTGATACTGGAAAGCTGGATGCCATTGTCGGTGGCGATCACACTGGAGAACTCCACCACCTGCGCATGTTGCAGGCCCAGTTCCCGGCCGCTTTGTATCTGCTCTGGCCTTGCTGGAGAGCTGCTTTCAAGCAGCAGGTCCGCGCCGAGAAACTCCGTGGCGCGCAGCAGCATCGCGCCGTTGAGGCGCGCACCGAAATAGCCTATGGCGGTGCTGGCGGCTACAGCCACCACCAGGGCGAAGAACAATACCCGCAGTTCTCCGGCGCGGGCGTCGCGCAGAAGTTGGCGAACGGCAAGGCTGAACAGGCGCAACAGCGGCAGGCGTGCCATCAAGGCTCCAGGGGGGCGACCAGCAGGCCGGCTTCAAGGCGGATCAGGCGCCGGCAACGATGGGCCAGGCGTTCATCGTGAGTGACCAGGACCAGCGTCGTACCGCTTTCCTTGTTCAGATCGAACAGCAGGTCGCTGATGCGCTCGCCGGTGTGGCTGTCGAGGTTGCCGGTCGGCTCATCGGCGAACAGCACGTCAGGTTCGGCGGCGAAGGCGCGGGCGATGGCCACCCGCTGTTGTTCGCCGCCGGAGAGCTGGCGAGGCGAGTGACTCAGGCGCTGCCCGAGACCGACGCGCTGGAGCAGTTCGGTCGCACGCTCGCGGGCATCCCGACGGCCGTCCAGCTCCATGGGCAACATGACGTTCTCCAGGGCATTGAGGCTGTCGAGCAGTTGGAACGACTGGAAGACAAAGCCCACATGCTCGGCCCTGATTCGGGCGCGCTGGTCTTCGTCCAATGTGCCGAGGCTGCGACCTGCCAGGGTAACCTCGCCGCTGCTGGGCAGGTCGAGCCCGGCCAGCAGGCCGAGCAGGGTGGATTTTCCGGAGCCGGAACTGCCGACGATGGCCAGGCTGTCGCCTTTGTTCAGTTCCAGGCTGAGTTCGTGCAGGATGGTCAGTTCACCTTCCGCGCTGGGAACCACTTTGCTAAGGTTCCGCGCAGTGAGAATGCTTGCGCCCATGGAGAATCCGATGCGTGTGTGGTTTTTGAGTGCTGGCCTGGCCTTGATATGCATGGCCCAGAACGCAGCGGCGGGTACAGTCCTGATCGTTGGCGATAGTATCAGCGCGGCTTTCGGCCTGGATACCCGGCAGGGGTGGGTGGCGCTGCTCGAGCAACGGCTCAAGAGCGAAGGTTTCAACGATAAGGTGGTCAATGCTTCCATCAGTGGAGACACCAGCGCAGGTGGCCAGGCGCGGCTGCCGGCGCTGCTTGCAGAGCACAAGCCAGAGCTGGTGATTCTCGAGTTGGGCGGCAACGATGGCCTGCGTGGGCAACAGCCCACGCAATTGCAACAAAATCTTGCTTCGATGATCGACAGTTCCAAGGCCAGTGGTGCCAAGGTGCTGTTGCTTGGCATGCAGCTGCCACCCAATTACGGCGTGCGTTATACCCAGGCGTTTGCCGAGGTGTACAGCAAGCTCGCGAATGAAAAAAACGTAGCGCTGGTGCCATTTTTTCTGGAAGGAGTCGGCGGCAATCCCGAGCTGATGCAGGCCGATGGCATCCACCCTGCGGCCACCGCTCAGGGCAAGTTGCTGGAAAATGTCTGGCCGACGCTAAAACCGCTGCTTTGACGCTTTTCTACCGGCAGTGTTTCGGCTAATGTGGCGCCCCCGATTTGGAGCCCCCGATGCCGCGTCCCGCCTGGTCCCTGTTTGCCTACCAACTGATCGAGCCTGACGAACAGCTCGACCTGTTCGCCTGCCAGGAAGTCCGGGTGCACCTGGTGACGCGTCAGCTGGAGCTGGGCGGCTCTGCCGATCGCACGTTGTGCGGCACCTTGCTGCCCGCGCAACCGCGCTGGTCGAGTGTCGACCGGACCATTTTCCAGGACCAGCGCCTGTGTCCGTTGTGCCGGGCGATCCTCGAATCGCAAAAGCGCGGCACGCCACCGATCTGGCCAGAGTTGCGTTTCGAGCTGTAAGGCAGCAAGTTCTCGCCCGGCTCCCTTCTTGCGCTGATGCAACTGTCGCTCCCGCAGCCACGGGGGCGGGTGTACAATCACTTTTTTACTCGTTGATCATGCGAAGGATTTTCCGGATGTTGCCGCGCTTTCCTGTCGTCACCCGTTGCCTGACGCTTGCCGCCTTCTGTGTGGCCGGCCCCGTTGCCGCATTGGAACTGCCTCTACCTCCACCGGGCGAAGATATCGTCGGTCAGGTACAGGTGATCAAGGCCAAGTACGAAGACACCTTTGCCGACCTGGGCACGACCTACGACCTGGGCTATTACGAGATGGTCGCGGCCAACCCGGGAGTGGATCCCTGGTTGCCGGGCGCGGGCACCGAAGTGGTGTTGCCTACGCGTTTCATCCTGCCGCCGGGACCTCGTGAAGGCATCGTGATCAACCTGGCTGAATATCGCCTGTACTACTACCCGAAAGGGCGGAACGTGGTGTACACCTTCCCCCTGGGTATCGGCCGGGAAGGTTGGGGGTCGCCGATCGCCCATACCAGCATTGTCGCGAAGACGCCGAATCCGACCTGGACTCCGCCAGCCTCGATCAAGGCCGAGCACGCCGCCGACGGTGACCCGCTGCCAAACGTGGTGCCGGCGGGTCCGGACAATCCGTTGGGGCCATTCAAGTTCACCCTGGGCACGCCGGGCTACCTGATCCACGGTTCGAACAAGAAGTTCGGGATCGGCATGCGCACCAGCCACGGCTGCTTCCGGATGTTCAACAACAACGTCCTGGAAATGGCGAGCATGGTGCCAGTGGGGACATCGGTGCGCATTCTCAACGATCCGTACAAGTTTGGTATCAGCGCTGGCAAAGTCTATCTGGAAGCTCACACGCCGCTGGATGACAAGGGCAATCCGTCGGTCGTGGACAAGCACACCGCGGTGATCAACGCCTTGCTCAAGCGTGAAGACCTGGCCAATAACTTGCGGATGAACTGGGATGTGGTGCGCGACGTGGTGGCGGCCGAAGATGGTTTACCGGTAGAGATCGCCGTACCGACCACTGCGCCCGTAGTATCGGCGCTGCCTATCGATATGCAGCAGTAACGGCTGGAACAGTAACCCGTCGATGCCTCCGGGCGTCGACGGGTTTTTTATTGCCGCAAGAAAACCCGGGCAATAAAAAAGCCGACCCAATAAATGGGTCGGCTCGATAATAATCCCGAGGGATTATTACTTGCGGCTAGCTTTTTCCAGCATACGCAGAGCGCGCTCGTTAGCTTCGTCAGCAGTCTGTTGTGCTTTTTGAGCAGCAGCCAGAGCTTCATCAGCTTTACGGTAGGCTTCGTCTGCACGAGCCTGGGCACGAGCTGCTGCGTCTTCAGTTGCAGTCAGACGAGCTTCGGTTTCTTTGGATACGCTGCTGCAACCGGTAGCCAGAACTGCGGCCAGAGCCAGAGCAGAGAATTTCAGAACGTTGTTCATCGTGTTCCCCTTCAAGGACTTTCTATTAAGTAGCTATCTCATCCGAGTGATGAAATGGCCGGCGTACATACTACCCATTACTTGTAGTAAGTAAACTGACGTAGCGCAAGAAGCAAAAAAAATTCTAGGCGTTGAATCTTTTTCGAGCAACTTTTTATTGATCTGTATAAAAAATACGCAACCTTGTCACCCTGTTGGGAGGTTGCGCTTGTTGACCGTATCTGCCGTAGAACCCCTTTGCACGGCGCTTGCGGAGTGTAGGCTAAAGTCTATCTATATCGACTCGTCTACACTTTTGTTCAGAATCTGTGGGGCGCCTCACGCATCTTTGTCCATGTTGAGGTGACTTTAAATGGGTGGGTTCGTCTTAAATCTCAACATCCGGCGATGTTCAGGTTGTTGATCCTCAGGCGGTTTGATCGAGCGTTTTGCATGTATCTGGGAACAGGTCTGAGGACGCATCGACAGCAAACTGGCCTGATGCCAGTAGCTTGAACGCAAGCGTCCCTTGAGCATTGGTGCCAATGGTGCCTACTATTTGAAACGTGCTCGGTCATGCGAGAGCGGCAAGCTCTCCTCGGTGTCCAGACAGGCACGGGGTGGCGTAGTTGTTCCTTCGCCGGAAAAACATCGGTAAGGTAGGGGTCAGAATCCAAGACCCGCGAGGAGTAGTGATGAGCGAGGCGTTGTCCATCCACCATGACCAGGCTGGTCATCAATTCGAGACCAATGTGGACGGTCATCGTGCCTACCTGACCTATATGGACCTGGGTAAGCAGACCCTGGATATTTATCGGACGTTCGTGCCTAACGCGCTGCGTGGTCGTGGTATTGCCGCAGCACTGACCGAGCAGGCGTTGGAATATGCTGACCGCATGGGTTACACGGTAATTCCGTCGTGCTCATATGTGGAGCGCTATATGGAGCGCCATCAGCGCCACGCCGCGAAACTCTGAGCGGGGACGCCAAAAAAACGCCGGGCTTGGCCCGGCGTTTTTGTGTCTGCGATACGGGGTCAGGTACGAACCCGTTTTGGCAGGACGTCCTTGAGCTTGGCGTGCATGCTGCGCAAGGTTTTCTCGGTGCTTTCCCAATCGATGCAGGCATCGGTGATCGACACGCCGTATTGCAGTTCGGCCAGGTCCTTGGGAATTGCCTGGCAGCCCCAGTTCAGGTGGCTTTCGACCATCAGGCCGATGATCGACTGGTTGCCTTCTAGAATCTGGTTGGCCACGTTCTCCATTACCAGCGGCTGCAAGGCCGGGTCCTTGTTGGAGTTGGCGTGACTGCAGTCGACCATGATGTTCGGCTTGATCTTCGCCTTATTCAGCGCCTGCTCGCAGAGGGCCACGCTGACCGAATCATAGTTCGGCTTGCCATTGCCGCCGCGCAGAACCACGTGACCGTAGGCATTGCCCTTGGTGGTGACGATGGATACGCCGCCTTCCTGGTTGATGCCGAGGAAGCGGTGAGGGCTGGAAACCGATTGCAGGGCGTTGATGGCAACGGTCAGGCCACCGTCGGTGCCGTTCTTGAAACCTACCGCCGAGGACAGGCCGGAAGCCATCTCGCGGTGGGTCTGGGATTCGGTGGTACGTGCACCGATCGCCGACCAGCTGATCAGGTCCTGCAGGTATTGCGGGGAGATCGGGTCCAGCGCTTCGGTGGCGGTCGGCAGGCCCATCTCGGCCAGGTCCAGCAGCAGCTGGCGACCGATGTGCAGGCCGTCCTGGATCTTGAACGAGTCGTCCAGGTACGGGTCGTTGATCAAGCCTTTCCAGCCAACGGTGGTCCGTGGTTTCTCGAAGTACACGCGCATCACCAGATAAAGGGTGTCGCGGACTTCGGCGGCCAGGACTTTCAGGCGCTCGGCATATTCGTGAGCCGCCTTGATGTCGTGGATCGAGCACGGGCCGATGACGACGAACAGGCGGTGGTCGGTGCCGTCGAGAATATTGCGGATCACTTCGCGACCCTTGGTCACGGTGCGCAGGGCGGCGTCGCTCAGCGGGATGTCACGCTTGAGCTGGTCGGGAGTGATCAGGGTTTCGTTGGAGGCGACGTTAAGGTCGTTGATCGGTAAATCAGCCATCGTGTTACTCGTCAGGTCACGGGTGCCGGCCGCCAGCGATCCCCGCGCGGCGGTGCACAGCGGATTTAAGCGCGTCGGGGAGCCGAACCTTAGCGCGTTACACCGGGGCTCGACAATGGGCAGAGGCGGGTTTAATCCAGCGCTGGCTGCATAAAAGCCTGGTGAACCCGGTCATGGGAGAACTCGGCGGCATGCTGTTCGACCCATTGCTGGGCCAGGGCTTCGATCTGTCGCTGCTCAGCCTGGGGCTCATGCAGGTGGCAGTAGTGGGTGATCTGGCACACCTGCTCACTCATCCGGGCATGAAACAGGGTCTGCTCGTCGATGAAGGCGATCCCCACCAGATAGCCATGCTTGCGTCGCAGGCACCAGGCCACATAGCCGTTGTAGCGGGCGTTTTCACCCAGAGTGGGGATGCAGATTTCCAGTGCGGTGCCGCGGCGCCAGGCGCGGTGATAATTGCAAGCCATGCCGCCGAGGCTGATAGTGTGCAACCGTTGCCGCGAAATACATGCGTGCTCGCGTAAGGTCATCTCAACCGGAACATCGTCAGGATGAGGAATGAAACGTCCCATGAACGCAGACTCCGAGTGTCGGCTATGTGACATTGTTTCCCCCAGTATAGTGGTCGAATTGGAGCTGACTGATTTCGATATCGATCAGCGGCTGTTGGCGATGAGCGGTGTTTCAATGGTGATATTCACCAGTGTCGGCTGCGCCAGTTGTCGCTGGGCCCGGCAGCAGTTGCCCGGCTTCGATCTGCCGATCGAGCGGTTGTGCTGGATCGATGCGGGAAACAATGGCGGCGCGGTCGAGCGTTATCAGGTGTTTCACTTGCCGGCACTGTTCGTGGTACGCGACGGTGAGTTTTATGGGGCTTTGCAGTCGCGCCTGACACCCGGCGAGCTCAGCGAGCGACTGGCACAGGCGCTGAATCGAATTCCAGAGGAGTTGCCTTGATGGAAGCAGTCCACACGCCGCGAATCGGCATTATCGGTACCGGAGCGATCGGTGGTTTCTACGGGGTGTTGCTGGCGCGAGCCGGCCTGGATGTGCATTTCCTGCTGCGCAGCGAATTCGCCGCGGTCACCGAGCGGGGGTTGCAACTGCATAGCGCGGTGCATGGTGAGCTGACCCTGAACCCGGTCCAGGCCTATGCCAGTGCCGAAGATATGCCGCCCTGCGATTGGCTGCTGGTGGGGGCCAAGACCACCAGCAACGCCGAGCTGGCTCCGGCGATTCTTCGCGCGGCGGCTCCCGGCGCCAAGGTGCTGTTGCTGCAGAATGGCCTGGATGTGGAAGATGGCCTGCGCGACCTGCTTCCCGACTCGCTGCATCTGTTGGGCGGCCTGTGTTTTATCTGCGTGCACCGTGCCGGCCCCGGGGTGATCGAGCATCAGGCGCTGGGCGCGGTGAACCTGGGGTATCACAGTGGCCCGGCAGCGCAGGACGAGTCGCAGCGCCAGGCGATAGTGGAGGAGGGGGCGGCACTGTTCCGCAAGGCCGGTATCGGCTCCCAGGCCATGGCCAACCTGCAGCAGGCGCGCTGGCAGAAACTGGTGTGGAACGTGCCCTATAACGGTTTGTCGGTATTGCTCAACGCCAGCACCACGCCGCTGATGGCCGATGCCGACAGCCGCGAGCTGATTCAGGCCTTGATGCGTGAAGTGGTGCAAGGCGCCCTGGCCTGTGGTCACAGCATGCCGGACGGCTATGCTGAGCACTTGTTCAAGGTGACCGAAGGCATGCCGGACTATTGGCCGAGCATGTACCACGACTACCAGCACAAGCGTGCGCTGGAGTTGTCGGCCATCTATGCCGCGCCATTGGCCGCGGCCAAGGCGGCGGGATGCGAGCTGCCGAAAATGGAAGCCTTGTATCAGGCGTTGAGTTTTATCGACCGGCATAACGGTTGATCGCAGCATCGGGGGGAAGGGATATGGCAAAGGGCTTGGGCGGTAAACTGGTGGTGGCGATTTCATCGCGGGCCCTGTTCGATCTCAGCGAGAGCCATAAGGTCTATCTGGCCGAGGGGGTCGAGGCCTACCGCAAGTATCAGATCGATCACGAGGAGGAGTCCCTCGAACCGGGCGATGCTTTTCCCCTGGTGAAAAAACTCTTGAGCCTCAATGCCAGCCTCGGCCGGGCGCGGGTCGAGGTGGTGCTGGTGTCGCGTAACAGTGCCGACACCGGCCTGCGGGTCTTCAACTCGATTCAGCATTACGGCCTGGATATTTCCCGGGCCGCGTTTGTTGGTGGGCGCAGCCCTTATCCCTACCTCGCGGCCTTTGGCTGCGACCTGTTTCTTTCCACCCACGCCGAAGATGTGCGCAGCGCACTGGACGCCGGGTTCGCCGCGGCGACCATTCTTTCCGGTGGCGCCCGACGCGCCGCCAGCGCCGAACTGCGGATCGCCTTCGACGGTGACGCCGTGCTGTTTTCCGATGAGTCGGAACGGGTCTATCAGCTCGGTGGCCTGGAAGCCTTTCAGGCCAAGGAGCGCGAGTCCGCCCGCGAGCCGTTGCGTGGGGGGCCGTTCAAAGGCTTCCTCGCCGCGCTCAATCTGTTGCAGCGCGAATTCCCCGACGATGGTTGTCCGATCCGCACCGCCCTGGTGACAGCGCGTTCGGCCCCGGCCCATGAGCGAGTGATCCGCACCTTGCGCGAATGGGATATCCGCCTGGACGAGTCGTTGTTCCTGGGCGGCCTGGAGAAGGCCGCCTTTCTCGAAGCCTTCGCCGCCGATGTGTTCTTCGACGATCAGGCGGGTCATTGCGAACTGGCCCGCGAAGTGGTCGCCACCGGTCATGTACCCCACGGTATCAGCAACGAAACCAAGGTTTAGCTCAATGTTCACGGGCTTGCGCGGGACGTCGTAGTCGCCTTGGCACTGCTAAGCTGAATCAATCTCCGCCATATTGGCAGTCGAGGAGGTCATATGATTCGTTCGATGCTGTATGCCACTGACCTCGGTCTGTATGCGCCCTACGTGATGCAACATGCCCTGGAGCTGGCTCGAACATTCAATGCCGAATTGCACGTGGTTCATGCGGTGGAGCCCATGGGACTGTTTGCCGAGTCGGTGTTGCAGAGTTATCTCGACGAACAGGCCCTGAATGAGTTTCACAGCCAGGGTCTGAGCACGGTGATGGCGAATATCGAACAACGGGTACTCGACAGCTTTCGCGAAGAGTTGGGGGAGGGCATGCAGGATCTCGCGCTGATTCAGTCGGTCAGGGTCTTCCAGGGGGACCCCTCGCACGTCATTCTCGAGCAGGCGTCGAAACTCTCTGTGGATTTGTTGATCGTAGGAAGTCACAGCCATGGGGCGGGCGGTGAAACTCCATTGGGCAGGACGGCAGCCAGGGTACTGCAACTGGCCAAGGTTCCGGTTTACCTGGTGCCCTTGGTACAGCGTCGGCGGCTCGGAGATATCTGACGCGCTTGTTGGAATTTTCTGAAGAAAAGTTCTAGATTTATTCTTCGAACCATTAATATAGTTATATACCGTCGCTGATGCCCGTGGCGTCTACCTGCTTTGAGGGATTCATATGAAGCTTCAACAATTGCGCTACATCTGGGAAGTGGCGCACCACGACCTCAACGTCTCTGCTACAGCCCAAAGCCTTTATACCTCGCAACCGGGTATCAGCAAGCAGATCCGCCTGCTCGAGGACGAGCTGGGGGTCGAGGTATTCGCTCGTAGCGGCAAGCACCTGACTCGCGTCACCCCGGCTGGCGAACGCATCATCACCACCGCTGGCGAGATCCTGCGCAAGGTCGAAAGCATCAAGCAGATCGCCCAGGAATTCTCCAACGAGAAGAAAGGCACCCTGTCGATCGCCACCACCCATACCCAGGCCCGTTATGCCTTGCCGCCGGTGATCAGCAGCTTTATCAAGCAGTATCCGGATGTGGCGTTGCACATGCATCAGGGCTCGCCGATGCAGATCGCCGAAATGGCTGCCGATGGCACCGTCGACTTCGCCATCGCCACCGAAGCGCTGGAGCTGTTCGGCGATCTGGTGATGATGCCGTGCTACCGCTGGAACCGTTGCGTAGTGGTACCGCAGGGCCACCCGCTGACCAAGCTGCCGAAGCTGACCCTGGAAACCCTCGCCGAATACCCGATCGTGACTTACGTGTTCGGTTTTACCGGCCGCTCCAAGCTCGACGAAGCCTTCAGCCATCGCGGCCTGACGCCGAAGGTGGTGTTCACCGCCGCCGACGCCGACGTGATCAAGACTTACGTACGCCTGGGCCTGGGTGTGGGCATCGTTGCCAAGATGGCGGTCGATACCAAGCTCGACAGTGACCTGGTGGTACTGGATGCCAGCGAACTGTTCGAGTCGAGCATCACCAAGATCGGGTTCCGTCGCGGCACTTTCCTGCGTGGCTTCATGTGCGACTTCATCGAGAAGTTCGCGCCGCACCTGACGCGCGAAGTGATGGCCAAGGCCATTCAGTGCCACAACAAGCAGGAACTCGAAGAGCTATTCGACGGCGTCGAACTGCCTGTCCACTAAGCCGGGCTTACTTGACCTCGGTGACAGCGAACTGTTGCCGAGCGCCCGCGACGACGATCTCCAGTTCATCCCCCTCGAACTTGCCCAGCAGGCCTTTGCCCAACGGTGAACGAGGGGTGATGACAGTCACCGGTTGCCCCACCACCTCTACCTTCAGTCCCGCCCCATCCGGCGCCAGGAACAGCCATTGTTCGTGGCCGTTTTCGTCTTCGAGGCCCAGCAGCGCGCCGACCTGGATACCAACTTGCTCGTCGTACGGGCGCAGGGTCAGGTTCTGGCAGAGCGCCAGCGCCTGCCGGATTTCCTCGACGCGCCTGGCCTGGCCGGCGGCGAGATAGGAGGCCTCGAGCCCCAGGGTGTCGTATTTGTTTTCGGCAATGTTCTCTTCGTGGGTCGCCGTCTCATAGGCGGTCTGCGCCGCACGCTGAGCGATCTCCAGATCGCCACGGAGTTTGTCGAGAATCAGTTGGTGGACCGTAGGTTTGTTCATGATCAATCGCAGAATTGCAGGACGTTGGCCCGGCTCTTTTCGCTCGGCGCCGTCTGGTCCTGTTGCAACCAGAACTGGCATTTCGGGTTGGACTGGTTGCGCAGGTTGCTGCGCGCATTATCCAGGGCCTGCTGTTGTTCGTTTTTACGCAGGTTTTCCTGGTACTGCTCGAACATGCGGTTGGACGCCGCCGATTCCGCGCTGGGCGGTTTTGCCAGCTGTTGCACGGCCTGGGCGACGGGCGCCAATTGCTGGTCGAACAGAAAACGCCAGGCCAGCCAGCAGGTCAGGGCGATCGCCAGAAAACCCAGCCACAATCCCAGGGCAATACTGCCGCTGAGTTGAAGTGCGTTTACGCTGATACGTAATGATCGACGGGATGTCGGGCGATAGGGCATGGCAGCCTCCTGGCAGGCGGTGTCGGCAAGCTGCGATTGTCGCACGAAGATTATCGGCGTTGGCTCTTCTGTCTGTGACCATTTATGCGGACAATCGGCGCCTTTGCCAAATGGAGCCCGGAATGAAAGCCTCCTGGGATATTTTCTGCAGCGTCGTCGACAACTACGGCGATATCGGCGTGACCTGGCGGCTGGCCCGGCAACTGGTGGCCGAGCATCAGTGCGCGGTGCGGCTGTGGGTGGATGACCTGCGGGCCTTCGAGCGTTTGTGTCCGTCCATCGATATCACCTTGCCTCAGCAATGGCAGGAAGGTGTCGATGTGCGTCACTGGCCAACCGAGTGGTCGCCGGTGGCGGCTGCCGATGTGGTGATCGCGGCCTTTGCCTGCCAGTTGCCAGCGGCTTATATGGAGGCGATGGCCGAGCGTGAACATACCCCTTTGTGGTTGAACCTCGATTACCTCAGCGCCGAGACCTGGGTGACCGGCTGCCACGGCCTGCCCTCGGTGAAGTTCAAGGGCGTGCAGAAGTACTTCTTTTTCCCCGGGTTTCAAGCCGGCACCGGTGGGCTGCTACGCGAGGCTGGATTGCTGGAGCGGCGCAGGGCATTTCAGCAAGACCCCCTGGCCCGGCAACGTTTCCTGGAAGGGCTCGGCGTATTTGCAGCACCTGGCGCGCGATTGATGTCGCTGTTCGCCTATGAGAACGCCGGCCTGGCCAGTTGGCTGCAAGCGCTGGCTGCCGACTCGCGGGCTACCCATCTGCTGGTTCCCGAAGGGCGGATCCTCGGTGACGTACAACACTGGCTGGGTGTCGAGGCGCTGGCGGCGGGTGCGGTGCAGGTCCGTGGGGCCTTGACGGTACAGGTGCTGCCGTTCGTCCGACAGGAGGAATACGACCAGCTCCTGTGGTCCTGCGATTTCAACGCGGTACGCGGTGAGGACTCGTTCGTGCGTGCGCAATGGGCCGGCCGGCCGATGCTCTGGCACATTTATCAACAGGACGAAGACATTCACCTGGACAAGCTCGACGCCTTTCTCGAGCTTTATACGCAGGGGCTGTCGCCAGAGGCCAAGGCGGCGCTGATCGACCTGTGGCGGGCCTGGAATGCCGGAGGCGAGATGGCGCAAGGCTGGAAAAAGCTGCTCGAACACTGGCCGGAAGTGGCTGCTCACGCCGAAAAGTGGTGTCTGGAACAGGGCTCGCAGCCCGATCTTGCTGCGGCGCTGGTGCAGTTTTACCTAAATTGGATATGATACGCGGCCTAGATTTTTGTAAATCCCATCCAAATTCGGATATTCGCAATGAAAACTGGTAAAGAACTCAAACCCGGTACCGTGATCCGTATCGACAACGATCCTTGGCTGGTTCAGAAAGCTGAATTCACCAAGTCCGGTCGTAACAGCGCGATCATGAAGACCAAGCTGAAGAACCTGCTGACCGGTTACAAGACCGAAACCGTTTACGGTGCGGACGACAAACTGGACGACGTGATCCTGGATCGCAAAGAAGCGACCCTGTCGTTCATCAGCGGCGACACCTACACGTTCATGGACACCACCGACTACACCATGTACGAGCTGAACGCTGAAGACATCGAAGCCGTTCTGCCGTTCATCGAAGAAGGCATGACCGACGTTTGCGAAGCCGTGTTCTTCGAAGACCGTCTGGTTTCCGTTGACCTGCCGACCACCATCGTGCGCCAGGTTGACTACACCGAAGGTTCCGCTCGCGGTGACACTTCCGGCAAGGTGATGAAGCCTGCCAAACTGAAGAACGGTACCGAGCTGTCGGTTGCGGACTTCATCGAAATCGGCGACATGATCGAGATCGATACTCGCGAAGGCGGTTCCTACAAAGGCCGCGCCAAGGTTTAAGCCCCTGCTTGAATCCTTAGCCACGAAAAAGCCCGACCATTGAGTCGGGCTTTTTTGTGGCCGAAGGCCTGGGTGGCAAACTTACTTCAGATGTTGCTTGAGCTCATCGGATGCCTGCAGCAGTGCCGAACGCACCGCGGGTACCTGGCTGACGACGTTGAGCAGACCGTAGTCGTGGATCATCCCGTTGTAGCGCACCGAGGTCACGGTCACGCCGGCTTCGTCCAGCTTGCGGGCATAGGCTTCGCCTTCGTCGCGCAGTACGTCGGCGCCGGCCGTCTGGATCAGCGCGGGTGGCAGGCCCTTGAGCTGGGCGCTGGTGGCGCGCAGCGGTGAAGCGTAGATCTCGTTACGCTGCCGGGCATCGGTGGTGTAGTTGTCCCAGAACCACTTCATCATGTTTTTGCTGAGAAAGTGCCCCTCGGCATATTGGTTATACGACGCCGTTTCGAAATTCGCGTCGGTCACCGGCCACAACAACAGCTGGAACCGGATCGCCGGCGTGCCCTTGTCCTTGGCCATCAGGCTGACCACGGCGGCCATGTTGCCGCCGACGCTGTTGCCGGCAACCGCCAGGCGCTTGCCGTCGACGTTGATTTCCCGGCCATGCTCGGCCACCCATTGGGTGGCCGCGTAAGCCTGATTGATCGCCACCGGGTAATGCGCTTCTGGAGACGGCGTGTAATTGACGAATACCGCCGCCGCCCCGGAGCCCACCACCAGGTCCCGCACCAGCCGTTCGTGGGTCGGGAAGTCTCCCAGCACCCAGCCGCCGCCGTGGAAAAACATGAACACTGGCAACGTGCCTTTCACCCCGGCCGGCCTGACGACGGTCAGGCTGATGGCCTGGCCGTCGACGTCGATGGTCTTCTGGCTGACATCCGCCTTGGGCAGCGTCAGCTTGACCCCGGCCTGGGCGCCGACCAGCACGGCTCGGGCCTCTTTGGGTGTCATCTGTTCCATCGGCTTGCCGCTGCCGGCGTTCAAGGCGTCGAGGAACGCCTGGGTGTTGTGTTCGACCCCGCCTTCGGCGAACGCCGTGTTGATGGACAGGGCGAGAAGGCTACCGGTCAAGACCTTGCTGAAAGTGTTCATGTTCGTCTCCTGGGCGGTGCGGGCGCTGGCGCGCAGCTGGGTTAGACAGTCACGTGCAGACGTACGTCGACGTTGCCGCGGGTGGCGTTGGAGTAAGGGCAGACCTGGTGAGCCGCTTCGACCAGGGACTGCGCGTCGTTCTGTTCAAGACCTGGCAGGCTGATATGCAGGTCGATGTCCAGGCCGAAGCCGCCAGGAATCTGGCCGATGCCGACGTGCGCAGTGATCGACGCGTTGTCCGGGATCTTGCGCTTGCTTTGGCTGGCGACGAATTTCAGGGCGCCGATAAAGCAGGCGGAGTAGCCGGCGGCGAAGAGTTGCTCAGGGTTGGTCGCCTGGCCGCCGGCACCACCGAGTTCTTTGGGGGTGGAGAGTTTGACGTCGAGGATGTTGTCGCTGGAGACGGCGCGACCATCACGGCCACCGGTTGCGGTTGCGACTGCGGTATAGAGAGTTTGCATGGTGTGAGCCTCTTGGGTTTCGAAGTTTTGCACTAAATATTTGCGCGCTAAGTAAGTGCGAAATAAATGTATCGCTCAAATATTTAGTGCGCAATATAAATTTTTGAAAAAAACTCGAAAATGCTTGCCAGCAGTCCATGTTTTTTGGCTAAGAGAATGATTTAAATAATATTTTTATCGAGAAATTTTTTCGTCGATACGCTATTAGCGGCATCGGAACAGAGAGAATCGCGAGCAAGCGCTCCTGGAGAGGGGCGGGGTGTGCTCGCGAGAGCGCCGTTAAAGGCTGTCTTGCAGATGGCCACGCAGCTTCAGCAGGTCGGCCTGCAGTTTGCGCAGTTGCTCCAGGGTCAGGCCGCTGGCGCCGAGGATGCATTGGGGAACGCCGCGCGCCCGGTCATACAGGGCCCGCCCTTGCTCGGTCAGCTCGATGATCACCACCCGTTCGTCTTCGCGGCTGCGGGTCCGGCTCAGCAATCCCTCGGCTTCCAGGCGCTTGAGCAAGGGCGTCAATGAACCGGGATCGGTCAGCAGGCGATTGCTGATCTCGCCGACGGTCAGTCCGTCCTGCTCCCAGAGCACCATCATTGCCAGGTACTGGGGATACGTCAGGCCCAGCTCCTGCAGCAGTGGTTTATAGACTTTGGTCATCAGCAACGAAGTCGAGTGAAGGGCGAAACACAGCTGGTTATCCAGCAGCAGATCGTCGCATTTTTCCGGGGTGGAGCCTTTGGTGTTCATGGTCGGGCCTTGATCGATACTCGCCCTGAATCTAGCGGGCGAATCTTTAATGCGCCAGATAATTCTCACGAGTGCTCAGCCCATGGCGCTCTGCAGGGCCAGATCCCAGGGCGGAATCGGACTGAAGCGAGTCTTCAGGTATTCCAGCAACAGGCGGCTGCGAGCGTTGGTGTGCTGTTCCAGGCGCAAGGCGTAGATACCGGCGCTTTCCGGTTTGGGCAGGCCGGTTTCGCAGAACAGCGGCAACAGTTCCCCACGCAGCAGGTATTCGCTGGCCAGCCAGGTCGGCAGGTGGGCGATGCCCAGCCCGGCCAGGGCTCCGGATAGCAGGGCCTCGGCATTGTTGGCGCTCATGCGGATGCGTTGTGGGCGATGAGTCTGCAACTGCCCGTCCAGTTCGAAGCGCCAGGCGAACAGCGGAGCCAGGCCGTCCCAGTCCAGGCCGTCGTGCTGGCTCAGCTCGGCGGGATGCACCGGGGTGCCGCGCAGCTTGAGGTAGGCCGGGCTGGCGCAGGCGATGCGCACGATGCTCGCCAATGACGTCGCCACCATCCGGGTATCGACCCTTTGTCCGGCGCGTAGTACCAGATCGACCTTGCCCAGGTGCGAGCCCTGCATGTCGACGAAGCTGTCGATCAGGTGCAACTGCACATCGAGCCCCGGGTAGAGCATCAGGAAATCGGCGATCGCCGGCGCCAGGTGTCGCCGGCCGAACGCCGCGGGAGCGTCGATGCGGATCAGGCCTTCCGGCGCGTGGCTCAAGGATACGGCTTCCGCCCGCGCCAGTTGCAGTTCGGCGACGATGCGTCGGGCGCGTTCGGCAAAGGCCTGGCCAGCCGCCGTCGCCACCACCGCGTGGGTGGTGCGCATGAACAGCTTGCTGCCGACGGCGTTTTCCAGGCTGTCGATACGCCGGGCCACCGCCGAAGGGGTCAAGGGATGCCGGCGGGCGGCAGCGGAAAAACTCCCGGCTTCCAGCACATCGAGGAACAGACCGAGCTGGTCGGTGAGGGCATTGGGGTTCATGGCGGACATTTGCTTGTGCGAATTTGGCAAAGCCATTGTGCGTTGCTGTGCGTTTCCGCACCAGAGCCGACTGCGTAGCATGCAAGGCCTGAGTGAGGAGAGCGGCGGTGATCGATTTAGCGATGTATGTGGTATTGGGCGCGGCGCTGGGCACGGTAGGCGGCTTGTTCGGGATCGGTGGAGGGCTGATTGCGATTCCGGTGCTGGGCGTGCTGTTCGGGCTGGACCAGCAGATCGCCCAGGGCACGGCGTTGGTGATGGTGGTGCCGAACGTGATGCTCGCGCTGTGGCGTTATCACCAGCGCAACCGGATCGAGGCGCGCCATGCGTTGCCGTTGGCCCTGATGGGCTTCAGTTTTGCCTGGCTTGGTTCGATCTGGGCGGTGGGCATCGATGCCCAAGTCATGCGGATCGGCTTCGTCGCGTTCCTGGTGGCCTTGTCGGCCTACAACCTGTTGCGCATGTTCCTGGCCAATGCCCCGGCTTCGGCGCAGATGCGCTATCCCTGGCCGTGGCTCGGTGTGCTGGGTGCGGCTTCCGGGGCCATGGGCGGGCTGTTCGGCGTCGGCGGCGCGGTGGTTGCCACCCCGGTGCTGACCAGCGTGTTCGGCACCACCCAGGTGGTCGCCCAGGGGCTGTCGCTGGCCCTGGCCCTGCCCAGCACCGGGGTGACCCTGGTGACCTACGGGGTGCATCAGGAAGTGGACTGGATGATCGGCCTGCCGCTGGCGGCGGGTGGGCTGTTGAGCATCAGTTGGGGCGTGAAAATCGCCCATGCGCTGCCCGAGCGAATGCTGCGCGGGCTGTTCTGCGGCTTCCTGGTGGTCTGCGCGGTGATGCTCGCCTTTAAAGTTTGAAGCCTTCGACTATGTGCTCGGCCAGGCATTCGGTGATGGGCGAAGGCGTGTTGAGGTTGCGCACCAGCATGATGCTGGCCTCGGGCAGCAGGGGCAGATCCTCGGCGGCGCCCAGGATGCGCATGTCTGGGGTGATCAGGCTTTCCAACTGAGCGGTGATCGCCAGGCCGGCGCTGACCACGGCCATCAGTGCCGACAGGCTGGAGCTGTTATAGGCGATGCGATAGTCGCGCCCGGCGGCGTCCAGCGCATTGCAGGCCCACTGCCTGCAGAAGCAATCGCTGTTGAACATCGCCAGGGGCAGCGGCGTCTGTTCGTGGGGGCAGAACCCCTGGGCCTCGGCCCAGACGAAACGCTCCTTGCGCAGCAACTGGCCGATTTCGCTGCCCGGCTCACGGGTGACGATAGACAGGTCCAGATCCTGGCGCAGCAGCAGTTGCTTGGAGGACTCGCAATGCACTTCGATCTGGATCAAGGGATAGGCCTGGGCAAAACGCGACAGGATCCCCGGTAGAAAGCGCATCACATAATCGTCCGGCGTACCGATGCGCACGGTGCCGACCATGTGCGGCTCGCGCAGAGTGTTGAATACCTCGCTGTGCAGTTTCAGGATGCGCCGTGCGTAACCCAGCAGCACTTGGCCTTCGGCGGTCAGGCGTACCTGCCGGCCCTCACGCTGGAACAATTGGCGTTGCAGCACATCTTCCTCGAGCCGCTTCATCTGCATGCTCACCGCGGACTGGGTGCGATTGACCTGCTCCCCGGCCTTGGTGAAACCGCCCTGGTCGGCGATGGCGACGAAGGTGCGCAGGACCTCGGTATCAATGCTTGGGTAGCTGGACAATTCATCAAACTCCGAGATGTATTGCATAAGAAACATTCGTTGGATTGATCTTATCCCTGGGTGGAGACTTGAGCCATCCCCACTGGAGGGCAAGACGATGAAAGGTCAAAAAGGTTTTGTACTGGCTCACCGGTTTGCATGGCATGGCACTTCCTTGCGGCACCTGTTGCAGAGAATTGTCCGCTGGCATGAGCTGCACCGTGAACGCAACATGCTGGCCGGCATGAGTGACGAGGCGCTGAAGGATATCGGCCTCAGTCGCGCGGATGTGGAGCGGGAGACCGTGCGACCGTTCTGGGACGATCCGATGCACAAATGAGCGTCACAGCGCTACACAAGCCACTTCTCACTGAGGTAGTTTGCGGGCAGACAAGGAGATTGCCATGCCCGCAGAACTGTCCTTTTCCCTCAAGCAGGCTCGGCGTCTGGCGCTGGCCGCCCAGGGTTTTTCCGGGCGGCAGGCGCCTGCGACGATCAGGCCCGCACAGCTCAATCGCCTGATCGCGCGCCTGGGTATCCTGCAGATCGATTCGGTCAACGCCCTGGTGCGCTCGCACTACCTGCCGCTGTTTTCCCGCCTTGGCGACTATCCCGCGCAACTGCTGGACCAGGCTGCCTGGAGCCAGGGACGGCAACGCACGCTGTTCGAATACTGGGGCCACGAAGCCTCGTTGCTGCCGCTGTCGCTGTACCCGCTGATGCGTTGGCGCATGCAGCGGGCCAGCCAGGGGCAGGGGATCTACCAGCAGTTGGCGCGTTTCGGCCAGGAGCAGCAGGCGACTATTCGCCGGGTGCTGGCCGCGGTCGAGGAACAGGGCGCCCTCGGGGCGGGCAGCCTGTCGACCCGCGAGGAACGCGCCGGCCCCTGGTGGGACTGGAGTGCGGAGAAGCATGCGCTGGAATGGCTGTTCGCCGCCGGTGAGGTGACGGTCGCTGGCCGGCGTGGATTCGAGCGCTTGTACGACTTGCCGGAGCGGGTGATTCCTTCGAGCATCCTGCAGCATTCGCCGCTCAGCGAGGCCGATGCCCAGCGCGGTTTGCTACTGCATGCCGCCAGCGCCCTGGGCGTGGCCACCGAGAAGGATCTGCGCGACTACTTTCGCCTGGAGCCGACAGACAGCCGGGCGCGCCTGGCGGAATTGCTGGAGGGCGGCGAACTGCTGGCCTGCGAGGTGGCGGGCTGGAAGCAAGCGGCCTATTGCCTGCCAGAGGTGAAGGTGCCGCGCAGCGTGCCGGCCAGCGCCTTGCTTTCGCCCTTCGATTCGCTGATCTGGGAACGCAGTCGCACCGAGCGCCTGTTCGATTTCCGCTATCGCCTGGAGATCTACACCCCGCAGCACAAGCGGGTGTACGGCTATTACGTGTTGCCGTTTCTGCACCACGAACGGATCGCCGCGCGGGTCGACCTGCGGGCAGAAAGGGCGCAGGGGCGCCTGGCGGTGCATGCCGTGCATGAGGAGGATCTGGGGTTGGACGAGCAGGGGATGCAGGCGCTGGCGAGCAGCTTGCGGAGCATGGCCGACTGGCTGGGGCTGGCCGACGTCCAGCTCAATTGCCCAAGGGCCAGCGCCCAGCGCTTGCGTGCGTTTCTTTGACCAGTATCAATCATCCAGCTTCCCCTGGATGATCGAATGCTAGGAGTTCAACGCTTGACCTGTTTCAAGGTCTCGGCAATCAGGAACGCCAGCTCCAGCGACTGGTCGGCGTTCATCCGCGGGTCGCAATGGGTGTGGTAGCGATCCGACAAAGCATCTTCGGTAATCGGCCGCGCGCCACCGATGCACTCGGTGACGTTCTGCCCGGTCATCTCGATGTGGATACCGCCGGCATAACTGCCCTCGGCTTCGTGGACCTGGAAGAACTGCTTCACCTCATTGAGGATCTGCGCGAAATCGCGGGTCTTGTAACCGCTGCTGGCCTTGATGGTGTTGCCATGCATCGGGTCGGAACTCCACAGCACCTTCTTGCCTTCGCCTTCCACCGCGCGGATCAGCTGCGGCAGGTGGTCGCCGACCTTGTTCACGCCCATGCGCACGATCAGGTTCAGGCGGCCTGGATCGTTGTCCGGGTTGAGGATGTCGATCAGGCGGATCAGCTCCTCGGTGTTCATGCTCGGGCCCACCTTGACCCCGATCGGGTTATTCACCCCGCGCAGGAATTCGACGTGGGCGCCGTCGAGCTGGCGGGTGCGATCGCCGATCCACAGCATGTGCGCCGAGCAGTCGTAATAGTCGTTGGTCAGGCTGTCGCGACGGACGAAGGCTTCCTCATAGTTCAGCAGCAGCGCCTCGTGGGCGGTGAAGAAGCTGGTCTCGCGCAGCTGCGGCGAGCTGTCCATGCCGCAGGCGCGCATGAAGGCCAGGGTTTCGTCGATGCGGTCGGCCAGCTGGCTGTATTTCTCGGCCAGGGCGGAGTTGGCGATGAAATCCAGGTTCCATTTGTGCACCTGGTGCAGGTCGGCAAAACCGCCCTGGGCAAAGGCACGCAGCAGGTTCAGGGTGGCGGTGGCCTGGTGATAGGACTGTAGCAGGCGGTCCGGGTCCGGCACCCGGCTTTTCGCATCGAAACCGATGCCGTTGACGATGTCGCCGCGGTAGGCCGGCAGGGTCACGCCATTGATGGTTTCGTCGTTGGCCGAGCGCGGCTTGGCGAACTGGCCGGCCATGCGCCCGACCTTGACCACCGGGCAACCGGCGGCGAAGGTCATGACGATCGCCATCTGCAGCAGGACCTTGAAGGTGTCGCGGATCTTCGCCGCCGAGAACTCGGCGAAGCTCTCGGCGCAATCGCCACCCTGCAACAGAAAGGCACGACCCTGGGTCACTTCGGCAAACTGGCGGCGCAACTCCCGGGCTTCGCCGGCAAACACCAGCGGCGGGTAGCTGGCCAGGGTCTGCTCGACCTGCAACAGGTGTGCGGCGTCGGGGTAGACGGGTTGTTGCTGGATCGGCAGGGCGCGCCAGCTGTCAGGGCTCCAGGGTTGGCTCATCACGGACTCGGGTGTTTTTAAGGTCGGACAGGCATGTTATCAGCAATTAGTGCGTGACCTGTTCCCGCCGGTTCGCGGACAATCGCGCCTTTCCCGCTCGGCGCCGAGCGGCCGGTTTATCGCGACGGCGAGGTTGAGCCCCGTCGCGGCTAGGAGAAGAGATGACTGAGGAGCGCGTCGAGCGCCTGCTCGCCGAAGTGCACGATGAGTTCGGCATGATTCGGGTACTGGAAGTGGCGGATTACCGCTTCCTCGAATTTGGCGATGCCATCGAGCAGAGCTGTGTGTTTACAGCCGACCCGAGCTGGCTGGAGTACGACTACACCCGCGCCATGCTGATCGGCGCGCTGTGCCATGAGCAGCCCGAGAGCGCGCTGTTTCTCGGCCTGGGCGCCGGTACCCTGACTCAGGCCTGCCTCAAGTTCCTGCCGCTGGACGATGTCGAGGCCATCGAGCTGCGTCCGGACGTGCCGCGCCTGGCTATCGAGTACCTGGGGCTGGATGACGATCCGCGTCTGTATATCCGGGTGGGCGATGCGCTCGAGCTGCTGGACAGCGCCGAGTCGGCGGACCTGATTTTCGTCGACCTGTACACCGATGTCGGACCGGGCGTCGGGCACCTGGCCTGGGGGTTCCTGGAAAACTGCCAGAAGCGTCTCAACCCGGGCGGCTGGCTGGTGATCAACCAGTGGGCCACCGACGATGGCAAGCCGCTCGGTGCGGCCTTGCTGCGCGGGCTTTACCATCGGCACTACTGGGAGCTGCCGGTGAAGGAGGGCAACGTGATTCTGATCGTGCCGTCCGACCTGGAGCAGGGTCTGGACATGGACGGTCTGAGCGCCCGGGCTGAGGCGCTGGCGCCACGCCTGGGCTATTCGTTGCAGTCGTTGATCAAGTGCATCCGTCCGGCGACCTGAGTTTGCTGGCCGAGCGCATCTGTAGGAGCGAGGCTTGCCCGCGATAGGACCTCACATTCACCACGGGTTCAGGCCGCTCAACACCCCTTGAACACCCCCGGGCGCTTCTCGACCATCGCTCGCACACCTTCCTTGGCGTCCTCGCTGTTCAACAGCACCTTCACCAGCGGCGGCAGCCCCTGCGCTGCCGCGCTTTCTCCTTCGAGCCGCGCTTGTCGGGCCGACATCAGGGTCGCCTGAACCCCCAGCGGCGCCTGACAGGCGATCCGTTCGGCGAGGGCCAGGGCGCGGGGCAGCAGGTCTTCGCTGGCCATCACCTCCTGCACCAGCCCCAGGCGCAGGGCTTCATGGGCGTCGAATTCGTCGCCGGTGAGCAACCAGCGCATGGCATTGCCCCAGCCGGCGATCTGATGCAGGCGCAGGGTGGCGCCGCCAAAGGGAAAGATGCCGCGTTGCACTTCCAGTTGGGCGAAGCGGGTATTGCTGGCGCACAGGTTGATATCCGCCGCCAGCATCAGCTCGATGCCTATGGTCAGGCAGTAGCCCTGCACCGCGACTATCACCGGTTTGCTGACCCGTGGCCCGGCGAAGACGCCCCAGGGATCGCAACCGCCGGCCGGTGCCTGCCAGCCTTCGGCGAGTTTCGCCCCGACGTTGGCCAGGTCCAGCCCCGCGGTGAAGTGCTCGCCATGGCCGAACACCACGGCGACCCGGGCCTCGCTGCTGGCCTCGAACTCGCCGTAGGCCAGGCTGAGTTGATCGAGCAGCTGCAGGTCGAAGGCATTGCGCTTGGCGACCCGGTCCAGGCCGATGAGGAAGAGATGACCACGTTGTTCACGGCTGACGCGACTGCAACTGGGCTGGCTCATGGGGCATTTCCTCGGACGGTAAAGAGTGTCTCGGACCGACGGTATCGGCCGGCAAGATGAACCGTTTAAGCGTCATCCCCCGACAGGCGTGGGCCTGTGCAAAATAGACCTTTGCCGGATTATCCGCAAAGCCTGTGACAACTAGGTATTCAGCGGGTTTTTCCGATAAAAAAAACTCCCTTTTTTGAGTAATTCCGGTATAGTGCGCGCCGGCCTTTAACCGGGCCTCGTTTAGGTGATGCAATTCCCCGAAGTCAGCTTCGGCTGCTTGTCCGCTGCGCGGACTATCCTTGACGTTCATTTCTTTCAATCGTTTTCGCAAATCCCCGCCGACAAAGCTGCCAGGGTGACTCTTGAGTCTTACACGGCATGCGCAGCTTTGGAGCATGGGTCTTTGCGGATGCACTTAGAGGCAGACCCATGACCCAGGAAATCGGCGGCTTCGCCGCTCTTGAACTTCATCCCAATATTGTCGCTGCAGTAGTCGCTACCGGCTATGAAGAGCCTTCGGCCATTCAGCAGCAGTCGATCCCGATCATCCTCGCCGGTCACGATATGATTGGTCAGGCGCAAACCGGTACCGGTAAGACCGCCGCGTTCGCCCTGCCTATCCTGCACCGCATTGATCCGTCCAAGCGCGAGCCGCAAGCTCTGATCCTGGCCCCAACCCGTGAGTTGGCGCTGCAAGTTGCAACCGCTTTCGAAACCTACGCCAAGCAAATGCCGGGCGTAACTGTTGTGGCTGTCTACGGCGGCGCGCCGATGGGCCCACAACTGAAAGCAATCCGTAATGGCGCACAGATCGTTGTCGCCACTCCGGGCCGTCTGTGCGACCACCTGCGTCGCGACGAAAAAGTCCTGGCTACCGTGAACCACCTGGTTCTCGACGAAGCCGACGAAATGCTGAAACTGGGCTTCATGGATGACCTGGAAGTCATCTTCAAGGCCATGCCGGAAACCCGTCAGACCGTACTGTTCTCGGCCACCCTGCCGCAGTCGATCCGTGCGATCGCCGAGCGTCACCTGAAGGACCCGAAACACGTCAAGATCCAGAGCAAGACTCAGACCGTCACCGCGATCGAACAGGCTCACCTGTTGGTTCACGCTGACCAGAAGACTTCTGCTGTTCTCAGCCTGCTGGAAGTGGAAGATTTCGACGCCCTGATCATGTTCGTGCGCACCAAGCAAGCGACCCTGGACCTGGCCAGTGCCCTGGAAGCCAAAGGCTACAAGGCCGCTGCGCTGAACGGCGACATCGCCCAGAACCAGCGTGAGCGTGTGATCGACTCCCTCAAGGATGGCCGCCTGGACATCGTTGTGGCGACCGACGTTGCCGCCCGTGGCCTGGACGTACCGCGCATCACCCACGTATTCAACGTGGACATGCCGTACGACCCGGAATCCTACGTGCACCGTATCGGCCGTACCGGCCGTGCCGGTCGCGAAGGTCGTGCGCTGCTGCTGGTGACTCCACGTGAGCGCCGCATGCTGCAAGTGATCGAGCGTGTAACCGGTCAGAAGGTTGCCGAGGTTCGTCTGCCGGACGCTCAAGCCGTTCTCGACGCGCGCATCAAGAAGCTGACCAACAGCCTGTCGCCGCTGGTTGCTGACGCTGAATCGACCCACGGTGATCTGCTGGATCGCCTGACCGCCGATATCGGTTGCAGCCCGCGTGCCCTGGCCGCGGCCCTGCTGCGCAAGGCCACCAACGGTCAGGCGCTGAACCTGGCAGCGATCGAGAAGGAACGCCCACTGGTGCCGAACAGCGCGCCACGTGGCGACCGTCCTGAGCGTTCCGGCGATCGTCCTGATCGCGGCGAGCGTGAGCGTCGCGCACCGATGCCTCTGGCTGAAGGTCGTGCCCGTTGCCGTACCGCGCTGGGCGCGCGTGACGGTATCGCGGCCAAGAACCTGCTGGGCGCCATCCTCAACGAAGGCGGCCTGGCCCGCGAAGCCATCGGTCGCATCCAGGTGCGTGACAGCTTCAGCCTGGTCGAGCTGCCGGAGGAAGGTCTGGAGCGTCTGCTGACCAAGCTGAAGGACACTCGCGTGGCCGGCAAGCAGTTGAAGCTGCGTCGCTATCGCGAAGACTGATCAGTGCTGAGCTGATTGGTTGAACGAAAAAATCCCCGCCTGGTGCGGGGATTTTTTTTGCCTGGGGTTTGGATCAGTTGTTGCCTCGTGATGCGCCAGGCCCGGCAAGGGCATCAACCGAAGCGATAGATATCCATGCCCAGCGCGCCCATGGTGAAGCCTTGATGGGCGATGCTGAAGTCGCCACCGGCGCCTCTGGAGAAGTACAGCGGCAGCAGGTGTTCATCGCTGGGGTGGCTGCGCACGGCATTCGGCGCCTGGCGACGGTAGTCGTGCAACGCGGCTTCATCATTGGCGGCGAGTTTCTCGATTATCCAGTCGCGGAACGCCTTGGCCCACGGCTCGACGCTTTCCGGGCCGGCGTGCCAATCCAGTTCGCGCAGGTTGTGGGTAATGCTGCCCGAGCCGATCAACAACACCCCCTGTTGCCGCAGGCTGGACAGGGCATGCCCGACCTGAGTCTGCAGGGCTGGTCCAAGGCGACTGGGCAGAGACACCTGGACCACCGGAATATCCGCCTGTGGGTACATCAGCGACAGCGGCACCCAGACCCCGTGGTCGAACGGGCGCTGGTCGTCGAGCTGCGCCGGCAGGCCATCGGCCCTGAGCAACTGCGCCACCTGTTCCGCCAGTTCAGGCTGGCCGGGGGCGGGGTATTGCACGGCGAACAGCGCGGCGGGAAAGCCGCCGAAGTCATGCCAGGTTTGCGGTTGCGGGTTGCTGCTGACCCGCAGGTCCTGGCTTTCCCAGTGGGCCGACACCACCACTATGGCCTTGGGGCGCGGTAGCTCGGCGGCCAGGCGGGCGAGGGCCGGGCCGCTGGCGCCGGGTTCCAGGGCGAGCATCGGTGATCCGTGGGAGATGAACAGGCTAGGGAGCATGAATAAGGTCCTGAGCGTTAAGATGCACCATCTTCAATCAGATCATTGATCTGAATCTAATATAAGTTTTTGTGGTTTTTGATCGAATTTCAGGGTGATTTATGCAACCGGAGTTTTGGCACAAACGGTGGGAACAGAATCAGATCGGCTTCCATTTGTCCGAGGTTAATCCTTACCTGCAACGCTACTGGCCCCAGTTGGAGCTGGCGTCGGGTTCGCGGGTACTGGTGCCGCTGTGCGGCAAGAGCCTGGACCTGAGCTGGCTGGCCAGCCAGGGCCATCAGGTGCTGGGTATCGAGTTGTCGGAGAAGGCCATCCAGGACTTTTTCAGCGAACAGCAGGTGCAGCCGCAGGTTGAGCTTCGAGGTGGATTCAAAGTCTATGAGTACGGCCCGATCCAGCTCTGGTGCGGCGACTTTTTTGCCCTGCAGGCCACGGATGTCGCCGGCTGCCAGGCGTTGTACGACCGCGCGGCGTTGATCGCCTTGCCGCCGCAGATGCGTGAGCGGTATGCGGCGCATCTGCAGTCGGTCCTGCCTCAGGGCTGCCAGGGGCTGCTGATCACTCTGGATTACGACCAGGCGCTGATGGCGGGGCCGCCTTTCGCCGTGCTCGATGACGAGGTCAAGGTCTTGCTCGGTAAGCGCTGGCAGCTGCAGGTCGAGGAGGTGCGGGACATTCTTGGCGAGAGCTGGAAGTTTCTTCAGGGCGGCGTGACCCGCCTCGAAGAACGGGTCTATCGCTTGCTGGCGCGCTGAGCCCCGGCCTTTTTCCAGACCATGAAAAAGGGCGACTTGCGTCGCCCTTTTTTGTGTTTGCCAGCGTTATCAGCCGCGACGACGGCTCAGGGCGTCGATACGCTCTTCCAGCGGAGGGTGGCTCATGAACATGCGAGCCAGGCCTTGTTTGAGGCCACCGTTGATGCCGAAGGCATTCAAGGTGTCGGGCATGTGCACCGGCAGGCCCTGTTCCGAGCGCAGGCGTTGCAGGGCGCCGATCATGGCCGCGGTACCGGCCAGTTGTGCGCCGGCTTCGTCGGCACGGAATTCGCGCTTGCGCGAGAACCACATGACGATGGCGCTGGCCAGGATGCCCAGGACCAGTTCGGCGAAGATGGTCGCGATGTAGTAGGCGATACCCTGGCCTTCTTCGTTCTTGAAGATCACCTTGTCGACGAAGTTGCCGATGATGCGCGCGAAGAACATCACGAAGGTGTTCACCACGCCCTGGATCAGCGCCAGGGTGACCATGTCGCCGTTGGCCACGTGACCGATCTCGTGGGCCAGTACGGCTTTCACTTCATCGGGCGAGAAACGCTCGAGCAGGCCCTGGCTGACCGCAACCAGCGCGTCGTTCTTGTTCCAGCCGGTGGCGAAGGCGTTGGCCTCGTAGGCCGGGAAAATACCGACTTCGGGCATCTTGATCCCGGCTTCGCGGGACAGTTGCTCGACGGTTTGCAGCAGCCATTGCTCATGACGAGTACGAGGCTGGGTAATGATCTGGGTGCTGGTGCTCATTTTCGCCATCCACTTGGAGATGAACAGCGAGAACAGGGAACCGGCGAAACCAAAGACCGCACAGAAAACCAGCAGCTGATTGAGGTTGAGATCAACCCCATTGGCCGCCATGAACCCGTTGAAGCCGAAAAGGCTCAGGGTGATGCTGGCAATCAGCACGACCGCCAGGTTAGTGGCCAAGAACAGCAGGATGCGCATCATGGTTGTAGAAATCTCCTCATGCTAAAGATGTAGCGTTCTGCGGGGTATATAAGGTGCGGCACCGGCCTATTCAACCGGGTGACTATTTCAAACTGTGTCCTGCAGGCTGATTTTAGACGCTTGCATGAGCTTTCTGTCGCAGTTGGGCAGCCACCGGAAGCCGAGCCGCACTTCAGAGGCATGCAACCACTGGGCACAAGGCGCAAGGCAAAGATACAGAAGGGTAGGCGTAGCAGGGAGTACAGAAGTGTTGCTGAATTAATCGCAGTGCGACCGTGGCGGCCGCACTGCGTCGCAAGGCTTACTTTACTGGCGATACGACTTGAGGAAGCTGCCGATACGGCCGATCGCCTGTTCCAGGTCATCGACCCGTGGCAGGGTCACGACGCGGAAGTGGTCCGGCCATGGCCAGTTGAAGGCGGTGCCCTGAACCACCAGCAGTTTCTCCGAGAGCAGCAGGTCCAGGACGAACTTCTCGTCGTTGTGGATCGGGCAGACTTTCGGGTCGATTTTCGGGAAGGCGTACAGCGCGCCCATAGGCTTGACGCAACTGACGCCGGGGATGTCGTTGAGCAGTTCCCAAGTGCGGTTGCGCTGTTCCAGCAAGCGGCCCGGTGGCAGCACCAGATCGTTGATGCTCTGATAGCCGCCCAGCGCCGTTTGAATGGCGTGCTGGCTCGGCACGTTGGCGCACAGGCGCATGTTGGCCAGCATGTCGATGCCTTCGATGTAGCTCTGGGCGTGGTGCTTGGGACCGGAAATGGCCACCCAGCCGGAACGGAAACCGGCCACCCGGTAGGACTTGGACAGGCCGTTGAAGGTCAGGCACAGCAGGTCCGGCGCCAGGGAGGCGGTGCAGACGTGCACGGCATCATCGTAGAGGATCTTGTCGTAGATCTCGTCGGAGAACACCACCAGGTTGTGCTGGCGTGCCAGTTCGAGCATGTCCAGCAACACTGCCTTGGGGTACACCGCGCCGGTCGGGTTGTTCGGGTTGATGATCACCAGGGCCTTGGTGTTCGGGGTGATCTTGGCCTTGATGTCGGCGATGTCCGGCCACCAGTTGGCCTGCTCGTCGCACAGGTAGTGCACCGGGTTGCCGCCGGCCAGGCTCACGGCCGCGGTCCACAGCGGATAGTCCGGGGCCGGGACCAGCACTTCGTCACCGTTGTTGAGCAGGGCCTGCATGGCCATGACGATCAGTTCGGAAACGCCGTTGCCCAGGTAGATGTCTTCGATGCCGACGCCTTCCACCTGCTTTTGCTGGTAGTACTGCATGACGGCCTTGCGTGCGCTGAACAGGCCCTTGGAGTCGCTGTAGCCCTGTGCGGTCGGCAGGTTGCGGATCACGTCCTGGAGGATTTCGTCCGGCGCTTCGAAACCAAAAGGCGCCGGGTTGCCGATGTTCAGCTTGAGGATGCGATGGCCTTCCTCTTCCAGGCGTTTGGCGTGCTTGAGCACTGGGCCGCGAATGTCATAACAGACGTTGGCGAGCTTGTTCGATTTGCTGACCTGCATGGCGATGTGTTCCCGAAAATGAACGATCCAGACGGTGAGTGAGCTACCGTACTGGGAATCCTGCGTTTGCACACAGGCCTGAAGCCTGGGTTCGCGGCGGCAAAATCCGTTTGAACCCGTGTAACACGGCTGCCAGACTGGCGTCTAACGAGGCGCAATCATACGTGCCGCCCGATCCGTGGAAAAGATACAGATCGGGCTTTTTCAGTTGCAGAGGAAGGACCATGGAAAAGCTGGAAAAAACCCTTGAAGAATGGCGTGCCATGCTCGATCCGGAGCAGTACAACGTCTGTCGTCTCAAAGGCACCGAACGACCGTTCTCGGGCAAGTACAACGCCACCAAGACCGACGGTGTGTATCACTGCATCTGTTGCAATGCGCCGTTGTTCGACTCCAGGGCCAAATTCGATTCCGGTTGCGGCTGGCCGAGCTTCTACGAGCCGATCGGCGAGAGCGCCATGGTCGAGATCCGTGACCTGAGCCACGGCATGATCCGTACCGAAGTGGTCTGCGCCAAATGCGATGCGCACCTGGGGCATGTGTTCCCGGACGGTCCGCCGCCGACCGGCCTGCGCTACTGCATCAACTCGGTGTGCCTGGACCTGGTTCCACGCTGACCGGAGCGAGCGGCCAAGGCGATTTTTCGGAATCGCTTTTCGATTTATTAAATTGCGCACAATTTAATTGAGTACTACTTTTATCGGACCTTTCATTTCTGGAGTCCGCACCATGAGTGACACATTGCTGAACATCCCGTGCACCACCATCAAGGGCGAGCAAAAGACCCTGGCCGACTTCGCCGGCAAGGCCGTGCTGGTGGTCAACACTGCGAGCAAGTGCGGTTTCACCCCGCAGTACAAGGGCCTGGAAGAACTGTGGCAGACCTACAAGGACCGGGGCCTGGTGGTGCTGGGCTTTCCCTGCAACCAGTTCGGCAAGCAGGAGCCGGGCAACGAAGGGGCCATTTCCGAGTTCTGCGAGCTGAACTACGGCGTCAGCTTTCCGCTGTTCAAGAAAATCGACGTCAATGGCGCCGAGGCGCATCCGCTGTTCGTGCAGTTGAAAAAACGCGCGCCGGGGGTATTGGGTTCCCAGGGCATCAAGTGGAACTTCACCAAGTTCCTGATCGGCAAGGACGGCGCGCTGGTCAAGCGTTTCGCCCCGGCCACCAAGCCTCAGGACCTGACCGGCGAGATCGAAGCCCTGCTCAAATGACCGACCTGTTCGCCGATTCGCTGAAACTCGACAGCCAGCTGTGCTTCAAGCTGTACGCCGCCTCGCGGGCCGTGGTGCGGGGCTACAAACCGATGCTCGACCAGTTGGGGCTGACCTACCCGCAGTACCTGGTGATGCTGGTGCTCTGGGAATGGCAGGCCACGCCCCCCGAGCTGCCGACGGTCAAGGCGCTGGGGGAACGCCTGGCGCTGGATTCCGGGACCCTGACGCCGTTGCTCAAGCGCCTTGAACAGCTGCAACTGGTGCAGCGCCAGCGATCGTCCCGCGACGAGCGCGAGGTGCACCTGAGCCTGAGCGCGGCCGGCCTGGCGCTGCGCGATCAGGTGCCGCCGCTCAAGGCGGCGCTGTTATGCGACAGCGGGGTCGACCTCGACAGCCTGAGCGAATTGCGCCATGGCCTGGACCGTCTGCTGGCCCAGGTCAAAGCGCTGTCGTAGTCGGCACCCAGAGGTCCAGCAGGGCAATCAGCTCTTCACGGCGGAAGGGCTTGGACAGGTAGTCGCTCATGCCCGCGGCCCGGCAGCGCTCGCGCTCTTCGGGCATGGCATTGGCGGTCAGGGCGACGATCGGCAGGTCCGGCCAGCGGCCGCTGCGGCGGATCTGCCGACTGGCCTCGTAGCCATCCATCACCGGCATGTTGCAGTCCATCAGCACCAGGTCGAAATGCTGGTGCTCCAGCACGTCCAGGGCCTCGGCACCCTGGGAGGCGACCGTCACCTCGCAGCCGAGCTTGCTCAACATGCCTTTGGCCACCAGTTGGTTCACCGGGTTGTCCTCCACCAGCAGGATAAAGGCGCGGCGCAGGGGCGCCAGGGTTTCCAACTGAGTTTCATTGATCACCGCGGTTTCGGCCAGCAGGGCCCGGCGCAGGGTCTGATACAGGGCGTTGCGCGCCAATGGCCGCGCCTGTTGCTGCAACGGCGCCAGGGCGCTGGCTTCTTCGCTGGGCAGGAAACTGCCGTAGGCGGTGACCAGCAGAATCGGCGCGCTGATGCTCGGGCGCAGGCCGAACAGGCATTCCGGGCAGTCGGTGATCAACAGGTCCGGCTTCTGCCCGAGCAGTGACTCGTCGAGATCGCAGCGCCGATACTCCAGCCCCCAGAACGGCAACTGCACGCTCAACAGTTCGGCCAGGCCACTGCCTTCGGAGGTAATGGCCAGTACCTGGCCGTGCAGCGGCGGCGGTGGGCTGGCTGGCGTGTGGCAGGGCAGCGGCAGGTCGGCACAGAACTGGCTGCCGAAACCCACCTCCGAGCTGATGCTCAGGCGCCCCTGCATGGCTTCGCAGAGGTTGTAGGTCAGGGCCAGGCCCAGGCCGGTGCCGCCGTATTGCCGGGTGATCCCGGCACCGGCCTGGGTATAGGGCTGGAAGATCTTCACCTGGGCCTCGCGGGCGATCCCGATGCCGGTGTCGCAGACTTCGATCCTGACCCCGTCCTCGAACGTACGCAGGCGCACATCGACACGGCCGAAGCGGGTGAACTTGAGGGCGTTGGACAGCAGGTTGCTAACGATCTGCCGCACGCGCGTGGGGTCGCCGAGGACCAGGGCCGGAAACTCCGGCTCGATCAGGCAGGCCAGCTCGACGCTCGGCGCGGCGTTCTGCGACAGCAGGTTGGCGGTGTCTTCCACCAGTACCCCGAGGTCGAAGGGGATGCGCTCCAGCTCCAGCTGGCCGGCGTCGAACTTGGACATGTCGAGAATATCGTTGAGCAGCTCCACCAGCACTTTGCCGGAGTCGTGGGCGATCGACAGTTGCTGGCGTTGTTCGGCGTTCAGCGGGCTGTCCAGCGACAGGGCGATCATGCCCAGCAGGCCGTTGAGCGGCGTGCGGATTTCATGGCTCATGTTGGCCAGGAAGGCGGCACGCGCCTGGGCCATGTCGAGGGCGGTGCTACGGGCGACTTCCAGTTCTTCGTTGGACTGGCTCAGCCGGTCGTTGATCGCCTTGAGCTCGGTGGTGCGCGCCGAGACGATGTTTTCCAGCTGGCCGAGATAGTCGGTCAGGCGGTTTTCGGCATTGCGCCGTTGCTGGATCTCGGTGGCCATGTTGTCGAACTGCTGGTTGGCGACCTTGACCAGTACGCCGATCTCGTCCTGTTCGTGGCTGGGCGGGAAGTCCAGCCGGGTCTGGTCGGGGCTGCGCGGATCGCGCCCGCTGAGTTCGCGAATGACGCCGACCAGGGGTTTGGTCAGCATCACGTAGAACAGCGCCAGGAGCAGCCCGGTGAGGATCAGGCTGCGCACGAAACCGTTGATCAGGGTGATTTCCGCACGGCGCAGGAAGCGGCTGCCGAACGAGTAGGTGTCGACTTCCAGGTGCAGGACGCCGAGGGATTCCGAGGGCAGGTGGTCGAGGTACAGGCGGTCCTGGAACTCGCGCTTGGCGCCGAACAGGAAGTCGCTGAGCATCCGGTAGGAGCTTTGCTGGGCCGGCCGGGTGACGTTGGCCAGCAAAGTGTCGTTGTTGTCGACCAGCCGGGCGCGGATGATCGCCGGCGAGCGCAGCAGGCCGAGCGTCAGCTCCTGGGCGAGCTCGGCGTCGATGTTGTAGGCGATACGCGAGGCCGGATTGTGGCTGATTTCCAGGAGCGCGTTGATTTCCCGGTTGATGGAGGCATCTTCACTGGCATAATCGATGCCGATTTGCAGCAGACTGAGCGCCGTCCCCAGGACAAAACCGACCAGCACAGTGAGCCTGGCTTGCTTGTAAGACAGGCGGTTGGTGAACTTGATGTCCATGGGGTGTTGAACCAATTTCCGTTTCCCTTCGCTGGGCAAGCATAGCTGATCATCAGTGTGTGCCGGCAGGGCCCGGCGCCGTTCGCCTGCGGTAGACCTGGCATGCGCAAGGTCGTTGCGTCTGCGTGCCACATCATTACTGGGAACCTGCCCGAGGAGAAGTCGTGGAATCTCGATTGAATGCTTTTCTTGAGCGCGCCGATGCGGTTCTGGCGCGTATCGAGCCGCTGTTGCCCGCGCCGCGACAAGCCATCGACTGGACCCAATGCCTGGCCGCGCGCTGGCAGCGTGAGGGCCGCAGCGGTTTTCTGCTGCCGCTGGACGTCAGCCTGGACATGCGCCTGTCCGACCTGATCGGGGTCGATAACCAGCGCGACCAGTTGGGGCGCAATACCCGGCAGTTTCTCGACGGCCTGCCGGCCAACCACGCCTTGCTGTGGGGCTCGCGCGGCACCGGTAAATCGTCGCTGGTCCGCGCGCTGCTGGCCGAGCATGCCCAGCACGGCCTGCGCCTGATCGAGATCGAGCGCGATCACCTGGCTGACCTGCCGCGGGTGGTGGAGCAACTGGTCAAGCTGCCGCAGCGTTTCGTGCTGTTCTGCGACGACCTGTCGTTCGAGTCGGGCGAGGGCGACTACCGGGTCCTCAAGAGCGTGCTCGACGGCTCGCTGGAGCAGGCCCCGGACAATGTGCTGCTGTACGCCACGTCCAACCGCCGGCACCTGGTTCCGGAGAAGGAAAGCGACAACGAGAACTGGAAGCGCGTCGATGGCGAGCTGCACCCGAGCGAAGCGGTGGAAGACAAGATTGCCTTGTCGGACCGTTTTGGCCTGTGGTTGTCGTTCTACCCCTTCACCCAGGAGCACTACCTGAACGTGGTCGAGCACTGGATCGGCGAGTTGGGACGCAAGGCGGGCCTGCAATGGCAGCGTGATGAAGCCCTGGACATCCTCGCCGTGCGCTGGGCCACCGGCCGTGGCAATCGCAATGGTCGCTGCGCGTATCAGTTCGCGCGCTACTGGGTAGGTTTGAAGTTGTTGGAGCAAAAAGCATGATCGATCTGCAGAACACCGGCAAAGGCCTGGACGGCTATGCCTTGCTGTGCGCCCAGCTGGAATCGTTGCTGGCCGACGAGCGCGATTTCATCGCCAACGCCGCGCAATTCTCGGCGTTTCTGTTCAACCAGCTGGACGACTTGAACTGGGCCGGGTTCTACCTCAATCGCAACGAGGAACTGGTGCTCGGCCCGTTCCAGGGCCAGATCGCCTGTGTGCGCATTCCCTTCGGTCGTGGTGTGTGCGGCGCGGCCGCGGCGAGCCTGCAGACCCAGCGGGTCGAGGATGTGCACGCGTTCCCCGGGCATATCGCCTGCGACAGCGCTTCCAACAGTGAGCTGGTGGTGCCCCTGGTCAAAGACGGGCGGCTGATCGGCGTGCTGGACCTGGACAGCCCGAAAATCGCCCGCTTCACCCTCGAGGACCAGGCCGGCATCGAGCGCCTGGCGGCGATCTTCCTGCGCCTGACCGACTGCTGAGCCTCGTCAGACCCTGAGCCCGGCCTTGCCCAGCACGGCCTCGGGGTCTACCCCGTCGATCTGTTGCGGTTCCATGAAGCGGTCAGCGTACTGCTGGTAGATCCCGGTCTGGATGAACAGCTCGAACAGTTCCGGATCGATATGGGCAGTGCGGCACATGGTTGCCATGATGCCCAGCGCTTCGCTCAGGGTCTTGCCTTTCTTGTAGGGACGGTCCGCCGCCGTCAGGGCTTCGAAGATATCGGCGATCGCCATCATCCGCGCCGGCAGGCTCATCTGCCCCCGTTTCAGCTGCTTGGGATAACCGCTGCCATCCATTTTCTCGTGATGGCCGCCGGCGATCTCGGGAATGCTGCTCAAGTGGCTGGGGAAGGGCAGATGGTTGAGCATCAGGATGGTCTGCACCATGTGATGGTTGATCACGTAGCGCTCTTCCCGGGTCAGCGTGCCTTTGCCAATGCTCAGGTTGTACAGCTCGCCACGGTTGTATTTGTAAGGCGGCACATCGAGCTTGAAGCCCCAGGGATTGTCCGCCGGGATCAGCTCGGCGGGGTTGCGTTCGATCAGTTGCTCGGGCTTGTCGGCCAGCAACTGTTCGGTGACCGGCAGGGTCGGCGCCGGTGTGCGTTGCTGGCGGTGGTTTTCTTCCCATGACACGCCCAGGCGGTCGTCCAGCGTCCGGCTCCAGGTGCGCTGGGCGATCCTCGCCAGCCGTTGCAGATCGGCCTCGCCCATGGCTTCGGTGCCCAGGTTGCAATGGGCGATAAAGGCAAAGTCGTCGTCCAGTTCCACCAGGCTTGCATCGCGGGTCGCGGCCAGGGAAACCTCATCGCCACCCTGGGCGCGAGCCTGCCAGTAGTCGATCCAGGCATCGCGCTTGAGTACCTCGACGCGGGTGCGGATTTCATGGATACGGTCGTTCAGGGTTTCCAGCTTGGTGGCCTTGTCGACCACGTACTCGGGGGTGGTGATCTTGCCGCAGTCGTGCAACCAGGCGGCGATATGCAAGGCCTCCCACTCATCTTCGCTGGGCTGGTAGGCGCTGAACGCCGGCTGCTGGCTGGCCGCGGCGGCCTGGGCGAGCATTAGTGTCAGCGCCGGCACCCGCTGGCAATGCCCGCCGGTGTACGGGCTCTTGGCGTCGATCGCGCCGGCCAGCAGTTGGATGAAGGCGTCGAGCAATTGTCTTTGCCGGTTCTGCAGGCGCTGGCTGTCGATGCTGACCGCCGCGGCGCCGGAAACCGCCTGCAGGAACGCGACGCGGTCCGGGCCGAGTTTTTTCAGGTCGGCTTCCTGGCCGCTGTCGGCCAGCAGCAGCACAAGGATGCCGACGGTTTCGTTGTGGCGATTGTGCAGGCGGATACCGATCAGGTGCACGCTGGGGCAGTTCATCGCCAGCAGCACGCCTTGCAGGTCGGCCGCCTGCTCGAACCCCAGGGTCGTGACCAGGCTCTCGCCGTTCGCCAGTTGCCGCAGCCATGCGGGGCTTGCCTCGTGCTGGATGTCCTGGCTGCGTACATCGAATGCCTGCAGGTCCTGGACAACATCGGCGATGATCAGGCCGTGGGGCTTGAGGTTCATGCCATCGTTTTCGCGCAGGTAGATCAGCCCGGCCTGGGCCTGGCCGATCTTCATGGTTTCAACCAGCACCCGTTGCAGCAGCGGGTCGAAGCGGGTTTCCGCGGAAAGGCTGGCGGTGATCTCGAAAAAGCTGGCCAGGGTGTCCTTCATGCGGGCCATCGACACGCTCAACTGGTCGATTTCCAGCACGGGCGAGCGGCGCGTCAGCGGGTAATCGAAATCGAAGCTGCGGATGGCATCGGCTTCCTGCACCAGGGCGCGCAGCGGCCTGACCAGAACGCGCGAGGTCAGCCAACCGAGCGGCAGGCACAACAGCAGAATGCCCAAGGTGATGAGTGCGCCTTGCCAGCGCAGGCGATAGGCGTCCGTCAGCAACTCGTCCTCGGGCACCAGCAGCGCCAGCTGCAACCCACCGGGTCCACCTTCCTGCAGGTGCCGGCGGGCAACTATCCATTGGCGATCCCCGAGCCGCAGGCGGTTGCCCTGGGCCTTGCCTTGCAGCAACGCGTCGAGAGCCGGGTTCAGGTCGTTGGCGCGGATCAGCCGGGCGCTCTGTTCTTCGACGATCAGGCGACGGCTGTCCGGGTAGGCCACGGCATCGCCGTGGCCATCCACCAGGGCGATTTCGGTGCTGGGCGTGACCCGATGCTTGGCCAGGGTCGCCGAGAGTTGTTCCAGGGTCAGGTCGGCCCCGATCACCGCCTGGTTGCCGCTGCGGCGGGCGAGGGTGGTGCCGACGTTGCGGGTCGAGAAAAAGACGTAGGGCTCGGTGGTGATCTGATCGGTGTTGTCCTTGGCGCCCGCAAACCAGTTGCGGGCGCTCGGGTCGTAGGATTCCTGGGGGTTGTCGCGGCGGCTGACGGGGTCGAGGCTGGCGTCGTAGAACAGCGACTGCGAATGCAGTTGCCCGGTGTGGCGGTCTCGCTCGATGCTCCAGACTTCGTAGGCCGCGGCTTCAGGGGCCTGGCGAGCTTGTTTCAAAGCCTGGGTGCGCAAGGGCCGGACCATGAAAAAATCCCCATCGGCATAACCCACATAGAGTGAGGCCAGGTCGGGGTTGTCCTTGAGCGATTGGCTGAAAGGCCCAAGCAGCGCCAGGCGTTGCTCGAGGTCGCCGGTCTGGATGGCCGGGTTGCCCACCAGCAGGCTGAGCAGATGGCGAATCGGTTCGTAGGTCGCTTTCAGGTCCAGTTGCACGTCCTGTTCGATGCGCTGGAACAGTTTTTCACTGCTGGAAAGGATGATGCGGGTGGTCTGCTGGTAATTGAAAAAGCCCAGCACCACGCCGGTCAGCAGAAGCAGACAGGTGAACATCACGCTGATATGCACATGGAGAGGAAATCGGCGTTTATCGAACGACAGCGTGCTTGGCATTGCAGCTCTCTCCAGGGGGCGCGTGATGCGCAACTCAACGTTTGAGCATAGTTAAGGCAGGTGCATTGCGCTCAGGGGAGGCAGCTCCGGGGGGCGTTGCGAATTGCATTGCCATGAGGCTTTTGGGGTCGACTGACAGGATAGTGGCTTTTTGATATTTGCCTGGCAACTAGCCGCACCACAAGTTGCTGCGCTGGTGATGGGGATCAGGTCGTAGCCGGGCTGTGCTGTTGATCGATTTGCCACAGCAGGGCCCGTTCGAGCTTGAGCATGGCCTGTTCCAGGGCGGTTCTGCGCTGCATCAGGGTTTGCCTGTCCGCGTCTTGCAAAACAGCCTGCTCAAGGGCTTCGCACTGCGTTTCAAGGTCTTTTGCCTGCACCATCAGGGCCGAGCCCTTGATCTTGTGGGCGAGTTCCGCCAGTGCCTGGGGCGGGGGCTCGCAGGGCAGGGCCATCAGTTGCTGGCGGTCCCGGTAGCTGCAATGCAGCAGTTCGGTAAGGATGCGCAGGGCGAACTGCGGTTTGCCGCGGGACAGGGTGCGCAGCGCCTTCAGGCTGAACACGCCATTCCAGGGCCGCGGTTGCAGGCCCGCCAGTTTATGGCCGAGGGTCGCCAGGCCGACAGGCTTGAACAGGCAGTCATCGATGCCGGCCTGTTCGCACTGCTGCCTCTCTCGCGGCCTGGGGCTGGCGGTCACCCCCAATACCCGGCAAGCCGCGCGGGACTCCAGGCGTTCATGCTCGCGGATGGCGCGGACCAGGTCGTAGCCGTGCATGCCCGGCATGTTGCAATCGACGATGAGCAAGTCAAAGAACCCCTTGCACCAGAGCTCGAAGCCTTGCTCGACGTCTTCGGCGGTGCGGCAACGGTGCCCGAGAAAGTGCAGTTGTTCGCTCAGCAGCAGGCGGTCCGCCGCATGGTCATCGATCACCAGTACGTTCAAGGCCCGGGTGGCAGGGGCAATGAGTGGTTCGACGAGGGGCGCGGGTTTTCGCGCTGGCTGACAGGCCAGCGGCAACAGGACCCGGACTTCCGTGCCTATGCCCGGCTGGCTGGTCAGTTGCAGCGTGCCCTGCATGAGCTCGCAGAGGTGGCGGCAAATAGTCAGGCCCAGCCCTGCGCCGTCAGGTCTGGATGGGGTGCGAGCCTGGGCCTGGAAGAAGGGTTCGAACAGCCTGTGCTGATCCTGCTCGTCGATGCCGATGCCGCTGTCCGTCACTTGCAGCATCAGCCGCACCTGTTGCGGCTGCGTGGCCGCTTGCAGGTCGAGATGGATTTTGACCTGACCCTGTTCGGTGAACTTGATCGCGTTGTGCAGCAGGTTGCCCAGAACCTGCTTGAAACGCAGTGGGTCGAGCAGCACATCGACCGGCTCGACGCTGGAGTGGAAGGTCGGTAGCAGCTTGAGGTGCTTCTCCCGGGCCTGGCTGTCGAACTCCCTGACGATGGATTCGACAAGGGCGCGCGGTTCGAGCCATTCGGGCGCCAGGTCCAGGCACCCCGATTCGATGCGGGCGATATCGAGGGTGCCGTCGACCAGGCCCTGCATCGCCCGGGCCGAGCGATAAGCCATTTCAATGACCGGACGATCCTGGGACTGGCTGTCGGAGCGCTGCCGCAGCAGTTCCAGCGCACCGATCAGGGCATTCATGGAGCGGCGCAGTTCGTGGCTGGTGCTGGCCAGGAAAGCGCTTTTCGCCAGGCTGGCCGCTTCGGCCTGTTGTTGGGCGGCCTTGAGGCTGTCGCTGAGCCGATGGCGTTCGCTGATATCGACCCAGCCGCCAATGATGCCCTGGACCTCGCCGTTCGCGTCCCGGTAGGGCAGGACCCAGTGCTGGACGGTCAGTTCCTCTGCGTTCAGGCGCAGTGGCCGGTCACGCAGCAGCGGACGGTCTTGCGCCATGACGCGCTGGTAGTCGGCATGATATTCGCGGGCCTGCTGGGGATCGTCCAAAAGTCCCTGCAACAGGCTTTTGCCGATGACCTCTTCGCGCCGGGCGGCGAAGCTTTCCAGGTAGCTGGCATTGCAGCTTTGCAGCAGGCCCTGGCGGTCGCGCACGTAAGTCGGATGCGGCACGCCGTCGATCCAGGCCTGCATGAATGCGAGCTGCTGCCTGAAGTCATGGGTGGCCTGTTGCTGCTGGGTCAGTCGCCGGTGCAGCCAGGCATTCCAGCCCAGGGATGCCAGCAGCGGCACGCCGAGCACCAGGCCTGCGAGCAGGAGCAGCCCGCGATGGCCGTTATCGAGAGGCGGGGCGGTGGCCGATTCAAGACAAGGCGCCGTGTCAGGGCACTGAGGGAGGGATGTCATTGCGGACTCTGGTTGCCCGGCCTCGACCAGGCCAAACAACAGGAACAGCGAAACTGCCGTGGCCGTCAGGGTTAAATAATAAAGAATGGGTTTGAACATCCTGTTTCTCACACCAGTTCGTGACGTTGTGCCAACTCGATAAGTTCCGCCATGGAAGTCGCGCGAAGTTTGTGCATGATTCTTTTTTTATAGGTACTGACGGTCTTGCCACTGAGAAATATGCTGTTGGCTATTTGCGTACTGGTGCTGCCCTTGGCAAAAAGTTGCAACACCATCAATTCCCGATCGCTGAGCAACATCAAGCGGCTCAGTTCGTTGTTTGCCGTTTCATCCTGACGCGGCGTTTGCAGGGCATGACTCGGAAAGTAGTTGTAACCACATAGCACCGCCTTCATGGCGCTGAGCACTTCGCTCAGGTCTTCCTGCTTGCACACATAGCCGCAGGCCCCGGCCTGCATGCAGCGCGCGGCGAACAGGGCCGGCGATTGCGCCGTCAGCACCAGCACCCGCAAGGACTTGTCCAGGGCGCCGAAACGCAGCAGCAGTTCCAGCCCGTCGAGCTTGGGGATACTGATATCGAGCACGATCAGGTCCGGCATGCTGTCGCGAACCATTTGCAGGGCATCGACACCGTTATCGGTTTCGCCGACGACTTTATAACCCTCATGTTCCAGCAACATGCGGATGGCCAGTCGGATAACGGGATGGTCGTCGATGATGAAAATAGAACTCATGGTCAAACCCGTGGAAATAAATACAGGTCTGGACCTTAGCGCAGGCAGGACAGTGGATATATGCGGGTTAAGGCGGGGTTGGGGACAATAAGGCAGTTCTTACATGAAAGACGGTTTCGGATTACAGCAGTTTTTCAGTTGAAAGTAGGAATGAGTATCCAGCCATGTAAAAGGTAAGGAGATGTTGGAGGTTTAGTGCACTTTTTCGCAGGGCAATAAAGGGCGCTGAGAAGAGAAGGGAGCCAGGCAAGGCTGCCCCCCGTTCATGGGGGGCAGCCGATCATGGAGCGCTTGCCTCAGGGCGCTTTCTGATCGATGCCGGCCTGCAGCAGCTGGCTGTCGCTATGGCCACCGACGCGCAGCGGCCCCAGGTTGAACGCCTGGTCGTTGCGGGTGGCGTCGTCCTGCTTGCGGGTCAGCTCATCCTTGGCGCCGAGGACCAGGTTGACCGGCGACTTCGACAGGTTGAGCCCGACGTCGGCGCGGTAATCCGTGCCCGCCAGTGCGGTGCTCTTGACGGTCGAGCCTCCGAGGTCGACCTTGCCTTCGCTGGCGCCGATCCGTGCACCGCTGAGCTGGGTTTCACCCGACACCTGCAGGTTGACCCCGCGGCTGCCACTGATGCCAGAAGCCTCTGCCACGCTGTCCTTGCTCTGACGGCTGACATTCAGGTTCAGGGTCGGCGTGTAGGAGGTGTTGCCGCTCTTGTCGCCGAACAGCACGCCTTGTGCGGTGTTGGTCAGCTTGCTGCCAGCGCCGGTTTTCTCGCTGACGGCGTAGCTGTCGCTGGTTTTCGGCCAGACCCGTTCCTTGAGGCTGGAGAAGCGATCGCCCAAGGCTTCGGTCTTGTCGGCGAGGTAGCTCTTGGCTTTGTCTACGCCGCGACCGAAGGCGCCCTTGGGTTCCGGGTTGACGTCATAGCTGCCGCTGCGGGTGAATTTCTCGCCCAGGCGTTCCTTGGCGATTTCGGCCTTGTTCACCAGGTTGTCCTTGGCCGCAGTCAGGCGTTCGGTGCCTTTGTCGACTACGTTTTCCAGCTTCTCGCGGTGCTTGTCGAAACCGCCTTCGGCCTTGGCCTGCAGCTTGTCCTTGAGCGGGCCGGTCTGTTTGGTCAGCTTATCGACCACGCCAGGCTGGTTTTTCTCGGCATCCAGGCGGGCGTCGAGGTTGACCGTGGTGCTGCTGAGTTGGTCCTTGCGGCTCTCCACCTTGAGGTCGCCACCGATCCGCCCATCGACCTGATTGGCGTCGATGCGCGCCCCTGCCAGATGGGTGTCGCCGTTGCTATTGAGCGTCACCTGGTCGGCCTTTATCAGGCTGTTGTGCTGGGTGGTGCTGTGCAGTTGCTCGACGTCGATCTTGGCCCGGGCGTGGATACCGCGATCGGTTTTCGGCGAGTCGTGTTCGCCGGCGTCGGCCCGGGTGCTCTTGCCGCCGTTGCCGCCGGCGCCCAGGGTCAGGCCCCAGTTGTTGTGGGCCTGGGTGGACTGCGCCGACTCCTGGTAGATCCCGCCCTGGTCGGCGCTGAGGGTGACACCCTTGGCCTCGATCTGGGTGCCCTGCAGGTGCAGCGCGGTAGTGCTGTCGGAGCCGCTGGCGAGTGTTACCTGGCCATTGCTGTGCAGTTGCCCGCCGGTCTGGTTCTGGTCCTGTTCCGAGACCCGGCCGATGTTGAAGTTGGCGCTCAGGTTGGCGCTCTTGCCGCTGCTCTGCTCGCTGCTGGTCTTGCTGGCGCCGCCCGTCAGGCCGCCACCGAGGTTGCTGCCCTGGCTGCTATGGGTATCGACCGCGGCCTGCAGGTCGAGCTTGCCGCCGGCGTTCAGGTTGATGTCGCCGGTCTTGGCGGTCTTGCTGCCGATGGTGGTGCCCTGGAGGATCAGGTCGCCGCCGCTGGTCAGCTCGATCGGGCCCTTGCCCTGGATAGTCGCCACCCGCGCCTGGCTGTCCTGCTGATCCAGGCGCTTGTGGTCCAGTTGTACGCCGGCGCCGAGGTTGAGGTTATTGCCGTTGGCGCCCGGTGCGCTGCCGACGGTGAGCGAGGCATCGCCGCGCAGACTGGAGTCGCTGCTGTTCTGGCGGTCATTGGCCTGGTTCAGCGCCAGTTCGCCGCCGCTGTGCAGCTTGACGCCGGCGTCGCCGCCATCGAACCGGCTGCCTTCGTACTGGCCATCGCCGTTCAGCGCGATGTCCACACCCTGTTTGCCCACATAGCTGCCGACTACCGCCTTGCTGCTGTCGCTGCGCTTGTCGCTGCTGCCGCCGGCGCCGCTGCCACGCACGTTCACGTCCTCGCCAGTGGTGGTGTAGACCCGCACGCCGGCCTTGGCGTCCAGTGCCTGCTCGCTGCTGCTGTGGGTATCGCTGGCGGCCTTGGCCACCTGGCTGCCGGCGTCGATCTTCAGCGCACCTTGAGTCGCCTCGTAGCGGCTGCCTTCATCCTGCAGCTGGCCGGCGACCTCGACCTCGACCTGGCCACCCGTGAACTGGCTGACCACCGCGGTGCTGCCTTGCTCGGTGCGCTGTTTGTTCTGGTGGCCGACTTCCACGTCCAGGCCAACATTGGGTTGTTCCAGGGCATCGAGCAGGCCCGGTTGATGGAACTTGCGTTGGGCCACGCCTTCGATGGCTTTTTCCACCGGGCGGGTCAGGCCCTTGTATTCGACGTTGGCGCCGATATCGGCGCTCCAGGTGTTTTCCTTGTGGCTGGTGGACTCACTGTCGTGCGCCGCGCGGTTGTCGACCTGCTCGGCCTTCACCAGCAGCTTGTCGCCGGCCTTGACCTGTGCACCCTCGGTCACCAGGGCGTTGCCGGCCTTGATGGTCAGGTTGCCGGTGGCATTGATGCCGGTGGTGTTGGCGGTGCGGGTATCGCGGGTGTCCTGGGTACTGCTGTGGGCGAACTCCACACCGTTGCCGGCGCGGTCCAGGCCGCCGGTGTAGTAGAAGCCGCCGCCGGTGGTGCGGGTGTCGGTGCTGCTGCTCTTTTGGTCGTGATCGGCCAGCAGCTCGACCTGCTGGCCGCTGAGGCTGGCATCGCCGTGGGTGGCTTTCAGGTCGCCGCCCTTGACGCTCAGGTTGCCCCCCGCTGCGACTTGCAGGCTGCCGCCGCTGAGGCTCGAACCCTGTTGCTGGGTGTCGTCGGTCTTGACCGTTTTCTGCTGGTCTTCGTAACGCACGCCGGCGCGGTATTGCCGGGTGCCCGGGGCATTTTCCTTGGCATAGGCGTCGAAGCCACGGGTGTGGGTGGTGCTTTCGCTCTGCGAGCTGTTTTGCGCCGAGTCGATCTTGATGTCACCGCTGGCCTCGGCCTTGAGCTCGCCGGTCGCGGCTACGTACGCGCCGCTGATGGCGATGTCCTTGGCACTTTCGAGCTTGAGGTTGCTGTCCGAGCGCAGGTCGCTGGTGACGGTGGTGCTGTCTTTGCGGTTCTGCCGGCTTTCGTCCTTGGTGATACCGAAGAACTTGCTGTCCTTGCTGTAGCTGTTGTCGTGAGAGCGGTCCTGCACGCCGTCGATGGTCAGCGAGCCTTTTTCGCTGATCACGCTGGCCTGCTTGCCGCCGCGGGCCTGGCTGCCGCTGATGCGGACCTCGTCGGCCTTGACGATCAGGTCGCCCTTGGCATTGACCTTGCTGCCCTTGTTCAGGGTCTTGCCCTTGTCGCCGTCGCCGTTCTTGCCGAAGAAGCTGCCACCGACCAGGTCGCCGGAGTAGGACTTGTCGCTGTTGCTCTGGGTGCGGCTGGCGCTGGTGATGTCCACCTGGCGCCCGGTCAGCTGGATATTGGTGCTGGCCAGTTCGGCGCCCTGCAGTTGCAGTTGCTTGCCGCTGGTCAGGTGCAGGTCGTCGCCAGCCTCCAGTTGGCTGGTGATGCTGCGTTGCTCGCTGCTGGACTTGTCCCAATCGGCTTTCCACAGGTGTTTGCGGTGCCGGCCCTGATCGCGTTGTTCGTGGGTTTCGGTGGCGGCGGTCAGGCGTAGGTCGGCACCGCTGTCGAGCGTCAGGTTTTTTTCCGCCTTGATCTGGCTGGCCTTGATTTCGGTGTTGGCGCGGGCCTTGAGCTCGGCATCGCGGCGGGCAGTCAGTTGGTTGCCGTGCTGACGGCTGTCGCTGTCGGTCAGGGTACGGTCGTAGGTTTCCCAGGTGATGCCGATGGTGCTGTTGTGCCACTGCTCGCGCTTTTCCTGGAGCTTGCGGCTTTCGATGGCGCTCAGGGTGAGGTTGCGCCCGGCGTCGAGCTTGATATCGCGAGCGCTGACATCGGTGGCGGCGAGGGTCAGGTCCTGGCCGCTGCGCAACTGCACGTCGCCCTGGCTGCTGTGCACGCCGGCACGGATGGCGTCGAGGCTGTCGGGCCTGGCCTGGCCGCTGATGTGCAGGTCGCCGGCGGAGGCGATATCCACCCCGTCGCGGCCTTTGACCTGCACCGCGCCGACCCGCACGCCCGCGCCTTCGGCGGTGCTGACAATGTTGATGCGTCCGGCCTGCATGGCGCCGAACAGGCTGGCGTCGATGCGCTGCTCCTGGGTGTTACCGGCCGGGTCGGTGCTCAGCACCTTGCCGCTGGCCGGGTCCACGCGGTTGCGCCCGACGGTGAGGTTGAGCTGGTCGCCGGCCGTAAGGTCGCCCTGGCTGTCGATGCGTGGGGCGATCAGGTTGATGCTGCCCTTGGTGTTGCTCAGGCCTCGGCCCTCGACCGTCAACTGGCCCTTGGCGTCACGGGTGCTCAGGGCTTGCAGCTTGCCGTCGTTGAGCTCGGGGCGGCCGACCAGCAGGCTGGCGTTCGGCGTATTGATGAAGCTGCCGCCGTTGACCGAGATGCCGTTGGGGTTGGCCAGCACATAGTCGGCGGCGCGGCCGAAGATCTCCTGGGTGCCGTTGAGCGCCGAGGCGTTGCGGCTGATCACCTCGTTGAGAATCACGCTGGCGTCCTGGCCGTGGAACTGCGGGTTGGCAGCCAGCTGCCCGGCCAGTTGCGAGGCGCCGGCTTGCAGGGAGTTGTTCAGCACCACGCCCTGGCGATCGACGTTGTAGTCGAGGAACTGGTTATGGGAGAGCCCGGCGCCATTGGGCGCGACGATGTTGACGATAGGCACGCCGTTCTGGTTCTGCAGCTGCGGGATGCCGCCCGGGCCCGGGGCCACGGTGATGCCGCCGGCCAGCGCCTGCGGCAGATGGGAGACCAGAAGCAGGCTGGCGATGGCCAGGCGCAGTTTGCCCCTGGGGGACAGGTGAAACACAGATGTGTTGTCGGGCATAAGAAGCTCTCTATGTGTGGGCCGAGTGGCAGTGCGCGTTGTTCGTTGCAACGCTGCTGTGGTGTTCAGGCTCGGCTGTTTTTTTCAGGCTGATGCACGGTTCGCGGAACCTCAGATCTGCACACTCAGGCGGGTCAGCCAGGTGGGCGATTCATGGTGGAAACGGTCGGGTGTTTCCAGGCTGTGCTGGTAGTCGACGTCGACTTGCACGTTCTTCCAGCTCAGGTTCAGGCCGATGCTGGCGCTGCTCAGGCGCTCGCTGCTGGCGCCCTCTTGCGCCTTGATCCGGCCGTGGTCGAAGGCCAGGCGCGGGGTCAGCTTGACCGGCAGATCGTTCTGCAACGGCAGGCGCAGGGTGTTGCGCCAGATCCCGCCGATGGCGCCCGAGGCGCTGTTTTCGCGATAGCCGCGCACGGCGGAGTCGTCGGTGCCCAGCAGTTGTTCGATGGCCGGCAGCGGGTCGGGGCTGTACTGCAGCGACAGCTGGCTCTGCCACTGCCAGGGCTGGCTGCCGAAGCGGCCATTGCGCCATTGGCTGAGGCTGGCGCGGTACTTGCGGAACTGCGCCTGCGGCAGGTTTTTCTGCACCTGTTGCGAGTCGCGGTCGGCGCCGAACCAGGTCAGGCCCTGGGCATAATTGATGTCGAGGTTCCACACCGCGCTGTCGAGCCAGAACAGGTTGAGCCCGGCTTCGGCCACGGTCAGGGTCGGGCTCTGGATGCCCAGGCGGACCTTCTCCAGGTAGCTGTCGACATCCTTGTGGGCCAGTTGCAGGTTGGCGCTCAACTGGTGGCCCTGGTCGCGCCACAGCACGCGGTCGGCGCGCAGGCTGAGCAGGTCGGTGCGCCCGCTGTTGTAGAAGGTCACGCTGCTGAGCTTGAACGGCGCACGGTACTCGGCATGGCTGGCGAACAGGCTGTAGGTCCAATAGCCGTAGGGGATCGAGTAGAAAACGCTGGCGCTGCGGCTGTAGCGCGGACCGTGATTGAGGGTGTCGCTGAAGTTGAGGTTGAGCGCGTCGTTGAGTTGCAGTGGGCTGTCGAGGCTCAGGTTGACGGAGTTGCGATCGCGCCCGGTACTGGCGCTGCCGAGGTTATCCACACCCAGCCCCAGGGCCCAGCGCGAAGCGCCGCTGCTGCGCGAGCGCAGGATGATCCGCGAGGCGCCGGGCTGGCTGCCGGGGGCGATATCGGCGGTCAGGTCGAGGGAGCGCAGGCGATTGAGCTGGTCCAGGCCCTGTTCCAGGTCGCGCAGGTTCAGCGGTTCGCCGAGCATGCCGGGAAAGGCCCCGGCCAGGGAAACCGGCAGGCTCTGGTCGGCCAGTTCGACGGCCTCGACATACCCTTCGTCGACCACGATGTCCAGCGAATGGCCGGCGGCGGGGGCGCTGCTCAGGTAAGGGCGGCTGGCGATGTAACCGGCCTCGACATAGATCCGGGTGATCTGCGCCAACAGGCGGTTGATCCCGTTCACGCCCATGCAGGGCGCGATATAGGGTTCGAGCTGGCGGTTCAGCCGGTCTTTCTTGAACAGCGTGACACCGGCGATCCGCGTGCCGCTCAGGGCCCAGCACTGTTCATCCTCGCTACCCTGGGCGGTTTCGGCGGGAGCCACCGCCGGCGTACCGAAGCTGCCGCGCTGCAACTGGCGCTGGCGCTGTTCCAGCTGCAGTTGTTGCAGGTCGCGCTGTTGCTGTTGCTGCAGGCGCAGGGCTTCTTGACCCGGTTGTGGCATATCGGCGGCGGCCACGGGCAGGGCCCCGGCCAGCAGCGAGAGCAGCAACCAGCCGCGCAGGCCAGGGTGACAGCTTGGGTGACTTGAGGACGTATAGGGCACTCGACATCCTTAATAGTGGAAAACGGATGAGGAAGTGCGGGAACAACTTATCGACACGGATTCATTCCGTGTACTCACTTCCATTTTGACGCTTGAGTCCTGGGCGCGCTCTTTGTTACAGCGAGAGGTGAAATTATTTTGCAAATGCCTGCTGAACTAACAGGTGAAGCCGAAGTTTTAGTGTAGGTACTTAGTTCGCTTGCTATTTGTTTTTTGCACCGATCACTCGGGCAGGGTCATGAAAGGGGAACGATCTGTCGCGGAGTGAAATTAATCCTGGTTAACCCATTACGGTTCGAGACTAGCGGAAACGATAAAGTTGATTTGTACGGAATTTGTAATCGTGGTGGATCCGTAGGGGCCTTGTGCTGCAAGGGTTTCTGCCTGAAGGCTAGGCAGATGTATCGAAAGGTAAAGGTAGGATGTTTGGTTGTGGCGTTAACGATCTGTTTAATTCAGCCTAGTTGGCTTGCTTGTCGGGCGGCATGTATCGGTCAATATCGCTAGTTATAGAGCAAGTGCTCTAGCTGGGCGCGGTTGCGTGGAATATTGTCGATCTGGATGGTGTCTGGCGAACTTGCTGGAAGTGAACGGCACTCTCAATGCAGTGTGAAATGGCCGGGATCTCAAAGTTGAAGTAACGACGGTGTCCGGTTACTGCCTTACAACAGACTAGGGGAATCCCTTAGTTGTCGACTCACGAGAAACCGCCCGAACGGCCACCTCGATAACGCGAGGTAGCCGCTCGACGGCGGGTCATTGCGGGCTGGAACGCCCGGTCATTTCCCGGGCCATTTCGCTGGCGTAGCTGTCGGTCATGCCGGCGATGAAGTCGATCATGCGCAGGAAGGAGGCATGCAGCGAGCCGTTCGGATCCGGCGCGTTGTTGCCCAGCAGGTCGAGAATCCGCCGGTTCTTGAACGACGGCGTGCGTCCGCCGTGTTGTTCCAGCGCGGCGCCGCAGAACGAATTGAGGAGGATTTCCAGGGTGGTGTAGGCGCCGATCTCGTGCAGGGTCTTGCGCTTGTCCTGGAAGATCTTCTTGCGCGCAATGTCCTTGGCATTGAGCACGCAACGCTTGGCCGGGCCGTGCATATGCTCCACCAGATCGCCCGGCAGGGTGCCGCTGAGCAGGGCGTCCTGCTGTTCGACGAAGGCCCGGGCGGCGGCGTTGGTCAGGTGCTCGATGGCCTTGCCGCGCAGGATCGCCAGCTTGCGCCGGCGCGAGTCCCGCGGGCCGAGCTGGCGATAGGTTTCCGGCAGGTCGTCGCCCACCAGCCCGAGCAGCAGCGACTCGACTTCGGCATAGTCGAGCAGCTCCATCTCCAGCCCGTCCTCGAGGTCGATCAGGGCGTAGCAGATGTCATCGGCGGCTTCCATCAGGTACACCAGCGGATGTCGGGCCCAGCGTTGTTCCTCGAGTTGCGGCAGGCCGAGCTTGGTGGCGATCTGTTCGAGCAACGGCAATTCGCTCTGGTAGCAGCCGAACTTGTGCTTCTTGTAGCCCAGGGAGTCGGCGTGGCGCGCGGTCCAGGGGTACTTCAGGTAGGTGCCGAGGGTGGCGTAGGTCAGCCGCGTGCCGCCGTCGAACTGGTGGTATTCCAGTTGGGTCAGCACCCGAAACCCCTGGGCATTGCCTTCGAAGTTGAGGAAGTCGTTGCGCTCGTTTTCGTGCATGGCGTCCAGCCAGCCGCGCCCGGCGGCCTGCTGGAACCAGTGGCGGATCGCGTCTTCGCCGGAGTGGCCGAACGGCGGGTTGCCAATATCGTGGGCCAGGCAGGCCGATTGCACCACCATCCCCAGGTCGCTGGGTTCGCACCACTCGGGCAGGGCGTCGCGAATGGTCTCGCCGACCCGCATGCCCAGGGAGCGACCGACACAGCTGACTTCCAGGGAGTGGGTCAGGCGCGTGTGGATGTGGTCGTTGCTGGACACCGGGTGCACCTGGGTCTTGCGGCCCAGGCGGCGAAAGGCACCGGAGAAGATGATGCGGTCGTGGTCCTTGTGGAAGGGGCTGCGGCCCAGTTCTTCAGGGCTGTGCAGCGGCTTTCCGAGGCGTTCACGGGTAAGCAGGGTATGCCAATCCAAGGCGGGGTCTCTCCGTCGAATGACTGATGGGCTAGCTTCCCGGTTCACGCCAGCGCCTGCAAGGGGAATACGCTGAATAACGGGGCTGACCACGCACGCCACTAAAGCCCCGCGGCATCGATATCGATCAGCAGCAGGCGCTGGCCATTGTCGAAGAACTGCCCGGCAGTCAGGCAGTACTGGTTGCTGGTGGCGTCGCGGTAGGTGTTCGACAGGGTCAGCCGCCGCTCGTCCCAGCCCTCGGCCAGCAGGTGGTAGAAGTACGGACGCCACGACCAGTTGTGGCCGACGTAGCTGTGGTCGGCCTGCCAGCGGTCGTGGCGCCATTCCAGGTTCGGTGTCAGCTGGGTGCCGTGGCGATCGCATTGATAGAAGCGCAGCAACCAGGGAAAGGCATCCAGCTGGGGCAACCGTTCGATCGGGGCCCGGGCCTGGGCCCAGTCCTGCAGCAGGGTCATCAGCTCCGCGAGTTGCTGGCGCATCTGCATCAGGCGTCCGCGCTCGGCCAGTTTCTGTTGCACATAGCGCTGGCGCACCCGGGCAAAAGGCGCGACGAAAGCGTCGCTGGCGAAGAACGCCTGCTCGGCCCGGGCAAACAGGAAGCCCTGGACATACCGCGAGCCGCATTCCAGGGCGAAGTTGAGTTCGGTTTCGCTCTCGACCCCCTCGGCGATGATCCAGCAGCCGGTTTTCTCGGCCATTTGCGCCAGGGCCTTGACCACGTCGCTGCTGGGCCCGCCACGGGCCGCGGCCTGGAACAGGCGCATGTCGAGCTTGAGAATGTCCGGTTGCAGGGCCAGCACCCGGTCGAGCTGGGAGTAACCGGCACCGAAGTCGTCGATGGCGATCCGCACGCCGGCTTCGCGGTAGCGCGCCACCACTTCGCTCAGGCGCTGGCTGTTGCCGCTCAGTTCGGTGATTTCGAAGACCACGCGCCGCGGATCGACGCCCTGTTGCTGCAATTGCCTGAGGCTCGGCAAGGGCTGGCCGGCGCGCAGGCGGCTGATCCAGCGGGGCGAGATGTTGATGCTCAGGAACCAGTCGGCGGGCGCTTCATGCAGGCGGCCCAGGGCGTCGGCGCGAATCAGCCGGTCGAGCCGCCGCAGGGCACTCGAGGAGGTCCGGGGATCGTTGAACAATGGGCCGACCGACAGCAGTTGGCCGTTCGGTTGGCGCAGGCGGCCCAGGGCTTCGACACCGGCAATACGGCCGGTGGCGGTGTCGATGAAGGGTTGAAAGCAGGCAAGCGGTTGCCCGTCGATCACGGGGCCTCCTTGGTTGATCTTGTTGATTCTGGCGCTGCGCCGACGCAACAGGCAGGCACGACCCGACCTCTCGCGGGAGAGGTCGGGTGCGCAGCTATTGCGGGAATGATTGCAAGAATGCAGCCAGATGGCGCGGGCTCAGTGCTTGTTCGAAGAGCCTTGCATGACCAGCTTGATCAGCGGCAACAGGCCGGCGCTGAGCCGCACCAGCTGGGCGAAGCTTCTGACGCTGCCGCTCTTGGCGCCTTTGCCGGTGAGAAAACCCAACAGGGTCACGGCAGCCACGCCCCACAACGGCGCGTGCTTGATGCCCAAGCCCTGTTGCCAGCTCTGGCCAAGGCCACGGACCCGCTGCAAGGGTTGCAACAACTGTTGGGATTCGTGGCGGATTTCCTGGCGATGCATTTCCATGCGCAGGCGGATCAGCGCCTTGCGCATCTCGCGCCGGGAGTTGGTTTGCGGGATGTCAGGCAGGCTCATGGCAGCAGGCGCTCCCTGTCGTTGGCCAGCTCTTCAAGGGTGGCGTGGAAGGGCGAGGACTCGTCGAAAATCGCCGCCTTCAGGCGCAGGGCGCAGAACAGCGCCGCCAGCGTATAGAAGACGCACAGCCCGATGATGGCGGTCAGGCGATAGGTGTCCCAGAACAGGATCAGCACCAGCGCCGATAGTCCTATCAACAGCAGCAGGGCGAACACCAGGGCCAGCCCGGCGAACAGCAGCAGGCTGACGGTTCTGGCTTTCTGTTCCTGCAACTCGATGCCGAACAGTTCGACGTGGCTGTGCAACAAACCCAGGAAAGCAGCGCCCAGGCGCCGCGTTGAAGAGCCTTGGCCCGCCGTGGAGCCGGATTCATCGATAGCCATATCAGCGCCGGGTCGCCAGCAGGCCGATCAGAAAGCCCACACCCGCCGCGATACCCACTGCTTGCCAGGGGTTGCTCTGCACATAGTCTTCGGTGGCGGTGACTGCCGCCTGGCCGCGTTCGCGCAGCGATTGTTCGGTCAGTTGCAGGGTCTCGCGGGCGCGCAGCAGGCTGTCGTGAATCTGTGTGCGTAATTGGTCTGCCTGGTCGCCAGCCAGGGTGGCGGTGTGTTCCAGCAGACGTTCCGTGTCACTGACCAGTGCCTGAAAGTCCGCCATCAGTGTTTCTTGAGCTGTCTTGGTGGTTTTGCTGGCCATGGTTATCTCCGTAGTGGCGTTCTGAAGGGTTCGAGTATGAGCCTTGCGCGAAGGTTCAGTGCAATTGTCTGGTACAGCTTTTGCTTTGTCCTGGTGCGTAAACACGGGTGGTTGCGCCGAAAGCGCGCAGGATGCGGTGCCTGGCAGCTAAAACCTTACCCTAAAAAATCAACACTTATGGAAACACCCCGAGCGATACATCCCTCTCGCAAAAGCGTCGCGCCAAAATGGGTCGTAATACCTGGGTCGACAGGACCTTGGGTGCCAAGTTGGTGCAAAAAAACGTTCGAGCGGCTCGCGGCTTTTTCCTGAATATCAGGTCTGCCCATTCCATGGAAAATCTGCAAAGCGCTGTGGACACTCTGGTCCATGGTTCCAATACCCTGTTCATCCTTATCGGTGCGGTCATGGTCCTGGCCATGCATGCCGGCTTCGCCTTTCTCGAGGTGGGCACGGTGCGCCAGAAAAACCAGGTCAACGCCTTGTCGAAGATCCTCAGCGACTTCGCGGTCTCGACCCTGGCCTATTTCTTTATAGGCTATTGGATCTCCTACGGCGTCAGCTTCCTGCAACCGGCGGCGGTGATCAGCGCCGATCACGGCTACGGACTGGTGAAGTTCTTCTTCCTGCTGACGTTCGCCGCGGCCATCCCGGCGATCATTTCCGGCGGCATCGCCGAGCGTGCGCGGTTCGTCCCGCAGCTCTGCGCCACGGCGCTGATCGTGGCCTTTATCTATCCCTTCTTCGAAGGGCTGGTGTGGAACGGTAACTATGGCCTGCAAGCCTGGTTGCTGGCGAGCTTCGGCGCGAGCTTCCATGATTTCGCCGGCTCGGTGGTGGTGCATGCCATGGGCGGCTGGCTGGCGCTGGCCGCGGTGCTGTTGCTCGGGCCGCGCAACGGTCGTTATCGCGACGGCAAGCTGGTGGCGTTCGCGCCGTCGAGCATCCCGTTCCTGGCCTTGGGGTCGTGGATCCTGATTGTCGGCTGGTTCGGCTTCAACGTGATGAGCGCGCAGACCCTGCAGGCGGTCAGCGGGCTGGTGGCGGTGAATTCGCTGATGGCCATGGTCGGCGGCACCGTGGCGGCGCTGATCGTCGGGCGCAACGACCCGGGCTTCCTGCACAACGGCCCGCTGGCCGGGCTGGTGGCGATCTGCGCCGGCTCCGACCTGATGCATCCGGTGGGCGCGCTGATCACCGGGGCGATTGCCGGCGCGCTGTTCGTCTGGTGCTTTATCGCCACCCAGACCCGTTGGAAGATCGACGATGTGCTGGGTGTCTGGCCACTGCACGGGCTGTGCGGCGTGTGGGGCGGTATCGCCTGCGGGATCTTCGGCCAGAGCGCCTTGGGCGGCCTGGGCGGCGTCAGCCTGGTCAGCCAGTTGATCGGTACCGGCCTGGGTGTGCTGGTGGCGCTGGTCGGCGGCTTTATGGTGTACGGCGCGATCAAGGCGCTCTGCGGCCTGCGCCTGACGCAGGAGCAGGAGTACTACGGCGCCGACCTGTCGCTGCACAAGATCGGCGCGGTCAGCCAGGACTGAGCCCATGCGGCCCAGGCTGGAGTACCCGGCCAGGGCCGCTTGCCGCTGATCATTGGCCGCCGAGCAGGCGCGCCTCCGACGCTTCGATGGCCGCCAGCGGGCCGGACATCAACACCGTATCGCCGGCTCGCAGCAGGGTGCCGGCGGCCAGCTCCAGGTCGCGGCCATCGCGCTGCACGCCTTGCACATCCACGCCCAATTGCTCCAGTGCCAGCTCGCCGAGGGCCAGGTCGCAGGCGTGGGCCGCGCTGCCGAGATTGACCGCATGCATCAGCACCCGCGGCTGGCCGCGATTGTCCAGCAGGTCGGTCTGCGCCCCATGGTAGAAACCATGCAGCAGGCGATAGCGGTTGTGGCGAACCTCATCGACCTTGATCTGTACCTGGTGTTCCGGCAGCCCGAGCATCACCAGCGCATGGGACGCCAGCATCAGGCTCGACTCCAGTAGCTCCGGCACCACTTCGCTGGCACCGGCGGCTTTCAGTTCGGCCAGTTGGCTGTCGTCCCGGGTGCGCACCAGGATCGGCACTTCGCTGTTGATCCGGCGCGCGCTTTTCAGCACGTTGAGGGCGATGTCGGTCTTGTCCACGGCAATCACCAGCAGGCGCGCGCGTTCGAGGCCGACCGCCGCCAGCAGCTCGGCACGGCGGGAGTCGCCGTAATGCACGCAGCTTTCGCCGGCCGCGGCTTCCTGGACCCGCACCGGGTCGTCGTCCAGGGCAATGAAGCGCTGCTGTTCGCGGCGCAGGAAACGGCCGATCGACTGGCCGACGCGGCCATATCCGCAGATCACCACATGGTCCTGCAATGCGGCGTTGAGGGCGCTGATTTCTTCCAGGTGGGCCTCCTGGTTCGGCTTGCGGTGCAGGTGCGCGGCAATCTCCGGCGCGGCGCGCAGCAGCAGGGGCGTCAGCAGCATCGAACAGAAGGTCGCGGCCAGCAGCAGGCCGCTCAGCTCGGCTGGCATCAACTGGCTCTGCTGCATCTGCGCCATCAGCGCAAAACAGAACTCGCCGCCCTGGGCCAGGGCCAGGCCACTGCGCCAGGCCGTCTCGCCGTCGCTGCCGCGCAGCTTGAGCAACAGTGCCACCACGGCGCCCTTGATCAGCATCAGGGCCAGGGTCAGGCCGATGACCAACAGGGCATGGCTGGCGAACAATTGCAGGTCGATCAGCATGCCGATGCTGACGAAAAACAGCCCCAGCAGAATGTCGCGGAACGGCCGGATATCGGCCTCGATCTGGTGCCGGTAACGGCTCTCCCCCAGCAGCATGCCGGCGAGGAATGCACCGAGGGCGGGGGACAGGCCGAGCAGGTGGGTCAGCCAGGCGGTCAGCAGGACGATGACCAGGGCCAGCAGCACGAACAGCTCGGCGGAATGGGAGGCGGCCACCTCGTGGAACAGCCGTGGCAGCAACCAGCGGCTGGCCAGCGCCAGGCCGATGAACAGCAGGGCGGTCTTGCCCAGCGTCAGGGGCAGGGCCCAGTACCAGGCCTGTTCGGTGTTGCCGGCGAATACCGGCACCAGGGTCAGCAACAGCACGGCCACCACGTCCTGGAACAGCAACACGCCGATCGCATTCTGCCCGTGGCTGCTGAAGATTTCCCCGAGGCTGCCCAGCTCCTTGCTGACAATGGCGGTGGAGGACAGCGCCAGGCCCGCGCCGAGCAGCAGCGCCGGGATCGGCGGCACACCGGCGAGGATCAGCAGGCCGCCGAGGATGGCGCCGCTGCATAGCACTTGCAGGCTGCCCAGGCCGAATACCACCTGGCGCAGGGCCAGCATTTTCGATACGGAAAACTCCAGTCCCAGGGAAAACAGCAGAAACACCACCCCCAGCTCCGCCAGATCAGGCAGGTTTTCGTTGTCGTTGACCCAGCCGAAGGCGGTCGGCCCCACCAGCAGGCCCACGCACAGGTAGCCCAGCACGGGCGGCAGGCGCAGGCGGCGGAACAGGGCGATCACCACCAGGGATGAAGCGAGGATGATCAACAGATTGGCGAACACAGACATCTCCGGGCGGCGGGTTGTAATGACAGAGCGTAGAGGCAAAAAAAGCCGCGAGGGTCGCTCAACCGCAAGTTGGCGGCGCTGACCTGCATCAGCTGTTTGGCAGAATGCTTGTCGATGATTGCTGCTGACCGCAGGGTGCTGCGTTCATCGGTCGACGGCTTTTTCCCGCGGGCCTAGAATAAGCGCCTGTCTCTTTTCGGTCTGTATGTCATGCCTCCTGAATGTCAGCTGTTCGGCACCCTGGGCTGCCACCTGTGCGAACTCGCCGAGGCGGAGTTGATGCCGCTGGTGGAGCACGGGCTGATGGTCGAGCTGGTGGATATCGCGGAAGACGAAACCCTGTTCGAGGCGTATGGCCTGCGTATCCCGGTCCTGCGCCGGGTGGACAACGGCGCCGAGCTGGGCTGGCCGTTCGATGCCGAGCAGGTGGTGGCCTTCCTGCGCTGAGCCGGCCTGTCGCTGGCACGACCCTTTCCGTTTGTCGCCTGCGCTGCAATCCCTTGGCGGGATCCCGATTATTCGGTTACTGTATATGCGTACAGTTATCGGGATGGTTCGTCATGTCTCTCACAATCCTCGCCCGCGCCGAGCGTTTGCAACACCTGTCGCCCGAGCATGCAGGGCACGACGGGTTTGCCGCCGGGCTCACGTTCGAAGGCGGTTTTTCCCTGGATCGTACCGTGGGGCTCGGAGCGCCGCAGATCCGCGCGGTGCTGGTGGATGACGACAGCCTGCTGGGCTTCGGGATCTATCCCGGCGACCGGCTGATCGTCGATCGTTCGGCGGCCCCGGCGGTGGATCAGTATGTGGTGGCCCATCTCGATGGCGAAGACGCCTATGGCGTGCGCCTGCTGGCGCCCGATCCCAAGGGTGGGCTGCTGCTCAAGGCGGCGCGACCTTCGATTGCACCGATCCCCCTGGACGATCGGGACTCGGCGCAAATCTGGGGCGTGGTGTTGTGGGTGGTCAGTTATGTCGGCCGTGGCTGATATCGATGCGCAGGGCGTGTGCTCAGTGGATGAATGAGAGGGTAGAAGGACTGATGATGGTCAATGTCGAACAATTGAAGAGCAGTGTGAACCGCATGTCCGCCGATGTGGTGCGCGAAGCGGTACTCGAACTGCGCCTGGACGGCCTGGTCACGGAAGGCAAGACACCGTTCAACAAGCTGCATTTCAATACCTGCTTTGCCGAAATCGAAGCCCTGTTCCAGCGTGCGGGTTATCACCGGCAACTGGACGTGGTGGGGTATCAGGGGTTGTTGTATGCGCTGTATGACCCGGCCCGCTGGGAGGCGGTCGATGTGCTGCGCTGGCTGAAGGAGTTCACCGATGCCGCCGCGCAAGCCGGCGTGGCCCGGGCTTAGTCGCAGGTTCCGGAGGGGGAAACTCTCCTAGGCTCCCAGGGACCCATGTTGGATAATGTCGCTCTGCATTGTCCGCTCGAGCTTTTGTATGTCTTCCGTACCTTTTTTTGCCGCACAGCATCAGGCCAGCACCCTGTACCTGCCCCCCGGTTCATGGCCAACCGTACTGGATTGCCTGTGTGACCATTTCAGCACCATCAGCCGCGAGCAGTGGCTGAGCCGGATCGCCCGCGGCCGGGTGCTCGATGGGCAGGGACTACCGATCGGTGTCGACCTGGCGTACCGCGAAGGCCTGCGCATTCATTATTTTCGCGAAGTGCCCGACGAAAAGATCATCCCGGTGCAGGAGTCGATTCTTTACGTCGATGAGCACCTGGTGGTGGCGGACAAGCCGCATTTCCTGCCGGTCACCCCAGCGGGGGAGTATGTCGAGCAAACCTTGCTGCGCCGCTTGATCCGCAGCCTGGACAATCCCCACCTGGTGCCTCTGCATCGCATCGACCGGCATACGGCGGGCCTGGTGTTGTTTTCGGCCAATCCGCAAAGCCGCTCGGCCTATCAGTCGCTGTTCCCGACGCGCAGGATCGACAAGCGCTACGAGGCCATCGCACCGGCCTTGCCCGGTCTTGAGTTTCCACGGGTGCATAAAAGCCGCCTGGTCGATGGCGAGCCCTTTTTCCGCATGCAGGAAGGGCCTGGTACGCCTAATACGGAAACGGCACTGGAGGTCCGGGAAAAGAACGGTGACCTCTGGCGTTATGGGCTGTATCCGGTGACCGGCAAAAAGCACCAGTTGCGGGTGCACATGAGTGCGCTGGGGGCGGCGATCTGCAACGACCCGTTTTATCCCGATGCGCTCAAGGATGTGGAGGACGATTACGCCAAGCCGCTCAAGCTGCTGGCCCAGGGCCTGCGTTTTACCGACCCGCTGACAGGGGAGGAGCGCGAGTTCGAGAGTCGGATCACCTTGCAGTGGTAATCCAGGCAACTGCTTGCTGCTGCCAGAAACGATAAAGCCCGCGAAAGCGGGCTTTATCGTTCGAGGCTGTAACGGTATGGATTACAGCTCTTTTACCGTACGAACCTGATCCTTGTTGATGCGGGTTTGTTTGCCGTCCAGTTGTTCGAACTCGTAGAAACCGGAATCCTCATCGTATTTCGGCGTATCGACGGCCTGGATTTCGCGACCGTCATTCAGGGTGATCACAGTAGGCGATGCGCAACCGGCGAGAGTGGCAAGGCCCAGTGCAAGCATGAGAGTGGCGAGAGTCCGCTGAATCATTATGTGTCTCCGAGATGAATACTTTTAGTTGCTGTGCTTGAGACGTATACAACGCCTGCAAGTTCCTTGAGTTAAGGGCATTCTGACACGCCGTGCTGCTGGCTTAACAGCTCTGGTGTATTCAGATTAGCCAATCGGGGATCGTTTGCCGGACATTGCAGGGCCTGAGCATCCAGCCCGCGCATGATACGTCCGGGGCTGCGCTCACCGTTCTGCCAGGCTCCGTCGAAGGTGCCGAGCAGCGTGCGCGGAATGATACACAGCAAGGGTTCCCAGTGCTCGCCATGGCGCAGCATCAGTGGTTTGTCCGGATGCAGGGCGGCGCTTTGCCGCATGGCGTCGATCAGTTGCGCATCGATGCGCGGCACGTCGCAAGGCAACACCAGCAGTCGGGCATGCCGGGCGACGGCCAATCCGGCACGAATACCTGCCAACGGCCCCGGGAAGTCATTGCTTTCGTCCTGCACCAGTTGGTCGGCATAAGGCGCGTACTGCCGGCGATTGCGGTTGCAGGAAATGATCAGGTCATCGCTCAGGCCGCGGGTCAGTCTATGCAGGTGGGCGATCAATGGCCGGCCCTGCCACTCGATCAGCCCCTTGTCCCTTCCGCCCATGCGTTGGCCGCGTCCACCGGCCAGGAGCAGAATGGAGCAGGGTGGCAAATCTGTGCGCGAGGTCATGGCACGTCTCCACAGGGGCGGTCAAAGAGAGCGCTGTGATATAACACCGGGCTGTTTCTCCTACAACTGGATCGAGCCTATGAAAGCCAAGGCTGATGTACCTTTTGCACCCTTGAATATCGCGGTGCTGACTGTCAGTGATACCCGGACCCTGGAGACCGACACCTCCGGCCAGGTCTTCGTCGATCGTCTGAGCGCGGCAGGCCATAACCTGGCCGCGCGCGTCCTGCTCAAGGACGATCTCTACAAGATTCGCGCACAAGTGGCGACCTGGATCGCTGACGACCTGGTCCAGGTGGTGCTGATCACTGGCGGTACCGGTTTTACCGGCCGCGACAGCACCCCGGAAGCTGTGTCTTGCCTGCTCGACAAACAGGTCGACGGTTTTGGCGAGTTGTTCCGTCAGATCTCGGTGGCCGACATCGGTACTTCCACCGTGCAGTCGCGGGCCCTGGCCGGGCTGGCCAACGGCACGCTGGTGTGCTGCCTGCCGGGCTCGACCAACGCGGTGCGTACCGGTTGGGACGGCATCCTCGCCGAGCAGCTGGACTCGCGGCACCGGCCGTGCAATTTCGTCACGCACCTGAAACAGGCGGCACCTTGTGAATCCCGTGGGTAAGCCGGGCAAGACCGGTGCCTTGATGCCGGTCGAGGTTGCATTGGCCCGTTTGCTGGAGATGGCCGAGGCTACTCCCATTCTCGAGCGCGAGCGGCTGCCGCTGGCGGCAGCTCAAGGCCGGGTCTTGGCCGACGATTTGATTTCCACCCTGGATCTTCCGCCCTGGCCCAACAGCGCCATGGACGGCTATGCCTTGCGTGCCGCGGATTGGAGTGGTGAGGCCCTTGTGGTCAGCCAGCGTATTTTCGCCGGCCAGGCGCCCGAGCCTTTGGCGCCCGGTACCTGCGCACGCATCTTCACCGGGGCACCGGTCCCGGCGGGAGCCGACTGCGTGGAAATGCAGGAGAACGCCGAGGTTCAGGCCGATGGGCGGGTGTCCTTTACCGAGCCGCTCAGCGCCGGGCAGAACATTCGTCCCCAAGGCCAGGAAACCATGGTCGGTGAGTGTGTATTGGTGGCCGGAACGCAGCTGGGGCCGATCGAGCTGGGGCTTGCTGCTTCCTTGGGTTGCGGGGAGTTGGAGGTGGTGCGTCGAGTGCGGGTCGCCGTGCTTTCCACCGGCGACGAGCTGGTAGAACCCGGGCAAGCGCTGGGTCCAGGGCAGATCTACAACAGCAACCGTGTCCTGCTGTGCAGTTGGTTGCAGCGGCTGGGCTGTGAAGTGGTCGACGGCGGGATCCTGCCCGACGATCTGCCCACAACCCGGCGGCGCCTTGCCGAACTGGCGGATGTGGACCTGATCCTGTCCACTGGTGGTGTATCGGTGGGCGAGGCGGATTTCCTGGGCATCGCCTTAAGAGAAGAGGGCGAGCTTGCGCTCTGGAAGCTGGCGATCAAGCCGGGCAAGCCGTTGACCTTCGGGCATTTCCGCGGCGTGCCGGTGATCGGCCTGCCGGGTAACCCGGCCTCGACACTGGTGACCTTTGCCTTGCTGGCTCGCCCCTATATTTTGCGGCGCCAGGGAGTGAAGGAGCTGCAGCCCTTGCAGTTCCAGGTTCCAGCCGGGTTTGCCTGGTCGAAACCGGGGAATCGACGAGAGTATCTGCGTGGGCGTCTGGAGCAGGGCAGGGCAATCATCTACCGGAACCAGAGTTCCGGGGTCTTGCGCAGTGCCGCCTGGGCCGAGGGGCTGGTCGAGGTACTGGAAGAGCGAACGCTGGTTGAGGGCGATTGGGTCAACTTCATCCCATTGAGTGAAGTCCTGGGCTGACTCCAGGGGAGGCGGACCTGGTCGGCAGCGCCGGGTCCATCCTCCAGGGCCCTGCCTATCAACGCAGGAGTAAAAGGATCAGCAAGCCAAAACGGCTGTTCAGTCCCCAGGACAGCAGTGCCGATATAAATCCGGCATAGGCCAACACCCACGCGAGCTTCTTGAGCAAGGCATGAAGCTTGCTGTCGGGCTTATGCTCGGGGTCACGGGTATGTACTTGATGGACACTCAGTTCCGGGTGTTTACCTGTACTGAGCAGGATGCTCCCTTCCAGCCGAGTGAGCGCGGAGTTCGAGCGTTCAAAGCATTTCTTGTCATCCATGTGTTTCGCTTCCCTGTTTGAGGCGTCGTTCGCCTGCCATGAACATTCTCCGATTGTCTGTTTCGGGTCAATTCAGGTGATTCTCAATCTGCGGTCAGAAAAGTTACCGGTCAGCCAGCAGACGGCCTGACGGCGACAAATTGATTACGTCCCGATCGGACTTTTTCTCATGGGCCGAGGGTCAACATCCTTCAATGGCCCTCGAATGACAGGAGTGATGAGCGATGAGCGAACGCAAGGCGATGCTGATACTGCACGGCAAGCAGGCCCTCAACGAAGAGGTCCGCGACGCTGTCGAACGCAAGCGTGAAGAGGGTTGGGAGCTGGCGGTCCGCCTGACCTGGGAAGCGGGCGACGCCCAGCGCCTGGTGGATGAAGCCCTCGTGACTGGTTACACCCGCCTGATCGCGGGGGGCGGTGATGGCACTTTGCGTGATATCGCCGAGGCCATGGCGGCGCAGGCCAACGATGCCAGCCTGGTGTTGCTGCCGCTGGGGACGGCCAATGATTTCGCGCGGGCGGCCGGCGTGTCGTTGCTGCCCCATGAGGCATTGAACCTGCTCGACGTGCCGGCACGGGCGATCGACCTCGGCGAGGTCGGTGGCCAGGTATTTCTCAACATGGCCACGGGCGGGTTCGGCAGCCAGGTGACGGCCAATACCTCTGAGGACCTGAAAAAGATTCTGGGGGGCGCGGCCTATCTGTTCACTGGTTTGTCTCGTTTCAACGAACTGCATGCGGCATACGGTGAACTGCAGGGGCCGGATTTCCATTGGCGCGGCGAGCTGTTGGCCCTGGGGATCGGCAACGGGCGCCAGGCCGGTGGTGGTCATCTGCTGTGCCCTGAGGCGATGGCCGATGACGGATTGCTGGATGTCAGTATCCTGCCGGCCCCCCAGGAGTTGGTGGGGACCTTGAAGGACCTGCTGGCCGGCGGCTGGGGGATCGACAACCTGTTTGTGCGCACGCGCCTGCCCTGGGTTGAAATCAAGGTGTCCGAGGGGCTGGATATCAATCTCGACGGTGAGCCCCTGCAAGGCGAAAACCTGCGTTTTCGCGCGCTCCCAGGGGCATTGCGGGTGCATTTGCCGGAAGACTCCCCGCTGTTGGCGGCTTCGGCGTCTTAATCGTCGAGGCTGATGATCTGTTCGCGGACGGCAAACAGGACCAGGCCGGCCACATCATAGATCTGCAGGCGTTTCATGATCTGCGAGCGGTGGGTTTCCACGGTCTTGATGCTCAGGCCAAGCCCATGAGCGATTTCGCGGGTCGATTTGCCGCGAACGATCAGGCGCAGGATCTCCAGCTGGCGTGCGGTCAGGTTATGGGTTTCGACGGGTTCCGGATGGGGCTTCTGCACGCGGATCAGCGCCTGGTTGATCACCGTGTGGGCAATGGCCGGGCTGAGATAACGCTCGTTGTTGCGCAAGGCGTCGAGCGCGTGCTCGAGCTCGTTGGCGGTAGTGTCCTTGAGCAGATAACCATGAGCACCGGATTCCAGGGCCTGCATGATCAGCGCCGGATCGGTGTGCATCGAGAGAATCAGTACTTTGCTCTGCGGATGCACCACCTTGAGTCTCTTCAGGGCTTCAAGGCCGCTGATATCCTTCATGGAAATATCCAGAAGGATAATGTCCGGCGACAGCCTCTCGACCATTTCCAGTACTTGTGCGCCATCGTTGGCTTCGCCGATCACGGCATAGCCAGGAATGTCCATGACCAGGGCACGCACGCCAGCCCTGATGAGCGAGTGGTCATCCACCAGAAGTAAATTGCAGGTCAATGTAAAACCTTATTCGTACTGGCCCGTTCGAGTGCGCGAGGCGCCCAGGGGAAGAGTGCTTCGATTTGTGTGCCCTGGTCGGGCTGGCTGGAAACCTTCAGGGTGCCACCCAGTTGCGCGATTCTTTCCGCCATGCCCGCCATGCCGCGTTGTCCTTGCGCGCCAGGATTGGCCGCTGGGGAAAAGCCACAGCCATCATCGCTGATAAACAGCGAAAGGCCCTCGGGCAGGCGTTGCAGGCGTACCAGCAGGTTATCCGCCTGGGCGTGGCGCAGCATGTTGGTGACGGCTTCCTGAGTGATGCGAAAGGCGGCCACCGCCATCTCCTCGGGGATGCCTGCCAGGCGTTGCTTGCATTCCAGGCTCCAGTGCACGGAAGTGTTTTCCAGGGTCTTCAGCAAGTGTGCCCGCAGGCTGGCTTCCAGGCCCAGGCTGGCCAATTGCCGGGGATTAAGAATGGCCGATACATCGCGCACCTTGGCCAGGGTTTCTTCCAATGTGCTTTGAAGCGTCGTGCAATGCTGTTGCAGGTCTTCGGGCAGGCGGCGCTTGAGCCATTCGCTTTGCAGCTTGGCGGCAGTCAACAACTGACCAATATCATCATGCAATTCACGACTGAGGCGATGGCGCTCGTTTTCCTGGACTTCCAGCAAGCGATCCGCCAGTTCCTGAGGCTGGAACTTGATCGAATTGCGCGAATCGCCGTAATAGGCCCAGACACTGGCCAGGGCCGCCAGATTCAGGATCAGCAGGCTGAGGGGAAAGGTCGTCGACAGGCAATAGACGGCCAGACTTCCAAGTGCCGAGCATGAGCACAGCAACAGGTTGAGCCAGCGCAGGTTTATTCGAGAGAGAAGCCTGGTGGCAGTTGACTTGAGGCTGGCGTACATAGCGGATGGAGCCAATGAATGTTCGCTGCGGGGAGACCGGTCAAGTCGACTGACGGGCCCCGGTTTGGAAAACGGTATTATTTGAGTATGCGGCTTCAATTAACGCGGTCTATTCGTTGGGAGCAAGCCTTGCACTGATCAGGTGTGTAACAAGATCAATCTGAAATCACAGTGCCATTAAGGATATCGTTTAGTGGCTGGCATAGTATCAGCTTAGCTACCGTTGGTCGCGCCTCTATATATGTCCAGCGGGTCAGGAATATTGCCTTTTGGGACGTATGTTCCGATTCGCTTGTTTTAACTGGCTCCGCTCAAACAGTGACTGTATCTGGCCTTGGCGAACGGGTAGGCGAGATTCAGAACACTTGAAGTCTCGGGATTGGTTTTATTTAGTTGTGTTAGTTGGTTCTGTCGTTAATAGGCATGAAATATTGGATAACGACATGATGCTGGTCAATGTCACGACATATCTAACGACAGAAGTTAGGTATTAACGACAGGGTCTATGCGTTTCTCTTGGCGATCGAAAAAACTTTGAACGAATTTTGGTGGCAGGACAGGGGGGCGGGCAGAGGGTTGATTTGCACGGCGAGGGATTCGATGAGGGTGGCCTGTTCGTTGCCATCGAGGTTCAACTGCCCAGTCACCGGATCGACGAGTTCAAGCTGCCAGGCCATCAGGCTGAAGCATTCCCCGAGGGTGTCGAGGATCTGCTCGTTCATGTCCGGATGAGGATGGGAGTGATCCAGCAACGCATGAACCTGGCGCGAGAATTCGGCGGTGCTGCGCAGCGCCAGCCCGTCGGTTTTCTCGGCCAGTTTGAGCAGGGTGGACAACATGCAATCGATGGCGTCCTGATCGTTCCTGATCAGGTTGAGATGGTTCAGGCATTCAACAGACTTGGCCAATAGTGCTTCTGCCTCAAGCAGAAAGTCGGGTGACTGGTGCCACTCTTTATCGTCGATCAGCATGCTTGTCTCCACGACGCCACGTCAGATGATGGAATGGTCCGTTTTGTGAGCGGCTGTAAGGTATTACGTCGGTTATGCCGTGGGATATAGGACGAATCTGATTGGTTCTCAATGGACGAAGACGCTGTGCTGGTGTTTAGTCTGCAGGCGACAGACTGCCGAGCACGGTGTGTCGGCCACGCTTGGACAGCGGAGGCGGGGGGGCTCGAAGGGGCACCAGCCCATCTTCCTGCGATCACAAACAAAAGCCTGACTCCATTCATGCAATGAGAATGGCGTCACATTAATGGCTATTGGATATTGCGAATATCAGGTTGGTCCTGATTGCCGATAGGGGATTCCCTTATAAAGGGGAACCAAGCGCTGAAATAGAGGTCGCGGCGGGGAAGTTGTGTGAGTGGAATCGCGAAGCCAGTAAAGCATGATGTTAATGTGACATCAATGCCTTTGCATGGCATTTTGTATGCGGGTCAAGATTCGGTGAATTGCGCCGATAACCCACGTTAGTGAATTCATCAGAACAAGCCCAGGAGTCATTACATGGCCGGCATTCTCGACACGGTAGACCAACGCACACAACTGGTGGGTGAGAATCGCCTGGAAATCCTCATGTTCCGTCTGGCCGGGCGACAGTTGTTCGCGATCAACGTGTTCAAGGTGCAGGAAGTCCTGCAATTGCCGAAGCTGACGCTGATGCCCCAGCGCCATCCGTTCGTCTGTGGCGTGGTCAACCTGCGGGGGCAGACGCTGCCGGTCATCGACCTGTCCCAGGCGATCGGCATGCGGCCGCTGGTGCCGGGTCCCAACAGCACCATCATTGTCACCGAGTACAACCGCTCGGTGCAGGCCTTCCTGGTGGGGGGTGTCGACCGCATCGTCAACATGAACTGGGAGGCCATCCTGCCGCCACCGACCAGTGCCGGGCGCCAGCATTACCTGACGGCGATCAGCAAGGTCGACGATCAACTGGTCGAGATCATCGACGTGGAAAAGGTCCTGGCCGAAATCGTTCCGTACAACGCCAAGGTGTCGCGCGACAAGCTCGACGATCCGGTCCTCGAACGTGCCCGCGGCCGTGAAGTGCTGTTGGTGGACGACTCCAACGTGGCGCTGTCGCAATTGCGCGACACCCTGGGTCAGTTGGGGGTGAAGATGCACATTGCCAGCGACGGCCTGAAGGCCCTGAAGATGCTCAAGGCCTGGGCCGATACCGGGGTCGACATGACCGACAAGCTGCTGATGGTGTTCACCGACGCCGAAATGCCGGAAATGGACGGCTATCGCCTGACCACCGAAATCCGCAACGATCCTCGTCTGCGCGGCCTTTATGTGGTGCTGCATACCTCCCTGTCCGGCAGCTTCAACGAGTCGATGGTGAAGAAGGTCGGTTGCGACAACTTCCTGTCCAAGTTCCAGCCGGACAAACTGGTCGACGTGGTGCGCCAGCGCCTGATGCTGGACGAAGTTCCCGCCTGACGGGAGCCGTGGCCGGAGCGACGCCTGCGCGGCAGCTGCTTCTTTGATTCGCGGGCCGGCTCGTATAAGGTTGCTTTTTTTGTCACCCGGGAGCTGGCCATGCGTCTCAGCGCGCTTTATCGATACCCCTTGAAATCCGGCAAGGGCGAGTCCCTGCAACAGGTCGCGCTGGACAGGCTGGGGCTGGAGGGAGACCGACGCTGGATGCTGGTCGATGAGCCCAGCGGACGCTTCCTGACCCAACGTGCGGTCCCGCACATGAGCCAGCTTTCGGCGCTCTGGAACGCCGAGGGAGGGCTGACCCTCAGTGCTCCCGGTTATCCATCCCTCGATGTGCCACTGCCTGGTGCGGATGCCCCGTTACGTGGCGTGACCATCTGGCGCGATACCCTGCGCGTACCGGATGCCGGCGACGAAGCCCATGCCTGGCTGAGCGATTTCATCGGCAAGCCGACCCGCCTGGTACAGGTCCCACCGGAGCGTGCGCGCACCACTCAGGCCGGTTACGGCAAGGATGACGATCAGGTGGCCTTCGCCGACGGTTTTCCGCTGTTGCTGATTGGCGAGTCCTCCCGGGAAGACCTGTCCAGTCGTGTCGGCCGTCCCCTGGAAATGCTGCGCTTTCGCCCGAACCTGGTGATCGAGGGCTGCCCGGCCTTTGCCGAAGATGGCTGGAAACGCATCCGCATCGGCGATATCGAGTTTCGGGTGGTCAAGCCTTGTGCGCGTTGCATTCTCACCACCATCGATCCGCAGACCGGCGAGCGCAGCGCCGACCGTGAACCGCTGGCCACGCTGCAGCAGTACCGGGCGCAAGAAGGCGGGGCGATGTTCGGGCAGAACCTGGTGAACGATGGCATTGGCCGCCTGGAAGTCGGCATGCCGGTCACGGTGCTGGAATAGTCGGTGGCGTAGAAACGAAAAATGCCCGTATCGCCAGATACGGGCATTTTTTATCGCCGACGATTAGTCCCCGGGAGTGGGATCAGCCGCGGTATTCGCACAGGTAGGCGGTGTCGACGGCCACCTTCAGCTGGAACTTGCTGTTGGCCGGTACGTTGAACTGGCTGCCGGCGGCAAAGGTTTCCCAGTCGTTGCTGTCAGGCAGCTTGACGGTCAGGGCGCCGGAAACCACGTGCATGATTTCCCGTTGAGCCGTGCCGAACTCGTATTCGCCCGGAGCCATGACGCCGATGGTGGCGGGACCTTCGGCCGTGCCGAAGGCAATCGACTTGACGGTGCCGTCGAAGTACTCGTTGACTTTAAACATGGGCGATTCCTCAAAAAGGGGTCAAAAAGGCCGGCCAGTATGCACAAGGCCTTCAGATGCGTCACCTGTTGCGCGGACGGATCAGCCGGGAAGAATCAGAGGCAATAAACGCGCCGTATTGCGGGCATCTTCCAGGGCGCGATGCTGCTGGCCGGTGAACTGCAGCCCGGCCAGTTGCAGCGCGCCGTTCAGACCCAGCGGTCGTTCGAGGCGGCGGGCCTTGGCGAAGCGTTGCTTGAGGTTCATGTGCGGCAGTTGGGCGAGGGCGCTATGCAGTTGCGAGCGTTGCCACTCCTGCAGCAGTTGCTTGCGATCGTAGTCGCCCCAGCTGGCCCAGCCCTCCAGGCGCGTGTGATGCTGGCCCAGCCAGCGTTCGAACAGCGGCCAGACTTCGCTCAACGGCTGGGCGCCGTCGATCTGGGCCTGGGTGATGTGGGTCAGCTCACGGCAGAACGGTGTCAGCATCGGCCGCCGCAGCGGGCGCACGAAGCGTTGGAAATGGTCCAGTTCACGCCCTTCGCGGTTCACCAGGGTGGCGCCGATCTCGATGATTTCCATGTCGGTCAGCGGCCAGCCTCCTTCGTCCGTGGTGGCTTCCAGATCAATTACCAACCAGTGGGGCATCACAGGCTCCAGCTTCAACATCCCGATGAGGCTTGAGCGTAGCCAAACCCGACGTCTGCGCCTAGCGGCTTATTCCACCTCCAGCAGAATCTGGCGGTTTTTCACCTGATCGCCCAGGTTGACCTGCAGCCGCTTGATCACACCATCGATCCCGGCCTTCAGCGGATGCTCCATTTTCATCGCCTCCAGCACCAGCAGCAGTTGCCCCTTGCTGACGGTCGCGCCCTCGCTGACCAGTACGTCGACTATGGCGCCGTCCATGGGCGCCTTGAGCATGCCGCTGTGGGCGCCGTCCTGGCTGGCGACCGGCGCGTGGCTCAGGTCTTGAAGGTGCAGGCTGCCAGGACGGGTGAACAGCCAGAGCTGCCCGGCTTCCAGGGTGTAGGCGTAGCGGCGGCGGATACCGTCGATGGTCGCGCAGGCCCAGCGGCCATCCGTCTCCAGCAGCTGTACCTCGAAGCCTTGGTCGGCGTGTTGAATCCGCAGCGTTCCGCCCTGGTTATTCAGTTCAAGGTTCCATACGGCTTCACCCGAGCCCAGGCGATAGTGCAGCGGCACGCTGGCGTTGTTGCGCCAGCCAGCCAGCGCCGTGCCGTGACGCTGGGCCGCGTGCTGATAAAACAGTGCCGCGGCCAGGGCTAGTTCAGCGCCGCTTGGCGGTTGCGGGTGCAGGCTTGGATCGTCGGTGAAATGTTCGGCGATAAACGCGGTGTTGAATTCGCCGCTGGCAAAGCCAGGGTGGCGAAGCAGGTTCGCCAACAGCTTCTGGTTGCTCGCCACGCCGGTCAGCACCGAGTCCTCGACCGCGCGCAACAGCTTGCGGCGCGCCTCTTCGCGGGTGGCGCCGTGGGCGATGAGCTTGCCCAGCATCGGGTCATAGAACGGGCTGACGCTCTGGCCTTCCAGCAGGCCGTGATCGATGCGCACATCGGCACCCAGCGCCGGTTCCCAGCGCCGTACCTGGCCGGTTTGCGGCAGGAAATCCTGCGCCGGGTCCTCGGCATACAGCCGCACTTCGATGGCATGGCCCTTGAGTTCGAGCTGTTCCTGGCGCAGCGGCAGCGGTTGACCGGCCGCCACCTGCAGTTGCAGGGCCACCAGGTCCAGGCCGGTGATCATTTCGGTGACCGGGTGTTCGACCTGCAGCCGGGTGTTCATTTCCAGAAAGTAGAATTGCCCCCGTGCATCGAGGAGAAATTCCACGGTGCCGGCGCCGACATAATTCACCGCCCGGCCGGCCTTGAGGGCGGCCTCGCCCATGGCCTGGCGCAGCTCGGCGGTCATCACCGGGCAGGGCGCTTCCTCGACGACTTTCTGATGACGGCGCTGGATCGAGCAATCGCGCTCGCCGAGGTAGATCAATTGGCCGTGGCGGTCGCCGAACAACTGGATTTCCACATGCCGCGGTTCGATCAGCGCCTGCTCCAGAATCAACTCGTCGCTGCCGAAGGCGTGCAGCGCCTCGGAGCGCGCGGTACGCACCTGGGCCAGCAGCTCATCGGCTCGCTGCACCAGGCGCATGCCGCGTCCGCCGCCACCGGCGCTGGCTTTGATCATCAGCGGGTAGCCGATGCGTTCGGCTTCGCGTTGCAGGGTCGCATCGTCCTGTTCCGCGCCCTGATAACCGGCGATGCAGGGGACGCCCGCCGCGAGCATCGCCAGCTTGGACAGGCGCTTGCTGCCCATCAGTTCGATGGCCTCGGCGCTGGGGCCGATAAAGGTGATGCCGGCTGCCTCGCAGGCGCTGGCAAACTCGGCGTTCTCCGACAGAAAGCCGTAGCCGGGATGCAGCGCGTCGGCGCCCGTGCGCCGCGCCGCGTCGAGGATCGCCTGGCTGTTCAGATAAGACTGTTGGACCGCCGCCGGGCCGATGCGCACCGCTTCGTCGGCCATCCGCACATGCAGCGCATCGGCGTCGGCATCGCTGAACACCGCCACGGTGCGATAACCCAGGGCTTGGGCGGTGCGCTGGATGCGGCAGGCGATTTCACCGCGATTGGCGATCAGGATTTTGCTGAAGGCGGGCATGAGGTGGTTTCCTGAGATCGGTGGTGTTTGGTCGGGCATTTCGCGAGCAAGCTCGCTCCTACAAAGGCGTAGGCCAGTCACGGACCCGTAGGAGCGAGCTTGCTCGCGATGGGGCTCATGAGGCCCACGCCGGTTTGCGTTTCTGCACGAAGGCCATGGTTCCTTCGATGCCTTCGGCACCGGTGACGGCGGCGCCAAACTGTTCCGCCGCGCGATCGAGCAGCGGCGCCAGCGGTTCTTCAGCGCTGGCCAGCAACAGGGCTTTGGTCGCGGCGTTGGCCTCGGGCGCGCAGCACAGCACATGGGCCAGCACCTCATCGAGGCGCTCGGCCAGGGCCTCTGGGCCGTCTTCGACAAAATGCACCAGGCCCAGTCGCTCGGCTTCGTTGCCATCAAAGCGCGCGGCGGTCAGGGCCAGCCGACGGGCCTGGGTCAGGCCGATGCGCTTGACCACAAACGGCGCGATCTGCGCCGGCAGCAGGCCGAGGCTGGTTTCCGGCATGCCGAACTGCGCCTGATGATCGGCGATGGCGATATCGCTGACACAGGCCAGGCCGAAGCCGCCACCCAACACCGCGCCCTGCAGCAGCACGATCAGCACCTGTGGGCTGTGCTGGGCTTCCTCGAGCAGTGTGCCGAACGCCCGGTTCAGTTCCTGATAGGCACTGGCGCCCTGGGCACGGGCATTGGCCATGTCTTTCAGGTCGCCGCCGGCGCAGAAGTGCCCGCCGGCGCCCCTCAGGACCAGGGCGCGAATGCCGCGGTCATCGCGTACCGCCGCCAGCACCGCGCGCAGTTCGGCGACCATGTGCTGGCTCATGGCGTTGCGGCTGTCCGGGCGATCGAGGGTGATGTACAGGACGCCGCCACGGGGCGCCAGCAGCAGGGTTTCGCAGGCGGGCAGGCGGCTCATTTTCTTTTCCCCGGCAGGATGCCCATGAGTTTGCAGATGATGCCCAGCATGATTTCGTCGGCACCGCCGCCGATCGAAACCAGGCGCACGTCGCGGTAGGCGCGGGCCACCGGGTTGTCCCACATGAAGCCCATGCCGCCCCAGTATTGCAGGCAGCTGTCGCTGACTTCGCGGCCCAGGCGCCCGGCCTTGAGCTTGGCCATGGACGCCAGGCGGGTGACGTCCTGACCGCGCACGTATTGCTCGGTGGCCTGGTATACCAGGGCCCGCAGGCATTCGATTTCGGTGGACAGCTCGGCCAGGCGGAAGTGGATCACCTGGTTGTCGATCAGTGCGCTGCCGAAGGTCTTGCGTTCCTTGCAATATTCGATGGTGCTGTCGACGCAATACTCCAGGCCCTTGATCATGTTGGCCGCGCCGAACAGCCGCTCTTCCTGGAATTGCAGCATCTGCATCATGAAGCCCGCGCCTTCGTGGCCGATGCGATAGCGCTGGGGCACGCGCACGTTGTCAAAAAACACCTGGGCGGTTTCCGAACTGCGCATGCCGAGCTTGTCCAGGTGCGGGCTGAGGCTGATGCCGGGGCTGTTCATCGGCACCATGATCAGCGACTTGTTGACGTGGGGTTTGTCGTCCGAGGTGTTGGCCAGCAGGCAGATGAAGTCGGCGCTGGGGGAGTTGGTGATCCACATCTTGCTGCCGTTGATCACATAGTCGTCGCCGTCCTTGCGCGCGGTGGTCTTGAGCCCGGCCACGTCGGAGCCGGCACCGACTTCGGAGACACCGATGCAGCCGACCATTTCCCCGCTGATGGCCGGGCGCAGGAACTCCTCGCGCAACTCGTCGGAGCCGAAGCGCGCCAGGGCCGGGGTGCACATGTCAGTCTGCACGCCGATGGACATCGGGATGCCGCCGCAATGGATGGTGCCGAACTCTTCGGCGGCGACGATCGAGTAGCTGTAGTCCAGGCCCATGCCGCCGAATTTCTCCGGCTTGGAAATGCCCAGCAGGCCCAGTTCGCCGGCCTTGCGGAAAATCTCGTGGATCGGAAAGCGCCCGGCCTTTTCCCATTCCTCGACATGCGGGTTGATCTCGCGCTCGACAAAGTTGCGCACCGTGCGCCGCAGTTCTTCATGTTCCTGGGTGAAGATCATTTTTATTGTTCTCCTCAAGTTGAGTGACGCAATCCCTGAACCTTGTTACCCCTGTAGCCGCTGCCGCAGGCCGAAAACACCGTCGTTGCGGAACTGCTCGCTGTCCCTGTAGCCGCTGCCGAAGGCTGCGATCGGCCCCGCAGGGGACGTGCTCTTGAGGCCCTCGAAGACCCTTCGGGCCTTATCGCAGCCTGCGGCAGCGGCTACAGGTCAGAACCGTGCGACGCCGAAGCTATTGGGTTGTAGCTGACGCACCTGCGCCTCGTGGCAGATATCCAGCAGATAACCCAGCAGGGTGCGGGTATCCCGTGGGTCGATCAGCCCGTCGTCCCACAGGTTGGCGCTGCCATACAAGGCCGTGGATTGGCTGTCGAGTTTCTGCGCCGTGACCTGTTCCAGCATATCCAGCATCTGCGGATCGGCCGCCTGGCCCTGCTTGGCGTGCTTGGCCTCGGTAACGATGCGCAGCACCTTGCCGGCCTGGGCGCCGCCCATCACCGCGGTACGGCTGTTGGGCCAGGCGAAGATGAAGCGCGGGTCCAGGCCGCGGCCGCACATGGCGTAGTTGCCGGCGCCGTAGGAGCCGCCGACCACAATTGTCAGCTTCGGCACTCGGGCATTGGCCACCGCCTGGATCAGCTTGGAACCGTGCTTGATCACGCCCTGCTGCTCCGACTCGGTGCCGACCATGAAACCGGTGGTGTTGTGGAAAAACAGCAGCGGGGTGCCGCTCTGGTCGCACAACTGAATGAACTGCGCGGCCTTGCTTGCGCCTTTCGGGGTGATCGGCCCGTTATTGCCGATAAAACCGCAAGGGCGTCCCTGGATCTGCAAATGGCCGCAGAGGGTCTGCTGGTCGAACTCGCCCTTGAACTCGAGGAAATTCGAGCCGTCGGCGATGCGCGCGATGATTTCCCGGGCGTCGTACGGCTTTTTCGGGTCGTCGGGAATCAGCCCCAGCAGCTCGTCAATCGGGTACAGCGGCTCCGCATAAGGCCGGGGTGGCTGCAGCGGCAGCCGGGCATTCCACGGCAGGGCTGCGAGGATTTCCCGCACGATGCGCACGCCGTCGCCGTCGTTTTCCGCCAGGTATTCCGCGGTGCCGGCCACCTGCGCATGCATCTCGGCGCCGCCCAGTTCTTCATCGGTGGCCACCTCGCCGGTGGCGGCCTTGAGCAATGGCGGGCCGGCGAGAAACAGCTTGGCCTTGCCGCGCACCACCACCACGTAATCCGACAGCCCCGGCTGGTAGGCCCCGCCGGCGGTGGCCGAGCCATGGACCACGGTGACCTGCGGCAGGCCCATGGCCGACATGCGTGCCTGGTTGGCGAAACTGCGCGCGCCTTCGACGAAAATCTCCGCTGCGTAATTGAGGTTGGCGCCGCCGCTTTCGGCCAGGGTCACCACCGGCAGTTTGTTTTCCATGGCGATCTGCTGCAGGCGCAGGGATTTTTTCAGGCCGCTGGGAGAGATGGTGCCGCCCTTGATCGCACTGTTGTTGGCCACCACCAGCACCCGCACGCCGCTGACGTAGCCGATGCCGGCGATCAACCCGCCACCGGCCTGGCTGCCATCCTTGTCGTCGTGCAGCTTGTAGCCGGCCAGGCTCGCCAGTTCGAGAAAGGGCGCGCCGGGGTCGAGCAGCAGATTGAGGCGTTCGCGGGGCAGCAGTTGCCCGCGCTTTTCGAATTTCGCCTTGGCCTCGGCGGCCTTGGCCAGCAGGTTCTGTTCCAGCTGGCGGATCTGCGCGATGCCGGCCAGCATCGCCTCGCGGTTCTGCTGGAACTGCGGGCCGTGGGGATCTAGCTGGGACTGTATGACTGGCATGGCTTATTTCCCGTCCTTGAGTGGCTCGTCCTTAAGCACGTCCGGCAGGTAGGCGCGGTGGAAGCCGTTGTAGGACTCGCTGTGGGACGCCTTGTGCAGCGGCCAGGCACGGCTACCCAGGCTGGCGGCGCCGTCGATGCGCAAGGTGCTGCCGCTGATGAAGGCCGCCGCCGGGCTGAGCAGGAAGACGATGGCGGCGCTGACTTCCGACTCGGTGCCGATGCGCTTGAGCGGTACGTGTTCGCGCAGGGTCGGGATCACCGCCTTGAACGCGCCTTCGTAGGTGTCCATGCCGCTGGAGGCGATCCAGCCCGGCGCCACGGCGTTGACCCGCACCCCGGCATGGCCCCATTCGAACGCGGCGGTCTTGGTGAAATTGTCCATCCCCGAACGCGCGGCGCCGGAATGGCCCATGCCGGGCATGCCGCCCCACATGTCGGCGAGCATGTTGACGATGCTGCCGCCGTGCTTGCTCATGGACTGGTTGAAGACTTCCCGGGCCATGAGAAAGCCGCCCACCAGGTTGGTGCGCAGCACGGTTTCAAACCCTTTCTGATTGATCGAGGCCAGGGGCGAGGGGTACTGCCCGCCGGCGTTGTTGACCAGGCCATGCAAGGGGCCGTGGTCACGGATCAGTTCGCTGACCAGGGCCTTGACCGCTTCCTCGTCGCGGATATCGCAGGCATGCCCGCTGGCCTGGCCGCCGTCTTCGGCGATCTCCGCGGCCACCTTGTGCAGCTTGTCCGCCTTGCGCCCCACCAGCAGCACCCGGGCGCCAAGGGCCGCCATTTCATGGGCGGTGCAGCGCCCGATGCCGCTGCCGCCGCCGGTGACGACTAGGGTCTGGCCGGCGAACAGGTCGGGTTTGAAAATCGAGTCGTAGCCCACGAAAAGCCTCCTTCAGTTGACGGCATCAGCGATGCTCAGCGGCACCGGGATCTGGATTTCCAGCAACTGCTGGGCGAAGGCCTTGCCCTGCGGGTCGATGCGCAGGCTGGCGACACCGCCGCCACCGAGGGCGTTCTCCAGCAGGAAATTCAGGCTGTGGGTGCCCGGCAGGTACCAGCGCTGGACCCGGCCATGCACCGGGTCCAGCACATGGCTCATCCAGTCCACCACGACGGCGGGTGTCAGGGCCTCGGCGATCCACGGCAGGTATTCGGGGTCGCGGGCCATGACCCCGATATTGCTGTGGTTGCCCTTGTCGCCGGAGCGTGCCACCGCCAGCTTGACCAGCGCCACGCTGGCGTCGGCGCGGCCCACGGGGCTGGCCACGGCATGGGGCGCGGGCAGGGCGCTGGCGTCGAGGCTGTCGAGCTCGGGCAGCTCGACCCGGTGGCGCTGGCCGGCCATCTCGACTTCCAGAGTGCAAGCGCTTTTGTCGATCAGGAACGAGAACAGGCGGATCAGCGGATAGACCGTGGGCCGGCCGCCGACGATGCCGGTCAGGCCCGGGGCCATGCCGGTGGCGGCCTGGGCGATCTCCCGGGAAAACAGCACCAGCGCGCGTTTGTCCGGATGGCGCACGGCGAGCTTGATCACCACTTCGCGGCTGTCCTGGCGCTGACCATGGGGGCCATAGGTGGCTTCGCTGCCAAGCAGTTCGATATTGACTTCGCTGTAGGGTGCCCAGCCGCGTTGGTCGAACATTTGCGCAGTCTTGTCGACGATCGCCTGGCTGACCCGGCGCGCCTTGGCCACCGCGTCGATGCCGGCGATCAGGCAACTGGCGGTGCAGCGGAAACCGTCCGGGTAAGTGGCGCTGACCTTGTACTGGCCGGTCGGCGGCAGGCCCTTGGCGCCATGCACGCTGACCGCATTCTTGCCCTGTTGGCGCAGTTTGACCTGGGTGAAGTCGCAGACCACGTCCGGCAGCAGATAGGCCCGTGGGTCGCCGATCTCATAGAGCAGTTGTTCGCCGACAGTCAGCGGCGTGACCAGGCCACCGGAACCTTCGGACTTGCTCACCACGAACTGGCCGTCGGCGCTGACCTCGACGATGGGAAAGCCGATGTGTTCGTAGTCCGGCACGTCGCGCCAGTCGGTGAAGTTGCCGCCGGTGCACTGCGCGCCGCATTCGATGATGTGCCCGGCGAGAGCGGCCTGGGCCAGTTTGTCGTAGTCGTGCCAGGACCAGCCGAATTCATGCACCAGCGCGGCGCTGACCACCGCGCTGTCGACCCCGCGACCGGTGATGACGATGTCGGCGCCCAGTTTCAGGGCTTCGACTATCCCGGGGGCGCCGAGGTAGGCGTTGGTGGACACGCACATCGGCGGCAGCGGCGCACCGCTGAACATTTCATGAATGCCGCTGCCGTTCAGTTGCTTGAAGCGGGGTTGCAGGTCGTCGCCCAGCAGCACAGCGATTTTCAGGGCTACGCCGGCCTGGTCGCAGGCCGCTTGCAGGGCCGCGGCACAGGCCTGCGGGTTGATCCCGCCGGCGTTGCTGATGACCCGGATCTCCTGCCGGGCGATCTCGCCCAGCAGCGGGCTCAAGACCTCGACAAAATCCGTGGCGTATCCGGCAGTGGGATCCTTCATCCGCGCGCCGGCCATGATCGACAGAGTGATCTCGGCCAGGTAGTCGAACACCAGGTAATCCAGGTGGCCGCCCTCCACCAGTTGCGCGGCGGCGCTCGAGGTGTCGCCCCAGAAGGCGCTGGCACAACCGATGCGAAGGGTCTTGGTCATGGCTGGGGCTCTCGATAAAAGACTCGATAAAAAGACGCGATGACAGAACTGGATCGAGACTACCAAGCAAGCGCTTGGTTTGTAAACGTCGGAAATATCTTACTCCCAAGCGCTTGCTTGGTTGTCCCCACGGGCTTAAATTGCGCGCGCAAGCTCCCTGTTTCAGGGGGCTGCACCGCATAACGATCGAGCGAATGTAGGAGAGAGGCCGTGGACGAGCAAAAAGCCTTGCTGGTGATGCGCCAGCTGGTCGCCAACGGGCAACTGACCGATCCGGACAGCGCCCGCGGCAAGCTGCTGCAAACCGCGGCTCACCTGTTTCGCAACAAAGGCTACGAGCGCACCACGGTACGCGACCTGGCCGGCGCGGTGGGCATCCAGTCCGGCAGCATCTTTCATCACTTCAAGAGCAAGGACGACATCCTGCGCGCGGTGATGGAGGAAACCATCCACTACAACACCGCCCTGATGCGCGCCGAACTGGCCGAGGCCGGCAGCGTGCGCGAGCGGGTGCTGGCGCTGATCCGCTGCGAGCTGCAATCGATCATGGGTGGCAGCGGCGAGGCCATGGCGGTGCTGGTCTACGAATGGCGCTCGTTGTCGGCGCAGGGCCAGGCCGACGTCCTGGCGCTGCGCGACATTTATGAGCGGATCTGGTTGCAGGTGCTGGGCGAGGCCAAGGAGGCCGGCTTTATCAAGGGCGATGTGTTCATTACCCGGCGTTTTCTCACCGGGGCGCTGTCCTGGACCACCACCTGGTTTCGCGCCGAGGGCAGCATGACCCTCGAGCAACTGGCCGAGGAAGCGCTAACCCTGGTGCTCAAGGAGCCGTAGGCCTCCTGCAAGTAATTAATTCTTCAGTGGAAAGTTGTTGAAGCCAGGGAAACCGCCTAGTTTTAATGGCATTGCCCTGTTTCTTTATCTTGAGGTGAGTTGCCTTGATGTCTTCGCCAATGCGGACGGCTTTGCGAGTGCTGGTGTGGGGCCTGGCCACCCTGACGGTTTTTCCGGCCTGCGCTGCGCAGTTGGTACGCGTGGGGGCGGCGCATTTTCCCCCTTATACCGTGCGTCCCGAGCAGGGCGCCGACACCGGGCTGCTGCCGCAACTGGTGGACGCCTTGAACGCGCTGCAGAGCGACTACCAATTCGTATTGGTGCCGACCTCGATTCCCCGGCGTTTTCGCGATTTCGAGCAAGGCCGCGTCGACATGGCGATTTTCGAGAACCCGGCCTGGGGCTGGCAGAACATTCCCCATACCAGCGTCGACATGGGCCTGGAAGATGCCGAGATCTTCACCGCCCAGCGCGAGCCCGGCCGCGGCCAGGAGTATTTCGCCGACCTCAAGGGCAAGCGCCTGGCCCTGTTCAGCGGTTACCACTACGCGTTCGCCAACTTCAATGCCGATCCCAAGTACCTGGCCGACACCTACAACGCGACCCTGACCTATTCCCACGACAGCAACCTGCTGATGGTGCTGCGCGGTCGTGCCGACATTGCGCTGGTGACCCGTTCCTACCTCAGTGATTTCCTTTCGCACAATGCCGACACGGCGCAGCAATTGTTCGCCTCCGATCGGATCGATCAGGTCTACCACCACTACGCGCTGATTCGCCCCATGGCGCCGATCAGCGGCGAAGACTTCGCCAAGTTGCTGGGACGCCTGCGCGACAGCGGTGAATTGCTGAAGATCTTCGATCCCTACCGCATCGTGGTCATGCCACCGGCCAAATGAAGCCGCCCGCAGGGCGGCTTGCCTAAATTTCCCTGTGCAGCTCACGTCACTTGGTTGAACACTGATGACGCTGAGTCCGTGCCATGTCCTCTCTCGATACGCTGTCCGCTGTGGCCGTTGCCGATACCTGCCGTTGCGCTGCCGATCCCGCTGGCCTGCAACCGCTGCGCCTGGCCGGTATTGAAACGAGCGGTGCCAGCCGCGGGCCTGGCACGCCACTGCCACCGGCGGGCAGCGAGGTGCTGCAAGCCTTGCGTGGGCAAGAAGGGTGGCGTGACGAGTGGATGGCCGGCTGGTTATCGACCCTGGTGCATTCGTTATGCCTCGACCACGGGCCGAGCGAATGGCTGGCCGAGGACGCTGGCCAGAGGCTCGAGCAGCAGGAGCGTTGCCTGCATTGTGGGAGAGCCTTCGATTTTTCCCACAAGCGCGCCGCCTTGCTGATTCTGGCGCAGGGGCGGGGGACGGACGGCATCAGGCGGTCGAGAAGATCTGGCGGGAGCCTTCCTGTTCGCGGTAGCGCCGTGGCTGACGGTGGCTATCGCGATCAGGTGCGGGAGTAGCGTGCGGCGCGGATCAGTGGCGGGCGTAGGTGTCGGCGCGGTTGCCCGAGACTTTGCGGCAATGCACCAGCGCATCGCGAATCATGAAGTTCACCAGTGTCGGCGAGACCCCGAGTTCCTTGGCGATGTCCTTTTGCGGCACGCCATGCAGGCGATACATCTCGAAGGCATAGCGGGTGCGGCTGGGCAGCTCCGTCAGCGCGTCGGCAATGTGTTCCAGGGTCGAGAAATTGATGTGTGAGGTTTCCGGCGACGCTCCCTGCACGACCACATTCAGACCCTCTTCTTCAGTGCCCGAATACTTCTGCTCCAGCGCCTGCTTGCGATAGTGGTCGATCGCCAGGTTGCGCACGATCTGGAACAGATAGCTCAACTGCGCCTTGAACGATGAGGTGATCTGCGGCGCCGATTGCAGCCGGAAGAACGCGTCTTGCACCACGTCTTCGGCACGGGAACGACAGCCGGTAATGCGCGCCGCGATCTTGACCAGGATCAGGCGGTTGTCGACAAAGGCCTGGAGTAGCGGTGAATCGCACCTGCTTGTGGATACTTGTTCCGTCATGGAAATCACCTTGCTGCAAAAGGGTTAGTAGGACGACAGAAATTTCAGATTCGTCTTACACATCGAGCGACAAATTATGTTGAATGATAATGATTGTCAATTGAGAAAGAGAATTAATGAGCATCTTTGGTGCAGAGTGAGAACTGCGGCTCGTTGTCGCACGTTGTGAAGGGGTTCGAGGGCAGAGTGCGGACTAATTATTTCAAGACGCCATCCGTTCTCATTGGAGAAAGGTTCCGGGTGGAACATCCCGCCACAGCGCTCTCCAGATGTCCCATTCCGAGGGCAGGGGCCTTTATTTTTCAAAGGTTTATGTAACGGTCGCGGTTTTTTCCCGCGGCTCTACGTGCAAGCACAATCCGCGCAGGAAACCCCATGATGGACGCGTTCGAACTCCCCAGCACTCTGGCTCAAGCCCTTCAACGCCGGGCGGCTCAGACCCCCGATCAAGTGGCCTTGCGCTTCCTTGCCGAAGAGCAGGATCAGAGCGTGGTCCTCAGTTATCGCGACCTGGATCTGCGTGCCCGGACCATCGCCGCCGCGCTGCAGGCCAATGCCGGTCTGGGCGATCGCGCGGTGCTGCTGTTCCCCAGCGGCCCGGACTATGTCGCGGCGTTTTTCGCCTGCCTGTATGCCGGGGTCATCGCGGTGCCGGCCTATCCGCCGGAGTCGAGCCGACGCCATCACCAGGAACGGTTGATCTCGATCATCGCCGACGCCGAGCCGCGGCTGCTGCTGACCAGCAGCGGGCTGCGCGAATCGTTGTCGCAGATGGACGAACTGCAAGGTGCCGACGCGCCGCAACTGCTTTGTGTGGACACCCTGGCGGCGAGCCTGGCCGAAGGCTGGAGCGCCACCGAACTGCGGGGCGACGACATCGCCTTCCTGCAGTACACCTCGGGCTCCACTGCCTTGCCCAAGGGTGTGCAAGTCAGCCACGGCAACCTGGTGGCCAACGAACTGCTGATCCGCCGCGGCTTCGGTATCGACCTCAGCCCCGACGACGTGATCGTCAGCTGGCTGCCGCTGTACCACGACATGGGGCTGATCGGCGGCCTGCTGCAACCGATCTTCAGCGGCGTGCCCTGCGTATTGATGTCGCCGGCGTATTTCCTCGGCCGGCCGTTGCGCTGGCTGGAGGCGATCAGCGAATACGGCGGCACTATCAGCGGTGGCCCGGACTTCGCCTACCGCCTGTGCAGCGAGCGGGTCAGCGAGTCGGCCCTGGAACGCCTGGACCTCAGCCGCTGGCGCGTGGCCTATTCCGGGTCCGAGCCGATACGCCTGGACACCCTGGAACGCTTTGCCGAGAAGTTCGCCGCCTGCGGTTTCACCTCGAATCATTTCTTCGCCTCCTATGGCCTGGCCGAAGCCACCCTGTTTGTCGCCGGCGGCACCCGTGGCCAGGGCATCCCGGCCCTGCGCCTGGACGAGCAGGCCCTGGCGCAGAACCGCGCCGAGCCGGGCACCGGCAACGCCATGATGAGCTGCGGCACCAGCCAGCCCGAGCACGCGGTGCTGATCGTCGAGCCCAATACCCTGGCCGAGCTGGAAGAGAACCGGGTCGGTGAAGTCTGGGCTGCCGGCCCGAGCATCGCCCATGGTTACTGGCGCAACCCCGAGGCCACGGCCAAGACCTTCGTCGAGCATGCCGGCCGGACCTGGCTGCGCACCGGCGATCTGGGTTTCATGCGCGATGGCGAGCTGTTCATTACCGGCCGCTTGAAAGACATGCTGATCGTGCGTGGGCACAACCTTTATCCACAGGACATCGAGCAGACCATCGAGCGTGAGGTCGAGGTGGTGCGCAAGGGCCGGGTCGCGGCGTTCGCCGTCACCGAGCAGGGCCAGGAAGGCATCGGCATCGCCGCGGAAATCAGCCGCAGCGTGCAGAAGATCCTCACGCCGGACGCGCTGATCAAGCTGATTCGCCAGACCGTGGCCGAGGCCTATCAGCAAGCGCCGAGCGTGGTGGTCCTGCTCAATCCCGGCGCCTTGCCCAAGACGTCCAGCGGCAAGTTGCAACGTTCGGCCTGCCGCAACCGCCTGGCCGATGGCAGCCTCGACAGTTACGCCCAGTTCTCCGATAACAAGCTCCCCGATCGCCAGGCGGCGGTCGGCGAGGCCAGTGGCGAAGCGACCCGCGAACTGCAAGAGCTGATCGGCCGTATCTGGCGCGAACAGCTGCAAGTCGAGCAAGTAGCGAGCGACGATCACTTCTTCCTGCTGGGCGGCAACTCCATCGCCGCGACCCAGGTCGTCGCGCGTCTGCGTGAAGCACTCGGCCTGGAGCTGAACCTGCGCCTGCTGTTCGAGGCGCCGACCCTCGGCGCGTTCGCTGCACAGGTCGCCCAGTTGCAACAGGATGGCGGCCTGGCCCAGGGCGCGATCAACGCCTTGTCGCGCACCGAGGCGCTGCCCCAGTCCCTGGCGCAGAACCGCCTGTGGATCACTTGGCAGCTCGACCCGCACAGCAGCGCCTACAACATTCCCGGTGGCCTGCGCCTGCGTGGCGAGCTGGACGAAGACGCCCTGCGCGCCAGCTTCCAGCAACTGATCGAACGCCACGAATCCCTGCGCACGCGCTTTTTCGAGCGCGACGGCCAGGCGTTGCAACAGGTCGAAGCCGCCAGCGAATTCAACCTGCAGGTGATCGACCTCGGCGACCTGCCGCTGGCCGAGCGCGAGGCGCGGGAGCAACAGATCCGTGAGGATGAGGCCCGTACCCGGTTCGACCTGGAACAAGGCCCGCTGCTCCGGGTGACCCTGGTGCGCCTCGACGACGAGGAGCACCAACTGCTGGTGACCCTGCACCACATCATCGCCGACGGCTGGTCGCTGAATGTGCTGATCGACGAGTTCTCGCGCCTGTATGCCGCCGCCGTGCAAGGCCAGGCGGCGAGCCTGGCGCCGCTGCCGTTGCAGTACGCCGACTACGGCAGCTGGCAGCGCCAGTGGCTGGCCCAGGGCGAAGGCGAACGGCAACTGGCCTACTGGAAACAGCAGTTGGGTGACGAGCACCCGAGCCTGAGCCTGGCCACCGATCACCCGCGCTCGGCGCAACGGCAACACAGCGCCGTGCGGCACAGCCTGCGCCTGGGCGCGAGCCTGAGCGAAGCCATTCGCCAGACCGCCCAGGCCCATGAATCGACGCCGTTCATGCTGTTGCTCACGGCGTTCCAGAGCCTGCTGCATCGTTACAGCGGCCAGCGCGACATCCGCATCGGCGTGCCCAACGCCAACCGTCCGCGCCTGGAAACCCAGGGCCTGATCGGTTTCTTCATCAACACCCTGGTGCTGCGCGCCGAGGTGGACGGGCGCCTGCCGTTCGTTGATCTGTTGGCGCAGACCCGCCAGGCCGCGCTGCAGGCCCAGGCCCATCAGGACCTGCCGTTCGAACAACTGCTCGAAGCCTTCCCCCAGGCCCGCGAACAGGGTCTGTTCCAGGTCATGTTCAACCACCAGCAGCGCGACCTCGGCGCCCTGCGCCGGCTGCCCGGGCTGCTGGCCGAGGAGTTGCCGTGGCACAGCCGCGAGGCCAAGTTCGACCTGCAACTGCACAGTGAAGAAGACCGCAACGGCCGCCTGAGCCTGTCGTTCGACTACGCCAGCGAACTGTTCGAGGCCGCGACCGTCGAGCGCCTGGCCGAGCATTTCGTCAGCCTGCTGCGCGAAGCCTGCGCGCGTCCGCAAACCGCCATCGCCGACCTGCCGTTGCTCAACCCCTGCGAGCAGGCGCAGCAGCAACAGTGGAGCGAAGCCCCGTGCGCGGCGGCCAGCCAATGGCTGCCCGAGCTGCTCGAGGCACAACTGCAGCAGACCCCGGAACGCACCGCACTGGTGTGGCAGGGCGGCGAGCTGAGCTTTGCCGAGCTGCATGCCCAGGCCAACCGCCTGGCCCATTACCTGCGCGACAAAGGGGTCGGCCCGGATGTCTGCGTGGCCATCGCTGCCGAGCGCTCGCCGCAGCTGTTGATCGGCCTGCTGGCGATCGTCAAGGCCGGCGGCGCCTATGTGCCGCTGGACCCGGACTACCCGGCCGAGCGCCTGGCCTACATGCTGGCCGACAGTGGCGTCGAGCTGCTGCTGACCCAGACCCAGCTGCTCGAGCGCCTGCCCCAGGCCGCGGGTGTCAGCGCCATCGCCATGGACAGCCTCAAGCTCGACAGCTGGCCGAGCCATGCGCCGGGCCTGCACCTGCACGGCGACAACCTGGCCTATGTGATCTACACCTCCGGCTCCACCGGCCAGCCCAAGGGCGTGGGCAACACTCACGCGGCCCTGAGCGAACGCTTGCAGTGGATGCAGAACAGCTACCGCCTGGACGCCAGCGATGTGCTGATGCAAAAGGCGCCGATCAGCTTCGACGTGTCGGTGTGGGAGTGCTTCTGGCCGCTGATCACCGGCTGCCGCCTGCTGCTGGCCGCGCCGGGCGAACACCGCGACCCGCATCGCATCGCCCAGTTGGTGCAGCAATACGGCGTGACCACGCTGCACTTCGTACCGCCGCTGTTGCAGCTGTTCGTCGAGGAGCCGCTGAGCGCCGGATGCAGCAGCCTGCGCCGGGTGTTCTCCGGTGGCGAAGCCTTGCCGGCCGAATTGCGCGACCGGGTGCTGGAGCACCTGCCGAACGCCCAGCTGCATAACCGCTACGGCCCGACCGAAACCGCGATCAACGTTACCCACTGGCATTGCCGCAGTGTCGATGGCCAGCGTTCGCCCATCGGCCGTCCGCTGGGCAACGTGATCTGCCGGGTGCTGGACGCCGACCTCAACCCGGTACCGACCGGCGTGCCGGGCGAGCTGTGCATTGCCGGGGTCGGCCTGGCCCGCGGTTACCTCGGGCGCCCGGGGCTGAGCGCCGAACGTTTTGTCGTCGACCCGCTGAGCAGCGAGGGCGCGCGCCTGTACCGCACCGGCGACCGGGTGCGCTGGGCGGCCGATGGCGCGCTGGAATACCTCGGGCGTCTCGATCAGCAGGTCAAGCTGCGCGGCTTTCGGGTCGAACCCCAGGAAATCGAAGCACGCCTGCTGGCCCAGGAGGGCGTGGCCCAGGCCGCGGTGCTGGTGCGCGAGACCGCGGCCGGTGCGCAACTGATCGGTTATTACACCGCCAGTGCGGATGGGGAAGAGGAGGAGGCGCAGACCGAGCGCCTGAAAACCGCCCTGGCCAGTGAGCTGCCGGAGTACATGGTGCCGGCGCAACTGATGCTTCTTTCGGCCATGCCGCTGAGCCCGAGCGGCAAGCTCGACCGCCGCGCCTTGCCGGAACCGCAATGGCAGGTGCGTGAACACGTCGAACCCGTCACTGAGTTGCAACAGCAGATCGCGGCGATCTGGCGCGAGGTGCTGGGGCAGCAGCGCATTGGCTTGCGCGATGATTTCTTCGCCCTGGGCGGCCACTCGCTGCTGGCCACGCAGATCATTTCCCGGACCCGCCAGGCCTGCGACGTCGAGTTGCCGCTGCGGGCCTTGTTCGAAGCCAGCGAGCTGGGCGACTTCGCCGAGCAGGTGCGGCTGATCCAGGAAGCCGGCAAGCGCAACCAGCAGCCGCCGATCGCCAAGGTCGATCGCAGCCAGCCTGTGCCGTTGTCTTATTCCCAGCAGCGCATGTGGTTCCTCTGGCAGATGGAGCCGGACAGCCCGGCCTACAACGTGGGCGGCATGGCGCGTTTCAAGGGCGTGCTGGATGTCGGGCGTTTCGAGGCGGCGCTGCAGGCGCTGATCCTGCGCCACGAAACCCTGCGCACCACGTTCCCTAGCGTCGACGGCGTGGCCCAACAACGGGTGCACGGGGAAACCGGCGTGCGCATGGGCTGGAAGGATTTCTCCATGCTGGATGCAACGGCCCGCGAACAACGCCTGCAACAGCTGGCCGACGGCGAGGCGCACCGGCCGTTCGACCTGGAAACCGGCCCGCTGCTGCGCGCCTGCCTGGTCAAGGCGGCGGAGCATGAGCACTACTTCGTGCTGACCCTGCACCACATCGTCACTGAAGGCTGGGCGATGGACATCTTCGCCCGTGAGCTGAGCGCGTTGTACGAAGCCTTCATCGACGACCGCGACTCGCCGCTGGAACCGCTGCCGGTGCAGTACCTGGATTACAGCGTCTGGCAGCGCCAGTGGCTGGAGTCCGGCGAGCGTCAGCGCCAGCTGGATTACTGGACTGTGCAACTGGGCAACGAACATCCGCTGCTGGAACTGCCGGGCGACCGTCCGCGGCCGCCGGTGCAAAGCCACCAGGGCGAGCTGTACCGCTTCGACCTCGGCGACGAGCTGGCGGCACGGGTGCGGCGCTTCAACGCCGAACATGGCCTGACCCTGTTCATGACCATGACCGCGACCCTGGCCGTGCTGCTCTATCGCTACAGTGGCCAGACCGACCTGCGCATCGGCGCGCCGGTGGCCAACCGCATCCGTCCGGAAAGCGAAGGGCTGATCGGCGCCTTCCTCAACACCCAGGTACTGCGTTGCCAGCTCGACGGGCAGATGAGCGTCTTTGATCTGTTCGAGCAGGTGCGGCACACCGTGATCGAAGGCCAGTCCCATCAGGACCTGCCGTTCGACCACTTGGTGGAGGCCTTGCAGCCGCCGCGCAGCGCCGCCTACAACCCGCTGTTCCAGGTGATGTGCAACGTCCAGCGCTGGGAGTTCCAGCAGAGCCGCAGCCTGGCCGGCATGACGGTCGAGTACCTGGCCAACGATGCGCGGGCCACCAAGTTCGACCTCAACCTGGAGGTCACCGACCTGGATCATCGCCTGGGTTGCTGCCTGACCTACAGCACCGACCTGTTCGACGAGCCGCGCATCGCGCGCATGGCGGCGCATTGGCGCAACCTGCTGGAGGCCTTGATCGCGGCCTTGATAGAGAGCCCCGAGCAGCGCCTGAGCGAATTACCGCTGCTCGACCGCGTCGAACAACAGCAACTGCTGGACAGCCTGGGCGTCGAGCCCGGCGAACACCGCCTGGACCAGTGCATCCACCACCTGTTCAGCGAACAGGCGCTGCTGCGCCCGGACGCGCCGGCCCTGACATTCGCCGGGCAGACCCTGAGCTACGCCGAGCTCGACAGCCGCGCCAACCGCCTGGCCTGGATGCTCCGTGAGCGTGGCGTCGGCCCGCAGGTGCGGGTCGGCCTGGCCCTGGAGCGCTCGCTGGAAATGGTCGTCGGCCTGTTGGCGATTCTCAAGGCCGGCGGCGCCTACGTGCCGCTGGACCCGGAATACCCGCTGGACCGCCTGCACTACATGATTGAAGACAGTGGTATCGGCCTGCTGCTCAGCGACGCGGCGATGTTCCAGGCTTTGGGTGAGTTGCCAGCCAGCGTGGCGCGCTGGTGCCTGGAAGAGGACGGCGCGCAACTGGCCAACTACCCGGCCAGCGAGCTGCCCTTTATCAGCCTGCCGCAGCACCAGGCGTACCTGATCTACACCTCGGGCTCCACCGGCAAGCCCAAGGGCGTGGTGGTGTCCCATGGCGAGATCGCCATGCATTGCCGCGCGGTGATCAAGCGCTTCGGCATGCGGCCGGACGACTGCGAGCTGCACTTCTATTCCATCAACTTCGACGCCGCCACCGAGCGTCTGCTGGTGCCGTTGCTCAGCGGCGCCCAGGTGGTGCTGCGGGCGCAAGGGCAGTGGGATGCGCAAGAGATCTGCCAGCTGATCCGTGAGCACCGCATCAACATCCTCGGCTTTACCCCGAGCTACGGCAGCCAGCTGGCGCAGTGGCTGGCGACCCAGGACCAGACCCTGCCGGTGCGCATGTGCATCACCGGCGGCGAGGCGCTGACCGGCGAACACCTGAGCCGCATCCGCGCGGCGTTCAAACCGAGCCTGTTCTTCAACGCCTACGGCCCGACCGAAACCGTGGTCATGCCGCTGGCCAGCCTGGCGCCGGAACAACTGGAAGAGGGCGCTGGCAGTGTACCGATCGGCACCGTGATCGGTGAGCGCGTGGCCTACATTCTCGACGCCGATCTGGCCCTGCTGCCGCAAGGCGCCACCGGTGAGCTGTATGTCGGCGGGGCCGGCCTGGCCCAGGGTTACCACCAGCGTCCGGGCATGAGCGCCGAGCGTTTTGTGGCCGACCCGTTCAGCGCTAAAGGCGGGCGCCTGTATCGCACCGGCGACCTGGTGCGCCAGTGCGCCGATGGCCAGGTGGAATACATCGGCCGGGTCGACCATCAGGTGAAGATTCGTGGCTTCCGTATCGAGCTGGGGGAAATCGAAAACCGCCTGCTGGAACATGAGGCGGTGCGCGAAGCGGTGGTGCTGGCCCTGGACATGCCGGGCGGCAAACAGCTGGCCGGGTATTTGGTCGTGGATGGGGTGACCGATGTCGCCGAACAGAGTGACAAGCAACAGGCGGCCCTGCGCGAAGCGATCAAGGCCCAGCTTAAAATCCACCTGCCGGATTACATGGTGCCCACCCACCTGGTCCTGCTGGCGAGCATGCCGCTGACCGCCAACGGCAAGCTCGACCGCCGCGCCTTGCCGGCCCCGGACCTGGAACTCAACCGCCAGCAGTACGTGGCGCCGAGCAACGAGCTGGAGCAGACCCTGGCCCAGGTCTGGTGCGACGTGCTGAACCTGCGGCAGGTCGGCCTGCACGACAACTTCTTCGAACTGGGCGGCGACTCGATCCTGTCGATCCAGGTGGTCAGCCGCGCCCGTCAGCTGGGCATTCATTTCAGCCCGCGGGACCTGTTCCAGCATCAGACCGTGCAGGCCCTGGCCGCGGTGGCCAGCCGCAGCGAGCGGATCGTCGCCGAGCAAGGCTTGCTCAGCGGCGAGTCGCACCTGACACCGATCCAGCACTGGTTCTTCGACAGCGCGATCCCCGAGCGTCAGCACTGGAACCAGGCCCTGCTGCTGGCGCCGACCCAGGTGCTCGATGGGCAGTTGCTGGAGCCAGCGCTGCACGCGGTGCTGGCCCAGCATGACGCCCTGCGCCTGCGCTTCACCCAGGTCGACGGCCAATGGCGGGCCGAGCACCAGCCGCTGTCCGAGGCGCCACTGCTGATGCAGCTGCGCGTGGCTTCCATGGAACAATGCCCGGCGCTGTTCGCCGAGGCGCAGCGCAGCCTCGACCTGGCCAACGGACCGCTGTTGCGCGCGCTGTTGGTGGACGGTCCGGATGCGCAGCAACGCCTGTTTATCGCCATCCACCACCTGGTGGTCGACGGCGTGTCCTGGCGGGTGCTGCTGGAGGATCTGCAAAACCTCTACCGTCAGCTTGAAGCTCAGCAGACGCCGCGCCTGCCGGCGAAAACCAGCGCCTTGCGCGATTGGGCGTCACGCCTGCAGGCCTATGCCGGCAGCGAGTCGCTGCGCGAAGAGTTGAGCTGGTGGCAGGACCAATTGGCTGGCCCGGCGGCGACGCTGCCGGTGCAGCACGCCCAGGGCGGGCGGCAGAACAAACATGCGCGGACCGTCAGCGTGAAACTGGATGCCGAGCGCACCCGGCAGCTGCTGCAACAGGCGCCGAGCGCCTACCGCACCCAGGTCAACGACCTGCTGCTGACGGCCCTGGCCCGCGTGCTGTGCCGCTGGACCGGCGAAGCGTCAGCGCTGATCCAACTGGAAGGCCATGGCCGCGAAACCCTGTTCGACGAGATCGACCTGACCCGCACGGTCGGCTGGTTCACCAGCGCTTACCCGCTGCGCCTGACCCCGCTGGCCGTCGAAGCGGCGGCCGGGCAGGGCGCCTCGATCAAGGCGATCAAGGAACAGCTGCGCGCCGTGCCGCATAAAGGCCTGGGTTATGGCGTGCTGCGCTACCTGGCCGACGCGGCGATCCAGCAACGCATGGCGGCCTTGCCGCAGGCGCCGATCACCTTCAACTACCTGGGCCAGTTCGACCAGAGCTTTGCCAGCGACGCGCTGTTCCGTCCGCTGGACGAGCCGGTGGGCGCCGCCCATTCGCCGGAAGCGCCGCTGCCCAACGAGCTGAGCGTCGACAGCCAGGTCTACGCCGGCGAGTTGGTGCTGCGCTGGACCTTCAGCGGCGAGCGTTTCGATGTGCAGAGCATCGACGCGCTGGCCCAGACCTACCTCGGCGAACTGCACAGCCTGATCGCCCATTGCCTGGAGGACGATGCCGGCGGCCTGACGCCGTCGGACTTCCCCCTGGCGCACCTGACCCAGGCGCAACTGGACGCGCTGCCGGTGCCGGCCAGCGCCATCGAGGACGTCTACCCGCTGACCCCGATGCAGGAGGGCATGCTGCTGCACACCCTGCTGGAGCCGGGCACCGGCTTGTACTACATGCAGGACCGCTACCGCATCGACAGCGAGCTGGACCCGGCGCGTTTCGCCCAGGCCTGGCAGGCAGTGGTGGCCCGTCACGAAGCCCTGCGCGCGTCCTTCTGCTGGAACGTCGGCGAAGACATGCTGCAGGTTATCCACAAGCCGGGCAGCACGCCGATCGAGTTCCTGGACTGGAGCGCTGTCGCGCAAGACGAGCAGGAACCGAAGCTGCAGGCGTTGCTGAAAAGCGAACGCGAGGCCGGTTTCGATCTGCTCAGCCAGGCACCGTTCCACCTGCGGCTGATCCGCGTGGGGGCCGCGCGCTACTGGTTCATGATGAGCAACCACCACATCCTGATCGATGCCTGGTGCCGTTCGCTGTTGATGAACGACTTCTTCGAGATCTACACCGCCCTGGGCGAAGGTCGCGAAGCCCAGTTGAGCGTGCCGCCCCGCTACCGCGACTACATTGGCTGGCTGCAACGCCAGAGCCTGGCCGAGGCGCGCCAGTGGTGGAAAAACAACCTGCAAGGCTTCGAGCGCACCACGCCGATTCCAAGCGACCGGCCGTTCCTGCGCGAACACGCCGGCGACAGCGGCGGCATGATCGTCGGTGACTGCTACACCCGGCTCGATGCCCGCGACGGCGCGCAACTGCGTGAGTTGGCGCAGCAGCATCAGCTGACCGTCAACACCTTCGCCCAGGCGGCCTGGGCCCTGGTCCTGCGGCGCCTGAGCGGCGAGCGTGATGTGCTGTTCGGCGTCACCGTGGCCGGGCGTCCGGTGGAAATGCCCGAGATGCAGCGCACCGTCGGCCTGTTCATCAACAGCATCGCGCTGCGGGTGCAACTGCCGGAGGACGGCCAGCGCCTGAGCGTGCGTCAATGGCTCAGCAGCCTGCTGGAACGCAACATGGAGCTGCGCGAGTACGAATACCTGCCGCTGGTGGCGATCCAGGAAAACAGCGAACTGCCCAAGGGCCAGCCGCTGTTCGACAGCCTGTTCGTGTTCGAGAACGCACCGGTGGAAGTCTCGGTACTGGACCGCGCGCAAAGCCTGAACGCCACCTCGGATTCCGGCCGCACCCACACCAACTTCCCGCTGACCGCGGTGTGCTACCCGGGGGATGACCTGGGGCTGCACCTGTCCTACGACCAGCGCTACTTCGAGCAAGCGACCATCGAGCGCATGCTCGGCGAGTTCAAGCGCCTGCTGCTGGCGCTGGTGCAGGGCTTCCATGGCGACATGGCCGAGCTGCCGCTGCTGGGCGCAGCAGAGCAGGACTTCCTGCTCGCCGGCTGCAACCAGAGCGAGCATGAGTACCCGCTGCAGCGCAGCTACGTCGAACTGTTCGAGGCCCAGGTGGCGGCGCATCCGCAACGCATCGCCGCCAGTTGCCAGGACTTGCAATACAGCTATGCCGAACTGAACCAGCGCAGTAACCGCCTGGGCCACGCCCTGATCGCCAACGGCGTGGGCCTGGACCAGCCGGTGGCTCTGCTGGCCGAGCGCAGCCTGGACCTGCTGGGCATGATCATCGGCAGCTTCAAGGCCGGCGCCGGCTACCTGCCGCTGGACCCGGGCCTGCCGGGCCAGCGCCTGGGGCGGATCATCGAGCTGAGCCGCACACCGTTGCTGGTGTGCACTGCGGCCTGCCAGGAACAGGCGCAAGCCTTGCTGGACGAGTTCGCTTGCGCCAACCGACCACGTTTGCTGGTGTGGGAGGAGGTGCAAGCGGCCGATCATTCGCAGGACAACCCGGGGATCTACAGCGGCCCGGACAACCTGGCCTATGTGATCTACACCTCGGGCTCTACCGGCCTGCCCAAGGGCGTGATGGTCGAGCAGCGCGGCATGCTCAACAACCAGCTGAGCAAGGTGCCGTACCTGCAATTGAGCGAGGCCGATGTGATCGCCCAGACCGCGTCGCAGAGCTTCGACATTTCGGTCTGGCAGTTCCTCGCCGCGCCGCTGTTCGGCGCGCGGGTGGACATCGTGCCGAACGCCATCGCCCATGATCCGCAAGGTTTGCTGGCCCATGTGCAAGCGCAGGGCATCAGCGTGCTGGAAAGCGTGCCGTCGCTGATCCAGGGCATGCTCGCCCAGGAGTCGATCGACCTCGATGGCCTGCGCTGGATGCTGCCGACCGGCGAGGCGATGCCGCCGGAGCTGGCGCACCAATGGTTGCTGCGTTACCCGCAGATCGGCCTGGTCAACGCCTACGGTCCGGCCGAGTGTTCGGATGACGTGGCCTTCTACCGCGTCGACATGGCTTCGACCCGTGGCAGCTACCTGCCGATCGGTACGCCGACCGACAACAACCGCCTGTACCTGATGGATGGCGCGCTGGACCTGGTGCCACTGGGCGCGGTGGGCGAGCTGTGCGTCGCCGGTACCGGGGTCGGCCGTGGTTATGTCAGCGATCCGCTGCGCACCGCGCAGGTGTTCGTGCCGCATCCGTTCGGTGCCCCGGGCGAACGCCTGTACCGCACCGGCGACCTGGCACGGCGCCGCGCCGATGGCGTGCTGGAGTACGTCGGGCGCATCGACCATCAAGTGAAGATCCGTGGCTACCGTATCGAGCTGGGGGAAATCGAAGCCCGCCTGCACGAACAACCGGAAGTCCGCGACGCGGCGGTCGGGGTGCAGGAAGGGGTCAACGGCAAGCATCTGGTGGGCTACCTGGTTGCCAGCGATTCGGCCCTGAATCCGAACGAACGCCTGGAGCGCATCAAGCAACGCCTGCGCGTCGAACTGCCGGAATACATGGTGCCGCTGCACTGGCTGTGGCTGGAGCGCCTGCCGCTCAACGCCAACGGCAAGCTCGACCGCAAGGCCCTGCCGGCCCTGGAGATCGGCCAACTGCACAGCCAGGACTACCTGGCACCGCGCAGCGAACTGGAGCAGACCCTGGCCGCTATCTGGGCCGAGGTGCTCAAGGTCGAGCGGGTCGGGGTCCAGGACAACTTCTTCGAGCTGGGCGGGCATTCGCTGCTGGCCACGCAGATCGCCTCGCGGGTGCAGAAAACCCTGCAACGCAACGTGCCGCTGCGGGCGATGTTCGAGTGCAGCACGGTGGAGGAGCTGGCGCAGTACATCGACGGCCTGGCGAGCAGTGAAATCAGCGAGGAGAAGGTCGATCGCCTGAGCGACCTGATGGCGGAGCTGGAGGGGTTGTAATCCAGGGTTGTCGGCGCTGGCCCCATCGCGAGCAAGCTGAACTGGCCTGATAAGCCGGGACACCCCAATCGGGCGCCATGATGGCGCCCAACTCTGAACCTTAACCTGGCAGGGCCTTACCATCGAGGCCCTGCTCACTCCCGGCTGGCCCGAGTGCTACCGTCACCTCCACGGCTATCCGCTGCCCATCTTTGAAGCCGGCTACCGCTCGCGCTTCGAATGCGCCGACAACATCGACGCGGCAGATGTCGCTGTTCTAAAAAACTCGGCCCTTCGGGTCGAATTATTCATCCCTCACCGTGCGAGATTAGAGTCCTTCGCAGAACTGCTCATGGGGCTCGCAATGAATTTTTGAAGTATCTCCGCGACCAAGGCGATTCAGTCTTGCACTTATAGTGATTCGAGTTAATCCATCTTCCAAATTTGACTTTTGACGCTAACTTTAGTGGCTATGCTCTTACAGTGGGTTGACTGTCAAAGTCATTGCCGCGCCAGCAATAATGGCAGATCGTTATTTTGGAGTTTTTATGGACATGGAGCTGTTTGAAGCGAGCCATTACCAAGCCCCCGAGACACCAAAACGCCATTGATGTTCTGCTTGCACGCCTCCAGTTATTTCAACGGCTATGTTTTGGAGAATTAAAATGTCCAATGAAAAGTTTGACCGCGTCACAGCGAATTTGTCTGTTGCCGATATAAGCACTGCAATCGCTACCGGTTTGCAAAGAGCGCTTGATACTCGTGGAGAAGCGTTGCGCGATAAAATCCTTATTTATGGTGGAAGGATTGACTTCAACATTCAAGTGCTCCCCCAAAGCGCGGTAGGCGAACTCAAGGAAGTTGCCAATATTGGCAAGGTCTAGGTTTTTCGGCATTTTTTCGTCAAGCCAATAGGGACAGAAGGAATGCTGGTGGAGGGAATAAAATGCCACCCAAATCGTTGGAAAAATCCCGCCGATTGATTGAGAACGGTCGAAATAAGGAGCTTCTGTGCCCAAGTGCTCAGCCGGAATGGGAAGGAGCGAAAATATTCGGGGTGGTGAATGGCACGGTGGCAGCTCCTGAAGTAGCTTACCTTTCACAAGCAATACCCATGACGAAAGAGCTGGCTGAATCAACAGTCCCTGTCAGTCCGGCAGAGGTATTTCGCATTTCCGCACCCTGTGCGGAAATGCGATGCCAGCATTACAAGGAAGGAGGCTGCCAGCTTGTATCGCGCACCGTAGAGAAATTAAAAACGGTCACAGACAAACTTCCCCGTTGCTCGATAAGAGCCTCCTGTCGCTGGTGGAATGAACAGGGCCCCGATGCCTGTTTCCGCTGTCCGCAAGTCGTAACCAACAGTTTTTCCCAGGACGAGATGATCATTATTGCGGCAACCCCGATATAGCTCAAAGTGTGAGTCATCGTTGAAGATGAAAGGACTCTGATCAACTTGCACTCTCTGATATGAACTTTTAGTCTATTTACCCCTTCTGGAGGGGAGTTATACACATCGTTCAGGCGTTCAGCAGCCTATATGGATTTCATCATCCTTTGTAGGCGCGAGCTTGCTCGCGAAAAAGTCTTACGGCCTGCACGGCCCTTCGGACTTGTCCGATTGACGGCAACCCTTCACTGGCACAGTCTACCGAGGCTTTTTCGCAGCCCACCTGACAGGAGACAGTTGATGCCCTTCGCGACTATTGATGGACAAGCCCTTCACTACCTGGACCAGGGCAGCGGCCCGGCGGTGCTGCTGGCCGGCAGCTACCTGTGGGACCTGAACATGTGGGCGCCGCAGATCGAGGCGCTGTCCCGGCAGTACCGGGTGATCGCCCTGGACCTGTGGGGCCACGGCCAATCTGGCGCGCTGCCGCAAGGCACCACTTCACTGGACGACATCGCCCGGCAGGTGCTGGCGCTGCTGGATCATCTTGAGATCGAACGCATCACCCTGGTCGGCCTGTCCGTGGGCGGCATGTGGGGCGCGCGCCTGGCCCTGGCGGCGCCGCAACGCATCAATGGCCTGGTGCTGATGGACACCTACCTCGGGGCCGAGCCCGAGCCGACCCGCCAGTACTACTTCTCGTTGTTCAAGCAGATCGAAGAGGCGGGGACCATCCCGTCGCCGCTGCTGGACATCGTGGTACCGATTTTCTTCCGTCCTGGCATCGACCCGCAGTCGGCGCTGTACCAGGACTTCCGCGCGGTCCTCGCGGCACTGCCCAGCGAACGCCTGCGCGAAAGCGTGGTGCCCATGGGCCGCATCACCTTCAGCCGCACAGACCTGCTATCGCGCCTGGACCAGCTGGACCCCAAGACCACCTTGCTGCTGTGCGGCGACCAGGACAAACCGCGCCCACCTGCGGAAACCCGGGAAATGGCGGAGCTGATTGGTTGCCCTTATCAGCTGGTGCCCGAAGCGGGGCATATCTCCAACCTGGAGAACCCGGCGTTTGTCACCGAGGCGTTGTTGAAGTTTTTGGCTGAGCGGCATTCCTGCTGATGCCTCGGCGGCGTTTGGGCTGACGTTATCGCGAGCAAGCTTCGCTCCTACAGAAACCGTATTTCACCTGGTGGATCGCATTCTTCTGTAGGAGCGGCCGGTCGACGCTCGATTGCCCGCGATGCGATCCCACGGCCACCACACGACCCTCTGCTATAGTCGCGCCCGGCGCAGGTCCAAGCACCTGCGCCGGGCGTTTTCATTCAGGGACAGGGGCGATGACGGAACACATTCACTGGCGTGATATCGAGGATCTGGCCGGCAACTGGAACGGCCTCGGGGTGGAGGTCAAGCGCCCGGCCAGCGGCAAGCCGAACTTGCGCCTGCTCAGTGGCAACAACCGCCGCATGCAACTGGTGCTGGGTGACCAGACGCTGCTCTGGGGCACCATGTCCCGCTGCCTTTACGGCGTGTGGCTGGTACGCAATCACCTGCTGGAGCAATGGCCGCAAACCCTGGTGTGCCCCATCGATTCGCCCCAGGTGGAGCAACAGCTACGCCTCGACCCGGCCCTGCGCCTCAAGGCCTGGAGCCGCTTTTTCGTCCAGCAGTTGATGCAGCACCAACCGGACTTTTTCTACCCCGGCTACTGGCTGGTACGGGCCCTGCGCCCGGAATCCCTCAAGCCGATGCGGCCGTTGTTGAGCGGTACCGAAGCCTGGTACTTCAAGGGCGGCGAAGACGCCCTGAGCCATATGCCGCAGTGGGCGATCTACGGCCGCAACATCCTCGACAACCGGCAACCCGGCGCGGCGCGCTGGGTCGAGTTGGGCGAGAGTGGTGGCGCGGTGGTCGGCCTGCATGCAGTGGACCCGCATTCCGGGCGCCTCAAATGGTGGCGCAAGAAAGCCCGCGAGGGCAGCTTGCCGCCCATCCTGCTGTGGTACGTCAGCGGCCTGAGCTGCCACCTGATTCTCGATGGCCATTACCGCTTGCAGGCGGCCATCGATGAAAACCTTCCACCGGAGTTCCTGGTGCTCAGCTCGCCGCGGCTCTTCAGCTATCGCCCGAACCCGCAAGAGCAGCAGAAGGTGCTGGGGGCGCTGCAGATGCAGATCCAGCGCAAGAACCTGGAAACGGTGCGCTTCAACCAACTGCTGATCAGCACCTTCGATGACCGTCCGTATCACGGCTTCGGCAGCCAGTCGTGGGCCGGGATTGCCTCGGAAAAGGTCTGGGTCGATCGGGTCAGCGCCGTCCTCAACGAACGGGCAGACACCGGCGAGCTGGAAAACATCCTCGCCCGCGAAGCGCCGGACGAGTTCGCCTGAGCCTTACGCACAAATGCCGAAATCTGACACGTCCCTGTAGCCGCTGCCGAAGGCTGCGATCGGGCTGGGCGGCATTCCGACGAAGCGGCCGTAAACCAGGCGACGGTATCTTGCCTGACACACCGCATTGGCAGGTTTGGCGCCTGCTGCGCAGTCGATCGCAGCCTGCGGCAGCGGCTACGGTGGGGAGATTCACTTTCTTTTGTAAGGCTTTTCCGAGAAGCAGTTTGCCGCTTGAGTGTGGGTGTCCTGGCGCATTAGCCTGCACAGGTCATCGCGAAATCGATGGCCGGATGTGCAAGTCCGAAAAACATATCAGGAACGTACGAAGACCCAGAAGTAATTGCTGGGTGTTCATATCCACTGTGTTGAGGACCGCATCCATGAAAAAGCCAATTCCTGCATATCGCTACCCTGAGTTGAAAACCGCCAATCAAACCTTGCGTCAGGCACTGGCCAGTTCGCCTCCTGAAGCATTTGATTCTCTCCATGCCACTACGGCAGGGCCGGTAGGTCCGGATTCTCTTTTCTGTGTACGCGAAGGCATCAGCGCCGAAGAAGCCCTGGTGCATGTCTCGCTCTTGCTCAAATGCGCCGAAGAAGTCAGCGATGAAATCACCGAACGCGGCAGTGGCCTGGAGCGTGGGCTGATCTGGTCGATGGTCCATTCCGTGGAAATGGCCAGGGCGGTGGTGGATGCGTTGCTGGATGGGCGCGGTGCCCGTTGAACCGATACTGTTTTTTGAAGCGCGCATCGTGAGCGGGTTTGCCCCCACAGGGGCCTGATGGTCGTTTCACAATCAGGTATCCGTGGGGGCGAGCGCTCAGGTCAGCGTCAGGCGCTGACGGTGTTCAACTTGGGGTCTGTTCTTCCAGCGCATTCATTTTCGCCAGAAATGAAGCGGGCCCCATTCTTTGCAGCGGGAATTTGCCGCGACTCACCGCATCGAAGTAGCGCAGCGACCCCCACAGTTCAAAATCCCCCACCAGATAGACCCGACGTTTGGCCCGGGTGAGGGCAACGTTCAGCAGGTTAGGCTTGGAGGCGGCCCACTGCGCCGCTCCCGCATGCTCGGTGTCTGCCCCCAGCAGCATGAACACGGTGTCTTGTTCTTTACCCTGGAAGGTATGCACGGTGCCGATGGAGGCTTTCAACCACTGCTTCAACTCGCCCGCAGGTAATTTCGGGCGATAGTTGGGCCGGGCCCAGGCCGCCATGCGTATGGCTTTTTGCAGGGCCAGGCGCACGGCCTTGAACGGTGAGATCACGTACAGCTGCGGCAGCTCTCCATCGCGCAGGTACAGCTGCCCGAGCAGATCGACCATGAACTCGATCTGCTGGGGGACAACCTGTTTGTGTTCGACATTGCCAGGGATATCGACCCAGCAACTGGAGCTGTACACAGGGGCGTCCTGTTCGGCGTGGGCATTGGGCAGGCCAAAGACCATCTTGTTACCGTAGGCGATCTGATTCGACAGGCTGAACATGGGTTCGATGCAGCGTCTGTGGACCCTCAACGGGCTGCCGATCCACAGCTCTTGATCGGTGTCGTTCTTGAACACGCTGCCATACAGATTGTTGTGGTCCGCCAGGCTTTGCACCGACACACGATTGGGGGCGAAGGCATCGTTCGCCGTGTGTACCGATAGCTGGCCCAGGGTCTTGACCAGGCGTTGCGGCAGGGTGAAGACCGGCTCGATTTGCAGGGGGTCGCCCACCACCATGGCTCTTTGCGCCCGCCACAAGGCACCGACGGCGGCCTGGGGCACGGCCTGTCCCGCCTCGTCGATGTACAGCCAGCCCAAAGAGCCAGCACCCAACCCACGGAACTGGTTGGCAAAGGAGGCAAAGGTGCTCGAGACCACCGGGATCACCATGAACAGGCTTTGCCAGAGCACCTGGGTCAGTCGCTCATCCTCGGGTGTCTTGTTGCTCAGCAACAGGCTGATGGCGGCGAGGTTGGCGCTGAAGCCCTTGCCGTTCGAGCCTGAGGGCGCCACCTCGGCCAGCCAGGCTTCATGCAGGGTCAAAGCCGCGGCGAACAAGGTCGAGCGCAAGCGATTGAGTGCTTCATCATGCCAAAGCCCATTGATCTGGAACTCGCTGTTCTCCAGCTCACTGAGCTGACTTGGCAAATCCGGACGGCCCAGGCGGCTGGCGAAGTCGTCCAGGCATCGGCACTTGTCTTGCCATTGCGCCAGACGGGTATCGAGTTCGCTTCTACAGAACAGCAATGCGGTTTGCGCGCTTTCAAGTTCTGGTCTGAGGCTATTGTTCAGAAGGCTTTTCGCGCGGTTGATCTCTTCATGCGCCAGACGCTGAAGCCGGGCATTTTCCAGTTGTTCGTCACGGTGGGTTTTAGCTGCTTGAGTATTGAACAAGCGCTTCCACCAGACCGGACGGCTGCGATCTATCAGGCGCTCCAGTTCCTGAAGGCTGCTCAGATGTTGCGCCGTTGCTTGAAGTTGCTGTTGCTGTTGGTCGAGGGCTTGCTGGGCGGACGCCCTGGTCTGTTCGGCCTGATTGAATGACTGTTGCTGAAGGCGCAGGAAGGCCTGTTCATCGGTAGCCGCCATTTCTTCCAGCAGGCTGGCGTAACGGGCTCGTTCCTCCAGTGCTTTGCTGACCGCCTCATCGGCTTTTTTGAAGGCTGCGCTGGCATCCTTGAAGGTGGGGCCTTTGTATTCATCCACCCATTGCCGAATCGTCAGTGGCCGATTGGGCTCGGTGGAGTCTACCGGGGCGAAGAACATGCGTTCCTGCAGGACCTTTCGGTTGTTGCTATTACCGAGTGCGGCGCAGATCAAGCCCCAGGGTTTGTCCTCGTCGGACAGGTCGCTGATGCTGCCATCGCTTTTTTGTGCGGCAATCTTATGGGCGACCGGTTGCAGGTACTGCACGTCGTTCCAGCATTTTCCCAGGGATTTGCGTTTGGGCAGGTCTCGGGAAATGTTTTCCACGGCGGCATTGTTGGAGGAGGCCACCACCATTTCATAGCCGGTCAACTCAGGTTTGAGCGCGCGGATGGTGTAGGTATTCGGCATGCCCTTGAAGGTGACCTGCGGTTTTTTCCCGCCGACGAAAGCATCTTCCGCCTCGCTGTATCCCGCCAATACCCGCGCCCGACGCACGATGTTCTCGGCGAACATGTCGCGCAATAGCGTCGTTTTGCCTGTCCCGGGTGGTCCGTTAACGGAGAACACCCCACTGTTTTCCAAGGTGCCGAGCGCGGTATTGATCGCGAACTGTTGCATCAGGCTCATGGCATGGCCCGGCTCATCCGGCCAATGCCCGGGGTTTATGCATTGCGGTTGCAGGGCCTGGTAAATGGCCTTGCGGCCATTGTCGGTATACAGGTCGATTCTTTTGCCCGGGTCGGCTTCGCCCAGGTATTGAAGCAAAGGCAGCGGCTGTTCTGCGCGTTGCAGGCTGGCGATCGCACGCTCGATGTCTTTTATGAAAAAGCTGTTGAGGATGTCGATCTCGGTATCGGGCTCCTCTTCGTCCTCGACTTCCGTTGCCTGCGCCGCAGAGGGTTGCGTGAGTGGTTTCTCGACCTTGGGCTGGGTCAGCACTTGAAGCAATGCGACCGAGCTACCGCTGTTTTGCTCTGGCGTGAAACTGGCCCAGTTGCACAGCAGTTGATGCAGATGCATGACTTCCTCAGCCATCAAGGCTGGGTCATCGTTTTGCTGACGCTGTCCGTGGAAGTTGTGCAGCAGTTTGATCAACTGCTCCTTGGCGTCCTCGAAGGCTTGATGGCCAAGCGCACCAAGCCCTTTGCTCACCGTTTGCCCCAGGGCCCAGGGAGCCGTCGACAGTGACACGGCATCCAGTTGCGGGACGGCTTGCGCATTGAGCTTGATCTTGGCGAAGCAGGTAAAACCTTCAAGCTCCACCCGTTCCTGCTCTTCGTAGAAGGTGTTCTCGTCTACCGATAAAGCGGCCAGATACGGTTCGCAAAGAGTCGCAATGACGGAGGCGTCAAAGACCCCGATATAGAGATTGAAGCCTTTGACTTGAAGGTCTTCAGGTATGGAAAAGTTGCGCCAGTGGCTGTCCTTGCTCTGCTGGAGAATTTCCTGGGAGAGCCATCGGGTCTCCCATTTCTTGAAGTCCTCAACATATTTCCCTAGGGCATAAGGTAGAAAGAATTCCACCTTGTGCCAGTAGTCGAGAATGTCTAAAAGCCTAGCTTGTCCTTGAGCTGTCAAAACGTCACATCCCTGTCTGCGTGAATAAAGGCAGTAGTGTAACGCTGTCGGTAAGGCTAAAGGCCATTAGTGGTCAGGTCGTGGCGCATCTCATTTATTTGGGCCCGAAAATCTTGCCCAGCTTGTCCGGCGCGGGCGCGCCTTGTTGCTGTTGCAGCTCGCCCTTGTCGTCCATGTAGAAGATCGCCGGGGTGGCGGACAGCTCCAGTTCGTCCATCAGCGCCATGTTGGCGTCGAGCTTGGCCTGGACTTCGGCGGGGATCTTGGCCAGGGGCTTGAGGCTGCTGCCCTTGCCGGCTTTCTCGTGGTCCTGCAGGGCTTTCTGCGGGTCTTTGGCGGCCAGCAGGGCGGCGGATTTGCCCGGGCTGTCTTCGCGGATGATGCCGACCATGATGTGCCGCAGCTGGACCTTGCCGGCGTTCACCCAGGGCCGCGCCTGTTCCCAGAACATGTTGCAGTAAGGGCAGTTGGGGTCGCTGAACAGGTAGACCACGCGCGGCGCGTCGGCCTTGCCATCGGCGATCCAGTGGCTCTTTTCCATCTTGGCCCAGACGGCCTTGGCCATTGGCGCGTACACCAGTTTCTGCAGCGGCTCGGCGCTCAGGTCCTTGCCGTCGGCGTCGTACAGATTGCCCAGCAGCACATGCTTGCCGTCCGGCGTCAGGTACAGGGCCATGCCGCGGTTCTGGTACTGCGCGGCATAGCCCTTGAGGCCGTCCGGGGCATCGAAGCTGCCGACGATCTTGGCGCCTTTGGCTTCGATGTTCTTGATTGCTAGTGGCAGTTCTTCGGCGTGCAGCAGCGGGGCCTGGAGCAGGGCGGCGCCCAGGGACAGGCTCAGCAGGTGGCGGATGAAAGGCATGGCAATTTCCTTGAAGGGGCGGCCTGCGTGGCCGTGGTCGAATGCGCTGAGTCGAAATGTTCCAGGGCGCGGGCCAGGCTGGCCTCGGACAGCTCGCCCAGGTGGCTGCCGAGCAGGCGCCCGTCGGCGCTGTAGAACAGCGTAGTCGGTAGCGCCATGGAGCCCACGGCCTTGCCCAGGCGGCCGCTGCCGTCGAACAGCACGTTGTTCAGGTTCAGCTCCTGGGTAGCCAGGAAGGTGCTGACGCTCTGCATGCTTTCGGCCTGGTTGACGAACAGGAAGGTCAGGTCCGGGCGCTGCTGCTGGGCTCTTTCCAGCACCGGCATTTCCCGACGGCAGGGCGGGCACCAGGTGGCCCAGAGATTGATCACCAGCGGTTTGCCCTGGTAGCTGGTCAGTTGCACGGTGGCGCCGTCGGGGTTGCGCAGGGCGATTTCCGGCAGCCGCGTGCCTTGTTCGAAAAGGCTCAGGGACAGGGTGGCGAGCAGCCAGAACGCCAGGCCGCTGCCGACCCCGGCGCCCAGCGGCTGGCGCAGGGCCGGGCGGCGCCAGCCCCAGGCGAGGGCGGCCAGCAGCAGGACGATGGCCCCCGGCCAGGCGAGGAAACCGCCATCGCGCAGGTCGATGATCTGCCACAGGTCGTGGCGATAATGCTTCCAGTAGGCGACCACGAAGCCGATGCGCGCCGCCAGCATGCCCAGCAGGAACAGGCCGAACAGCACTGATTCCGGGTTCTCGCCACCGCGCTTGGCGACTCGCCAGCCGACCAAGGTGGCCAGCGCCAGGGCACTGATCAGCAGCAGGTGGTTGAGCGCGATGGCAAAGGTGCCGATGGTAAAGGTCAGCATCAACGGGCTTCTCGGGTAGCGGTCCAGCGTTGCAGGAAGGCAGCCGCGTCTACCTCACCGGTAATCCGCTGGCTGCGGCGTTCTTCGCCGTCCGGGCCGATCCACAGCAGGCTCGGCGGCCCCGGCACTTTATACCGGTTGAGCAGTTCGCGGCTGGCGGCGTTGTCGGCTGTCACATCCAGGCGCAGCAGGCGTACGTCTTTCAGGGCCTCGAGGACCTGGGGTTGGCCGAACACCTGTTTTTCCATGATCTTGCAGGACACGCACCAGTCAGCGTAGTAGTCCAGCAGCACCCACTGGCCCTGGGCCCTGGCGGTGTCGAGGGCGCCTTGCAGGGCGGCCGGGTCGTTGACGGTGCTGAAGGCGTCGTGGGCGCTGACGGTCGCCACGCCATTGCCGCCGCTGTAGACCTTCAGCGGTCGCCACAGGTCGTCGCTGCCACCGGCGGCGCCCACCAGCAACAGGCTGCCCCACAGGCCGAACACCACTGAACCTGCGCCGAACAAATGACCGGCGCGCCCGGCCGCACGCATCTGCTGCCAGGCGGTGTAGGCCAGGACCAGCGCCAGCGCGCCCCACAGGCCGATCCACAGCGATTCGTCGAGCACCGGGCGCAGCAGCACGATGGCGGTGCCGAGAAAGAGGAAGCCGAACACGCCCTTGAGCAGGTTCATCCACGGGCCGGGCTTGGGCAGGAAGCGGTTGCCCACGGTCACCAGCAACAACAGCGGCAGGCCGATGCCCAGGCCCATGACGAACAGGATCAGCCCGCCGTGCAGGGCATTGCCGCTCTGGGCGATGTACAGCAGGGCGCCGGCCAGCGGCGCGGTCATGCACGGGCCGACCAGCAGGCCGGACAGGGCGCCGAGCACCCCGGCGCCGACCAGGCTGCCGCCGCTGCGCGAGCGGCTGGCGTTTTCCAGGCGATCGCGCAGGGCCGCCGGCAATTGCATCTCGAAGAAGCCGAACATCGGCAGTGCGAGGATCACGAACACCGCGGCAAAGCTGCCCAGCAGCCAGGGCTGTTGCAGCAGGGCTTGCAGGTTGGCGCCGAGCAGCGCGGCCAGCACGCCCATCGCGGCATAGACCAACGCCATGCACACCACATAGCTGCCGGCCAGGGCGAAGCCGCGCCGCGGGCTGGCGCCGCTGCCCACCACCAGGCCGGCGAGGATCGGCAGCATCGGCAGCGAGCAGGGGGCGAAGGCCAACAGCAGGCCGAGGCCGAAGAACACCAGCAGGCTCCAGCCCAGGGCCCGCTGTTGCAGGCCGCTGGCCAGGGCCTGGTCGCTGGCTTCGGTGGCATTGGCGGCGGCCGGACTGCCACCCAGGTCCACTTCCAGAGATTGCGGCGGGTAGCACAGGCCGGCGTCGGCGCAGCCTTGCCAGCCGACCTTGACCTTGCCGGTGGCGCCGGCGGGGATTTTCAGTTCCAGGCCTTGGCGATACACCTGCTGCGCGCCGAAGAATTCGTCGCTGTGGGCCTCGCCCTCGGGCAGCGCCGGTGTGTGCGCCTCCGCCAGGCCGTCGAATTTCAGCCGTTGCTGATACAGGTAATAGCCGTCGGCGATCTGCCAGAACAGCTGGGTTTCCCCCGACGCCAGGCGTTCGGAGGTGAAGACGAAGGCTTTGCCGACCGGGAGAAAGTCGGGTTTGACCTCGAACGGGTTGTTACCCGCCTGGGCCAGGCCCGACAGCAGCATGAACAACAGGATGAACAGACGACGCATGGAAAAGCCTTAAACCGGTGCAAGTGACCGCACAATGGCCGATGGCGATTAACCGATGATTAACCCTGCACGCCTTGTGGCACTAGCGGTGCAGGCATAATGTCGGCTTAATCGGCGCTGGTTTTAATGCACCCCTTTTCTACAGGTTCCACCATGCACGTACTTGTCTGTGAAGATGATGAGCTGATTGCCAGCGGGATCGTGGCCGGCCTCACGGCCCAGGGCCTGACGGTCGAGCACGTGGCCACCGCCTCGGCGGCGCGGGCCATGCTCGGCGTGGCGGAATTCGACGTGATGGTGCTCGACCTCGGCCTGCCCGACGAGGACGGCCTGAAACTGCTCAAGCAACTGCGCCACAACGGCCTGGAAATCCCCGTGCTGATCCTCACCGCGCGGGACTCGGTCACCGACCGGGTCGACGGCCTGCAGGCCGGCGCCGACGATTACCTGCTCAAGCCCTTCGACCTGCGGGAACTGGCGGCGCGCCTGCATACCCTGTTGCGTCGGGTGGCGGGGCGCAGCGTCAACCTGATCGAGCACGGCCGCCTGACCTACGACCCAAGCACCCGCGAAACCCAGCTCGGCGGCCAGCCGGTGGACCTGTCGCGACGCGAGCAGGCGCTGCTCCAGGCGCTGCTGCACAACCGTGGCCGGGTGCTGTCCAGCGAGCAGCTCAAGGACAGCGTCTACGGTTTCAACGACGAACTGGAAAGCAATGCACTCAACGTGCACATCCACCACCTGCGGCGCAAACTCGGCAACGGCATCGTCGAGACTGTGCGCGGCCTGGGCTATCGCCTGGGGCCGGCGGATGGCGGGGAGGAGTCGTAAGTGATGAGCCTGCGTTTGCGCCTGAGCCTGACCATCGGCGCGGCCTTCGTGCTGATCTGGGCGCTGGCCGCGGCCTGGATGTTCAGTGACCTGCGCAACCAGATGATGTTTTCCCTCGACCAGCGCCTGGTGGCGTCGGCGCGCATGGTCGCCGGCCTGCTGGAACAATTGCCGGCGTTGCCGAGCAAGGGCGAGGGCACCCATTTCAGTGCCGAACAGCTGAACATTCCCGGGGGCATGGCCTGCCAGGTCAGCTCCCTGCGCGGCGAGATCCTCGCCCGCAGCCATAACCATCCCGACGAAAAGCTCGAAGCCGAGCGCATGGGCTTTCACGACCAGATGATCGACGGCGTGCGCTGGCGCAGTTTCACCCTGGCCCGGGGCGACCTGCGTATCACCACCGCCGATCGCCAGGTCGAGCGTGAAGCGCTGAACATGTCGGTGCTGCTGGCGGCTTCGGTGCCGGTCGGCGTGGCCTTGCTCGGTTGCCTGTGGTTGTTGTGGCTGGGGATTGGCCAGGGCCTGGCGCCGCTGAACCGCATGCGCGATGCCCTGATGCGCCGCAGCGCCGACTCCCTGGAGCCGTTGCAGATCCAGCCGCTGCCCAGCGAGCTGCGGCCATTGCTGGAAACCCAGAACCAGCTGTTCCAGCGCATCGGCAAGACCCTCGAACGCGAGCGCCGCCTGACCGGTGACGCCGCCCACGAATTGCGCAGCCCGCTGACGGCGATCAAGACCCACCTGCAAGTGGCGCGGATGACCGACGGCGCGGCCCGCGATCAATCCCTGGCGCGCGCCGAAGAAGGCGCCGACCGCTTGCACCGGACCCTGGAGCAGCTGCTGTTGCTGGCGCGGGTCGAAGGCAGCCTGTCGTTCGAGGATGGTGTGCAGTGCAGTGCCGAACAGGTGGCGAAAACCGCGATCCAGGACGCCGCCAGCGGTGCCCGGCAGCGGGTCAGGCTGCACATCGACGAGCGGGTGTCGGCGGCGCCGCTGGAAATGCCTTCGGTGCTGGCCATCGCCGCGCTGCGCAACCTGCTGGACAACGCCCTGCGCCACACCCCGAGCGATGCGCCGGTGGAGCTGAACCTGGAAACCATCGGCAATCGCGTGCGTTTCCAGGTGCGCGACCACGGTGACGGCATTCCCGAGGATGACTTGCAGCACCTGACCCAGCGCTTCTGGCGCAACGGCCAGAGCACCGGTTGCGGCCTGGGTTTGGCCATCGTCCAGGCGATTGTCCAGCGCTGCGGTTGCGTGCTGCATTTCGACAGCCGGCCCGATGGCTTGCGGGTCGAGCTGACCATGCCGTTGCAGCCGGCCTGAGGGCCTATCGCGAGCAAGCTCGCTCCTACAGTGGGCAGCACAACCCTTGTAGGAGCGAGCTTGCTCGTGAAAAAACTCGAATCCCCACTGTCCCCTGACGATTCGTCCGCTTCCCGTTATCTCCCCACGCAATAAACCCTCGCCTGGGTGTAAATCCTCTCGTCGCTGATGCGTTTCCAGAACAGGAAAACCTGCGAGTGCGCGCTGAACCGGCTGCGTACCTGTGTGGTGTGCGGTTTCGCTCAACTCATCAGCGTGAGGATTCGAGAGATGTCAGTTGCTACCAGCCTTGTCGACGATCAGCCCGCGCGGACCAGTCCCGCGCCTGCCGAGACGCTTTACCAGTTCACCGAATCGCCGTTGCTGGCCCGGCAGAACCAGCAGGAATCCAATGCCCGCAGCTATCCGCGGCGGATCCCGCTGGCGCTCAAGCGGGCGAGCGGGATTCATGTCGAGGACGTCGAAGGCCGGCGTTTCATCGACTGCCTGGCCGGTGCCGGGACCCTGGCCCTGGGCCACAACCACCCGGTGGTGATCGAGGCCATCCAGCAGGTGCTGGCCGATGAGCTGCCGCTGCTGACCCTGGACCTGACCACCCCGGTCAAGGACCAGTTCGTCCAGGACCTGTTCGGCCTGTTGCCGCCGGCCCTGGCCGCCGAGGCGAAAATCCAGTTCTGCGGCCCCACCGGCACCGACGCCGTGGAAGCGGCATTGAAGCTGACCCGTACCGCCACCGGCCGCAGCACCGTGCTGTCGTTCCAGGGCGCCTACCACGGCATGACCCAGGGTGCCTTGAGCCTGATGGGCAGCCTGGGGCCGAAGCGCCCGCTGGGTGCGCTGTTGACCACTGGCGTGCAGATCCTGCCGTTCCCTTACGACTACCGCTGCCCGTTCGGCCTGGGTGGCGAAGCGGGGGTCAAGGCCAACCTGAGCTACCTGGAAAACCTGCTGAGCGATCCGGAAGCCGGCGTGCAGCTGCCGGCGGCGATCATTGTCGAAGCGGTGCAGGGCGAGGGTGGGGTGATTCCCGCCGACCTCGACTGGCTGCGCGGCGTGCGCCGGATCACTGAAAAGGCCGGGGTGGCCTTGATCGTCGATGAGATCCAGAGCGGTTTCGCTCGTACCGGCAAGATGTTCGCCTTCGAGCACGCCGGGATCATTCCGGATGTGGTGGTGCTGTCCAAGGCCATCGGCGGCAGCCTGCCGATGGCGGTGGTGGTCTACCGCGACTGGCTCGACACCTGGCTGCCGGGCGCCCATGCCGGCACCTTCCGTGGCAATCAGATGGCCATGGCCACCGGTTCTGCGGTGATGCGCTACCTCAAGGAACACCAGGTGGCCGAGCATGCCGCCGCCATGGGCGAGCGTTTGCGCGAGCACCTGCGGATCCTGCAGCGCGACTATCCGCAGATGGGCGACATTCGCGGGCGCGGCCTGATGCTGGGGATCGAGCTGGTGGACCCGGCCGGCGAGAAAGACGCCCTGGGCCATCCGCCGCAGTTCAGCCGCCTGGCGCCGCTGGTGCAGCGTGAATGCCTCAAGCGCGGGTTGATCCTGGAAATGGGTGGGCGCCATGGCAGCGTGGTGCGTTTCCTGCCGCCGCTGGTGATCACCGCGGCGCAAATCGACCAGGTGGCGGATATTTTCAGCCGGGCGTTGGCGGCGGCGGTCGCCAGCCTCTAATTTTCCACGGGCCTTGAACGTTCCTTATTCACAACCGCTGCGCCTTCAGCGCAGCGAGCCTTATAGCGATGGAGACACGTAATGACTTCAGTATTCGACCGCGAGGACATCCTCTTTCAGGTAGTGGTCAACCATGAGGAGCAGTATTCGATCTGGCCGGACTACAAGGCTGTGCCACAGGGCTGGCGCACCGTGGGCAAGAGCGGCTTCAAGAAAGAGTGCCTGGCCTACATCGAAGAGGTGTGGACCGACATGCGTCCGCTGAGCCTGCGGCAGAAGATGGACGCCCAGGCGGCGGCCAACTGATTACCGCGTACTGACGTTGACCTGTAGCCGCTGCCGCAGGCTGCGATAAGCCCGCCAGGGCTTCGGCGCTCTTAAGATCGCTGACGACCGTTCCGGTCGATCGCAGCCTGCGGCAGCGGCTACGTACCTGGGTAGGAGCGAGCTTGCTCGCGATAGCGACCCACCAGCCAACGCCGATGTCGAGGCGGATAACGCTATCGCGAGCCAGCTCGCTCCTACAGGTAGTTTGATCAGGTGCCGTTAGCAAAAAGCCCCGCCCTCGTGAGAGAAGCGGGGCTTTTTTGTGGGCGTCAGCCCAGGCGTTTGACGGCCTGCAAGGTGTAGCTCAATGGCAGGCGCCAAGGGGCGTGTTGCAGGTGCCATTCGCCTTGTTCGTCACAGCGCATCTGCCCGGGAAGGGCTTCCCAGGGGATGCTCTGGTGTTCCACCAGGCCGCTGATGTCCAGGCCGTGCTTGAGCAGCGCGCTGACGATTTCCCCCAGGCCGTGGTTCCACGCATGGGTCACCGTGGCCTTGAGCGGCCGGTCGGTACTGACGTAGGTGCTGTCGTCGTCCCACACCAGCGGTTCGCTGCGCTCGAAGTAGGGCAGGTCGACCACCAGCGCATCCTCGCGGCTTTCGTCCAGGGCCCAGAGCATCGGGTGGCCTTCGCGGATAAACAGCCGGCCGCCGGGCTTGAGCAATTGGCTGACATTACGCGCCCAGGTGTCGACGCTGGGCAGCCAGCACAGAGCGCCGATACCGGTGTAGACCAGATCGAACGCGCCTTTGGGCAGCACCTCGCAGGCCTTGTAGACGTCGGACTCGACGAACTCGATGGCGCTCCCGGTGCGCGCCGCCAGGCTGCGGGCTTCGGCCAGGGACGCGGGGGAGAAGTCCAGCCCGGTCATCCGCGCGCCGAGGCGGGCCAGCGACAGGGTGTCGGTGCCGATATGGCATTGCAGATGCACACCGCGCAGGCCGCTGATGTCGCCCAGCAGTGGCAGGTCGAAACGCACCACCTCGGACAGGTGCCGCGGGTCGTCGACAAACATTTGCGCCTGGTAGTCCGGCGAGGCCGCGTGCAGCGGTGCGCGCTCGTCCCAGTTGGCCTGGTTGAGCTTGAGGTAGTCACTCATGGCGGGCTTCCTGTCCGTTCAATGGGAGCAGCAGGCTAGCACCGCCGAGGCGGGCGATTCTTGGGGGAATTTGTAAGCCGCGCCATTTCCCCTGTAGGAGCGAGCTTGCTCGCGATAAATGCAAGAACAACGCGTCCACTCAGGCAATACGCGTCATCGTTGACGTTCATCGCGAGCAAGCTCGCTCCTACAGAGGGAGTGGCGGGTCAGGTTTTCGGGGCGAGGGCACTGGTGATCTGGCCGATGCTGTTCTCCAACTCCGCCAGCGGGTCGGCGCTGTCGGTTTGCAGCACCAGCAGCTGGCTGCCGGCGGCGTCGATGGCGGCCTTGACGGCAGCGGACGGCTGGCGGTGATGCAGGACGATGGCCACGTCGTTGTCCTTGAGCCGGGTTTGCAGTTGCTGCAGGGCTTCGGGCGTCCACTCGTTGTCGGCGCGGGCGTCGACCTCCAGCAGCTCCAGGTTGAGCCCGCTGACCAGGTAACCGAAGTGGTCGCTGAGGCTGAGCACGCTGAGGTTGTCGGCATTGGCCAGTTGCCCCTCGCTATCGGCGCTGAGCTTGAGCAGGCGTTGCTTGAGGCTGGCCAGGTTGGCGTCGATCTTCGGCTTGGCGGCGGGGGCCAGGCGCACCAGGTCGGCGGCCAGCACATCGGCCATGCGCCCCAGGTTATTGCTCGACAGCCACGGCTGGCTGTTCAGGCCGTCGCTCTTGCCGGGCTGCAGGGCGACCCCGGGCAGGGCGCCGTCCACCGGGCGCGCGGCATCGACTTCGACGATGCGGATATTGCTGCGCCGCGCATTGGGGTACAGCGGGTCGTCCGGCCAGATCGAGCGCAGGCCGATCACCGCATCGGCGTCGAGGGCCAGCTTGTGCAGCGCCGGGGCGCCGCGGCCGGTGAAGTAGGCGGTCTGGCGCGAGCCCGGCAGGTTGTCGGGGGCGGCGCGTTCGAGTCGCACATCGGTGCCTTGCAGCAGCCACTGGCCGAGGCCGAAGGTCACCGGCAGCGAGGCCAGCACGGTGAGCGGCTTGGGTGAGCTGGCGCTGTGCAGCGCCGTGGTGCCCAGGCTCTGGTTGGCGGTGACGCGCATCGGTTCGAAACGGTCCGGCTGGGCCAGGGCCGGCGCGCTGCTCAGCCCGCCGAGGGCCAGGGCCAAAGTCAGGGGGCGTGTCAGGTGACGTAATGAACTGTGCATTTATCCGATATTCCCTTTGAGGCTGGGGACAATGCCGCGGGCAACGGCGGCCAGGGCGAAGGCGACACCGGCCACCAGGATGATCGCGGCGCCGGAGGGGACGGGCAGGTCGAAGAGGATCGGTAGCAGGATGCCGCACAGGGTGCTGACCGTGGCGATCAGCACCGAGATCCAGAAAAAGCCCTTGAGCGACTGGCTCAGCAGGCGCGCGGCCGCCGCCGGGATCACCAGCAGGGCGCCTACCAGGATCGCGCCTATGACTTTCACCGCGGCCACGGTGATCAGGGTCACCAGGATCACGAACAGGTAGTCCAGGGTTTTCACCGCGACACCGCGCACCGCCGCCAGTTGCGGGTTGAAGCTGGCCAGCATGATGCGGTTGTACAGCGGCAGGCTCAGACCCATCACCAGGGCACCGACGATCAGCAGCACCAGCAGATCGTTGCCGTTGACCGTGAGCACCGAACCGAACAGCACGTTTTCCAGGATGTGCACGTTGATCTTGCCGGCGAGGATCAGCAGCAGGCTGGCGCCCAGGGCCAGGGACACCGACAGGAACACGCCGATCAGGGTGTCCGGCGCCAGGCCGGTGCGGTTGCGCAGGTAGTTGAGCAGGATGCCGAACAGCAGGCAGTAGCCGAACAGGCTGCCGTACGGGCCGGTGTAGGGTTCGCCGAGCAGGATGCCGATGGCCACGCCGGTCAGCGCCGCGTGGCCCACCGCTTCGGAGAAGAACGCGAAGCGCTTGACCACTACCAAAGTGCCGAGGCCGCCCAGCACCGGGCCGATCAGCAAGCCGGCGAGCAGGGCGTTGACCACAAACCCATAGGCCAGGGCTTCTGGCAGGTAACCGGAGGAGGCCCAGCCCTGGATCATCAGACGAAAGGCTTCGTAACTCATCAGGCAACACTCCCGCTGACGATATCCGCGCTGCGCGGGTGGGTGGAAAACAGCGTCAGCAGGCGTTCCGGGGTCAGCGCCTGCTGCGGGTGGGCGTCGAACAGCACGCGGCGATGCAGGCCGGTGACCCGGTCCGCCAGGCGGCCGACCGCTTCCAGGTCGTGCTCGATCCACAGCAGGGTGATCCCGGCCTGGCGCCAGTCGCCGAGCAGGCGCTCGAAGACCTGGATGCCGGCTTCGTCGAGGGCCGACATCGGTTCGTCCAGCACCAGCAACTGCGGCGCTGGGATCAGCCCCTGGGCCAGCAGCACCCGCTGGCGTTCGCCGCCGGACAGGGCACCCATGCGCCGCTTGCGTTTGTCCTGCATGCCGACCCGCTCCAGGGCTTCGCCTATGGCCGCGGCGTAATGCCGGCTGAGGCCGAGGAAAGCCGGGCGGCGCTGGCACATGGCGGCCATGAAGTCGTCGACGGTCATCGGCAGGCCGCGGTCGAATTCCAGGGCTTGCGGCACATAGCCGATCACCCCCGGCTCGCCCGGCCATTGCAGGCGCAACTGGCCCTGGTGGGGCATCTGCCCGAGCAGGGTCTTGATCAGCGAGCTCTTGCCGCCGCCGTTGGGGCCGACCAGCGCATGCACGGTGCCGGGCTGCACCTTGAAGCTGACGTTGTCGAGGATGGTGGTGCGGCCCAGGGTCAGGCTGACCTGGTCGAATTCGATGGACGGGCCGCGGGCCAGGCTGTGCAGGGCGGTCATGCGCCGGCCTCCTGGATCGCCCGGACCACGGTGTCGAGGTTGCCGGCCATTTCCTTCTCGTATTTCTCGGCGCTGTAGTCGCCGTAGGAAATGTGCGACAGCGGGTACAGCTTGACCCCGGACTCGCGCTGGATGGTGTCGACGTAGGTGGAGGGGAAGTCCATCTCGGAGAAGATCACCTTGACGTCCAGTTCACGCAGCTGGTCGATGGTCTTTTTCAACTGGCTCGGGCTGGGCTCGATGCCATGGGCCGGCTCGACCACGGCGGTGACTTCCAGGCCGAACTCGCGCAGCAGGTAATCGTAGGCGGCATGCACCGTGGCCACCCGCAGGTCGGCGTTGGGCGCCTTGGTCAGCTTGGCCAGGGCGTCGGCGCGCATCTGCCGCAGGCGTTTGCCGTAGGCGCGGGCGTTCTGGGTGTAGGTCTTGGCGTTGGCCGGGTCCATCTTGCCCAGCTCGCGGGCGATGTTGTTGACCTGGGCGATGGAGGCGCTGATGGACAGGAAGGTGTGCGGGTTGACCACTTTGCCGGCGCCGCGCGCGGCGATGCCGGTGGCGGCCAGCAGCGGCACGTTCTGGTTGGCCTCGATCACCGGGATGTCCGGGCGTTCGCTGGCCTCGATCATGCGGTCGGCGAAGTCGTCGTGGCCGACGCCGTTGAGCACGATCACGTCCAGGGTGCCGATGCGCTTGATGTCTTCGGCGCGCGGTTCATAGGCGTGGGGGTTGAAGCCGGCGGGGATCAGCGGTACGACCTCGGCCTTGTCGCCGACGATGTTGGCCACGTAGCTGTAGTAGGGGTGCAGGGTGATGCCGATACGCAGGCGCTTGGCCTGGTCGGCCGTGGCGAGAGGGCTGAGCAACAGGGCGAACAGGCTGACCAGCAGCACCCGCAGGAGCGGGCGGCGTTGAGATGAAATAGGCATGGGCTAGCGGTCTTCTCTCGGGTGAATGCGTGGGTTCAGTGGCGATGCTGGCGGGTCACTCCGGCATCGAATTGCGCGACCACCTGCTGCCAGCCGGCACTGGCCAGGGCGGCGTCGCTGAGGTCGTCGGGGGCGGCGAGGGACGGGCCGCGGTTGAGCCAGATGTCCGGGGCGGCGGCCGGATCGGCGGCGATGCGCATCAGGAAGGAGCCGGCCACTTGATTGTTCTGGCTGAGGCCGACATAGGCCTGTTGCCGCAGTTGCCAGGCATGCCCGCCACGGCTCACCGAACTGGCGTCCTGGGCAAAGGGCGCGAAACCTTCCTCGGCCAGTTGTTCGGGCGTCGGCAGGGCCTGGGCTTCTTCGCGCAGCAGGCGGATTTCGTCGAGGGTCACCCGCAGGTCGGCGTACAGGCCCTGTTCGCCGGCGGTGAGGTCGCGGCGGGCGTCCAGTTGCTGGCTGTCGATGCTGGCTACTTCGCTGGTTTCGCCGCGCCAGAGCACCACGGTGCCGGCCACGCTGAGGATCAACAGGCACAGCAGCAGGACGTAGAGGGTTTCATGGCCGGCGCCGGCCGGGCGCACAACTTGGTGGGTGGAGGTGCTCATGGGGCCTCGATGTCGGCTTGGTCGATCTCGACCACGTGGCCGGGGCCGGCGTCGAACAGCACGTAGAACTCGGCGTCGGGTTTCTTGAAGGTCAGGGTGGAGTCGGCGCCCAGTTTGCCGGGCACCAGGATGGTTTCGTCGTAGCCGATCACGTCCAGGGTCACCCCCGGGGCGCCGCTGCCGTCGGAGAAACCGCCGGTGCAGCGGATCTGCTCGCCGTCGATCTGCTTGCACTCGCACATCGGGTTATGGGCCAGGGCGCCGCCGCTGAACAGGGCGCTGGCCAGCAGGAGTGCGCCGGCACCGAGCAGGCGCAGGCGGGCGGTGGGTACAGCAATCATGGTTTGCCTCCTTGTTGGTTCAGCCAGGCGAGGGTGGCCGGGGATGCCTGGCCCAGGGGGATGGCTGCCTGGTGCAGGCTGCCGTCCCAGCCTTCCATGGTGATCCACAGCTCGGCGTCGGCCTTGGTCTTTTCCGGAACGGGCAGGCTGGCCCCCATGCGGTACGGGGTGCCGAAGAAGATCACCCCGGCGGCGCGCAGGCTGCGGGGTTTGCCGATGCGCAGGTAGGTGGCCTTGACCTGGTCGATGCAGGCGTCGCACAGGGCGGCATTGAAGCCCTTCATATAGCCGGCTGGCCCCTGAAGTTGCGGTGCTTGGTTGCGCAGTTCGGCCAGACGCAGGCTCCAGGGCCCGACCTGCACCTCGCCCACCTCGCGTTCGCCCAGGCCGCTGTCGCCACGGGCCAGCGCCGCGTCGGCGAAGTACTTGGGCATGAAGCCGAGGGGGACCAGCAACAGCAGGATGTTCAGGTGGAAACGCCATTTCAGCCAGAACTGGCGCAGGGGCGAAACCGGCATTGGGTTGTCTGTCTTGCTCACAGGTTGCCCTCCGGCGTGTCGCTGTGCAGGGCCGCAACCGGGCGCTGGGCGAGGGCGGGACGTGGTGTCTTGGTGCTGCGCTTGAGGGCCGCGGCGGTGGCCAGGGCGGTGCGTTTGGTCCAGATCAGCAGGCCGCTGAGCACCATCATGCTCAGCAGCAGGCCGAAGAAGCACCAGATCAGCTTGATCCAGATGCCGCCGAAATCACCGGTGTGCAGCGGACGCATGGATTCGGTGACGAACTCCAGGGCCGAGCGATGGGACAGCAGGTGCATGGTATCGACCGAGCCGCTGTAAGGGTTGAGGTTGGCGGTCTGGTACATCAGCGGGTACCAGCCGCGGCCGCCAATGAACAGGTGGCTGTAGGCATTGCTCGGCAGCATGACGAAGCTGACCTCGAACCCCGGGATCTGCTGGGTGGCGATGCGGATGGCTTCATCGACGCCGATCATCGGCGCCGGGCTGCCGTCGGCGGAGGTCGGCACGCTTTCGCGAGCGATCACCGGAACTATGGGTTCGCTGGAAAGGGTGATCTGGTTGTCGCCAAGAATCGCCTGGATCAGGAACCAGGTGCCGGTGATGGAGATCACCGCGATGAACCAGATCGACCAGATGCCGCTCAGGCGATGGAAGTCGCCCCAGAAAATCCGCGCGCCATGGCGCAGGCGCAGGGTCGGCTTGAGGAAACCCTTCCAGAACTTCTTGTAGACCACCAGGCCGGTGACCAGCGAGGCCAGCATCGGCAGGCCGAGCAGCGATACCAGGTACCAGCCCCAGCTGTAGCCGTTGGTGAAAGGCACCAGCCACCAGCCGTGCAGGGCGCGGGTGAAGGCCTGGAAGTTGAATTGCGGGCTGACGCCCTGGATGACGCCGGTGTACGGGTTGACATAGACCTCGACGGAACGGCCATCGGGGTAGTTGACGCCCACGGTCAGGGCGAAATGCGCTTCGTCGGGGGTGCTGATGCTTTCGACCAGGATCTGCGGTTCGGCCTGCTTGATGGCTTTGACGATCTGGTCGTAGCTCAGCGGTTGGGCGTCGCCTGTGGGTTTGCTGGCGCGGATGTCGGGGTTGGCCAGCCAGACGATTTCCTGGCTGACCACGGCCAGGGTGCCGGTGACGCAAACGATCAGCACAAAGAACCAGATGGGCAGGGCCAGCCAGCTGTGAACGAGAAACCAGATTTTCGAGCGGGACTTCTTCGACATTGAGCACGCGTCTTGATTCGAGGAGTGGAGCCGCGGGCGGCTGGTAAGCCCGGAGAGAAACCCGCGGCGTAACCTTCGCCAACGCGACCTGCTGCATCTAATTAAGACGAATGAGAATCGTAAATCCCGAAAGACGATATGAAAGTAAATGTTTCCGCGCGACCAATGGCGTGCACAAGGCCCGCGCTGTGGGGCGTTGGGGGGGGCGCTATCGCGGGCCAGCCTCGCGCGCTTCTTCTGTAGGCGCGAGGCTTGCCCACGATCAACGGTTTTCAGGCACAGCACTTATCCCTGCTGTTTAAACATCTCCACGGCCCGCTGCTTGATCTGCTCTTCGCTCAGGTCTTCCTTGCGGGTGGCGAGAAACCACAGATGGCCGAACGGGTCTTTGAGGGTGCCGCTGCGGTCGCCGTAGAACTGGTCCTTGACCTCGGACACCACCTGGCCACCAGCGGCGATGGCCTGGGCGAACTGTTTGTCGACATCGTTGACGTACAGGTGCAGGCCGACGGCGGGTGATTGGTCGGGATTGCTCAGTGGCCCCTGATCGCAGGGCGTTCCCAGCATGATCGGGCAGTCGCCGATGCGCAGCTCGGCATGGCCGACGCTGCCGTCGGGCATGTCCAGGCGCATGACCTGGATGGCGCCGAAGGCATTCTTGTAGAACTCGATAGCCTCGGCAGCCTGCGTAATTCCCAGGTAGGGCGTGATGCTGGGGTAACCCTCGGGGATGGGTTTGACGCTCATCTCGGTTCTCCTTTCTTGTCATGGGTTTGTCGAAGTGAACCTGGCCGGTTTTCCGGTCGGTTCACTATAGGCTCGGGCAGTCCACAGTCTGGCTTGAACTGACGAGGTGTTCGCCTGGCAACAGTGAGCCAGCGATCAGGAGAAGAGGTGCAGCCGCTGCCGCAGGCTGCGGTCTGGCTGGGGAAACCGATGGGCCGCCCGCTCAATCGGTTTCCAGCAATCGCGCGCCCGGGCCGCGTTCGCCCAACTGATCGCCCTGGTTGCGCAGCGGGCAGTCTTGCATCGACAGGCAGCCGCAGCCGATGCAGCCGTTGAGGCGGTCGCGCAGCAGGGTCAGTTGCTTGATCCGCTCATCCAGCTCCTGGCTCCACTGCTCGGACAGCCGCCTCCAGTCGGCGGCCGTCGGTGCGCGGTGGTCCGGCAGGCTGCGCAGGGCCTGGCCGATCTCGGCCAGGGGAATGCCCAGGCGCTGCGCCACCTTGATCAGCGCCACCCGGCGCAGCACTTCCCGCGGATAACGGCGCTGGTTGCCGGCGTTGCGGTTGCTCTTGATCAGCCCCTTGGTTTCATAGAAATGCAGGGCGGTGACCGCTACGCCACTGCGGGCGGCCACTTGGCCGACGGTGAGTTCCTTGTGCACGGTTTCGGGGCTGGGCATGCAGCGCTCCTGCGGGTGGGGAATGAGCAAAAGTCGCTTGACCTTTACTTAACTGGAGGTTTTACCCTGCGGAACTTCGAATCACAAGATTCCGTTTATCCGTCAGTGGGGACTTGCCATGCACGCGTTTGCGCAAAACCGCAGCTTTACGCAATTGATCGAATTCGAAATCGAGCCCCATCAACAATCCGGCCTGGTGTCGGCGCTGTCCGAGCAGACCGAGCGCCTGGCCCAGGGCTACCCGGGCTTCCTGAGTGGCAGCGTGCAGGCCAGCGAGGACGGCCGGCGGGTGCTCAACTACCTGCAATGGCAAACCCGGGAAGCCGGCGAGGCGGCCTTCCAGAGTTTCGAGAAGGGCGAACAGGACTTCTGGCAACTGCTGCGTGCCTATCAGGCCAAGACCGTGACCTTTGGCTCGTTCCAGGTGGTGCGCAGCATCGAGCGCAGCCCGGACAACGCGTTGCACTGCCGTCTGGCCAGCTAGATCGACAGTTGCAGGGTGCGCTCGTGCTGGCCGGGTTTTTCCGGCGGGCGGCGCTTGTTCACCGCCAGTTCGCCGATCTTGATCAGCCGGGTGCGGGTGACGTTGCGGCTCAGGCCCAGCAGGTTGGCGGTGTGCACCTGGTTGTAATGGCTGAAGCGGTAGGCCGCGCGCAGCAGCGCGTCCTCGACCTTTTCATGCAGGGCGCCGGCCTGCTCTTCGAAGAGTTTGTGAAAGGCCCGCTCCAACAGGGCTTCGGCTGAGTCGTCGTGGCTGTGGTGGCTGTCGTCCTGGCGTTCGATACGCATGTTCGACAGGCGCAGGTCGTCGCGCTCGATCACTCCGTCGCGGCAGATCAGCAGGGTGTGGTGGATGACGTTTTCCAGTTCGCGGATATTGCCCGGCCAGCTGTAGCTGCGCAGCTTGTGCTCGGCCTCGCTGCTGATGGTCACGGCGCCGTAGCCCAGGCGCTGGCTGTAGGCTTCGATAAAGTGCCGGGTCAGCGGCAGGATGTCGCCGGGGCGCTCGCGCAGTGGGCTCAGTTCCAGGCTGACGACGTCGAGGCGGTAGTACAGGTCCTCGCGAAAATGCCCGGCGTTGATGGCTTTCTCCAGTTGCACGTTGGTTGCCGCCAGCACCCGCACATCGATGGGAATGCTTTTGCGCGAACCCAGGCGCACCACTTCGCGTTCCTGCAGCACCCGCAGCAACTTCACCTGGATCGCCATCGGCAGGTCGCCGATTTCGTCGAGGAACAGGGTCCCGCCATTGGCCTCTTCGAACCAGCCGGCCTTGGCGCTCAGGGCCCCGGTGAAGGCGCCTTTTTCATGGCCGAACAGCTCGGCCTCCACCAGTGACTCGGAGAACGCGCCACAGTTCACCGCCACGAAGGGCCGGTTGCGCCGGGCGCTGAGGTTGTGGATATGGCGCGCCACCAGCTCCTTGCCGGTACCGGTTTCGCCGATGATCAACACGCTGGCCTCGCTCGGCGCGACCTGCTGCAGATGCGCCAGCAAGGCCTGGGATTTCGGGTCTTCGAACACCTGGGCGGTGGCCCGGATCGAGGTGGCCAGGGCCGGCGAGGGCGGTAGGGTCAAAAGCTGCATGGACAAGCTCCGGGAGCAGAAGGCTAGGAATAGAAAGTCGGGGTCGGCAGGGACTGGTTCAGGGCCCAGTCACCCAACTCATGGAGTTTGTAATCCACCGGGTCGTGCAGGGTTTGCGTGCGCAGGTTGCGCCAATGCCGGTCCAGGCGTAGGGAGGCGTGGGTGGAGCGGGCGCCGGTGACCTCGAACAGGCGGCTGCACAGCTCCAGGCCCTGGCGCGTGGTGGCGACCTTGGCGGTGGCGATGGCCGTGGCCAGGTGGCCGCGTTCTTCGGCGCTCAGGTTCGGCCCCTTGGCCCAGGCCTTGTCCAGCAGCTCCGCGGCGCGCTCCACCAACAGCCGCATGCCTTCCAGGGCCACCCAGAAATCACCGTAATGGCCCAGCACATAAGGGTCCTGATAGGCCTCCTGCGCGCTGGACTTATGCCAGGGCCGGGTTTCGGTGAGGGTGTATTGGCGAGCTTCTTCAAAAGCCCCTTCGGCGATGCCGAGGAACATGTGGGTGAAGGTCAACTGGGCGATCAGTGGGCGCAGACAGGCGAAGGGCGTGCTCAAGGGGCCCGGGTCCAGCAGCAGTTCCGATTCCTCGACCCGCACCCGCTCGAAGCTGGCGCTGCCGCTATCGGTCTGGCGCTGGCCCATGTTGTTCCAGTCGTTGTGCAGGGTGATGCCGCTGCGGCCGCTGGGGATGGCGGCGATCAGCAGCTTGCCGCCGTTGCTTTCGTCGACCGCCGAGGCGATGAGCATTTCCGAATCGCTGGCGCCGGAGCAGAAGCTCTTTTTGCCGGAGAACTCGCGCCAGCCGCCGAGGTTCTTCACCACGGTACGGGTGTCCAGCGGGTTGAGGGCGTTGCCCCAGAACCAGTTCTTGCGCGCGGTCTGTTCGAACCAGGGTTGCCATTGTTCCGGGCGGGCGAACAGGCGCACGGTGGCCAGCATCAGGTGGTGGAAGCCGAAGACGTGGGCGATGGAGCTGTCGACCTTGGCGAACTCGCGGACGATGTTCAGGGTCTCGCTCCAGCTGGCGCCGAGGCCGCCGTACTGGGTGGGAATGCTCAGGGCCAGCAGGCCGCTCTGGCGCAGGGCGTCGCGCTGGGCTTTCGGGGTACCGCCGCGTTCGTCACGTTCGACGGCGGTCAGGGCAAACTCGGCCGCCAGCTGGCGGGCGGTCTGCAAGGGGGACAACAAGGCGCTTTGCGGCTTGGCAGTCACGCGGTGTTCCTCGTTCGGGGCCGGTTATTGGGCCGTGAAATCGGTGGGGCTGTGAGGCGAGCGCGGGGCGCTCGATCGCGAGCAAGCTCGCTCCTACAGGGTGCAGGTGGTTTCTGTAGGAGCAGGGGGGACGCCCAGTTCTTGCCCGCGATAGCGTTCCGGCAGGCGACCCATGGCATGGGGTCGCCATGCTGGTTAGCCTCCAGCCGCTTTTTGGCTCGGCAGCACGTCATTGGCGATCATTTCGCCAAACGGCCCGGTGAGGTTGGTCACGCCACGCCCGGCCAGGCTGGCGTAGGGCTCCGGCAGCAGCGGGAACACCAGCTCGGCAAAGCGGTAGGCTTCTTCCAGGTGCGGGTAGCCGGAGAAAATGAAGCTTTCGATCCCCAGGTCCGCGTATTCCTTGATCCGCGCCGCCACCTGCTCAGGGTTGCCCACCAGCGCGGTGCCGGCGCCGCCACGCACCAGGCCGACGCCGGCCCAGAGGTTGGGGGCAATTTCCAGGTTGTCGCGCCGCCCGTCGTGCAAGGCGGCCATGCGCCGCTGGCCCTCGGAGTCGAAGCGCGAGAAGGATTGCTGCGCGGCGGCGATGGTGTCGTCGCTGATGTGTTCGATCAGCTTGTCCGCGGCCTTCCAGGCCTCTTCCGCGGTTTCGCGCACGATCACATGCAGGCGGATACCGAACTTCACCGTGCGGCCGTGGCGGGCGGCCCGTTCGCGCACGTCGGCGAGTTTCTCGGCGACCGCGGCCGGTGGTTCGCCCCAGGTCAGGTAGACGTCCACCTGTTCGGCGGCGAGGTCATGGGCGGCGTCCGAGGACCCGCCGAAATACAGCGGCGGGTAAGGTTTCTGCACCGGCGGGTACAGGGCCTTGGCGTTCTGCACATGCAGATGCTTGCCTTCGAAGTCCACGGCTTCGCCTTGCAGCACCCGGCGCCAGATCCTCAGGAATTCGTCGGTGACTTCATAGCGTTCGCTGTGGCTGAGGAAGCTGCCGTCGCCACGGTTCTCGTCAGGGTCGCCGCCGGTCACCACGTTGATCAGCAGGCGCCCGTTGGACAGCCGGTCGAGGGTGGCGGCCATGCGCGCCGAGACGGTCGGCGAGATGATCCCCGGGCGGATCGCCACCAGGTAGCGCAGGCGTTCGGTCAGGGGCACCAGCGCCGAGGCGATCACCCAGGAGTCTTCGCACGAACGCCCGGTGGGGATCAGTACGCCGTGATAGCCCAGGCTGTCCGCGGCCTGGGCCACTTGCTTGAGGTAGTTGAGGGTGACCGGACGCGCGCCCTGGGTGGTGCCCAGGTAATGGCCGTCGCCGTGAGTCGGAAGAAACCAGAAAACATCCATGACAGGTCCTTAAGCGATTTTCAGCAGATTTTTCGGATGCACGCCGAACAGCGGCGCGGCGCGTTCTGCCGCAAGGCGAATGCGGGCCTTCAAGGGCTCGCTGGTGATCTGGTAGTTGGCGAAGTCGGCCTCGGTGGCATAGACCCCGATGGGCAGGGTCAGGGCCTGGAAGAAACTGAACAGCGGCCGCAGCTGGTGATCCAGCACCAGGGCGTGACGTTCGCTGCCACCGGTGGCGGCCAGCAGCACCGGGGTGTCGATCAGCGCGTTGAGGTCGATCAGGTCGAACAGGTGCTTGAGCAGGCCCGGGTAGGAACCGCGGTACACGGGTGCTGCGACGATCAGCAGGTCGGCGCTTTCGATGGCTTGCAACTGCGCTTCGACTTCCGCCGCCAGCTCCTGGCGGGACAGGGCTGCGCCCAGGGGGCGGGCGATGTCGCCCAGTTCGATGAGTGTGCTCTCGATCGGCAATTGCCCCGCCAGTTCGGCGAGCAGCGCCTGGGTCAGCACCAGGGTACGCGAGGGGCGCCAGGTTCCACCGGACAGGGCAACGACTTTTAATGGACGCGACATGATCAGTTCCTTTGTTGAACAGGGCTCAACGAGCAGTGAGTAGTCCCAGGGCTTGAGCAAGAGCTGTACCAGCGCCGCAAAGCCTTGAGTGGCGGGGCTTGTGGCGCTGTTGCAGGAGCAGGCTGTTGTTGGGAAGACACTGTTTTGTTGATTGGCTGTTGCCTGGCGAACAGTTGCTCAGGCAACAGCAGGCGGCGCGATGGACCTGTTATAAAGGCTTACTGATATTCCTAAAAAATACTTTATTTCCATATTTATAGGTCTTTTAGGAATATGTGCGCCTGCGATGGGCTGCGATAGGGGGAATCGATAGCCACTATCGAGCGTGATGATTTCTGCCCCGGGAAGGGCGACGGTAGCCTGTGTCCATTGCCTTGCAGCCCAGATCCAGGAGCTTTGCCATGAACCGTTCGCTTGTCTTTTCCTTGCTTGTCGCCACTGCGGTGCTGGCCGGTTGTGCCAGCCAGCCTGGCCCGGAGTCGCGTCCCTATACCGCCGAGGAAACCCGCGAACTGGCGCTGGAAGCCCTGAACCGGCGCGGGCTGTCCTTTGACGAATACCAACAGAAGAAGGTCGAGCTGCTTGCCCCGCAACGGACCTTCGGTTTCGACCGGCAGGGCGAAATGAACGCCGAGCACAGCGTGACCCTGCATGGCCGGGCCAGCTGATTTGTCGATCTGCCACGGCCTTGCCTGCGCAGGCTGACGGACTGCCGGTGAGCATCGGCAAAATCCTGTGATGATTTTCCCCGCCTTGCGCCTTGTTCTTCGGCCCCCTGGCCGAACCTCGCTTAACCCGGCTCCCGGAGCCTGTTAAGCTGCCCCTCGGGAGCGTTCCTACGCACTTTTAAATGAAGTTGTCCTTCTTTAACTGCATCCGATCGGGTATTGCTGACGGTCTGCCATTTTTGCGTTGCCGAAAGGGCGCGTATCAGCGTTCGGCACCGAGCGAACCTTGATCCTGGAACAGGCTCTGCGGGTATTTTGCGATGAATAAACGTCCTCTCTATTTCGACTACGCCGCCACCACGCCGGTGGACGAGCGAGTCATTCAGGTGATGGTGGAATGTCTGGGGTTCAACGGTAACTTCGGCAATCCGGCGTCCAGTTCCCACGCCTTCGGCCAACAGGCCCGGCGCAGCGTCGAGCTGGCGCGCCAGCAGGTCGCCCAACTGGTGGGCGCGGCGCCCGAGCAGATCGTCTGGACCTCCGGCGCCACCGAATCCAACAACCTGGCGCTCAAGGGCGTGGCCCAGGCCCGGGGCATCTCCGGCGGGCACATCATCACCAGCCAGATCGAGCACAAGGCCATTCTCGACACCGCCAGCCAGTTGCAGGCTGCCGGCGTGGCGGTGACTTACCTGGTGCCGGACAGCGACGGGCTGATCACGCCCGAGGCGGTCAGCGAGGCCCTGCGCGACGACACCTTCCTGGTGTCGCTGATGCTGGTCAATAACGAACTGGGCACGCTCAACGACATCCCGGGCATTGGCCGTGTGGTCCGCGAGCGCGGGGCGCTGCTGCATGTCGACGCGGCCCAGGGCGCGGGCAAGGTGGCGATTGACCTGGCGCAGTGGCCGGTGGACCTGATGTCCTTTTCCGCCCACAAGATTTACGGCCCCAAGGGCATCGGCGCGCTCTACGTCGGCCCGCGCGCGCAGCAGCGCTTGCAGGCGCAGATCCACGGCGGCGGCCATGAAGGCGGCTTGCGCTCCGGGACGCTCGCGACCCATCAGATTGCCGCCATGGGCGCCGCCTTTGCCCTGGCCGCCGAACATTTTGACGAAGAAGCGGCGACCATCGCCCGTCTGCGCGAGCGTCTGCTCGAACAATTGGCCGACGTGCCGGGGCTGCGCCTGAACGGCAGCCCGGCCCAGCGCATTCCCCACACCTTGAGCCTCACCTTCGGTGAAGGGGAGTTCAACCCGGCGGCCCTGAGTGCCTCCATCGCGTTTTCCGCGACCTCGGCCTGCAACTCGGCGAGCAATGCGCCGTCCCATGTGTTGCTGGCGCTGGGGCTCGACGCCCGGGCGGCGGGGCGGACCATCCGCCTGAGCCTGGGGCGTTTCACCACCGAGCAGGACATCGATCAGGCCGTCCAGCTGATCAAGGCTTCATCCGCCAGTGCACCGGCGTTCTGGGCGGTTGCCCAACCCTGAGGGTCGATGCCCTCGGTATCCAATAACAATGATTGACCTGGTAGCAGGAGACACAATGAGTACGCAGCCCTTGACCAATGGAGTGGTCCCCCAGCGCCTGGCGCGCACCCGCGAGCTGATGAACCGCGAGGGCATTCATGCCCTGCTGGTGCCGTCGGCCGACCCGCACCTGTCGGAGTACCTGCCCGGTTACTGGCAAGGCCGGCAGTGGCTGTCGGGTTTTCACGGTTCGGTTGGCACCCTGATCGTGACGGCGGATTTCGCCGGGGTCTGGGCCGATAGCCGTTATTGGGAACAGGCGACCAAGGAACTCAAGGGCAGCGGCATCGAGTTGGTCAAACTGTTGCCGGGCCAGCCCGGCCCGTTGGACTGGCTGGCCGAGCAGACCCCGGAAGGGGGCGTGGTCGCGGTCGACGGCGCGGTGATGGCGCTGGCTTCGGCGCGTACCCTGGGCAACAAGCTGCAGGAGCGCGGTGCTCGCCTGCGCACCGATATCGATCTGCTGAACGAAGTCTGGAGCGACCGCCCGAACCTGCCGGACCAGCCGATCTACCAGCATTTGCCGCCCCAGGCCACGGTCGACCGGGTCGAGAAGCTCGGCAAGCTGCGCGAAACCCTGAAAGAGCGAGGCGCGGACTGGCATTTCATCGCCACCCTCGACGACATCGCCTGGCTGTTCAACCTGCGCGGCGGTGACGTCTCGTTCAACCCGGTGTTCGTCTCTTTCGCCCTGATCAGCCAACAGCAGGCGACGCTGTTCGTGGCGCTGAGCAAAGTCGATGATGCCTTGCGTGCCGTGCTGGAACAGGACGGCATCGCCCTGCGTGACTACAGCGAAGTGGCCGCGGCCCTGAGTGCGATTTCCGATGGCGCCAGCCTGCTGGTGGATCCGGCGCGGGTTACCGCCGGTTTGCTGGATAACCTTGGGGATGGTGTGACGCTGCTGGAAGGCCTGAATCCGACGACCTTGGCCAAGTCCCGTAAAAGCCTGGCTGATGCCGAGCATATCCGCCAGGCCATGGAGCAGGACGGTGCGGCGCTCTGCGAATTCTTCGCCTGGCTGGAGTCGGCCTGGGGCCGTGAACGCATTACTGAGCTGACCATCGACGAGCACCTGACCGCGGCGCGCACCCGTCGCCCCGGTTACGTATCCCTGAGCTTCAACACCATCGCCGCGTTCAACGCCAATGGCGCGATGCCGCATTACCACGCCACCGAAGAAGAGCATGCGGTGATCGAAGGCGATGGCCTGCTGCTGATCGATTCCGGCGGCCAATACCTGGGCGGTACCACGGACATCACCCGCATGGTCCCGGTCGGTACCCCGAGCGCCGAGCAGAAGCGCGATTGCACGCGGGTGCTCAAGGGCGTGATCGCCTTGTCCCGGGCGCAATTCCCGCGGGGCATCCTGTCGCCGTTGCTGGACGCCATCGCCCGCGCGCCGATCTGGGCCGAAGGCGTGGATTACGGGCACGGCACCGGTCATGGCGTGGGGTATTTCCTCAATGTCCACGAAGGCCCGCAAGTGATCGCCTATCAGGCGGCGCCAGCACCGCAAACCGCGATGCAGCCAGGGATGATCACCTCGATCGAGCCGGGTACTTATCGTCCGGGCCGTTGGGGCGTGCGCATCGAAAACCTGGTGATGAACCTTGAGGCAGGCACTAGCGAATTCGGCGAGTTCCTCAAGTTCGAAACCCTGACCTTGTGCCCGATCGACAGCCGCTGCCTGGAACCTTCGCTGCTGACCCAGGACGAGCGTGAGTGGCTCAACGCCTACCACGCTGAAGTGCGTCGGCGCCTGAGTCCGCTGCTGCAGGGCGCGGCGCTGGAATGGCTGAATACCCGTACCGCAACTCTCTGAACGTGAATCGCGCTGCCGGCTTTGGGCCGGCAGCGCGAATTGCGTTGTTTGTCTTACCGAAGCTTTGACTTAGCTCAGGGCTTCGAGGACAAAGTCCAGACGATCCTGGCCGAAGAACAACTGGTTATCGACGAACATGCTCGGCGCGCCAAAAACGCCGCGCTGCAAGGCTTGTTCGGTCTTGTCCTTGAGGGCGTTCTTGACCTCTTCATCGTTGGTCAGGGCCAGCACCTCTTGCGGATCGAATCCCCCCTCACTGAGTACTGCCGCAACGGTGGCCTGATCGTTCAGGTTGCGCTTCTCGACCCAGAGTGCGCGAAACAGACAGTCGATAAAGGCAACAAAACGCTGTGGATGTCGCAGTTGCATGCCGGTCACCGCGCGCATCAGCAGCAGGGTGTTGATCGGGAAGTGCGGGTTGAATGCCAGTGGTACCTCATAACGTTTGGCATAACGCGCCAGGTCCTGAAGCATGTAGCGTCCTTTGGCGGGGATGCTGATCGGGGAGGCATTGCCCGTGACCTTGAACACGCCACCGAGCAACATGGGTTGATAAATCAGCTGGCTGCCTGTCTGGGCACAGATCTTTGGCAATTGGGTGTAGGCCAGGTAAGAGGTCGGACTGCCCAGGTCGAAAAAGAACTCGACGGTTTTGCTCATCGGTGATGCTCCCTTTTTGTTGTTGTGGCGCAGGGTTTACCAGCGTTCGTTCCAGGGCCGCAGATCCAGTTCGAAGGTCCAGGCATCCCGGGGCTGGCTGTGCAGATACCAGTAGTTGTCGGCGATGTGTTCGGGGTTGAGGATGCCGTCCTCATCCTTGAGCGCATACTTTTCCGGGAAACTGTTGCGGATGAAGTCCGTGTCGATGGCGCCATCGACCACCACATGAGCAACGTGGATATTCAACGGCCCCAGCTCCCGGGCCATGCTTTGCGCCAGTGCGCGAATGCCATGCTTGGCTCCGGCAAAGGCGGCAAACCCCGCAGCGCCGCGCAAGCCCGCGGTGGCGCCAGTGAACAGGATGGTCCCGCGTTTGCGAGTGACCATGCGCTTGGCCACTTCTCGCGCATTGAGGAAACCTGAGAAGCAGGCCATCTCCCAGATCTTGAAGTACTTGCGCGCTGTTTCTTCAAGGATGCTGCAGGGCACGTTGGCGCCGATATTGAACACCAGGGCTTCGATCGGACCGATCTCGCGCTCGATCTGTTCGATCAAGGCAATCACTTCTTCCTCTTTTCGAGCGTCGCAGGCGAACCCATGGGCTTCGCCTCCCGACTGCTGGATGGCCTCCACCAGGGGTTGCAACTTGTCCGCGCTGCGTCGGGTGACACAGGCGACAAAACCTTCCCGGGCAAAACGCTTGGCAATTGCACCGCCTGTGGCATCGCCGGCTCCGACGACCAAAACGACTTTCTTGTTCTCTGTGGCTGTAGTCATGGTGGGATCGCTCTATTGGTAAACGGTCGTTAACTAAACGAACGTTATGCTACGATCCGCCGAGCGTCAAGACGAAGAGAGGAGAGGGGCGTCATGCGTTATTCAGCCAGTCACAAGCAGGAAACCCGGGAACGGCTGCTGCAGAGCAGCGCAGTGTCAGCGAAAAAAGAAGGATTTTCGACTGTGGGGGTCGATGGCCTGATGAAAGCGATCGGGCTGAGTGGTGGGGCGTTCTACAGCCACTTTTCATCCAAGGATGAGCTGTTCGGTTCTATTGTCGAACGGGAGCTGAGCCAGAGCCTTGAACGTCTGGGGGGCGATGGTGAGCAAAACCGGATGCGGCTTGAGCGCTGTCTCAAGCGCTACTTGAGCATGGCGCATGTCGAGAGCCCTGAAACGGGCTGCGCCTTGCCAACCTTGGGCGCGGAAATCTCACGGGCGGACGAGGTGGTTCGACAGCAGGCGCAAGATTGGATTTGCCGTTTGCAGCAGAGTTGGGCGCGCACCCTGGGCAGCGACAGCCTGGCCTGGTCGATTCTGTCGCAATGTGTGGGGGCGTTGGTGGTGGCGCGAATGCTGGTCAGTCCGGACATTCAGCGCCAGGTCCTGAAGTCGAGCCATGACGAAATTGTTCGTCAATTGCCAATGCAGGATGTGCAGTAGGCAGGTGCTGCCTACTTGCAGATGACGATCATGCTGCGGCTGGTATAGCCGGCGGGATTCAGGCCGAAGGGATAGTCGCCCGGGTCCTCCACTGCATCTCCGGATTTGGCGATCACCTTGTAGCCTTTGGGGCCGCAGGAGGTAGCAGCGCTGGCGTAGCATTTGTCCCAGGAGGAGGACAGGCCGGAGCAGTTGATATGCAGGCCCTTCTTTCCGCGCTTGACCTCGGTTTTCGAAGTTGCGGCGCAACCTGCGATGGCCAGTACGGCTAACAGAATCAAAAAACGTTTCATTCCTGTCCCTATTGCTGATCCCGGATCTGTTGTCCGGGTTCGACTGCGTTAGCTGTCACTTTGGCGTCTGTGCGGTCCTTGCCTGAAAAATCCATGACTGGCGCTGAGTTACAGCGCCTAAACATGGCCTAATTGAGCGGCAAATACCAGAGCTATGTACAATCAGGAATCAATCCGCCGCGACCAAAGGTTTCGATTCGCTGCGCATGGTCAGGGTCGCACCCACTGACGCCAGGATGATGCAGGCAATAGCCAGCCACTGCGCGAGCGACAGGAATTCGTGGAGGAACAGCAGCCCGGACAAGGCACCAAAAGCAGGCTCGATACTCATCAGCGTGCCGAAGGTTCTCGCCGGCATTCGGGTCAGGGCGACCATCTCCAGGCTGTAGGGAAGGGCGGTGGAGAGAATGGCCACGCCGATGGCGATGGGGATCAGGCTGGGCGTCAGCAAGGCAGCCCCGGCATGCACGATGCCGATAGGCGCAACGAACAAGGCAGCAATCATCACGCCCAGCGCTGCAGTCTGGATGCCATTGTCGGCCCCGGCCTTTTGCCCGAACAGAATATAGAGCGCCCAGCACACCCCGGCTCCCAAGGCATAACCCGCGCCGATCAGGTCGATACCAGCGCTCGTATCGCTGGTTGGAATCAACAGCAGCAGACCGATAATCGCCAGGGCGATCCAGAGAAAGTCGATGGCTTTTCGCGAAGCATAAATGGCCACGGCCAGTGGGCCGGTGAATTCCAGGGCCACGGCGATTCCCAGAGGAACGCTGCGTAGCGACATATAGAAGAGAAAGTTCATTCCACCCAGCGCCATGCCATAGACGATGACGGTGCGCAGGGACTTGGCGGTGAGCTTCGCGCGCCATGGGCGCAATAGCAGCAGCATGATGATGCTGGCGAAAATCAGGCGCAGTGTGGTGGTGCCCTGTGCGCCCACGATCGGGAACATGCTTTTGGCCAGGGAGGCGCCGGACTGGATGGAGGCCATGGCAATAAGCAGCAGTCCCACCGGGAACAGGGTCGAGGCTAGGCTGCGGGGCTGGTCATTCATGGCAAGGCATCATCCGGGTCAAGAGGAGGGTTTGGTGCGCCGACATGATGCTCAACTAAAAACGCTTGAGCAATATATTGCTCATGATGTTTCTGCTCTTCTTATATAGAGAAGGATTCATCCGTTTTTGCAGGTTATTGATAGAAAAGACAAATTAGGGGTTGACGGCAGATTCTGGAAGTCTATAATTCGCCCCACTTCCGGCGCAGTCGAAACGGAAAACTCCTTGAGATTCAACGAGTTACACGGTT